>ENA-OSEO01000007-OSEO01000007.1-sediment-metagenome-genome-assembly--contig:-NODE-7-length-627458-cov-11.088812_pt1 | contig 627458 bp, 518 predicted proteins | sample MGYA00237883_ERZ534232 | MGnify/ENA metagenome assembly ERZ534232
GGGCGCCCTGGAAACTCGCTGCGCTCAGACAGTCCAGGGCGTTTTCCCTCCGCTGCGCTTAAGCATCCCTAAATTCGGCGTCTGACGGGTCGCAGAGCGGTTGCCGGAACCGCCTACCTGCGTGCTGACCTCGGATTAAAAATCGATCAGCCCGGTATAGTTCAGGGGCGTGATGGCCGCCAGTTCGGTTTTGATGGCTGCCGGAACATCCAGGGCGGTGATGAAATCGGCGATGGCCTTGGCGTCTATGGTTTTATTGACGCGCGTCAGGGCCTTGAGCGCTTCGTAGGGCTGGGGAAAGCCTTCGCGCCGCAGGATGGTCTGGATGGCTTCGGAGACCACGGCCCAGTTGGCTGTAAGGTCCCGTTCGAGGGCCGCCTCGTTGAGCAGCAGTTTGCCCAGCCCTTTCTGGATCGATTGGAAGGCGATCAGGGTGTGGGCCAGGGGCACCCCCAGGTTGCGGATGACGGTGGAGTCGGTCAGGTCGCGTTGCAGGCGCGAAATGGGCAGCTTGGCGGAGAGGTGTTCGAAGATGGCGTTGGCCAGGCCCAGGTTGCCTTCGGCGTTTTCGAAATCGATGGGGTTGACTTTGTGGGGCATGGCCGACGAGCCTACCTCGTCCTTTTTGATCTGCTGTTTGAAGTACTCCAGGGAGACATAGCTCCACATGTCGCGGCACATGTCGATGAGGATCGTGTTGATGCGCTTGAGGTTGTCGCAAAAGGCGGCCAGGTTGTCGTAATGCTCGATCTGGGTGGTGACGCGGCAGCGGTCCAGCCCCAGAATGTCGTTGACCAGGTGATTGCCGAACTCGATCCAGTCCACCTCGGGGTAGGCCACCAGGTGGGCGTTGAAGTTGCCGGTGGCGCCGCCGAATTTGGCGGAAAAGGCAATGGTCTTGAGCAGGTTGTACTGCTTGGTCAGGCGGTCCACGAAGACATAGATCTCCTTGCCCAGGCGCGTGGGCGAGGCCGGCTGGCCGTGGGTGCGCGCCAGCATGGGTGTTTTCTTCCAGGCCAGGGCCTTTTCGGTCAGATCGTGGGTGACCGCTTGCAGGGCGGGGGCCATGATCTTCTGCCAGGCCTCCTTGAGGGCCAGGGGCATGGCCGTGTTGTTGATGTCCTGGGAGGTCAGGCCGAAGTGGATGAACTCTTTATAGCTGCCGAGCCCGATGTGGTCGAACTTCTCCTTGAGAAAGTACTCCACGGCTTTCACGTCGTGATTGGTGGTGCGCTCGATGCCTTTGACTTTCTGGGCGTCGTCGGCGCTGAACTGGCCGACGATGGCGCGCAGCGACGCGAACAGGCTTTGGTCCACCGTGCGTAACTGGGGCAGGGGCAGTTCGCACAGGGCGATAAAGTATTCGATCTCCACATGCACGCGGTATTTGATCAGGGCGCCTTCGGAGAAGAAGGCGGCCAGGGGTTGGGTCACGCGGCGGTAGCGGCCGTCCACCGGCGAAATCGCTTCCAGGGCAGTCAGGTTCATGGTGGCATGCTTTCTATTCGGGTTTTAGGTTTGAGGCTTTTGCGACTATACCCAGCCCCATCGAAGCCTGTCAAGAATGGCTCAGCTCCAGTCGACCCAGGCCGGCACCCGCACCGCTTCTTGCTCCTCCTCCCGGGGCGGGATGTAGGCTTTGATGTCCACCACCGGCGATCCGTCCAGGGCGTCGATGGTTTCGATCGATAGGCGACAGCCTTGCACTGCCAGCAATTTGCAGGTGGTCAGGGCGATGGGGTTGGGCCGCACCGGCGCATGGGTGGCGAAGACCCCGGTAAGGGGATTGGCGTTGTCCTTGCGGGGGTGCACCTGTAGAATGCGGCGTTGCGCGGGCGTGTCGTTGCGGTCGAACCAGTAGAGCACGACGATATGCGAGAAGTTCTCCAGTCCCAGCAGACCTGCTGCGTATTGCGGGTCGATGTCGATCCAGACGGGCGCGCCTTCCTCTTTGTGGATGGTCCCAATGGGCACGATCTGAAAATATGGCGGCATGACGGTTGGCTCCCTGGAAGAAAAAGCGTCTGATTTCTCTCTTCAGAACATATTCTGTTGGGGCTGTAAAGGAGTTTGACAAGGGCACGGCCGGTGTTCAATAGTATGATTCTTCTCGGGGGCGATCCACCGGGATCGAGTGCGCACCAGCGCAATGGAGGACGGCCCATGGGCTATGTTTTCGATTTTCACGATTCGCGCGCCTACGCCGATTGGGCCTCTCATCAGGGCGACCACTGGAGCACCCAGATGCAGAGCCGCCTGATGCTCCAGTTGCTTCATCCGGCCCGGGGGGAGACCGTGCTGGATATCGGCTGCGGGGCCGGCAGTGCCATGCTGCCCTTGCTGGAAATGGGGCTGAGCCTCACCGGGTTGGACCCTTCGCCCTACATGTTGGCGCTGTGCGCCGAGCGCCTGGGACAACGCGTGGATCTGTACCGCGGGGTGGCCGAAGATCTGCCTTTTGACGACAATTCGTTCAATCATGCCATTTTTTTCATCAGCCTGGAGTTTGTGGACGATCCGCTCAAGGCGCTGGAAGAGGCCTGCCGTGTCGCCAAAGACCGGGTTTTTATCGGTTTTCTGAACCGTTTCACCCTCAAGGCCGCCCAGCGCTGGCACAAAGAGGCCTGGGGCGCCGATGTGTTCGACCAGGCCCGGCTCTTCAGCGTATGGGAGTTGAAGCGCATCGTGCGCGCTGTGGCCGGATCGATCCCCATCTCCTGGCGCACCGTGTGCCAACTGCCCCAGGCGCCGGTGCGGATGTTTCACAGCATCGAGCATTCGCAACTGGTCCAGCGTTGTCCCTTCGGCACTTTTGCCGGCCTGACGGCCACCCTGGTGCCGCGCTTCCGCACGCGGCCCCTGGCCATCCGCTATGTTCCGGAGAAAGCCCGGTCGGCAGTGCCCGGATGGACCGCCGAAACGTCCCAATCCGGTCATGGGCTGCAAGCCGAGCGCCAGCCGGCCCTGATCGACCGCCGGTTAAAGCGCAAGCGCCGCCTGATAGCCTAAAGCCTGAAAACCTAAAGATAGAGGTTGGAGGTATCCCATGCGCGCCTTGCTATATGATGCGTTGGACGACGGCAGCGTCCGCTGTAACCTGTGCAGCCAGCGCTGTGTGATTCCGGCGGGCCAGCGGGGGATCTGCCGGGTGCGTGAAAATCAAGCCGGCACACTGCAGACCCTGGTCTACGGCCGGCTTATTGCCCGTCACGTGGACCCCATCGAGAAAAAGCCGATGTTCCATCTGCTGCCGGGCAGCCGCGCCTACTCCATCGCCACCGTGGGGTGCAATTTCCGCTGCCGCTTCTGCCAGAACGCCGATATCGCCCAGATGCCCCGGGACCGCGAGGGGCTGGTCATGGGTAACCCGTGCTCGCCCCAGGAGGTGGTGGCCGATGCTCTCAAGCACCATTGCCAGAGCATCGCTTATACCTACACCGAACCCACCATTTTCTTCGAATTCGCCCTGGACACCGCCAAACGGGCCCACGGGCAGGGGCTCAAGAATGTCTTCGTGACCAACGGTTACATGACCACCGCGGCCCTGGAGACAGTTGCGCCTTTCTTGGACGGCGCCAATGTGGATCTGAAAGCCTTCAGCGACGATTTTTACAAGCAGCAGTGCGGGGCCCGCCTGGAGCCGGTCAAGACGACCTTGAGGAACATGAAGCGCCTGGGCATTCTGGCGGAGGTCACCACCCTGCTCATTCCCGGTCTCAACGACGACCCCCGGGAGCTGGAGGCCCTGGCCGCCTTCCTGGTCAATGACCTGGGCCCGGAAACCCCCTGGCATATCAGCCGCTTCCATCCCACCTACCGGCTGACCGACCGGCCCTCGACGCCGGTGGAGAGTTTGCGCCGGGCCCGCGAGATTGGCGTGCGGGCCGGGCTGCGCTACGTGTACATGGGCAATGTGCCGGGTGAAGATGGCGAAAACACCATCTGCCACAAGTGCGGCACCCTGTTGATCGAGCGCTGGGGGTTTGCCATCCGGCACAATGGGGTGGTCGATGGGCGCTGTCCGAAGTGTGCCGAGCCGGTTTATGGGGTCGGTATGAGCAAATCATAATATTGCGCTTCTTCCAGCCGGCCGCGCTTGCGGCATCCCGCTGCGTAAATGCGACACTTCTGGGCCAGCATGGCCCTGGCCGCCGCTGACTGCGATGGCGAGAGGCATCCCTGCTCCAGAATCTTTACGAGGGCCCGGATGCGGTACTTGTCCAGTTCGGGCATGGCCGAAAGCTGGTCGGCGTGCCCGCCGCGCTTGACGATCAGCGGCGTTTCGATCAAGCCCACCGGGTATTTCCAGGTGATGCGCAGCCACAGGTCGTAATCCTCGCAGGCCGGCAGCCTCTCATCGAACAGCCCGATTTCATCCAGCAGGGCTCTTCGCAGCATAACGGCCGAGGGGCTGATCAGGCACAGCGGCAGCGTCTTTTCGAAGATCATGCCCCCGAATTTGCGGTGCCGCGCCTTGGGATTGACCCGCCGCCCGTTGCGCACCCAGATCTCCTCGGTCTGGCAGAGCATCAGCGACGGGTGCTGCCGGAAGAGAGCCACCTGGACCGCCAGTTTGTCCGGCAGCCAATAGTCATCCGAGTCGAGCAGGGCGATGAGGTCGCCGTTTGCAGCCTGGAAGCCGCGGTTGCGGGCCGCGCTGACCCCGCGGTTCTCCTGGCGGATCGTCCGGATGGGGTGACTGTAGGCGGCCAGACATCGGGGCGTTTCGTCTTGGGAACCGTCATCCACCACGATCAACTCCCAATGGGGATAGGTCTGAGCCAGGACCGAATCGATGGCTTCCCCCAGTTGTCCCGCGCGGTTAAAGGTCGGCACCACTACCGACACCAGGGGCTGACGGTCTATAAATTCAACCTGGGCGTCAAGGGTTGACATGGGTTCCCCGTTGGGCCTATCTACGCATGTTTTTTTAGGGCGGCGGTGCATTGAGGCATTGGTATAAACGTGTCGTTGCGGTGTGTCAATTGAAGCCTGGGCGGGAGTTCCGGTAAAAGGCGGAGAAGAAGATGAAGCCATGGTTCAGGCTGCTGGGAGTGGTTTTGTGGATTGCGCTTTATGCAGCCTGCGGCGACGATGCGCCGCCGCCCGTGGAAACCGGCACGGCCACAACCCCCTCGCCCGTTCCCGATGCGGCGCGCAGCCAAGAGTCGATCGAGGCGGTGATTCTGGGCACGGGCGAAGTCACCGGACCTTATTATCTGATCGGCGATGCCATCGCCATTGTGATCAATAAGCGGTCATCGACCTATCACCTTCATTGCACCGTGGAGTCCACGGGGGGGTCGCTGTTCAACGTGCACGCCGTCATGGTGGGCGATCTGCATTTCGGACTGGTTCAATCCCAGCGTAACCATGAGGCGGCCAAGGGATTAGGCAATTGGAAGGCCAGGGGCGCGCAAAAGGAGCTGCGCTCGGTTTTCAGTCTGCCGTTCGATCCGGCGCCGCCGGCCGCTGGGGCGGCTGATACGGATCTGGCCGCCGCGGACGCGGCAGGTTTCATGGGCATGACCACCCTGGTCACTTCGGCCAAGGTGCCGGAACGGGTCGTCTACAGTTTCACCAGGGCCGTCTGCGAGAATCTGTCGAAACTCCAGGCGCTGCACCCCGCCTTTAACGGGACAACCCCCCAGCGCATGCTTGAAAGGTTATCGGCACCCATTCACCCCGGCGCCCTGAGGTACTACCAAGAGATTGGCTGGATGTAGGTGCAAGGGCTACTCCCCCCTCATACGTAAATCATTAATTGCACCTTATGCAAATTTCAGGCTATGCTTTTTCCATTATAACCTCGGCCAACTCTGCCTTTCTTGTTCTCTAATGAATCCAACGCTGCTCCCCAGGGGCGCAGGAGGTGGCTATGAGGAACGAAAGCAATCGGTGGGGTTCTGGTTTTTCTTTTCTAAGCGCGGCTATTTTGGTTTTGCTGCTCATCCTGACCGCCTGCGGCGGAGGGGGCGGCAGTGGCGACGCTGATGATGACGGTGGCAGCGTCACCTCCGGCGACTATGTGGTCCTGGCCTGGAACGATCTGGGGATGCACTGCCTCAACCCCACCTATGACCGCTTGATAATACTGCCGCCCTACAACACCCTCTGGGCCCAGGTGATTGAACGCGGCAATCCCCCCAGGGTAGTGACCGACGGTGTCCAGGTGCACTATGCCATCCTGAACAACACCACCTCGTTGAATAAGTTACTCTACGACCAGTTCTGGGAGCCGGCGGTTCTGGCGCTCTTCGGCGCTCCGGATTTGGCCCCTGATACAGGCCTGAACCTGCATGATCCGGACGTCCACAACGGGTTGTCCGGCTACATGCAGCCGGTGGGTGATCACTTCCAAGCCGACGGTATTCCGGTGACGCCGGTCAGGGATGGCACCACGACCAATGATCCTTATCAAATCGCCCAGATCACCGTTAGAAACAGCGGCGGCACAACCCTGGTGCAGACCCGCGCCATGGTGCCCACTTCGGACGAGATCAATTGCGGGCGATGTCATGCCCCGGGAGGGACGACCGCTCAGATTTTCAACGACATCCTGATCGCCCATGATGTGGAAGAAGGTACCACGCTAACGATCGATAGGCCGGTGCTGTGCGCCGCCTGCCACGGCAGTCCCGCGTTGGGAGCGGACAATCCAGGCGCCTCGGGCTATCTCTCCGAGGTCATTCACGGGTTCCATAGGAGTCAACCCGCGCCGGGAGGTGGGGTCATCACCTGTTACGACTGCCACCCCGGCAATCAGACGCAATGCAACCGCTCTCTGGCCCATACCCGCAGCGACGGCAATTGTGTGGCCTGTCATGGTGATCTGGCAACAATGGCAGATTCGATCGCCGGCGGAAGAGTGCCCTGGGTTGATGAGCCGGCCTGTGCGGCCTGCCATGATTCAACGTCAGACGTGGATACGGGTGTAACCCTCTATCGTAACGCTGCGGGTCATGGTGGCATCTATTGCGCCGCCTGCCACCAGAGTCCCCACGCCATGGTTCCCTCAAGGGAGGCCACGGATAACTACCAGGCGCTGCAATATCAGGATGCCGCAGTGACCCTCGGCAGTTGCGCCGCCTGTCACGACAGCTCCAGGGGAGAAGATGAAGGGTTCGGAGAGTTTCTCGAAAAACATGCCGGCAGCAATCCGGAAGAGCGCTCCGCATGTCATGTCTGCCATACGGCATTGCCGGCCAATGTAGCGGCGGCGCAGTTTCCCCATCAATTTACCTGGCAGGATCGTTGAGCCGCGTTAGCGTCTATTGGCGTTTGTAGCGTTTCAGGTTGTTCTGGATGTAGCCCCAGTGCAGCGACCAGTGGACCAGCATGCTGATGATGAACAAAAGCGCGGCCCACGCATGGATGTCGTGCAGGAAGTGGCGCAGGGAGAGCAGCGCGCCGGCCGCCTGATATCCCCTGGGCAGCAAAAGCCAATTGATTATCCCCGTAAAAAATAAAACCGCCAGCAGAATAAAAGCGATCACGTTGACGGTCCAGATTTTCTGCGCCTTGGACATGCCTGGTTCCTCCGGTTTTCGGCGGGATTGGAGTTAAAGTGCCCACGCTTGCAGGCGCCGGGAACCCTATAAAATGCGTGTAACAAATGCAAATATTGTTTTTTGGGGTTGTATGTGCTAGGTTTCCAGGCAGTTACGAGAGGTGGCAACGCCGCCGAACAGATTGGAGTCCGTGACGATGCGTGGCTTTCGAACCAAGATCGCTCTCAATGTCGCCTTTCTGGTGCTGCTTTCCGCCATATTTACGGATATCCTGGTGGTGTTGGTGGTCCAGGGGCTAATGGTGCGCAACCGTGTGGCCGAGGAGCGCACCGCGATGGAGACCCTGGGGCGCCTGGCTCTGGAGCGCCCCGTGGACACCGCGCTCAGCCCCGCCGATGCCCTCGGCTATGGCACGTGGACCGCCGTGTTGTTGGTGGATGCCGGCGGCCGTCATTTGTATGCCCTGAGCAATGAGACCGATACCCTGGCCGATTTAGCGGCCGGTACCGGGATGGCGCTGCGCTCCGCGAATGGTTACAGCAAAGATCTGGGACTGACCTGGGGTACTTTCTGGTGGCATTCCCGGGCGGTCCTGGTAGCGCTCCCCATCGGCCGCGACGGCCGGACCCTGGGCGCCATGGCCAGTATCGTGCCGCTGGCCCCCATTTATGACAAACTGCGCCAGTACAACAAGCCGGTGCTGGTCTACATCCTGTTCAACACGGTGGTCCTGAGTTTCATCGGGCTCTACCGCATCTTTCGCATCTACCTGCGTCCCATCGACCGCATCATTCGCCAGGCGGACGTCTATGGCCTCGATGAGGATCTTTTCTTCACCTTCCGCCAGGAAGACAACGAACTGAACCGGCTCTCCTCGGCCCTCAACCGCATGCTCCAGCGCATTGCCGAAGACAAGCAGAAACTGCAGGAGAGCGTCGCCTCGCTGGAGCGGGCCAACACCGAACTCAAGCGGGCCCAGAACGAGATCATCCGGGCCGAGAAGATGGCCTCGGTGGGCCGCCTGGCGGCCGGCATCGCCCATGAGATCGGCAACCCCATCGGCATCGTGCTCGGCTATCTGGATCTGATCAAGCAGCCCGACCTGGCGCGGGAGGAGTTGGATGATTTTGCCCGCAGGGCCGAAAAAGAGATCCAGCGGATCAACACCGTCATCCGTCAGTTGCTGGACCTGGCGCGTCCCAGGGAGGGTGTCGCGCGCATGGTGGCGGTGCACGAAGTGATCCAGGACATCGTCCAGGTGATGTCCCACCAGCCCATGATGGCCGGGATCCGGCTGCAAACCCAACTGGAGGCCGGTCATGACCAATTGTGGGCCGACGGCGACCAACTGCGCCAGGTGTTTCTCAATCTGCTGCTCAACGCCGCCGATGCCATCCGCGCAGCCGTGCGCCCGGGAGACGGGGTGATCCGCATCGCCACCACATCGGAAGACGGGGCCGGCCCGCAAGCGGAGAAAAGGCTCACCATCCGCTTCCAGGACAACGGCGAGGGCATCATGCCCGATCAGATCGACAACATCTTCGACCCCTTTTACACGACCAAGGAGCCGGGCAAAGGCACGGGCCTGGGGCTGGCCGTCAGCTACATGATCATCCAGAAGCTGGGCGGCAGCATTTCCGTGCAAAGCCAGTCGGGGCAAGGCAGCACCATGCTGATCCGTCTGCCCTTGAAAAATGCGCCTGTTGCCCCCCAGGGCCCCGACGCCGGGGCCGTAACCTTTTCATGAGGCAAATGCCATGAGCGACGAAGCATCCCAGAGCCCAGCCCCCACGTCGATTCTGATCATCGATGACGAAGAGAACATGCGCCACATGCTGGCCAGCATGCTCAAGCGCGAAGGCTACACCATCGAGACCGCCGCCGACGGCCAGGACGGATTGGACAAGATCCGGGCCGCGCGCTTCGATTTCGTGCTGTGCGACATCAAGATGCCGCGCATGGACGGTATGGCCTTTTTGAAAGCCGTGCAGCCTTTGGCCCAGGGCGTGACGATCATCATGATGTCGGCCTACGGCACCATCGATCTGGCCGTGGAGGCCATGAAGCTGGGCGCCTATGACTTTATCTCCAAACCGTTCAAGAGCGACGAGGTGCGCCTGGCCATCAAGAAGGCCGAGGAGCGTGACCGGCTCAAGCGCGAGAACCTGCTGCTGCGCGAACAGGTGCGGCGTTTCGAGGAGCGCCATCGCTTCGGCAGCATGGTGGCCAAGAGCGCAGCCATGCAAAAGGTGTTCGCCGTGGCAGCCAAGGTGGCGCAGTACAACACGACCATTTTGATCGTGGGCGAGAGCGGCACCGGCAAGGAGTTGGTGGCCCAGGCCATCCACCAGGCCGGTCCGCGCCAGGCCAAGCCTTTTGTGCCGGTCAACTGTGGCAGCATTCCAGAGGCACTGCTCGAGAGCGAACTCTTCGGTTACGTCAAAGGTGCCTTTACCGGCGCCGATCGCAACAAAAAGGGATTGTTCGAGGAGGCCGACCACGGGACGCTTTTTCTGGATGAGATCGGTGACATGCCGGTTTCGTTGCAGGTCAAACTGCTGCGGGTCTTGCAGGAAGGCGAGATCCGGCCGGTGGGCCAGACCGAAAGCCGGGCGGTGGATGTGCGCGTCATCGCCGCCACCTCCCGCCATCTGTCCCAGATGATCGCCGAGGGCACCTTCAGGGAAGACCTTTATTACCGGCTCAATGTCATCTGCATCGATCTACCCGCGTTGCGCGAGCGCGGTGAAGACATTCCGTTGTTGTGCCAGCACTTCGTCGACCACTTCAATGCCAGCCTGGCGCGCAAGGTCAAGGGCATCACCCCCGAGGCCATGGCCCTGCTTTTGCGGCACCGCTGGCCGGGCAACGTGCGCGAACTGGAAAATGCCATCGAACGGGCCATGGTGCTGGCCGGAGACGACTGGCTCACGCCGGACAATTTTCAATTGGCCGGCATAGCCGAGGTCGTGCTTTCGCCCGGTGAGCAGATCATGGACGGCTATTCCATCAAAAGCGCCCAGAAGCTCATGGAAAAGGAGATGATCGTCAAAGCCCTCAAGGCGACCCAGGGCAACCGCACCCAGGCCGCCCGCCTGCTGGAGATCAGCCATCCTTCGCTTTTGAGCAAGATGAAGAGTTACGCCATCGACATGTGAAGCGTTATATCAGTTTGGCTTGTTGGAACAGTTTGACGATATCGACCTTATTGATGATGGTGGTGAAAATATCGCTCAAGGCGTCATCGGCGCCCTTGCGGCCGATGATGTAGGGTTTTTCAGCCTGGCCGCTCACCTTCTCCCGGGCAATGATCTGGTTGTCCACGGAGAGGCTGGCCTCATAACTGGCCTGGGCCAACCATTTGCGGCTTTTCAAATCGACCTTCATGGAGTTGATCAGCACCTGGAACAGGGGGATTTCCTCGCGGTCCGTATAGACCACCTCGGCCCCCATTTGCTCCAGGCGCTTCTTGAACGTCTCCAGGAAGAGCGCTTGCATATCCTTCTCGCCGGCCAGAATGCGGCTCTTGTTCTCGCTGACCCAGGTCAGGCTGTAGCGGTTCTGGAAATCCTGGAAGTGTTCGGCCGCCGCGGGGGTGAACGTCTGAACATCCTGGCGCACATCCTTGACCTCGATGCGCACCTTCTGGCCCACGAGTTGATCCGAAATGCGCGGCACTTCATAATCCACGATCAGATACGGCCGTGTGCCGGCGCATCCGCAGATGCAGACGATGGCCAGCAGGACGGCACAAAAAGCAAATCCCTGACGATGCAGACGAGCGTGCATGGTACATCCTCCGTGCTCTTTAAGAGTTGTTGGGCGGCGGCGACCTTAGCCGGTTTGCCGATGGTGATGCGCTTTGCGTACGAACCTGTGATGCGCGGCCGCAATACGCCCCTCACTACCCGTTCGGCCCCACAGTGTCAAGATCCAGCGGCCGCCGCCCGAGCCTCGTCCGGCATGGAATCAATTGACTTTTAAGGGCAAGGCGTTACTATCGGCGCGTGTTCGTATCTCCGAAAACAACCGAGCGCCTCGCGGGTATTTTTACTGTCGAGGCCGTGACAGGAAGAAGAAACAATGGCCAAACGCATAATCGTCGCCTTGTTGGGGTTGTTGGTGGTCATTGGCCTGCTGGGCGGCATCAAGGGGTTGCAGATCCGCAAGATGATCGCCCAGGGGGCCCAGTTCGTGCCGCCGCCCGAGACCGTGACCACGGCCGCGGCGGTCTCGGCCCAATGGGAATCGCTGCTCACCGCCGTGGGTTCTCTGGAGGCGGTGCAGGGGATCATGGTCACAGCCGAGATGACCGGCAAGGTGGTCCAGATTCCCTTTGAACCGGGCGCCAAGGTCCAGGCGGGCGATCTGCTGGTGCAGCAGGACACCGCCTCGGAGAGCGCCCAACTTCGTTCGGCCGAAGCCACGGCAGCCCTGGCCAGGATCAACTTCGAGCGCATGGCCAAGCTGCTGCCCGAACGGGTGGTCAGCCGGGCCGATTACGACAATGCCGACGCTCAGCTCAAGCAGGCCCTGGCCCAAGTGGACACCATCCAGGCCACCATCGACAAAAAGACCATCCGCGCGCCGTTTGCCGGCCGGCTGGGGATTCGCCTGATCAACCTGGGACAAAACCTCAATGCCGGCGACCCCATCGTGACCCTGCAAACGCTCGATCCCATCTTCGTCAATTTTCAACTGCCCCAGCAGCAGCTGGCCTTGGTGAACAAGGGATTTTCCATCCGTGTGCTCAATAACACCCTGGGCGAGACGTCCGTCGAGGGGCGGATCACGGCCATCAACCCGGAGGTGGAGAGCGCCACGCGCAACGTGCGCCTGCAGGCCACGCTCTGCAACCAGGACGAGCGGCTGCGGCCCGGCATGTTCGTCAATGTCACCGTGGTGCTGCCCGTTGAGGAAAAGGTACTGGCCATTCCCGCCACCTCCATCCTCTACGCCCCTTACAGCAATTCGGTGTTCATCGTCGAGCCGCCGAAGGACAAACCCCCGGGGGAGGGCGACCGAGTGGTGCGCCAGCAGTTCGTGGAGTTGGGCGAAAAGCGCGGCGATTTCGTGGCCGTGCGGTCGGGGCTCAAGGAGGGCGAGCAAGTGGTGAGCACCGGGGTCTTCAAGCTGCGCAACGGACAGTCCGTGGTGATCGACAACTCCCTGGCGCCGGCCTTCAAGCTCGCCCCTGAACCCACCGAAAGCTGATCGGGACGAAATCCGTCATGAAGATAACCGACCTGTTCATCCGCCGCCCCGTGCTGGCCCTGGTGGTCAACCTGGTGATCATCATCGCCGGCCTCCAGGCCATCCGCACCCTGAACGTGCGCCAGTACCCCATCAGCGAAAATTCGGTGGTGACGGTCACGACGGTGTATGTGGGCGCCAGCGCCGAGTTGGTGCGCGGTTTCATCACCACGCCCCTGGAGCGGGCCATCGCCGCCGCCGACGGCATCGAATACATCCAATCCCAGAGCGCCCAGGGGGTCTCGACCATCACGGCCCGGCTCAAGCTCAACTATGATGCCATCGAGGCCCTCGCGGAGATCAGCGCCAAGGTCGACCAGGTGCGCAACGATCTGCCGCCCGAGGCCGAGGTGCCGCTGATCAACGTGGAGTCCGCCGACAGCCAGTTCGCCTCGGCCTACCTGAGTTTCACCTCCGACGTGCTCGAGCAGAACCAGATTACCGACTACCTGGTGCGCATCGTTCAGCCGCGCCTTTCGGCCCTGGAAGGCATTCAGCGCGCCGATATCCTCGGCGGGCGGACCTTCGCCATGCGCATCTGGCTCGACCCCGACTTGATGGCGGCCCACAACATCAGCCCGGTGCAGGTGCGCCAGGCCCTGGCGGCCAACAACTTTCTCTCGGCCCTGGGCCGTACCAAGGGCTCGCTGATCCAGGTGAACCTGACGGCCAATACCGATCTGCGCTCGGTGGAAGAGTTCAAACGCCTGGTGGTGCGCCAACAAGATGGGGCCGTGGTGCGTCTGGAGGATATCGGTCAGGTGGTGCTGGGGGCCGAAGACTACGATTCGGCCGTCCAGTTTACCGGCCAGACGGCGGTTTTCATGGGTATCTTTACCCTGCCCAACGCCAACTCCCTGGATGTCATCGCCCGGGTGCGGACCGAAATGGAGGCCATCCAGGCCGGCCTGCCCAACGGCCTGGAAGCCAAGGTGGCTTATGATGCCACGGCCTATATCCGCGATGCCATCCGCGAGGTGGTCAAGACCCTCAGCGAAACCCTGGTGATCGTGGTCCTCATCGTGTTTCTGTTCCTGGGCTCTTTGCGCACCACCCTCATTCCGGTGGTGGCCATACCGTTGTCGCTGGTGGGGGCCGTTTTTTTGATGCAGGCTTTCGGGTTCACGCTCAACCTGATGACCCTGTTGGCCATCGTGCTTTCGGTGGGCTTGGTGGTGGACGACGCCATCGTGGTGGTGGAAAATGTCGAGCGCCATCTGGGCCAGGGGCGCAAGCCCATGGAGGCGGCCTTGCTGGGGGCGCGGGAACTGGTGGGGCCGATCATCGCCATGACCATCACCCTGGCCGCCGTTTACGCGCCCATCGGCCTGCAGGGCGGGTTGACCGGATCGCTTTTCAGGGAGTTCGCCTTTACCCTGGCCGGCGCCGTGACCATTTCCGGGGTGGTGGCCCTCACGCTGTCGCCCATGATGGCCTCGCGCATGCTCACGCCGGGCCAGGGCGAACGTGGATTCGCGGGCAAGATCGCCCGGGATTTCGCCAAGCTCAGAGCCTTTTACGGCCGTTTGCTGGACGCGACCCTCAAGATGCGCCCCGCAGTCTACATGGTCTGGGGGGTGGTGAGCCTGCTGGCGATCCCCATGTTCATGATGTCAGCCAAGGAACTGGCGCCCAACGAGGACCAGGGCGTGATCTTCGGGATCATCGACGCCTCGGCCGACGCCACCCTCGATCAGACCCGCATCTTCACCGAGGCGGTCAACCGGGCCTATATGAGCGTTCCCGAGACCGAGTTCACCTTCCAGATCACCTTGCCCACCTCGGGGTTTGCCGGCATGGTGGTGCAGCCCTGGGAACGGCGCGAACGCACGATTTTCGAGATCCTGCCCGAGGTGCAACAGAAGTTGAGCGCCATTCCGGCCATCCGGGTCTTTGCCATCTCGCCGCCGGCGCTGCCCGGCGGCGGGCAGTTTCCGGTGGAATTCGTGCTGGCCTCCACGGCCGAACCTGCGCAGATCCTGGAATTGGCCCAGCAGATCCAGCGCCAGGCCATGCAGAGCGGCATGTTCGCCTTCCCGCCGATCATCGATGTCAAGATTGACCAGCCCCAGTCCGAAATCGTCATCGATCGCGACAAGGCCGCCGACTTGGGACTCAATTTGCAGCAGATCGGCGTTGACGTCGGCATCATGCTGGGCGGCAACTTCGTCAACCGTTTCAATATCGCCGGGCGCAGCTACAAGGTGATTCCCCAGATCCGGCGGGCGGACCGCCTCAACCCGGACCAGTTGAAAAACATCCATGTCACCGGCCCCAACGGCCGCTTGGTGCCGCTGAGCACCGTCGCCACGATTCGCAACAGCGTGGTGCCGCGCTCGCTCAACCGCTTCCAGCAGCTCAATGCCGTCACCATCAGCGGCGTGGCCATGCGGCCCCTGGACCAGGCGCTCAAATTCCTGGAGGAGGAGGCGGCCAAGATCCTGCCCAAGGGGTATGTGATCGACTACACCGGCGAATCGCGCCAGTTGCGCACCGAGGGCAACAAGTTCCTGCCGGCCTTCGGCCTGGCGGTGGTCATGATCTTCCTGGTGCTGGCCGCCCAATTCAACAGCTTCCGGGACCCCTTCGTGATCCTGGCCGGTTCGGTGCCCCTGGCGCTCTTCGGGGCCTTGATCTTTACCTTCCTTAAGATTCCAGATCCCAACACACCCTTCTGGACCAACGGCTGGACCACCACCATGAACATCTACTCCCAGGTGGGGTTGGTGACGCTGGTGGGGCTGGTCTCCAAAAACGGCATTCTGATCGTGGAATTCGCCAACCAACTCCAGCGTCAGGGGCGCGCCAAAATCGACGCCGTGCGCGAAGCGGCGATGACCCGCCTGCGGCCGATCCTGATGACCAGCGGCGCCACCATCGCCGGCCATTTTCCCCTGGTGCTGGTGAGCGGTGCCGGCGCCGAGGCGCGCAACTCCATCGGCCTGGTGCTGGTGGGCGGCATGGCCGTAGGCACCTTTTTCACCCTCTTTGTGATTCCATCGATATATATGCTGGTGGCCCGGGAGCGTGCCCGGGGGGGCGAAGGCGATGGGGGCGTGGATTCCAAATCGTCCCTTGCTTAAAACAACACCTGAATATTCTTCACCCGCGCCACCATGTCGGCCAACTGGTTCAGAATCTGTCGGACGAAGCTTTTGGCGTCCAGTCCCTGTGGGGTGCTATAGGCCGCCGCCACGCCGGCCACGCGCAACATGACCGGCACGCCGTTGACCTCCAGGGGGGTGCCGTGAAGCACCCGCAGCACGCGGGACAGGGCTTTGCGCCCCTCCTCGGCAGGGGTCATGGGCAGGAGGGCCAGCATCTTGTTGCGCCCGGTCTGGCCGATAAAGTCGCCGTCGCGGAAGACGACGACCAGCTTTTTTAAGGCCGCTTCGATGACGGCCTCGGTGGTGATGATCGCTTCCAGGGATTTCATTTTGGGTTTGGCGCTGACGAAAGAAAAGGCCAGCACCGAAAAGGCCAGTCCATAGCGTTTGGCCCGGGAAATCTCCTTTTCGAGGATGAACAACAGATCTTCGGAGGCCAGGATGCCCTGGGGGATGCCGCTCTCTTCCTCACCCCCCCGGCCGACGCCCTTGAGGCGGTTGATCTCCTCGTGAATCTGGGTGAAATTGTTCTCTTCGATGTCGCCGGCCTCGACTTTGGTCCGCACGGTTTTTAAAATGGACGATAACTCTTCGTCCGTACCCACATTGTGCTCCAGCGTCTGCAGCACGGTGAGCAATCTGGGCTTTGCCGAACCTGCGCCGGCCTGGGTGTTGAGCCACTGGACGCGCATGTTGTCCAGGATCGACTCCATGCGCTCGTTGATGCGCGATTCCATGCGGGCCAACGTGTCGGTATTGAGATTCATCGCGCCCAGCCGCTTGAGCAGCGAGGATTCCACATCCGACAACACTTTCTTCATATGGCTTTCGCCGTCGGGCGCCCCGCTGTCCGTGGCATCCTGGGCCATCTGCTTGCCCAACTGCTCCACGTAATCCACCAGGATGTTGGAGAGGGCGGCTTCGTCGCCGCTGCCTTTGCGGATTTCCGAAGCCAGGTAGATCAACTCGGCGGCCTGGGAGGGGTTGCGCTTGACCTCGTCGATGAGCGTCTCGCCGTCCAACCCGATGGCTTCGGAGCTTTCGGTGAGAATGCGCGTCAGCTCTTCGTTCTGCAACTCGTTGCGCAGTTCGTTGAGCAGCGTGAGATATTCGGCGGCCGGCATGCCTTCGGCCAGCAGGGTCTTTTTGATTTTGGGCAGCAGGCGTCGGATCTCCGAGGCTTCGGGAATCAAGCGCCGGATGATGTAGGCCAGGCGCTGGGTGGTGATCTTGCCGGCCTGGTACTCTTCCTTGATCAGTTCGAGCAGCACTTCGTCGGCCAGCTTGTTGGCCGCGTCCATGATGGCGGCTTCGTTGGCGTAGGCCACACCCAGGGCTTTCTGGGCCTGCAAGCCTTCGAGCAGTTGTTTCTTCATGTCGAAGATCGCCTGGGCCAGGTCGGTGATGCCGATCTCGCCCTCGCCGTGCAGGTGCTTTTCCACCTCCTGGTGCATCAACTCCAGTTGGTGGATCAGCAGGGTGCCGGGGCCCTGGCCGCCGCCGGCCGTTTCTTTGGCGTCTTCGGTGGGCGCTTTTCCAGGAAGCGCTGCGCCGCCGGGGGCCCCTGCGGCACCGCCGGGTATGCCATGCCCTGTACCCACGCCGGGGCCGGTCCGGGCCGTAGCCGCCGGCCCGGTGCTTCTTGTGCCCGCTCCACCCCGCCCAACGCCCGATCCCCCAGGCCCGCCAAAGCCCCCGGGGCCGTCCCCATGTCCAGGCCCGCCTCCTCCAGGCCCCCCCAACCCTCCCGCGCCGCCATCCAACCCACTGATGGTGTCGCCCAGGTCGGCCAGGGTATCCATCCCCTCGGGGTCGAGCAGGTTTACGGTCGTGCCCCCCTCGCCCAGGGTGCCCAGGCCGCCGGGGCTCGGCTGCCCGCCGCCGGTATCCAGCCCATCGCTTTTTTCCACCATGGGCATGGTCCCGGTACCCGACGCGGACTCGACCGAAGCGTCGAGTCCCTGCATGCCTTGCAGGTGCAACGCCCCGTCCAGATCGGCCTGGATCATCTGCTGGGTGAAGGTTGCCGGATTGGCCATCAGGTTGGTGATGTTGAGGGTTTGGGCGAACTCTTCGGAGAGCACGCTTTCCAACAGGGTTTCCAGAAAGCGCTTGCGATCCTCCTGGTTGTCCGAGTCCATCATGGGCGTAACATTTTTGAGCGCATCGCGGGAGACCACCTGGTCGTCTTCGGTCACCTTCTTGAAGACCACGTGGTTGATCTTGATGTTGAAGACCCCTCTTTTCAGCAGGGTGTCCTTAATTGCGTCGGCGCTGGTGCTGCGGGTGAGCGATGCGTAGAGTTCGCAAAAGACCGACAGTTCGCCCTCGGTCAGGCCTTTTTCGAAGGAGACCGATTGCAGGCCGCTGTTTTTGAAGAGGGTCACGGTGCGCCCCACGTTAATGCGCGGGTCCAGGGGCTCTTCATCGATGTAGAACTGCCCCCGGTTGAGGATGAAAACCAGGGGCGAGATCGATTCCAGCAAGCGGCCGGCGATGGGCAGCAGATCGTTGATGGATTGCTTGATGACCGGATGACTGGCCTGGTACATCATGGTGCGATTGAGCAGCATGGCCAGGGTGCGTCCGAAAAGGCTCAACTGGTCCTTGAGACGAGTAATCATCGTTCATTTCCTTCTATCGCGGGCTTGCCTGCACCCAGGCCTCGATGGCCTGGGCGAATTCCCGACAGGTGGAATAACGTCGCTCTTTATCGTAAGCAACCGCTTTCATGACAATCGCATCCAGGGCCGCGTCCACATTGGGATTGGCCTGGCAGGGGGTCTTGTTGAACAGGCGGTCCTGCAAGCGCAATTTGATTTTCAGTAATTTGATGGCCGAATCGTACGGCGGGTAGGGCAGGCCGCCACAGAGCATCTCCAGCAGCATGACGCCGGCGGCGTAAACGTCGGCCCGGCCATCCACCATGCCCGAGACGATCTGCTCGGGGGCCATGTAGGTGGGCGTGCCCACCATCACCCGGTGGTCGTCGTTCGAACCGCCGTAGGAACGCGCCACGCCGAAGTCGGTGACAATCGGCCGCTTGGAATGGCTTTCGATGAGGATGTTGCGCGGCTTGATATCCCGGTGCACGATGCCCAACCGGTTGGCATAGTCCAGGGCATCCAGGATCTTGAGGATCATCTTCAGGCTCACGGGCACCGGCAGCATGCGCTTGGAGGGCAGCACATTGCGACGCGCCTGGCGGATGTAATAGGCCAGCGACTTGCCCTTGATCAGTTGCATGGTGAAGTAGAGAAATTCATCGGTTTCACCCACCTCGTAGACCGGAATGATGCAGGGATGGGAGAGAAAGGCCGCCGCTTCGGCCTCCTGATGGAACAGTTCGGCGATGCGTGGCGTCAGCAGCGCCTTGGGCAGAATTTTGACGGCGATTTGACGCTTGAGCGTCTTTTGATAGGCCACGAAGACGACCGACATGGCGCCGTTATCCAGCTTGTGCAGCAAACGGGAGGTGCCCACCGACTGGCCGATCAGGTGGTCGAAGTTCATCGTTTTTATGGAAGCCACGTCTGTCTTACGCTCCTGTTCAGGTGAAAGCCAAAGCCGGGGTCGAGGAGGCGTCCCCTAAAGGGGGCGGTTGCGGCTCACCGGCGACCCCCTATGGTGTGATGCGCCTTTGTATCATGCGAATATCATACCAACAAGCTGTTATGTCATTGATTGCCGAACCCGTTGAGTTCGCCGCAGTCGGGACACTGCCAGGTGATGTGATTGCACGACATGCCCCAGACATTCTCCTGCATGCACTCCTGACAGATCTCGAACCCACAACGGCAGCGCCAGCAGAAGGGGAAGGTCCGGCCACAGCAATGGCATTGTTGTTGGGAAGGTCGACGCCAACGGCGTTTGCGGGAAGGTGCAGGCGTGGTCATGCTTCAAAACGTCCTTGCCTTGTCGTTTAAAGGCATCCATGTTAGTGAGTAATGCAGTCTGGAAATGCGGTCGAATCTAAGCCAAGCCTTGGGGCGTGTCAACCCGGGCCCACAATCGCGATCCACAACCTTAACTATTGTCCATCCAGGGAAGAGATATTTTTGTAAATAGCCATTCCAGGATGGGCACTGACGATTGAGTCCTGAGCAACCATGACTTCTGAAACAGCCTCTTCCGCGGACCGCCCGGTGCGTCCGATCCTCTACTTGATCGATGGCAGCGCCTATGTCTACCGCGCGTTTCATGCCGTGCGCAATCTCTCCAACTCCAAAGGGTTGCCCACCAACGCGGTCTTCGGTTTCGCGCGCATGCTGATCAAACTGATGCAGGAGCGCGACCCGCGCTACGTGGTCATGTTCTTCGACGCCAAGGGGCCGACCTTCCGCCATGAACTGTACACCGCCTACAAGGCCAACCGGCCGGCCATGCCCGATGAGCTGGCGATGCAATGGCCCTATGTCAAACAGGTGACGGCCGGCTTCAACATCCCCACGGTCGAAATCCCCGGATTCGAGGCCGACGATCTGATCGGTACCTATGCCCGGCTGGCCGTGCCATCCGGCTTCGAGGTGATCATGGTCACCGGCGACAAGGACTTCATGCAGTTGGTCAACGAACACGTCTCCATCTGGGACCCCATGAAGGAGAAGGTGATCGATCTATCCGTCATCGCCCAGGATTACAAGCTGGCCCCCGGCCAGCTCATCGATATGATGGGCTTGTGCGGCGACACCAGCGACAACGTGCCCGGCGTGCCCGGGATCGGTCCCAAGACCGCCCTGGCGTTGATCCAGCAGTTCGGCGGCATCGCGGCCCTCTACGACCGCATCGACGAGGTTTCCTCGGCCAAACAGCGTGAGCGGCTGCTGGCCCACAAGGAGCAGGCCCTGCTGAGCCGGCGCCTGGTGACCATCGACGATCATGCGCCGGTGGATTTCGACCCCCAGGCCCTGAGTGCCCAGCCGCCGGATGAAAATGCCCTGGTCGCGCTTTTCCAGGAATTGGAATTCCGCCAGCTGCAGCAGGAGTTCAAGGTCACCTCCCGGCCGGAACCGGCCACCTGCTATGAGGTCATCTTGTCGCTGGAGGCGTTGGATAAGCTGGTGCAAAAGCTCGCCGACTGCCGTCTGTTCGCCCTGGATACGGAGACGACATCGGAAAATCCCATGCTGGCCAGCCTGGTGGGACTTTCCGTGGCATGCAAGCCCGGTGAAGCGGTTTACATCCCCTGCGCGCATCGCTACATCGGGGTCCCCGAACAGCTTTCGATGACGCTGGTGTTGGATCGGCTCAGGCCGGTGTTGGCGGATGCGCGGATCGCCAAGGTGGGCCAGAACATCAAATACGACTGGATCGTGCTGCGGCGCCATGGTGTCGATCTGGCCGGCGTCGCCTTCGACACCATGCTGGCCTCCTATCTGCTCAATCCTTCCAAGCGGGCCCACGGTCTGGACCAGATCGCCATGGATTTCCTCGACCACAAGAATATCACCTACACGGACGTGTGCGGCAAGGGCAAGTGCGCCCTGACGTTCGATCAGGTGACCCTGGAGCAGGCCGTGCCCTACGCCTGCGAGGATGCCGACATCACCCTGCGGGCCTACGAAGTGCTGCGGCCCCAGCTCGAAGCCCTGGGGCTGATGGAATTGATGGACACGGTGGAGATGCCCCTGGTGCCGGTGCTCATGGAGATGGAGATGGCCGGCGTGCGGCTCGACCAGGAGAAGCTGCACGAGTTGTCCAAAAGCATGTCGCACCAGTTGCGCTTGTTGGAAGAGCAGATCTACTCCCTGGCCGGCGAGAAGTTCAATATCCAATCCCCCCAGCAGTTGTGCCATATTCTTTTCGAAAAGCTGCAACTGCCCAGCGCCAAGAAAACCAAGAAAAAAACCGGTTACTCGACCGATGTGGAGGTGCTCACGCGCTTGGCCGAACAGCATGAATTGCCGGCCTTTCTGCTACGCCACCGCACGTTGGCCAAACTCAAATCCACCTATGTGGATGCGCTGCTGGAACAGGTGGATCCGGGCAGCGGTCGCATCCACACCTCGTTTAATCAGACCGTGGCCGCCACCGGGCGCCTGAGCAGCTCGGACCCCAACTTGCAGAACATTCCCATCCGAACGGAAGAGGGGCGGGAGATCCGCAAGGCGTTCATCGCCCGGCCCGGATGGCTGCTGCTTTCGGCCGACTACTCCCAGATCGAACTGCGCATCCTGGCCCATTGCGCCGAAGATGAAATTCTGATCGAGTCGTTCGTCAACAACGAAGACATTCACGCCCGCACGGCCAGCGAAGTCTTCCACACCGCCCTGGACCAGGTGCCGGCCGAGCTGCGGCGCCAGGCCAAGGTCATCAACTTCGGCATCATCTACGGCATGAGCGCCTTCGGGTTGTCCAAGGAGCTGGGCATCAGCAACAAGATGGCCCAAGTCTACATCGATAATTACTTCGAGCGCTACCGGGGCGTGAAGGCTTTCATGGAGCGCACCTTGGAAGAGGCCCGCCGCACCCAGCGCATCAGCACCCTCCTGGGGCGCATCCGGCTGCTGCCGGACATCGCCAGCGGCAATCCCACCGTGCGCCAGTTTGCCGAGCGCACGGCCATCAATATGCCTATTCAAGGCACCGCCGCCGACCTGATCAAGGTGGCCATGATCCGCATCGCCGCGCTGTTGAAAGCCCGGGGGCTGAAAACGGTGATGCTCTTGTCGGTGCACGACGAAATCGTCTTCGAGGTGCCGCCGGATGAGTTGGCGCTCGTGAGTCGGCTGATCCCCGAGAGCATGGAACAAGTTTGGGGCCTGAAGGTGCCGTTGAAAGTCAATGTGGCCTGGGGGAACAACTGGGTCGAGGCGCATTGACGGTCTTCATTTGGATTAAGTTTTTTGGGCTATAATCCTACTCGTACGCGTTTTCGGGTACGAGTACGAACAAAAACGATATGGAGGTATATCGATGAAACGTCCCTGTTGGATAATGGCCGTAATGGTCGTCGTGCTGGCCGGATGTTCGCTGCCCAAGATGACCCTTTTCGGCGAAGGGCAGGAACCGCTGCAGGAGTTTGTGGTGCAGGGCAAGGGCCCGGGCAAAATCCTGCTGCTCTCCATCGACGGCACCATCTCCGACAAGCGCCAGGAGCGGTTTCTACGCTCGCAACCGAGCATGGTACAGCAGGCGGTGTCGTACCTCAAACACGCCGAGCAGGACCCGGAGATCAAGGCCTTGCTGCTCAAAGTCAACTCCCCGGGCGGTTCGGTGACGGCCAGCGATATTCTCTACCACGAGATCAGCGCCTACAAGCAGCGCACCGGCGTCAAGATGGTGGTGGCCATGATGAGTGTGGCCGCCTCGGGCGGTTATTACATCTCGCTGCCCGCCGATCACATCATGGCCCATCCCACCACCGTGACCGGCTCCATCGGCGTGATTTTCATGCGTCCGGGGGTGAGCGGGTTGATGGAAAAGGCGGGGCTGTCCATGAACGTGAACAAGTCCGGCCCGCAGAAAGACATGGGCTCGCCCTTCCGGGCGCCCACCGAGGAGGAAGTGGTGATCTTCCAGGGGCTCACCGACGGCTTGGCCGGCCGCTTCCACGACCTGGTGATGCAGCACCGCAAATTAGAGCCGGACCAGCGGCAGCAGGTGGTCAGTGCCCGCGTCTATCTGGGCCCCCAGGCCAAGGCCCTGGGCTTGGTGGATCAGCTCGGCTATCTGGATGACGCCGTGGCCAAGGCCAAGGAGCTCGCCGGTTTGGATGCCGATGCGCGCGTGATCACCTATCGGCGTCAAAAGATCGAGAACGACACCCTCTACAATCCGGCCATCCAGACCAGCGGCAGCGATCTGCAAAGCCTGGTGCCCATCCTGGCACCGCTATCGGCGGCAGCCGAAGCCGGATTTTACTATATGTGGCCTTCGGCCATAGGGCAGTAAGTCTGCCCGAAAAGAGCGTCACGACTGTCGTATCGGAATCGGAATCGGTATCGTCTCGATTCGTGAAGAGCGGCATGTGTAAAGTCGGTTAAAGTTTCGCGGCAGCCATCCGATATCCTTAATACTGGGTAAGGGGCTGCCGCGGCCGTTTTCTCGCATCCGATCCAAGATGTCACACCTCCAGACGATGCCCCCACCCCGCAAACAATGAAGAAGGGAGCCACCCAATGGAGACGAACATAGCCAACCTGCCCACTTTTCGGACGAACACCAATGCGGACAGCAACCTGCGCGCCTGGCAGGCCGAGCGCACGACCCTGGCGGCCGTGAGCAGCGAACAACACATGGATGTTACCCTGGTGACCGACGAGGGCGACAAGGTGACCCTCTCGCTGGATGCCCGCGCCGCCGCCATATACGGCGCCTATGGCCAGGCCGCCGTCGATGGGCAAGGTTTTTCCGCAACCAAGGGGGAGTTCAGCGTCGGGCTTTACGAGCGGGAGATGAGCTTCACCGTGGAAGGCGATTTGAGTGCGGAAGAACAAAAAGACATCCGCAAGGCGCTCAAAACCCTGGACCGCATGATGCACAACTTCGTCAATGGGGATGTGAAGCCGATGCTGGCCAAAGTGCGCAAGCTCCAGGGCTTGGAGAGCCTGGCCGGCATCGAGGCCCATATGTCCTACGAGCGCACTGTGCTGGTGGCTCAGCAGCGCCAGGAAACGGCCGTCTACGGGCCGGATCGCCAGGCGGCTGCACCGCCGGTTCAGGTTCCGGCGTCGACCGATGGTTCCGAGGAGGCTTTGGCGAGCAAAGCCGATGTCGTGGGCGGGCAGATGGCCCAGACGATCGCCGCGACGCAGACGCCGGCGGAGCGCATGTTGGCCTTTGTGGGGCAATTGTTGGACGATTACCGCCAGCAGATGAAGGCCATCGATCCGATGGGCGGTCGGATGATCGATCGCGTGGCCGGTCAGTTGCGCGATGCCCTGTCCCAGTTCAACGGCCTGGGCCAAAGTGCCGCGCTGCAGGCGGCCTAAGCGAATCTACTGCTTGCCGGTGCCGGTCTCCGCACCGGCGCCGGTTAGGGGCGTTGCCCGCACCGTGGCATCGATGGCGTCATAGATGGTTTTGAAGATCTCGGCGAAGTTGCCGGGCGAGAGCCTGCCCACCTCGATGAACTTGACGGCGATCTCCTTGCTGGCCCGCAGCACCTGTTCCTGGGTCGATTCTTTTCCCATGGGTGATTCTCACTTTCGATGTGTAATGATTCAGGCTTGTTAGCAGGTGGCGCAAGGTGTGTCAAGCACACCGCCGGTTTTGTGCACCAGTCACGGCTTTCGCAATGCATTGGTTCGGGTTCGGGATCGGTATCGAATCGATACCGACCCCGATTTAAGCAACAGCCCGACTTACACCAGGCCATGAACTCCGTTTGACACTCGCCCCGAAATTCTCTATGTTCAACGGGCTTTTGGATCGCCAGGACGATCCTTCATCCGTTGCCAGGAGAATTTTGCCATCATGGCCGATCAAACCCAGCACAGCGTGCCGTACGCCATCGAAAAACCGGAAACGGTGCGCACCGATCTTCTCCAGCCCATGGAATACGCCTACCAGGGCCGCCGGGACATCGTCATTACTATTCGCCAGCCGGAATTTACTTCGGTCTGCCCCATGACCGGCCTTCCCGATTTCGGCACCATTAGCATCCGCTACCGGCCCGGGGCGAAGATCATCGAACTCAAGTCTTTGAAATTCTACCTGCTCCAGTACCGCAATGTGGGGATTTTTTATGAACACGTGGTCAACCGCATTCTGGATGACCTGGTCAAGGTTCTGGCCCCCCAGTGGATGGAAGTCCAAGGGGTCTTTTCCGCCCGCGGCGGCATCACCACCGAGGTGGTGGCGCACTTTCCCGAAGAACCCAAATAATCGGTCCAGGAGATATTGGATAATGCCCAGATCGTTCGCCCGGATCCTCCCCATGCTTGTGGCTGTTTTTTTCTGCGGAGCCTGTGCCCAGGTCCAGAATATCCGTGTCGAGCCCCGCCAGGGCTTTTCCGAAGCGCCGGTCGTCGACCGCGACTACTGGAAAAAAGGCGCGATTGCGCTCAAAGCCGGCGCCCAGACCGTGTTCGGCCGCCAATGCGAAGCTCTGTTGCTGCAAACGCTGGTCGACGCCATCGGTCACGAGGCGGACCGGTTGCGGCTCTTGTCGCCCGAAGACAATCAGTCCCCGGACTTCATGAAGTTGGCCGATCCCTTCGCCGATCCTCGATCGGCTTTCGAATTTCACAAAAAGGCCCGCATGCAAGGTTTCCACTGTCTGCTACAGGCGAGCGTTCTGGATATCCGGCCGGTGGAGAAGAAAAAGGGGATCTGGTGGTTCCGCGGCACCAAGTATTATTTGAATGTCGTCGTATCGCTGGACCTGTATGACACGTTCACGGCGGCCAAGATCTCCAGCCAAGTCATGGAAGAATTGGTCAAGATCAACGCCTCGACGCATGAAAATTTTATGGCCGGCATGCCGGACAGTATCAAGGCCGTCGATGAGGCCATCGTCGATATGGCCGAGGAGATGGGCGAACGGGCCGCCGAACAGATCGACGCCGGCCGATGGATGGCCATGGTGGCCGAGGTGCAAGGCCGGCAGGTGCGCCTGGCGGCCGACGTCGATTCCGGACTGGCGCCAGGGGATCTGCTCGCCGTCTTCGAGGGCGGCCGCATCGCCGATGGCCTGAACGGCGAGCGGTTCATTATTCCCGGATACAAACTGGCGGACGTCGAGATTGTGGCCGTCGGCACCGACGGTGCAACGGCTCAAAGCGAAGCCCCGGCCGATATTAAGCCCGGGGATATCGCGATTCCCGCCAAATAGGCCTGCCTCCAAAAATACAGATCATTCGATACCGATACCGAGAGCGACACGATAGACGGCATTCTCGGGGGCGGTATCGCTATCGGGATCGGTATCGAATGCCTTCAATCAACCTTAATACTGAAGATGGGAATGGGACCGTCCAGGCCTTTGACCGCGACGGCCGGCAGAGGGGTCGCCTGAATTTCATCGCCGACTTTTTCCATGGTATACTCGTCGATCAGGATTTCTTTCCCCCGTGCCAACGCCTGCAGCCGTGAAGCGATATTGACGGCCTTGCCCACCGATGTAAACTCTTTCTTGCGCAATGAGCCCATGATCCCGGAAAAGACCTCGCCGCTGGCGATGCCGATACCGGTTTGCAATCGTAAATGGGGATTTTGCAGCCGGGCGTCGATTTCCAGGGCCCTGCGCTGCATGGCCACGGCGGCGCGTACGGCCCGCAAGGCATCGTCCGGCCGGGCCACGGGGGCGCCGAAGATTACCATCAGGCTGTCGCCGATGTGCTTGTCCAGGGTGCCCTGGTGCCGATAGGCGATGTCGCCCATGGGGGTGAAGTAATCGTTGTTCAGGAAATCCACCAGCTCCTGGGGGGTCACGTGCTGGGACATCCGGGTGAAACCACGGATGTCGGAAAATAGAATCGTCACCTCGCTCAGGCGCGGAGCCAGGCTGTTGGGCGAGCGGTTGATTTCGGCGTAGATCTGTTCGGAGACGAACTGGCGCAGGTGTTTGCGGACCCAGATTTCACGGATTTTGGCCCGCAGTTCCACGTTGTCGAAGGGTTTGGTCAAAAAGCCGTCGATGCCCGCATTGGTGGCGTTGATGGCGGCCTCCATGGTGGCGTAACCGGTCAGGATGATGCGCGTGATCTCAGGATTGATGCCGCCGATGATTTTAAGGGTCTCCAGTCCGTCCAGTCCCGGCATGCGGTAATCCGAAACCACCGTGGCGATCTCTTGGGTATGCTCTTTGACGAAATCGATGCCCTCTTGCCCATTGGTCGCGGCGTAGACATTGTATGGTTCGTGCTTCAAGGCACGCACCAGCGAACGGCGCACCCCCTCTTCATCATCGATAAACAGAAGACCTTGCAAGGTGGTTGGGGCGGCTTCCATAGTTGCTCTGCTTTTGAAAAAGTCTATGAGCTATAAATGCCATCCGCTGCGACGGTAGACAGCGCAGATCGAGAAGTAAACGCAAGGAGGAGTGGATGCCGGCACGGATGACTACGGCTTCGGGAGATTATGGCCCCGGGTGGTAACACACCTGATCCATGGAAGGCAAACACTCTTTGATCCGGATCTCGATCCCGGATCAGGAGCAGCGATCGGTCTCTGCCAGCGACGCTTCGTAGGCATCGATCCGCAGGCGGGCCTCATCTCCGGAAGCAATGGTGTGGATGGCGGCCCTGAACTGGCTCGCCTGGGGCAGGCCTTTGGCAAACCAACCCAGCTGGTTGCGCAACATGAAGCAGGCCGAGCTTGCCCCCAGATGCGTGACGGTGGCGGCCGCATAGGCCCGCATCGCCCGGAAGCGATCGGCTGTCGTGGGTATTTGCGGGGCCCGGCCCTCCAGCACGTCGGTAATCTGGCTGAAGATGAAGGGATTGCCGATGGCGGCCCGGCCGATCATCACGGCGTCGCATCCGGTCTGGGCCATCATGCGGGCGGCATCCTCGGCACTGGTGATATCGCCGTTGCCGATGACCGGGATGCTCAGGGCGGCCTTGAGCCTGGCGATCAACGTCCAATCGGCGCGGCCCGCAAACCCCTGGCGGGCGGTGCGGGGGTGCAGGGCAACGGCATCCACCCCACGATCCTGGGCAAGGCGGCCCAGGGTCAGGGCTTCGCTGCCCGACGGCTCCCATCCGGAGCGCATCTTGATCGTCAGCGGGATGTCGACTGCTCGGCGCACGGCGCGCAGCACCCGTTCCGCCAATTGAAGATCGGCCATGAGCGCCACACCCGAGCCGCTTTTGAGAATTTTCTTCACCGCGCAGCCGAAGTTGAGGTCCACGATGTCGGCGCCGGCCGTTGCGACCTGCCGGGCAGCCTCGGCCAGCAGGGCGGCATCGCCCCCAAAGAGTTGCACGGCCAGCGGCCGTTCCTCCGGGACACTATCCAGGAGTTGTTGGGTCTTGGCCGAGCCGTGGACCAGGCCGTTGGCGCTGACCATTTCCGTGTAGACCAGGGCGCAGCCGGCTGCCTTGGCCAGCAGGCGCATGGGCAGGTTGCTGATCCCGGCCAGGGGCGCCAACAGGGTCGGATGGGCCAGGACGATGGCGCCGATCTTCATGGTAGGGCCCCCATCGCAACCGCCCCGGTCGCGGGCGGACCGGGATTGGCATAGCAGAACAGACAGTGGTGGGGGCAGGGGTGCAAGCGGTAGCTGCCGATGTCCCGTGAGACGCGGCAGCCGCAGCCGGCCGTCACCCTTTGGCCCGCGTCTCGGGCCAGGGAGAGATCGTCGCCGTAAAGTTCGGCCAGCTTGTGGTTGGGGATACACGCTGCACCGACCACCTGGGCCTCTTTGGGGAGGGCCGCGAGCAACTCCTGTTCGCAGCACAACTGAAGCTGAATCCCCAATGGCCGCAGCAGGCGCGTCATGGAAACGATCTGGTCGATCTTAAGGTCCAGGGGAGGGTCGATGAAGCTCAGGCCGGCCTGAGCCGAGCGTCGCCGCACCTTCCGATAAAGGTCCACGAAACTGGTGATGCAGGTCGTAATGCCCAAGCCGGCCGCCTGCCGGGCGATGAACGGGAATTGGTCCAGGTTCTGGGCCTCCCGGCCGGACGCCTCCTGATAGTAGCAGATGGGATCGAAACGCCACTGGACGGCGTCCGGACCGAAGCGATCCACGAGTCGGGCCATCTGGTCGAGGCGCGCCCCGGTGGGTGGCACAGCCGGCTCCAGCAGGGGGTTCGCCGAGTTGATGGTGAAGTTGAAAAAGAGCCGGTACCCTTTTTCCATCAGCCGCCGATCGTAACCGCCATCCAGAAAAGGGCCGAAGTTCTTGGACCAGAAGACGATGGTGTGAATCTGCTCGACCTCGGCCGGCACCCGGACGCTTTTGCCGCTGAAGGGGTGGCGCACATCGAAAAACCTCTGCTCGATCTGCTGCATGAACCAGGGCATGTAGAAGGCGGGGATATCGGTTCTGCGGGAGGCTGAAATAACGATCCGTTGCATCTATTTCTTTTTAAGGTCTTTGAGGGAGATCACCTTGTTTTTATGGTTGCTGCCGGCACCGGTTTCGGGGGATGGATCTTTTTCCGGCTGTCTGGCGCTTTTGGGCGCCACCACCTTTTCCAGGCGGATGGGCTTGCCCTCCATGGTGAAGGGATCGCCGTTGATGTAGGCGTCCCGCAATATCCAGGTGACCATCGTCAGCGGGATCTGCAGAAAAAGCAGTTGAACATGGTACCAGCCGCGCTTGATGTCGGGCTCGATGGCCTCGATCCGAGCAAACGCCTGGGGCTTGTCTTCCATGTAAATCAGTACGATATCGTTGATATCCGCCATATCATCGCCTTATGTTACTTAGTGTCCATCCAGGAATGGCTATTTTCGCCGATTTCGGCGTTGGTCGAAAATTTTAATCCTCGAAATATGTCCATATATTCCTGCGGTTAAAATTTTCGTCCGCCTTGAACTCGACGAAAATATCTCATCCCCGGATGGACACTACCTATGGTGAATGCATCGGGCGCCATGATGGCATAAAAACCCGGCGATTGTAAAGGTGCAAGCGCGCCGCCGGGGTTGGGCGCGGCTTTGAATTTTCCCGGGGTTTACAGGTTTTGTACTTGACACGGATTCGGCTGTTCTGGTAACTGAATGAGCGTTCATTCATATTTGCCACCGTTGAAGCCGGTTGGTTCCGTGGCACTAGTTGCACCGGCAAAAATAATAATTCGGTATGAGGAGGGTTCATGAGTAGAAAAATACGACAGGCAGCCGTCATCGGGTCCGGTGTGATGGGCGGAGGGATTGCGGCCCTATTGGCCAGCGCCGGAGTTAAAACGCTTTTGATGGACATCGTCCCCTTCGATCTCAAAGAGGAAGAAAAGAAAGATCGCAAGGCCCGTAACCGGATCGTCGCGGCCGGCTTGGAGAACATCCGCAAAGCAAGACCAGCGGCATTGATGCTGGCCAAGGACATCGAGCTGATCTCCATCGGCAACACCGAAGACGATTTCGCCAAACTGGCCGAATGCGACTGGATCGTGGAAGTGGTGGTGGAGAACCTCAAGATCAAACAGGATCTGTTCAAGCGCATCGAAAAAGTCCGCAAGAAGGGCGCCGTCGTCTCTTCCAACACCTCCGGTATTCCTCTCAAGGCCATGAGCGAAGGCCTCAGCGACGATTTCAAGCAGCATTTCCTGGGCACCCATTTTTTCAACCCGGTGCGCTACATGAAGTTGCTGGAGATCATTCCCGGCGAAAAGACCCTGCCCGACGTATTGAAATACATGGCCGATTTCGGCGAACGCCGACTGGGCAAAGGCATCGTGTGGGCCAAGGACACCCCCAACTTCGTCGGCAACCGCGTCGGTGTGCAGAGTTCGGGCCGCAGCATGCAGCTCATGCTCGAGCACGATTTGACCATTCCCGAAGTGGATGCCCTGTTCGGGCCGGCCATGGGCCGTCCCAAAACCGGCATGTTCAAGACCACCGACCTGGTGGGTTTGGATATCGCCGCCCACGTGGCCAAGAACACGTACGATCTGGTCACGGATGACGAAGCCCGCGACAGCTTTGTCCTGCCCGATTTCGTCCAGAAGATGCTGGACAAGAAGATGCTGGGCAACAAGACCAAGGGCGGTTTCTACAAGACCGATCTGACCCCCGAATGGAAGAAAATCCGCAAGGTCCTCAATCTGAAGACCTTTGAATACGAAGAGTACGGCAAGGTCGAATTTCCCTGTTTGGCCGCCGCGGCCAAAGCCAAGACGCCCGAAGAGAAGATCAACGCCATGGTTTTCGGCGATGACAAAGGCTCCAAGTTCGTCTGGCGCTGCGTGGCCGAGAACCTGATCTACGCCACCAACCGCATTCCCGAAATCGCCGACACCATCGTGGAGATCGACAACGCCCTGCGCTGGGGCTTCGGCATGGAGCGCGGACCCTTCGAGGGTTGGGACTTGATGGGTGTGGAGCGCACCGTGGCGCGCATGGAAAAAGATGGCTTGAAGGTGCCCGAGAAGGTCAAGAAGATGCTGGCCGCCGGCAACAAGACCTTCTACAAGGTGGAAAAAGGCCAGCGCTTCTTCTATGACTTTGCCAGCCAGGGCTACAAGCCGGTCCGCACCAACGCCACCATGATCGATCTGGCCATTCTCAAGGGCGAGAACAAAGTGGTGCTGGGCAACAGTTCCGCCTCCTTGATCGACCTGGGCGACGGCGTCTTCTGCGCCGAGTTCCACACCAAAATGAATGCCCTCAACGACGAGATCATCGATTTTCTGGGCAAGGCCCATGACTATGTGGATGCCAACGGCGTGGGCCTGGTCATCGGCAACCAGGCCGGCGGCATGCCGGGCGCCTTCTCGGCCGGTGCCGACCTGCGCCAGATGCGTGAAGCGGCCGGTGCCGGCATGTTCGCCGAAATCGAAGCCAGCGTCAAAACGTTGCAGGAAACGATTCTACGCGGCCGCTACAGCAGCTATCCCGTCGTGGCGGCGCCCTTCGGCCTGGCCCTGGGCGGCGGCGCCGAGATTTGCCTGGGCACCGATCGTATCGTGGCCCACGCGGAATTGTACATGGGCCTCGTGGAAGTGGGGGTCGGCCTGCTGCCCGGCGGCACCGGCTGTTCGGCCCTGTGGCGCAAGCTGCTCGAAAATATTCCCGACTCGGTGAGCGACTTCGAGCTGGGCAAATTCTTCATCCCGGTTTTCCAGGCCATCGCCATGGCCAAAGTCTCCACTTCGGCCGCCGAAGCCCGGGCCACCGGCTTCCTGGGGCCCAAGGACCGCATCGTCTTCAACCGCGACCTGCTCATCGGCGAAGCCAAAAAAGAGGTCCTGCGCATGGTGGAAGACGGCTACGCACCGCCGGTCAAACGTCCCATCCGCGTCTTCGGCGAGGCGGCCTTCGGCATGGTCAACGCCGAACTGCTCAACATGCAGGCCGCCGGCTACGTCAGCGAGTATGACTGCTTTGTATCCAGCAAAGTCGCCATGGCCATCGGTGGCGGCCAGAGCCGCACCGGCGGGTTCGTCAGCGAGGAGAGCATGCTGGCCATCGAGCGCAAGACCTTCGTCGAACTGCTGCATCAGGAGAAGACGATCGCCCGCATCGATCATATGCTCAAGACCGGCAAGCCGTTGCGCAACTAAGGCTCGCTGAGGCGCTTACAAAAACAATCTATCTGGAGGAATACCATGAGAGAAGCTTATATTGTCAGTGCGGTCCGGACACCCGGCTGCAAGCGGGCCAAGGGCGCCTTCAAAGACACCCTGCCCATGGACTTGATTACTTTCATCCTCAGGTCCGCCGTGGATAAAATCAAACTCGATCCCAATGAAATCGATGACGTCATGCTCGGCTGCGCCTTTCCCGAGGCGGAACAGGGCCTCAATATCGGCCGCAACGCGGCCAAGATCGCCGGTTTCCCCGACAAGGTGTCGGGCGCCACGGTCAACCGCTTCTGCGCCTCGGGCCTGGAAGCCATCGCCGATGCCGCCATGCGCATCATGTGCGGCTGGTCGGATGTCACCATCGGCGCCGGCCTCGAGTCCATGACCTATGTACCCATGGGCGGCAATATGCCCCGGCCGTATCCCGATTTGGAGAAGAAGCAGATCGACCTGTTTATCTCCATGGGCACGACCGCCGAAAACGTAGCCAAGCGTTACAACGTCACCCGCGAGCAGCAGGATGAGTTCGCCCTCTTGTCCCAGCAGAAGGCCGCCAATGCTCAGAAGAAGGGCCTTTTCACCGAGATCGTGCCCACTCCGGCCACCAAGTTTGTGACCCAGGCCGATGGCACCATCAAGCGCGAAACCTTCATCCAGAGTTTCGATGACGGCGTGCGCGACGATACCACTCTGGCCGGTTTGGCCAAGCTGCGTCCGGCATTTTCGCTGACCGGTTCGGTCACCGCCGGCAACTCTTCGCAAACCACCGACGGCGCGGCGGCCAGCGTGCTGATGAGCGCCGAAAAAGCCAAGGCCCTGGGACTCAAACCCCTGGCCAAGTTGAAGCTCTATACCACCGTCGGTTGCCGTTCGGATGAGATGGGCGTGGGGCCGCGTTATGCCATTCCCAAGCTGTTGAATCTGGCCGGCTTGAAGATCGAAGATATCGGTGTCTGGGAGATCAACGAAGCCTTTGCCTCCCAGGCGATTTACAGCATGCGGGAACTGGGCATCGATAAGTATATGGACCGCGTGAATATCAATGGTGGCGCCATTGCCCTGGGCCATCCCCTGGGCTGCACCGGTGCCAAGCTGGCCGCTACCCTGATCACCAACATGCGTGCCCGCGGCGCCAAGTACGGCGTCGAATCCATGTGCATCGGCGGCGGCATGGGCGCTGCGGCGCTGTTCGAGCTGTGTGACTAATACCTTGTTTTTATAGTCCGAAGAAAAAGGCGGGCCGAAAGCCCGCCTTTTTCTTTGCTTTTCCTAGAGCAGAAGAACGTTATGCCTTTTGCAAGGCATCGACCATGGCGGTGGTCACGCTGCTATTCGGATGGCTGTTGACGCTGTTCCAGATCAGTTTTTCGAAGCATCCGTTACGGGTAATATAGCTCTGCACGGCGTCATGACAGTATATATCGTCCGAGGCACTGCTGTTCACCTTCAGGAAGGCGCCGGCCATGATGTCGGCGGCCAGCAGATCGGAAGAGGCGAAGATCAATCCGTAATTGGGTTCCACGACCGTGCCGCTGTCCGGTCCGCCCGTGGTCATCAGTTTGCGGGCGGAGGTGACGCTCAAGCGGAATTTGTTTTTGATGGCCGCAATATCGTTGATGCTCGGGTACAGGCTGGTCAGGGTGCCGCGGTGCATGGTCCGCCGGCTGGCCGAGTTCAGGAAACCGACGGCGATTTTGAGGCTGAAGGTTTTGTCTGCCAGGGAGTGGGTGGCGATGCGCGGCAAATAGACGATGTGATCGACCTGGTGCACGTAGTTGGTGACATTCACGCTGCCCGACCAGTTGGCCGCGGACGCCGCGAAGTGGCCGCCGTTTTCGAAGTAGACCGCCGTGGCGCCCTTGGCGTTGATCACATCCATCAGACCGGTCCGGGTCAGACAGGTTTGGGTGCTGTTGCTCTGATAGATCCCGGACTGGTCGCCCACCAGAATCGTCCCGGCGCCCTTTTCCTTGAGCAGATCGAGCATGCAGGCCAGAGACCAGGGATCGGTGGTGGCGGGAAAGGCGTTGGCCGAGTTCAGGGCGAGTTTGAGGAGTACCCGGTCGCCTTGGGCCAGCCAGCTAAAATCAGTGGCCGCCTCGACCATGGCTTTGAAAACGGCGTAGCTGCTTTCATGGGCCCCCTTGGCGATCCAGGCGCTGCTCACCACCGGCTGATATCCGGTGCGGACATTTTCATCGGCGCAAGCGTCGCTCGTGCCGCAGCCGCCGCCCGAGGAACTGCTCGAAGAACTGGAAGAACTGCTGGAGGAATCACAGCCGGGCAAGGCCGACAACAGCGATAACCCCAAGACGCCGCCGCATCCCATCTTCAAGGACTTAACCAAGAACTCCCTGCGTTCGATCCGGATCTCCTGTTTTGATTCCTTTTTCATGGTTTCCTCTCCTTCCTGGTGGGTTCAGCGCCATTCCTTGGCGCGATGTAGAAATAAGAGAGCAGATGAGGGGCAAGTGCTCTCATCGAACCATTTAATGGGGAGTGTGCTGCCTTGATCGTGTAAAATGGAACGTATCAGGGGGGCTAAACGTTCCTCTATGAAGCCGGGAGAGTCATTAGCAGGTGTCTCTGGTTTTCGTCAATCACAATGGCGGGTGCCAGGCTACGGAAAGTGCAATCCAACCCTCGGGCCGGCAAAGCTCTGCCAGTTGGGCGGGAGGAATCTCCCGGCCGTTCCATTGGCAGGTTGCGATGGGCATCGGGGAGGCGGCCTGGAGTTGCGAAAGCAGTAGCTTCAGAATGGGGCTGTCGATCCATACGCCCAGAGAGAGCAGGTGCGGGCCCAACTCCCGGGCCACCAGGTTGAACAGCTTCAGGGTGATCAGCGTCTCTGCATGGCCGCCGTCTGAGGCAGGGGCAGGGATATTTCGATAGGAGATATCTCTGCGAAAGTCGGCCAGTGCGCCCCCTTTGCGAAAAGTGGCGCCCACCAGGCCGGGCATGGCCGCCGAAAGCGCCAGCACCGCCCCGGCTGGCACAATGACCTGTTCGGTGCGGTCCACGGCGCGGTGGTTCAGGAAAATGGTCTGGATGCGCCGCTCCACATATTCGGGATCGATGGCCAATTGGCGGCACAGCAGATCCGTCAGGCTGATGCCGGCGATGGTTTTGATCCTCATCCCGGCACTGAAGAGCACGCTGAAATGGCCGGCGGCGGCTATCGGCAGGTTCAAATGAAGCGTGGCGGCAGGTTGCATCATGACCGTTAAGATAATAAGGGGCGCCCCGGAGGGCGCCCCTATCGTGAGGCGCACTATCTTTTTCTAAAAATTGAAGACCTCATCCAACTCCTGATCGCTGACGTCGAAGGTGACCTTGTGGGGCGTCAAGGGCTCGTTCTTGAAGTAATCGGGCAACCGGTCATGCATTTTCGTCAGACCTGCAGCGGCATTGAAAGCCCTTTCATGCTTGAGGATGGACTTGCCCAGGTTGGAGACGTCGTCCCCCGTCAGGTTGAGGCCGGTAAATCCGTTGATCAAGTCCAACAGGGCTTGGAAGGTCTCGGGCTGATCCAGAATGGCAAAGGCGATGAAGAGGCACATGCCCGTGCTGTCGATGGCGGTGGTGGCCACCTGCAGATTACGCGACAGCTCCACCTGGCCCTGGGATTTGAGCGCGTTCACGTTGCCGCCCACGCCGAGCAGATTGGCGGTAACCGCATAACCGGCGGTGTGGTCGGCCCCCATGGTGGTGGTGGCATAGGTCACGCCCATGCCCTTGACCGCCCGCGGATCATAGGCCGGCATGGATTGGCCTTTTACCACCGGGATTCGCTCGATGCCGAAGACCTTGCCGGTCACCGCCGCGCCGCTGCCCAGGATACGGCCCAGGGGGGTGCCCTGGCCCACTTCCTCGATCAGGCGGATGGCGGCTTGGGCGTCACCGAATTTGGCCAGGCCTGCGTCCATGGCCACGGCGATGGTGGCCCCCATCTCGATGGTGTCCAGGCCGAAATCGTCGTCCATGCGGTCCATCTGGGCGATGGCATCCAGGTCGTCGATGCCGCAATTGCCGCCGTGGGCCCACACGGTTTCATACTCCGGCTGCTTGCTGAGGAAGCGGCCGTTTTTGTCGAAGAAGGTGCCCGAGCAGCGGATGACGCAACCGCGGTGGCAGCCGTGGGTGGCCGAACCCTCGCCGCCGCGCTCGTTTTCCAGCTTGGCCTGGGCTTCGCCGCCGATCTTGGCGGCGCCTTCGAACTGGCCTTCCTTGAAGTTGCGGGTGGGATAACCGCCGGCTTCGTTGACCACGTTCGTTAGGACGTTGGTGCCGAAGGCCGGCAAGCCTTGGCCGGTGACCGGGTGCTTGCGCAGGCCGGCCACGAACTCCTTGTTGGCGGCCTTGAACTTCTCGGGATTTTTGGGGGCGCGCACCGGGGTGCCGGCATCGTCGATGACGATCACTTTGACCCCTTTGGCCCCCATGACCGCGCCCACGCCGCCCCGTCCGGCATGGCGTGTGGGGCGCAACTCCATGTCGGTGAAGGCGATGGACGCCGCACTCAGTTTCATCTCGCCGGCCTGCCCGATGGAGATGCAGCCGATCTTGTCGCCATGTTCGGCCTTCATCTTCTCCACCAGATCATAGTTGCCGAGCATTTTGAGCCCATTGGCCGGTACGATGGTGGCGCCGTTCTTGTCGATCATCACTTTGTAGAGGGTATCGTCCTTGGGTTTGCCTTCCAGGATGATGGCCGCATAGCCGAGCCGTGCCAGCATCTGCGACGGCTGGCCCCCCGAATTGGCCTCCTTGATGCCGCCGGTCAACGGGCTCTTGCAGCCCACGGAGATGCGGCCCGACATGGCGGCCGCCGAGCCGCTGAGCAATCCCGGCGCGATGACCAATTTATTCTCCGCACTCAGGGCATGGCAGGTGGGCGGTACCTCTTTGGAAATCACCGTGGAGGTCATGGCGCGGCCGCCCAAACCGGCATAGGCGCCCAATGCCTCTGTTTTCAGTTCCGGACCCTTAGCCCCTCCCATATCGATACGTAGAATTTTGTCCATGGCATGCCTCCTCTTTATAATAGTGATGATGTGAAGAAGACCGTCACTGCGTCTTATCAGCAACCATATCCGGGCCCCTGTGGCGCAAAATGGACCAGATCCACTGTAAGTATGAGTATTCTGAGGTACTGTCAAGAGATACAAAGAGTGACAACGGCCGGTTGGCGATCCTGCTTCCGGGCGGTTGCGGGACCCTGGGGCGCTACGAGGAAGAGACGGTCGGTCGGCCGAATTTGCGGGATGCGAAAGCGCCTGCACTGACTCAAAACGAGCTGTTTTTCCAAAATCGGCATGATCAAAAAAGAACCGGCGGCACTGGTAGGCACCGCCGGTTCAGCTTTGCTTATCGCTGCTGACTATCCGTTCTTCTTGGCGAAGGCTTTCATGAAATCCACCAGGGCGGCCACCGCTTTTTCGGAGGTGGCATTGTAGATGGATGCCCTGCACCCGCCCACCGAACGATGGCCCTTGAGCCCGCCCATGTCGTTGGCCGCGGCTTCGGCGATGAACTTCTTTTCCAACTCTTCGCTGGGCAGGCGGAAAGTGACGTTCATCAACGAACGGCTGTCTTTATCCGCCGTGCCTCGGTAAAAATCGCTCTGATCGAAGAGGTTGTAGAGCATGTCGGCTTTCTTCTGGTTGATGGCCGCCATTTTCTCGAGGCCGCCCACGGTCTCCTCCAGCCACTTGAGCACCAACTGGGCCGTGTAAATGGAGAAGCAGGGCGGTGTGTTGTACATGGAGTTCTGTTCGGTGTGCGTGGTGTATTTGAGCATGGTGGGCAGCGGGCCCGGATCGAGTTTGAGCAGATCGTCACGCACCACCACCAGGCAGACGCCGGCAGGTCCCATGTTTTTCTGGGCGCCGGCATAGATCAGGCCGAAGCGGCTGGCGTCAAAGGGGTGCGAAAAGATATCCGAGGACATGTCGGCCACCAGGGGAACGTTGCCGGTGTCCGGGAACTGGGCCCATTGGGTCCCCTTGATGGTGTTGTTGGAGGTGATGTGCACATAGGTGGCGTCTTTGGAAAAAGAGATGTTCTTGGGAATGTAGGCGAAATTGCGGTCCTCGGAAGAGGCCACCACCTTTATGTTTTTGCCCAGCAGCTTGGCTTCCTTGATCGCTTTGGTGGACCAGGTGCCGGTGTTGACGTAATCGGCGGTGCGACCCTCGTTGAGGAAATTCATGGGAATCATGGCAAACTGCATGCTGGCGCCGCCCTGCAGAAAGGCGACCTTGTAGCGGTCGTCCAGCTTGAACAGCCGCTTGACCCGCGCCACGGCGTCATTGATCACCTCTTCAAACCATTTGGAACGGTGGCTCACTTCGGTGATGGACATGCCTGAACCCTTGAAATCCAGGAACTCGCTTTGGATCTCTTCCAACACAGTTTGGGGAAGGGCCGCCGGTCCGGCGTTGAAGTTATAAATGCGTTTCGGGCTCATTATGGTAACCTCCATGTCATCTGAATTTTCGCCGTCAGAAGAGGCTGGCAGCATGCGACTTTGATTAATAAAGCTGCTTTTTATTATTGAAATCGGTTTTTAAGTCAATAGCAAAAAGCCATTCCAGAGCTGCACGGCCGGCTATAAGTGCCAGGTTCCGCAAGTCTGACAAGGTTATTGAGATCGTGGGAATGGGGGAATGGGTGCCTGAAAAATCAAGAGGGCCTCGCAGGCGCGAGGCCCTCTGTTTTTACTTCCTCTGTCCGTTGAATCAGTAGGGCATACCGCCGTATGGCAGATCATCCTGGCCCGACTCGTCCTCCGGCTCGGTCGACTCCTCGCCTTGCTCGTCCTGATCCGATTCGTCCTCCGGCTCAGTGGTCTGCCCGCCTTCATCGGAGGATTCACCCTCCTCCTCGGCCGGGGGCGTCGGCGGTGTCACGGGCGATTCCGGAACCGGGCACCCATCCGTGTCGGTGAACCGAACAAACTCGTGGTTGAGCAGGTTTCGCCTGCTCTCGGGCTCGAAGAGAACGCCCTCTTCACAGGCCACATCCTCACTGGGCACAAGCATGATTCGGGCGCCGTCAGGATAATTGGGGTCTTCGGTCACCGGCAGGCTGCATATATCGGCGCGCCCGGTAAGATGCATATAGCCCATGCGATTGGAACTGCCTTGGCCCAGGCAGATCATCGGGGCCTGGTCGCCGGGGTAATAGACCAGTGTATACTCCTGTCTGCGTTCCAGGTTGAACCCGTTGAAGGCGAACTCGAACTGCTGGCCCCATTTGTTGTAACGCAGTGAACCCCAGGAAAAGAAACGCGGCATTCTTTGATGATTGCCCATCGTCTGGGGAAGCAAGTAGGTATATCCGATGGGTGAGCGGTTGGCCCAGTGGTAACCGTGGTGGTTTCTCGGGGGTGCCGAAAAAGCGGATGTCGCCAGGACCAGGAATAGCACGATGGCCATCAGGAACGGTACAAGATGTTTACTACGCATACGACAGCTCCATTCATTTGGGGTGAGTCAAACTATGAACGAGTAGCAATTCAAATACCTCCTACAAGATCGGCCGGGGGGTGTGGCCGTCCATGGAAACTGTCCGGACAACGAGCAAGGGCTATGCCGCCGCCCCTTGGCGTGCAGGTATTGGATTATTTATCAGTGGCTTGCGAACGCGGCGGGAGGGCCGGCGGCGGGCAGCACGGCCGACCAAGCGGGCATTTAAGTGCACGTTCAATGTATCCTTTTGCATTATCGATTTCGATCGGACCGGATTCGATCGGCCCCTCCGGCGCAGGCCGCGTCGTCCGAACCTGTGGTGATTCCCGCTTGACACGAATGCTCGAATTCCCCATATTCCGGCTTCCATACGAAAGGGGATAAAGCGATGAAAATCTTTGAGTATCCTTCCGAGGCCGCGGCCAAGCGGCTCGAAAGCATCGTGGGGCGCGGCTTGGCCTATGGACGCAAGGAATTGATCGCCGTTCAGCGCATTCTGGAAGATGTTCGAAAAAATGGCGATCCGGCGCTGCTGGCCTATACCCGCAAATACGATGCGCCCAAGATGGATCTTGCCCGAATGGAAGTTTCCGCCGCCGAGATCGCCCAGGCGGCCCAAACGGTGGATCGCCCCTTCAAAAAGGCGTTGAACCGGGCCGCCGATCAGATCGCCGATTTTCATCGCAAGCAGATGCCCCGCGCCTGGGTCGATACCCCCCGGCCGGGGACGTTTCTCGGACAGATGGTTCATCCCGTGGATGTGGCCGGGGTCTATGTGCCGGGAGGCAAAGGCGGAGAGACCCCCCTGGTCTCTTCGGTCTTGATGGGGGCCATCCCGGCCAAGATCGCCGGCGTTCCCCAAGTCATCATGGTGACGCCTCCCACCCATGACGGCGGCGTGAGCCCTTACCTGCTGGCGGCTGCTCAAAAGGCGGGTGTGGACAAGGTGTACAAAGCCGGCAGCGCCTGGGCCATTGCCGCCATGGCCTTCGGAACGGCCACCATCCCCAAGGTCGATGTCATCGTGGGGCCGGGCAATATCTATGTGACCCTGGCCAAAAAGCTGGTGGCCGGCATGGTGCAAATCGACATGATCGCCGGTCCCAGCGAAGTCCTGGTGATTGCCGACGGCAAGGCCGAGCCGGAGTATGTGGCCGCCGATCTGCTCTCCCAGGCCGAGCACGATCCCCGGGCATCGGCGGTGCTGCTCACCGATGACCGGCTCCTGGCCGAGGCCGTGCGCGATGCCTTGGACCGCCAGTTGGCGCAACTGCCGCGCCGCGAGATCGCCGAGCAATCCCTGCGATCCTATGGCGCCCTGATCGTGGTGCCGGATATGGATACCGCCATCGATCTGGCCAATCGCATCGCCCCGGAACATCTCGAACTTCAGGTACGCGAGCCCTTTGCATACATCGGACGCATCCGGCATGCGGGCGCCATCTTCCTGGGGGATTACACGCCCGAGCCGGTGGGTGACTATGTGGCCGGTCCCAATCACGTTTTGCCCACGGCGGGGACCGCCCGTTTCTCTTCGGCCCTTTCGGTGCACCACTTTTTGAAAAACAGCAGTATTATCCACTACACGGCGGACGCATTTAGAAGGGAGGCCAAGGATATCATCACCCTGGCCCGCATCGAAGGCCTGGAGGCGCATGCGCGCACCATCGCGCTCAGACTCAAAAAAGGATAGAAAAGTATTCCATCTGTGAGCCGGAGGGAATGTTTGACACCACGTCCCTCTGGCTTTATTCTGAAAACCGGTCAGCGGATATGGCCTATGCGCTTCCACGATTCAGTTCTCCGCCACTTCTGATCTCCTCGCTTGGTTGGCCTGAAACGACACACAACAGCGGTTGCCGCACCCCCTGAATGCACAAGATCATCCGCCGAGATGCCGGCATGCCCTTTACAAAGGGTTCCATGGTACCATACTTTTCAGGCCCTCTGCGGGGGCGCGGAAAGGAGGGCCAAGATGGCCCAAGCACTTCAAGACAAGCCCATCAACATCTTGGTGGTGGATGACGAAGAGGCCATCGGCCGGATGTTGCAAACCGGAATTCAACTGGCAGGATATCATTGCCTGGCGGCCGGTAGTCCGAGTTCGGCCCTGCGGCTGCTGGCCGAGCACCATGTGGATGTGGTGGTGACCGATATCCGGATGCCCGAAATGAGTGGCATCGAATTGGGGCGCATCGTCAAGGCCCGCTATGATGCCGATGTCATCATCATGACCGGCTATGTGGATGACTTCAATTATGAAGATATTGTCCAGCAGGGCGCCAGCGATTTCATTCAGAAGCCGGTGCGCATCGCCGAGTTCATCGCGCGCTTGAAGCGGGTGATCGGGGAAAGGGCTTCCCGGCAAGGGCGGCTCCAGGCCCTGCGCGATCTCGAGCTGAACCTGGATAAACTGCGCCGGGCCATGGAAGGTATCGTGCAGGCCATTGCGGTGGTAGTTGAAAAGCGCGATCCATATACTGCCGGCCATCAGCAGCGGGTGGCCGAATTGGCGTGTGCCGCGGCCCAGGAATTGGGCTTGCGCGACGATGATATTTATGGCCTGCGCATGGCCAGCGTGATCCATGATTTAGGTAAGATCACGGTGCCGGACGGTATTCTGGCCAGACCCGGACGGTTGTCCGACCTGGAATACCAGTTGATCAAGAACCACGTTCAGGCCGGGTATGACATCCTCAAACAGATCGAGTTCCCCTGGCCCCTGGCCGACATCATCTTGCAGCATCACGAGCGCCTCAACGGCAGCGGTTATCCCCGCGGGCTGCGCGACGAGGAGATCATGATCCAGGCCCGTATCCTCTCGGTGGCCGATGTATTCGAAACCATGGCCTCGCATCGGCCTTATCGCCCATCCCTGGGCCTGCAGTGTGCGGTGGATGAACTGCGCGACAATAGCGGCACGCTCTACGATCCGCAGGTGGTGTCGGTATTTTTGCGGCTGGTCGAGGAGGGGCGATTTCCAGACTACCATTAAATAGTGTGTCCATTCAGGAATGGCTTTTTTGCCAATTGCGGGTTTCCCGATCTCATTACAACGCGGGCGCCCCGGCGGCCAATATGCTGCCCACCATCCGAATAATGCCTTCGATGCTGTTGCCCTTTTTCTCCACGAAATAGAGCCCTTTCCCATTGAGGGATTGCAGTTCCTCACAAGGATGGCTGTGGACCACGATGGGAATGGAGGGAATGCGTTGGCGCAGGTGCTCGAACAGGGTGCCGGCTTCCGTATCGGGCAGGTCCAGATCCAAAATCGCCAGATCCAGGGAGCTGTGGCGGTCGGTCCAGAAGAGCACCTGACGACCGTTTTCGGCCAGCAGCACCTCATAGCCCGCATTGGTGAGCTCCCTTTGCAGGAATCGGCGGACATAGGGGTTGCGATCTGCGATCAGTATCGTCGGTAAATTTTTCACCATGCGCCTCTCGATCGGACTTAAAGCTGGCGCAGCAAACCCTGTGCCACTAAACCGGATGCTGCCGTTTTCCAGGAAAGACCCTTGCCTTCAATCCTTTCGACCCGCTTCAACCGCCCGGGGTCTGGTTTCGGAAGAAGATCCGATGTCCATAATTTTTACAATTTGTAAAACAACCCATATCTGGACTTGGGGGAGAATTTATGTTAGTTTAGCGCCACTTACGCCACACTGCGGCTGACGGATGGAATCTCTGAATATGCTCAAATTTTTCTTTCAACCCAGACCACTGCCGCCCCTCGACGACTTCGCCCTGAAAGACTACACCGTTTCTTTCTCCCTGGAACGCCTCGTGCCGGGTGTGGACAACATCCGCAGCGATGTCATGATCAGCCCTATTTTTACCAGTGCTACGCGCAAGCTGGTGGCCCAGCTAGTCGCCCGCCACGCCGGTATCGAAAAGAGAGGCGGCACGGATGCCCCGCCGGTCAGCTTGATCAAGGAGGTGGGCAGCTACAAGCAGCTTTACAAGGAGGTCATGGTGGACGCGGTCAACAAGGCCAAAGCCCGCCACGAACCCCAGATCGAGTATCTGGCCCAGGCGGCCGCCATCAAGATGCTGCTCGAGGAGATCCGGTTGCAATACGACCATCTGGTGGGCAGCATGAAAAAGACCGTGCGCAAAACGGATATGACCGTGCACAACGACTGGACCGAAGCGCCCAAGCTCAAAGATAAACTGCAACTGATCATGCAGGATCGGGAGACGATTCTTCAACGGGTGGGCCTGGAGATCTGCGGCTACTGGGTCGAGGTTGAGCGCAAGGAGATCCGAGTCATGCGGGAAGCCATTTTCGGCAATCGCTCGACCTTCTTCGAAGACCTGCTCACGACGCCTTTGCTGCATGTGCAGAATCCGGAGAACGAGATCTTCATGCTCGGCGAATTCGACATCGCCCTGGGGCGGCGCGTCGAAGACCCGGACAAATACGGAAACCTGCTTTTTTTCATCCGGCACCTGCTCCACCAGGTAAACCAACAGACTTCGTCCGAAAACAAAACCCCCCTGGACAAGCGCTTGCCGGCCTCCGACATGGAACTGACGGAGCTTTCGGAGAGCGACCAAAAAGCTTATTCCCAGAAGATCGACGGCTGGTTGCGTTGCCTGGGCAACATGGATGTCTTGCTCAACTGGCAGCGCACCCATGCGGAGTGGCAGACGGCCAAGAAGCAAAAAGCCGATCCGGCCGAGATCGCCCGCCTCAAACAACTGGCGTTCAAGCAGAAGGCGGTGCTCGATTTCTTCTACAGCCAATTTCGCCAGAAGGGGGTCATCGAGCGCATCGCGGCTTCCTACGAGATGCAGCCCGAGTATCTGGAGTACTGCCCACCGCTGGTGCCCCAGCAGATCATGCAGTACCTGGTGATGCCCAAGGCCCGCAAGGCCATCAAGGTACGTTTGAAACGGCTGGCCAACGTGTATGGCCGTGACTTTTCGCTTGCCCCCCTGAACCGCAAGATCAAGGCCATGGAGCAGATGACGGCCGCCAAAAGCAAGGCCTATCTGATTCGCTTCCTGAACGGCTTTGCGCGCTATCATCGCGATTTGAGCAACAGCGGCATTATGCGGGAGGCCATGGAGCGGGTGCACCTGGCTGTCGAAGAGAAGACCATCACCCTCTCCCGGGAGAACAACACGCTCTACGAGTTTTTACTGAGCCACGAGCAGGAGACCTCCAAAAAGCCGATCATCAACCATGTGGTCGTCAAGGCCGATGTGCGCGGCTCGACCGACATCACCCACCGCATGAACGAGCGCGGGCTGAACCCGGCCTCCTTTTTCAGCCTCAACTTCTTCGATCCCATTTCCGAGATTCTTTCGGAGTACGATGCCGCCAAAGTCTTCATCGAAGGCGACGCCGTTATCCTCTCGATTTACGAAAGGGAGGACACGCCCAGCGATTGGTACGGGGTGGCGCGGGCCTGCGGCATCGCCATCAACATGTTGATCATCATCCAGCGTTACAATGAGAAGAGCCGCCGCAACGAACTGCCCATCCTCGAGCTGGGCATCGGCATCAGTTACCTCGACAAGGCCCCCACCTTTCTCTTCGACGGCAACAACCGCATCATGATTTCACCGGCCATCAACCACGCCGACCGCCTATCGAGCTGCTCCAAGACCGCGCGCAAGGCGTTCGCCCGCGACCGGGGGCCTTTCAATCTCTATGTGGTTCAGAACAAATCCGAAGAAGAGTTGGCGGCCACGGCCGACGATCTCAACGTGCGCTACAACGTCAACGGCATCGAGTTGAGCCCTGCCGGGTTCGAAAAGCTCTCCAAAGAGATCGACCTGAAAGTGCTGCCCGCCGAAATCCGCGACCTGCACGGCAACAAGGCCACCCTTTACGTCGGAAAATTTCCCACCAAGAGCAACCGCTTCCAGCGCCTCATCGTGCGCGAATCCCAGGTCCCCGTGGTCGATCCCCAGACCCTGAAAATGCTGCGAATCTCATCGCGCAAATACTACGAAGTGTGCACCCACCCCAAACTCTACCAACTGGCCCGCGTGGCGCAGTCCTGATTTTTTCTACCAAACAGCCTACACATCATCGGGAAGCTGGCTCAGATCCAATTTGAACTCATACTCCCCACTGTCCGGTTGGCGCTGGATTTTGAACTGGAGCTTGCGGCCCAGGGCGATCATCTGGGTGTTGTCGGAGATCACGGTGCCCCAGATGTCGCGGACACCCTGGGATTTGGCGATTTTGAGGCACCAGCGCAGCAAGGCGGCGCCGATGCCTTTGCCGTGCCAGCGATCGCCCACGAGAATGGCGAATTCGGCCTGGCGGGGGTCGAGGCCTTTGATGATGCGGCCCACGGCCAGTATCTGCTCTTCCTGTCCGTTGCCTTCCAGGATGGCCACCATGGCGATTTCACGGTCGTAATCGATCTGGGTGAAGCGGGCCAGCATCTCGCCGGGGATTTCCTTGAGGGGCGTGAAAAAGCGGAAGTAAATGCTGCGGGCCGACAATGTGGCGAAGAGTCCCTGCAGGAGAGGCGCGTCTTCGGGTCGAATGGGCCGTATCAGGACCGTGCCCAACCCATTGACCTCCAGGTTCATTTCGTACTCGTTGGGATAGGGGGCGATTACCAGATGGAAGGGGGCCGGCACGCTGGGCGTGTGAACGCGCACCCGGGCGCTGACGGCGCTGAAGGTCGGGCCCACCACCATCAGCGGATTGATCTCCAGGGTCTCGATTTCGGCGAAATCCGTGGCCAGGCGTCCCAGGCGGACCAAAATCTCTTCCAACAGCAGCAGGTCGGCCGGCGCATAATCCTGATAACCCATCAGCAGGCGATGGATGCGGGTGCCTTCCACCATGCGTCGGGCCAGCAGGCGATTGATGGGCGGCAGGGCCACCACCTGATCCGCGGCGATCTCCGTGGCCACGCCGCCCCAGCCGAAGGTCAGGACCGGTCCGAAGCGGTTGTCCTTGCGGATGCCCAGGCAGAGTTCGGCACCTGCCGGGCCCACCATGGGCTGCACCGTCACCGAGACCGCCGGGACCTGATCCAAGTGGGTGTGGCCATTGGCCACCAGGTGCCCGTAGGCTAAACGCACTGCCGCTTCGTTGGCCAGGTTGAGGCGCACGCCGCCCCAGAGGGATTTGTGCGCATGCTCCGGCGAGTCGACTTTCAAGACCACGGGATATCCCAACCGAGCGGCCATGGCCGCGGCCTGGTCGGCGTCGGCGGCCGCCAGGGTGGGGTTGACCGGAATACCGTAGGCCGAGAGGAGCTGTTTGGCTTCGATTTCGCCCAAATACCCATGCCCGCTGTGCAGTTGCCCCTGGACGATGCGCTCGGCTGCGGCCCGGTCGAAGGTGAGCCGGCCGGGCAGCTTGACCGGGATCTGCTGCAGCATTTCCAGGTTGCGGCCGTAATGGTAAAGGTCCATGAAGGCGCGTACGGCGCGTTCGGGACTGTCGAAGGTGGCAATCCCCGCCAGGTTGAAGATCTCCCGCCCACGCTCGGTGGCCGGGCCGCCCAGCCAGGCCGTGACCACGGGGATTCCGGAAGTCTGCAAGCGTTCCACCAGCAGGTGGGCCGTATGGGTGGGATCGGACAGGGCATGCGGGGCCAGCATCACCAGCAGGCCATCGGTTTCGGGGGCTTTGAGCAGGCAATCCACCACTTCCAGGTAGCGTTGGGGCGTGGCATCGCCGCGGATGTCCACCGGATTGGCCCGGCTCCACAAGGGGGAGAGAATCTGCTCCAGTTGAGCGGTGGTTTCAACGCCCAGGGCCACCGGTTCGACGCCGTGATCGCCCAGGGCATCGGCCGCCATCACGGCCGGACCGCCGGCGTTGCTCACGATGACCAGCCCCGCCTTCTGGGGGCGGGGTTGCTTGGCCACCAGTTCGGCGCAATCGAAGAGCTCTTCGAAGGTGCGCACGCGCAAGATGCCGGCCCGTTTGAAGGCCGCATCATAAACGGCGTCTTCGCCGGTCTCGGCGCCGGTGTGGCGCGCGGCGGCCTGTTCTCCGCCGACGGTGCGCCCGGCCTTCAGGGCGATGATGGGCTTGATTCGCGATACCGACCGGGCAGCACTCATGAAGCGGCGCCCGTTGTTTAACTGCTCCATGTACATGACAATACTGCTGACGCGGGGATCGTTGCCCAGGTAGTCGATGGCATCGCCGAACTCCACATCCATCATGGACCCCAGGCTGACAAAATAGCTGAAGCCGATGCCTTCCTTGTCGGCCGCATCGAAGATGGCGGTGGCCAGGGCGCCGCTCTGGGAGATAAAGGCCAGGCGGCCGGCCGGTGGCAGACGATGGGCCGCGGTGACATTGAGCTTGCATCGGGCGCAGGCTAGCCCCAGGCTGCTGGGTCCGATGATGCGCAGGTTGCTGCCGGCCGCGGCCTCACGGATCTGGGCCTCCATTTCCGCGCCGTGTGCGCCGGTCTCCTTGCCACCGGCCGAGATGATGACGGCCCCGCCCACGCCGGCCTGGGCGCATTGCTGGACGATGCGCGGCACCGTGGTGATGCGCGTGGCGATCACCGCCAGATCCACCGCTGCGCCGATATCGGCGATGGAGCGGTGGCACTGCCGGCCCCACAACATCCGATAGCGGTTGTTGACCGGGAGGATCTCGCCGGCGTAGCCCGCTTCGATCAAATTGCGCATCAGGACCGCGCCGATGGTCTGGGGCCGTTCGCTGGCGCCGATCACCGCCACGGCGCGAGGATGAAAGATGCGCTCCAGATGGTGAATGCTCATGTGTTTTCCATCGTCGAGGCCTTGTGGCAGCCGATTTATTCGGTCGCAGACGGATTGACCACCAGCACCGGCACGTGGGAGGTTTTGATCACGCGCTCGGCCACCGATCCGAACAGCACCCGGTCCAGGCCCTTGCGGCCGTGGGTGCCCATTACCACCAGATCGATCTTGTTCTCGCTGATGTAGTTCATGATGGCATCCGAAGGATCGCCGAGCACCACCTCCCCATGGGTTTGGGGCATGGCGCCGAAATGGGCGCTGACAAATTCGCTCATCTTCCGGCGGGCCCCTTCCACCAGCTCGTTTTCGAAAATGGAGATGGACGGCGGCGCCACATAGATATCGGTGAAATATTGGAAGATGCGTACCACGAACAATACGTGCACCTCGGCGTTGAACTTCTCGGCCATGGTCGTGACGTGCGGGACCAGACGCTCCGAACTCTCGGTCAAGTCCACGGGGAAAAGAATGCGTTCGATGTTCTTCATAGCCTTGCTCCTTTGCTGAGGGTCATGGGTCCGGCGCAACGCCCCGGGATGGATGCGCGGGCCGGCCCGGTTGAGATGCCGATGGGTCCGGGGCCACGGCGAGGTGTTGCCCATGCAATGGCAACGTTCATGCCAGAAGGAAGAGTAATTCCATTATAAGCATAACCGTACTGATTGAAAGGAAAAAATAATAGAATGCGGTTTTGCCTCAACCATGGGATCAATTCAGGCCGTCAGCGATTTTTCCACGGTGTAAAAAGGAAATTCCGGAGGCAATGCGATTTGGATTAAAAGCCTTGGCCGGCCGGCTCAAGGCCAGGGGCGGCAATGCCGCGGCGTTCCAGCAGCGATCCATCCTGGCGGTAGAGTTCGGTCAATGCCTTGATATAGTTGACCAGCGCCCGCACCTCGGCAATGCGGCTAGAGAGCAAATCGCGCTGGGCCTGGGCCACCTGAAAACTGGTGGAACTGCCCACGCGCAGCCGTTCGGTCTCGATGCGCAGTTTTTCTTCATTATACATGCGCGTGACCGACGAAGCGGCAATCTGCTGGTGGGTGCGGTCCACCTGGATATGGGCCGTGCGCACATCCACCTCCACCAGTTGGGAGAGGTTGGCCAGAACGGTGTCGGACTGCTCCCGGGTCAGCAAGGCCCGCCGGTGCCGGGCCTTGGCCTCGCGGTTGAGGAGCGGAAATTCGAAGCGCAGGCCGGCCAGGGCGTCGTAACGGTCGCCGTCGATGGCCTCGATCGACCGGCCGAAGGCATCGGCATACCCGCTTTTGCCCAGGGTGACGAACAGGTCCATCAGGGGCAGCAACCCATTCTTGGTCCGGATCAGTTCCAGGTCGCCGCGCTGGATCTCCAGGCGAGCCTGATTCAAGAGCGGGCGCAGGCGCAGGGCCACCGCCACATGCAACTCCACCGCCTCCAATGGAATATCGGGCAGGGTCGGTTGATGGACCAGATCCACCTCCCGCTGCCAGATGTCCGGCCCGGCCGGATTGAGCAGCCGCAGCAGTTGCAGCCGCAGCGCCTCGGCATTGGCCCGCGTTTCGATCAAGGCCTGCTCCTGGGAAGCCACCTCGGCCTGCACGGCGGCCAGTTCGGCGCGCGCCAGGCGGCCGACCGCGATCAACTCCCGGGTCTCGCCCAACTGCTGGCGGACGACCTTCAAGGACTCTTCGACGATTTCGATCTGGCGCCGGGCCTGGGCATACTCCCAGTAGGTGTTTTCCAGATCGGCCACCAGGGCTTCGGTGTAGCCGCGCAATTCATAGGCCGACATGGCCGTGTCCAGGCGGGCCTGGCGCAGTTCGACCCAGTTGACCGCAGGTCCCAGGCCCCGCAGCAGGGACTGGGTCAGGCTCAGGCCCAGGCGTGAGCCGTAAAAACTTTCGGCATAAAGGGAAGAATCCTCCATCTCGGAACCGGCTTCCAGGGCGACCTGGGTGCCGGTGGGAAAATATTGCGCAAGGGAGATGCCGCCCTGGACGTGATCGATGGTGAAATCTTCGGTTTGCGAGCCGGCGCGGGCCAGGTTTTCGCCCTTTTCGCGGCCGGCCCAAATGTCCGCACCGAGAAGGGGATCGAAGCGCGCCCGGGCCTCTTGTTCGAAGGTCTGTTGGATCTGCGGATTCAGGCGCTGCACCGCCAGGGCCCGGTTGTTTTCCAGGCATAACCCCACGGCCTGACCCACGGTGAGCGTCAAGGGCCCGGCAGCCGGCGTGGCGGTGGGGTCGGGTGGCGTGCTCTTTGGCGCGGGGGCTTCAACCAGGGGGACGAGCGGCACAGGCGGCGGGTTTGCCGGTGGTGCGGCCCGATGCAGGGCCGTATGGCCGCAGCCGATGGCCCCCAGAAGCAAAACCCAGGTGAGCACGGCTGCCGGAAAGTATATAGCGCGCAGCGGCATTTTTTCCCTTTGCAATATCGTGCTTAAAATTGCAATACTCCTTGGGTTCTGGTCAAACATATCCATCGGTTGCCATGGTGAAGGATTCTTTTAGCATGAAAGTCGGCACGCCTAAACGGTTAATTCTGACGGTGCTTTCTGTGAGCGCGGGCCTGGCCCTGCTCTGGGCCGTATGGGCCCTGGTCCTGCACCGCGACGGCCCGGAAGGCGCCCGATCCGGCCAGCCCGCGCCGGTGGAGGCGGCCGAGATCGAGCGCGGTCCCATTACCCTGTGGCGCACCTTCAGCGGCGAATTGGAACCCTTGGCGCAGTTCGTGGTGGCGCCCAAGGTGAGCGGCCGCGTGGATCATATGTCCGTGAACATCGCCGACACCGTGGCGCGCGGCCAGGTGGTGGCCGAACTGGACAACGACGAATATGTTCAGGCCGTGGCCCAGGCCCAGGCCGACCTGGAGGTGGCCCGGGCCAATCGCTCTGCGGCCCGCAGCGCCTTCGAAAGCGCCCACCGCGAGTTCAAACGCACCGCCTCGCTCTTAAAGCGGGGCATCGCCTCCGATTCGCAATTCGATGCCGCCCAGCAGGAGCAACGGGCCCGGCAGGCCGAGTTGCAGGTGGCCGAGGCCCAGGTGGTCAAGGCCGATTCGGTCCTGCAGAGCGCCAATATTAGGTTGAGTTATACCAAAGTGACGGCCGGTTGGAGCGGCGGCAACGATACCCGCGTGGTGGCCGAGCGTTACGTGGATGAAGGCCAGACCGTGGCGGCCAACGCGCCGCTGCTCTTGATCGTGGAACTCGATCCCATCGTCGGGGTGGTCTTCGTCACCGAAAAAGAGTACGCCCGCCTGCAACCCGGGCAACGCATCACCTTGACCACCGATGCCTATCCCGGCGAGCAGTATGTCGGCCGCATCGACCGCATCGCCCCCATTTTCCGCCAGGCCACGCGCCAGGCCCGGGTGGAGATGCGCATCGACAATCCCCAGCAGCACCTCAAGCCGGGCATGTTCATCCATGCCACCGTCGTCCTGGCGCAGGTGCCCGAGGCAGTCATCGTCCCGGAGCAGGCCCTGGCCCTGCGCGACGATCGCACCGGGCTCTTCGTCATCGGCGAAGATGGCCGCAGTGTCCATTGGCGCGAAGTGCAGGTCGGCATCCGCGAAGGCCGCCGGGTGCAGGTGACCGGCGAGGGGCTTGCCGGCCGGGTGGTCACCCTCGGCCAGCAACTCCTCGAGGAGGGTTCGCCGGTCATGGTGACCGCCGGCCAGACGAACGTAACCGGCGTTCGGAAGCCAGAGGCGCCATGAATCTGCCCCAGTTCAGCGTCAAGCGGCCGGTCTTCACCACCATGGTGACCCTGATCCTGGTGATCCTGGGGGGTGTCTCCCTGAGCCGCTTGCGCATCGACATGCTGCCCAACATCGAGATGCCCACCTTGAGCATCCGCACCGAATACGAAGGGGCCAGCCCCGAAGTCATCGAGCGCCTGGTCACGCGCATCATCGAAGAGATCGTGGCCACCGTGCCGGGCGTGGAAGAGATCCGCTCCACCTCCTCGGAGGGCCGCAGCGACGTGCGGGTCAGCTTCGTGTGGGGCACCCAGATCGACACCGCGGCCATCGACGTGCAAAGCAAAATCGAAGACGAGATCAACGAACTGCCCGAAGATATCGTGCGGCCGCGGGTGCGCAAGTTCGACATCGCCAGCTTCCCGGTGGTGGTGCTGGGTATCTCCAGCCGGCTGGACCCCGTGGAGTTGACCGAACTCATCGAAGACCAGCTGCGCTACCGCTTCGCCCGCATTCCCGGGGTGGCCCAGGTGGATGTGTGGGGCGGTTTCAACCGCGAGGTGCGCATCGAACTGGACCCCGAGCGCCTCAAGGCCGTGGGGCTGCCCCTGGAGCGGGTGCTGCAGGCCATCCGCGACGCCAACCTCGATCTGCCGGCCGGCAAGATCGAAGAGGGGCGTTATGAGGTCACGCTGCGCGCCCCGGCCGAGTTCGTCAACCTCGATCAGATTCGCAACACGGTCCTCGCCCAGCGCGACGGCAGCGGCATCCGGCTGGGGCAGATCGCCGAGGTGACCGACACCTACGAGAAGCTGACCCGCATCGTGCGTGTCAACGGCGAACGCGGCTTGCGCGTGGCCATCCGCAAGCAGGCCAACGCCAATACCGTCGAGGTGGCCCAGCGCATCCTGGCCGAGATCGAAGCCGCCAACCGCGCCTATCCCCAGATCCAGGTGGTGCCCGTCACTAACCAGGGCAACTACATCGAACGGGCCATCACCAACGTGGCCCAGTCCATTGGTTACGGCGGCGGGCTGGCCGTGCTGGTATTGCTTTTTTTTCTGCGCAGCATCCCCAGTACCCTGGTGATCGCCCTGGCCATCCCCATCTCGGTGATCACCACCTTCGCCCTGGTCTTCTTCGGCGGCTTTACCCTCAACCTGATGACCCTGGGAGGCCTGGCCCTGGGGGTGGGCATGATGGTGGACAGCGCCATCGTGGTGCTCGAAAACATCTTCCGCCGCCACAAGGAGAATGACGAATCTCCCCAAATCGCGGCGGAGCAGGGCGCCTGGGAGGTGGGGCCGGCCATCACGGCCAGCACCATCACCACCCTGGTGATCTTCCTGCCCCTGATCTTCGTGCGCGGGGTGTCCGGCATCCTCTTCAAGGAGCTGGCCTATGTCATCATCTTCGCCTTGATCTGCTCGCTGCTGGTGGCCTTGAGCCTGGTGCCCATGCTGGCCTCCAAGCTGCTTGCCGCGGGGCCGCGCATCGCCCGGCATCCGGGCGCGGCCATTCACCGCTGGTCGGCCGCCGCCGCGGAAATTTACGGCCGCATCGAGCGCCTCTACTTGGCAGGGCTGCGCCGGGCCGTGGGCCACCGCTGGGTTACCCTGCTCATCGCCGTGGGGTTGCTGGGCTTCAGCCTGGCGCTGTTGCCGTTCATCGGCAGCGAGTTCCTGCCGCCCAGCGACGAAGGCGAGGTGCGCATCACCGGTAAAATGGAAGTGGGGACGCGTCTGGCCCTGGTGGATCAACAGACGCGGCTCATGGAGCAGATCGTCGCCCCGGCCGTGCCCGAGGCTGTCTCGGCAGTGGTCACGGCGGGATCTGCCGGCTGGCGGGCCGGTGCCCCCGAGGGCGACCTGACCCTGTCGTTGATCCCGGCCTCGCGGCGCGACCGCTCCAACGAAGAGATCGCCCAGGCCTTGCGGCCGTTGCTGGCCGGACACGTTCCGGGCATGGAGATCCGGGTGCGGGCCCCCCAGGGCCAGTACATCCTGGAGCGGATTCTGGGCGGCGACCAGGGGTTGATGGTGGAAATCCGCGGCTATGACCTGGCGACCCTCGACCTGCTGGCCAGCGGTGCGGCCCGGGCCATGCAGGCGGTACGGGGCATCACCGACCTTGAAACCAGCCTGGAAGGCGGCATTCCCCAGCAGGAGATCCATGTGAATCGCGATAAGGTGGCCGATCTGGGTCTGAGCGTGCGCGACGTGACCCAGTTGCTGCAAATCGCCGTGGCCGGCGCCACCGCCGGCGAATATCGCACGGGCGGCAACTCCTATCGCATCCTGGTGCAGCTCAAGGATGCCGAAAAGCGCTCCCTGGACGAAATCCTCAACCTGACCCTGACCACCGCTTCGGGCGAAAAGGTGGTTTTGCGCAACGTGGTCAGCGCCCAAGCCGGCCGGGGCCCGATGCTCATCGACCGCAAGGACCAGCAACGCCGGGTGACCGTCAAGGCCAACGTCTCCGGCCGCGATCAGGGCTCGGTGGCCGCCGAGGTCCAGGCCCTGCTGGACCGCATGCCGCGTCCGGCGGGCTATGATCTCAAGGTGGGCGGTAATTTCGAAGAACAGCAAAAGGCCTTCGGCGAACTGATCGTCTCCCTGGGGCTGGCCCTGGTGCTGGTCTACATGGTCATGGCCTGCCAGTACGAATCCTTGCGCGACCCGCTGGTGGTGATGTTCTCCGTGCCCCTGGCCGTCATCGGCGTGCTCGTGACCCTGTTTGCCACCGGCACCACTTTGAACCTGCAATCCTATATCGGCTGCATCATGCTGGGCGGTATCGTGGTCAACAACGCCATCCTGCTGGTGGACCAGGCCGGCCGCCTCAACCGGGAGGGATGGTCCACCCGGGACGCCGTCATCGAGGCCGGCCGCCGCCGCCTGCGGCCCATCCTGATGACCACCCTGACCACCCTGCTCGGCCTGCTGCCCCTGGCCCTGGGCATCGGCGAAGGGGCCGACGCCCAGGCGCCCCTGGCCCGGGCCGTGGTGGGTGGGCTGACCTCATCCACACTCATCACCCTGGTGCTTATTCCGGTGATCTATACCCTCTTCCATCCCGATTCAAAGCGTGAAGCATAAAGCCGCGGCATCTTCCCATGAGTTGACATACCCACCGGGGGTTGTTATCGATCAGGGCCGCTTGGGAAATACTACAAAATATACAGTTTTTTTTAGGAGTTCATATGCACTACGAAGGCAACATCATCCGGCCCCCCAGCGAGGCCAACTCAATACTGCTGCAAGTCACCGTGGGCTGCTCCCACAACAAATGCGCCTTCTGCGGCACCTACCGCGGCGAGCGCTTCAAGATCAAGCCCGACGACATCATCATGGCCGACATCGCCTTTGCCGCCCAGTACTGCAAACGTCAGCGCCGCGTCTTCCTGTGCGACGGCGACGCCCTGATCATCCCCCAGAAGCGCCTGCTGGCCATTCTGCAAGCCATCCGCACGCAACTTCCCTGGGTCACCCGCATCGGATCGTACGCCAACACCAAAAGCATCGCCATGAAGAGCGACGAAGAGCTCAAAACCCTGCATGATAACGGCCTGGGCATTCTCTACATGGGCCTGGAGAGCGGCGACGACCAAACCCTCAAGGCCATCACCAAAGGCGCCAGCGCCGAACGCATGGTCGCCATGGGCCGCAAGGCCAAGCAGGCCGGCTTCAAACTCTCCGTCACCGTCATTCTGGGTGTGGCCGGCCGGGAGCGCTCCGAAGCCCATGCCCGGGCCACCGGCCGGGTGCTCACCCAGATCGACCCCGACTATGTAGGCGCCCTGAGCCTGATGCTCGTGCCCAACACCCCCATGTATGAGGATTACCGCACCGGCCGCTTCCCTTTGCTGGGTCCCGACGAAATGCTGCGCGAACTGCGCACCATCTTCGCCGAAACCCACCTCACCCAGGGGCTGTTCCACGCCAACCACGCCTCCAATTACCTGCCCATCCGGGCGCGCCTGCCCCGGGACCGGGAGGCGGTGCTGGCGCTCATCGATAAGGCCCTGGCCGGACGGGTGGCGCTCAAGCCGGAGTGGATGCGCGGGTTGTGATTGGAGCTTGTAATCTATAAGAGGAAGCTTGCAACCGATGTCGATCCATTGTAACAAACCGGGCGTTTCACGCGGAACCCTGCGCGGTTACAAATTCTTGGAATGACTCCCAAAGGAGAAAACATGATGAAATGCCGGACCACTGAAAACACCACTGAACTGGACCAATGTTGCGTCAACGCCATTCGGGGCCTGAGTATGGACGCCGTCCAGAAGGCCAATTCGGGCCATCCGGGAGCGCCCATGGGGCTGGCCGCGGCCGGCTACGTGCTGTGGACCCGGGTCATGAACCACAACCCGCGCAACCCCGACTGGCCCAACCGCGACCGCTTCGTGCTCTCCGGCGGGCATGCCTCCGTGCTGCTCTATAGTTTGCTCTACCTGACCGGCTACGACCTCACGCTGGACGATCTGAAAAATTTCCGCCAATGGGGCAGCAAAACCCCCGGCCATCCCGAGTACGGCCACACCCCCGGCGTGGAGACCACCACCGGACCGCTGGGCCAAGGCGTGGCCAATGCCGTGGGCATGGCCATGGCCGAGCGCCACCTGGCGGCACGCTTCAACCAGCCCGAGCATGCCATCGTGGACCACTACACCTACGTGATCTGCGGCGACGGCGACATGATGGAGGGCATCACCTCAGAGGCGGCCTCGCTGGCCGGCCACCTGGGCCTGGGGCGCCTGATCTGCATCTACGACGACAACGACATCTCCATCGAAGGCCCCACCGATATCACCTTTACCGAGGATGTGGCCCGGCGCTTCGCCGCTTACAACTGGCAGGTCATCAGCGTGGCGGACGGCAACGATCTGGCGGCCATCGAAAAAGCCTTGCATGACGCCCAGGCCGACACCCAGCGGCCTTCGCTGATCGTCCTGCGCACCCACATCGCCTATGGCAGCCCCAACAAACAGGATTCGGCCGAAGCCCACGGCGCCCCCCTGGGCGAGGCCGAGGTGTGTCTGACCAAGGGCTTCTTGGGTTGCGACAAAGATCTTCTGTTCTGCGTGCCCGAAACCGCTCTGGATCACTGCCGGCGTACCGTGGATCGCGGCCAGGCTTGCGAGGCCCAGTGGCAGGAGCGTTACGGCGCCTTTGCCAAGCGCTATCCCCAACTGGCCGATGAATGGGTCAACGGGCTGAGCCATTTCCTGCCCCGGGGCTGGGAGCAGGATCTTCCCGCATTCAAACCCGAAGAGGGCGCGGTGGCCACCCGGTCCGCCTCGGGCAAGGCGCTCAATGCCCTGGCCCAGCGCATCCCGACCCTCATGGGCGGCTCGGCCGATCTGGCGCCGTCCAACAATACCTTTCTCAAAGGGTTGCCCGAATTTCAGAGGGGCAGTTACCAGGGGCGCAACATCCGCTTCGGCGTGCGCGAGCACGCCATGGGCGCCATTATGTCCGGCATGTTCCTGCACGGCGGTATCCGGCCCTTCGGCGGCACCTTCCTGGTGTTCGCCGACTACGTGCGTCCGGCCATCCGCGTGGCGGCCCTGATGAAGCTGCCGCTCATTTATGTGTTCACCCACGATTCGGTGGCCGTGGGCGAAGACGGCCCCACCCACCAGCCGGTGGAGCACCTGGCCGCCCTGCGGGCCATTCCCAACCTGCTGGTGCTGCGGCCCTGCGACGCCAACGAGACCGTGGACGCCTGGATCGAGGCCATCCGCAGCAACAACCGGCCGGTGGTGCTGGCCTTGAGCCGCCAGAACCTGCCCGTGCTCGATCCCAAACAGACCAACGGCCAACTGGCCCGGGGCGGCTACATCCTGTCCGACTGCCAAGGCACCCCGGACATCCTGCTGATCGGCACCGGCGCGGAAGTGCACCTGGCCCTCAAGGCCCAGAAGATGCTGGCCGAGAAGCAGATCGCGGCCCGCGTGATCAACATGCCCAGCTGGGAGCTGTTCGAAGAGAATGACGAAGACTATAAAAAGGAAGTCCTGCCGCCCCAGGTGACGGCGCGCCTGGCCGTCGAAGCCGGCATTGCCATGGGGTGGGAGCGTTACGTGGGCACCGCGGGCCAGGTCATCGCCATGACCGGCTTCGGCGCCTCGGCCCCCGGCGGCACCGTGCTGGCCAAGTTCGGTTTTACGGCCGAGAACGTGGCGGCCCGGGCCGAGGAGATCTTGAAGCCGCGCTAGTACGCCCTCTTGACGAAATTGAAAATTCCGCACCCCATCCGGTGCGGATTTTTTTTGGGCCCCAGCGCAACGACGGCCTTTGCCCATGCCAATCAATTCGGCATAGTCGAACACAAAAAGCCGTATCCCTCAGATTTATATTGACATTTTCAATAGATCCCACCTATAGGGAGCTCACACTCGAACGATGCCCGCGGCACTGCCCCATACGCCAAGGACGCATCGGGCTGAGGGTCATGGAAATGCTCGGGCTGCTGCTTTCTATCCGTTCCACCCTTTACAATCTGACCTCAACTTGGCTGCGACGCTCAGGCCTCCACATCGCATGCGACCGGATTGTATGGCATTCCTTCTGACCGGGCATTTATTCCGCACCTTTTAACGATGTGAAAGGAGAGAGGTAATGACGTACGCAAGGCAGAGGCTTCCGTTGGCGTTGATGGTCCTGATTCTGTGGGCCCCCCTGGTGTGGAGCTGCGTTCCCCACGAAAGACCCCTGGTGCTCGAAAAGCAGGAGCGGGCCGGTGTCAATTGTCCCGCCGGCGGCATCAAACGCTTGTCGGGCATGGACGACAACGGCAATGGGGAGTTGGATCAAGAGGAGGTGGCGCGGACCAAGTATTGTTGCGACGCCTACAAATTTACTGCTCCCATCACCACCACCTCCGGTAAGCTGCGCGGATTGCAGAGCCGGCGCGCCCGGATCTTCCGGGGCATCCCCTTTGCCGCCCCGCCGACGGGAGATCTGCGCTGGCAGGCGCCCATCGATCCGCAACCCTGGTCCGGTATATTGAAGGCCGTGGCGAGCAAGGATGTCTGCACCCAGGCGGGCATGGACGCCACCTGGCACGCCACGGGCCAGACCGTCGGCAGCGAGGATTGCCTCTATCTCGACGTCTATCGACCTAACAGCAAGGCGGCCAATCTGCCGGTCTACGTCTATTTCCATGGCGGCGCCAACCGCTTCGGCGGCGGCACGACCTACGACGGCACCTATTTGGCCAACGATCAGAACATGATCGTGGTGATCGCCCAATACCGCTTGGGCCCCTTGGGCTGGTTCCGCCATCCCGCCCTGCGCACCGGCGACCCTGTGAGCGACTCGGGTAATTTCGGCACCCTGGACAATATCAAGGCCCTGGAATGGGTCCAGGACAACATCGCCGGCTTCGGCGGCAATCCTGCCCAAGTGACGGTGGGCGGGCAGTCGGCGGGCGCGGCCAATGTGGCCAAGCTGCTGGTATCGCCCCAGGCTGACGGTTTGTTCCAGGGCGCCGTGCTGCAGAGCCTGGGGGGTGAGATCATCCCGCCGGCCCAGGGCGATGCCCTGGCCGAGGGCGTTCTGACCAAGTTGGGATACGATCCGGCCCAGCATGGGGATGCGGCTCAGTTCCTGCGCGGCAAGAGCGCCGCAGAACTCATCGCGGCCCATGGCACCACCTATGCCGGCTTTGCCGACGGCACGGTGCTGCCCGGCCGGGTGATCGACATGATCCATGCCGGCACCTACAACGCGGTGCCGGTGCTGATCGGCAGCACGGCCCGGGAGTGGCAGAACTTCATGCCGCTGTATGCGCCTTATCCTCCGCCGGCGGGCTACAACAAACCCCTGTGGGCCAATGTCTACGATCTCTTCGATCCGGCCTTCAAGCCCGACGACACCTGGACCTTCGATCGGATCTTCCCCACCCAGGCCGAAGTGGATCTCTATGCGGCCATCGGCAAGCACCGCAGCCTGGGATGGAAGTATAAAGCCGTGGACGAACTGGCCAGTTTGCTGCAGCAGCGCCAGGACGGCGTCTGGGCCTTTCTTTTCAAGTGGGGCGGCGCCGAGTCGGCCTCCCCGGAGTTTGCCCACATCTTCGGGCCGGCCCACGGCATGGATATCCCCCTGTTCTTCGGCTGGGATACCGATCTTTTCGACTACGCCCTGAACAAGGCCAACCGCCGGGGATATAATGCCCTCCAGGAGGCCATGATGCAGTACCTGGGCAGCTTCGTGCGCTCGGGCGATCCGGGCAGCGTGGGCGATGCCCTATGGGCCGAGTGGTCCAACGCCGCCGGTGACGAGAGCCCCAAGTGCATGCTGCTGGACGCCGATCTGACCCATGCCCAGATCGGCATGGATACGCAGAAGGTATCCATGGAGGCCCTCCAGGCCGAGGCCGCCGCGACCGTGGCCGGCTGGCCTGCGGCCGATGCCGCCCTGGTGACCGGCTCGCTGGCGGCCTATCCGGTGGAGTTCATCTACAACGATCGAGGCTATGAGCTGATGCTCTCCAGCCTGAAGTTTTCGCCCCTGGCCGGCGCCCAGGCCTATTCCGGAGTACATGCCCAGGCCGGGTATCGCATCGAAATCCCCGGGAGCTGGCAGGCGGGAGACGATCTGGTGATGTACGCCCACGGCTTCGTGGATGCCGCCGTGCCACGGCTTTCAGTCACCCCGCCCGGGCGGTTGCGCAACACTCTGATCGGCAATGGCTTTGCCTGGGCCGCTTCCAGCTATACTGCCAACGGCTACGATATCGCCTCGGGGGTCCAAAGCACCAAGGCCCTGCTCGATTACTTCAAACAGACCCACGGCGAGCCCGGTCGGGTTTTCCTGGTGGGCCACTCCATGGGCGGCCATATAACCGCGCGCACCATCACCGACCCCAATTTCAAAGCCGATTACGACGGGGCCCTGCCCATGTGCGGCGTAGTGGGCGGCGGCGTGGAGCTGTTCAGCTATTTTCTGGATTGGGGTTTGCTGGCCAACTACTATGCCGAGTTGGACTACGAGGTGCCCTTCAGCCCCGAACAGTTGACGGCTTTCCAGGCCACCCTTTTCGGCGCCGCCGGCGATGGCCATGGCGCGTTGGGCTATCTTCCGCCCATGGGAGCTTTCGGTGCTGCGGGCGTCATGGCCGCCCTGAACCCGGAGGACGAGGCGCTCAAGACCGCCACCATGTATCGTTCCGGTGGCCGGCGGCCGCTGTATGATACCGCTTTCTCCCGCTGGGCCACCTTTGCCATCAACAGCCAGTCCTTGAAATGGCTCGCAGACCCCACCTCGGCCACGGGCACCAACATGGTGGGCAACAGCTCGGCCGTCTATCAATTGGACGATGACCCGGAGTCCAGCGCGGACGAGATGGCCTTGAACAGCGGCATCCGGCGGGTGAGCGACCCCGTTTACGATTTCGAGGAGCTCATGCTGGGCGTCAGCGGGGAGATCGAGATCCCCGTCCTCACCCTGCACACCATCGGCGACCTGTTCGTGCCCTTCTCCATGGAACAGATCTGGGCCCGGCGCATCGTCGATGCCGGTAACGACGATCTCTTCCGAGCCCGGGCCATCCGTTCGGGCAATCACTGTTCCTTCACGGTGCAGGAAGAGGTCGAGGCCTTCATGGAATTGGTGGCCTGGGTCGGTGACGGTCTGGAGCCTGAAGGCGATGCGATCCTCGATCCGGCCACGGTGGCGGCCGACGACTTTGGCTGCCGCTTCACCCGGATCGTCAACCCGGCTTACGGAGACGATCCCACCCGCTATCGCGACGATCCCGATTACGCCGCGGTGTGCGCCGCGACCGAACCGCAGTAATTCTACCCCCAGCTAAAACGAACGGACAGGCGCAATGCCTGTCCGTTTTTCTTTCGGTTACTTCGGAATCCGCTTTTCGCCTTCAGCCGTTTCCCACCATATTCAGGATCGCTTTGGTCGTATACTCCCCCACATCCGCCAGGGCGTCGGTGGGCAGGAAAAGGTGCGCGTTCTGGGAGTAAAGACAGGTGACGCCGGCCGGGAACTCTTCGTCGGCCAGGTAGCAGACATAGCACAGGCAAATCTTGGGCAGGGGGCGCACCACGAAGGCCAGGTCGCCGCTGACCGAGGCCGGCGCGGCGGTGCCATCCAGGCGGGCCAGGATCTGCTCGCGCATGTCCGTAAGGCGACCCACGGCCGGCACCAGGGCTTGTTCGGTGCGGTTGGCAAAGGCGCCCGCATAGGGGGCGCTGTTGGGGATCTCCTTGAAAGACTTGAACGGTTCGAGCACGGGCGCCATGCTGACCGCGTGCAGCGCATAGAGCGAGATGATGATGCCCCGGGGGCCTTCTTCGGCCTGGCCGTCCAGGGTGATGCCGTCCGCCGCCAGGCGGCAGGCGGCGCCGAAAGCCTTAAGCTCCAGATAATTCTCCTGGCGCCGGGCCGCCATGGCATCGGCGCGCTCGTCCAGATCCCGGGCATACAGTTTATTCAAGTTATCTCGAACGATGGCCGCGTAAGCAGTCGACATGCGCTTTCCTCTCTCTTCAGTACTTCCTGCTTTCCACTTCTATGCAAGCATGCGCCCGATGCGATCGGCCGCCTGCTTGGCCCCCGTTCGGGCCAGCACCGGCTGCAGGGCGCGCAATACTTCCCGGATCACGGCGGTTTTGGCGCGTGGCGACAGCAGATGGACCTCGGCGGTTTTGACATCCAGCACCATCTCTTCCAATTGGGCATACTCCGCTTTCAGGCCTGAAATGCTTTGCCTGATCTCGGCCAGCATCTTCTCCACGGCCGCGCGCTCGGATTCCGCGAGCAAGAGCGCCTGGCCCAGCTTGGACAGCGGCCCGGCGCCCGATCCGCCGCCGGCGCCGTGCTGCTGGGCCGTTTCGATGCCTTCGGCCGTCAGGCCGATGCCGCCCGAGAGGGTTTTGATTTCGACCCAGCCTTTGCCGATGAGGTCCTCGGCGGTTCTGCCGGCGTGCTCCTTGTCCAGGCCGATGGCGGCGCCTACCGTATGCATGGAGCGCTGGACGCCCGCCGCGCCGTCGGCACTGCGATACAGTTCCAGCAGGAACGCCTTTTGCGTTTCGTTCTCGAAGGTCATGGGACACATCCTCGTTTCGTCGTTGGCTGGACCGGCCGCCCATCGGTCGGTGGCCCACATTAACATACGGCGGATGGGAAGGAAACGGTTTGATCGGCCTCTTTGGGATTGAAGCCGGTCCCATTTTCCAATAGATAGGGACCACGTTCATATTTATGTTGATTGATTTTTTTAAGCCGGGAGAACCATGAAAGAATTCTTCAAAGTGACGACCATCGAGGCAGTGCTGGCCCTCAGGCAGGGCTTTGCGTGCGCGGGCACCGAAAGGGTGGGCATCGAACAGGCCCTGGGCCGCATTCTGGCGGCCGAGCTCTTGGCCCCCGGCGATATTCCCGGGTTCGACCGCTCCACCGTGGACGGCTATGCGGTGCGCGCCGCCTCCACCTACGGGGCCAGTGAAGGGGCGCCGGCCTATCTGGCGGTCGTGGGTGCAGTGGAAATGGGCCGGCCACCGGCTGACACGGTGGGGCCCGGGCAAGCGGCGCGTATCGCCACGGGCGGCATGCTGCCCCCAGGAACCGACAGCGTGGTGATGGTGGAACATGCCGGCGCCATCGATGCCGCCACCATCGAAGTCTACCGCAGCCTGGCGCCGGGTCAGCATGTGGTGGCCCGGGACGAAGACGCGGCCCAGGGCCAGACCCTGCTGTCGGCCGGCATCCGCTTGCGTCCCCAGGAGTTGGGCCTGCTGTCGGCCTGCGGCGCAACGCAGGTCAATGTCTTCGCCCAACCCCGGGTGGGGATTATCTCCACCGGCGACGAGATCGTGCCGGTGGAGGTCGCCCCGCAACCCGGGCAGGTTCGGGACGTCAACGCCCACACGCTGGCGGCGCTGGTGCGCCAAGGCGGCGGGGCGGCCGTGCTCTACGGCATCGTGCCGGATCGTTACGAGACGCTGCTATCTGTCTGTCGCCAGGCCCTGGCCCAGAACGACATGGTGCTGGTCTCCGGCGGCAGTTCGGTGGGCACCCGCGATCTCACCGTGGACGTACTGGCTGCCCTGGACCAGAGCCGCATCCTGGTGCACGGCGTGAGCATCAGTCCCGGCAAGCCCACGATCCTGGCCCAGTGCGGAACCAAGCCCTTCTGGGGGCTGCCGGGACATGTGACATCGGCCATGGTGGTGTTTATGGTGTTGGTGCGCCCGTTCCTGGCCCACCTGGCCGGTTGGACCAACGACGCGCCGGTGCGCGTCCCCGCGCGCCTGAGCCGCAATGTGGCTTCGGCCCAGGGCCGGGTGGATTTCGTGCGCGTGCGGCTGACCCATCAGGCCGGGCAGGCCGGGCAGATTTTGGCCGAACCGATCCTGGGCGCCTCGGGACTGATCCGCACCATGGTGGCGGCCGACGGATTGATCGCCATCGACCTCAACAGCGAGGGGCTGGAGCAAGGCGCGCCGGTCGAAGTGATGTTGTTTTAAACCAACTAAGGATCCTTCATGCCTCCCAAACGTAACATTTATCTTCAGATGAAGTCTTTGGAAGAGGCCCGGCGCATTGTGCTGGACGCCTTCGGCGACCGGCTGACCGAACCCGAGACGGTCGCCGTCCCCGACGCCGTGGGACGCGTGCTGGCCGAACCGGTGGCCGCGCGGCTCTCATCGCCCCATTTTCATGCCGCGGCCATGGACGGCATCGCGGTCAAGGCCCGGAACACTTTCGGGGCCCATCCCACGCGGCCGAAAACACTTTCCATCGACCGCGACGCCTTTTACGTCAACACCGGCCGGGTGCTTCCGGCCGGCACCGACGCCGTCATCATGATCGAGCAGCTCCAGCGGCTGGACGACACCCGCGTGCAGATCGAGGCGCCGGCCTATCCCTGGCAGCATGTGCGCAAAATGGGCGAGGATATCGTGGCCACCGAAATGCTGTTCGCCCGGCAACACCAGGTGACGCCCTATTGCGTGGGGGCCTTGTTGGCCGCCGGCCGCTTCGAGGTCCAGGTGTTGCGCCGGCCGCGCGTGATCGTCATCCCCACCGGATCGGAGCTGGTGGAGTGGCACACCGGTTCCCCGGTCGATCCGCGTCCCGGCCAGGCCATCGAATCCAATGCCTTTGTCTTGGGCAAGCTGACCGAGGCGGCCGGTGGCGGCTTCGAGCGCCGGCCGCTGTTGGGGGACGATGTGAGCCGCATCGCCGAGGCCATCCACACGGCCGCCCAAGAGGCCGATCTGGTGATGGTGGTGGGCGGATCGTCGGCCGGCTCCGAAGACTTCGCCCGCGGCGCCATGGAACAGCAGGGCGAGATCCTGGTGCACGGCGTCACCATGATGCCGGGCAAGCCCACGATCGTCGCCCGCGTGGCGGGCAAGCCGGTCTTTGGCATGCCGGGCTATCCCGTATCGACCATCATGGCCTTCGAGCAACTGGTCCAGCCGTTGTTGGCCCGTATGCTGGGCCAGCCGCCGCCCCAGCGGCCCGTGGCCGATGTGCTGCCCACCCGCAAGATCGCCTCCAAGCTGGGGACCGAAGAGTTTGTGCGCGTCAAGATCGGCCAGGTGGGCGAGCGCTTGGTGGCCACGGCCTTGCCCCGCGGGGCCGGGCAGATCACCAGTATCACCGAGGCCGACGGCATCATCCGGGTTCCGGCCCATGTGGAAGGGCTGGCCGAAGGCCAACCGGTGGCGGCGGAGTTGCTGCGGCCGCTGACCGCCATCCAGCGCACGCTGGTCGTGGTCGGCAGCCACGACAACACCCTGGATCTGCTGGCCGACGAGCTGCGGGCCCAGACCGCGCACCTGACGCTCTCGTCGAGTCATGTGGGCAGCATGGGCGGCCTGATGGCGGTCAAGCGCGGTGTGTGTCATCTGGCCGGCACCCATCTGCTGGACGAGGTCACCGGTACCTACAATGTCACTTATATCCGCAACCTGATGCCGGATCTGCCGGTGCGCCTGGTCCACCTGGTGATGCGCGACCAGGGCCTGATCGTGCCGGCCGGCAATCCCAAGGGCATTCACGGCATCGAAGATCTGGCCCGGGAAGATGTGGTCATGATCAACCGCCAGGGCGGCTCGGGCACGCGCATTCTGCTCGACTACCGGCTCAAGCAACTGGACCTCTTGCCCGAGCGCATCGCCGGCTATGGCAACGAAGAGTTCACCCACATGGCCGTGGCCGCCGCCGTAACCAGCGGCGCCGCCGACGCCGGCTTGGGCATCCAGGCCGCGGCCCAGGCCCTGGGCCTGGATTTTATCCCCGTGGTCACCGAGCAGTATGATCTGCTGATCCCCCAGGTTCACTTCGAGACCGCCGCCGTGCAGGAACTGCTGGGCGTCATCCGCGGCGAGCGTTTCAAGGCGCGGGTGACCGCCCTGGGCGGTTACCACACGGAGCGGACAGGGGAAGTATTGCTTTAAAATGGAAAATAAACCCAAGCGCCACTATAGATTGTTCGACCACACCGCCGATCTGGGCATCGAGTTCTTTGGCAAGGATGCGGTGGCGCTCTTCACCCATGCCGGCCGCGCCCTTTTCGAAGTGATGGTCTCCCGGGCGGGGCATCCGGCCCAGGCCCTGCACCACTACGAATTCTTCCTGCAGGGCGAGGATTGGGCCGATCTAATGGTCAACTGGCTTCGAGAACTGCTGTTCCTATTCCACGGACACCAGCAACTGCTGCATCAACTGCGCATCACCTCGCTCTCTCCTACCGAACTGCGGGCCGAAGTGACCACCGACGATTTTCTGCCCGAACACCATCGCATCGAACAGGACATCAAGGCCGTGACCTACCATCAGGCGGCCGTGGTGCAAAACGAAGATGAGTGGCAGGCGCGGGTGGTGTTGGACGTTTAGGAGGTGCCCATGCAAATCACACGCATCGATGACTACCGTTGGCGGCTCGAACCCTTTGGCCGGATGAACGTGCCAGGCATCATCTACTCCAGCGCCCCCATGCTCGACCAGGTGCGCCAGGAAGAGGCCTTGAACCAGGTGGCCAACGTGGCGGTTTTGCCCGGCATCCTCAAGGCCTCCCTGGCCATGCCGGACATCCACTGGGGCTATGGCTTTCCCATCGGCGGCGTGGCGGCCTTCGACTGGGAGAGCGGCGTGGTGTCGCCCGGCGGCGTCGGTTACGACATCAACTGCGGCGTGCGCCTGGCGACCACCGACTTGCAGGTGGAAGAGGTCCAGGGCCGCATGAAGGCCCTGGTCGATGCGCTTTACCGCAATGTGCCCTCGGGGGTGGGTTCCACCGGATCGGTGAAGCTGTCGCCCAAGGATCAAAAAAAGGTGCTGGCCCAGGGCAGCCAGTGGGCCGTGGCGCATGGCTTCGGCAGCGACGATGATATCGCCCACACCGAAGACCAGGGTTGCCTGGCCCATGCCGACCCCGAGGTGGTCAGCCAGCGCGCCCTGGACCGCGGCAGCAACCAGTTGGGCACCCTGGGTTCGGGCAATCACTTCCTGGAAGTGGGGATGGTGGCGGAGATTTTTCATCCCCAGGCCGCCGAAATCTTCGGCCTGCGCCAGGGCCAGATCACGGTGCTGATCCACAGCGGCTCCCGGGGCTTGGGATACCAGGTCTGCGACGATTTTCTGGCCGCCATGGGCAAGCACGTCAAGACCCTGGGCATCGAGTTGCCCGATCGCCAACTGGCTTGCGCCTACATCCACTCCGAACAAGGCCGGCGCTACTTGACGGCCATGGCCTGCGCCGCCAATTACGCCTGGAACAACCGCCAGATCCTGCTGCACCGCTGCCGGGAGACCTTCGAAGAGACGCTGGGCATCGGCCCGCGGGCCTTGAACATGCGCCTGGTCTATGACGTCTGCCACAACATTGCCAAAAAGGAAGAACATATCGTGGACGGCCGTGCGCGGACCGTGTGTGTCCACCGCAAGGGCGCCACGCGCGCTTTCGGACCGGGACGGCCCGAAATCAGCGCCGATTATCGCGAGATCGGTCAGCCGATTCTGATCCCGGGGGACATGGGCAGGGCCTCCTATGTATTGGTGGGCACCGAGCAGGCCATGCTGGAGACTTTCGGCTCCACCTGTCACGGGGCCGGGCGGGTGCTCAGCCGCAAGGCGGCCCTGCGCCAGGCCAAGGGCCGCTCCATCGCCCGGGAACTGGAGGACCGGGGCGTGCTGGTGCGCTGGTCCGGCCGCGCCACCCTGGCCGAAGAGATGCCCGAAGCCTACAAGGATGTCTCCCAGGTGGTGGAGGTGGTGCACGGCGCCGGCATCTCCCGCAAGGTGGCCCGGCTGAGGCCGCTGGCGGTGGTTAAAGGTTAGCCGATAGTTGTTTTTGCATTACCCCCGCGCATCTGTTACATAAATCGGCATCTTCATAAGCACCCAAGGAGAAAACCATGCTGAATCCCGAAATCTTCCGGCAGTACGATATCCGCGGTATTGCCGGCAAAGATCTGAATGCGGCCGATGTGGTCCTGCTGGGCCGGGGCATCGGCACCTACCTGCGCCGGCAAGGCCAACGCCTGATCGCCGTGGGGCGCGATTGCCGCTTGACTTCCGACGACTATGCCCAGCGGCTCACGGAAGGCCTGGTGGCCAGCGGCTGCCAGGTGGTGGATATCGGCGTGTGTCCCACGCCGGTGGCCTATTTTGCCATTCGTCATCTCGAGACCCAGGGATGCGTCATGGTCACGGCCAGCCATAATCCCCCCGAATACAACGGCTTCAAGATCTGCAGCGGGGTGGATTCGGTCTTCGGCGAGCAGATTCAGCAGATCCGCGAGTTGATCCAAGCCCAGGATTTCGTGAGCGGCCAGGGCGGCACCGAGAGCTACGAAATTCTTCCGGATTATGTGGATTACCTGGTGGAAAACATCGCGCTGTCGCGCCCCCTGCGGGTGGGCATCGATGCCGGCAACGGCACGGCCGGCCTGACAGCGGTGCCGGTGATCGCCAATCTTGGCTGCGAGGTGCACGAGCTGTACACCGAAATGGACGGCACCTTCCCGCATCACGAGGCCGATCCCACCGTGGCGGCCAACATGGCGGACCTGGTGGCCCTGGTCAAAGAGAAGCAATTGGACGTGGGGCTGGGCTTTGACGGCGACGGCGATCGCCTCGGCGTCGTGGATGCCGACGGGCGCCTGATCTACGGCGACCAGTTGATGATTCTCTTCGCCCGCGAGATTCTGGCGCGCAAGCCCGGGGCCACGATCATTTCCGAAGTCAAATGCTCCCAGACCTTGTATGACGACATCACCAAACACGGCGGCCAGGCGGTCATGTACAAAACCGGTCACTCCATGATCAAGCAGAAGATGAAGGAGAGCCATGCCGAACTGGCCGGGGAGATGAGCGGCCATCTCTTCTTCGCCGACCGCTATTTGGGCTATGACGATGCCACCTACGCCGCCTGCCGCTTGCTCGAAATTCTGGCCGACGAAGGCAAAACCATCGGAGAACTGCTGGCCGACGTTCCCCAAACCTTCAATACGCCTGAAATCCGGGTCGATTGTCCCGACAACATCAAGTTCGACGTCGTGGCCCGGGTCACCGACTATTTCTCCCAGCGCGAGAAGGTGATCGATATCGATGGCGCCCGGGTGCTCTTCGACGGCGGCTGGGGCCTGGTGCGCGCATCCAACACCCAGCCGGTGCTCGTGTTGCGCTTCGAGGCCGTCTCTGCGCAGCGCCTGGCCGAGATTCGAAAGACCGTCGAAGACGCATTGGAGAAGATCAAGCATGAGCATCATTAGTCTGCATCCCATCGGCATCATTCGCAGCCCCTACCAAACCATCGAAGAGATGCCGATTCAACCTATCGGCGACGGATCGGCCCAGGGCACCGTGGTCTTGGAAGCGGCGTATGCCGAAGGTCTGGAAGATATCGAAGGCTTTTCGCACCTCATTCTGATCTACCACTTTCATTGCGTCCGGGGCTTCGATCTTAAAGTCAAACCTTTTCTGGACGACCAAAAGCACGGCCTTTTCGCCACCCGCGCCCCGCGCAGACCCAATCCCATCGGTCTTTCCGTGGTCCATCTGCTCGGCAGGGAAGACAACGTCCTGTCGGTGGACCATCTCGATGTGCTGGATGGCACTCCCTTGTTGGACATCAAGCCGTTCGTGCCCGATTTCGATTCGCCGAAGGTGACCTCCGTTGGGTGGCTCGCCGGAAAAAAGGTTCAGGCACAGCAGATGCGGTCGGATGGCCGGTTTGCATCAGGCGTTTGAACCCGGCGGAAATTTTTCTTGTGAAACATAATGGGAGTGATGTAAATAGTGCACGCTTAAGCTTGCTTGTCACTTATTGTTGCAAAGACCCACGATCATCCTTAATTTGCTGTTCTAAATCCGAACCGGTGAATCTCTCAATGACTTCAAAAAACAGCAAAAAAAAAGAAATTCCGCTGGTGAAGGCCTTGGCCAATCCGGATCGCCCCCAGGCGACCCCCCTGGATGTCTTCAAACTGGCCCGCAAATTCTGGTTGGAAGGCCAACGGATCTCCATCGGAGATTTGGCCAAGGGCGTGGGGGTGAGCCGCGTGACCCTCTACCGCTGGGTTGAAAGCAAAGACCGGCTGGTGGAAGAGGTTTTATGGTCGTTTGCCAAGCCCGCCTTCGAAAATGCCATCAAGGAAACACCGGGCAGCGGCGTGGAGCATGTGGTCGGCGTGCATCGCCACTTCATGACCGCTATGGGCACCTTCGAGCCCATGCGGCGCTTTATTTTCGACAATCCCAAAACGGCGATCCGCATCCAGACCAACGATCCCCGCAGTGCCCACGGTCGTATCATCGAGGCGACCATCGTTCATCTGAGCGATCAGGTCGCCAAAGGGCGGCTTAAATTGGCCGCACCGGTCCGTGAGATGGCCGAGATGATGGTCTTCACCGGCGGCGCGTTGCTCTATAGCGCCGTCATCGGCGGCCGTTCAACCATTCCGGCCATCGAACAATCTTGCACGATCATGCGCATGTTGTTGCAAGGCAAGTTCATCAAATAAATAATTTTTATCGCCAAATCTGCTCGAACCATTCGCTTTCATCCGTTCTTTTTGAGAAAAGCAGCCCGAGGGCTTGAACCCTCGGACTCCTGACGGCTTCCCCCAAGCGCCATCCCCGCGTTCCAGGCAAAATAGGTTTTTCGCAGGCATTATTTAGTAGTTTTCCTGATTGCCAAGGGGATCGATGCGTAGTAGAAATTACAAAAACAAAAAATGTAAATAAATGATAGTCAATTTTGAAAAGTAATCTGATTTGACATTGAAATTTATCAGGAACGCTGAATAGGCCCTCCCGGGGGCTAGGAGCCCCATGTCCCCTGAATGGGATAAACCGACCGCCGATCGATGCTCCGGCCTCCTTTTCGTGATAAACCTTTCCCTCCGGAAGGAGAGGTTTATCACGATTTTTTTGGTGCGCACTCGGGAGAATTTCCCGACGATTTGGCGCGGGCAGGTTTTTCGACTTCGCGATTTGGTAGTTCCCCTAGTTGTCAATGGCCGGCGGCGTGTAGTATGTCTGTTACAGATTGTAACTTTGTAAAAAAATATCTAATCATCATGGGCCGTAAACGAGGTTCATGGTTCCGAAAAGTGCTTAATGGTGAAACTGCCATAGGGGACCATGCATGGCGTTGGCATTGAAAACCCGGGAAGGGCGGAACGTGGCCTGGGGACGCGGATCGGTTTTTTGGTTGCGAACTGATGCGTCAGTATTGTACTAAGCAAATACGGGTTGCCTTGAGACAAAACGCCGATTGTTTTCCGGTAGGGCAGTTTGCCTGAGCAATTTTATTAGGCTTCATTTTCATTCGAAGAATATAGACCGGGGCCGTCTGGGTCATGTTGACGCTGCGATGTGCGCGGTGACTTCATCGGACCGTTTGTGAGCTGCTAAGACGTTTCGTGAGGCAAGAATGAATGATCCCAGCAGGAACTTATCTCTCCGAAGGTGGGCCTGCATCCATGTCCTGCGCGCGATGATGGTGTTGCCCCTGGGGCTCGGCGCCTGTGCGTCGGTCGGTCCCGATTATACCCAACCCGAACTCGCCCCGCCCAATGCCTGGCATACGTCCCTGGACGATGGGTTGCAACCTGCCGCGGTGGCGCCTGAAACCCTGGCCCGCTGGTGGACCACGCTCAACGATCCGCTGCTGGCCGATATCATGGAACGGGCGGTCCAGGGCAATCTGGACTTGCAAACCGCCCAGGCCCGGGTTCGGGAAGCGCGCGCCCGCCGGGGGATCAGTCGGGCCGACTATTTGCCCGTCGTCGATGCCAATGGTTCCCATACCAAATCCCGCGCCAGCGAAAGCACCATTTTTCCCATGCAGGAGCGGGACCGAGAGCTCTATTCGGCCACGCTGGATGCCGGTTGGGAGATCGATGTCTTCGGCGGCGTGCGCCGCTCGGTGGAGGCGGCCGATGCCGACCTGGCGGCCTCCCAGGAGGACCTCAACAGCGTTCTGGTCTCTTTGCTGGCCGAAACAGCCCTGAACTATGTGGACGTGCGCACCTTGCAATCCCGCGTGGCGGTGGCCGAAACCAACGTCAACGTTCTGGCCGAAACCCATCAGCTCACCCAATCGCGCTTCAAAGCCGGGCTGACCGATGAACTGGCCGTGCAAGGCGCCCAATATATTCTAGACGGTACCCGCAGCCAGATACCGGTTTTGAAAACCCGGCTGGAAGCGGCCATGAACCGCGTGGCCGTGCTGCTGGGAGGGTACCCCGGCGCCCTGCACGCCGAATTGATGCCCAAAGCCCCGGTGCCGGTGCCACCCAAAAACGTGGCCGTGGGCGTGCCGGCCGAAACCTTGCGCAACCGGCCGGATGTGCGCCGGGCCGAGCGTCAGTTGGCGGCGCAAACCGCGCGCATCGGCGTCGCCAAGGCCGATCTTTATCCCCGCTTCAGCCTCGTCGGCACCATCGGGTATGAATCCCTGGATTCCGACAAACTGTTCGAAAGCGACAGCCTGGGTTGGGCCTACGGCCCGAACATCCGCTGGGGCATTTTCAGGGGCGGGGCGGTGTTGCGCAACATCGATGTGCAGGAAGCCCGCCAGGAGCAGGCCCTGGGGCAATATCAAGCCACGGTGCTGGGCGCCCTGGAGGAAGCCGAAAGCGCCATGGCCGCCTATGTGGGCGAGCAGCAGCGGCGCGATTCCCTGGTGACCGCCACCCGGGCTGCCAGCCAGGCGTTCTTCCTGGCCCGCAACCAGTACGAGGCCGGACTGGTGGACTTCAGCGTCGTGCTGATTGCCCAGCAAGCCATGCTCTCCTATGAAGATCAACTGGCCCAAAGCGAGGGCACGGTAACCACCAACCTGGTGCGCCTGTATAAATCCCTGGGCGGCGGCTGGAGCGTTCAAAGCGGCGCGGCGTCGAGGGCCGGGGCGACCATCGTGGGAAAGAAACAAGATGCAAGCAAATAACGCCAGTAAAGAGATTGCCCATGTTCTGGGGATCGATCGGAATCAGCCCCAGCAAAAGCGGCGCGGTCGGCGTTGGGTGCTGGCGGCGGCCGTGGCGCTGCTCGGCCTGCTGGCCGCATTGGCGGTGGTCCCCCGGGGATTGGGCGGCAACGGCCGGCAGCCCCTGGACTACAAGACCGAACCCGTGGTGCGCGGCGATCTGACGGTCCTGGTGACCGCTACCGGCAACCTGGCCCCCACCAACACGGTGGAGGTGGGCAGCGAGCTGTCGGGGATCATCCAGAGCGTGGCGGTGGATTTCAACGACCGCGTCAAGGTCGGTCAACCCCTGGCCCGCCTGGACAACACCAAGTTCGAGGCCGCTGCCATGGAGTCCCAGGCCGCCCTGGCCTCGGCCGAAGCCAAGGCCATGCAGGCCAAGGCGACCCTGGTGCTCAAAGGCCAGAATCTGAAGCGCCTGCAAAAAGCCCACAAGCTCTCCGGCGGCAAGGCCCCTTCGCTCGGGGAGTTGGAGATCGCCGAGGCCGACCTGAGTCGCGCCAAGGCCGACGCCAAGGTCGCCCAGGCCGCCATTCAACAGGCCCAGGCGCGGCTCAAGATCGACGAGACCAACCTCGCCAACACCATCATCTACTCGCCGGTCGACGGCATCATTCTGAGCCGCAAGGTAGACCCGGGCCAGACGGTGGCCGCTTCGCTTCAGGCGCCGGTGCTCTTCACCCTGGCCGAAGATTTGACCCAAATGAAGTTGCAAGTGGATGTGGACGAGGCGGACGTGGGCATCGTGCGCGAAGGGCAGAACGCGACCTTCACGGTGGAGGCCTATCCCGGCCGCGTCTTCGATGCGCGCATCGCCCAATTGCGCTATGGCTCCCAGGTCACCAACGGGGTCGTCACCTATACCACCTTGTTATATGTGGACAATTCCGATCTGGTGCTGCGTCCGGGCATGACGGCCACGGCCAAGATCGTGGCCAAGAGAATTGCCGACCAGATCCTGATTCCCAATGCGGCCCTGCGCTTCACCCCCAACGAGACGGCCCAGCCATCGGGCGAATCTCGCGGGTTGTTCGCCCTGTTGTTCAAGCGCGCCAAAAGTGATCAGGGCCGGGTGAGCATCGGCAAAATCGCCCACACGCGGGTCTGGGTCCTCAAGGACCAGCAATTGATCCCCTTTGTGGTCAGCACCGGACCCACCGATGGCATCCTGACCGTCATTAACGAGAGTGAACTGTCGCCTGGCATGCAAGTGGTCGTGGATACGGCCCAGGCGGGATAGGGATCGCGCGGATGCTGCAGTTGAATGCATGGAAACCTGGCGTCGCCCCAGCCGAAACCAAAGTGCGCCCGGCGGCGGTCCGTTCCAGCTCCCTGATTGAGCTACGGGGCGTGACCAAGGTGTACGGCAAGGGCCAGGCGGCCGTGCAAGCCCTCAAGGGCATCGATCTGCGCGTAGCCCGGGGGGATTTCGTGGCGGTCATGGGGCACAGCGGGTCGGGTAAATCCACCTGCATGAACATCCTCGGATGCCTGGATACGCCCTCTGCTGGAAACTACTTCTTCGAGGGCGTGGATGTGGGCCGCCTGACCCGCGATCAGCGCGCCCTGTTGCGCCGGCACTACCTGGGCTTTGTCTTCCAGGGATTTAATCTGCTCCAACGCACCTCGGCCCTGGAAAATGTGGAGTTACCCCTGATCTACAGAGGGCTGCCGGTCAAGCAGCGTAAGGCAAAGGCACGCCAGGCCCTGGCCGCCGTGGGGTTGAACGGCTGGGAACACCACACGCCCGGCGAGCTGTCGGGCGGCCAGATGCAGCGCGTGGCCATCGCCCGGGCCATCGTCTCCGAACCGCAGTTGCTGCTGGCCGACGAACCCACCGGCAACCTGGACTCGGCCCGCAGCAAGGAGATCATGGAACTGATCGTGCGCTTGAACCGCGAAAGACGCTTGACCGTCGTCATGGTGACCCACGAAGCCGACATGGCGGCCTATGCCCGGCGTCAGGTTCACTTTGTGGACGGGCAGATCGAGTGGGTCCAAACCTTTTGAGGGATTGACTGGGAGCAGCGACGCCCATGTTACTGGAAACCTACCTATTGGCCCAACGCGAGATTCGGCGCAACGTTTTGCGCTCGTCGCTGACCGTGCTGGGCATCGTCATCGGCGTGGCGGCCGTGATCGTCATGGTCACTCTGGGCGGCGGCGCCACGGCCAAGGTCACCGACGATATCTCCAAGCTGGGCAGCAACATGCTTCAGGTGCGGGTCGGCCAGGCCTTCCGGCGCACCGGCGGCGTGCGCACCGACGCGCCGGCCTTCAAAATCGAGGACGCCGCGGCGATTGCCCAAGGCGTATCGGGCCTCCAGGCGGTGGCGCCGGTCTCCATCAAACCCATGCAGGTAATCTTCGGCAGTGCCAACAAGTCCACCAGCATCACCGGCAGCACGGCCGAATATTTGAAAGTGCGCGACTGGAAAGTCGTTCGTGGCCGATCCTTCACCGAAAGCGAAGAACGGTCCGGGCAGTCGGCCTGCCTGCTGGGCGAATCGGTGCGCAAAACCTTGTTCGGCAAGCAAGAGGTGTTAGGCCAGAATATCCGCACGGGTAAAATTTCTTTGCGCGTGATCGGCGTCCTGGAGGCCAAGGGGCAATCCAGCTTCGGCACGGACCAGGATGACTTTGTCCTGATCCCCATGCGCACCTTCCAGCGGCGCATCGCCGGCAACATCGATGTGGGCAGCATTATCGTGTCGGCCCGGGACGGCGTTCCCACCCCAAAGGTCAAGGCCGATATCGAGACCCTGTTGCGCGAACGCCGCAACCTGGGCGGCTCCCAGGAAGATGACTTCAATGTGCGCGACATGAAAGAGATCATCGACACCATGGCCAGCACCACCAAGGTTCTCACCGCCCTGTTGGGCGCGGTGGCTGCCGTGAGTCTCCTGGTGGGCGGCATCGGGATCATGAACATCATGCTGGTATCGGTCACCGAGCGCACCCGTGAAATCGGTACCCGGCTGGCCATCGGGGCCCGGGAACGCCAGGTGCTGATGCAGTTCCTGGTGGAAGCGGTGGTGCTCGCCTCTTTCGGCGGACTGATCGGCATCGCCTCGGGACTGGGCATGGCCGCCCTGGGAGCCCGCCTGCTCCAGATGCCCTTTGTCTTGAATACGGGCATCGTGGTGGCCTCGTTTCTCTTTTCCGGCGCCGTGGGGGTCATTTTTGGTTACTTCCCCGCGCGCAAGGCCGCGCACCTCGATCCCATCGAGGCGCTGCGGTACGAATAGAAAGGTTCGGCCGCGCTTTGGCTTCGAGCGCCCGGCCCCTGACCCGATAAGCAAGCTGAGATCATCGCCTACAGTTGCTCTGGCGGCGTTTCCATAGATTTTTAACCCCATTCCGGAGGGGTTGGCAGATAGGTTTTTGCTAGGCGTCGGATGAACATCGCGTCAAGGTGTAAGTAATACCTACACCGATACTATGTGAAGCGTGTCCGCGCCGATATGGGGCTTCGCGTTCGAATAGAATGGAAAAAGAGATGACCCACCGGGCTCTTAAAGCTGAAGCGGCTTGCGACATCGCCATCATCGGGATGGCCGGGTTCTTTCCCGACGCGCCGGATGTAGGGACCTATTGGCACAACATCCTGCGCCGTCATGTGGCCTTCAGCGAGATTCCCGCCCAGCGTTGGGATTGGCGGCTCTATTACGATGCCGACCCCCAGGCGGCAGACAAAGTCGTTTCCCGCTGGGGCGGCTTTCTGCCCGAGACGGTATTCGATCCCCTGTTTTTCGGCATTCCCCCCAAGACCCTGACGTCGGTCGAAACCGTCCAGTTGCTGGTGCTCGAGAGCACGCGCTTGGCCCTGGCCGATGCGGGCTACCAGGAGCGGCCCTTTGACCGCGAGCGCACCTCGGTGTTCATCGGCGCCGGGGCCGGGGAGAACGACCTGGGGCAGATGTTCAGCTTCCGGGCCCTGATGCCGCACTATTTCGGTGCCAGCGCGGCCGAGATCCTATCCCGGATGAAGCCCGCCGTGCCCGAATGGGACCCCGATGTCTTCACCGGCGTGATCACCAACATCATCGCCGGCCGGGTGGCCAACCGCTTCAATCTGGGCGGCACCAGTTGCACCATCGATGCGGCCTGCGCCTCGGCCCTGGCGGCCCTGCGGGCCGGCATGCTGGAGTTGCGCAGCGGCGAAAGCGACCTGGCCATCGTGGGCGGCGCCGATACCTTGATGGGACCCTTTGCCTACAGTTGCTTTTCCGTGGTGGGGGCGCTGTCCCCCAAGGGCGTGAGCCGACCCTTCGACGAACAGGCCGACGGGCTGGTGTTGGGCGAGACGGTGGCCACGGTCGTCATCAAGCGTTTGGCCGATGCCCGCCGGGACGGCGACCGTGTGTATGCTGTTATTAAAGGCATCGCCGCCTCCAGCGACGGCCGGGCCAAGAGCCTGACGGCCCCCAGTGCCGACGGACAACACCTGGTTTTGACGCGCGCCTACCGCAACGCGGGCATCGACCCCCGCACCGTGGGGCTCATCGAGGCCCATGGCACGGCCACCAAAGTGGGCGACCTGGCCGAAGCCGCGGCCCTTAAACAGTTCTTCAGCCAGCCGGCGGCCGAGGCCCGAAGCTGCGCCGTGGGTTCGGTCAAGTCCCAGATCGGCCATGCCAAATGCGCCGCCGGCATTGCTGCTCTGATCAAGGCCGTCCTGGCCCTGCACCACAAAGTACTGCCGCCCACCGTGGGCGTCGAAACCCCCATCGCCGACCTGGACGGTCCGGACAACCCCCTTTACCTCAACACCCGCACCCGGCCCTGGATCGTCGACGGCCGGCATCCGCGTCGGGCCGGCGTGAGCGCCTTCGGTTTCGGCGGCACCAATTTTCACGCGGTGCTGGAAGAGGCACCGGCCGAGGCCCGCGGGCGTCCGGCGCTCTCGCCCGTGGCGACTTGGGATAGCGAGCTGCTGCTGTTCAAGGCCGACGGCCGGGAGGCGTTGACCCAGAAGATCACCGCGTTGCTCCGACAGTTGCAGGCCTGCGCCGGTTGTGCCCTGAAAGACCTGGCCTTTACCCTGGCCGCTGAATACAGCTCCCCAAAAGAGGACGGGGTGCGTCTGGCCCTGGTGGCCGCTTCCTTCCCGGATCTGGTCGCCAAGCTGGAAAACGCCCTGGCCATGCTCGCTTCGGGCGCTTCGGCCGCGGCCGGCATTTTCTTCGAAGCGGGGGCGCCCGTCGCGGCCGACCGCATCGCCTTCGTTTTTCCGGGACAGGGTTCCCAATACCCGGGCATGCTCAAATCGTTGGCCGTGGCCTTCGCTGAGGTGCGCGCGGTATTCGAGCGCTTCGACGCCCACCTGGCCGAGCAGTTGCCCAAACCCTTGAGCCGCTATATCTACCCGCCCGATCTTCTTAAGACCGAAGAGCGGAAAAGCGTCGAGCGCGCTCTGACCCAGACCTTCGTGGCCCAGCCGGCCATGGGCGCCGCCGATGCCGCCATGCTGCGCTTGCTGGCGCGCCTGGGCCTGCGGCCGGCCATGGCCGCCGGCCACAGCTACGGCGAGTATGTGGCCCTCTTCGCGGCCGGTGTCTTGGATGAAAAGGCCCTGGCGCTGATTTCCGAGGCCCGCGGCCGTTTCATCCTGCAGGCCTCCCAGCCCGAGCCGGGCACCATGGCGGCGGTCAAGGCCCCCGAAGAAGCGGTGGCCGAAGCGATCGCCGGCTTGGAGCAGGTGTGGATCGCCAATCTTAATGGGCCGCGCCAGACGGTCATCAGCGGCACCCAGGCCGGCGTGCGCCAAGCCATCGAGCGGCTCTCCCAGAAAAAACTTTCGTGCGTGCCGATTCCCGTGGCCTGTGCCTTCCACAGCCCGATCGTGGCCGGCGCCCAGAGTCGTCTGGCCGAGTTCTGCGGCCAATTCGAGTTCCGGCCGGCCCATATCCCTGTGTTCAGCAATACGACCGCCGGCCTTTTCCCGGAAGCGGCGGATGCCATCCGCAACCTGCTGGTGGACCAGTTGGCCCGGCCGGTGCGTTTTGTGGATCAGGTCGAGGCCATGTACGCAGCCGGAGCGCGGATTTTCGTGGAAGTGGGCGCCGGCAGTGTCCTGACCCATCTGATCGGCCAGATTCTGGACGGAAAACCGCATGCCGCCATCTGCACCGATGTCAAAGGCCAAGCGTCGCTGACCCAGTTGCAGCATGCCCTGGCCCGCCTGGCGGTCTTGGGCGCGCCCCTGACGCTCGAACCGCTCTTTGCCGGGCGCAACGTCCGCCGGCTGGATCTGGACCGGCTGACGGCCCAAGGCGCGGCGGCGCTTTCCAAAACCGCTTACATCATCGGCCAGGATGGGGTGCGACCCGCCGCCCAGGCGGCCCGCGCCCCCATCCAGCCGCCGCGTGCCATCCGCTTTGCCGACGATGGGCCGGCGACGCCCGGGCCGCGGCCGCAAAGCGCTGCAACCCCAGATGCTCCCCACACACAATCCTTTGGCGGTGAGATTATGGAAACTTTCAAGCCCGCTCCTTCTGTTCACCCAGGCCTGCCCGACGTCACGGTCATGGTCAAATTTCAAGAGCTGATGAGCCAGTTCCTGGAGACCCAGAAAGCGGTCATGACGGCCTATTTGGGCGCGGGTGAGGGCCCCGGCCATGATGCCGGCCGCGCAGCTTTTGCAGCCGCCCCGCTCCTGAACCTGTCGGCGGTGCCGGCCGAGCCGCCGCGGCCCGAGCCGACCCCGGCCTGGGGCTTGCCTTCGGCCCCGGTTCCGGCGCCGCCCGCGGCCGTGCGCGAGGACGCGGCGCCGGCCCCCGCGCCGGAGCAGCGCTTCGATCTGAACGCCGTGCTGCTGAAAATCGTCAGCGATCGCACCGGCTATCCCAGCGAGATGCTGGACCTTACGCTGGAGATCGAAGCGGATCTGGGCATCGACTCCATCAAGCGCGTGCAGATCACCGAAGAGCTGGTGGCGAGCCTGGAGGCCGCCGGCATCAAACTGCCCAACGAAGAGCTGGCCGCCATCGCCGGCAGCATCACCCTGGGCGCAATCGTCGAAAAACTGCAAACCCTGCTCCAGGCCCAGACGGCCCGGACAGCGGCACCACCCGTGACCGCCCCACCGGCAACACCCGTTCCGCCCATGGCGCCTGCTTTGGACACCAAGGCCATGCTGCTGGGCATCGTCAGCGACTTGAGCGGCTACCCGGTCGAGATGCTGGATCTTACGCTTGCGATCGAAGCGGATCTGGGCATCGATTCCATCAAACGTGTGCAGATCATGGAGCACTTCCTGGCGGCATTGGAAAAGCAGCAGTTGACGCTGCCCGATGCCGAGGTGGCCCAATTGGCGGCCAGCGTCACCCTGGGGGAGATCGTGGCCCGCATCGATCTGCTGCTGAGCGCATCGGCCACGGCGTCTGCCGGGCCTTCCAACGCGCCGGAACCCCGGGCCGAGAAGCGCGCGGCCGCGCCCCAGCCGGCGGCGCCGACGGACGCGCCGGCTGGCGCTACGGTGTCCGAGGTCCTGACGCCCCAGGCCCTGCAAGGCCTGCTCTATGCGTTGATTCAGGAATACACGGGCTACCCCCAGGAGACCCTGGCGCCCGATTTGGAATGGGCGGCCGACCTGGACCTGGACCCGGCCGCAACGTCCCGTCTGCTGACGGCCTTTGTATCCGCCGTGGGCCGGGCCTGCGGGGCTGCACCGGCGGCCGACATCGAAGCGGGCCGGGCGGCCCGGTGCGTGGAGCACACCTTGGCGTGGATGGCCGCGGCCCCCGTGGCCCGGGATCTGATCGCGCGCCGGGCATCCGAGCAGATCCGACGCTTCACCCTGGTGGAACGCGAGCAGCCGTTGATGGTGCCGCCCGCCAAACCCTTCGGCGGCAAGCGGGTGGTGGTCACCCAGATGCCCGATGACCCCTTGGCCGCCGCGGTGGTGGCCGAGTTGAAGGCCGTCGGCATCCAGCCGGTGCGGCTCGTGCATGGGCCGGCCTTCCGCGATAACGCCGAACAGGCCCATGGGGTCGACCTTACCGTCTACGATCAGCTCAAGGCGGTCCTGGACGAGATCCGCAAGCAAGGGGCGCCCGTTGGATTGCTGCACCTGGTGCCCATGGCCCCGGCCCCGGCCATGGAAAGCATGCAACTGGCCGACTGGAAGCAACGGCTGGCCCTGGAGATCAAGAGCCTATTCTACCTGACCAAACTGCTGGCCGACGATCTCACCGCGGCGGTCCAGGGCGGCGATGCCAGCCTGGTGGCCGTCACCGCCATGGGCGGTGCCTATGGCCGGTCGGCCGACGCCGACCAAGCGTGCGCTTTCTTCCCGGGCAGCGGTGGGGTCAGCGGTTTTCTGAAGAGTGCGGCCCTGGAGATCCCGGGCCTCAATGTGCGCGCCGTGGATCTGGAATTGGGCGAAGCGCGGCAGACCCTGGCGGTGCGCATCCGGGACGAATTCCTGACCGCCAGCGCCCAAGTAGAGGTGGGCTACCGGGCCGGCCGCCGCCTGGTGCTGGATGTGCAGCCCGCGAAGCTCGACGCCGGTCAGACACCGCTTCTTGATATCGATTCGGAGTGGCGCCTGCTGGTCACCGGCGGCGCCCGGGGCATCACGGCCGGCGTGGCCCTGGCGTTGGCCCGGCGCTATCGACCGACCCTGCTGCTGGTGGGCCGCACGCCGCTGTCCGAGGCGGAGGATGAAAAAACCGCCGGCATCGACGACCCCAAGCAGTTGAGGGCCCTTTTGGCCCAGGGGCTCAAAGCCCAAAATAAGAACGTCAAGCCGGTGGAGGTCGAGCGCGCCTACACCCGTCTGATCCGTCAGCGCGAAGTGCGCCGGACCCTCTCCCAGATCGCGGCCACCGGCGCCCACGCGCGCTACTACGCGGCCGATGTCACCGACGAAGCGGCCTTCGGCCAAGTGCTCGACGGCATTTACGCCGAGTTCGGCCGCATCGACGGCGTGCTGCACGGCGCGGGCCTGATCGAAGACAAGATGGTGCGGGACAAGGATGTGGCCTCGTTCGGCCGGGTGCTGGACACCAAGGCCGACAGCCTTTTTATCCTGAGCCGCAAGCTGCGCGCCGACCAGTTGCGCTTCGTGGGGCTCTTCTCCTCGGTGGCCGGCCGCTTCGGTAACATCGGTCAGGCCGATTACGCCGCCGCCAACGAGGTGCTCAGCAAGTGCGCGCTCTACCTCAACCGGCGCTGGCCGGGCCGGGTGGTCTCCCTGATGTGGGGCCCCTGGGAGAGTCACGGCATGGTTTCGGCCGAGCTGCGGCGCAAGTTCGAAGAGAGCGGCATCTACCTGATTCCGTCGGAGATCGGCGTGGCGCGCTGCATCGCAGAGATTACCCATGGCGCCCAGGCCGACACCGAAGTGCTCTTCGGCGGCTGGGACGACCGCAAGCAAACGCTCTTCCCGGCCAAGGGTGCCGAACGACTGCCGCTGTTCTTTGCCAATGCCAACTTCAAGCCCCGCCTCGACGGCCAGGTGGACGTATTGCGCTCCCTGGCCCCGGAACGGGATATCTACCTGTTGGATCACAAGCTCGACGGCCGTCCGGTGCTGCCCATGGCCATGGCCATGGAGATGATGGCCGAAGCGGCGGCCTACCGCTACCCCGATTACTACCTCAAGAGCCTCAGCGACCTGAAAGTCTTCAAAGGCATCATCGTGGGCAACGGCGCGGAGCACATCCACATCGCGATCACGCCCCAGATGAAAGGCCGGGAACGGATCGTGCTCAAGGCCCAGATCCGCAATCCGCGCAAGGAAGCGTGTGTTTACTACGAGGCGCGGCTCGAACTGGGTAAGGAAGCGCGCACCTTCCGACCCCATGTGGCCATCGAATTGCACGAGGCCCAACCCTTTGGCCTTTCCGTGGGCGAGGCCTACCGTCAACATCTGTTCCACGGTCCGCTCTGGCAGGGCATCGAAGCCATCCAGGCCATCGGCCGCGACGGCATCGTGGGTCAGCTCAAGCCGTCCCGGCCGGAAGGATTCATCCAAGGGGTCTGCGGCCGGCACGACTGGCTGGTGGACCCGCTGGTGATCGACAGCGGCCTGCAACTGGTGGGCCTGTGGGCCCGCCGCCGCTTCGACATCATGCCCTTGCCGTCGCGCATCAAGAAGTACGTGCAGTACGATCAGACGCCGGGTGACGGGCCGCTGCGCTGCGAGGTGCACGTCGGATCGCCGGAAAGCAAGGGGATCAAGGAAGCGGAGCTCTATTTCGTGAAAAACGACGGTCAATTGTTTGCCTGGATCCAGGGCTTGGAGATCATCGGATCGACGGCCTTGAACCGTTTGGCGCAGAAGTGATGCAAACCATGGACAGCGGACATAGCCCTGAAAAATCGGCGCCCAGGAACGAGGCCATCGCCATCGTCGGCATGGCCTGTACGTTTCCCAAGGCACCCGACCTGACCACCTATTGGCACAACATCATCAATAAGGTGGATGCCATCGCCGATGCGCCGGCCGATCGTTGGGATGCGTCGCGCTTCTACGACCCCCAGGACGGCACCAAGCTCTATGCCCGGCGCGGCGGCTACCTGGACGGCCCCCTGGCCTTCGCGGCGGCCGAGTTGGGGGTCATGCCGTCGGCCGTGGTGGGCGGCGATCCCGACCAGTTTCTGGTGTTGAAGACCGCCGCGGCCGCCATGCGCGATGCCGGCATCAAAAACGATCCGGCCTTGGCGCGCACCGATTTCATTCTGGGCCGGGGGGCCTACCTGAGCGCCGGCGGTTTCAATCTCTTGCAGCGCACCTTGATCGTGGCCCAGACCGTCAGCCTGGTGGGCCAACTGCACCCGGGCATGAACGCCGATGATCTCCAGCGCCTCAGGGACGGGCTGCTGGCCTCCTTGATGCCGTTCGAGGCCGACACCGCCGCTTCGGTCATGCCCAACATCACGGCCGGCCGGGTCTCCAACCGGCTGGGGTTCATGGGGCCCAACTACACCATCGACGCGGCCTGCGCCTCGTCCCTGTTTGCCGTGGACATCGCCGTGGCCAATTTGCGTTCCGGACGCTCCGATCTGGCCCTGGCCGGCGGGGTCCATATCTTCAACACCATCCCGTTTTTGAGCGTGTTTTGCGCCCTGGGCGCCATGTCCCGCCAGGAGTGCATCCGGCCTTTCGACCAAAACGCCGACGGCCTGCTGCCCGGCGAAGGGGTCGGCCTGGTGGTGCTCAAACGTCTCTCCGACGCCGAGCGCGACGGCAACCGCATCTATGCCTTGATCCGCGGCGTGGGCAGTTCCAGCGACGGCCGGGGCGGCAGCGTGTCGGCCCCTCGCGTGGCAGGCGAAGCCTTGGCCGTGCAGCGCGCCTATGATGCGGCCGGTGTTTTGCCCCAGACCATCGGGCTGATCGAAGCCCATGGGACCGCCACCATCGTGGGCGACACGGCCGAGGTGGAATCCCTGAAGACGGTCTTCGGCGCCAAGGCCGAAACGATGGCCCGCTCGTGCGCCCTGGGCAGCGTCAAGTCCATGATCGGCCACGCCATGCCGGCGGCCGGCATCGCCGGCTTGATCAAGGCCGTGCTGGCCCTTTATCACAAAGTGCTGCCGCCCACGCTGCACTGCGAGGCGCCTAACCCCAAATTCGAATTGGAAACGACGCCCTTTTACATCAATACCGCTACCCGGCCCTGGTTCCGCATGGCGCCCGATGTGCCGCGCCGGGCCGGCGTGAATGCCTTCGGCTTCGGCGGCGTCAATGCCCACGTGGTGCTCGAGGAGTATTCGGCCGCGGTTCCAGAAACTTGCCATCCGGCCTGGGATGCGGCCCTGTTCCTCTTCGCGGGCGATACCCAGGCCGCCCTGGCCCAGGCCTGCGCGGCGGCCCTTTCGTATATGCAAAGCAATGCCAGCCTGGATTGGCTGGCCTGGTCCCGGGACATCGTGCGGGCCTTCCGCCCCGCGGAACATCGGTTGGCCGTCATCGCCGAAGGCCCCGAAGATCTCGCCCGCAAGCTCGGCTATGCCATGCAAAAGCTGCAAGCCGGCGACTGCAAGAAGATCAAGGACGTCAAGGGGATTTACTACTTCGCCGCGCCGTTGGGACCCCAGGCCAAGGTGGCCTTCATGTTCCCGGGCGAAGGCTCGCCCTACGCCAATATGCTGCTGGACCTGTGCCTGATCTTTCCGGAAGTGCGGGCCATCTTCGAAGCCGTGGATGCGGCGATCCTGTCCCGTTCCCAAAAAAGTGCCATGCAACCCAGCCGGTTTATCTTCCCGGCCACGCTGCTCACCTCCTCCGAAAGGGAGACGCTGGGCGCCCAATTCTGGAAGGTGGACAGCGGCCTGCAGGCCATTCTGGCCGCCAGCCTGGCCATGCAAGCCCTGCTGGCGCGCTTCGGGGTGCAGCCGGACATGATCGTGGGCCACAGCGCCGGGGAGTATTGCGCCTGGATCGCTTCGGGTATTCTGGAAATAGAGGAGCTGTACCGCCACCAGGAGCGCATCGCCGGCATCTACGCCGCCCACCGCCATCCCCAGGAGACCGCCATGCTGGCCGTTTCCGCCCGCTTCGACAAGATCCAGCCCATGGTGGCAGGGCTCGGCGGGGCGATCTACATCTCCAACGACAACTGCCCCCACCAGGTGGTGGTGGTCGGCGAAGCGACGGCCGTGGGCCAATTAAAGGCCTGGTTGAAGGCCCGGAATATTCTCTTCACCGATCTGCCTTCCCGGGAAGTCCATCATACCGCCCTGGCCGCGCCCCAGGCCGAACCTTTGTTCCAGACCTATGCACGCATGGCGGTGCATGCCCCGCGGGTGCCGGCCTATTCGGCCACGACCGCGGCGCCTTATCCCGACCAGGCACCGGAGATCGTGCGCCTGATGACCGACTACTGGCTCCAGCGGCTCAATTTCAGAAGCACGGTGGAGGCCATGCACCGCGACGGCGCCCGGATTTTCATCGAAGTCGGACCCGGAACCAATTTGTCCGGCTTCGTGGACGATACCTTGCGCGGCAAGCCGTTCATGACCGTGGCCGCCAACAACAGCCGGCGCTCGGGCATCGGCCAGTTGTGCCATTTGCTGGGCATGCTGGTGGCCCAGCATGTGCCCGTGCACCTGGAAGCTTACGATCCGCTGCCTTGGGCCGCGGCAGCGGGCCAGGGCCCCAAGACCCAAGCCGGCACGGTTTTTATGGAACTGGGGCTGCGGGAGTTGACGCTGGCCGAACCGACCCTGGCGAGCCTTCAAAAGCATCTCAATCCACCGGTCACCGCAGTAGCGGCGGCCCCTCTGGCTGAGCCCCAGGCACCGGCTGCGTTGAAGGTAGAGGGCGACCATACCTCCGTTGCCGTGCCCCAACCGGCCGCCGCGTCGCCCAAAGCCGAAGTCATGCGGCGCTACATGGACAACATGGCCCAGTTCCTGGCCCTGCAAAAGCAGGTCATGACCGCCTGGACGGCGCCGCGCCCGACGCAGCCCGTCGTGACCGAGCGGCCTTTGGCGCGGCGGGTCATCTCGCTCTCGCCGCGCCAGGCGTGCCGCGTGCAATGCGACATCGATTTGAAAAAAGAGCGCTTCCTGGAAGACCATCCCATGGTCGGCAGCCGGCCGATTTCCGACGGAGACCCCGGCCTGCTGCCCCTGATCGTCACGCCCATGACCCTCAACCTGGAGATCATGGCCGAAGCCGCTTCGCTCCTGCACCCGGGGCAGATGCTGCTGGAAGTAAAGAACGGCCGAGCCCATCGCTGGGTCGAGGTGCCCGAAGAGGGCGTCACCACCCTGGACGTTCAGGCCCGGCAAGCGACCGGCGGCGACGTCCAGGCCCGCTTGTTCGCTCCGGCCTTCGGCACGGCCTCGGCGGAAGTCAGCGCCGTATTCGGCACCCAGTATCCGCCCTCGGCCGTGGGCGAACCGGTCAACGCCGAGCACATTACGCCCGAGGCCGCCGTGCGCGCCCGGGAGATCTACGCCGCCAGGTACATGGCGCACGGGCCGCGTTTCCAGGTGATCGCCGGCTGGACCCAGGTGGGCCCAAAGGAAGTAGACGCCTATCTGCGGGCGCCGGCCGACAACGACCTGTTTGCCGACATCCGCGCCCCCCGGCTGCTGCTCAACCCCCTCTTGCTGGATGCTTGCGCCCAATTGGTGGGGCATTGGGCCCAGATCAGCCTGCGCGAAAAGTTCATCACTTTCCCGGCCGGGGTGCAGCATATCCGCTTTTTCTCCGACCCGCCGCGGCCGGGAAAATTGCTCAAATGCCGTGTGCGCATCAGCGACATCGACGACCACTGTGTGCGCGCCGACATAAAGATGACGGCCAACGACGGCCGCCAATGGCTGACGGTCCAGGGCTGGACCCATCGCCGCTTCGCCTTGCCGCTGGCGTTCTACCACTTCTGCCGATGCCCCAAGGCCAATATCGTCGGACAACCGGTGGCGGCCGAGAAGGATCGAAGCCGAGCCGGGGCCTTGACCTGCCGGCTCGCAAATCACCCCGAACTGAACCGCACTATCTGGAAACAGGGCCTCGGCATGATCTTCCTGAACCGCGCCGAGCGTCGCGTCTACAAAGATAAATTGTCCCGCGACGAAGCCGATGCCGATCGCTGGCTCACCGAACGCATGACCGCCAAAGAGGCCGTGCGCCTCTTTTTGAAGCAGTATAACCGCCCGGAAGTATTCCCCGCGGATATCGAGATCGAAGAAATCGATGGACATCTTATTCCCAAGGGCGATTGCCTGTCCGAGCTCAACCGGCCATTGTCCCTGACCATCTCGCATACGGAGCAGTTCGCGGCCGCCCACGTGAACCCAGGGGCGGAAACCAACCAAAGGGAGAGAGCGCAGAATGACTAGACCGGATAAGGCGACCATATTCAAAGATATCTTAGCGACCCTGGAACGCGTCGGCGAAGATTGGGAATACTCCGGCGAGATCACCCTTGACACCACCTTGTTGCAGGATTTGGGCTTGGAGTCCATCGATGTGGTGGTGCTGGGCGAATTCCTGGAAGAACATTACGGGCAAACCTTTCCCTTTACCGAATACTACACCGAATTGTCGCAGAAGAATAAATCGGACATTCGCATCGCGGACATCGTGGATCTGATTTTCGACCACTTCGCGAGCGCTTAGCAAAGAGGCCCAACCATGACCCAGAACGGACGAACGACATTGATGATCGGCCTGGACGGCGCAACTTTTTCCATTCTCGATCCGCTCATGGAAGCCGGCCATATGCCGTTTTTGAGGCGATTTGTGGCCCAAGGGGTGCGCGCCGAACTGCAATCGACCATTCCGCCCATCACCCCGCCGGCCTGGACCACCATCATGACCGGCCGCAGCCCGGCCCAACACGGCATTCTGGATTTCTTCCGCCCCGAGTCGCCGGGCAGTCGCTTTCTGCGGTTTGTCAGCACCAAGCAGCTCAAATGCGAAAGCATCTGGACCCATTTGATGCACCAGGGAGTGAGCGCCATCAATCTGAACTTTCCGGTGATGGCCCCACCGCTGCCCATCAAAGGGTACAGCATTCCGGGTTTCGTGACCTGGCGCCACCTGCGGCACAGTTGCTCGCCGGGGGATTTGATGGATACCTTGAAAGCCATCCCCGGCTTCGATCTGAAGATCATTGCCCACGACTTCGGTCTGGAGGAAAAGGTGGTGCAGGGCTGTTCCTTCACCGAGTCCGAAGGCTGGATCAAATACCACACCTATAAGGATGAACAGTGGCTGCTGGTGTTGAGCCACCTGACCCGAACCGACCCCTGCGATCTGAGCGCGCTGGTGCTGGACAGTCCGGACCGCTTGCAGCACGTTTTTTACCGGCTGCTGGACCCCCACTGCTTCCCGGCGAACTGGAGCGAGCAGGACCGCCGGATCCGCAGCGTTCTGGAAGGCCACTTCCGGGCCCTGGACGACATGATCGCCCGCATGGCGGCCGGCGCCGGGCCGGAGGCCAACATCTTCATCGTCTCCGATCACGGTTTCGGCCCCAGCGAAGAGTGCTTCTATCTGAACACGTTCCTGGAGCGGTTGGGCCATCTGAAATGGTCCGAGCGGGCCGTGAGCGACCAGGACGGCGCCGGCGATGTCTCCATGGAGGCGGTGCGCAATCACGGCAACATCCTGGATTGGGAGCAGACCCTGGCCTATGTCAATACGCCCAGCAGCAATGGCATCACCATCAACGTCGCCGGCAAGAACAGTCGCACCGGCATCGCGCCGGAAGATTACGACACCTTCGTGAACGTCTTGCGCGAGCAGTTGCTGAACCTGCGGCACCCGCGCACGGGCCAGCCGGTGGTTACGCGGATATGGACCCGGGAGGAGGCTTTCGACGGTTGCGAGCTGGCGCCGGACCTGACCGTGAGGCTGTGGGACAATGGCCTGGTCTCCACGGTCAAGTCGGATCGAATCGTCAAGCCGCGCCGGGAATGCATCGGCGTGCACTACCCCATGGGCGTCTTCATGGCCAACGGCCCCGACATCCAATCCGGCCTGCAACTGGAGCCCCTGAACATATTGGATGTGGCCCCTGCCATGCTCTACAGCCTGGGGCTGGCCATCCCGGCGGCCTATGAAGGTCGCGTGCCCGCGGAGATGTTACGCAAGGAGCGTCTGACGGCGCGGCCCGTGGCAATCGATGATGCCGCGCCGAGTTTCGAACAGCAAGCCGCCACCTCCCTGGAAATGGACGAGGCGGATATGGACCTGATCGTCAAGCGGCTCAAGGGATTGGGATATCTGGCATAAGGAGAAAAGCAATGCCTTTCGTCACCGTTAACGGCATCAAACATCACTACATGCAGCAAGGCAGCGGCTCGGACGTGGTGCTGATCCACGGCATGGGCGGCAATATCTCTTTCTGGCATGCCAATAAAGCCCTGGCCGCGCTGAAGCGTAATTTTCACGTCACGGTCTACGATCTGCGCGGGCACGGCTACAGCGACTTCGTGCAAAGCGGCTATACGTCCAAGGATCTGTCCGCGGATTTGAACGCCTTGCTCGAGGCCATCGGTGTGCAAAAAGCCTATCTGGCCGGGCACAGCCTGGGCGGGTTGGTGGCCTTGCACACGGCCTATCTTTATCCCGAGCGAGTCGCCGGCATCGTCATGGCCGAGGGCAATGTGCCGGCCTTGCGCCATCTCATCGACCTGGACAAATGGTCCTTTCGCCAGCAGCGCGACGATATGCTGCGGGAGATCGATCCCAGGCTGCCGGAAATGGTGAAGGGCCAGGACATCTTCTACCTGGAGTACCGCTTGAAAAACGCCAAGAAAGACATCGGCGACAGCGAACTCAACCAATTCGGCTTGCGTAAGGGGATGGCCGTAAAAGGCAAAGGGGTTTTGCGGCTGCTGGAAGAGACCACGATCAAAAAAGACGTTCGCGACCTGGCCGGCCTGACCGAAGCGTGTATCCGCACGGTGACTCAGCCGACCTTGGCGCTCTACGGGGAGTATTCGCCCCTGATCCCGGTTTCGGAATATCTGCGGGATCATCTGCCCAACTGCACCCAGGAAGTCATTCCCAAAGCCTGTCACCTGTTCCCGGCCAGAATGCCGGATAACTTCGTCAACAGCCTGGGCGCCTTTCTGTTTAAGGTCGCCAAGGCAGCGCCCTGCGAGGTTAATTATGCAGCCCATGCAACCGCTCCGACCGCCCAAGTGGCCTGACAGCCTCGTGCTGGTTTCCGGTCTGCCGCGCTCGGGCACCAGCATGATGATGCGCATGCTGGACGCCGGCGGCATGCCCATCTACACCGACAATATCCGCAAGGCCAATGAGGACAATCCCAACGGCTATTACGAGTTGGAGAAGATCAAACAAATCGAACAGGACGCTACGTGGCTGAGGAACGAAAAGGGCAAAGCCATCAAGGCGATTTCGGCCCTGCTGCCGGCCCTGCCCAAGGATCTTTATTATCATGTGATTTTCATGCGCCGGCACATGCCCGAAATCCTGGCATCCCAGCAAAAGATGCTCAAGCGGCGGGGCGTGACCGACGACCGGATTCCCGATGCGCTCATGGCGGCCAAATATGACGCGTATCTGGCCGCCACCTATAGATGGATCGCGAAGCAAAGCCACCTGAATGTGCTTTACGTTCACTATAACGAAGTCATGGCCGATCCCTGGAACCAGGCCCAACGGGTCAATGCGTTCCTCGAGAACCGGCTGAACGTGGCGCACATGGTGCGGGTGGTGGACCCGGACCTGTACCGGCAGCGGAAGCAGGCTTGAGAGGGGCAAGCCGGGCAACCGTTCGCCATTGGTGATGACCCATCATCAAGGGAGAGGGGAAGATGATTATGAAGGCCAAACAACGACTGGAATCCCAGCAGCGCGGCTATCACCTTGCGGAACTGGTGGTCTTGGGGGCCGATACGACCACCGATCTTCTGGAACGGATGGAGCATTGGCTGAAGGCCTTGGAAGCGGCTTCCGAGGGATACGGTTTGCTCAAGCAACTGGCCTACGACAGCCATCGGCAATTCGACGGCCGGCCGACCCGCTTGCGCGTGGCGCTGACCGCCTACGGTGAGGGAGATCTGCGCAAAAAATTGGCGCAAATGCGCAAAATGATCGGCGATCGGCCCCAGGACGGTTTTTCGTTCCCGGCCGCGGGGCTCTTTTACGGCGCAGGCGAGACCCGCGCCCAAATGGCCTTGCTCTTCCCGGGACAAGGGTCCCAGTACCTGGGCATGGGCAAGGCCCTGGCGGATGCCTTTCCGGCCGCGCGTCGCGCCTGGGACACCCTGGGGCGCATGCGCTTCGGCGCCAAGAGCATCGCGGAGATGGTTTTCCCGCCCGAATCGATGAGCGAAGAAGAGAAGAAATGGGCTTTCCTGGAGCTCTGCGGGGCGGAGTGGGCCAGCCCTTCGATTGCCGTGGCCGGCGAGGCGATCTTGAATCTGCTCGAAGAACTGGGTGTCCAACCGGATGCGGTCGGATCGCATAGTTTCGGCGATATCGCCGCTTTGCGGGCCGCGCATGTCATTTCCAGCGAAGATATGCTCAAGGCCATCCGTCTGCGGGGAGCTATGGGCGTTGCATGTCCCCAGGCCACGCGGGGATGCATCCTGGTGGTGCCGGAATCCGCCGACAGAATCGAAGCAGAACTCGCCCAGCACGGCATCGAACAGGTGTGGGTCGCCAATTACAACTGGGGCAGCCAAACGGTTCTTGCCGGCTTGAAAGCGGGCATCGCCAAAGCCAACGACGTGTTCCAGGCGCAAGGCATCAACAGCCGCTTGATCCCCATATCGGCGGCGCCCCACTGCCCGCTGTCTTACAATGTTACCGAAAATTTCTTCGAACACCTGAGAGAGGTTCGATTCGCCAAAGCCGATTTCGAGGTTTACTCCAGTTTGTTCGGCCGCAAGGTCAATAACGATCCCGATCTGTTGCGCAAGATCCTAAGGGTTCATAGCGAAAAGCCGGTACGCTTCATGCGCCAGATCGAACAGATGCATCGCGATGGCGTTCGGATCTTTATCGAGGTGGGCCCGTCCGATGTGTTGACCCAACTGGTGGGCCAGATTCTGGAAGGCAAGGCACACGTCGCTTTGAGCACCGACCAGCGCAAAAAAGATGGCGTGCTGGTCTTTTTGAACACGGTCGCCGAACTTTTCAAGGAGAACCGAATAAAGAACCTGTCACCACTATGGGCGGGCTATCGATTTCCGAGCACCGTCGGATTGGAAACACGCGGCAAGGCGATCGCTTCCGTCGCGGTGGAAAAGTACTTGTACCAATTGGACCTTGAATTCGCCAAGATCGAAAAGGGAAACCCGACGGCTCAGGCGATTTAGACCATGGCCAGAAAACTGACACGCGAGTCTATCTTTAGGTTTTTAGAGGCGGATTATTAGTGTTTCTCCGATGGACAGCATCGGAGCATTAAAATAAAGTAGCTATAGTGTTAATAAAGATTACAAAACGAATATATAAACCATGCGCCGATATTTTTTTGGGGACTCCGGCCCGGTCCGCGACGCGCTCACCGATATTTCAGCGCGGCATGGGTGCCGCTTGTTGCCAGGTTAGCCATTTGGAAGGGGTTTTGGTCGCGTCAGTCGATAGGGGTATTTCACAACACCAGAGGGAAGTGGAGGAGGTAAACATGAAGAAGTTGGCCGTCAGTCTATTCGTATTGGGATTCTCCTTGTATTGCGCGTTGCCTTGTTTTGGGATGGGATACCCACCGCCAACCCCCACCCCTCCTTACAACACCACGCTCGTCGCCAAGGCCCCCGTCGACGAGTGCTTCAACGGTGTCGGCGGGGCCTATATCGCCGGTTCCAGTTGTAGCAGCAATCAAAAACCCAAGACCAACCAGTCCTACGTGTGGGGGCTCACCAAGGCGGGGGATAACATCTGGTTCGGCACGGCGGCCAACATGCTGTGCCTGATCAATGGCTACAACGCCTTCGAAAACGGCGTTGACATCAAATCCTATTGGAACGGTTTGTGGACGTGTGAATTCGATAAAGGGCAATACACAAAAACCGAAATGACGTCGATCCCCGTACCGTCCGTCTTCAGCGATTACCGGCCACCCAAAATTTATACCTACAACATCGCCACCAGGGTGTTGACCGACAAGACCCTGGAGATCGCCAATCCCCAGGCGCAGTTGCTGCTCCAGACCACTTTCGGTCTGCGCTCGGCCGTCACCTTCGGCAGCTATGTCTTTTTGAGCGGCCCCATGGCGCTGGGCGCCGGCATCAATCTTTTTGCCTTCAATGCAACCACCGGCGCTTTCCTGGGGGCCGGCACTTTAAAGGATTACCAGAACATCCGCAGATGGCTGGTCTTGAACAATGTGCTTTACGCGGCCGTGGGTGCCGAGGGCGGCGGCGGCAAGATATTGCGCTGGACGGGTACGGCGGCAGCACCCTTCGCTTTCGAGGAGGTGGGTGTCGTGGATGGCGCCGCCAGCGAAATCGCGGCCCATGAGGATCGCATTTTCGTGGGCACCTGGCCCAGCCGCATCGACGGTGTGGCGAATATGGCCGGGCTCTGGATGAGCCCGACGGTGCCCGCCGCCGGCCTGACCGCCGCGGATGCCGTCGGTTGGAAAAAGGTTTGGCAGGCGGATCGATATGAACCCGATGCCCTCAATGCCTCCATTTACGGCATGGGCGCCATGGCCTCCTATGGCGGCTATCTTTACTGGGGCACGATGCATGTGCAAGGCAAGGCGGCCAGGGTTTTCGCCGAACAATACAACATCACGGGCAATGACCGCTTGTGGGAAACTTACAACAATTCGTGGCGCGCGGCGGCCATCTTCAGGGGCAGCAATTTCAGCGCTGCCAGCCCTACGTTCGAACTGCTCTACGGCAACGCGACGCTGCCGGTCTATGTCTACAGCAATGGGCGGGGCTATTGGGCCAGCGCGAGAAACAAAATGGGCGGCGTGTCGGGGCGTTACGGCACCGCCGGCTTCGGTAACAAGTACAACAATTACTGCTGGTCCATGGCAATCTATAACAATCAACTGTTCGTGGGCACCATGGACCACGGCTACCTGTGGCTGGATTGGGAACATCTCCAGGGCGTCTATGACGGGGAGCCCTTCTATACCTATATCCCTTGGTGGTACGATCGGGATGAGGAGGAGTTTGGCGCCGATCTGTGGCGCTTCCCGTCGACCAGTTCGGCCGCGAGCCGCGTGAGCCGCGATGGATTGGGTAATTACACCAATATGGGGTTTCGCAATATGATCGCCGATGAAGCCACCGGCCTGTATGTGGGTACCGCCAACCCCGCCAACCTGTATCGGGAAAGTGGTGAGCGGGGCGGTTGGGAATTGCTCAAGGTGACCAAAAGGTAATGGCGTGAATTTTTCTATTGACAGGGATCTCGGGGGTATTGTAAAAACCGACATGTCAGTTCAAATTGCGCCCTTCAAGTAACTAAAGAAGAACCCTAAGGGCCGATCGGATAACCCCATCGGCCTCATTTCCAACCAACTTTTGACGAGCATCGGCCGCGCTACGCGACCGATATGTGCCCAATAGGCAGAAACGCTCTAGGCATCCTATGATCTTGTGGCCTTGACGCTTATTGAACCTGTCGCTTTCTCTTCCTGACGCGATAGGGTGCCGAAGGAGACATGCATGCGATCCCCCAAGTATCCCTGGTCCGCTGAGTACCGTGTCCTCGGAATCCCCGAGACGCTTCGTCCTTACCCGGACAAGCCCGTTTATGACATACTCTACCGGACCGCGAAGAAGTACAAAAACAACGGCTTGGTGCAGAACCATTTCAAGATCACCTACCGTCAACTGGCGCAGGAAGTGGATCGGCTCGCTACCGTGCTGCAACGCATGGGGTTGAAAAAAGGCGATCGCGTGGCCACCCTGTTGCCCACCTCGATTCAGTTTTTCGTGGCCGATTATGCCATCTCCAGGGCGGGATTGGTACAGATTCCCAGCAGCCCGCTCGAGCCGCCGGCCAACCTGAAGCATAAGTTCGAGCAAGGCACGCCCCGGGCCTTGATTTGCCTGGATGACTATTTGGATGTGGCCAAAGCTGTGATGACGACCTCCAGCATCGAAAAACTGCTGGTGACCACGATCGACGACTACTCCAACACCCCCCCAGCGCGTCGTCCGGACCTGGGCGGTGCCAACCGGTTCTGGATGAAAGACCTGATTGACCGCACACCCGCCGATCCGCCGGACTACGACTACAATGTGGAAAAAGATCTGGAAACGCTGCTTTTCACCGGCGGCACCACCGGTTTGCCCAAAGGGTGCATGCTCACCCATCGGAACATCTACGCCAATGCCCTGCAAAACCTGCATGCCATGGGGCAGAGCGGGCAACTTATTGCCGGGGCGGTTTCGGTTTTGCTCGGCCTGCCGCTCTTTCACTCCTATGGTCATATGATCATGCATGCCATGACCCTGTTCGGTTACAACCAGATCATGATCAACGACCCGCGCGATACGGCCGGCATGGTCAAAATGATCAAGGATTACCGCCCGCTCATTCAAATCGGGGTGCCCACGCAGTTTATGAAACTCTGCTACGCGGAGCTCAAGGGCGCCGGCATGCTCGGTCTTTCCGGCTCGGCGCCGTTGCCGCCCAACACCCAGCAGGAGTATGAAAAAGTCTCCAGGGGCGGCATCATGGAAGGCTATGGCTTGTCGGAAATGTCGCCGGTAACCCATTTAAACGGAACGTTTTTGGTTAGACTCTTCGGCGGCCGGATTCCGGTGACGGCCAACAGCTTCTTTCTCGGCATTCCCGGTGTCAAGCCCGTGCTGAACAAACTGCTTCGTCTGGCCGGTCCTAAAATCGTGGGCTATGTCACCACCCGACTTTTTTCGCTGCTGACCGTCGTGACCTCGTGGGGCAACAAACCGGACAAGAAGAAACCGGGCACCGAAAAGCGCGGAACCATCGGCATCCCATTTCCCGATACCGAAATCAAGATCGTCGATACCATGAGCGGCGCACCTTTGAGCTGGGACGAAGTTGCCGCCGGCATTCGCGGAGAGATGCTTTTGAGCGGCCCCCAGCGCATGCTGGGTTACTGGCCCACTCCCGGCAACGGTATCGATGCAGAAGGGTTTATCCATACCAGCGATATCGTGCGCCTGGACGATCGCGGCTATTTCTATATTGTGGACCGCACCAAAGACATGATCATCGTCTCGGGCTATAAAGTCTACTCGAGGGAGATCGATGACCTGCTCGCCGAGCACCCGGGCGTCGAAATCGGGGCGACGGTCGGCATCCCCGACCCGGAAAGAGAAGGCAGTGAGATCGTCGTTGTCTATGTTCAGCCTAAACCAAACCTCAAAACCCGAATTACTTCGGAAGAGATCGTCCGATATCTCAGAGAAAGAGCCGCCCGGTATGCCATTCCAAAGCAGGTGATCGTGGTGGATGCGATGCCTCTGACCGAGGTTCACAAGGTCGATAAGAAGTTGCTCAGGAAAATGGCCATCGACCGGGTTCAAAAAGAAGTGCAGCCCGCAAAGGCTTACATTTAAAGATCAAAGGAGTCATGTTATGCAGGAATGTGTATTTATCGATGGCATCAGAACCCCCAACGGCAGGGCCCACAAAGACAAAGGCTGGTTTCGCAACGTCCGGCCTGACGAACTTCTGACCGAAGTTTACAAGGCCCTGTTCCAAAGAAACCCCAAAATCAAACCCGAAGACGTGGATGCCGTTTTTTGCGGCACGGCCAATATATCCGGCATGCAGAACGATATCGGTCGTTTGGCTTGGCTTGCGTCCGGTCTGCCCGACTCGGTGCCGTCCAACAGCATCAGCAATCAGTGCCCCTCGGGCATGTCCGCCACCATGCACGCCGCCCGTGCCATCATCACCGGCGAAACCGACATCATGATCGCGGCCGGTGTGGAAGACATGGAAAAAGTGCCCATGGGCGCCAATATGAATTTTCCGCCCCGACTGCTCAAATACTACAATGGGGCCGACCTGCTGATGGGCGCCACGGCCGAAAAAGTCGCGGAGCAGTGGTCGATTTCCAGAGAGGACATGGATAACATGGCCGCCTGGTCTAACCAGAAGGCCTCCGAAGCCAAAAAGGCCGGCAAGTTTAAAAACGAAATCGTGCCGGTCATGGGCCTGAAAGAGGATGGCACGCCTTTTCTCGTCGAGCATGACCAGTGGATTCGCGACAAGGTGGACCGGGCCAAGATGGCCACCATGCAGTCCAACTTCAAAGCCAACGGCAATGTCACGGCTGCCAACGCTTCCCCCCTGACCCAGGGCGCCTGCGCACTGCTGTTGATGAGCCGTAAGAAAGCCGACGAATTGGGCCTGAGCTACGCCTACAAGTACAAGATGGGGGTGCTGGCCGGATGCGATCCGACCGTCATGGGGATCGGTCCGATTCCGGCTGTCAAGAAGCTGTTCCAAAAAACGGGGCTCACCCCCAGGGACATTGGCCCCATCGAACTCAACGAGGCCTTCGCCAGTCAGTCGCTGGCCTGCATCCGCTCTCTGGAACTGGATAATCCCAATGCGCCTTTCGAGAGAGTCAATGTTTGGGGAGGCGCGCTGGCACTGGGGCATCCCCTGGGGCAATCGGGCGCGCGCATCCTCATTACGCTGCTGAACGTCATGAAAACCGAGTTTCCGGAAGCGAGATACGGTTTGGCATCGCTATGCGGCGCCTTCGGCAATGCCGGTGCGCTTTTGATAGAAAAAATAAAGTAGACCTCGACCCCGCCCTGGCTGCCGGGGGGCCGGCAGCCAGGAGTGCTTCGGCGATATAGGGATAACCTAAAAATGATATAGGGAAATTGCTATTTTGCTCATAATTAAGAAGATATGACTAATATATCAAACGCTTGGACGTTCCATGGAAGAATTTCGAGACCAATGTTATACTATTGAAATATGTAATTTTTAATTGCACGCGTTTACGGTTTGTGATACAAAACTGACATGCCAGTTCAATGAAAATCGGGGCGACCACGTGACCTTCGTATCAATCATTTTGGTGTGCAATGCCATCGCGCAGATGGGTCCGGCCTGGAGGGATATATGCGCGCTATACGCAACTCGCGGCGATGGTTTAAAGGCTCACTTCGGGGTATGCCAGCGGGAACGTTGTTTGCCGGCAGCACTCCTTCCGATAGCGTTTGGCAGACTGCTTTTCAAAAAACGAAAACCACATTCAGGGGTAGGTTTCACCAAAACCCCTCAGTATTTCTACATACCATCCTTTTTATATCATTCTTACGAAACACGGCAACGCACCGAGGCCCTTTGGGGATTGCTTGGTGAGAAAGGGAGTAAGGCTTCAATGAAGTCTAACTGACTGTCGGGGATAGTAAAGAACCCTTGAGAAGTACCGTCCGGATCTGCGGGCAGCTTGCGAGCGTGCACATAGATACCGTGAAGCGGTGCATATCCGTCAGTGATTTCGTTCATCCTTTCGAAGCGTATTGTCATGCCGTGCTTTCAGGACCGGTAGAACACCGGTCCACCCACTGACTCGTTATTTTTGCCGAGGAATCGACTCTCTATCGATGCGGCCATCTGGCTGTATCCGAGGCTCTGATCGTATCCCAGGGTGGCCAGGCGGTGCCGCCCCAACCGGTGGATGCCGGACGATCAGGCGTTGAAAGAAGTATTCATCGGCTGTTCGGTGACAGCGCACCATATGGCGACGACCCAACCGCTTTTCAGAGGTACAGACATGACAAAACGCTTCTTGATACCATACCTGCTGACAATGATGCTGGCTTGTGGCGGTGGCGGCGGCAGCAACGATTTTCAACAAAACGAAGCCCCTGGCTTCCAGTTGGCGGAAATCACGGAAGGCTACGGCGCCATCGACGATGCCTGGAACAGCATCGATACGAACGAATTCAACGAACGCCTCAAACGGGCGGTGGACGAGAAGCGAACCGAAGACGAAGACCCGCATGAGAATTTCGAGATTTCGTCTTACGGCTTTGCGGATGTGCTGGAACATGACGATGAGCCCCTGGCCGAACTGGTCCGTATGGACCTGCAGAGCATCATCACCCGTCTGGTGGATACCCAAAACCGACATCTCCCCAAAAGGGATGTGGACGCTGTTTATACAGGGTCCGCTGCTGCCTACAATGACGCGTTCTATGCATTCCTCGACCGGGTCAGCGGCGAAGGCTTCGAGGCCCCGCCGGATTACATCACGGGGGCGATGAAGAAGGTATTGGATTACGTCCTCGATGAAAGCGTGCCTGAAGATGACCGCGGCAATCCCGACAAGGCTTGGTTGAATGCAGAGGTTCAGGAATTGGTGGACGATCTGGTCGAAGATGATCCCGTGGAACGCGATTTCAAGGACGATTTCATCGACCTTTCAAAGTTGATCACCAAGGCCACGATTCAAACCGACTATCCGGTGTGGATAGACGACGGCGGAAACCCGCTCAACTACGAAGAGATTAACCCCAACCAGCATACCAATCTCGACATGGGCAACGCCGTAAAGGGCAGCCACGATCTGATCATGTGGCTCAACGGCTTGATCATGAATCCCGACACCCGCGCGCTGCTGCGCGAAGCCATGCTGAACTTCGACAGCATCCTCAACCCGGACCCGGACGCGGAACTGGTAGCGAAGCTGAAAACTTTGGTGGAAAACCTGGAAGAATACTTCACCATTGGCGGCGAAGCGTACGAAAACAATCCCATCTATAGCCAGGACGATGACGAGGCCTTCTCCGACAGCGAGATGGGCCAACTCATCCGGGATGCCTCGCCGCTGCTCCAGCAGTTGTTCACCCGTTCCGACCGGCCCCAGTCCATGATCGTGACCAAGGAAGGCGAGGCACCGGTCTACCCCCTGGATCTGATGAACGCCAATCTGCGCAGCATCGGCTTCGATCCCGACACCATCGATGTAGAGCGTTCGATCGATGACCTGATGCGCCACGACCTTTGGGGGCGAAACCGCCTGACCGATGCCGACGCGTTCCCGAATTCTCATTTGGAGAGCCTGATGTTTCTTACCCATCTTACGGCCAATCACGGATGGCGAGACGGGGGCGTGACCGGAGAATTCACAAATCCATCATCGCGCAGAGACAGTCGTTCCGACCATGGGCACGGGAGTTACGCAGAAGAGTTGACCTTGAACGATGCGCTCTTCAGCATGCATATGGTCCGATTGTATGGCTTTCTGGGGGCCTACGAACTGGCCTTCTGGCCGCAGAATGGGGACCACTTGTATCGCACGCGAACGCCCTTCGCCCTGTCGGATGTGGACCAATTGCACAATCTCGATACAATGGACGCAGATACACTCGAGTACACCTACCAGGCGCCCTCGGCCGCGGTGACCGGCGATGACAAGGATTACCGCTTCTTCTACGACCAAAACTATGGCGTTTTACAGTTTCTGGCGGGCCCGGGGTCCGGCGATCTGGGCGCACCCTCGGGGGGTAACCCAAATGGGGACAGCCTGACGACCAACCAATATCGGGCCTACGCGCCCAACGGCCTGAACGAAACCCAGATGGCAGCTTGGACCATGGCGTGGGGCGTGCGCGCCTGCTTCAACGGTGAGGGCCCATACTACTACGCCGACCCCGATGCCGGAAGCGTTTCGGTGGGCGGCCAGGCCTACCGCAGATACCTGCGACCCAATGGAAAGACTTACGCGCTGGTGTCCCTGGATGGAACCCAGTACCTCTATCCGGCCGAAGACGGCGATGTGGAAGATATGGAAAGCGGGCCGCTTGCCTACAACGGCAAACGCCAGAGGGACAACCGCTACAAATCCACCTGGTACAGCGATTACTACATGACCCATGTGGCCAGCTATCCGGATAATCAAAATCGTTTTTTCACCATCGACAACAGCAGCGGCGACTGTCAACTGGTTCCGGCCGATGCCACCGCCGAAGATCCCAATCCACAGGCGCGCAGACTGGTCTACAATGAGTTGGTTGCGGAAGCCGATCCCCAGCGGGCTTGCGATTCGCCCGAAGAAGCCTTTTTCAGGAACTACCAGTGGGTCATGAACGAAAAGAAGATGGTCCTGGTGATCCCCTTCTACATGTGGGCGGATGAATCCTTAAAGGCCATCGTTTTTCAGGTTCTTGAATGCCATGGCTGGTCAGGCTTGGCCAACGCCCGTAAGCTGAGCAACGCCCATAACCATGTGTGGGCCAAGGCCGGCGGAACGGGAGCTTCCAATATCCCCGGCGACTACCGCATCGAAATCACCACGGCCGCCGCCGATCAAGAGTCCGCGGACCAGATCAATGACGTTTCCGTATTATCTGACACCATCGATTGCGGCAATGCCACCCCATCCGTTGTAGGGCATAACCTGCCGGCCCTTTTCCGCTTGGCATTTCCGCGCAGCATCGAACCTCAAGGTTCTTTCGAGGATGGCGTGCTAGGGTCGCGCGAGTTCCAAGTGGGAGACGCCAATTGGAACAACCGCAATGCTTTCGTGCCTATACTCTTTTCTTTGTTGTCCGGTTTGCGGGAGCACACACCGGCCTACGATCCGAACAACAGATCGGGTATCGATTCCGGAATGCGCACCTTCCTGAACCAGACGGCCATATGGGTTAAGCCGCTCTTCTACTTCAACAAAACCGGCGCTCCGGTGCCGCATCAATCTTGGATTCCGCGCGTGTACGGCACCAATGCGTCTGCGGATCGACACCAGGGGTTCCCGTTCCTTAAATCCAGCGCCGATTTTTATACTGACGGCACGCCCGACACCTGGTACGGCAGCGAGGCCGAGCAGCGTTTCTACCAACCGGCGGTGATGAAGACTTTCTTGAACGTGATGATCGACAGCGACATTACCGATCTCCAGAACCCCATGGAGAAGCGTATGGATGGGCTGCTGCCCCTGGTCACCGAAACCAGGGCCTTGAGCAATCTGCTCAAAGTATTGCTCTATCCCAACGTGCAGGCGCCGCCCCTGGAGCAGATCCTTACCGCCACCAAGTTCACCAAGGGCGAGATGACCCGCATCAATGGATCGGCCGAATCCGGCAAGGGCATGGTTTACCCGGAATGGATGTTCGCCACGGGCGTGGACGAGACCCGGGATGCTTACGGCGCCTATACCGAATACACCGGAGTCCGGGACGACGACATCTCCCTCGATGATCTGTTGGATCGGATCGTGGGCCGCGATGCCCTGGATGCCGATACCGATGGATACGGCCTGGCCAACTATCCCGACAAGCAGGCCCGTTTGGCCGCCGATCCCAATGCCACCGAAGCACCCTGGGAAGATTTTGCGGACAACGTGGACACCCTGGCCGATCTGCTGCATGAAAGCAGCCCATACTGCATATCCACCAACCTGTTGGATGCCATCGAACGGGTATTCGCCCGGCAAGCGGCTTACACTTCCGAGGAGATCTACGGCATGCTCTATGCGGCGGGAAAAGTCTTCGGCCGCTATGACCGCCCCACGGAGCGTTGGATCTATCAGGGCGAAGAACAAAATTTCCAGGACCTTTATAACATACTGGCCACGCGGGTGCCGGTCATGAACAGCGCTGTCATCGAAACGGAATCCGAGAATCCGGCGGCCCTCGGCGGTCCTCCCGGGCACTACGGTTTGGGCGAACACTACTATTCCCAATTGGTGCTGATGTCTAAAATGAACGAGCCCGATGGCTTGATGGAGTACATCTTCAACACCATGACTGCGCCCCAGGACTGGGATGTGATCGTGCAGGACTTGAACCGCTTCATGCACGGGTACGACATCTCCAACGACAACAGTGAATTGTGGGCCACCTTGGCCGAACTGTTACAGGATATGGGCAGCGCCGTGGGTCGGAGCAACGAGAGCGATGTGATCGACGCCATCATAGAAGATTACGGATTCCAGGTGAATTGAAAAACAAGGCATTCGGGGGTGTACGCCCTTTCAACATAATAACTCCAGGAAAAGAAAGAGAACCGATCATGAAAAAGCCGATTCGCATCCTGACCGTTTTGTTTGCATGCCTGCTGTTCGCGAGTGGCGCCCAGGCTTCTTCGTTCGCCGACACTTACGGCCTCTCACCCAAAGGCATGAGCATGGGCAATGCCATGACCGCTCATGTGGATGACTGGTCCGCAATTTACTACAACGTGGCCGGCCTGGGTCGCACGGCGGATAAAAAAGTCAAACCCGATGTCGAGCTATTCCTGGGCTACCTGAACACCCAGCCCGATACCGAGTTGGACATCCCCCAGCGCTACTACATCGACGACGAAGGCGCACGGCACAATGTCCCCACCAATGCCGACGAGGATTTGGACTACGGCCAGTTCATCCTTGGCCTGGGGCTCGATCTGAACATGTTCTACAAGATGCCCGAGGCCATCTCTTCGGCCCGTTTCGGGATGACATTAGGTGTGGGCGACGATCTGGCGGTCACCAAGGTCAGCGATGTGGAGCCCCAGACCCACAACTACCTGCGCTACGGTCGCGAAGCCCAGCAGACCATGATCATGACCGGTTTGGGCTTGGGCTTCCTGGATGACGCCTTCGGTCTGGGGCTGGGTGTTCGCACCTCCTTCGGCGGCGAAGGCGCCGTGCTTCTGGAGGACGTTCAGGTCGGTCAGGACCCTCAAACCCCCAGGCAGCAAGCCACGATGGATCTGGAGCTGGAGTCGGCACTGCTGGCCGGCCTTTACATTGACATGGGCAAGCTCATCCAGCCTCTGGAAGGCATGAGCTTAGGTGCATCCTATAAACAGGAATCCTACTTCGAGGTCGATCCTTTCAGCACCGCCTCCGAAGTCGATGTGGGCGGCATTCTGCTCAATTTGAACCTGGCGATTTTCGATTACTACCAGCCCGAAACTTATACCGGAGGCGTTTCCTATCGCTTCGGCAAGCGTCTGCTGGTGGCCGCGGATGTGGAATACCAGAAGTGGTCCGATTACAAGGTCTCCGGGGCTTACGAGCAGCTTTATGCCGACATCCTCCCGGAGCTCGACGATATCTGGATTCCCAAAGTCGGTTTGCAATTCGATGCCACCGACCGCACCAGCCTCTATTTGGGCTATTACTATCAGCCCTCGTTCATTCCGGACGAAGCCGCCAACAGTTGGAACGTCAACTGGTTGGACAACGATAAGCATGTGGGCTCCATCGGGGTTTCATACAACACCGGTAAATGGGGCGGGCTGCAGAAGGCGTTGGTGCTGCACGCCGGATACCAGTTCCAGTACCTGGAAGACCGCAAAGTAAACAAGACGCCGCCTCCGGGGGCGACAGCAAATGAAATCAGCATGAATCCGGATTACGAGTACGGCGGCACCGTCCATACGGTGATGCTGGGCGTGTCCTTCTGATGTCAGCGGGGAAGTCACCGCGGGTCAGCGCTCATTGCGTTGGGCCACGGTTCAAAAAGCACCTGAAGATGAACGCTCATGTTGGGCGGAAAACCGAAGGTAATGCAAAAAAGTGCAGGAGGGGGAAATGAAGAAAATTCTCGGGATGTTCTTATGGTTGGCGGTGACCATTGCGCTGACCGGCTGTATCAAGGAATTTACACCCAAGGAGAGTCTCATTCAGCTTAAGGCTGGAGAGAGTCAAACATTCAAAGCGGTATCCGACGATCGTACGGCCAAGTTGGTGTGGTATCTGGATGGCCGGAAAGTGGCCTACGACAAGAATATCTACACTTACAAAGCCGAAGCGAACAATGGCGAAAAACCCATTGTGCACAAGCTCATCGTAAAGGAAGAGGGCGGAAGGTACGTCCAGTACTACAAGGTCGCCGGCCTGCCCAAGGATTTTATGTCTTCCGTGACCTGGACCATCAAAGTTCTGCCGTCCGGTTGCATGGACGGCGAAACCCGCGAAACCACCTGCGGCATTGGTGCCTGCGCGGCCACCGGGATCGAAACCTGCTCGAGCGGGGCTTTCGGCGGCGACACCTGCCTGCCCGGTACGCCTTCCGCGGAAATTGCCGGCGATGGCATCGACAATGACTGCGACGGCGAGACCGACGAAACCACCTGCGTGCCCACCGAGGAAGTGTGCGACGGGGTGGATAACGACTGCGACAATCTCGTGGATGAAGAGATCCCTGCCGAACTCACCACCTGCGGCATCGGCGCCTGCGCCCGCGAGGGGCAATACGCCTGCGTCAACGGTGGCATGACAGATTCCTGCCAGCCGGGCGATCCCATCGCCGAAGTGGCCGGCGACGGCATCGACAACGACTGCGACGGCGAAGTCGATGAGGCGGCGCCCTGCGTGCCGACCGCCGAAGTCTGCGACGGGTTGGACAATGACTGCGACGGTGCCGTGGACGAAGATATAGAATCGGTCGCCATTACTTGCGGCATCGGCGCTTGCGCCAGCACCGGCACGTCGAGCTGCGTCAATGGCCAGGTCGTCGATTCCTGCGAGCCTGGAACCCCCGTGGCCGAACTCTGCGACGGCATCGACAACAATTGCGATGGCAGCGTGGATAACGGCATTGCGGCCACACCGACCACCTGCGGCGTCGGCGCTTGCGCCCGGACTGGGCAGTTGGCTTGCGTGGCCGGCGCCATGATCGATTCTTGCCAGGCCGCTGCTCCTTCAGAAGAGACCTGCGATGGCATCGACAACAATTGCGATGGCATCATCGACAACGGTATCGAGCCGGTGGCCACGACTTGTGGCGCGGGCATCTGTGCCGGCAATAGCGGGGCCTTGAGTTGCGTCAACGGCGCAATGGTCGATTCTTGTGATCCGATGGACGGAGCGGTCGCGGAGATTTGCGATGGCCTGGACAACGACTGCGATGGCGCGGCCGATGACGGCATTTCCTGTGGCTGCATTAACGGTACGACCCGTGAAGTCGCCTGCGGCATAGGCGCTTGCGCATCCACCGGTACCGAAAGCTGCGTCAACGGCGAATGGTCCGACAGCACTTGCACACCAGGCGCTCCGGTTGCCGAAGTCTGTGACGGTATCGACAACAACTGCGACGGCAGCGTGGACAACGATATCGCGCCGATCGCCACCACCTGCGGTGTCGGCGCCTGCGCCAGCACCGGGACGACGAGCTGCGCCAACGGCCAACTGGTCGACTCTTGTCAGGCCGGTTCGCCAGTGGCGGAAATTTGTGACGGTATCGACAACAACTGCGACGGTACTGCCGATAACGGCATCGAACCGGTCGCCACCACCTGCGGCGTCGGTGCCTGCGCCAGCACCGGGACCTCGAGCTGCGAGGGCGGCGTGTTGGTGGATTCCTGCCAAGCCGGTGCACCGGTGGCGGAAATTTGTGACGGCATCGACAACAACTGTGACGGTACCGCCGATAACGGCATCGAACCGGTCGCCACCACCTGCGGTGTCGGCGCCTGCGCCAGCACCGGCACGGCGAGCTGCGAGGGCGGTCAACTGGTCGACTCTTGTCAGGCCGGTTCGCCGGTGGCGGAAATTTGTGACGGTATCGACAACAACTGCGACGGTACCGCCGATAACGGCATCGAACCGGTCGCCACCACCTGTGGCGTCGGCGCCTGCGAGGGTAGCACCGGCACGGCGAACTGCGTGAACGGCGCCCTGGTCGATTCCTGCGATCCATTGGCCGGTGCCACCGCCGAAGCTTGCGACGGCATCGACAACAACTGCAACGGCGCCGTTGATGACGGCATCACCTGCGGTTGCATCAATGGTCAGACCCGTGACGTTGCCTGCGGCACCGGCGCTTGCGCGGCGACCGGGACCGAAACCTGCGTGAATGGGGAGTGGTCCGAAAGCACCTGCGTCCCGGGTGAACCGGTGGCGGAAGTGTGCGACGGCATCGACAACAACTGTAACGGCAGTGTCGATGACGGTATCGAACCGGTCGCCACCACCTGTGGCGTCGGCGCCTGCGCCAGCACCGGGATCTCGAGCTGCGAGGGCGGCGTGTTGGTGGATTCCTGCCAGGCCGGAACAGCGGTGGCGGAAATTTGTGACGGCATCGACAACAACTGTAACGGCAGTGTCGATGACGGTATCGAACCGGTCGCCACCACCTGTGGTGTCGGCGCTTGCGCCAGCACCGGCACGGCGAGTTGCGAGGGCGGCCAACTGGTCGACTCTTGTCAGGCCGGCGCGGCGGTGGCGGAAGTATGCGACGGCATCGACAACAACTGCAACGGCAGCGTCGATGATGGCATCGCCGATATGCCCACCATCTGCGGCATCGGCGCCTGCGCCAGCAATGGCATGCAGACCTGTAGCGGCGGCGAGCTGGTCGATTCCTGTCAGCCGGGCACCCCGGCGGCCTTCGAAACCTGCGATAACGACATCGACGACAACTGCGACGGCCTGACCGATGGCGAAGATACGGTAGCATGCGCCGCCGGGCCTCCGGCCGTACCCACCAACGTGCAAGCCACGGACTGCGACCCGGTCAACTACGACCCGGCGCATTTCGACATCACCGTCACCTGGGATCCGGTCCAGGGCGCGGAGTACTACCGAGTCCACCGCGCGATCTTTGCGGAAGACAACAGCTATGAAGTGGTGGCCGACAACGTTATTGGCACCTCCTTCGAGTATATTCAAACGTGGCAAGAAGATGTGCTCGACATTATCGGACCCACGCCCGGTCTGTCGCCCACGGCCGATTTCGACCGAATCGATCCGGTCGATCTTGGACCTCCCTATGCCGAAAGACAGGCTTTTATAGATGCCTTGAACCTCTACAGGGAAGAGGCCGTACCCACGCTGTTCAACTTCAAGGCACCGGCCTTCTTCAGAGTCCAGGCGTGTAACAGCGTCGAGTGCAGCGACCTGAGCGCTGCCGATGCCGGATCGGCCGAGTATATTCACACCGCCGAATTTTCCGAAGTAGCCCAGCATATGATTCCCACTTGGGGCTATGCCCAACTGGTCGCCCTGGCCGATGCACCTCCGGGTGCCAACGGCCTGAGCTGGTGCGGCATCGATCTGTGCGGTTCGGGTGGAGGTATCGCCATGGGACGTGTGCTCCTTGGCGGTACGCGGGTGAACATAGATGTCGGTTACGACGAATTCACCGAAACCCTGGCGACTGCTCCCAGTTCTTATGTCAGAGCTAGCGGTCGTTTGAGTGGCAGAATGCCGCTGGCCACCGCCAGTGACGGGCAATTCCTGTTATCCGGTTCTTTCACTCTGGAATTGAACGAGCGCAGCCAAATTGGCCTGTCGATGTACGCTCGTATCGGCGCCTATGCTACCGATGGAGAAACCCGATACAGCGATGGCGTGGCAGCCATTACCTACAAAGGGCAGTCCTACCAGTTCACATTGCCCATTCAGCCCATTGACGGCATCAGCGGTCACCCGGCTGCGGCACCGACGCCAGTAATCCCGGCCGTGACGATTCCGCCCACTGGCTGGGTGGCGTCAACTTCACCCTTCCCGACACCGCTGGTTCCCGAAGAAGTAGATCCAGAGTGCATGCGGGTATGGACCGGCTACGTTCTCGAAGAGTGCCCAGTTAGTATTGCTCCCTAACCTGGGAATCGGCCCTAACGATCTGCAACATAATCCAAGCCCCCAGCCTATGGGGGCTTGGATAAACTCAAAAGGGAGGAAGAAATGAAATCTCTATTTAGGTACCTGCTGCTAATTGGATTGGCGCTGACCATGTTCGGTTGTATTACCAAATACTCGCCGCTCCTAACCAACTTGACCATGAAGAATGGGGAATCGAAGACTTTCACGGCGGCCAGCGACAACCCGAAGGCCAAATTGGAATGGACCCTGGATGGCAAAAGGGTAGCCTGTGGCGTTGGGCAATTTAACTTTGTCGCCCAAAACAGCGGATCTAAAGACATCGTCAGAAAGCTGACCGTAAAGGAAGTGGGGCTGGGAATGTTCAGGCCCGGAGACAGCGTGACCTGGACGATCACCATTAAAGCGGGGACCCCGACCCCCACACCGACCCCGACGGCCACGCCGACCCCGACGGCCACGCCGACGCCGACGGCCACGCCGACCCCGACGGCCACGCCGACCCCGACAGCCACACCGACGCCGACGGCCACACCGACCCCGACGGCCACGCCGACGCCGACAGCCACACCGACCCCGACGGCCACGCCGACCCCGACCATTCCGCCAGTTCCCACCGGCGTGTCGGCTACGGATAAAACATCGGGTCTGACCTATGTGAACGTCACCTGGAGCGCCAGCGCAGGTGCTACTTCCTACAATGTCCAGCGGGCCATTTACAATACTTCGTCCACCTTTGAAACGGTGGGCGAAAACATCACCGGTACCTCCTTCGATTATGTCCAGACCTGGGAAGACGATGTGCTATCCATCATCGGGCCGACCCCGGGGATCGCGGGGGATGCGGATAACGCGGCCAAGATTAATTTCATCGATGCCCTGAATGCATACCGCGACGCCGCGCTGGGGCCTCTGTTTAACTTCAAGGCGCCGGCTTACTTCAGGGTCCAGGCTTGCAATGAGGCTGGCTGCAGCGACTTCAGCACGGCAGACTTTGGCCAGGCCGAGTACATCCATACTGCCGAATACTCCGAAGTGGCTCTGCATGTGATTCCCACCTGGGGGTATGCTCAACTGATCTCTCTGGCGGATGCCCCCTCCGGTGCCCAGGGTCTGGCCTGGTGCGGCATCGATCTATGCGGTTCCGGCGGCGGTATCGCCATGGGCCGTGTGCAGTTAGCCGGTACAAAGGTCAGTGTTCGCGTGGTCTATGAGAACTACACCGAAGCACTGGAAGGTATCGATGGCGCCTATGCCGATGTGGATGGCGAACTCGGCGGCAACCATGGGCTGCTGGTCGCCCAACGCGGCGAATTCTATTTGAAAGGTGCCTTTACCATCGACCTGGCCGGAGAAACCGCTGTGGATCTCACCATGTATGCGCATATCAGCGGCAGTTCCACTCCCAACGACGGGTATGCTAACATTACTTACAATGGGGCCACCTACCAATTCACACTGCCCATTGCGCCCATCGACGGCATCAGCGGCCATCCGGCGGCTCCGCCCACGGCCATCATTCCCGCCAGAACCGATACCGGCAGTTGGACTACCGCCACCGGCGCCTACCCGGTGCCTTTGACGGAGGAAGCGCCCGATCCCGAGTGCAGTCGTAACTGGGATGAGTACGCGGTCAGCGAGTGCCCGGCCAGCATTGCGCCTTAACGGCAGGGCATCGATCCGCTGAGACAGCGGATCGACGCATAAACGCATAACAGGCCAAGCTCCCTGATTTCAGGGGGCTTGGCCATCACTCCGAAAATGGCATCCGAAGATCAGGATGCTCGAGATCTAAAGAAATATCTCCCTAAACGCAGATTTCCCAAAGAGCATGCAAATCGCTGCATGGGGGCAACTTGTTTTCATGCTCTTTGTGAACTTCGCGGCAAGAACCGGTAGCAAAGAAAGGGGGAAGTAATGAGGTCAACATTCAGGAGTCTTGTATTGTTGGGACTGGCGCTGATATTATCCGGCTGTATTTCGGATTTTTCGCCCAGTGCAAAAACCGTTAAACTCAAACAAGGGGAAAGTCAAACATTCAAAGCCGTCAGTGACAATCCGAGAGCCCGATTGGACTGGTATCTGGACGGCAAGAAGGTGGCAGAAGGAAAAAGTAAATTCACGTTTACCGCGGAGCAATTGACCGGGCATAAACCGGCGCTGCATTTGCTGACTGTCGTAGAGATCACCAGGGCGACAGCAAGGATCTTGAAGAACGAAGCGTTGCAGCAAAAGGTCTCCGATACGATAAAATGGAAGATCATCGTCAAGGCGCATGGTCCGAGACCCACGCCGACCGCGACCCCAGAGCCGACCGCGACGCCGACCCCAGCACCGACCGCGACCCCTGTACCGACCCCGACCCCTGTACCGACCGCGACGCCGACCCCAGAGCCCACTGCGACCCCGACACCAGAGCCGACCGCGACACCCGTGCCGGCGGTTCCACCTGTACCCACCAACGTGCAGGCCACGGACTGCGATCCGGTCAACTACGATCCGGCGCATGTCAACATTACCATAACCTGGGATCCGGCCGATGGCGCGGATTATTACCGCGTCTATCGCGCCATTTTCGATGAAGACAACGCCTATGAATTGGTGGCGGACAACGTTACCGGCACCTCATTTGAGTATATCCAGACCTGGGAAGAAGATGTGTTGGATATCATCGGGCCCACGCCAGGCCTTTCTCCCACAGCGGATTTCGATGTGACGGCGCCGCCGTATCCCGAAAGACAGGCCTTTATCGATGCCTTGAACCTCTACCGCGAGGAGGCGATACCCGCTTTGTTCAACTTCAAGGCACCGGCGTTCTTCAGTGTTCAAGCTTGCAATGCAACCAACGAATGCAGCGAATTGAGCGTTGCCGATGCCGGATCGGCCGAGTACATTCATAGCGAGCAATTCTCCGAACTGGCCCAGCAGGTGATTCCATCCTGGGGCTATCCCCAATTGGTTGCCCTCGCCGACGCTCCTCCCGGCCCTGATGGCCTGAGCTGGTGCGGCATCGATCTCTGCGGCTCAGGCGGTGGGATCGCCATGGGGCGTGTGCTGCTCGGCGGAACGCGGGTAAACATCGATGTCGGCTATGACGACTTCACCGAAACCCTTTCGACCGCCCCCGGCTCGTATTTTGTGGCCAGCGGTGGCTTAAGCGGGAGAATGCCACTGGCCACCGCCAGCAACGGCGAATTCCTGCTGTCCGGTGAATTTACGATAGAAATGACAGGGCGTAGCCAAATTCTTCTGTCGATGTACGCGCGTATCGCTGTCTACGCCACCGATGGAGTTACCCGTTACAGCGAAGGCGTGGCCGCAATCACCTACAAAGGGCTGTCCTACCAGTTCACATTGCCCATAGAACCTGTCGACGGCATCAGCGGTCATCCGGCTGCGCCGCCGACTCCGGTGGTTCCGGCCGTGGCCATCCCGCCCGTGGGCTGGACAGCTTCTACTTCACCATTCCCGACCCCTCTGAATCCCGCGGATTTGGACCCGGAGTGCATGCGGGTGTGGACCACCTACGTTCTGGATGAATGCCCGGTCACCATCGCTCCTTAGCTCTTTTAGGTGCGGGCGGTTAACCGATGGTGGATTAACGACCAAGCACACAAACGGCCAAGCCCCCAGGTTCCATGGGGGCTTGGCCCAAAAGCGATGATGCAGCCAAATTCTTCGATGACGTGGAGCGTGAGAACGAACGCTTAAAAGAAGGATGCACACATCGTGACTCTGTGAAAGTGGCGCTTTTAGAACTGGCAGAGAGGAAGAAAGGGAGGCAGGATATGGCTCGCAAATGGTTGTTACTTATCGTTCTCGGTTTTACGTTGATCTTCTCAAGTTGTATCACCACCTACACTCCCAAAGAGAGTGTGGTGGAGCTGGCCTCCCGTGGGACGCAAACCTTCACGGCCGTCAGCGACGATGCAACCGCGCGACTGGTGTGGTATCTGGACGGCCGAAGGGTGTCCTACGGGCAGAGCCGATATACTTTCAATGCCGAGCAGAACGATGGAACCGCAATCATCACCCACCAGGTGACAGTGCGCGAAGAGGGCGGCAAGTACGCCATGTACTACAAGTATTCAGGGACCCCGGCGCCCTCGGTGACCTGGACCATCCGGGTCATGCCGCCCTCCCTGCCGGAGCCCTGCTATCTGGATGAGGATGGCGATGGATATGGCGACATCGCTAAAATGGTGCAAACGGGCAACCCACCGGCCAACTGCCTCAAAGACAAGAGCGACTGTAACGACGACGACGAGAGCGTGTATCCCGGTGCCGCGGAAGTATGCGGTGACGGCCTCGACCAGGATTGCAGCGGTGCGGACGAAGCCTGCCCGGCCGATCCCAACGATGTGGACGACGACGGCGATGGCGTGACCGAAAATCAGGGCGATTGCAACGACGCCAGTCCCACCGTGCATCCCGGCGCCGCGGAAGTATGCGGCGATGGCATCGACCAGGATTGCAACGGAGCGGATGCGGTCTGCCCGCCCGATCCCAACGATGTGGATGACGACGGCGACGGGCTCACAGAAAACCAGGGCGATTGCAACGACGCCGACGCAGAGATCTACCCCGGCGCGGCCGAAACCTGCGGCGATGGCATCGACCAGGACTGCAGCGGTGACGACGCCGCCTGTCCTCCCGGTCCCAACGATACCGACGATGACGGCGACAGTTATACGGAAAACGAGGGCGACTGCAACGACGGCGACGCCGGCATTTTTCCCGGCGCCAACGATGTTTGCGGTGACGGTATCGATCAGGACTGCAGCGGCGGCGATGAAATTTGCCCCCCCGACCCCAGCAACAGCGACGACGACAACGATGGCTATACCGAGAACCAGGGCGACTGCAATGACAGCAATCCTGCCGTGCACCCGGGTGCCGCCGAAATCTGCAACAACCTCGATGACAATTGCAATGGGCAGACGGACGAGGGCGTGCAGGCATCCTTTTACCGGGATGCGGATGGCGACACCTACGGCAATCCCGCGGTCGCTGTTCAAGCGTGCGTGGCGCCGAGCGGGTATGTCGCCGACCATAGCGATTGCGACGATGCCGTGGCCACGGTACATCCCAATGCCCTCGAAATCTGCAACACCATCGACGAGGATTGCGATGGCCAAATCGATGAAGGCGTGCTGCTGACCTTCTACCAGGATGGCGATCGGGACAGCTTTGGCAATGCCGCGATTACGACCCAGGCCTGCGCGGCGCCCAACGGCTATGTCGCCAGCGGCAGCGATTGCGATGACACTCGGGACACGGTTCATCCGGGGGCCGCCGAAGTGTGCAACAATCTCGATGACAACTGCAACGGCGCGGTGGACGACGGTATTGCGTCCCAAGCCACCAGTTGCGGCATCGGCGCCTGCGCCAGTGCCGGCGAGTTGGCCTGCACCGGCGGGTCGATGGTGGATTCCTGCCAGCCCGGCATGCCGAGCGACGAGACCTGTGACGGCATCGACAACAACTGCAACGGCGCGGTGGACGAGGGCGTTCAACTAACCTTCTACCGCGACGGAGACGGCGATACCTACGGCAACGCCGGCATTACCACCCAAGGCTGTTCCGCGCCGAGCGGGTACGTCGATAACGGCACCGATTGTGACGACACCGTGGCGTCCACGCACCCCGCTGCCCTGGAGGCTTGCAACCAGACCGATGACAACTGCGATGGCGCGGTGGATGAAGGCGACGTATGTGCGGCGGCAGTTCCGGCGGCGCCGACCAACGTCCAGGCCACCGATATCACCTCCGGCCGTACCGATATCCTGGTGACCTGGAGCGCCAGCACGGATGCCGCTTTCTACAGGGTCTACCGCGCCGTCTACAACGTGGACGGCAACTTTATACCCGTGAGCGGCGATATTGTCGGCACCAGCTTCGTATACACCCAGGACTTCACGGCCGATGTCATCGACCAGGTGGGCGCTTTTCCCCAGGGCGATGATTATCTGCTCAATCTGGAAGCTTACCGTGAAGAGATCAAACCCTACCTGTTCAATTTCAAGGCGCCGGCCTTTTTCAGGGTGGAGGCCTGCAATGCGGATGGAGACTGTAGCGATCTGAGCGCCGCCGATGCCGGCCAAGCGGAATTCATTCACACCGCGGCCTATTCGGAAGTGGCTCAGGTAATGATTCCGCTCTGGTTCCACCCCATCCTGGTAACTTTCGGCAGTCTGCCCCCAGGCGCGGATGCGTTGTCGTGGTGTGGTATCGACATCTGCGGACCGGCCGGCGGCATGTACATGGGCCGTCTGAATGGCAATACGTATACTCCGCAACTGGATGTTTATTACGAAAACTACACCGATGGATGGATGAATCACCAGGCGGCGCGCTTCTGGGCCGACGGATACATCGGCGGGATGCAAAGAGGTATTTTCTCTAACCCCATTCTAAAGATCTCCGGAAACTTCGACGCCACCTTCGGGGGTATCCAGTCGCATTTGTTTGCCTATTTTGCGATTCCATTGCTATCCGGTGAAAACGACGGCTATGTTACGGTCACTTATAATGGCGCCGCTTACCAATTCATGCTGCCCATCAATGCGGAAACGGCGGCCCTTGCGCCGCTGGCGCCGTTGGATGCGGCCCGCAACGACGCGGACTATACGATCGGCAGGAACGATACCGCCTATCCGGTGCCCTTTGCCGAAGAAGCGCTCACCGATTGCCCGCTCTGGTCGGAGGACCTGGTGGTGCAGTGTAACCGGATCCAATAGGATGAGGTCCATGATCCACATTCGCTAATGATGTCGGTCTGATAGCCAAGCCCCCGGTCTTTCCGCCGGAGGCTTGGCGCCGACGGTTGATTTCGGGCCATTGCCGTTGTACGGTGTGGCCCGAAAGCGTTTCTATTCACCTCTCACGGACAAGGACACATGACGACTCCCATCAGCATCGAAGACAAGTACAAAGAGGCCGGCGGCGCCATCAGCATGGCCGGCGGCACCCCCATCCCGGTCAACGACACCCTGGTAAAGATACTGCGCTACTATATCCAGGAGGACGAACTGGACTTCGTCATCGCCTTCAAGGGGCGCAAATCCCAGACCATGGAGCAGCTCCAGCAGCACACCGGTCTGTCGGAAGAAGAGATTTCGGCCAAGGTCAAAAGCCTGGCCTCCCGGGGGGTGATCTTCAACCAGCCCAACAGCGCGGGGGTCATGGTTTACCGCCTGCTGCCGCTGCTGAACGTAGGCACCTTCGAATATACCTTCATGGGTAAATTGGAAGACAACCAACGCAACCGCGAGATCAGCGCGCTTTTCCATCAACTGTTCGGCGAACTGACCAAGATGGTTCAGCAAAATTACGATCAACTGGTGCCTTTCCTGCTCCAGGGACCGGCCGTGGATCGCACCGTCCCCGTCACGGTCAACAAGCCGACCGGCCAAGGGGTGACCATCGTGGTTAACAAGTCCCTGGGAACGCCGGTGGAGCGTATCGTGCCCACCCAGGAGGTGACCGCATTGATCGAAAAATTCGACGAGATCGCCCTGGGCCACTGCTTTTGCCGCCATCACAAGGATATGATCGGGCAAGCGTGCCGCCAGACCGACCAGCGCGAGACCTGTTTTACTTTCGGCAAATCGGCTCGCTATACGACCCAGCAGGGGTTCGCCCGCATGATCTCAAAAGAAGAAGCCCTGGAGGTGCTGAAGAAGGCGGAAGAGGCCGGCCTGGTGCACAAGGCCTATCACCCCAACTTCGATATCCGCAAAGAGGAGACCAGCATCTGCAATTGCTGCCGCTGCTGCTGCGCCAATGCCGTGGACAACATGATCGCGCCCATCATCAATGCCACCAATTTTGTGGCCGTCATCGATGTCGATAAATGCTCCGGGTGCGGTACATGTGTAGATAAATGCCACACTGGCGCCGCCTTTTTGAACGAGGAAGGCAAAGCCCAGAGAACGGAAGCGCACTGCATCGGATGCGGTGTGTGTGCGGCCTTCTGTCCCGAAAACGCCATATCGCTGGTGGAAGGGGAGCGGATCGTTAGAATTCCGCCAGGACGCCCCTAGTCTGCCGGGGGCAGACCCTGCGCTATTTCCAAACCGCTTTGCGCGCAGCCTTCGCGGAGGGCATCCAGGCCGAAGGCTTCGATGGGACCTGCGGCGCCGGCCTGGCGCACCCGACCCTGGTGGGCCAAGTCGGCGGCCCAGGCCATGAACCTGGCCGTGAAGGTGTAGCCGTCCACGCCCACCATATCGGCGCGGGCCAGCATCCGGCCGCTGGCGTCGAAGGCTTCGGCCACGACGTGCGACGTATTGGTTTTGCGGCCCTCGGCATCCGGTCCTTGGCCCTTGCTGGCCGGCGCAAGCGAAAGGATGAATTGGGCCATTCGGCGGTAGCCGGGCAGTTTGACCAGGAGCGACTGCATGCCGGCCGCGTACTTCATCAGGTAAGTTCTGGGGCCGAACCATCCCAGGTAAGTATTGATATCGCTCACCTGGGGATAGACCCGCGGCAGGGAAAAGTGCTCGGTGCAGGAGATGGAGAGCGCGGGATCGGCCTTATCGTCGGCGCGCATGCCCTGAAGGCGGAACGTGCGCACGCGGGTTCCGCCGGTGATGGTTTGAAAGCGGCCGCCCTGCCACACCTTGATGGGCGCCACCAGGGCCAGGCGCAGGGACTCCCCGGTTCCCTGGCTCACGTCCAGGGAGGCGATGCGGCCGTTGACTTTCGCAAAGTAGCCCACATCGAGCCTCACCGCCCGACTGCCGGCTTGGCTCAGGGCGACGCCGCCCGCGCAGTTGCCGGGGATATAATCGTAGCCGCAGGCCGGGATCAGGGTCGCACCGGTGGCCTCGGCCCGGGGACCATAGGTATCGAAAACCTCCTGGATGAAGGCCGGTTCGCCGGTGGAGTCGATGTAAATGGCCCCTTTTTGAACCGCGGCGGAAACCGCCGTTCGCCCGTACTTCACGAAAGGCCCCACCGTCGAGATCAGGATATCGCCTTTGGACAGCAAGGCCGCCAACCCGGCCTCAGCGTTTACATCGGCCACGGCGGTTTCAAGCCCACCCAGCTTCTGGGCCTGGCGTTCCAGTCGCTCCGCGTTGCGACCGCACAGCACCGGACGCAGGCCTCTGTCCACCAGCGCCTCGGCCACCAAGTGCCCGGTGTACCCCGTGGCGCCAAACAAAACGATTTTTGGATTCATCCGTTCACCTTTATTTGCCGGGTACGGGGATTGGTTCAGGCGGTCTTGGGCATTCCGAGATAGCGTTCACCCAATCCGTGCTTGTAAATCCAGCCCAGCACCTTGAAGTAGATTTCCGGCGTCATGCGCTTGCAAAACCAGGAAAATTTCCCGTCAAGTTGGGTAATGACATAGAGTTGGTTTCTTTTTACGGCTCGGATGACATGCCTGGCCACATCTTCCGAGGTTACCTTGGATTTATCGAAAAAAGCCTGGGCCAACTCCCTTTGCCGGGGATCGGGCGAAGTGAACTGGTCCATCAGGTTGGTCCTGAAAAACGTGGGCGCCACAACCGATACCCCGATATTTTTGGGGTTCAACTCGACATTGAGGGTTTCGGACAAAGAGATCACGGCCGCCTTGGTCACATTGTAACAACTCATTTCCGGCAAGGATGCGATGCCGGCATTGGAAGCCACATTGACAATATGGCCGCCGCCCTGCTTTTCGAGCAGGGGTATAAAGGCCCGGCATCCGTGGATCACGCTTTTCAAATTCAGGGTGATAATCCAATCCCAGGTCTTCAAGGGGATTTTTTCCATGTAGCCGGCCGCGGCCACGCCGGCATTGTTGACCACGATGTCCACGCCGCCCCATTGCTGCTTCAAAGCATCCGCCAGGGATTCCAGTTGCTCGGGCTGGGTGACATCGCAGCGGATCGCCAGAGGTTTGCCGCCGTTTTGCACGACCATGTGCTCGGTGGCTTTGGCCCGCTCCATATCGATATCCGATACGCACACATGCCAGCCCAGTTTCGCGAATTCGATGGACATGGCGCGGCCCAGTCCCGAGCCGGCGCCGGTGATAACCACTCTCTTTTTTGGAAACCGTTTCATCCCTTTTCTCCTCTCTTGCGGCGCCCTTTTTTTTCGTCCCCAGGCGTCGAAAGCACCTGCTGGACGATCGCCCCCTCTTCTTTGGAAAATTGCCAAGTGCCCCTGATCGCTTCCCAGTGTTTTTTGAGCAAATTGCGCTGACCTTCGGCCAGCAGGTTCGGGTCTTGGATGGTGCCGGTCATATACCCGCGGATCAAGGCGCGCTTATACTCCACGTGGGCCTTGATGTCGTCGCGCTGCATGGCGCCGATGAAGCGTCGGACGATTTGCAGCCGCATCTGGCGCGTGGAGTTGGAAAGCAACAAGACCAGCAAGTTGCCGGCGTTCTCGGCGATCATCTCCTGACTCAAGACCTCCAGTTCGACGATCTTTTCGCGATTATCGAGGTTTTCCAGTTCCGCATCGAAAACATCGACGAATTGCTTCATCGCCATGGGCGTCGCGCGCGCCATGGCCATGCGGATCATCAAGGGCATGAATTCCATCCAGAAGTTCCAGATCTCCTCGATGAGATATTCGCCCACAAAAGTATCGATGTCCGTCTCTTCCAGGGAGAGCATCATGCGCAGAAAATCGATGCCCGCGAATTTTTTGTAATCCCGCACATAAATGCCGTCGCCCTGTCGGATGTCGAGCAACTGCATGGATTCCAACTGCTTGAGGGCGACCCGGAGAGAGGTGCGATCCACCCCCATGAGGACGGAGAGCCGGCGTTCGGTGGGCAGTTTTTCGCCGGCTTGGAGCTTGTTGTTGAATATATCGGTGACCAGTCTCTTAACGACAATTTCATGTTTCTGCATGGTGTACCTTTACCGTGAATTGATCCGCCGTATCTGATGCGGCACCCAGCGCAGCGATACCTCATCGTTTCTCTTGCGCACGAGGGCTTTTGGGGGAAACTCGAGTGTCGGAAAATGGATGCCGTTCATTATTTTTGCTTGCTTGTTCAAATCAACTATGCCAAATTGGTTAAACCAATGCAACATAAAAATCGATAGGTCAGCGCCGCTCGAAAAAATGGTGGCAAGCGTTTGCGCCGCCGGCTCGGTTAGGCTTCGGTAACAGGAGGCAATCAGCATGGAAGACGTGTACATCATCGGTGTGCATACCACTCCGTTTGGTAAGCACCTCAGCTTGGGGATCAAGGATTTGACCGCGATGACCGTAACGGGAGGATTGGCGGATGCCGGCATCGGAAAAGAGGCCATCCAGGCGGCCTGGTTTTCGAATTCCGGCTGGGGGGATCAAAGAGGTCAAGCCTGCATTCGCGGTCAAGTGGCCCTGCGCCCCCTGGGCATCGATACGATCCCCATCACCAACGTGGAAAATGCTTGCGCCAGCGGTTCCACGGCGCTTCATCACGCCTGGATGGGGGTGGCCAGCGGCTTGTACGACATTGCCCTGGCCGTGGGTGCCGAAAAGCTCTATAGTCGCAATAAGGCCGCGATCTTCGCTGGATTTCTGGCCGGCATCGACATCGAAAATGTCATCGAAATCAGCCGCGGCCTCTCGGTCTTCTCCCTGGACGACGAAGATCGGAATATCATGGAAGCATTTTTGAGGAAGTATCCGCCCAACGGCAACGGCAAGAAAGTCAAAGGCGGCAAGAGTATCAAAGCCAGTGTTAAAGAAATTCGGGATCAGCTCGTGGTGGCCATCTCCCTGGGAGAAAAGCTGGGCTATGGCACGGTCAAAGAACTGCGCAAGCTGACCATGGCCGCCGATCACTCTCCCTTCATGGATATTTACAGCTACGCGGCCCGCAAACACATGCGCAAGTACGGCACCACCGTGGAGCAGTTGGCGCTGATCGCCAGCAAGAACCACCACAACAGCACATTGAATCCCAATGCCCAATACCGTTTCGAGGTGCCGATCGAAAAAGTGCTGCGCGACCGCGTCGTCAGCTTCCCGTTGACCCGGGCCATGTGCGCGCCCATCGGGGATGGCGCGGCCTGCGCTGTGGTCTGTTCCAGAAAAATCGTCCAGCAGTTGGGCGTTTCCTCCAGGGCCGTGCGCATCCGGGCCTCCATTCTGGGTTCGGGCAAAGCATACGCGGAAGATTCGGGCGTGCCGGATATCGGCGAACGGCTGGCCCGCAAGGCGTACGATGTGGCGGGGGTGGGACCTTCGGAGATGCACATGGCCGAAGTTCACGATGCCACGGCTTTCGGCGAACTGCACCAGGCGGAGAACTTAGGCTTCTGTCCGCGGGGCGAAGGGGGGCGCTTCGCCGAATCGGGGGCCACGCGCCTGGATGGCAGCATGCCGATCAATCCCAGCGGTGGCCTCACCTCCCGCGGCCATCCCATCGGGGCCTCCGGCCTGGCGCAGATCCACGAGTTGGCCACCCAGTTGCGCCGGGAGGCCGGCAAGCGGCAGATCGCCAAGGCCGTGTTGGCCATCGCCGAAAACGGCGGCGGCGCACTGGGCAACGAAGAGGCGGCCATGTGCATGCATATTTTAGAGGCGCCTTCGAAGCAGTGATTCTTTCCGCGGGGAGATAGACACATGCAAGAACACAAAATGCAGGCAAAAGAGGATCTTTCCGAAACCGGAGGGGATGCCGATATGGCCGCCATCATAGACCGCGGCGCCGGGGTGCTGAAGCCAAATCAAACTTCGGAGGGCGCCAAGAAGGCCAACCTAAAGGATTTAACCTCCTGGACGCCGGTGGAAGAGGTGATCCTCAGCCGGCGCAGCATCCGCGCCTTCAAAAGCACGCCGCTGCCGGACTTCATGATCCGACGCATTCTGGAGGCCGGCCGCTTCGCGCCCTCGGCCGGTAATGCCCAGCCCTGGAAGTTCGCGGTGATTAACAGCCCCGAGATCATCGCGGCCATGGAGCGCGACGCGGTCAAGATGGCCAAGATCCTGATGTGGTTTCTGGATTACGGGCGATCGAAGTTCAGGCGGATTTTTCTTAAGCCCTGGACCAAGCTGATCATTCGCTTCCAGGTCAATCAGCTCCATCCCGTGCCGTTCGGCCTGTTGCGGGAGATCGCCAAGGGCCATACCTTGGTGTTCCACGGTGCCCCGACCTTGATATTGCTCTACGAAGACCGGCGCGGGGTTTCCAAGCCGGCCACCGATATCGGCGTGTGCGGCCAGAACATGGTGCTGGCAGCCCACAGCATGGGGGCCGGCGCCTGCTGGATCGGCCTGGTCAAACTGTTGATGTACTATCCTTATTGGAGAAAGTTCTTCAAAATCGCCTTTCCGTACAAACTGGAGAACCTCATCGCCGTGGGTTGGCCCAAGGTAAAGTCCGACGGCCAGGTGCCCCGGGAGGTCCAACTGATCGAATGGTATGAAGGCGGCCTGGGCACCCCGCCCAGGATCGAACGGCAGGGGGCTTAAGATGCAAACGAACGTCGTGAAATTCTGGACCAGGTTGCCCGATTACTACTCGGCCAAGGAGAACATCACCGCTCAACTGGCGTTCGATCGCAAGCAATGCAAAAAGTGCGATATCTGCACCTTTATTTGTCCGGCGCGCTCGATCACCCGGGACCGCAGCGATGGGCCTTGGAACAATGGCTACCCTTACCTGAAAATGGCGGCGCCCGATCTCACCGATTGCGTCGCCTGCGGATGTTGCTTGGCGGCCTGCCCGACCGGGGCCATCTCCATTAAAAGAGGATTCAACGCCGGTTTTTACTACCAGCGCCTGACCCAGACCAGCGAACTGGCCTATCCCAATCGTTATCTGCGGTCCGACTCGGACGGTAACGGCGGCGGTGGCGCCAAAACAGCCTCTCCCGCTAACGACGCGGGGGACTCGGCACCGGAGAGCGGCGCCCGAGTCTTGCGGCGGATGCGCAACCGTTTGACGCTGGGCAAGAACTGCGTTGTCGGCGGGGCCAAATTCGCCGCCAACGAGATCCGCCGGGGCCGGGCCTGGGCGACTTTTAAAAAGTTCGCCCTGGGCGCGGCCCACGATATCTCCTGGGCGCAACTGTTGGAAGAGAGTGCCGAGCAAGTGCCCGATAAAAAGTGTTTGCTTTACAACGCTGAAGTCTATACCTACCGCCAGATGGACGATAACGCCAACCGGTTGGCCAATTTCTTCCTCCACCGGAAAAGCGCCAAAGGCAAGGGTATCGGCCTCCTGATGCGCAACTCGCCCCGATTCCTGGACGTCTTCTTCGGCGCCCAGAAGATCGGCATGTATCTGGTGCCCATCAATCCCGAGCTCAAGGGGGATGGCCTGGCGTACATCGTCAATCACAGCGATATCGGCACGCTCGCGGTGGATGCCGAACTGCTGGCCTCGGTTCAGGAGAGCCTCGGCCTGTTCGAGCGCATCGCCGCGGCCGATGTCATTGTCGATGACGTGGAAAGCGAGGCCCAGGGCATCCCCATTCCCGAGGAGATGCCGCGCCTGAGCGAGGCGTATGCATACGCCCCCAACCATCCCGGCGTGGGCCACGACCCCCGGGACCTTTGCCTGATCATCTACACCTCCGGCACCACCGGGCGGCCCAAGGGCGTCGTCTACCGCTACCAGACCAGCGGTGTGCAACTGCTCTCCCTGGCCGGCAATGTCTTTTTCAAACCCAACGACACGTACTTCACCTATCTCTCCTTGTGCCACGGCAATGCCTTGTTCATTACCGTCACCATGTCCCTGGCCGTCAAATGCACCGTGGCCTTGTCGCGCAAGTTTTCGGCCAGAAAGTTTTGGGATACGGTGCGCAAGTATGACGCCACCGTCTTCAACACCATCGGTACCATCATTCCCATTTTGATGAAGCAGCCCGCAAAGGCCGACGATCGCGATAACCGCGTGCGGGTGGTCTTTTCGGCCGCCTGCCCGCTGGACATGTGGGTGCCGTTCGAAGAGCGCTTCGGTGTGCAGCTCTATGAAGGCTATGGCGCGGTGGACGGCGGCGGCAAGGGCATCATGAACCTGGGCACCGCCCCTGCCGGCGCTCTGGGCAAGGCCAAGCGGAGCGGCGTGCGCATCGTGGACGAAGCGGGACGCGATGTGCCCGACGGCGTTCCCGGCGAACTGCTGTTCAAGATCCGCGGCCAGGGCAGCAGGGTGGAGTATTATAAGAATCCGGAAGCCAGCCGGAAGAAAACCGGCGACGGCTGGCTGCACACCGGCGACATCGTCAAGCGCGACCGCAAGGGCTATCTCTATTTCGTGGGTCGCAACAGCGAATCCATGCGCAAAGGCGGCGAAAACGTCTCGGCCTACGAGGTGGAACATGTGATCATGGGCCACGCCGCCGTGGAAGACGTGGCCGTCTACGCCGTGCCGTCGGATCTGGGCGAAGACGATATCATGGCGGCCGTGAAACCCGTCAACGGCACACATATCGATGCGCGTGAACTAAGATCTTTTCTGACGGACAAGCTGGCCAAATTCGCCATCCCCAGATATATTCGCGTCGTCCCTGAATTTCCCAAAACCAGCACTCACCGTGTCATCAAAAGCGCTCTGGCCCAGGAAGGCGTTACGCCGGACACCTTTGATGCACTAAAGGGTTAGCCATGATGACTTCAACCGAGATCAAGGCGCTGTGCGCCCAAGTGCCCAATTTCGACGATATCGCCTGCGGCTTGAACGCGGCCAAAAAACTTCCCAAAGGCATGGTCGCCGAAACCCGCAAGGTGGTCGCCATCGCCCGTAAATTCAAGCAAGAGGTGATGCAGCCCTACACCCTCGAATTGGACCGCCGCATGCAGCAGGACCCCGAGCACCTGCCCTGGGAGTTTGTCCGGAAGGCCAACCAGTGGGGGTTCTACACCATGTGGATTCCAAAGCCCTTCGGCGGCCAGGGATATAACATTCCTTCCTTATCCTATTTTCTGGAAGAGACCGCCTCCGAATGCCTGGCCCTGGCCAATTTGATCGGCGTGCACTACCTGGCCATCACCTCCATCTTCTCCACCTGGAATATCGGGGTAATCTCCAGGCTTTGCGGCTTGGTGCGCGAAGGGGAGAAGAACGACAAACCGTGTCTCTTATCCACGGCCATCACCGAACCCAATGCCGGCACCGACGTGGAAGAGTGCGAACTGACCGATAAAGGCAACATCGCCTGCATCGCCACCAAAGTCGCCGGCGGCTATGTCATCAACGGCACGAAGGTTTTCATATCCAACGGCCATGTCTCCCAATGGCACGTCGTCATCGCATATTCGGAGACGCGCAAGCCCTCTGAGAAGGTGGTCATTCTGGCGGTTCAAAACGGCGCCAAGGGATTCAGCTTCGGCCGCAAAGAGCACAAAATGGGCGTCAAGGGCTGCCCGGCCAGCGAGCTGATTTTCAAAGAGTGCTTCGTGCCCGACGATCTCGTGTTGACCACCCCCGAGCAAAGCCGCCAAGCGCGGCGTGGGCCGAGGGAGACCAGCGCCAAGACCTTGGATTACACTCTGGCCGCTTCCCGGGCCGGGGTTTCGGCGTTCGGCACGGGCGCGGCCCGCGGGGCCTACGAAAGCGCCCTGGCGTTTGCCTTGCAAACCGAAGTGGACGGCAAACTGCTGGTGAATCACGAATGGGCCCAAAGCATGCTGGCCGAGATGTACAAGAACGCGGCCCTGGCCCGGCTCAGCTACGTGGAAGCCAACCATGCCAACGGTATGTACGGGTTGTTCAGCTTCCTGCAGATCAAGCCGCTGTACTACTATTTCAAATATCTACCCATGGCGGTCGTCGACAAATGCATCGCGCCGTTCATGCGGATGCCGATAACCACCTGGCTTTTTCAAAAATTGTATATCGATGCCAAAAAGCCTGAAGCGTTCAGGCGCATCGCCGGATGGGGGTCGCTGGCCAAGTTCACCGGCACCGACGCCGGGGTCAAGAACTGCCACATGGCTGTGGAACTCATGGGGCAGGCCGGCCTGCGCCAGGACCACAAGATCGAGAAAATGCTCCGGGACGCGAAATTGCTCCAGATTTACGAAGGCACCAATCAGCTCAATCGTTTGAATTTGTTTAAATGCATCGCGGCGGACCGCCATTCTCAGGTAAAAGTCTTCGAATACGAATAGAAGCGGATGGAATCGCGGACGCGAATACGTAAGAAAGGGGACCCATGCCATGATCGCTCAAAATGAACCGGCCGTCGTTTCCGTTACTCAGACATCCTATAGCGCCACCGACAATAGCGCCCCGGCGGCAGCCAAGACCAAAGCAGCCGTTGCCCAACGCGCCGGAGATCGACAGGGAGGGGCCAAGGAATTGAAAATGATGGCCAAGGCGGCCAACGAATTCGCCCTGAAACAGCTCGCCCCCAACCGGGAAGAGAACGACAAGTATCCCTTCGGCCCCTACTTCGCCGATGTGGTTCAAAAAGCCTTTGAACTCGATTTCTTCCACATCCTGCTGCCCGAAGCATTGAACGGCATGAATCTGGGCATCAGCGCCCTGAGCACCGTTCTGGAAAGCATCTGCCGCGAAGACAGCAGCCTGGGCGGCATCATTTACACCACCATCGCGGCCCAGGAGATCTTGCGCCAGGCGGGCGCGGAACAGCAACTGCGGTCGATCTGCGATAGTCGGACGGTGAACGCGTTTCTCATTGGATTGCCGGTTTTTAACAACCCCAGCGAAGTGCGCCACCTGGCCCAGGCCCATTGGGCCGACGGCCAATGCAGCCTTTCCGGCCGAATCGAATATATGGTGTTGGGCGGCACGGCCAAGCATGCCCTGGTTCCCGTGCAAACGAGCGGCGCTTCAGGATTTTCCTATGCCTTGGTGGACATGGAGCAAAAGGCCGTGCGCAAAAGCGAGCCGATCCTGAGCCTTGGCCTGCACGCCTGCCCGGCGGTGGATGTGGACTTCGACGGGGCCAAGGCGCTGCCCATCGGCCAAGAGGGGCAGGGGGCCGGCTACTTCGACAAGATGGCCGATCGCATGCACACGGCCGCGGCGGCCATGTCCGTGGGCCAGATGAAGGGCTCGTTCCGCGAAGCATTGGACTACGCCAAGAAACGCGAGCAAGGCGGTCATGCCATCATCAATTGGTCGGAAATTCAAATGATTCTGGCCAACATGGCCATCAAAATCACCAATGCCGAGATGATCCTGGCGCAGGCCTGCCAGGCGGTCGATGCCCAAACCCCGCGATGGCAGGCCCAATCCCGAGCAGCAGCCCTGATGATTCAAGAGATGGCCTGCGACGTGACCACCGACGGCATCCAGGTATTGGGCGGCGTGGGCTACATGAAGGACTTCGGTCAGGAAAAACGCTTCCGGGATGCCAAGCACACCCAGGCGCTGCTCGGCATCGCGCCGGCCAAAAAAATAAAGTTCATGAAAGAACTGATATAACGGCCTGATAAATCATGATACGCATACTCTTCAATGCGCCCGCCATTGCCGACTGGCTCGGCGCCACCCTGGAAAGGGCTTGATGACGATTACCCCCATCCATCCGGGTATCGTGCGCATCACCCTGCCGCTGCCCGGTCGCAAGCCGGGACCGGTGCACGTCTATCTCTTCCGGGGCAGGCAGAACACGACCCTGCTGGACACCGGCACCTTCTGGTCTTCACGCTTCTTGAGATCGACCCTGGCCCGCCTGGGGCTGGGATTCAAAGACCTGCAAAGCATCGTGCTGACCCATGGTCATGTGGATCATTGCGGCGCGGTGCGGACGATTGTCCGGCAGCATCCAAGCCGGGTGACGGTCTGCGCCCATCGCGACGAGATCGCTACGATTCAGGCCGGATTCGACGCCCCGTACCAGGTGTATGTGCGATTTCTAACACTCATCGGAACACCCCTGCCGCAACGTCTGGCCATTCGCATGATGCTCGGGGGGCTTCAGCTGCTGGCCCGTGGCGCCCAGGTGGATCGTGCGCTCCACGATGGCGACCATCTCACCCTGGGGGATTACGAGGCCACGGTGGTGGCCACGCCGGGACATACCCGGGGCTCGATCAGCCTCTTCTTGGAAAAAGAGGGACTGCTCTTTTCCGGCGATCACATTCTGAACCACATCACGCCCAATGCCCTGCTTATGTTGGAAGAAGACGTGCCCCTGCCGCGGCGTCAGAGCCAGAAAGAGTACTTCGACTCCCTGCGGAGTGTCGCGCAACTCCGACCCAAAACCGTTCACCCGGCGCATGGCGCAAGGATTGGCGATTTTGACGCCATTCACCGCATGTACCGCAAATGTTTTGCCCAGAGACAGCAAGCGCTGCTTTCCCTCCTAAGCCCTGACGCTCCGGCGAGCGTCTATGCCATCACCCGCAAGCTCTTCCCCCAATTGGGCGGCGGCGCGTTCCTGCTGGACCTCTATCTGGCCATCGCGGAAACTTACTCCCATTTGCAAGAGTTGGTCGCCGACGGCCGCGCCACGGTCGCGCTGCGGGCGAACATACTTCACGCTACGGCCAGGTATTGAGACTTTTCTATTCGCAGAAGGGTTCGATCGCTTTGGCGAGCATCCGGCGCACCGCGGGATTCTGTTCGAGACGGTAGAGGCGCTGAAAGGTGCCCTCGACGCCGTTGCGGGTATAGGCGATCAGGTCGGCATGGTCCTTGTACTGACTCACGGACAACTGCATGGCAAAGGCCCAGGCCCCGTCTTCCAGCCGCAGACGCACGGAGGGAGCGCCTTGGCCGGTGGGGTGCATAAAGGCTTTGAACATGGAGTAAAATCCGTTTTTGATGGCGGTGGGGGTGGCACCGACCCTTTGGATCGCCAGGTAGGCCATGAAAGGAATCAGCAGGGGGCTGTTTTTCAGGGAATCGAAGGGCTTGCGGTTGGTTTCGGAGAGGTCGGCCACGCACAGCCCCACCAGATAATCCAGCGTTCCATGCCGACCATACAGATAATCTCCGGCTTTCTGGCTTTCATTATGGTTGATCGATCCGGGCAGGTCGGTGAACGAGCAGGGTTGCAGGCCGATATGGTTTTCGGTGCAAAAGTCGGCGATGGCGATGCCCGTGTTGTCTTCCAGGGAATTGAAGTAATCGTAGGGTAGGCCGAAAATGAAGGAGCCGTGCACCGTAATGCCGAAATCATGAATCTTTTCGAGCTGCCGGCGATAATAGTCGGCCACGCTCAAATGCCGGTCATGGATGTCGCGGACGATATGTTTGCCGATATACGTCAGGTTGCGCACATCTAACGATTCGAAGCCGATAAAGAAATGGGTGGCGCCCGCCTGCCGCAGTTTTCGCAACAGGGCGGTATGGTTGGCCACATCGATGGAAATCTGGGCGGCAAACCGGATGTTCAGTTTTTGTGCGATGATGCGGTCCAGCATCTCTTCCAGTTTTTTGCCGCCGAGCAGGAGATTGTCGGGCAATAGAAAGAAGAATCGGTTTTGGGTATCGGCCCCCTCTTTTTGAAAATCCTTCAGTTCGGCCACGAAGTCCGAAGCGCCCCGGACCGCAAAGCTCCGTTGCCCCTTGGGCAGGGTGGAGATGGAGCAAAAGCGGCAATTGAACGGGCAGCCTAAATAAGGTGCGGTCACGTTTACCCGGATTTTGCGGGCGATCATATCGCCGACCAGGGGAATCCTTTTCAACTTATCGAATTTGAGCGGGGGCATGGGGACCATATTCTCCGACCCCCATACGCCGTCTTCCAGGCTGGTCTTGCCGTGGTAGGTTTCCTTCAAATCGCCGGCTGCCAAATCGCTTAATATTAGACTGATGTTGTCGTCGTCGGCCGGGCCGAGCACCTGGGCGATCAATTCGGGATGGGGCACGTACTTGCGAAGATAAATTGAGATGTCTTCAGGGCTGGTGGAGACATGGATGCCGCCGATGACCACCGGAATGCGCCCGTGGTTGAGCACCGCGGCGGCCGCTACCGCGGCCGGGAAGTTGGCGCTCATGGCGGTGATGAAGACCGCGGCCGGTTTTTGTCCCTGCTCGGTGATGATCCCTGCAAGCGTGCGTCTTTTGCCGTCGGCCAGGATGATCGGGCAGCCGCCGTTACGGCGGGCAATCATGTTGGCCACATAGATCAGGGTATAGCACTCCATGGTCAGGGTTTCGGCCATGCTTTGCTTCTGCTTGTCGGGATCGAACCGGAGATAATCGAGGTAGTTGTCCGCGCCGATCCGATCGCCATCGCAATGGCATAAATATGAAAGGATCTGGTTGGCGTGGGAGATTCGGCCAAAGAGCGCCATCAGATTGAAAATGGGAGGCCCATAAACAATGTAGTATTTCGCCATGTGAGCAGACTCGAAACCGCGCCCGGGCGACAAGCGTCCCCTGGGCGCAGTTTATTGGGTCGTTTGCGGCGCGTTGCGCGCCATGAAACGCATCGGCCTCTGGCGGAGCATCCTAGGGTGTAACCTGCGCAGCCTTGGGTGCGGCCAACTTGAGGCTGCCCTCGGAGATGGCTTTGTCGATCTGCGGCTTGACGATGCCCTCTTCCGCTTTCTTAATATAGGTCGGATTTTTGGCCATGCGGGCCCATTCTTGAACCGTATTGAAGCTGACCTTGCGAATGACCCCTTTGACGACCATGGCCGGCGCGAATCCGCCCGGATCGGTAAAAGCAGTATAGCGCACCCAAGTACGATTGCGATCTACCATTTTGAGTTCGAACTTGCCACTGAATTTGTCCATGCGTTGGCGATTGGACTCTGCTTTTTCGGGTTTATAGGGATGGTTATCGATGGACTCGAGCGTGGTCACGCTGGCGCCGGCATTGAAATCGACTTCGGTGTTGGCGGTGATCACCGCATCGCGGTCCGGGCTGCCCAGGGGCACGCCCTGCAAAAAGTAAAGCACCCGATAATAATCGCCTTTTTGCTCCAGGGGCACCGACTCTTTACATTTGTGCATCCACTGGGGAAAGGAAGGAATATCCATCAAAATTTCCAAAAGAACTTCCAGCGGTGCGTCGATGGTGGCTTCTGCTTTGGTTTGCAGATATTTGGAGCCCTCGACCTTGCGCTCGTAGCCCACGACCCCATTTTTTTCCTCGCGCTTTTTCCAACCTTCGGCATCCACGTCGCTGGCCAACACCGGCAAGCTGCCGCAGAAAATCATCAAAACAGCCAATGTGACGCATTTGTACCAGCAAAGCCTCTTGTTCATGGGTTTCTTCCTTTCTTGCGAATTATCCTACTCCCCCTTGAAAACCGGCGGCCGCTTTTGGGCGAAGGCCGTCATGCCCTCGATCATATCCTTGGTGTTGAAAAGTTCCACCAAAGCTTCTCTTTCCAGCTTCAGATGCTGTTCGGGCGACATGCTTGCGCTCATGGCGGTGATCTTCAAGATGCGGCGCACTGACAGGGGCGGACGCTGCGCCAGCTTCCTGGCAAGCTCCAGGGCTTGGCTCAGCACGGCGTCGTCTTCGCAGACCTGATGGATCAGCCCGATGCGCAAGGCTTGCTCGGCATCGATCTGCTGGCCCAGCAGCATCATCTCCAGGGCCTTGGCCCTGCCCACCAGACGTGTCAGACGCAGGGTGCCGCCATAGCCGGGAATGATTCCCAGGTTGGTTTCGGTCAGGCCCACGCGCGCGCTCTTTTTCAGGAAGCGGAAATGGCAGGCCATGGCCATTTCCAGGCCGCCGCCGAAGGCATGGCCGTTCATGGCGGCAACCACCGGGACCGGCATGGCTTCGAGCTTGTCGTTGAGGTCCTGGCCGCGCTTCAAATAGTCCAGGGGACCCAGGTCGCCGAAGCCGGAGGTCAGATCCGCGCCGGCGGAGAAGATCTTGTCGCCGCTGTTGGTCAGCACCAGCACGCGCACGTTTTTATCGACGCTACAGGCATTGAGGATTTTGCGCAACCCTTCGAAAACGCCATGGCTCAATTGGTTGGCCTTGGGTTTGTTGATGGTCACAAGGCCGATGCCTTCGGCCTGCTCATATAATACTTCTTCGGCCATGATGGAATTTTCCTTTCGGTTAGTTCGTCGAAAATTTTTTGAAGGAGCCATCCACCAACTCCGGTTCGGGCGTAAAGATATCCAGCTTGAACCGTTTTTGCAGTTGGGTCAACGGTTCGGTCATCTGGGCGGGCGTCATACCCGCGCACAGGGCGAAAGGTCCGGCAAAGGCACGCATGCCGTGCACCACCGCCTGGTCAATCTCCTGGGTGGAACGGGCGATGCCTTCCTTGAAGACTTTGATGGCTTCGTTGAGCTGGATGGCCAGAAACTCCTTGGGCGAAATGTCTGTGGACGGCTTGGAACTGTCGATCTGGGCTTTCTCGCCATTCCATTTGTAGATGCCTTGTCCGCTCTTCATCCCCAGGCGGCCGCTGGCCATCAGCTCATGCAGGACCTTGCCGGGCTTATAGTCGGGCGATAATTTTTCGGCGTAGTATTCCAGGGTATGGCAGAAGACATCGATGCCCACGAAATCGGCCAGTTCAAAGGGTCCCATGGGAATGCCCATGCGTTTCATGGTGGTGTCGATTTCGTCGGGACGGATCTTGCCTTCGTCCAAAATGGCATTCATCAGGGCCTGGTTGGGCGCGTTGATGCGGTTGACGATGAAGCCCGGCGCATCCTTCAAAACCGAAACCGGCACCTTTTTAATTTTTTGAACCACGGCCGTCATCACATCCATGCATTGGTTTTCCGTGTGTTCGCCCCGGATGATCTCCACCAGTTTCATCTTGGTGACCGGGTTGAAAAAATGCAGACCGACGAAGCGTCCGGGCAGCGCCACGGCGCCGGCGATGTCGGTGATGCTCATGGTGGAGGTGTTGGTGGCCAGAATCGCGTCTTCGGGGGCCATGGCCGACACTTCCTTGAAGATCTTGCGTTTCAAATCGAGCAACTCCGGCACGGCTTCGATAACCAATTGGGCGTCGCCGACGGCGGCGCGGGTATCGAGCGTGGTGCGGATGCGCTTGGAGAGGATGGCCGCTTTTTCTTCGGGGGTGATGCTCTTCTTCTGGACCAGAAAATCGAGGCTGACACCGATTTTTACAATGGCATTGTCCAGGAACTCCTGTTTTACGTCCCGGATAATGGTGTCATAGCCGGCCTGGGCGAAGACTTGGGCGATGCCATGGCCCATGGCGCCGGCGCCGAGAATGGCGACTTTACGAATTTTGTCGAACTGCATAGGACCTCCTTATCAATCCCTTTTCTGCTTATTCGAGACCTCGGCGATGGCAGCAGAATTGCTGCTTCCAGTTATCTCAACTCGCTGCTGTTCAGTTTCAAAACATTTCGGGCCACGATCAAATGCTGGATCTGGCCGGTGCCTTCGAAGATATCCATGATCTTGCTGTCCCGCATCCACTTCTCGGCCAGGTACTTGCGCGAAAAGCCCAATGGGCCGCAGATGTCGCAGACTTCCTGGGTAATCAGCGTCGCCATGCGACCCGCCTTGGCTTTGGACATGGATGCCTCCAGGTTATTGGACTGCTGGTTGTCGGCCATCCACGCCGCGCGCCAAGTCAGCAGGCGCATGGCTTCCAGTTCGGCCTCCATGCGGTAGTATGCTTTTTCGACGCTGTCCAGGTTGTGGACATTCTGCTTGTAGTCCAGCTTGGCACCGCTCTTTTCCAACTGCTCCTTCAAAAAATCGATGGCCGCGGCGGCGATGCCGTTGGCCATGGCGGCCACCAGGGGGCGGGTGTTGTCGAAGGTCTTCATGACCCCCTTGAAGCCTTCGGTGCCTTGCTTGACTTCCGCGCTGCCGAGGATGTTGTTTTTGGGGATGCGGCAGTTGTTGAGCAGGAAGGTGCCGGTGTCCGAGGCCCGGATGCCCAGTTTGTGCTCCAGTTTTTCCAGCTTGAAGCCGGGCGTGCCTTTCTCCACCAGAAAAGACTTCACGCCGGCCTTGCCGGCCGCCTTGTCCACCGTGGCCCAAACCACCACGGCATCCGAACGCTCGGCGCAGGTGACGAAGATCTTTTCGCCGTTGAGCACCCATTCATCGCCATCCAGTGCGGCTGTGGTGCAGATCGAACCGGAATCCGACCCGGATTGGGGCTCGGTAATGGCCATGGCGATCCATTTTTTACCGAAGCGCTCGATCTGCTCATCGGTGCCCACGGCCAGCAGGGCCGCATTGCCCAGACCGGCATTGGGCAGGGAGAGCAGCAAGGCGGCGTCGCCCCAGCACAATGCTTCGGTGGAGAAAATGAGCCCCAGATTGGCTCCCAATTTGGCGCTGGCTTCATCGCCGGACGGTTTTTTGGGCGCTGCCGCTTTGGCGGGGTCCTTCTTTTTGGGCTTGTTCATGATCGGCAGGTTGCGGAAAAAATCGAGTTCCTTAGGATACTCGTGCTCGGCCTCGTCATACTTTCTGGAAATGGGCCGGAACATCGAGCGGGCCAGGTTTTTCATGTTGTTCTGCATTGTCTCTACTTTTTCGGGCATATTCAAATCGATCATATCGATCTCCTTATCTGAATGCAGTAGCGCTGGTACACGCGTTTGTCATCCATGAGAATTGGCGCTTAAACGATGGCCATGGCTTCCAGTATCGAGATGCCGCGGCTGTTGCGATAGTAACGTTCCACCGGGTAATCCCGCACATAGCCGTGGCCCCCCAGGACCTGGACGCCGTAATCGCAAATCTTCATCGCCTTTTCTCCGGCATAAAGTTTGGCCAGGTAGGATTCGCGGCCGGCGTCCAGACCCGCCGCCAAGCGTGAAGCCGCCTTCCAGGTCAAGAGACGGATGGCGTCGACTTCATAGGCCATCTCGGCGATCATGAACGCCACGCTTTGACGGTGGGCGATGGGCTCGCCGAACTGGACGCGCTCCTTGGCGTATTTGCGCACGAATTCGAAGGACGCGCGGCAAACGCCGGTGGCCAGGGCGCACAGTCCGATGCGGGTACGCTGCAAGATCCGGTCGTAGTCGCAGCCCTTTGCTGCTCCCAAAAGCGCGTCGGCCTCCACCTGGCAGTCGGTCAGTTCGATTTCTGAAGTTTGCAGGCCGTAAAGCCCCAGATTTTTCTCCCGCTCGCCGATGCGCATGCCGGGGGCGCCGCTTTCGAGGATAAAGAGCTGATTCTTGCCTTCCAGAGACGCCGCCACCATGATGTGCTCGGCTCTGCGCGCCAGAGGCACGAAACACTTCTCGCCATTGAGCGCATAACCGCCATTGGCGGGCGTCGCGGTGGTCTTCAGATCTACGGCATCGAAGCGGAAATGGGGTTCGTTAACGGCCAGGGTGCAGGGCTTGTACTTCTCCCCGCAGTACATGGGCAGGTACTTATTTTGCTGCTCCGGCGTACCGAATTGCAGCAGCGGCTGTATGAAAAGGGAGGGCAGGGTGGCGGCGACCGCCACGGCCATGTCGCCACAGGCCAGCTCCTCGAGAATGAGCGCGGTGTCCAGCGGAGAACCGCCGGGCCCCATGCCGCCGAATTCCTCCGGTACGCCCGCCGTGGAAACGCCCATCTCCCAGATGGCTTGAATTGTTTCCGCCTGGATTTCGCCGGTTTCGTCCATTTCGTGGGCATTGTCCACAACTAGATTCTTCACCAGCTTGGCGATTTCGCTTTTGATCATCTTTTGTTCTTTGGAAATGGAGAAGTCGAGCATAGATCCTCCTGTCTGAACCTGAAATGAAAACAGTGTGAGTAGCAAGAACATGATAGACTGACGTGTCAGTTCTAAGCCGGCCAGCAGCGTTTGTCAACCTATATTTTACGGCTATCGAAATCCCTTTGCCGGGGCCGGAAAACCCTTGCTCGATGATAGGGAAAACCCTATCCTTTTCGTCGTTTATGGTCATCGAAGCACTTTCTGCTTTGGATCACAACTATGGTTCGGGCGGATCATTTATTTCCCTTGACAGGAGCAGGTGGCTGCACTAAATACTGACATGTCAGTTCAAATACTATCCCGTTGAGAGGAGGAAAGCAATGAGCGCAATTCAAGCCGATACCAGTATCAGTGATCTGTTGACCGTGGTGTTGCCACGGCAGACCAAAGAATCCATCAAGGAACGAGGGGCAGAGGGTGAACTGCAGGGCACCGAAATTACCATGACCCTGGAAGTTTCCGGGAAGAACTACAGCTACAAATTGACCAATGGCACCCAGATCGAAGTCATCGACGATAAAATCGACAACGCCATGGTCACGATCAGCGTCTCGGAGCAGGATCTGGCCAAGATGATCCAGCAAAACGAGTTGGATATCATTCTGATGGTGATGACCGAGTTGAACAAGACCAAGTATGAAACCGTTCGTCGCCTCAGCGGCGCCTTCAAGGCCGAGTTGAGCAATGACGATGGATCGAAATACAATATCGAGGTGACGTTCAACGGCGCCAAGGCGCCCACGGCCATCTTCCGGATGAAGACCTCCGACTCCGCGCTGATGATGCGCAAATTGGAGAATCCGGTCAATTTGTTCATGGCCGGGGCCATGCAGATTGAAGGCGACATGCAATTTTCGATGGCGACCCAGCCGCTCTTTGTTTAGCGGGCGTTTTTGAAATGCGCCTCAAGTCGTGCGGTTAGCGCGCGGCTTTCGAAAAATACCGCATTGGATGCGTGCCCATATGTGTGTATTCGAGAAAGCCGCGCGGCTCCGCATGGCAGGTTCATCGAAGGCCGAACCAGGGTCTCGGGAGGGGGGCGCCAAAGTTGCCAGCCAGGGGCTCCCTTGCGATCGGGACTCACCCGGCCAATGGGCCGTGAGAAGTCTAACTTTTGTCTCTCGGTATAAAGATTCCGTGGGTAAAAACGGCGACAAAGTCGTCGGCTATCTTTTCTATTTCTTTGGCACTGTAGCCTTTTTGTTTCCGCTTGTTCACGAAGTAGTGATGCGCAGTGCGCAGCAAGGCACCGGTCAGAATGGCGGCGGTGGTATCGACGTTGATGGTGTCGGGCACGTTATGCTCTTGCTGGCCGAAGCGCAGGTCTTCGGCGATCATGTCCATAATCTTCTGTTCAAAGTGATTGATGGTCTGGGAGACTTTTTCCGGGAGGCCGAGCCCGAGACGCAAGGCGATATTGCACAGGTCCGCGTCTTTACTTAGAAAAATCAGCGTTCGGAGGATGCGGTGACGGAGATAGCCTTTGGGGCTGATAGTGGCCAGATCGATTTTGGCCAGCTCGAAGGAGATCATATCCCGCCACTTGTCGAAAAAAGTATCGACGATCGTGATAAAGATATCGTCCTTGTTGGTGAAGTACTGGTACACGGTGCCGCGGGCAATCTGGGCCTCTTTAATAATATCCGAGATATGGGTTTGGTAGTAGCCCTGGGTGGAGAAAAGCCGCGTGGCGCATTTCAAAATCGCTTCTTTTCTTTCATCAGCCTTCATAGCCGTATTGCATCCTGTTCAATTTTGGCGGTTAGGGGGCATGTGCTTTTTGCCGCTGGCGCGTGACGTTTGCCCTTTTATGAACCGAGCGCAGGGCTTTGTCAAGTTTTGCAGCAGGTTGTCCATGAACGCGCACTCAAGATCAAGCTGCCCCCGTGGGCTGAGCTTGCCTTCAACGCGTCGTGCCTTGCTGGCGTCAATGGCTGGGTGCGCTTCCAGTACGGCTCGGCGCATCGGGCCGGCGGTGGCCTGCGGCCCTGATCCATTTTAATTTTATGTTAATTTAGAGAACACCGTTGCCTTTCGAAAGCCCTCTGGATTATTATCCGTACACTCTATTACGGAAATAGAATCGATCCGAATCGCGACCACAGGATGTTATGCCCATGAAAACGATTGCCGGCAGCAACAACCGTATCCTCGAAATCAATCTGAGCACCCAGCAATTCCATGAATCCGCCATCGACCCCCGAGACCGGGAGTTGTACCTGGGCGGCAAGGGATTGGGGCTCAAGCTCCTTTATGACCGGATGACCCCGGGCGTCGATCCTTTGGGCGAGCACAACATGATGGCCCTGTGCACCGGGGTGCTCATGGCCACCGGGGCCCCCTGCTCCGGGCGCTTCGAGGCCGTGACCAAGTCGCCGCTCACCGGTATCATGGCCACCGCCTCGTGCGGCGGGCCGTTCGGCATGGCCCTGAAGACGTCGGGCTGGGATGGCCTGATACTCACCGGCAAGGCCGCGGTGCCCACCTATCTGGTGGTCGACAGCCAGGGGGTGCAATTCAAGGCGGCCGCCGGCATCTGGGGCCAGGATACCGAAGCGGCCCAGGAAAAACTGCTCGAAGAGGGCAAAGGCGCAATCATTATCGGCCAGGCCGGCGAAAACCTGGTGCGCTTTGCCAACATCCGCTCCGGCCATCGCTTCTTGGGTCGCGGCGGCATGGGCGCGGTCCTGGGGGCCAAAAACCTCAAAGGCATCGTGGCCAAGGGCGGCGAAGTGCGCATCGCCCCGGTCTTCAAGGAGCGCTTCTCCAAAATCAACAAACGCCTGGGCCAGAGCATCAACCGCAACCCGGTCACCTCGGGGTCGTTCCGCTATTACGGCACCAACGCCAACGTGCATCTTTCCAACGCCGCCGGCATCCTGCCGGTGCGCAACTTCACCGGCGGCTCCCATGGCGAGGCCCACAAGGTGTCGGGCGAAACCATGGCCGAGCAGTTCAAGACCACCTGGGATACCTGCAAGCCGTGCCTCATCAAATGCGGGCACCGGGGCACTATCAACGGCCAGAGCCGGCCGATTCCCGAATATGAAACCGTCGGGCTGCTGGGGACCAATCTGGAGATTTTCGACCCCGTGGTGATTTCGGAGTGGAACGAGCTGTGCGGCCAATACGGCATGGACACCATCACCCTGGGCGGCACCCTGGCCTGGGCCATGGAGGCCACCGAAAAAGGGCTCATCCAGACCGACCTGAAGTTCGGATCGCCCCAGGGGGTGTCTGAAATGATCGCGCGCATCGCCCTGGGCCAGGGCCTGGGCAAAGACTTGGCCATGGGCTCGCGCTGGGCCTCGAAGAAGTACGGCGGCGAAGATTTCGCCATGCATGTCAAGGGCATGGAACTGCCGGCCTACGACCCCCGCGGCGCGGTGGGCCAAGGCCTGGCCTACGCCACGGCCAACCGCGGCGGCTGCCATCTCTCGGCCTACGTGCTGGCCCTGGAGGCCTTCTTCGGCATGGCCGATCCGCATGCCTTGCGCTGGAAGCCTTACATGGTCAAGTTCTTCGAGGATGTCTACGCGGCCGTCAACTCGCTGCACATCTGCCATTTCACGGCCTTTGCCGTGGAGCTGGAGCCGCTGCTGATCAAGCTGTCGCCCACTTTCGTGGTCAAGATTTTGAACCAGAACCTGTCGCCCCTGGCCTTGAACCTGATGGATCTGAGCTTCTGGCCCGAGTTGTGGCACGCGATTTTGGGCAAGCGCTATATCCCGTATCTGAGCATGCTCAAATTCCGCAAAGCCGGCGAACGGGTGCATGTGCTGGAACGCTACATGAACACCCGGGAAGGCATCTCCAAAAAAGACGACACGCTGCCGCGGCGCCTGCTCACCGAGGGCCGGCGTTGCGACAGCGCGCAGCATACCGTGCCCCTGGCCCCCATGCTGGAGAAGTACTACAAAATACGGGGGTTCGATGCCGACGGCATTCCCACCGCACGGACCTTGCAGCGCTTGGGCATTGCGGTGAAATAAAAGGAATCAGACACGCATGCAGATACCCGACAACTACGAATTCCTCATCTACCCCAAGATCGTTTCAGGGCAATGCGCCCTGGAGAACCTGCCCACCGAACTGGATGGCAACAACGCCCAGAAACCGCTGGTCATCACCAGCCAGGCCGTTGTGCGCAACGGGTTGACCAAGATCCTGGTCAAGGCCTTCTACGATTCGGCCGTGGTCATCGGCGCCATCTACGACCCGGTGCTGGATTATGCCGGCATCTCCCAGGCCCAGCAGGCGGCCCGGCTCTTCCTCGAGCGCGGCTGCGACGCGATCGTCGCCCTGGGAGGCGGACCGGTGGTGGCCCTTGCCAAGGCGGTCAACGTGCTGGTCTCGGAACGCCAAGAGACCCTGCAACCTTATTATAATGGGGCCGCCATCGCCGGACCGCTCAAGCCGCTGATCGTGGTTCCCTCCGGCGCCAGTGACGGCCAGGAGGCGATGCCCGCCATGACCGTCGACAATCGCGCCATCACCTCGGAGAAACTGTTTCCGGGGGTGTTCGTGCTCGATGGGCGCGTGACCGTCGGCGAGAGCCCCCAAGCCGTGGCCGAGTCGGGGGCCATCGCCCTGACCCAGGCCGTCACGGCCCTGACCATGGAAGCCCCCAACCCCATGATCGATGCCCTGGCCCATCCCTCCCTGGGCTTGCTGGCGCAGCACCTGCTTCCCGCAGTGCGCCGGCCCAAGGACAAGGGCGCGGGGCTGGCCGTGGCCAACGCCGCCGTGCTGGCCAGCGCGGCCGGCGCCAACAGCGGACCGGGGTTGCTCTTCGTGCTGGGCGAGGCCCTGGCCGAGGCCACCGGCGTCTCCCTTGGAAAATGCCTGGGTATCCTGCTGCCCGTTGCCCTGGACACCCTCGGCCAATCCAACCGCCCGGTGCGCGACGCGCTTTGCCTGGCCATGGCCGGCCTGGAAGGCTTCGCCGCCACTCCGGCCAACGAGCGGTCGAACAAAGGTCTGGAATTGGCCGCGGCCCTGGCCCGGGAGCTCAAGGTTGCCTTGCCGGCTTCCCTGCAAGCCTTGCGGGTTCAACACCACCTGCTCGACCCGGTGGCCCAGGCCGCCGCGGCCAAAAGCGGCGGCCGTTTCCAGGCGGCCGAATGCCGTGCGATTCTGGGCCAGGCCTGGGAAGCCAACGCTTAGGGCGTCATAAGGAACAAAGCCATGAATACCAGTCGATATCCTGAAATCAAGCCGGGCCAAAAATGGATCAAGCGCTTCTATCTGGCCATCATGTTGTGGACCGTGGGCAAGGCCATCCCCGTGGCGGCCAAGGTCGATAAGGACGTCAAAAAAGAGATCGACAAGCTGCCCAATAATTTTACCTTGCGCCTGATGGTCCTGCCCGAAAGGGCTTTCCCGCTTTTCTTCTACGCCAAAATGCTGCCGGCCTTTGTCGCCGACAAAGGACTGCTGCCCTACGGTTTGCAGATGATCCTCCATAAGGACAAGGAAGGCAAACTGCACTACCAGGGCGCCGACCCGCGCGGGAAGAAGTTCGATCTGAGCATGGCCTTCAAGAGCCTGGAGGCGGCCATGATCGTCTTTACGTTCCGCGAATCCTCGCCTACCGGCTACGCCCACGACCGCTTCGTGGTGGAAGGCTACCTGCCCAACGCCACCATTTTCATGCGCGTGCTGGACATCGTGCAGGTCTATCTGCTGCCCAAGGCGATCGCGCGCCTGGCGGTCAAGCGCTACCCCAGTGGGTCGGAGATGTCGCCGCTCAAGAAGCACATCAACCGGATCGTTATTTACGTGCGGGCCTTTACTTTTTAATTCGTTCGGAAGGAAACCACCATGCTGCTGCCCAGCTTCTACGATTTTTGCTGCCGCGTGCGGACCCTCTCGGGGCTCGACGCCCTCGAACAGATCCCCCTGCAACTCGGCCGCATGCACGCCGCGCACCCCATGATCGTCAGCGACAAGGGCGTGGGCGCCGCGGGCCTGATCGACAAGGTCATCCAGGCTATGGGCGACGGGCTGAAGATCGGCGCCGTGTACGACCAGGTGCCGGTGGACTCCGATTACAAGGTGGTGGACGATGCCGCCAAGGTTTACCGCCGCAACGGCTGCGACGCCATCATCGCCATCGGCGGCGGCTCGGTGATCGATACGGCCAAGGGGGTCAACATCGTGGCCTCCCTGGGCGGCGACAGCCTGTTGGCCTACGAAGGCTTCGGCGCCATCAAGCGCCCCCTGCGGCCCCTGGTGGTCGTGCCCACCACGGCCGGCACCGGCTCGGAAATGACCCTGGTGGCCGTCATCGCCGATCCGGACCGCAAGATCAAAATGCTGTTCCCCTCTTACTTCATTCTACCGGATCTGGCCGTCCTCGACCCGCGCATGACCCTGACCCTGCCGGACTTTCTCACGGCCTCCACGGCCATGGATGCCATGACCCACGCCTGCGAGGCGTACTTCTGCCTGGAGAAGAACCCGCTCAGCGATTCGTTTGCCCTGCGGGCCATCCAACTCATCAGCCGGAACCTGCTCAACGTGGTGCAGACCCCCGGCGACCTCCACGGCCGCCTGGCCCTGGCCAACGCCTCGGCCATGGCCGGCATCGCCTTTTCCAACTCCATGGTGGGCATGGTCCACAACCTGGGCCACACCGTGGGCGCTTTGTGCCATGTGCCCCACGGCGTCGCCATGAGCATCTTTCTGCCCTACGGCCTGGAGTACAATCTTGGCAAGTCGGCCGAGGCCATCGGCGAGCTGCTCTTCCCCCTGGCCGGGCCGGAAGTCTTCCACGCCACGCCCAAAAAAGAGCGGCCCGCCAAGGTCATCGCCCACCTCCGCCAGATGAACGAAGCGCTGCACGCCGCCACCAACGGCAAACACCCCCGATTCCTAAAGGAGATCACCGGCCGCGACGGCGCCCAGCTCGTGCCGCGCACCCTGCTGCCCATCATCGCCGAAGCCACCATGCTCGACGGCGCCCGCCTCACCAACCCCGAAGAGTTCCTGCCGGCCGACGCGTTGCCGGTGCTCGAACACGCCTGGGAGGGGACGTCGCTGGGGCGCTGATTTATTCGGGAATGACTACGCCTTTTGATCCAGCACCCGGCGCACCGTCAGCGCCAGTTGGTCATATTGAATCGGCTTGGCCAGCAGGGCTTTAATGTTGGGGTGTTCGACGTTGAAGCGGTCGAGGGTGTAGGCCATACCGGTGCACAGGATGATGGGCAGGGAAGGGGCCATTTTGAAGATCTCGGCGGAGAGTTGTTTGCCGTTCATGTGGGGCATGGTGAGGTCGGCGACGATCAGGTCGTAGCGCTGGGGGTCGTTCTTCAGGCGGTCCAGGGCGAACAGGCCGCCCTGGGCGGTTTCGATCTGATAGCCCAGCGCCGCGAGCATGTCGTGGACGACTTCTATGATGAAGAGTTCATCATCCACCACCAGAATGCGTTCACGACCTTGGGGCAGTACTTGTTCTTCGGGTTTTTCGGGGGGCTGTTCGTCGATGCGCGGCAGGTAGACATCGAAGGTGCTGCCCTGGCCGACGCGGCTCTGCACCTGGATAAAGCCGTCCAGGTTGCGCACGATTTTCTGCACCACCGACAGCCCCAGCCCGGTACCGCCCCTGGCGGCCTTGGTCGTATAGTAGGGTTCGAAGATATGGACCAGGGTCTGGGCGTCGATGCCCGCGCCGGTGTCGCGCACGCGCAAGCGGATATAGGCCCCCGGTCGGGCGGGAACAGAGGCGCCGATCGCGCCCTGGGCCAGCTCGAGGTTCTTCAACCCGACCTCGAGCGTGCCGCCGTTGACTTCCATGGATTGCGCCGCATTGGCGCACAGGTTCAGAATGATCTGATGGATGCGGGTGGGGTCGGCCAGCACCACGCTGCGTTCGGCCGACAGCGATTTTTGGAACTCGATGGTGGCTGGGGTGGAGGCGCGCAGCAGTTTGAGCGCCTCTTTGACCAGGGTCTGGACATCCACCGGTTGGGCTTCATGGTTTTTGTGCCGGCTGAACGAGAGGATCTGGCCGGTCAGATCTTTGGCCCGATCGCAGGCCTGCAGCACGCGGGACATATAGCGGTGGATGCGTTCGACGTCGCCGGCATTCTGGTTGGCCATCTCGGCGTAGCCCAGGATGCCGCCGAGAATATTGTTGAAGTCGTGGGCGATGCCGCTGGCCAGGGTCCCGATGGCTTCCATCTTCTGGGATTCGTAAAGCTGCTGCTCCAGCTCGGTTTCGCGGGTAATGTCTTTCTTGGTGCATACCAAGTGGGTGGCATGGCCCTTGGCGTCACATACCGCGGCGATCCGCGTCGCAGTGGCCACATCGCGGCCATCCTTGCGGCGGTTGCGCGAACGGTTCTCGCTGGCATCCTGGCATTGGACGCTGAAGCTCATCTCCTTGAAGATCAGTCGATCCTGTTCACTGAAGAAGGGGTGCTCATACGTCGCCCCCAGCATCTCTTCCCGGGAATACCCGCTCAACGTCTCGAAGGCGGCATTGATATAAACGATGCAGCCGTGAACGTCGGTGAGCAGGGTGCTCTCCGAAGATTGCTCGACGATTTCGCTGAGGCTGTGACGCTCGCGCTCGGCGGCTTTGCGGTGGGTCCAGTCGATCAGGGTGATAATGGTCTGCCGGCTCTGGGCCAGCCAGCCGACCTCGGCCAGCACCTCTTTGATGCTGCCATCTTTATGGTAGATTTTACACTCCAGGGATTTGGGTGGGGCCACTTGCCCGGAGAGGACCATTTCATGCTGGATCTTGACCAGTTCGCGGTATTCGGGGGTGAGGTAATCGATAAAACGGGTTGCGCTCAATAGTTCGGACCTGGGGTAGCCGAACATCTCCTCGGCGCGGGCGTTGGCCATCAGGATAGTCATGTCCTGCCCCACGATGATGGTGGCCGTTCCGCTATGCTCGAAAAGTTGACACGCCACCGTCGCATCGTCGGTGGATTTCAGGGGGGTGGTTTGGGAGGCCGATACATGGCAGGGACATTGTTTGCATGGGGCACCCCTGGGCCCGTGACTCCCTGCGGATTCATCCCAGGGGTTATCTTGGCTCATTGGCATACGTCTCCTGCTTCCGGCCCGCTGGCCTATTCCTCATGGGGGTACTATCGGTTGCGGCCTTGCCGATCTTTATGAAAAATATAAGAAAAGCGAAATTGACGCTGCCTTGCGGGGCGGATCACAGCGCTTCGGGGGTAAAGGCCGTTACCTGATCGATGCTGTCGGCATCGACCAGCAGCATCACCAGGCGGTCAATGCCCAGGGCGTTGCCGGCCGCGGCGGGCATCGCTTGCAGGGCGGCCAGGAAAGGTTCGGGCGAGGGGTAAACGGCCTTGCCGGCCGCGCGGCGCTGTTCGGTTTCGGCGGCAAAGCGCCGGCGCTGTTCGGCGGCATCGGTCAATTCGCTGAAACCGTTGCACAACTCCAGGCCGCCGATATAGAGCTCGAAACGCTCGGCCACTTCGGGACGGCCGGGCTTGAGGCGGGCCAGGGCGCCGCAGGCCGCCGGGTAATCGCACAGGAACACCGGCTGTCCCCACCCCAAATGCGGTTCGATCATCAGGCCCATGACTTCATCGAAGCGCCCGCTCACCAGCGCTTCGGTTGCGGAACAATCCCCAAGGCGCCGGAAGGCCTCATCGACGCTCAGGCGCGGCCAGGGCGGGGTGAGGTCGACGGCCTGGCCCTGGTATGCGATGCGGGATGGCAGCCCCAGGGCCTGGGCCACGTGGGGGATCAACTCTTCGCACTGGGTCATGAGGTGGGTGTAGTCGCCACCTGCGGCGTACCACTCGAGCATGGTCATTTCGGGCAGGTGGCGTCGGCCGCGTTCGCCCTGGCGATAGCATTTACAGATTTGATAGATCCTGGCGAACCCGGCGGCCAGCAGGCGTTTCATGCACAGTTCCGGGGAGGTGTGCAGGTACCAGGCGCCGGCCGGCTGGGCGTCGATGTGCGCCTCGGGCGCCGGCGCGGGAATGCGGTTGGGGGTCTCCACCTCCAGATACCCCTGGGCGGCGAAAAAAGATCGCACGGCGGCCAGCACGGCCGCCCGCCGGTGCAGATTGGCGCGGAGGCCCTGCTGCCGGATGAAGGTCATGGGGCGGCCTAGTGCGCAACGGCGCTTTTGCGGACGAGGAAGGCATCCTCCAGGCGATCCTGCAGGAAGATATGGTTGAAGCGATCCGCGGGGGCCGACTCGTACCATTGGTAGGCCTGGGCCTTGCAGGCCGGGCAGGCCTTGCGCGGCAGATGCACGGCCAGCACGCTGCCGCGTTTGTCCGAAGAGGATTCGATGCGCAGGGCGCCGGCGCAATCGTCGCAAATGCGGATTTGTTCGGACTGGGTTTCGTAGATGCTGTCCGTGTCGTAGAAAATGCGGCGGGAGCGCTGGCCGCAATCGGGTTGCACCCGTGCGGCCTCGGCCAGCACTTTGCGCTGGCGCCAGTTTTTGAGCACCTTGATCCCGGTCTGCTCGATATAGCGCGTCGTGGCCGGGCTCTGCATGTAGCGTTCCGGATCGTAGTCCGGCTCCGACAAGTGGCTGTAATCCAGCCCGGCCATGGCCAGGATGATGCCGGTGTTGACATAGGGCAGGGCGCCTTCGATGGAGTAGCCGCCTTCCAGCACCGCGATGTCGGCTTGCAGCAGGTCGGTCAGTTGGGCATAGCCCCGGGCGGAAAAATTCATGTTGGTGATGGGATCGGAGTAGTGGTTGTCCTGGCCGGCCGAATTGATGATCAGTTCGGGTTTGAAATCGGCCAGAATGGGCAGCACCATCTCCTTGATGGTGTAGAGGAAGCCTTCGTCCGAGGTGTGGGGCGGCAACGGGATGTTGATCGTGGTGCCCACGGCGTTGGGGCCGCCCATTTCGTTGAGGAAGCCCGACCCGGGATAGAGCGTGCGGCCGTCCTGGTGGATGGAGATGAACAGGGTGTCCGGGTCGTGCCAGTAGATGTCCTGGGTGCCGTCGCCATGGTGGCAGTCGGTATCGACGATGGCCACCCGGTCCACGCCGTAGGCCCGGCGCAGATACTCGATCATGATGGCTTCGATGTTGACGTTGCAAAACCCTCGGGCGCCGTGCACGACGCGGTTGGCGTGGTGGCCGGGCGGCCGCACCAGGGCGAAGCCGCGCTCCACCTTTTTGTCCATCACCGCCATGCCGATGGTCTTGGCCCCCCCGGCGCTGATGAAATGCGATTCGGTCATCACGGCCCAGGGGTCGGGCACGCAAAAATGGACACGCTGCACATCCTTGACCGTCACCAGGTCCGGCTTGTACTCGACGATGCCCTCGATATCCAGCAGACCCTCCTCGAACACCTGGTCTTGGGTGTAGAGCAGGCGCTCCTCGCGTTCGGGGTGGGTGGGACTGATGGCCCAATCGAAGGCCGGGAAGAAGACCAGACCGGTTTTATTTTTTGCGCGCAGCATAGGGTTTCCTATTTATAAATCTTCTCGTCTCAATTTGCCGGCAATCGGGTCGTAGCCCCGGATCAAACCGGGCTTGATCTGGGCCCGCACGCGGATGTTCTTGCCGATGGTGTGAAAGCCCCGGATCATGTTGAACTGGTAGGCTTCGATCACTTCCATTTCCAGGTGCTCGGGGTTGGCGCCGCGCTTGACGGCCTTGTCTTTCAGCAGTTGCAGCGCCAGCGCCTTGGCATCGTCCAGAGAAAAATTGTTGGTGATCTCTTTCTGGAACTGTTCGCCAGAGGCCACGGCCACCTGCTGGGCCGTATCGGCGAACAAGAGCACTTCGCTGGTGGTGCGCGCCAGGGCACAGCCGATGGCATTGGCCACCTGCCAGTGGGGTACCACCGATACATTGCCATCGAACATGCCTTTGAGCCGGTCGGCAAACTGCGGCGCCGGGCCGCCCAGGACCATCAGGTGGCGTAGTTTGATTTCGCTGCCTTCCCACAGTTCATGCACGGTGTAGACCGGTTTGCTGTTGATGTTGGCGATCATTTTGTCGGCGGCGGTCAGAATCTGGCGGCAGGCCTGGTCGAAGATCGCCAGGGCGGTCTCTTCCATGGAGAGGTTCATCTTCCGGGCCAGCGAAGTTATGCCTTCTGCGGCGCGGCCGTGCTCGCCGCCGTTGACCAGTCCCAGCACGCAAAACGCATCGGTGGGGGTCGGCACCGGCCCGCCATAGGCCATGGCGCGCCCCTGGCGGTCCGGCCCAATGGTCAGGCCGTTCTCGGTCAGCCGCACCGCACTGTCGCCGCCTACGCCGATGGACTGGGTCTGCAAGGCGCGGATCAGGGTTTTGTAAGGTCCGATCTCGATGCCCAGGGGCGCCAGCAGCGGTACGCCGTCGATCAGCACGGCCATGTCGGTGGTGGTGCCGCCGATATCCAGCACGAGGGTGGCGCCGTTCTTGGGCGCATGGGCCAGAGCCCCCATGACACTGGCGGACGGTCCGGACAGAATCGTGCGGGCCGGATCGTCGAACGAGGCGTCGAAGCTCATGTTGCCGCCGTCGGGCTTGAGGATGCGCAGGGGCACATCCAGTCCCTTCTTGGCCAGGGATTGCTTGACCGCCTCGAAAAACTGTTTGTGGATGGGGTATACGGCCGCGTTGAGATAGGCAGTGGCCACGCGCCGGGGAAAGTTCAGGCTGCCGGATAGCTGGTGGCCCAGGAAAACCCTTTCGAAATGGGGGGCCATGGCCTCGGCGATACGCCGTTCGTGGTCGGGATTGTGCACCGAAAACTTGGTGGCCACCCCGGCGTAGCGGATGCCGGCTTTTTTAAGCGCCTTGAAGGCGGTCTCGACTTCGCCTTCATCCAGGGGGGCGACCTCCCGGCCCCGGTGATCCAGAGCCCCCTTGACCACATGATAATGGGGACCGGTGCTGAACAGCGCCGGGTCGACGCCCGGTCCGCCGGCCACGATCATGCCCACCGGAGGCAGTTTGTCCTGAACGATCAGGTTGGCGGCCAGGGTGGTGCTCAAGACCGCCCGCCGGATTTTCTTCAGATCCACACCGTCGGTGAGAGCCTCAATTGCGGCCAGCACGGTTTCGAACAGGCGGCTTTCATCGGTCAGTACTTTGACTTCTTTTTCGAGTCCGTTTTCACTGATGAGAACCGCATCGGTATGCGTACCGCCAACATCGAGTCCAATGATCATTGGCTAATCCTTGCGGCCCTGTGATTGCGGACTCCATGGCGAGCACAACCCGCCGTTTATGGAATTCGAAAACCAGCGCCGCGTGATGAAGAGTGGTTTGTCGCCGAACCTATTTTGAATTCCGATACCAACCTGCGCCAAGCTATATAAAAGCCTTCGAAAAGTCAAACCCGGTGAGGGATCGGTGGGACATTCCCGCCACAGCATCTGCAGCCAGTTGAAGATCCCAACCCCGGGCTATCTTCCAGGCCCATATGGATCTCAGGTGCTTGACAATTCGTTATAATTACTGATTAATAAATTTAACGCGACCATTATAAGCCGAATTGTTAGAATCGCAGAGAACGATTCCGCATTTTACCGTGCTTTTTAAATTCCCCCAACCGGTTCCGATGATATCAGGCAGGTGCCCCAGAGCCATATTGTCTGTTTTTGGACCATTGAAGGTAAGGAGCCGAGCGCGTGATGAAGAGGACACTTCTATCCCTGTTGACTCTTGGCGTTGCTCTGCTCTCATGGACCCCTTGCGCTTTTTCGGAAAAGTTCAAAGTCCTGGTGGTTATGAGTTATGAGGAAAACTATCCCTGGGTGATGGAAATCCGTCAGGGCATCGAGCCGCTGCTATCGAGTCTATCCCAAATCGAATACTTTTACCTCAATACCAAAACCAATTGGGAGGGCGGCGCCGGCAGGGCCAAAAAGGCCTATGCGCTGTATCAGAGGATTAAGCCCGATGGTGTCATCGTGGCGGATGATGACGCCCAATCCATGTTCGTGATTCCCTATTTAAAGGATAAGGTGACCATTCCGGTTGTTTTTTGCGGGGTCAATGCCGAGGCCGGCGAATATGGATATCCCGCATCGAACGTGACCGGTGTCTTGGAACGCGAGCCGATGAAACAATCACTGCTGCTCCTCAAGCAACTGGTTCCGTCGGTTAAGACATTCGGACTGATTTCAAAAAATAGTCCTACGGACAAGGCCGTTCAAAGGCAATTGAATACCGAAAAAGAGTTGTATCTCATTGAATATATAGGATCACGAGTCGTCGAGAGCATGCAGGCAGCGATTGCGGCGGTTGAACAATTAGAATCTGAATGCGACGCTTTGCTTTATATCACCTTGGAAGGATTGCCGGATAAAGATGGAAAACAGCTAACCGACCGGGAGATAATGCCGGTTTTGGTGAAAACATTCGGTAAACCGGTCATTACCAATGCCATGTACCGGGTGAAGTACGGGGCGCTCAGCGCTGTCGTAAAAACCGGTCAGGAGCACGGTAAAATCGCGGCTGAAATGCTTTTAGCACTGATGCGCGGCGCTCCGATTTCCAAAAACACGATCACTCAAAACCAGTTTGGCCAACGCATCATCAATGTCGACGCGATGGTCGCATTGGGAATTCAACCTAAGCCGCTGCTGATTCGAAGCGCAACGCTGGTTCGAACTGAACGTTGATCCATCGGCAGAAATGGAATCGAAATCGTGACGGGATATGACCCGATACCCCGTGGCGGTTTGACCATGGCCAAAAGGGGAGGTTGATGATGCCGGCTAAGCTGTTTCCCAAAAGCATCGTATCCAAACTGTTCCTGCTCAATAGCATTATCCTCATTGCATTCGGCGGCTTCATTCTCTTCAACTTCGCTTTGATCCGGCAGATGGAGCAAACTGTGATCGCCCTGGTGGACGAAGGCGTCGATCCAATCATCGCCAATGCAACCTTCAGCAGGGAACTCAATGCTCTATCTTCCGATATCCAACTGCTGGTCGGTACATTTTCGCTGGAACGGGAGAAGCTGAAGACAGAATCCGAGCGGCTGGCCTCCAATCTCGAGAAGATCGCTCTTCCCATGGAGAAGCATCGCGTTTCGGATGAGCTTTTGAAGCAATACGCGGCGGCGTTCAATGATGTGTTGCGTCAATGCAGCCGGGTCGATGCGATTCTACTTCGGATTGAACCCATCGGAATCGACCTCGATGGTTTGTTCAATCGTATTGAAAACAAGGCCACCGAGGCCATCATAACGTTTAAATTGCAGGGAAGAGAATATGAAATCAGCTCGGTGGAGCAGATCAGCGCCCTTATCCCCGATCTGCGTTATCTGCTGCTGAAAACCAAGCTGCTGCTCACCGAGTCCCAGCGCGCGCATTTTAAAAGAGCCACGGCCGATCGGGATGACGAGGCGCGCATCCAGGAAACGCTGCAAGAGACGGCATCATCGCTATCCGCCGTGACCACCGCTGGTCAGGGGCTGGCCCCCCTGGGGAGTGAAGCCATGGCCCGAGTCCAGGCGATGACCCAGGAGATCGGCATCCTCCACCAAGCCATGCGAGATCTCCAGACGAGCCTCGGCGCGCTCTATGCCAACCAGGATGTAGTGCTGCGAACCATGGCCTCCGCGGGGGAAGATATCGGCAAAACCACGGCTCGGATGAGGGCGAAGGTGATTGGTAATGCTCGTTCCTTCGGAAGTGTCATGGCCCTGCTCTCCCTGCTTGTTATCGGCGTGACGTTGGCGGGTAGCATCTATGGGATCAGGATAACGAAACCGATTCAGCAATTGACGCGTTCGGCCGCCCTTATCGCGGCGGGTGATCTGGACAAAGAGATAACAAGCAAGGGGGACGATGAGATTGCACTTTTATCGCGCAGCTTTGCCCAGATGCGGGATGCCGTCCGGGATAAATTGAATGCCCTGGCCGAAAACAACGCGTCCATGGCCCGTGAAATCGGGCTGCGCCAAGGAACCGAAGCAGCGTTGCGGCAGAGCGAAAGCAAATATCGGACCCTGTTGGAAAATTTACCCCAGAAGGTTTTTTACAAAGATCGCGATTCGGTCTACATTTCATGCAACCGAAGCTATTGCAACGACCTGAATATTCGTCCTGAAGAAATTGCCGGCAAGTCCGATCACGATTTTTTCCCAGCCCAATTGGCCGAGAAATATATCGCTGACGACCAACGCATCATCTCCGGCGGCAAAACGGAAGAGATAGAAGAAGCCTATATCCTGGGTGGCCAAGAGATCATTATTAATACCGTCAAAACACCAGTGAAATCAGAGGGCGGCGAAGTCGTGGGTGTTTTGGGTATTTTCTGGGATATCACCGATAAAAAGCGCACCGAGGATGAACTGCGCAAATATGAACGCATCGTCGCCACTTCCAAAGATCTCATGGCGATGGTTGGTACCGACTATGTTTACCAGGCAATTAACGAAGCTTATGTCAGCTTTCATGAAAAACCTCGGGAAGCGATCGTCGGTCACACCATGGCGGAACTCTTGGGTGATGATCAGTTCAAAAGGGTCATCGAGCCCAATCTCGAAAAATGCCTGCACGGCCAAAAGATCAATTTTCAAGATGTGTTTGAGTTTCCTGGAATTGGAAAAAGGTATCTGGATGTGGCGTACTATCCTTTCTTCGGGCGAGAGAACAAGGTCTCCGGCATCGTGGTCAATGTCCGCGATATTACCCAGACAAAATTGCTGGAGACCCAGCTCAATCAGGCACAGAAGATGGAGGCCATCGGCACCTTGGCCGGCGGCATTGCCCACGATTTTAATAATATCCTTGGGGCGATTATCGGATATGCGGAGCTTTCGCTGTTGGAGGTCTCCGAGCGCGCGGAGCTAAGAAACTATCTGGGTCAAGTGCTTACGGCCGCGGGACGCGCCAAAGAGCTGGTGCAGCAAATCCTGTCATTCAGTCGCCAAAGCGAGCACCAGAAAAAGCCTCTCAAAATAGAACCCCTGGTTGCGGAGGCGACCAAAATGCTGAGGGCCTCGATACCCACGACCATCGAAATTCGCGTTGAAACACATAAGAGCACTGGCGTCGTCATGGCGGACCCCACCCAGATTCACCAGGTCATAGTCAATCTCTGCACGAACTCGGCCCATGCCATGCGGGAAAAAGGAGGGGTCCTGACAATTGGCTTAGACGATGTCGAGGCCGATGCCCAATTGCGCGTCCGGTTTCCAAATCTGAGGGAAGAATCTTATGTCCGCCTGAGCGTCAAGGATACCGGGCATGGGATTCCCGAGGAAACGCTTAACAGGATTTTTGAGCCTTATTTCACCACCAAGGACAAAGGGGTCGGCACCGGTCTGGGACTGGCCGCGGTGCATGGTATCGTCCAGAGCTACAATGGCGCCGTCGATGTGCAATCCAAGGTAGGCGAAGGAACGGTTTTTACGATTTATCTTCCCAAAACCATTTCCAAGGCAGGCATTGAATCCGATACAGTCGAACCAAAGGCTTTGCCGCGTGGTGAAGGTCGTGTCTTGCTGGTGGATGATGAGGCGCCGCTGTTAAAGGTGATGCGCAATATGCTGGAACGAATGGGTTATGAGGTCACTGCCCATCAAAGCTCGCAGGCCGCCTTGGAAAGCTTCAGGGCCGCCGTGCATTCGTTCGATCTGGTGATAACCGACCAGACCATGCCGAAAATGACGGGCCAGGAACTGTCGCAACAGATCCTCAAGATTCGTCCGGGCATCCCCATTATTTTGTGCACCGGTTTCAGCGAACTGATTGACGAGAGCATCGCTAAAAAAATCGGAATTAGCGAATATCTCAAAAAGCCGATCAGCATGCGCAGCTTGCACGAGAGTCTGCGCAAGGCGTTGGCTCACGCCCAACGGGACTGGCATTGACCCCCGAATCCGCTCGGCCCCTCGGGCGGCTCACGCTTTCCATCGCATCGGCGGGTTAAGGGAATGCATCGGAAATCCGTCCATGGTGCGCTGCTGGCCTGCCTTTATTGTTATTGACTCCATTGTGACAGATGGGCTATCAGATTCGGTTCATGATAATGGCGCAGGCGGGCCGAGGGCCACCGGAACCTAACCGGCTTGCCGGGTGTTGCCCGCGCGGTTTCAAGATGAGGGATTGGCTCATGATTCAGCTCATACGCGGATTTAAAGACATTCTGCCCGGCGAAGTGGCCCTGTGGCAGCATATCGAGCGCACGGCCGTGGCGCTGTTCGCCGCCTTCGGTTTCGATGAGATCCGCGTACCCATCATGGAAAAAACCGAGCTGTTTGCCCGGGGCATCGGTGAGGACACCGACATCGTCGAGAAGGAGATGTACACCCTGGACGACCGCGGCGGCGACAAACTCACCCTGCGGCCCGAGGCCACCGCCTCCATCGTGCGCGCTTACATCCAGCACAAGCTTTACGCCGAAGATCCCCTGCGCAAATTCTACACCATCGGGCCCATGTTCCGGCGCGAGCGGCCCCAGAAGGGGCGCTACCGGCAGTTCTACCAGATCGACGTGGAAGCCTTCGGCATGGCCGGCCCTTACATCGATGCCCAGATGATCTATATGCTGCACCTGTTCTTCCAGCGCTTGGGGGTCAGCCGGACCCAGGCCCACCTCAACTCCCTGGGCTGTCCGGCGTGCCGGCCGCTTTTCCGCGAGGCGCTCGCGGCGCTGTTGAGCAAGGTCGAGGATCGATTGTGCGCCGACTGCCGGCGCCGCCAGGCGCGCAACCCCTTGCGCGTGCTGGATTGCAAGGTGCCCGCCTGCCGCGAGGCCGTGGCCGATGCGCCGGCCATCGTCGATTACTTGTGTGGGGATTGCCGGCAGCATTTCCAGAGCGTCACCGAACATCTTACAACGCTGGGCGTGCCCTTCGAACTGGACAGGCGCCTGGTGCGCGGCCTGGATTACTACACGCGTACCACCTTCGAGATCCAGACCGACGTGCTCGGGGCCCAGAGCGCCGTGGCCGGCGGCGGGCGCTACGACGGCCTGGTGGAGACCCTGGGCGGGCCGGCCACACCGGCCATCGGCTTTGCCGTGGGCTTCGACCGCCTGGTGGAGGTTCTGGGCCAGAGTCTGAAGATCGAAAATCCCAAGCCGGCGCTTTTCTTCGCCGCCCTGGGCGAGGCGGCCCGCCGGCAGGCCTTTTACTGGTGCGCCGAACTGGCCGCCGCCGGCATCTATGTGGAGATGGAGCACGCGGACAAGAGCCTCAAGGCCCAGATGAAGCGCGCCGACCGCCTGGGCGCCGCCCGGGTGCTGATCGTGGGCGAGGCGGAACTGGCCTCGGGCAAGGCCAACCTGCGCGACATGGCCACCAAGCAACAGACCGAGGTGGCGCTGGCGGGCCTGGCGGATACGCTCAAACAGACATTGATTGTTTCATCATAAAGGTTTCGGACCTAAAAGGAGTAAAGACGTGGCTGACCTGTTAGGCGACATGCGAAGAACGCACCATTGCAACCAACTGGGTGCGGATGACGTCGGACTCGAGGTGATCCTCATGGGCTGGGTGCAGCGCCGCCGGGATCATGGCGGCGTGATTTTTGTGGACCTGCGCGACCGCGAAGGCCTCACCCAGGTGGTCTTCAACCCGGATGTGCATGCCGAACCCCACGCCAAGGCCCACGATCTGCGCAGCGAATTCGTCATCGGCGTGCGCGGCCGGGTGACGGCCCGGCCCGAAGGCATGGTCAACCCCAACCTGAGCACCGGCGCCATCGAAGTCATGGTCAGCGAGCTGCGCATTCTGAATGTGGCCGAAAACCCGCCCTTCCTGATCGAAGAGAATGTGGAGGTGACCGAGGCCACGCGTCTCAAGCACCGCCACCTGGACCTGCGCCGGCCCAAACTGCAGAAGAACATCATCCTGCGCCACAAGGCCGGGGCCGCCGTGCGCCAGTACCTCAACGGCAACGGGTTCCTGGACATCGAAACCCCGTTTCTGACCCGCAGCACCCCCGAAGGGGCGCGCGACTACCTGGTGCCAAGCCGCGTCAATCCCGGCCAGTTCTACGCCTTGCCCCAATCGCCGCAGCTCTTCAAGCAGCTGCTCATGGTCTCGGGCTTCGAGCGTTACTACCAGATCGTGCGCTGCTTCCGGGATGAAGACCTGCGCGCCGACCGCCAGCCCGAGTTTACCCAGATCGATCTCGAGATGTCGTTCATCGGCGAAGAAGACATCATGGCCATTTCGGAAGGTTTGATCGCCTATGTCTTCCAGGAAGTCCTCGGCACCGCCATCCCCCTGCCGCTGCCCCGGTTGACCTATACCGAGGCCATGGACCGCTTCGGCCTGGACAAGCCCGACATCCGCTTCGGCATGGAGCTCAAGGAGATTTCCGACATCGTCGCGGGGTCCGGATGCAAGGTGTTCGCCGACGTGGTCAAAAAGGGCGGCATCGTCAAGGCCCTCAATGCCAAAGGTTGCGTGGAGATGTCGCGCAAGGAGATCGACGACCTGACCCAGTTCGTGGCGGTCTACAAGGCCAAGGGCCTGGCCTGGATCAAGGTGCGCGAAGAAGGTTGGCAGTCACCCATCGCCAAGTTCTTCACCGACGAAGAGAAGGCGCGCCTGGCCGAGCGCATCGGCATGGCCCCCGGCGACCTGATCTTCTTCATGGCCGACCAGCCCAAAATCGCCAACGAAGCCCTGGGCCAATTGCGCAACCACCTGGGCCACAAGCTCAAGCTGATCGACCCCCAGGCCTTCAACTTTACCTGGGTCACCCATTTTCCCATGTTCGAGTGGGACGAAACCGAAAAGCGCCACGAGGCCCTGCACCACCCCTTCACCGCGCCCCTGGAGGCCGACTACCACCTGCTGGAGAGCGACCCCACCAAGGTGCGCTCCCGGGCTTACGACCTGGTGCTCAACGGCTTCGAAGTCGGCGGCGGCAGCATCCGTATCCACGACATGGCGCTGCAATCCCAAGTCTTCAAGATTCTGGGCATGGACCAGGCGACCTACGAAGGCAAGTTCGGCTTCCTGCTCGATGCCCTTAAATCCGGGGCCCCGCCCCACGGCGGCCTGGCCTTCGGTATCGACCGCCTGGTGATGCTCCTGTGTCGGGAAAGCTCCATCCGCGAGGTGATCGCCTTTCCCAAAACCCAGAAGGCCGCCTGCCTGCTCACCGGTGCGCCCTCGGACGCGGCCCAGGCCCAGCTCGACGAACTGTCGCTGCGTATCAAGGCCACGGCCAAGGTGTAACTCCGGCGGGATCACACCTTTTTGGGTTTTTCAAACGGTTCAGTCTCGGCTGCCGATTCGGGCACCAACTCGATGATCGTGTCGGTCTGATCGAGGTCGGTGTAGGCTTTGGTTTCATCCAGGGGTGGGGCGGCCTCCGGGCTCGGGGGCCTTTCGGCGGTTTTTTCCGTTGCGCGCTTGCCCATGATCTGGTCGATGCCCTGCTGGATGGCCTGGGAGGTGCGTAGAATCGACTTTTTGGCGGTCTGGGTGCTGCTTTCCCAAGTTTTCCGGGCGACCTCCGGATTGAGGCGGGTGCGCATCGCGGTGCGAAGGTCTTCGTACCCCTCGCGAACGCTGAAGGAGAGCGATCCGCCCCGGAAGAAACGATCGGCGAAACCATTGGGTTCACTCTCCGCGGAGCTCACCGCCGGTTGGTAATCGGCCGGGACCATCACCAGGTCGGGTCCGAATTGAACATCGGCCATATCGATCTGCAGCACGCGATTTTCGGTCAGCAGGAGCTGCAGGATTTTGCCGTCCTCCCGATCGACGATCAGGTCCGCCAGGGTCTCGACGTGCTTGCCCGCGTGGGTCGTGATCTTGCACCCGCGCAACGCCTTCAGGCCGCGCGAGACGACCTCCGGCGGCACCGCCCGGCCTTCGCCCTGGCCGGCCACGATGACGAAATCACGGCTGAATTTGAGGATATCGCCAAAGCCCACATAGATCTCCGGTTCCTTTCCGAAGGCGCCGGAGCGATAGGAGATCCCCTGGATGCGCTGGGCTCCTTTATCGATATAGACTTCCGAAACCCATCCCAGTCGCTGGCCCTCCTTCAACGCAATGACCATCGCGCCAAGCAGCTTGGTACCTCTCTCTTTCGATGACATGGTCGCCCTCCTTTCATCGCGGCGGCATGGCCGCTGGTATTTGCTGTTTACTCTCAGGTGCGATCAGGACCATCCAAGATAGAATAAGCTAATAATATATTCCCGATATTCTCCCATTCAAGAGGGGGTTGCCGTTCTCGATGCGAGCGGCTTGCAATCCTTGCAATTGCATTTAGCTTGACTCCAGCCGAGTAGCAGAAAAGCGTAGCGGCCCCTGGTGCCGCTCAAAATCAAAGAAGAGAGGTGTCCCATGGTTCATAACCCTCCCAAAGATATGCCGCGGATCACGCCCTATCTGCACTATCAGGATGTGGCGGCCGCCGTGGCCTGGCTGGAGAAAGCTTATGGTTTCACGTCGCGTTTCAGCATGCCCGATCCCAAGGGCGGCGGTCTCATGCACGCCGAAATGACCTTCGCCGATGGGGTCGTGATGATGGGCCCGATCATGCCCGAGCACGGCGCCCTGAGCCCCAAAGACCTGCCGGGCGTCAATCAAGGGCTCTACATCTACGTGGACGACCTGCAACGCCACTACGAGCACGCCCGGGAAGCCGGCGCCCGCATCATCACGCATCCCGAGACCATGTTCTGGGGAGATCGGATCTACGCCACCCTGGATCTTGAAGGTCATCATTGGACCTTTGCCCAACATGTGGAAGATGTTCCGCCCGAGAAGATGAAACCGCCGGGCTCTTAACCACCGGAGAAAAACTACGCAAAGGCGTCAGGGGCCATTCGGCCACGACCTTTCCCTGGGTCTGGGAGGCCGATCGGCATCTTGACCCTTTGCGAAGCGCTGCCGGCCTTTGCCAACCCCTGTGCAATTTGCAGCCGGATGCGGATGAACGGCCTGCCCGACTTGCAGAAGATATGGTGGTATTGGGCCGCAAATAGGGTCCATTGCTGATAGCACGCCAGGGGGCCTGCGCTTAATCTGGCTGGAGTAACTTACTTCATAGAAAAGGGGAGGTATCGATGCCAGCAAGAAAATTCATCGTGGTGCTTGCCATCATCGCCAGTCTCGGTTTGGCGATGGGTTGCAGTGACGGTCCGGCCGAAAGGGCGGGCGAAAACATTGACGAAGCTATCGATAAAGCCGGTGATAAAGCCGAAGAGGCGGGGGACAAGATCAAGGATGCGGTGAAGTAGCGCCGAACTTGCGCTTTAATCCAAGTGAATCACTGCCATGGCGGCGGTGAAAACCGCCCATACCGGATCGCCTTTTACGATCTTCAACGATTTCCGGCTATATTCGGTGAGGATGGTACACAACTCGGTACGATCGGAAATTCGGACCACCACCTCTGTATTGATCTTGCCTCTCATGACCCGAAGCACCGAGCCTTTGAAACGATTCTCAGCCGAACAGGCCGGCTCCTCAACCCCCTTGTAAAGGATCACCCAGGGGGCCTTTACTTCCACGGCCACCAGGCATCCCGGCTCGAGACCCAGCCGAGTCTGGCTGTCCCTGGTGACCACCGAACGGATGCTGTGGCCATCGATGCAAACGATATCGACGAAGGCCTGCACATCGCCGACCTGAACTTTCTCGATCTTGCCGAAGAAAGCGTTGCGAGCGCTGGTTTTGCGCCGGTTCTCGCGTTCGATATGCAGGCGCTCCACTTTTCGGATCTCTTCCTCTGAAAACTCGACATACGAAGCGGCCAGGTTCGGCGTGGAGTGGCCCATGATCCGCTGCACCACCGGCAGCGGCACGTTGCTCTGCATCAACTCGATGGCCCTCGATCTTCGGATCGCTTCGGGGGTTCCCATTTCCCGGGGAATGCCGGCTGCCTCGGCGCAATCATAAAACTTGCGGCGTACGTGGGCCGGATCGATCTTAAACAGTTCCGGCTTGAACAGTTCCGGCGTTGCGCTGGCAAGTCGAAGCTCGCCCAAGGCGTTCTTGATTTCATCGGCCAGCAGCTCCGGTATCTGAACCTCCCGGGTGCTTGCGCTGTGCACATCCCCTTTGCGAAACAAGACTTTGCGTTTCTGGAAATCGATGTCGTTGACAGGGTTCAGGCTGAGGATCTCGTTGAGCCTTGCACCGGTGTGGCGGATCAGCAGGAAGATCAGGAGCACGCGCTTTCGCGACCATCTTCGATTCGTTCCCGCGGGGGCGTTCGCCCAGGTGCGAAAGGCGTGCTCCAGGCGTTGCAGTTGGACCGGATCCATCGTTTTTTTGATCGTTGCGGCGACCATGCCGGTATGGCTGGCGGGCGTCATCGGGCGAGTTCCCTCCTTCTGAAATCTCCCTTGACAGCAGCATAAAGGATACGTTAAGGGACACCGTAATTGGCACGATAAATAATTAATACGTGCCAAAAAGTCAAGGCCAGAAATATACAAACGACCCGAACGAGGTGGGCCATGCCGCATGGAAGTAAAGTGGGCGCCGGTACCGAGCAAAGCGCACCTATCCCGCCGGAAGCAACCCCCGGCAAGGCGCCATCGCTGGGGCGCAGCTTCCGTATCGACCGGGTGGAGCTGGCCGGCTCTTTCGGCGATCTGGGTACCCTGCTGCCCATCGTCGTGGCCATGATCCTGATCAACAAGCTGAGCCCCACCACGGTCTTCCTCTCCTTCGGCCTTTTTTATATCGGCACCGCCTTTTACTTCCGCTTGCCCATTCCGGTGCAACCCTTGAAGGCGGTGGGGGCGATCGCCATCGCTTTTCCCAACCAGATCACGGAATCGGTCATCGGCGCCTCGGGTGTTCTCTTCGGCGCCCTTTTGCTTCTGTTCTACGCGACCGGCCTGGTCGACAAGCTGGCCAGAATTTTCACCCAACCGGTCGTCCGAGGCATCCAACTGGCGCTGGGGCTCGTTTTTTTGCGCAAAGGCATCGATTTGATTGTGGGTAAAAGCATGTTCCTTTCCGGTGTGGTCGGCAAATACCCCGACGCCGGCATCAACTTGATTCTGGGCGCGGTGGTCTTTGTCATCGTGTTGCTGCTGCTCGACAATAAGAAGGTTCCGGCCGCCATCGCCGCCGTGGGCATCGGCATCATTGCCGGCTTTGCCCTGGGCGGATTGGGCGACCAGAAGCTGTCCCTGGGCCCCACCCGAATCCATGTGTTGTCGTTTTCATTGCACGATTTCTGGATCGCCTTCATCATGCTGATTCTGCCGCAGATCCCGCTCACCATTGGCAACGCCTGTGTCGGCACCTCCGATTTATGCACGACACTCTATCCCAAAGATCCGCTGCTGGCCAAAACCAGCGCGGGCAGGTTCGCCCTCACCATGGGGATTGCGAACCTGCCGGCCGGCTTTTTCGGGGCAGTTCCCATGTGCCATGGGACCGGCGGCCTGGCCGCGCACTACCGCTTCGGGGCCAGGACCGGCGGCGCGCCCTTGATGATCGGCGCCATCCTGGTGGTGTTGGCGCTCGTATTCGGCGAGGCCGGCTTCACCTTTCTGACTCTTCTGCCCAATTCGGTACTGGGCGTGCTTTTGATCTTTGCCGGTCTCGAGCTTTGTCCGCTCATCAGAAGCCTCAAAACCAATGAGGAGTACTTCGTTGCGCTCCTGATCAGCGGCATTTCGCTGGCCGTGCCCAATATGGCCTGGGCCTTCGGGATCGGTATTCTGGCGGATCTTTTCATTCGAAAGGCTGGCATCAAGATCTAATCCCTCCCTGGGGGTCTATCTGAGCCAAAAGACCCTCAAAGCTGCTTTAGATCCACCTTGCGATCTTCAATCTTGTGCAATTTCTGCGGATTCGATATATCTAAAAATCTTAATACGAAATAGCTGTCTGATGCGCTGCTTTCCTCCTGCTTCCATTTCCCCGTCGAACACTCGTCCACTGGGAGATTTGCCGTGTCCGGAAACCCAAAAGAACCATCCGGTCAAAAGGGAGTCGATCAGATGAGCGCAAAAATTCATACGGGCGAATTTCTGCGCGTCTTGCGCGAAAAAGCCGAACAGCTTGTTCAACAACAGGTCGACCCATCGGCTTTGTCCGACGAAATAGATTTCAAACGCCTGACCCACGAACTGGAGGCCCAGTATGTGGAGTTGCAGCTGCAAAATGAAGAACTGCACCGGATCACTCAAGAACTGACGGCCTCGCGCAAGCAAGGCGAGCAGTACCAACAGGAGAGCGAAGAACGTTTCCGCACCATGGCGGACGGGTTGCCTTTAATCGTGTGGGTCCACGATGCCGAAGGTCGGCAACAGTTCGTTAACCAGACGTTTCTGGAGTTCTTCGGCGTCACTTCCGGAGAAATACAAGGCGAACGATGGCAACAACTCCTGCACCCCGACGACGCCCAGGCATACACCAATGACTTCATCACCTGTGCGCGCCAGCGGCGCCCTTTTCATGCCTGCGCGCGTGTTCGGCGGGCAGACCGCCAGTGGCGCTGGATTGAATCCTGGGGAAGGCCGCGCCTGTCATCAGCGGGTGATTTTCTCGGATATGTCGGCACCAGCGCCGACATCACCGCCCGCAAGCAGGCCGATGAAGAGCTCAACACCGCCATCCAGTTTTTGAGCTTGGTAAACGCAAGCAAGCACCCCCAGGAACTGATCAAGGCCGCCATCGACTTCATTTGCCAAAAAAGCGGGTGTGATGCCGTGGGAATCCGGCTCCCAAGGGGCCCAGGTTATCCTTACGTTGAAACCCGTGGATTCTCCGATGCCTTTTCTAAGAAGAATGCGCTGTGTATGCTGGGCCAACAGGGCCAGGTATATTGTGACAGCAGCGATCATCGGGTCTCGGCATGCATGTGCGCCAACGTGATCTACGGGCATTTCGATCCAGGCCGGCCCTGCTTTACGGAAAAAGGCACCTTTTGGACCAACAGCACGACGGAACTGTCGGCCCCAAACCCGGCAGCCGACTGCCAAAGGCTGGTATGCAGCCGGTGCAACCGTGAAGGCTACGAGTCTATGGCCCTGATCCAGCTTCGCTCCGGCACCGAACCGCTGGGACTTCTTCAGCTCAACGATCGCCGCAGAGACCATTTCAGTCTCCAGGCCATCACCCTCTGGGAGAGACTATCGGATTACCTCTCGGTGGGCCTGTCCAAACTCGCTGCCGAAGAAGACTTGCGGCGCATGAACACGACCCTGGAGCAGATGGTGTCCGAGCGCACCCGTCTCGCGGAGGCCAGGGCCAAACAGCTTCAATCGCTGGCCGTGGAGCTGATCGAGACCGAGGAACGTGAGCGCAGGCAATTTGCACACTTGCTGCATGATGATCTCCAGCAGTTGCTGGCGGCCGCCAAAATGCAACTGCAAGCCCTATCCGACCACCATCCGAATCGATCCGATCTGGCCCCAGTGGAGCAAATTATCGGCGATTGCATTGTCAAATCCCGCCGTCTCTCCCAAGAATTAAGTCCTCCGGTGTTGCGTCACTCCGGTCTGGTTCCATCTTTGCAATGGCTGGCCCATCGGATGGGCGAGCAATTTGATCTGGCCGTCGAATTGGAAACAAATTTGGAAGTGCGGCATGAAAACACGCCCCTGAAAACCTTTTTGTTTCGTGCGGTTCAGGAGCTATTGTTTAATGTCGTCAAGCACGCCGGGGTATTGCGCGCCAGGGTAGCGCTTAGCGGCACCGAATCGCATCTTTCCGTTGCGGTCAGCGATCAGGGGAAGGGGTTTGACCACGACCTGCTCAATGCTGCCAATGCCGGCTTCGGTCTAATGAGTATCCAGGAGCGGGCCAGGTACATGGGCGGCAGCCTGGCCATCGACAGCGCCCCCGGGCAGGGCAGCCACTTCGTGCTGGTCGTACCCCTCGGCGTATTAAATGATCATGTTGCTTCCAAACCGTTTAATTCCGCGAAGCCGAAACGCCGAATCTCGGACGGTCCGGCTGCTTCTGGTTCAGGAGGCACCCGCGTGTTGTTCGCCGATGATCATCATGTCATGCGTCAGGGTCTGATCAATCTGATCAGTGGGCAGCCCGGTATTCAGGTGGTCGGCGAAGCCGGGAGCGGCCGGGAAGCGATCGATCAAGCCCGGCATCTGCGGCCGAATGTCGTCGTAATGGATGTTTCTATGCCGGAAATGGATGGCGTGGAAGCCACGCGGCGCATCAAGGCCGAGTGGCCCGAGGTGCGCGTGATCGGCCTTTCGATGTACGAGGATGATCATGTGAAACAAGCCATGCGCCAGGCCGGGGCCGAAATCCTGCTCAGCAAAACCGCATCCATGCCTGAGTTGTTGAAGGCCATTTATGGCATTGGCAGGGAAGAGATCGCAAGGCCTGAAGAGACTTAAAAGGCACAGCGCTTCAACACACTTATGCGAGGATTGGATGAAGAATTTACCCAAAGTGATTCAACAGGGAGATATCGCCGGCATCATCGCCGAGCACTTCAAAGACCGCGAGACGATCACCTGCTATCTGGGGTCTAACGCCGCCACACCCACATCTTGCATGCAAGCGCTGACCGACGCCGTTAAAAACAAGGCGCCGCGGCTGCCGTTTATGCGGATGGTGCACCTGCTGTTGCAGGGACCGGTGCCCTATCTGGAGGAGGGCTTGCAGGACCGGATCATGACCTATTCCATCTTCTCCGGCGGCGAAGTGCGCCAGGCAGCCAACATGGGGCTGGCGTTTTACCTGCCCTGCACCCTGGCGAATTTAAATGTATTGATCGGCAAAGGGCAGAACTTCGCGCCGGATGTGGCCATCTTTAAGGTTCGCCGGCATCCCCACACCGGGGAGTACAGCCTGGGCCTTTCGGTGGAGGCGCTGCACACCGCCATCGATCTGGCCAGGATCGTCATTGCCGAAGTCGATCCCAGCATGCCGTATACCCTGGGTCAGAGCCTGGTGGACGCTCAATCCATCGATTATCTGATCGAAGCGGACATCCAGCCGGTCTATGAGCACCCGGCGCCCGATTTCGATCGCCTGTCGCCGGCCGAGCGGCGCATCGGCGCCCTGATCACCGAGCATTTCATCCGTGACGGCGTCACCCTGCAAACCGGCATCGGCAAAATCCCCGATGCCGTGGTCAGCATGATCGAAGATGCCGCCCCCAAGGACCTGGGCGTCCAAACCGAGCTTTACGGCGACGGATTGATGCGCCTGCAACAGGCCGGCATCGTCACCAACCGTCGCAAGGGCGCCAATCTGGGCTACAGCACCACGAGCCTGGTCATGGGCTCACGCGCGCTTTACGATTACGTCGACATGCGTTCGGGCGTGCAAATGCGGCCCTGCACCTATACCAATGCCATGGAAACCATCCGCCTCAACCGGCCCTTCATCTCGGTCAACACCGCCATCGGCGTGGACCTGTTCGGCAACGTGTGGGCCGATTTCATCGATCCGCGGCGATACTACAGCGGTGTGGGCGGCCAGCCCGACTTCATCCGCGCCATCAACGAACCGGCCATCGGCGCACCCATTATCGCCATGGAGAGCGTTACCAAAAAAGGCGAATCCAAGATCGTGCCCATGCATCCGGCCGGCATCAGCCTGACGGCCTCGGGTTACGACAGCATCGTGCTGGTGACCGAATACGGCATCGCCGACCTGCGCGGTTTGACCCTGGGCGGCAAAGCCCTGGCCATCGCCTGGGTCGCCCACCCGCGTTTCCGGGACGAATTTTTGCGCCGCCTGCACGACGACCCCCTGATCACCAAGCCGCATAGCTACAAGCCTGGTAAAGCGCCCGAGGGCGTCCGGCTGTACCAGGGGAATATTGCCCTGGAAGGTTGAGCGAACCCGGTTTTCCCCCGCGATCTTCAGCAGGGGAAAACCGGATATGACCACCGATGAGAACTACTGGCGGTCCTGCTGCGGCGGTTGCTGAACCTGCGGCTGGTTGACATTGCCCGTATCGTCTTGGGTGTTCATGCCATCCTGCTGATTGTCGACACCTTTTTTATCCTCGTCGCCCATGTATGCGCGCGGCTGTTCGTCGGTCTCTTGGGCCGCCCGCCCATCCGGCCCGGGTTGCTCGGAGCAGGCAAACAATGCCGCGGCGGCCATCATGATAGCTAATATGCTGACTTTATAGAACTTCATGTCGTCCTCCTTTTTATTAACGCCCGCCGGACAGCAGACGTCGTCCGGCCCGTTCAGGCCGTTTCTTAAACTCGGATGCAAAGTGTAGTCTTCAGGCGTGTTTAAGGAATAGTGGCACCCATGTAATCTGGGGGAGCAAAAGATAGTAGATTGGCTTGCCGTTGAACCGATCGGTTTGCCAAAAACACGCCCCGCAGCGCTTGAACCGGTTCGGAATGCAAATTATTATGGGAGAAATACCAAACGGAGGTGATGTATCATGGCCGTGGGTTGGTCCAAGGATGGGGCTATACAGGATCAAATCGATGCCAGTGTCCAGGACGCCGTCAAGTTGGCCCGCAGCCGGCTGGCCGCCGGCGACAGCTTGACCCATTGCGCGGCGTGCGACGCCGAGATCCCGGAGGCCCGGCGCAAGGCCATTGCCGGGGTGCGCCTGTGCATCGAATGCCAGTCCCGTCTGGAAAAACAACAGACCGCGCCCAGCGGCTACAATCGGCGCGGCAGCAAGGACAGTCAGTTGAAGTAAACGCGCCGTTGGGGTTCCGGCGGCCCTTACACCGGCATGCGGTCCGGACCCGGGAACAGCGCCACCGACAGCTCCTGCAGCTTGTACTTCTGCACCTTGCCGCTGGCGGTCATCGGGAAGCTCTCCACGAAGGCGATGTGCTGGGGGACCTTGTAGCGGCTGATCTGGCCGCGGCAGAAATCCTGGATGTCCTCGGGCCCCAGATCGGTCCCCTTCTTCTTGATGATGAAGGCCCCCACCTCTTCGCCGTACTTGCGGCTGGGCACGCCCACCACCTGCACGTCGGCGATGCCCTCCAGGCGATAGAGATACTCCTCGATCTCGCGCGGGTAGATGTTCTCGCCGCCGCGGATGATCATGTCCTTGTGGCGCCCGGTGATGGCCAGATAGCCGTCGGCATCCATGACCCCCAGGTCGCCGGTGTGCAGCCAACCGTCGGCGTCGATGGCCTTGGCCGTGGCTTCGGGCATGTTGTAGTAGCCCTTCATGACGTTGTAGCCCCGGCAGCAGACCTCTCCCTGCGCGCCCGTGCCCAATTGGCGGTGGGACTCAGGGTCCACGATTTTGACTTCGATGAGCGGCATGGCCCGGCCCACGGTTTCGGTGCGCCGGCGCAGGTCGTCGCCCGGCAGGGTCTGGGTGATTACCGGCGAGCCCTCGGTCAGGCCGTAGCAGATGGTGATCTCGCGCATGTACAGCTTGTCGATCACCTGGCGCATCACATGCACGGGGCAGGGGGAGCCGGCCATGATGCCGGTGCGCAGGGAGCTGAAGTCGAACTTGGCAAACAGCTTGTGGTCCAGCACGGCGATGAACATGGTCGGCACGCCGTACAGGGCCGTGCAATGCTCCTGCTCCACGGCCGCCATCACCTGCACCGGATCGAATTTTTCCAGGATCACCAGCGTGGCGCCGTGGCTCACGGCGGCCAGCACGCCCAGCACGCAGCCGAAGCAGTGGAACAGCGGCACCGGCAGGCACACCCGGTCGGCCTGGGTGAACTTCTGGTTCTCGCCGATCCAGAAGCCGTTGTTGCCGATGTTGTAATGGGTCAGCATCACCCCCTTGGGAAAGCCGGTGGTGCCCGAGGTGTACTGCATGTTGACCACATCGTGGGGATCGAGGGCCGCCTGGCGTTCGGCATAGGCTTGGGGCGGCACCATGGGGGCCATGGCCATCACCTCGGGCAGGGCGTACAGCCCGCGGTGCTTTTCCAGGCCCAGGAAGAAGACGCGCTTGAGATGGGGAAAGTGCACGCTCTGCAGCCGCCCACGCTCCTGCTGTTTGAGCTCGGGGACCAGGTCGTAGACCGTCTGTAGGTAGTCGGTGTCCATGTAGCCATCGATCAAAAACAGGTTTTCGGTTTGGGACTGTTCGAGCAGGTAGGCCAGCTCGGCGCTCTTGTAGTTGGTGTTGACCGTCAGCAGCACGGCCCCGATCTTGGCCGTGGCGAACTGCAGGGCCACCCAGTAGGGAATGTTGGTGGCCCACACAGCCACCTTCTCGCCCCTGGCCACGCCCAGGGCCATCAAGCCCCTGGCCAGGCGGTCCACCGTCTCGCCGAACTGACGATAGGTCATCCTGAAATCGCGGTCCACATACACGATGGCTTCGTTGTCGGGATAGCGCCCGATGGTTTCGTCCAGCATCCGACCCAGGGTGATGTCGCGCAGCGCCTCGTTCATATCGGCTCCCTCTTGTCTCGTGTCCATCTATCTCGGAATGTACAGGACCGCGTATATGGCCGCCGGCTGCGGGCCCTTGCAGCCGACATTGTGCGGCACGATGGAGTTGTAGTAGGCGCTGTCGCCTTCGGCCAGGCTGTAGGTCTCATCGCCGTAAATCACCTCCACCGCGCCGTGCTGCACCACGATGAACTCTTCGCCTTCGTGGCTGGAGAGCTGCTTGGCCTGGGCCGATTCGGGCAGCAGCTCGATGTAGAACGGCTCCATGTGCCGGTCGCTCTTGCCCTTGCCCAGCGCGTAGAACTTCAGGTCCACGGGTTTGTCCTTGCCGCGCAGGGTGCTTAGCTCGTTTTTGCGCTCGGCCAGCCGCGTGACCAGCGGGTCCCGGCTCAACTGATCGTCCAGGAAGGTTCCCAGGCGCACATCCAGCGCCCGGGCGATCTTGAGCAGCGGCCCCAACGAGGGCACCACATTGTCCTCGATCACCGACCCCAGAAAATCCACGCCCAAATCGGTGCGTTCGGCCAGTTCCACCATCCCGATCTGTTTGCGCTCCATGAATGCCTTGATCCGCTGACCCACTTTATCCGTTTGCATATATCCTCCAGATAGTGCGCAACCCACTGTCCCGACATGAAAAAACTCCTCGGGGCACCCGAGCCGCGCCGCTTTCGATCACACAAAGCCGGTTTGTATATCTTATGTGTCGGGGTTGTTAAAGGGGAAATCCGCTTAGGCGCCGATCTCCTTTTTGAGCGCCAGTTTGTCTACTTTGCCGCTACCGAGCATGGGCAGCAGTTCGCGGATGAAGAAGCGCTTGGGAACTTTGTAGTTGGCCATTTTGGACCGGCACAGGGCCTCGAGTTCTTCGACGCGGACCGTTTGTCCGGGCATGGGCATGACATAGGCCCAGCCGACTTCCTGATAAAGGTCGTCGGGCGCCGCCACCACCGCGGCGAAGAGCACCTTGTCATGGGATTCGAGCAGCTCTTCGATTTCGCGCGGATAGACGTTTTCGCCGCCGGTTTTGAACATTTCGCTGATGCGGCCGGCGATGGCGATGTAGCCGCGCGCGTCGCGCGAGGCCAAATCGCCGGTATAGTACCAGCCCTGGGCGTCGATCACGGCGGCCGTATCCTGGGGGCGGTTGAGGTAGCCTTGCATCAGAAACGGGCCGCGCACGGCGATCTCGCCGATCTGCCCGTCGGGCAATGCGCGGCGTTCGGGGTCCACGATTTTAAGCTCGAAAGGTTCGGCGATGGCACCGGCGGTCTTCATCAGCGTGGCGCGGTCGTCCCCCGGCCGGGTATAGGTGACGAAACCGCACACCTCCGTGCTGCCGTAGCCGGTGATCATGGCCGCCTTGTTCTGGCCGCAGACATGGGCGAGCAGATCCATCATGATCTTGGGGGCCGCGGCCCCGGCCCAGATAAAAGCGCGGATGCTGCTGAAGTCGGTAGTGAAAAAACCGGGATCTTTGAACTGCAGCAGGAACATGACCGGTATCTGGCCGAGCACGGTGATCTTTTCCTGCTGGACGATGCGCAGGCTTTCGCCGGGATCGAACTTGTCCATGAAAACCAGGGTGCCGCCGCCCATGATGGTGGCAAAGCCGATTTCCACATCGGCGGCCACATGATTGATGGGGAAATGCAACAGGGCCCGGTCGCCGGCGGTCATGTGGAAGTATTCGAGCTCCCGGCGGATGTTGGCGATGATGCTGCGGTGCGTATGCACCACGCCTTTGGGTTTGCCGGTGGAGCCGGACGTATACATGACGAGCATGGGGTCGTCCGGTTGCACGCGGACGGCGCGCTGTTCGAGGGCTTCCGACAGTTCGGGACGTTCGGCGCGGACGAAGTCGGCGTAGGCCACGGTACCCTCGATGGGCGCCCCGATGACGATGATCTGCTGGAGGCAGTCGAACTCGGCGGCCAGCGCGCGCAGGGTATCGCCCAGATCCTTGTCGAGGTAGGTGCGCACGGCGACCAGGACGGCGGGTCGGCAGTCGGCGATCTGGTAGCGCAGTTCGTCCAGGGTGTATTTGGGGGTCAATCCGAGCCACCGGGCGCCGATTTTGGCCGCCGCCATATAGGTGATCGGAAACTCGTTGCGCGCCATGGAAAGCATGGCCACGCACTGCCCGTGCTGGACCCCGGCGGCCAGGAAGGCCTTGGCCGCCAGATCCATTTCATGCTGGAATTGTTTCCAGGTCAGGCGCTCGTTGCCGAACACCAGGGCTTCGCTGTCCGGTTTTTCATGGGCCCATTTTTCCACATGGTGCCAGGTCAGATCCATTTTCCGTGGGACCATAAATCCTCCTCTAGGCCCGCACCGTTTCGATGCGGGCATACCCGTGGTTGACGGCCCGGCCGCCGGTTGCATTCAGCACCGCAAAGAAAAGATCCCGGCCGCCGGGATCGATGCGCCGTTCGTTCAACTGCACCGTGATCGTTTCGCCGGGCAGCACCATGGCGCTGAAACGACAACAGAGCGCCTTCAGGCAGCGCGGATCGCCGCCGCCTTCCCGGTTGACGATCTCCCGCGCCGCCAGCGCCAGCGTGGCCGTGCCCTGGAGAATGATATCGGGCAGTCCCACGGCGCGGGCGAACTGCACGGAGGTGTGAATCGGGAAGTAAATATCGGCGCACCCATCGTAGATAAAGGGCGCCAGGGGATCGATGGGGATCGGCGCCTGCCAGACGGCAGACGCCTCGGGTTGCGCCCGGGGTACGATGGGGATATCCGGCCCGCCCTGTCCGGCACCGCCGCAGGTCACGCCCCGCAACAGGCCGCCGTTGTATTCGGTGAAAACGGGGGCCCCCGCGGCGTCGAAGGCATCCAGCCGGATAACGGCCTGCGTGCCGGCCCGGTGGGGCAGGATGGCGGCGATCTGCCCTTGAACCGTGAGGGCATCGCCCGGTTTCAGCGGGCGATGGAAGACCAGGTGTTCGGAATAATGAACCTGCCTCCGCAGGGCCTCCAGGGGGAATCCCTGGTCGGGCAGAAATTCAGGCAAGCGCTCGAAGATCGGCCAGGTGAGGGCCACGGCCTGCATGGGCGGCGCCAACGTCCCGCCGGCCCGTTCGTCATCGAAATACCAGGGGTTGCGATCCTGCACGGCGGCCGCGTAGTTCATGCTCTGGCGCAAGCCGAGGGTGCAGTGGTAGGCTTTCAGGGGGGTGCCGACGATGGCGGGATCGATCTGCATGATCTCCTTCCCGGCCGGAGGCCGCCCGGCCCACGTGAAGTCGAAGTTCAGAAAAAGCGGTCAGCGGAACACGGAAATGGTCGACCACGCCTGATGCCTCTTCGAAGGGCGCTTATGGCGACACATAGGAACAACAATAGTCCGTAAGTCGTTTTACTTTCAAACTGAATTTCGATTGGGCCGGCACTTCGAAGCTTTGGCCGCCTTCAACAGTCAGCCATCCGGAGCCGCCGGGGATCAAAACTTCGAGCTTGCCGTCCAGAATCTCCATGATCTCCTTCTCCGCCGTGCCGAATTCATACTCCCCGGGAAACATGATCCCCAGGGTCTTCCTGGCGCCGTCGGGAAAGATCACCGTGCGGCTGGTCACTTTGCCATCAAAGTAAATATTCGCTTTTTTCACGATGGTCACATTCTTAAAATCCAGCATGGTTCAACTCCTTGTTCGATCTGTCGATAACGCTCGTGCCAACGCTGCCGTATGCGATTAATCATCCAACCCGGTGCCGCGCTTTCCCATCGACATCGCTGCGTCCCCTGGTCAAACATCACCTCAGCCACCGCAATCCAAGATCGCCGACTAAAACTGAACTTCAGGAGGCTATCGGCGCACGATACCAAAAGCGGACCCTCAGGCAAAGAGGCAAACTCATCTGGCCAAACATCTCAACGCGCTGGCCCTTGCCCAGGCTATAACGCTCAGCCGTTTGTTAAAAAATAACTTCGATGCTGTATTGTTTTTTAGAAAAAAATTACTCAAACTATCGAATTGGTTTGAATACCTTGCTGGAAAACGAAATGGGACCGACGACCAAAAACGATCACCGCGCACCCCCTAAAAAGCTGTTCAAGGTTATCCTGGGAACTGCGGGTGTCTCCATTTTACTGCTGATGGTCCTTCTGATCTGGGGAGGGCCGGGCCTTCTTTTGCCCCCAGTGCCGTGGTTCATTCCTTTTGTAAACGCCTCCAGTGCGATCACCTTTTTCTCCGTGGCCTTCCTGGCGCTGGGTCACCATGCCGTGCTGCGGGCCCCATCCTCCTTCTGGATTGGCATCGGAGCGGCCGGTTTCAGCGTTTTGCTCGTTTTTCGAACGCTCTCCTGGCCCGGTCTTTTGCCCGGCGGCGGATTCATCATCGGCAGCACGCTCGGCGTAACGGCATGGTTCCTTCAGTGCGGCATCACGATTCTGTGTGTCTTTCTATGGGTATCCGCCACGGCCTGGCGGCCCAGGGAAAAAGACCTGGCAGGCTTGCGCCTGCCGATCGTGTCCGGCGGCTGGATCCTGTTCTTGATCATCGGGTCGATCCTCGTCATTCAGGCCGAGCGATACCTGCCGTCGCTGGTCGATCCGGCCGGATCTTACAAACCATCGCTGCTGGTCTGGAACCTGGTGGTGGCGACCCTATTTGCCGGGGGCGCCGTGCGGTCCACCCGGAGCCATATCATGAACGGTGATGCGCTGCTCGGGTACATGGCCATCGCGCAGATCGGATTTGCTTTTGCCATATTCGCCACTCTGATCGGCATGCAGCGGTATGACTTGTGGTGGTATGTGACGCGCATCATTCCGACCTGCAGCTCGCTGATTGTGCTTTTCGGGCTTCTTTATGAAGAGGTTCAGCTTTTCCGGCGCGAACGGGAAAAGACGGACCTGGTACGGGGGGCCCGGGAGGAACTGCTGCGCAATGAAGAGCGGTTCAGGGCGCTGGTGACGGCCAGTTCCGAAGTGCTTTATCGCATGAGCCCGGACTGGAGCGAGATGCGCCAGCTCGAAGGCCGGGGCTTTCTGGCCAACACCCAAAGCAACCGCAACTGGCTTCAGGAATATATTCACCCCGACGATCAGGCGCATGTGAAGCGTGCCATCGACGCGGCCATTCGAACCAAGAGCACCTTCGCGTTCGAACATCGGGTGATACGGGCGGACGGCAGCCTGGGGTGGACCTTTTCCCGGGCGGTTCCGCTGATGGATGCCAAGGGGGAAATCCTCGAATGGTTCGGCGCCGCCAACGATATCACCGAGCGCAAACAGGCCGAAGAGGCGTTGAAGCAATTGACTCAGACACTCGAGCAGCGGGTGGTCGAACGCACCGAACTGGCCGAGACGCGCGCCCGGCAGCTCCATCAGCTTGCAGTTGAGTTGATTCAGGCCGAGGAGCGTGAGAGAGGCCGCATTTCCGATCTGCTGCACGAGGATTTGCAGCAGATCCTGGCCAGCGCCCGGTTGCAGTTGGAATCGGTCTTGGCGCTGATCCCTCCCGAGGCAGGCATGGATCATATCATCGGGCTGTTAGAGGCGGCCATCGCCAAATCACGCAGCCTGTCCCAGGAGTTGAGCCCGGCCATCCTGAATCATTCCGATCTGGTCACGGCCGTGCAATGGCTGACCCGGCATATGGCCGAGCAATTCGGATTGTCCACCGACCTGGATATCCATAACCGGCAGACAATCGAGCACATGCCCGTCAGCGTGTTCATTTTCCGGGCCATCCAGGAGCTCTTATTCAATGTCGTCAAACACGCCGGGGTCCAAAGCGCCCGCGTGGCGCTCTCCATCCAGGGATCGTCCATCGCCGTGCGCGTCAGCGATGAAGGCCGCGGTTTTGCTACCGCCCTGCTCGGTCATTCCAAAGGCGGCTTGGGGTTGTTGAGCCTGCGGGAACGGGCCAGCTACATCGGCGGCCGGCTGGATATCGACAGCGCCCCTGGCCATGGCACCCGCCTGACCTTGATCGTGCCGCTCAATTTGCCTGACGGCCACGCGTCCTACCCGCAAGGTGCCGGGCCGCCGCCGTCGGTTGCCCTGAATGGGGCGGCCCCATCGCCAAGCGCAGATATCCGCGTCCTGATCGCCGACGATCACAAGATTATACGCCAGGGCTTGATGCATCTGATTTCCGGGAAACCCGGGATCACGATCGGCGGGGAGGCCGCCAACGGCCGCGAGGCCCTCGAACTGGCCCGGCGCATACAACCCCATGTGGTCGTCATGGACATCTCCATGCCGGAAATGGATGGCATCGAGGCCACCCGGCGCATCAAAGCCGAGTTGCCCGGCGTGCGCGTGATCGGGCTCTCCATGCACGAAGATGAACAGATCAGTCGATCCATGCAGGCCGCCGGCGCGGATCGGTTGGTCAGCAAGGCGGCCTCGTCGGCCGAGCTGCTCCGCGCAATTTATGGCGCAAGTTGTTATTAGCACAAGGAATCATCAATGCATCGCACCCCTCGGATTCTCTTTGGCCTGGCCTGCCTGCTGGCGCTGTGGGCCTGCGGGGCCGGACCGCAAGACGCGGGCATCGTCTTTGCCATCGGCGGGGCGCCCGACGAGATCCAGGTGTGGGAAGCGATCGCGGCCGGCTTCAGCCGCGATACGGGCGTCCCGGTGCGCATCCTGCGCCAGCCCACCGACACCGCCCAGCGCCGCCAGGGGTTGCTGGTGGCCCTGGGGTCGGCCCAGCGCGATCCGGATGTCTTTTTGATGGACATCGCCTGGCTGGGGCTGTTTGCGGCCGCCGAGTGGCTGGCGCCTTTGGAAGAGGTCGATCTGGAGCCGTTCTTTCCCCAGGTGGTGCGCCTCACCGACTTCTTCGCCGATCAATTGATCGCCTTGCCCGTCACCGTGGACGTAGGTGTGCTGTACTACCGCGCCGATCTGCTCGCTGGTCCGCCGCCCCAAACCTGGGACGCGCTGGCCGCCCAGGCCCTGCGCGTCCAGCAGCGCTTGCGCCCCCGGCAACCCGGCTTCTTCGGCTTCGTGTGGCAGGGTGCCCAGTACGAGGGGCTGGTGGTCAACTTTCTGGATCTGGCCGGCAGCCGGGGCGGCTTCGTGCGCGACGGCGACCGCATCCGCGTGCAAAGCCCGGCCAACCTGCGGGCCCTGACCCGCATGGTGGATTTCATCCACGGGACGGCGGCGATCTCGCCGCCCAACACCTATACCGAAATGACCGAAGAGGAGGTGCGGCGCTACTTCCAGTCGGGCGGCGCGCTCTTCCAGCGCAACTGGCCCTATGCCTATGCCCTGCATCAGGCGGAGGGCTCGGCGGTGCAGGGCCGCACCGGCGTCAGCCCGCTGCCGGACCCCGACGACGGCGAGCGCGCCCCGACGCTGGGCGGCTGGCACGTGGGGGTCTCGGCCTTTTCGGACCGCCCGGCCGCCGCCCAACGCTTCGCCCGCTACCTGACCTCCGCCGCCGTGCAGAAAAAACTGGTGCTGGAGTTGGGGCTGCCCTCCGGCCGGCGCGATCTTTACGCCGACGCCGATGTGCTGGCCAAGTTCCCGCACTTTAAAACCCTGGCCGCAGTCCTGCCAACGGCCCGACCGCGACCCATCGTGCCCAGCTACACGCTGATCTCCGAGATCATGCAGCGCCGGCTCAGCGGCGCGCTGGCCCGCGACGACACCCCCGCCGCGGCCCTGGCCAAAGCCCAGCTGGAGATCGACCAACTGCTGGCCCGCACCGCGGACCGGCCCGCAGGGCAGGGCAGGCCATGATCGGCTCCCAGGCTGGCTGCGGCAGCGCCCTGCGCCGAACCCGCGGCCCGGCCCGCCGGCCCCTGTCGGCCCAGGTGCGCGGGTTCTGGTTCCTGGCGCCGCTGTTCGGCTTCATCGGCCTGCTGATCCTCATCCCCGTGCTGGGCACGCTGCTCGACAGCCTGTTCCGGGACATCATCTATCTGCCGGCGCGCTTCGTCTTGCTGGCCAACTTCCAGGCCCTGGCGGCCGATCCGGCCTTCTGGGGCGCAGTGCGCTTCAGCCTCCTGTTCGTGCTGGTTTCGGTGCCCCTGCAACTGCTGCTCGGGCTGGGCATGGCCCTGGTGCTCAACGAACCCATGCCCCTGCGCGGCCTGGTGCGGGCCTGCATGCTGGTGCCCTGGGCCATTCCGGCGGCGGTCACCGGCCGCGTCTTCCAACTGGTCTACAACTACAGCTACGGCGCGGCCAATTACCTGCTCGACCGGCTGCAGCTCAGCGCCGAGCCCGTCAACTGGCTGGGCACCAGCGTCAGCAGCTTCGTGGCCGTGGTGGCGGCCGACACCTGGCAGACCACCCCCTTTGCGGCCATCCTGCTGCTGGCCGGGCTGGCGGCCATCCCCGAAGATCTCTACGCCCAGGCCCGGGTGGACCAGGCCGGTCTGTTGCGCCGCTTTTTCAGCATCACCCTGCCGCTGCTCAAACCGGTGCTGATCGTGGCCCTGCTGTTCCGCACGATCCAGGCCCTGCGCGTCTTCGACATCATCTTCGTGCTCACCGGCGGCGGGCCGGGCGGGGCCACCGAGCCGCTTTCGATGCTGGCCTACCGGCACTTTGCGGCCGGCGACTTCGGCTACGGCTCGGCGGCCAGCGTGGTGCTGTTCGCCATCGCCCTGGGCCTTTCCCTGGTATACGTGCGGGTCGGCCGCTTCCAGGAGGGCCCATGAACGAACGGCGCCTCAAGAAAATTCTGATCCTGGCCGGCGCCGCGGCCACGCTGCTCTTCTGCCTGGGACCGTTTGTCTACATGCTCGCCACGGCCCTGGCCACCGACCCCGAGTTTTTGGGGCCCGGCCGGGAATTTGTGCCCACCCTGGCCCACTTTCACAGCGTGCTCTTTTCCGAGAGCGTGCACTTCCTGCGCTACCTGCTCAACTCCATGGTCATCGCCGGCCTCAGTGCCCTGGTCTCGGTCTTCATCGCCGCCCTGGGGGCCTACGCCCTGACGCGCCTGGCCATCCCGGGCGGCCGTTCGATCCTGCTGATCGTCCTGGGGATCTCCATGTTTCCGCCGGTCAGCCTGATCAGCTATCTCTTCAAGCTCATGAGCGCCCTGGGCTGGATGAACACCTACCCGGCCCTGATCCTGCCCTATGTGGCCTGGACCCTGCCGCTTTCGCTCTGGATTCTGGTCAGCTATTTCGCCCAGGTGCCCCGGGATCTGGACCGCGCCGGGCTGGTGGACGGCTGCTCGCGCCTCAAGATCCTGCTGCGCATCATCCTGCCGGTGGCGGCCCCGGGCGTCTTCGCCACCTTCCTGCTGGCCTTCATCTACGCCTTCAACGAGTTTTTGATCGCTCTGATGCTCACCACCGACCAGGCGGCGCGCACCATCCCGGTGGGCATCGCCCTGTTCGAAGGCCTGCACGGCCAGGTGGCCTGGGGCGAGATCATGGCCGCGGCCACGGTGACCACCATTCCGGTGGTGGTCCTGGTGCTGATCTTTCAACACCACATCATCCAGGGGCTCACCCGGGGAGCCGTCAAGACATGAACATCTACTACGAAAAGATCTCCAAGCAGTTCAAAACCGGGCGGGGCGTGGCCCATGCCCTGCGGGCCCTCGACCTGACCATTCCGGACGGGCAGTTCTTCATCTTCCTGGGACCCAGCGGCTGCGGCAAATCCACCTTGCTCAACCTCGCCGCAGGCCTGGACGCGCCCACGGCCGGAACCATCCGCTTCGGCGACCAGGTGGTGGCCGCCCCCCAACATAAGATCTTCGTCGAACCCGGCGCCCGCAACGTGGCCATGGTCTTCCAGAGCTACGCCCTTTATCCCCACATGGTCGTCTTCGACAACATCGCCTTCCCGCTGCGCAACACCCGCGCTGCCGAGGGCGACATCCGCCAGGCGGTCCAGCGCACCGCGGCCCTGCTGGGCATCGAAAACCTGCTGCAACGCAAACCCGGCGAGCTCTCCGGCGGCCAGCGCCAGCGCGTGGCCATCGCCCGGGCCCTGGTGCGCCAACCCGCCGTCTTCCTGATGGACGAACCGCTCTCCAACCTGGACGCCCAACTGCGCAGCGCCACCCGCGCCGAACTCAAGCGCCTGCAAGCCGAGATGGCCGTGACCACCCTGTACGTGACCCACGACCAGACCGAAGCCATGACCCTGGGCGACCAGGTGGCCTTGCTCAAAGAGGGCCGCCTGGTCCAGCTCGGCACCCCCGAAGAACTCTACCGCCACCCCGCCGACCCCTTCGCCGCCACCTTCATCGGCTCGCCGCCCATGAACCTGATCCCCGCGAGTCTGCAGGCCGAGGCCGGAGCGCTTTTTGCCACGGTGGCCGACTTCCGGATCGCGCTTCCCGACCGGCTCAAATCCAAGGCCGAAGGCCTTACTTCCAGACAGATCCTGCTCGGCATCCGCCCCGAGCACCTCCGGCTGACCCAGTACGGGCTGCTCACGGGCACCATCACCTATACAGAATACTTGGGTCGGGAAATCATCTATCGGCTGGATGTCGCCGGGCACGAGCTGCTGGTGCTTATGGACCGGCGGGAGCTGCGGATAGGGCAGGGGGTGGGACTGACTTTCGGCGACGAAGACCTGCACCTGTTCCCGGCGTGATGATAGGGCACTTCCGAGGCATCTACCTTCAGACCGCCACGAGAAGATACTTGCCATTTGTCTCTTTAAGTGGTAATAAAAATTTCCAGTTTCTGCAAAATGCGGTAATAATTAATTCCAGGAGTAAGCTTTGTGATCGACGCGCTTAAAGAAATTATTCTTGAGTTTCAGGAATCTGAACTCGAAACCGGCGTTCCGCGCAGTGTGGATCTCAAGCCCGTGGCAGGCAAGGCAACCGTATGCATCGGTGTGCGTCGCAGCGGCAAATCCACCTTGATGTTCCAGCGCATGCAACACCTGCTCGATAAAGGAATTGGCCGGCAGAATATCCTCTACCTGAATTTTTTCGACGATCGTCTCCACGGCCTGCAGCACGACGGGCTGGGCGTCATCCTGGAAGCGTACTTTTCGCTTTACCCCGAAAAGAAAAATGCAGAGCAAATCTATTGCTTCTTTGATGAAATACAGGTCATCAGCGGCTGGGAGCCCTTCGTGGACCGCTTAATGCGCACCGAAAAATGTGAGGTATACATCACCGGCTCTTCGGCGCAGATGTTGTCCCGCGAGATTGCCACCCAGATGCGCGGCCGAGCGCTTTCATGGGAGATGTTCCCTTTCTCCTTCCAGGAATTTCTGGCTTTCAAAAGTGTTGAAAGCCAGGGGGCCTTGTCCACCAAGAAGCGCTTGATCGTTCAAAAAGCGTTTGAAGCCTATTGGGAAGCCGGCGGTTTTCCCGAAGTCGCCGGACTCGACCGGCCGCTGCGCATCAAGATCCACCAGGAATATTTCAACGCCATGCTGTTCCGCGATCTTGTAGAGCGCCACGACATCTCCCATCCCAAAGCGGTCGTCGATCTGGCGCACTGGCTCATAGACAATACTGCCTCTCTCTATTCCATCAACAATCTTACCGGCTATTTGAAAGCACTAGGGCACAAAGCCCCCAAATCGGCGGTATCCGACTATCTTGCGTGGTTTGAGGATGCCTATGTCCTGTTCACCGTGCGCATCTTTGACGCATCCCTGGCACGTGCCAACGTCAATCCCAAGAAGATTTACTGTATCGATCATGCCCTGGTAACCTCGATCAGCTCAGGCATTTTGATCAACAACGGCCATCTGCTGGAAAACATGGTGTTCACCGCGCTGCGCCGAACCACACCGGACATCTTCTACTTCAAGTGCAAGAGCGGCCGGGAAGTGGATTTCATCGTCCAGGGACCGGGCCGATCCCGTATGCTGATCCAGGTCTGCGAATCGCTGGCGGATGCGCAAACGCGCAAACGCGAGGTCACAGCCCTCAGCGAAGCCATGGCCGAACTCAAAATGGCTTCGGGCACCATCGTGACGCGCAGCGAGGATGAGCAAATTCAAATCGAATCCGGCAAAATCGACGTTGTGCCGGCATGGCGTTTTCTATTGAACCTGTCGGCAACCGCGGCCAAAGCGAGGTAATCGAAGGTTGCCGGCTTGGATGGCCATGCCCGACGAGTTCTGCGCCTTGCAGCCGCGGCCTTTGAGTATATGTTGTCGAAAAAGAGATCCTGCCCAAAGTCTCTGAATGGTACAAGAATAACAAGACCATGTTGATGACCGAAAGCATGGAGGAGGAGTCATGAAAGAAGAACAAAACAGGGCCGTGTTGGTGGCGTTGATCAAATCCCTCCGGGCCAAGGGTAGTTGGTGTGGGGAAACCCACATCCAGAAAGCTGCTTTTTTTCTCAAAAATTTGACCGGCGTGCCCATCGATTTCGATTTCATTATTTATAAGCATGGCCCGTTTTCGTTTGAATTGAGCGACGAACTGAGCGTGATGAAGGCCTATGGATTGTTGGATATGGAAGTCATCTACCCCTACGGGCCTAAATTAGTGGCCACCGATATGGGCAATGCGCTCCACGAACGTTTCCCGAAAACATCCGCCCGATACGCAAGACAGATCGCTTTTATCGCGGAGAAACTGGGCGACAAAGGCGTGGTCGACTTGGAACGATTGGCCACCGCTTACTATGTGACCCTGGAAAAACCCGACCGCAGCCAAGAGGCGCGCGCAACGGCCATCGTTGAACTCAAACCGCACATTGCGCCCGAATCGGCAAGGCAGGCTGTTCTGGATGTAGATGCCATTATCGCGCAGGTTCGTGAAGAAGAACTGCGCGTAGCATAGAAAGCCTCTATATAGGGGATATTCTAAACCGGGCTACTTATCCTACCGCCTTTTCCACGATGGCATCGGCCAATTGAATTTGGGTGCTTTGGGCGGCGTTCAACCGGGATTTGAGTTCGTCGCACAGTGCTACGAGTTCATCGACTTTGGCGACGATGCGACGTTGTTCATTCTTTGGCGGCAGCAATATGGGCAGTTTATTGAGAATGCCATGATTCAAATTTGTCATAGTTGCCCCAACGGAATTACCACCGAGATAGGTTCTGACCGTTTCTGTCTGAAAAAGAAGCAATACAAACGGACGGAGAATATCAGCATGAAACTTTATCCGGAAACTTCCGGTACCACAAAGCCAACCATCTTCACGTTCAGTTACTAAAGCGCATCGCCCCATCTCGCCTCGCCTTGCCATCACAATATCGCCATTAGCCAATCGATAAGATGAAAGTGCTTTTGCCGTTTTATGGCTGACCGATATATCGGTTTCTTCAACAATTTTTCCCTTGATCATATGTGATGGGTTGACCAATGGTATGCCGCCATCGACATAATCCTGCTTATGAATCATGGTGCCAAAAGGCCCGGTTGATATTTCGTCTGACAGATCGGATAGACGCGTTTGTTCCCAACCATTCGGCAATTCAAATGGTAGCTCTTCTTCGCTTACCTCCGGCAGAGGTTTCTGGCTTTTAATTTCGCCTTTTTTGATAAGACGCCTCTTTACTTTGGCGATTTTTTTAAGCAGAAAGCTGGCCGGTTCGTCGTTGGGGTCTTGGGGCACGAGTTTGCCCATGACGGCGAGTTGGAGGATGGTTTGTTTGAGCTGGTCGATGCTGGGTTCTGTGGTGAAGAGGGTGTCGAAGTGGTGGGCGATGCGTTGCCAGGCTTGGGCAAATTCTTTTGGATCGGCGGCTTTGGTGAGGGTGGCGAGCAGGCTTTCCACCAGGGTTTGGTGGGTGTCGTTGCTGTCGGTTTGCTGCTGCTCCAGTTGGTCGCATAGGGCCATGAGTTCGTCGACCTTTGCGACAATGCGGTGTTGTTCATTTTTTGGGGGGAGGGGCAGGGGGAACTCCGAAAAAAAGTCTTTAGGCAAACGCTTTTGCCCTGCTGTTCCCGTCATCTTGTCTTCCCCAGTTTGTAGAAATATGGGTGTTTTTAAAAATAGAAGAATATATCGGGGAACTAAAGTCAGTCCGAATGGTCTCGCAATATGAAGTTCTGTAGTCCCTGCGCCAATACCATTCGATAGACCAGTAAACACTACAGCCTTACTATTTTCGAAACAGGGTGTAATTTTAGCTACCCCAATGTCACCATCCGCAAAATGAGTGTACGCTTTCTTAATCTCGCCCCACATTTTTATCTCATGGCCATGTTCACCTGTGTGGGAGGTTGATATTAGCGGCATCGGAATAAAAGAAACCCTCAAAAGGTCTTCAGCTTCGTTTCGGGGGTTAATTTGGGATATGGTGCCAAGTCTTGCCACTCCCACCCTATAGGCAACTCAAACCGCTTTTCCTCCTCCTGAATCTCAGGCAATGGCTTTTCTTTTTTGATCTTGCCTTCCTTAACCAACCGCTTTTTCTCTTTGGCGATCTTTTCCAGCAGCACACTGGCGGGTTCATCGTTGGGGTCTTGGGGAACCAGCTTGCCCCTCACGGCCAACTCCAAAACCAATTCCCGCAGCTTCTTAATGCCATGCGAACTTTGGCCGTTGCCATTGCTTCCCCGCCCCCGGCCACCATTGCTCTTCTGGGTTTGGGCGGCGGTCCAGATGTCCATATGCTCGGTGATCAGGTGGTTCATTTTCAAGCGGCGCCCCCATTGTTGAGGGCTTCGGCCAGAATCGATTTAAGCTGGTCGCGCAGGTTGGCGATCTCCTTTTGCTGCTGGGCGTACTTCTTCAGGAGTTTGTCCGGGTCGTGGTTGACCTGTTCGGCCACGTGGGGGTTTTTGAGGTCCAGGTTGTAGTTGCGGGCCTTGATCTCGTCGATGGAAACTTTCCAGGCCTGGTCGGTTTCGACTCTGGCTTTAAAGCCGTCGCTCTCCTGGCCCCACCAATCGATTTCGGGCTGGAACTCCTCAAAGCGCATGGGCTTGGTCTTGTTGTAGCTTTTGGCTCCTTCGGGATAGGGATGCTCGTAGTACCAGATCTGCTGGGTTGGCTTTCCCTTGGTGAAGAAGAGCAGGTTGGTCTTGATGCCGGTGTAGGGGTTGAACACGCCGTTGGGCAAGCGCACGATGGTGTGCAGGTTGCACTCGGTGGTGAGCTTCTCCTTGAGCCGGGTTTTCATGCCTTCGCCGAAGAAAAAGCCGTCGGGCAGCACCACGGCGGCGCGGCCCTGGTCCTTGAGCAGGTGCACGATCAGGGTCACGAACAGGTCGGCGGTCTCGCGGGTGCGGAAGTTGGCCGGAAAGTTGTTTTCGATGCCGTCTTCTTCCATGCCGCCGAAGGGCGGGTTGGTGACGATCACATGCACGCGGTCCTTGCTGGTGTAGTCCCGCAACGGACGGCTCAGGGTGTTGTCATGCTTGATGTTGGTGGGGGTGTCGATGCCGTGCAAGATCATGTTGGTGACGCAGAGCATGTGGGGCAAGGCCTTTTTCTCCACGCCGTAAATCGTGGCCTGCAAGGTCTCTTCGTGCTTGGCTTTCTTGACATAGCGGTCGCGCTTGTGCTGGATGGTGTTGGTCAGAAAGCCGCCGGTGCCGCAGGCCGGGTCGAGTACGATTTCGTCCAGGCGGGGGTCGACCCGGTTGACGATAAACTGGGTCACGGCGCGCGGGGTGTAGAACTCGCCGGCATTGCCCGCGCTTTGCAGGTCCTTGAGGATCTGCTCGTAGATGTTGCCGAAGGTGTGGCGGTCGTTCTGGGTGTTGAAATCGATCTCGCAAATTTTATTGATTACCTGGCGCATCAACGTGCCGGACTTCATGTAGTTGTAAGCGTCTTCGAAGACGCCGCGGATCACCATGGCGCGCTGGCCGGCCGGCCCGAGGGTGTTGAGCTTGTTCTTCAGGTGCGGGAAGAGCTGCAAGTTGACGAAGTCGGCGAGGGCGTCGCCGGTAATGCCTTCGGGGTCCTTGGCCCAGGCGCGCCAGCGCAGGTGCTTGGGCAGCGGGGATTTGTAGTGGTCTTCGAGAAGTTCCAGTTCCTCTTCGCGGTCATCCAGAATTTTTAAGAACAACATCCAGACCAACTGGCTGATGCGCTGGGCGTCGCCGTCGACGCCCACGTCTTTGCGCATGATGTCTTGGATGGATTTGATGATGCCGGACACGTTGCTCATGCAGACTGCTCCAGATGAAAGAGTTCCTGTTCCAGTTCTTGGATCGCTTTTTCGTAGTTGGCTTTGCCGCCAAAGGCATGGTTGATGATTTCCATGGGGGTGCCCATGCCGCTGAAGGGTTTCAGCTTGAGGACTTTGGCGTTTTCCAGGGTGCGGATGCCTTCATCGGCGTATTTGTCGAGCAGGGCCGTGAGCACGGCCCGGGCCTGTTCGCCATATTTCGTGAAGTAATTGCGCTTCTTGACCTGGTTGGCCCGCTCTTTGCGGGTGAGCGGCGGCTGATCGTAGGCGATGTGGCAGATGAGGTCGAAGTCGCCATACTCCTTGCCCACCTCCTGGGCCAGGTTTTCGAGGATAATGCCGTGCTCTTCGAGCAGTTCGATGATGGCCTGCTTTTTCCTGGCGGCCTTCCAGCGCTGGAGAAAATCGTCCAATGAGGCGAACTCGGCCCGGATCTGCTTGCGGGTGAAGTCGCGGTAGGATTCGGTGATCAGGTTGCCGTCCGGGCCGTACTATTCCACGCGCTCGGCCACGATGCGGGCGGCCACGCCGCTGACGTAGATTTTGCGCACGCCCTCGCCGGGCTCTTCTTCGCCGCCCTCCTCGCCGTCGGGCGGCTCGGGGTCAGGGGGCACCGGGTCGTTGTCATCGCCGGGCTCGTATACGACCACCGGCTCGCCGTCAAAGTCGGGGTCGCGGAAATGCTCGGTGGCCTTCTTGAAATCCATGATGGTAAAAAACCATTTGTCGTACTCTTCGTCCACGCGGGTGCCGCGCCCGATGATCTGCTTGAAGACGGTCATGGAGGTGATGGTTTTGTCGAGCACGATGAGCTTGCAGGTCTTGGCATCCACACCGGTGGTCATGAGATCCGAGGTGGTGGCGATCACCGGAAAGCGGCTTTCGGGATCGATGAAGTTATCGAGTTCGGCTTTGCCCTCGGTGCTGTCGCCGGTGATGCGCATGACATACTTGGGATGGTCGATGGCCAGGCGCCCGGCGGCGTTGACGATGGCGGCGCGCATGCGTTCGGCGTGGTCGATGTCTTCACAGAAAATGATGGTCTTGGCGAAGGGATCGGTGGCGTTGAGAAACCGCATGACGCGCCGGGCCACCAGCCGGGTGCGCTGGTTGAGCACGAGGCGGCGGTCAAAGTCTTTCTGGTTGAAGGTGCGGCCTTCGATCGCCTGGCCCAGGTCATCCTTCATGCCGGGCGGCGGGGTCCAGCCGTAGAGGTCCTTGTCGATATCGATGCGCACCACTTTGTACGGCGCCAGAAAACCGTCGGCAATGCCTTGCTTGAGGCTGTAGGTGTACACCGGCTCGCCGAAATAGGTCAGGTTGGAGACGTATTTGGTCTCCTTCGGGGTGGCGGTCATGCCCAGTTGGATGGCGCCGGAGAAGTAGTCCAGAATCTCGCGCCAGGCGGAATCGTCGGCGGCGCTGCCGCGGTGGCACTCGTCGATGACCACCATGTCGAAGAAATCGCGGGAGACGTTCCTGAAGATTTTATCCGCTTCGTCCGGGCCGGTGATGGCCTGATAGAGGGCCAGGTGGATTTCGTAGGCCGGATCGATCTTGCGGTTTTTGACCTTGGCCATGACCGAGCCGAAGGGCTTGAAGTCATTGACCAGGGTCTGGTCGACCAGGAGGTTGCGGTCCACCAGGAAAAGCACCCGGCTGACTGCTTTGGCTTTCCAGAGCCGCCAGATGATTTGAAAGGTGGTGTAGGTCTTGCCGGTGCCGGTGGCCATCACCAGCAGGATGCGCCGTTGGCCTCTGGCCACGGCTTCAATTACCCGGTTGATGGCCTCGACCTGATAGTAGCGGGGCTCTTTGCCCGAGCCATCGGTGTGATAGGGCTGAACGACCAGCGCCTCGGCCGCCTCCGCGATGCCGCGATATCGTTTGTAGCGTTGCCAGAGGGCTAGGGGCGAGGGAAACTGGCTGAGGGGAAACTGAGTTTCGATCTCCTCGCCGGGGTAGGGGACTTTGTTGTGCGCGGCCACGGCGTCGCCATTGGAACTGAAGGCGCTGGGCACCTCAAGAATTTCGGCATAACCCAGGGCCTGCTGCATGCCATGGCCGGCACTGTGATGGTTGTCCTTGGCTTCCACGACGGCGACGGGAACGCCCGGCTCCCAGGCGAGCACATAGTCGGCGAACTTCTTCTTTTTCTTGTTGCGCGATGACATGTTGCCCCGGACCACGATGGGGCCGGGGGTGAGCGTCACCTCGCGCCGGATCTGTTTTACAGGGTCCCACCCGGCATCTTTGATTGCGGGTGTGATGAATAGATCGCAAATGTCCGTTTCGCTGAGCTCTTTTTTGTTGATCGCGCTCAAATGAACCTCAGGCGTCAGGATTTAAGAGATGGGATTTGTTCATCTCAATCATTTCCGCAGCAACGCATTCTTGATTAAAAATCATTTTAAAACAAAATGTTGTGATGGGTGCAATAGACTTTAAAAAGGGCTTAAAGTCAAGAAGGTTGCGATGGAAAGGCGCCAGCATCAAAAATGCCAGACAGTATCTGGTATTTTCAGACTGCATGGCCGGCCGCGGGTTGAGCGGTGTTGGCCGCCGATTAGGGTTTGCCTGTTGAAGCCGCCAGAGTTTGCTGTAGACGCCTTGCTTGACACGCACCGGCGACGTCTCAATTTTATAAGGTATTTCAAAAATACGAGAGGAGTGGCCTTGAGACACCTTGCCTTTATGATTCTCGGCGCGCTGCTCGGGTTGAGCGTAGCGGCCCTCGGCTGGAGCGAGACACCCAAAATGGGCGACCCACTGCCTGCGGCGCCGCAGAAGGAGCCTGCCATGTTCGAGGATGACCTCAATATTGTTACCGATGCGACCATCCCGCCGATCGACCGGGTGGTCCCGGAGATATTCGAAACCGCCGCCTTCGGCCTGGGCTGATTCTGGGGCGTTGAAGCCCGGTTCGGGCTTATCGAAGGGGTCCTGCGCACGCGGGTGGGCTATGCCGGCGGCACGAGTCCCAATCCTGATTATGGCCACATCGGCAATCACACCGAGACCGTGCAGGTGGACTTCGATCCGGCGCGTATCTCCTACCCGGAGCTGCTGGCCGTCTTCTGGCAAAACCATGCCCCCACCAGCCGGGCCTGGTCCCAGCAGTACCGCAATGCCGTCTTTTATCATGATGAATCCCAGCGCCGGCTGGCATTGGAGAGCAAAGCGGCCCTGGAACAAAAACTCGGCAAAAAGGTGCACACCGACATCGTCCCCTTGCAAAGTTTCACCTGGGCCGAGGATTATCACCAGAAATACTTGCTGAAATCGGAACGCGAACTGGTCCGCGAGCTGCAGGGCATCTATCCGCGTCCAAGGGATTTCGACAACTCCACGGCCGTGGCACGGCTCAACGGGTATGTGGGAGGCAACGGCAGCCGTGAACAGCTTGCCCGGGAGATCGATCAACTGGGTTTGAGCGAGGGGGGTAAAAAGCGCCTGATGCGCCTGGTGCGGCCTTGAAGGGGTGGTCTGCTAAACGATGAAACTCATTTTTTTTGAAGGTCGTTAAGCATGATTTCGACCACCATCATCAGGGGCTTTATCTTTGTTCGGCATACGTCAAAAATCGCTTCGGCATTGATATCGAAATAGTGGTGCGTGATGATATCCCTTAGCCCCATTGCTTTCTTCCATTCGATCTGTGGATATTTGGACAGTAATGATTGAGCAGTTATCGCATCCAGTTTTTTGAGGCTTTCGCCGATGGCAATCAGTTGCATACAAATAGCGTCCAACTTTTCCATGCCGGCATCTGAATTCGTAAAATCTTCAACACTGTGGATGGGTTGAAATCGTGACAGGATGGTCTTCCCGGCCATTTTGATTTGCTGCAGCAGGTCTACCGTTAGCGCTGGGTCATGCATATACGGCCTCTTGGTCGATGCGGTTTTTCAAGAAGGGGTTCATCGTGTTTCTGTAGCTGATAATATCCACCTTGGATTTGAGTTGCTCCTCCAGGTCCTGCTTAATCCCAATGATGAAATACAGATCCTGTTTTTCCAGCTCAACGACAATGTCGATGTCGCTTTGGTCGGTGGAGGTGCCCCTTGCGGTTGATCCGAAAAGGCCAAGCCGCCGAATGCCATATTGGGCCTGATGACTTTTTTTATATTGATTCAGCATTATCAGGAGTTCGGTCTTTTCCATTAAGCACCCCGCTTTTTGGCAACAAGATACCCGGATTATAGAGTTGTGCCCCTCATCGAGCAAGCCATATTGTCCAGCAACCGGACATCCAGCCAGCTTCCGGTTGCACATTTTTAGGGTTCGTCCGGTGCACCGCCAGGTAAAGGGTTCTCACTGGTAAAGTTATGGCCCTTTTAGCCCCAATTATGCGTTTGCATTCCTGATCCGCTCCCACACCCAGTGTAAAAGTTCTGCGCCGCGTTCGCCCCGGATGCGCTCGCTTTCCGTAGGCACGGCATGCGGGTTGCCCATCTCGGCCACCTTGAATTGGAAGAAATAGGCGGGTTCCAGGCCCATGCGCAGGTCGGCGATGACGATGGCGCGCTCGCGTTTGTGAACGGAATAAAAGCCGTGGGTGAACCATTGCAGCCGCTGCACCGGCCAATGGCCGGCGAGGCCTGCCAGCAGCTTTTCATTGCTGGGGTAGTGGCTGAAACGGACGTTACGGTCTTCGTCCAGCAGGGAGTAAAAGCCTTCGTGGTATCCGCGCGCATCCATCACGAGCACCCGCCACAAGACCGTGTTGAAGGGCGTCGGGACGGTGAGGATGCTGCGGTAGGCGATGTTTTGGCGCGCCAGGGCGTGTTGGACGGTGTCCTCGACATACAGCTTGGCGCCGATGCTCCAGGCCAGGTACAGGGTGCTCAGGGCCAGGCAGAAGGCGTTGACCCGATGGCCGCGCAAGCCCTTGCGGGACATGATGCCGGCGGCCAATACGCCGCCGATCAAGGGGAGCGAATAGGCCGGATCGATAATGAAGATGGTGGACCACATGACCGGCGGTGTGGACAGCGGCCACAGGATCTGGGTGCCGTACACCGTCAGGCAGTCCAGCAGCACGTGGGTGATCAAGGCCAGAAAGACCAGCATCAACCAACGCGGACGATGTTCCCGCGTGCCCGGATGGATTTTGAGAATCAGCCACACGAAAAGCGGGGTGAGGGCGGTCAGCACGAACAGCGAGTGGCTGAACCCGCGATGGTAAGTGAACTCTTTGACGGCGTCGCCGAAGGGGATCAGCACATCCAGATCCGGAAACAGCCCACAGAGGCCGCCCCATAAAATGGCGCGATTTCCGATGCGCCGCCCCAGGGTGGCTTCTCCGATGGCTGCGCCCAGTGCGATTTGTGTAATAGTATCCATACAATCGTCGCTTTCGATTTATGCGCGCGTTCCGAGCATGGGAACGAAGCTATCGCGTGTAACACAAGGTGCCGGTGAGGCCCGGACCCGACTCAGGGCATAGTAAGGATTGCGGGCGAGGATGCAAAAGAGCCTTTACTTAAGATAAAGGGTAGGGTGTCGGTTAAAGTTTCGGGGCACGCTGGCGATAAGCACGGTATGGGCGACGTGCGTCGGCTTCCCGATTCGCCAAAGCGGCAGCGCGGCGGATAGTTCGAGTACGCGTACGATTTGGAAGAGAGGTTTGACATCGCGCATTCGTTCGTATATTAGTGCTCTTAACTTAGAAAGCGTTGCATGAGTTTCCCTCCTCTTCCAATCCGCCTTCTACAAAAAATCCAGGACACGGCATTTCAATCCTGACTTTGAGTACACATATGATGGGACGGCCCCTGCCACGGGATTTTGGCGAGGGGCATGATGTTTGGCGTCGCGCGAGGGGATCCATCAGCGCGGCAACATCATTCCCGTCTCAGGCACAGTCAGGCTGAAATCAGCGCATTATCCAATATTCATTACAAAGGGAGTAGTTACAAAAATTCATGATTAAACGTTTAAAGGTTATTCCGATCGGTGGCTTGGGCGAAATCGGCAAGAACATGACCGTGCTGCAATACGGCCGCAACATGATCATCGTCGATTGTGGGGTCATGTTCCCCGAAAACGACTTGCACGGCATCGATCTGGTGCTGCCCGATTTTGATTACGTCATTAAAAACAAGAAGCTGTTGCGCGGGATCGTGCTGACCCACGGCCACATGGACCATGTCGGCGGACTCGCCTTCCTGCTCAAGCATGTGAACGTGCCGGTGTACGGCACGGATCTGACCCTGGGCATCGTGCGCCGTCAGTTGGAGGAGGCCGGCCTGGAGCAGGTGGCCCTGGAACGGTTCGACGACACCCAAACCATCCATCTGGGACCGTTCGGGGTCAGCCCCTTTGCGGTGGCCCATTCGATTCCGGCTTCGGTCGGCCTGGTCATCGACACCCCCGTGGGCGCCGTGGTGCACACCGGGGATTACAAGCTGGATGAGACGCCGGCCGGCGGCCGCACCACCGATTTTAAGCGGCTGCGGGCCTTGACGCCCAACGGCGTGCTGGCCCTGCTGGCGGACAGCACCAATGCCGATCGGCCGGGCCGCACGCCCACCGAGCAGTTGGTGACCTCGGCGCTGGATGTCTTGTTTGCCGAAGCCGGCAGTGGCCGTATCATCATCGCCACCTTCTCTTCGGTGCTGGCGCGCTTTCAGGAGATCGTCCACCTGGCCGAAAAGCATCACCGCAAGATTGCCATGACCGGGCGCAGTCTCATCCAGAATACCGAACTGGCCCGGGAACTGGGCTACCTTAAGATTCCCAAGGGCATGCTGGTAGACATTAAGGCCCACGTACCGGAAGGCGAACTGGTGATTCTGTCCACCGGTTCCCAGGGTGAACCCAATTCGGCCCTCAACCGCATGGCCCGCGGTGAACACCGCGACGTGCAGGTGCATGCCGGCGACACGATCATCGTCTCCGGCGGCGCCATCGAGGGCAACGAAGAAGATGTGGGCCGGATGCTCAACCTGCTGTTCGGCCGCGGCGCCAACGTCATTTACGGGAAGCTTGCCCAGGTGCATGTTTCCGGTCACGGCAGCCGTGAAGACATGCGCATCATGGTGGAAGCCGTTCAGCCGCGCTTTTTGATCCCCGTCCACGGCCACACCCGCCACCTGCACCTGCATTCCCGTCTGGCGCAACAACACGGGGTCGGCGCCGATTCGATCTTTATTCTGAAAAACGGATCGACCTGGGTCAGCGACGGTAAAACCGCCTGGCTGGGAGAAGCGGTGCCTATCAAGGATGTCTACGTGGATGGCTCCCTGATCGGTGAGATCGGCGATCTGGTGGTACGCGACCGGGAGCGCTTGTCGCAAAACGGCTTTGTTTTGTGTTACGTGCCCGTCGACGGGCAGCGCCGCTTGGCCGGTGAAGTACGGCTGGTCAGCCAGGGCTTTTTGCAGATGGACGCTTCCAAAGGTCTGATGGAGAAAGCCCGCCGCAACTTGAAGCGCACGTTAAAAGAAACCGGCTGTCGGCACCAGGACCGCATTCGCAAGAACCTGCAGGACTTTTTCTACGATCAAACCCAGTGCCGGCCGGTCATTTTGCCCCACGTCGTGCGGGTGTGACCTCTTTGATCGGGGGGCTTCTCCGACGACTGTGCCCAGTGCAACCTGCGGAACGGGCTTCATGGCAATAAACCGGCCGGGCTCGTTCGGCAGCGCTTAACTTGTCGGTTTTTGCCTCCCGCCCACAATTCTGTGGCTGGGGCCATCAATTATGTTCTCGACGCTATCCATCCCCACCTTTACTTTCACGATTCTTAAATTAGTTTATAATTTTCGCGTTCTCGCGGAACTCCCTTCGGTGGCTGCCATCCAAGCCGCACGTTGAACCCTTCTGTTGTCGATGCTTTCGTTTCCATCTGCCTATGGGACCGCGCGTTGCTCCCCAGATAGTCCAATGTGTCAAAAAGCTCCTGATGCAAGGACTATAACCAATCACTTATTTCTCAAGGAGGACACCATGGGCGTTCAAGAACAAGTATTCGGCTTTTACATTCCAACCGTGACCTTGATGGGCGTCGGGGCCCACAAGGAAATCGGCAATCAGGTCAAGGTGCTCGGCGGCAAAAAGCCTTTCATCTGCACGGACCGGGGCATTGCCAAGGCCGGCATCGCCGATCAAGTCGCCCAGGTCGTCCGGGCGGCCTGTGACGTGGCCCCGGTGATTTATGACGGCACCCAGCCCAACCCCACCGATAAGAATGTTCAGGAAGGCTATGATTTGTACAAGTCCAAAGGCTGCGACCTGATCATTTCGCTGGGCGGCGGCAGCGCCCACGACTGCGGCAAGGGGATTGGCATCATCGCCACCAACGGCGGCAACATCCGCGACTATGAAGGCGTCGACAAATCCGCCAAGGCCATGCCGCCGTTCATAGCGGTCAATACCACCGCCGGCACCGCCAGCGAGATGACCCGCTTTTGCATCATCACGGACACCAGCCGCAAAGTCAAAATGGCCATCGTGGACTGGCGGGTCACGCCCAATGTGGCCATCGACGATCCCCTGCTCATGATGGGCATGCCCCCGTCCCTGACGGCCGCCACGGGCATGGACGCGCTCACCCATGCCATCGAAGCCTACGTGTCCACCATCGCCACCCCGGTGACCGACGCCTGCGCCCTCAAGGCCATCGAGCTCATCGCCGGATATCTCCGGGCGGCCGTGGCCAACGGCAACGACATGGAAGCCCGCGACAAGATGTGCTACGCCCAATACCTGGCGGGCATGGCCTTCAACAATGCCAGCCTGGGCCACGTGCACGCCATGGCGCACCAGTTGGGCGGCTACTACGATCTGCCCCACGGCATCTGCAACGCCATTCTGCTGCCCCACGTGAGCCGATTCAATCTCATTGCCAAGATGGACCGCTTCGCCGACATCGCCGTGGCCATGGGCGAAAACATCGACGGGCTATCGATCCGCGCGGCGGCCGACCTGGCGCTGGAATCCATCAAAACCCTCTCGGTCGACGTGGGCATTCCAGTAGGGTTGAAGGGACTCGGCGTCAAGGAAGAAGATCTCAAGATCATGGCCGAAAACGCCCAGAAAGACGCCTGCGGGTTAACCAATCCGCGCTGCCCGACGCTGGAAGATGTGATCGGCATTTACCGCAACGCCCTGTAAAGCAGCGATGCGCCGCCATCGGAATAGGGATGCCAAACCCCGGGGGGCATATGCCTCGGGGTTGGCACCTCCGGTAACCAGCTTTGAATGGCTTGCAGCGTTCCTGCGGTGTGCCGGCAACAAGAGATTCTAAACTTGGGGCCAGGTCTTAATCTTTCGGACGGATCTGCTGCGACAGTAAATGGCCTTGCCGATCTGCTTGATCTGATCCAATTGAAGGGCGGCCTTGGCATTTTAGTTCAGCGGGGTGGCCGCCATCTCCCAATCCTCGCCCCACTCCTCTACGGCCGCGGCCGCCTTTCCCAGGACATCGAGCTTGACGGCCCGCACCTTGCGGTAAACCGAGGCATAGTCCCATTTTTGCCCGTCCACCCGCAGCAGGTCGTTCTCGATGGAAATGCCGAACAGGCTTTCGTTCTCTTTCAGGTAGGGCAGTATCAATTCCCAGTCGGCCGGCGTCAATGGGACAAGCTCGCCGCCGTTGAGTTGCTCGTCCACGACGAGGTGCTGCGGATCTCGGATATAGATGGCCCCGCCCGAGGCGAGCGAATAAAGATTTGAGCCGGGATAGGGGTTTTCCAGTGAAACCACCTTGCCGTCCAAGTCGAATTCGATACCGTTCAAAATCACAAAGCCGCCGCCGTTCAAAGGATCGCCGGCCATGAAGGACTCGGCCAGATAGTCGAGGCAGGTACCGTTGATGACCACCCGCGGACGTCCGACGGCATTGATCACCGGCCGGCCGGCGGCGTTGCCCAGGACATACACTTCTCCGCCCTTGGCGCCGTACATGAAGGTCTGGCCCACGTCGCCGTAAATCACCAGCTTGCCGCGTTTGATGATCTGGGCCAACTGGTCCTGGGCATTGCCGTGGACATAAATTTCGAGCCCGTCGATGCCCGATGCCAGATAATCGCCGGAGCTGCCGTAGACATCGATGCGCACCCCGTCGGAGGCCTTGGACAGGCCGCATCCGGTAAACCGCTGTCCCTTGTACCCATAGCAGATGAACTGCTTCCACCCCAGGGCGTAGGCGTCGCAGATCAGGCGCGCATCGCAATCATCTCCCTCGGGTGGAAATGCTCTGGCATTGAGCACGCAAATGCGTTCGTCCCCCTGGGGGGGCCTCAGCGTACTCCGGGTCTCCCAATCGATATAGCGATAGCGGCTTGGGCTGTTCGCATCCATGCGGGGAGAGGCCGCAAACAGCGCGGTCAGGCGCTTTGCCAGGATGTCGAGCACCGAACTGCGCTTCTTCTCTCCGGTGCCGATGCGGCGGTCATGAAGAAACGTCAGAAGCTCGATGGCTTTGGTCTTGATGGCATCATCGTTTGCGGACCGCGCCAGGAGCTCTTCGCACAGTTGGGTCAGAGAAGCATACGGCCAGGCGGGCAGCAGCGCCTGGCAGCGGCGTTTCAAATCCAAGATGTCCGGGGCAGCCAGGCCGGCTTGCACCAGAGCGGTGATCTCGTCGGACTTTTCGGATACGGCTACCCCTTGGGCCGGCCGAAAGTGGTTCTGGTCCTTGGGCACGCGGACCACCTCGCCGAACTTGTTCGTGCAGATCAGTTCTTTGGAGCCGTCGCCCTTGCCGGCGTCCTTGACCGTGAACATGAAGGCGCCGCCGTCGGTGGCGCTGCCACCCCGGGCGTTCCAATATTTATCGGCCACCGGGCAAAAGCGGTCGTCTTCGGCGGCCAGGTTTTGCAGGGTGGCATCGATGGCCTGCTTTTCCGAACAGATCAAGCCGATTTGCACCGCGCCATCCTGCAGGGCGAACACCTGGGGCCGCAACATGGCGGTATCCGTGATGCCGATGAGCTGGAAGAACTTTTCGTAGGGATTGTTGCGGGCGATGATAAAAAACCAGGGGCCGTCCGGCGAGGCGTGGATGTGGGCCGACTGGATGCAACGGTAAATGCGCTGCTTTTCCGCCGGCAATTGATCGAAGTCGTGCTCGGTGGTCGGCGCCATGGCCTCGATGATGTACTCCATGGGATAGCCGAAGGTGCGCTGCATGAGATCCAGCAGCAGTACGGAGACTTCGGTATCTGTTAAAAACTGCGGGTGGATGTTGTGCTGCTGCAGGTATTCGCTGACGGCGTGATAATTGGCAAAGTCGCCGTTGTGCACCAGGGCCTCGTCCAGGCCGATGAACGGATGCGCGCCGCCCGGGTGCCAGACCCGCCCCTTGGTGGGATAGCGTTGATGGGCGATCCAGCCATGGGCCTTGAAATCGTCGAGCAGATAATACTCGACGACTTTTTCGGCATAGCCCACGATCTTTAAGATCATCAAATTACGGCCATGGGAGAGCACAAAGGCCTGCTTTTCTCCCAGGGAGGCGTAAAAGCGCTGATTGATGCGAATGGAGTTCTGGAAGATGAATTCGTCTTCGGCCTTGGCCGGGGTCAGATCCTTGAAACCGTTTTCTTCGACGAAGCGGCCCAGCACACCTTGTTTTACGCGCACAAAATAACGCCACACATCGGGCGGTCTGACCTCCAGGCCTGGCACATCGCGGTAGTCATCGACCGTGGGAATCCGCCCGGCCTTGTGGACTTCCAAATAAGGCGCGATAAAGGCTGCTTCCACCTGCGGCCGGGCCGCGGGGTCGAGCAGCGCCACCTGAAGCATGTAGTGGGAATCCAGAACCTGCTGACTGACCCCCAGGCTCTGGGCCGACAAACCGACCGCGGCGATGCCACCGCCTTTGCCGTTGCCGCGGTTGTGCATCTGTATGGAGGGTTCGTAGATATGGCGCCCCCGCACCGGAACGGACGCAATGAATCCGGTGACCCCGCAACCGCCCTCTTCCGCGGATTTTTTGAGATCCACGCCGCCGTGGGGCAGTTTTGCTCTGGATTCGAGAAATTTATCGATGATCGCATGGTGACGAGACCGCATGGATGCTCCTGTCAAATATACATTCGCTTTTGGGGCGCCGGCTGGTACCGGGCGCTTTCTTCTTCTTCCAGATAGTCCAGATGCACGAGTAAATCGGAACGGCCCACCAGTTCGCGGATACTGCTGAAACCGAATTGGCGCAGCAGTTCACACCATTGCTTGCGCCAGGCCGAGTACATGTTGACGATGCGTTGCTCGGCGTACGCCTCGGAAATCATCTGGCCCAATTCGCTGTCGGTGGAGGCGATGCCCCGGGCGCAGCCCCGGCCGCTTTCGCAGTTGCCGCAACGCACGCATTCGAGGGCCACCAGTTCGGCGGTGCCAATCACCACGCCGTCGGCGCCCAGCGCAATGGCCTTGGCCACATCCATGGCATTGCGGATGCCGCCGCTGGCGATCAGGCAAACTTCTTCCCGAATGCCTTCATCCTTGAGAAACTGATGGACCTTGGGGATGGCGTACTCGATGGGCATGGCGATATTCTTCTTGGCGATATCCGGGGCGGCGCCGGTGCCCCCGTAGCTGCCGTCGATATGCACGATATGCGCGCCCGCATAATAGCTGCCCACGGCCACCATATCCACATCCGTGGGCGTGGAGACTTTGACCGACACGATGGCCCGCGGGTTGACTTCCTTGACCCAGTCCACATGCTTCTTATGATCTTCCACCGAATAGACGCTGTGAAACGGGAAAGGCGAAAAGAGTGAATTGCCCACCACGGTCTCGCGCATGGCGGCCACTTCCGGGGTCACTTTGTCACCGAGCAAATGCCCGCCCAGACCGGGTTTGGCGCCCTGGGCATATTTGAACTCGATCACCGGCGCAAAGCGCATGGTCTCTTCGCGCACCCCGAAAAGTCCGGTGGCCACCTGGGTGATGACAAAATCGGCGTAGGGCACAAACTCCTTGGGGTATCCGCCTTCGCCCGTACAGGTCAGGGTATTCAAGCGCTGGGCCGCCCGGGCCCGGCCGGTCAGGGCCGTCAGGGCCATCGAGCCATAGGACATGCCGCCGCTGTAGCAGGGCAGGGAGAGGCGCCGTTCCGGCCGGCCGTCTTTGCGCTTGTTCAGGTCGAGGCCCAGATCCAGGTCCGCGTCGCTGCTCGGCCGGTAAAGGGCCGGGTCCGGCTGTTTGAAGCGGAGCTTGTCGAACCCGCCGCCGGAGAATCCCAGATTGTACTCCAGCTCCACCGAGGGCAGGTTGCCGGTTTCGGCCATTTCCCAATGGGCGATCAGCATTTCAGCAGGCCAGCGATAGTCGCCCAGGGTCTCCAGAATCGGATTCAACCGCAGGGTCAGGGCTTGCTGGGGGCAGCGGTCGATGCAATAGAAGTCATTGTGCTTGCATTGGAATCCGATGCATTTGTGTTCCACCGGCCGCATGGGTTTGGAGAAGTTCTCGTAGCGCGGATGGACCCCGTACGGACAGAGTTTGGCGCACAACCCGCAGGAAGCACAGGCCGAGCTTCTTTTGAGCGTATACTTCCCGATGGTGTTGCGAAAGCGCGATCCGGCTTTCTCGATGGGCGGCAATGGCGGTTGTGGAGGGTGTTGGCTCATGGTTATCCTAGTCCCGGTACTTTGCGTTCCCCGAAGATGGGCCCGAAATGATCTTTTTCCAGATTTTCAAACCACATGGAACGGCCCACCTCCCCGCGCAGCCGCCGGGCCTCGCGGATGCCCATGGCGCCCATCAGTTCGATCAATTGGCTCTGCCAGGCGGCGATGAGATTGACGATTCGGTCGCGGCCCCACGCGCTATCCATTGGCTCATCCAGTTTGACCGGGCACGAGAGGCCCTTCTGGCACCGACCGCACAGTCGGCACTCCAGCGCAATCAAGAGGGCATGATCGGCGGTGACGGCATCGGCTCCGCAAAGGATGGCCTTGGCCATGTGCTCGGCCATGGCGATGCCGCCCGAAAACACCAGATTGATCTTCTGGCGGGCACCCTGGGCCACCAGCTTGAGGTGGACCTCGCGGATCAGCTCCTTTAAAAAGCGCGGCTGGACGGCGTTGAGCTCGTTGCCGTGATCGTCCGCGTAAAAGTGCAGGCTATCCACGCCGCTATGGACCAACTCCGCGGCGCGCACCGGCGCGTTGCGGTCGAGCGCCAGACCCACCAGAAGGATCATATCGGGATGCACGGCCCGCACCCTGTTCATGGCGGCCTCGATACCGGGCCCATCGGCCAGTTCCACGACGCGGCTGTGGCGCAGGGTCTCGCCGTGTTGCGCGATATCGTCCGGTGTCAGACAAGGAATCAGGTGGCCGGCATAGGGCGCCAGCGCTGGGCTGAGATCCTGGGGGCGGACAAACATCAGCGTGCCCAGGGTCTTGGCCGCCCTGGCCATGGGCAGCAAAACATGGTCGTTGATCAAAAGCTGCGGCGACAACCGGAAAAGCAAGGGCAGCGGCAGCTCCAACAGCGGCGGCACCTCCGAAGCCAACGACATGTCGGCATTGAATTCAAGGGGCGTCAGCCGCCGGGAGAGCTCGAAACAGGTATTGATATACTCCCGGCCGTGGATACCGTCGCGCGTCGGACGGACGATTTCGGACATGTCGGTCCACATGGCATCGAATCCGGGCCCTGCGAACGGGCCGCGGTATCCGGCGCCGGAAACCGGTATCTTGCCCGTGTGGGCCTGGTACCACAGCCGGTGCAGGTTTTCCGCGCGCCAGTATTCATCGCCCAGGGTGCGGTACTCCGGATTGATGGTGCGCGAAAAGATGCCTTTGGTGCACTCCTGGACACAGCGAAAACAACTCATGCAGGTGTACAGGTACTCGGGCTCGTCCATCGCGCTCATGTGCAGCATATTTTCCTTGAAGATATTATAGACGCACTTTTTCTTCACGCATTGTCTGCACGAGCCGGCGCAGTTTTCGCGAAACTCGACCGTCGCATACTTGCCGATGGGATGGAACCGCGGAGCAGCGGTTTTGGTGTGGATATGGTACTTCTTGGGCATGAATTTCTCCGAAGCATTTCAACTAACGGGATACGATGGCACAAAGAAGCAATCGGTTACGGACGTGGCAGCAGCCCGGCTTCCGAGACGATCGGGCCGACCGCATCTTCCCACTCGATGGCCATCAAATGAATGCCGTGAACCCCCGGGATTTCACGAAGCTCGGCGATGGTTTCCAGGCAGATTTTGATACCCTCTTCCGGAGCTTTTTGTTTGGCGACGCCCCCCATGCGCTTGATCAACCCCTCGGGGACGTCCATGCCCGCCACCCGTTTGGCCATGTATTTGGCCATGCCTTCGGATTTCATAGGGGTCACACCGGCCAGGATATGAACCTTTTCGGTCAACCCTTCGTCCCGGGCCATTTTCATCCAGGCCTTGAAACGCGCCAGGTTATAAACGCATTGGGTCTGGATAAAATCGGCGCCGGCATCGATTTTTTTGGCCAGCCGCATCACCCGGTATTCGAAGGGATCGGCAAAAGGGTTGGCGGCCGCGCCGATAAACATGCGCGGCGCGCCCTTGAGCGCAAACCCGCTCATGTCTTGACCTTGTTCGCGCATGGTCTGTACGGTGCGCACCAGATTCATCGAGTCGATATCGAACACGTTCAAGGCTTCCGGTTGGCTGCCGAAGCTCTGGTGATCCCCTGAAAGGCAGAGAATATTCGGGATACCCAGCGAATAGGCCCCCATAATGTCCGATTGGAGCGCAATGCGGTTGCGATCCCGGGTGACCATCTGCATGACCGGTTCGATGCCCATGGTCACCAAATGCGCACAGGCGGCGATGCTGGACATGCGGACAATGGCGGTTTGATTGTCGGTGACATTCACGGCATCGACAAAACCCTTTAACAGTTCGCCCTTTTTGCGGATGATCTCTGCATCGGCACCCCGGGGCGGACCACATTCCGCGGTCACCGCAAACCCACCGCTTTCTAGAATCCGCTGCAATTTTCCGGTGGATTCGTTTTTCATAGCATGTGATCCTCTCTGATGAGTTTGCGGGGCCCGGAAGATAGACTGGCCGCCCAGTTTTTGGGCGGAAGATAAACCCGCAAATTATCCAGTTGGCCCAGGGCCTTCAGGCGCTCGATGATCAAGTGCCAGGCGCAATCGATTTCGGAACTCACTTCGCAATGGCCGTTCTGGGAGCCGCCGCACGGCCCGTTGACCAATTTCTTGGCGCAGCGCGTGAAGGGGCAGATACCGCCGAACACGGCCAGCTTGCAATCGCCGCACCCCGAACACTCCTCGGTGAAAAGGCCCGGCTTTTCCAGGACCCCCATGAAGGTGGTATTCACGCCCGGCAGCACGGGCGTGGTCGTAAAACGCCGCGCCATGGCCTGTACGCCGGCCCCGCACGCCAACGAGAGAATGGCCTGGTTGCGCCCTGCCGCCCGCGCGCTCTCCTGGATAAATTCATCTTCGCACTGCCGTTCGACGGTCTGTTCCTCGATCTGGATCTCCTGGCCCTCTGTTTTACAGGCCAGACGTAAGGCCGAGGCCAGAACCGCCACCTCGTCTTCGCCCCCGGCAAAACAGGTTTTGACGCAAGTACCGCACCCCAAAATCAAGACCTTCTGGTAAGGTGCGATGATCTGCTTGATTTCCGCAATTGGTTTTTGTGCTCCGACAATCATCCCATGACTCCGTTCGAGACCGGACAAGGTCTCCTTATGCTTCCTGAGTTAGCGTTCGGAAACAGAGAATAATGGATCAAACCTTCGCAACATCGGACAGGGAGCGTGCGGCCGGGTTTGGACCCAAGGCGGCCGCCACCGCCTGCGTCTCCTGGATGAAAAGCCCGGCGCTGCGGGTATCTCCGGCAGCCACATTAAAGAGCGCCAGGCGCCGGCCATTCATTCCGATTTCATCTAACAAGGCCTTCACCCATGTCACCCGTTTTTTGGCCCGCAGGTTGCCTTCCACGTACCGGCAGGCGCCTTCGGCGCAGACCAGGACCACCACGGCGTCCGCCCCGGCTTCGAAAGCACGCAACAGATAAACATCCTTGACCATGCTCGAGCACGGCAACTTGATAAAATTCAACTCGCCGTTTGCGACCGCCGGCAGCGCATCGTCGTCGCCGAAGACATTGATGCAGTGAAAAACAGTAATTCTGGAGGGTCCCTGGCTCATGTCGTTTTCATTACTTTTTTAGAAATTAATTAGTCTGGCTAATGTAGAAAAAGAAAGGCGCCTCTACGTTTGCGCAGAGACGCCTTTGTCCAGCTAAAGCGAAGTTAAAACTTCCGACCTCATCGTCGGAAGTATAACTGAATTTCATTCATATGTTGTTCCCGAATCAATTGTCAATGCTTTTAAATGACGCACCTCACCACCACTTCCAGGGCAATCGTATGTTCTCTGGTTCTCTGGTTCCCATGCTCCGCGTGGGAACCACGGCAACAGGGCGGCATTCCCACGCAGAGCATGGGAACGAGAGGCTGAGCTCCAGCTTGACTTTGAATCCAAAAGAGGGTTTTAAGGGGGCAAAAAGACAGGAGCGTTCCAGAATGGCGACATCCCAATCTTTCACCCTCCGGGCGGGCGCGGCCGCCCTGCGCATCCTCCGCGAACGGGGGCTCAGACCCCAGGACATCCGGGTGATCGCCGGGGCGGCCGGCGGTCCCAAATGGCTGGTGCTCAGCGGCCTGGATCGGCTGATCTTCGGTTCCTGGTTCGAAACGCGCCGCGCGCCCCTGTTCCTGGTGGGCGCTTCCATCGGCGCGTGGCGCTTTGCGGCCCTGGCGCGCCGGCAGCCCCTGGCGGCCCTGGATCGTTTCGAAAGCGCTTACATCAACCAGCGCTATGAAAAAAAGCCCACGGCCCTGGAGGTCAGCCGGGCAAGCCAAAGGGCCATGGACGCTTTCCTGGATGATGCCGGCATCCGGGAGATTCTCGAACATCCCTTCATGCGCCTCAACATGCTGGCCGTGCGCTGCAACGGGTTGCTATGCACGGACGCCAAACTGCCCCTGGCCGTGGGCCTGGCCGGCGCCGGCCTGGCCAATCTTTGTCAGCGCCGCTTCCTGTCCCACTTTTTTCGGCAAAACCTCTTTTCCGACCCCCGGCACCTTCCGCCCTTTCAACGACTCAATGGCTTCAGCCCCCGGCGGATCAGCCTGACGGAGGCCAATTTGCGCCAGGCCCTGCTGGCCTCGGGGTCCATTCCCCTGGTCATGAGCCGGGTAATGGATATCCCCGGTGCCCCACCGGGGGCCTATCGGGACGGCGGCATCGTCGACTATCACCTGGACATCCCCTTCGGCGTCAACGACGGCCTGGTGCTTTTCCCCCACTACACGGACCGCATCACGCCCGGCTGGTTCGACAAGAAACTCACCTGGCGCAAACCGCACCCCGAGCACATGGCTCATGTGCTCATGATCGCGCCCTCCCGGGAATTCGTGGCCGATCTGCCTTTTGCAAAAATCCCCGACCGCAACGACTTCTGGACCTTCTTCAAGGACGATGACCGCCGGATCGCATACTGGCAGACGGTTGCCCGCAAGAGTCGGCAGTTGGCCGAAGAACTGGCCGAACTCATGGACCGCGGCGGCCTTGCGGACAAGGTCCGGCCCCTTGACGCTGGCGGCCCCTGAGTCCCGGCGGCCGAGCAGCAAGGTTGCTATTGGTTACACACCATAATTCAAGCGCCAGTCGAGCAGTTCTTTCTCGAAGAGGTCCATGACATGCGCCGACTCTTCCTGACGCAGGAACTTTTTGGTGGCCGCATAGGCCGGGGTAAAGAGTTTGCGGAGTTTGTCCGCATAGGCGTAGGCGGCCGCCAGGATGTCGCCGCCGTCTGCCACCAGGTCGTCGACCAGGCCGCGCTCGAAGGCTTCCCGGGGGGAGTACGGCGTGGCGTGGAGCAGGGCCTCTTTCCAGTACCGAGGGGGAATGGATGAGCGGCAGATCAGGGTAATCCAGCTCGGAAGGGCCATCTTGTTGGCCACTTCATTGATTTGAATGGTGTAGGGCCCATCGCCGACCATATAGCGGTCGCAGGCATAGGAAAGAATCGCCCCGCCGGCAATGGCGTGTCCGGCATAGGCCGCAATGGTCGGGATGGGAAACTGGTAGACCCGCAACATGGTGGTGGCAAACTGTCTTTGAAACGTGAGCTGCTCGCGCAGGTCCTGGGTGGGCAGCAGCTTCAGGTCCAGGCCCGCGGAAAAAACGCCGGGCCGGCCCGTAAAAATCAGGGCGGCGGCCGCGTCGGCGATGGTCCGATCCAAGGCTTCGTTGAGTTCGCTGAAAAACTCCCAGTTCATGGCATTGACCTTGCCGTCATCGAGGGTAATGCGGGCAATTCCGTTATCGTTTTCGTATCGCAGTTTGGACATGAGGTTCCTCTTTTGCTTGGACGATTATCGTTGTTCAGCCCCGCCGAGCACCGCCGGCGCGGGCGGCAGAGCGCAGCAAATGTTGACCTGCTGGAGAGCTCTATCGTATTTCATGGGTCATGTTAAGGAGGAATCGTCTGCGCAACCAGGGAAAAGATCTTGAGTTTAAGTTCTAATTGTTCATCTATAGTCGACTATTACACAAGGAGGCATTGCCGCTTTGGATAACCGGAGCTATCAAAAATCGTTTATTCTGGATATGGATGGCGTCGTTTACAATGGACCGCAATTGATCGATGGCGCCAAAGAGTTCTTAAACCGTTTGACCCACGGAAATTTCAAGTTCTTGTTTTTAACCAACAACTCTTACTACACCCCGCTGGAACTCAGAAATCGGCTTGCCGGCTTGGGAATCGATGTTTCAGAAGACCATTTCTATACTTCGGCCATGGCGACCGCGAGCTTTCTCAGGGTGCAGCGGCCCGATGGGTGTTCAGCCTACGTAATAGGCGGAAAAGGCGTTCTCGAAGAACTCGAGAAGACGGGTATTCAGATTACCTCAACCAATCCGGATTATGTCATCGTCGCCGAAACCGAAGAGTATGACTATTCTAAAATCATCGAAGCGACCTTGCTAATTCAAAATGGCGCCAAGTTTATTGCGACCAACCAGGATTTGACCGGTCCCAGCCCCAGAGGGCCAGTGCCCGCCTGCGGCGCCCTGGTTGCGCCCATAGAAAAGGTAACCGGCGTTGCACCTTACTTCCTAGGCAAACCGAACCCGGTGATGATGTTTCTGGCGCGTAAAAAACTGGGCGTACACTCCGCGAATTGCTTTATGATCGGCGATCGAATGGATACCGATATTCTCGGTGGTCTGGAATCGGGGATGACCACTTGTCTGGTTCTGTCAGGTGTAACGACCAAAGACATTATGCAAAAATTTCCATATCAGCCCGATTATGTTTTTAACCATGTTGGAGAGATCGATCCCGAAACCCTGGCATCCAAAAGGGCGCGGGTGGAGTCCTGAACTTTGCTGCATCAGCACGTCCAGTGATATTTACATGCAGCATTTCTTATACTTTTTCCCGCTCCCGCATGGGCAGGGATCGTTTCTGCCGACTTTGGGCACCTGCGCTCGCGGTTTGAAATGCCTCTTTTTACAGTGGGCATAAATTGCCTTGAGCTTGATGTGCCGTTGGAGAAGTCGCTTGTATATATCAGGGATTTGATCTACCAAGGCTGATCGGACCGCCCCGATATCCACAGACCCTGCATTTCCTTCAGCCGCCGTCCACCGCTTGGTTTTGTAGTCCAACCGGACCGCGAACAGCTCCTGGATCGGTTTGTCCAGCCCCTTGTCCGGAAAAAAGGTCAAGGTCGTGTCGGTGCATGTGCACTTCGGCTGCAGGCAGTACTGGTCATAAATCAGGCAGCTTTCGCCCTGCATTCGGACTTGCAACGGGTCGCCGTACGGCAGGACATCATTGTACGCATAAAGCGCTCCATTTTCTTCGATATCCTGGTAATCGAAGTCGGCTTCGATGGTCTCGATACCCGCTTTTTCCGTTATTTCATTCTTGTAGGTGAAGTGTGAGTACAACAGGAATTCGTAATCCGTCTCGTCCAGATTGGATAGAAGCGACTTTGCGAACGCCAAATTCTCTTCGGATACCTTCCCTTCATCCTCATAAGCGAGTTTTCTGTGCATCACATCGAAATCGACCAGATAGGGTGAAGCCGGATCGTCCAGGGCGGCATGGTCCCGAGGGGTGAAGCTCAGATGCACGGTCCCGCAGAGGCAGAGGGGATTATCGCAACAAAGCAGGGCGCATTCATATTGTCGCATCCCTCCGGCGCTTTGAACCTCGGCCATGATCGTTTTGGTATGTTTATCTACCGAAAATACCTTTCCATCCTGAATGTCCCGAATCATTTTACCTTCCTTTCCCATGCACCACTTTTTTGCCAGCCTCGCACCATGCTTTCCCCAGCTCCCGAGCCGCCCTCCCACCACCAGGAATGGTGGCTTCTGTTCAGATGATCAGGTGACTGCCAATGACCGGGCAAGATTGATAGCCCGGATTATTTCAGGAACCGATAGGCCAGATCAGAAGGATAGCTATCGTGTGCGGCCTGACGGACGCGCTATATTATTCGATCCTCCTCATCTGTTCAACGGTGGCATAGCCTTCTGGCGTGAGAAATACGCTGGTTTTCAGCGGGTTCATGTCCACCAGACCCGCCACAAACAGCTCCTTTACCGCAGCGAGCGCTTCGCTGGGGGCCAGGGGCAGGGCCGCCACGATTTCGCTCAGGTCCATAATTCCCGGCGGACCCGAGAACTCCCATTCCTTGGCAAGCAGGGCCAGAACCTGATCTCGGGCCTTCCCGGCCATTGTCGGCACCTCCAAAGTTAGCGGTTCACCTCAGTTTATCTTGGCATGGATGAATGCTAAGGGGAAACTTTTCGTGTCCGGCACACTTTTGTTATAGATGATGCAGCGTAAACTCCAAACCCGTCTCCCTGCATCCCTCCGCCAATTCCACCAAATGCCGATGGTGCGTGAAAAACAGCACCTGGGTTTTCTTCGCCAGTTCGGCCAGCACGTTTAGTGTGGCCAGGGACCGTTCGTCGTCGAAGCGCAGGAGGATGTCGTCGACGATGAAGGGGAGGGGTTCGTTGTTTTCGAGGTATTGTTCGAGGCTGGCCAGGCGCAGGGAGAGGTAGAGCTGGTCGGCGGTGCCGTCGCTCATGCCGTCGACGGTGACCTGGGCGTCGGTGTGGGCGCGGATGCCGACCAGGACGGGGTTGCCTTTGTCGTCGTAGTCGGCGCGCAGGCGGCTGAAGGCGCCCAGGGTCATGCGGGCGAAGAGGTCGCTGGCCCGGGCGATGAGCGGGCCCTGGTGCTTTTCGCGGTACTGCTCGACCGTGCGGGCCAGGATGACGGCGGCGATCTTCAGCCGGGCATAGGTTTCGACATCCGCCTCCAGGCCGGCCAGCAGGCGCTCGGCCGCTTCGGCGTGGGCCGCGGCCTGGGAGCGACCGTCCATCTGGTCGAGCTGGGCCTGCAGGGCGCCGATCTGCTGATCGAGCTGGGAGCGCTCGGCTTCCAGGGCGGCGGCCGTGTCGGCCAGCTCCTGGCGCTCCGGGCCGATGCGGTCGGCATCGGTGGCCGCGGCTTCCTGGATGAAGGCTTCGATGGCCGCACCGGCGCTCAATTGACGCAGCTGCTGTTCGAGGTCGGCCAGCTCCTGGCGCAGGTGTTTTTTCTCCCGCGCGCGCCGCTCCATGGGGGCCAGATCGTCCAGGCCCTGGCACTGGGCCGCCTGGCACAACGCTTCGATGGCGGTGCCGCATTCGAAGCGCCGCCGCCGGGCCTCTTCGAGTGCCTGGCGGGCCGCGGCCCGCTGATCGAGGAGGCTCTGGCGCTGGGAAGCCTCTTTGCGCGCCTTGGTCAGCCGGCTGTTGAGCTGCTCCGTGGCCCGGTCCTGGGGTTCGGTGCCCAGATCGGGCGACAGCCGGGCCACCAGCTCGTCCACCCGCGCCTTGAAATCCGCGCTGTCGCGGTCGATGCCGGCGATGCGCTTGCGCAGCACGTCGGCTTCGCTGTTGATCGCCCGGATGTTGCGCACGTGCTCGATGACCGCCCCTGCCGCGGTGGGGGTGGCGTCGGCCCGGATGCCGAGCGTGCGCAGGCAGGCCTCCCAGCGGGTGTGCCATTGGGCGCGGGCGGCCTCCAGCATCGTCATGCGGCCGGCCAGCTCTTCCAAGTCGGCCGCGAGGCGCTGCAGCTCTTTGTCCGCGGCGGCGATGGCGGCCGCGCGCTCGCGTTGGGTGGCGATGTGGGCTTGGGCTGCTTTGATCAGGACGGTCAGGGGCGCATCGTCTGGCTGAGGCGCGCCGGCCTGGCCCAGGGCGGCGGACAGATCCTTTGTGAGGGCCGCCAGCCGGGCGGCCAGGCGCGCGACCTCGCTGTGGCGGGTGCGCAAGTCAGCCAGCTTTTCGCGCAGCGCCGTGATCTGGGCCAGCCAGGCGCGCATCTCGCGGGGGCTCAAGGGGCTGATGGCCGCCGGTTGCCACAGCTGTTGCCACTCGGTCGAAAGGAGACCTTGCCGCGCCAGGGTCTGGTCCAGGGCCGCGGCGGTCTGGGCCAGGCTCTCTTCCAGTTGGGCTTTGCGGGCGGCGAGCAGGCCTTTGCGGCTGACCTGGTCGGCTTCGCGGCGCAGGCGGTCGGCGACCTGGTCGGCCCGCTGCAGGCTGGTTTCGAAGGCCTCGGGCAGGGCCGCGGCACGGTCGCAGCGCGCCAGATGGGCCTGCACGGCCTCGGCCAGCGGCGGACGGCCCTCGAGCTGGCCGCGGATCAGGCCCCAGCCCTGGTCGCGCAGGTCGCGGGCGGCGGTCAGGTCCCCTTCGGTGGGCACCGACTGGGACAGGTCGATGGCCTGGAGCTGTTCCCGAGTTTGGGCGATTTCGGCGTGGGTGGCCTCCTTGGCCGCCTGCTGGGTTTCCAGGAGGCGCTGCAGCTCGTCGAAGCGCGCTTCGCAGCGGTCGATGCTCTCCCGGGCCGGCAGTGGCAGGGCGTCGATCTGCGCCAGGGCGCCGGGCCAGAGGGTCTGGCATTTGAGCGCACGGTGCAGGCTCTCTTCCAGGGCCTGGGCGGCGGCGCGCCGGTCGGCCAGTTGGGCTTCGAGCGGTCCGGCCTCCACGGCCGGCTGCAGGGCCTGTTCCAGGCGGCCGACCGCCACCGGGGCGGCCAAGGCCGTGCGTTGGGCGCTCAGCCGGTCGAAGCGCTGCTGCTGCCGGCGCTGCTGGTCGGCGTCCGATTCGCGCTGGGCCAGCATGCGCTGGTGGTCGCTGCCCAGTTTCTGGATCTCACTGACCGTGGCCGTCGGCAGGTGCAACTGGCTGGCGGCGCCGGGCGAAAGGTCGGCGGCGATCTCGGCCAGCAGGTCGGCGGCCTGGCGCTGCAGGGTGCGCATGCGGCCCTCGAGGCCGGGGCGGTCCTGACGGGCCTTGCGAAAGCTGCCCAGCTCGTGCTGCAACGCCTCGATGGCCGGGGCGTGATCGAGCAGGGCCACATGGGGGGGCAGGGCGGCGATGGCCGTTTCGATGCCGGCGATGGCCTCGGCGGCGCGCTGCACGTCGCGGTCGGCCAATTTCAGCTCTTTTTCCGCATCGCGGCAGCAGTTACCGAAATCGTCGGCCAGGTCGGGGACATCATGGTAGGCGGCCAGCCGGGCGTCGATTTCGTTCTTGCGCACGATGCGGGGCAGGGCCTCCTGGATGCGCTCGAGCCGGGCCTGGCGCCGGCGGCTGGCGGCCAGCGTTGCCTGGACGATTGCCAGCCGCTGCTGCGCCGCTTGGCGGGCGCTGTCGCGCTCCTGCCAGGCCTGGGGCAGCAGCAGGGCCTCTTTTTGCTGCTGGCGGGTCTCTTTGAGGGCGCGCAGGGTTTGGTTGATGGCCGGGGTCGAGCCGCTGGGCTTGAACAAATCCCCGCACTGCTGTTCGAGGGCCTGTTGCACGTTCTGCAGGCGGATCAGTCCGGCGCCGGCGGCGAAGAGGGCCTCGCCCAGGCTGCCCTTGCCCGATACGATCTCCTCGCCGCCGCGGATCAGGTCGTCGTGGCCGATGGCGAACATCTGCTCGAACACCTCGGCGCTGACGCCGCCCAGGAAGGGGGCCAGGGCATCGTCGTCGAGCACGGTCTCGTCGTCCGGGCCGCGCAGGGTCTTGACCCGGCCTTTGCGGCGCAAAAAGTCGATGCGGCCGTTGTTGCGGTTCACCAGGGTGGCGCCCACGCGCAGCCGGGCATAGCCGTGGAGAAAGTCGACCGTGGTCTGGGCCGGGATGCCGAAGAGCATGTGCCGCACGGCGCGCAGGGTCGAGCTTTTGCCGGCCTCGTTGGGGCCGTAGAGCAGGTGAAAATCGGAGCCCTCGGCGGGCAGCTCGAGGGTCAGGTCGGTGAAGGGGCCATAGGCGGCCAACCGGAGGCGCCGGATCTTCATGGGGCGTCGGCCTCCTTGTGCAGCCGCTGCACCAGCAGGGCGTGGGCCTGGGCCACCAGCTCCCGGAGCTGGGCCGGGTCGTCGGGCCGCAGGCCGGCCTCGCCCTGGCGAAAGTCGGGCGGCAGCCGTTGAAAGAGGCTGGCCAGACTCTCGCCCAGGGCCAGCAGTTCGGCGTCATCGGCCAACAGCGACGCCACCAGGGCGCTCAGTTCGCCCAGGGGGCCGGGGTCGGCGGCGGCGCGGTGGACGGGGACGCTGCGCACCTTGACGGTTTCGATCCAGAGGCGGTCGCCGAAGTGGTTCATGGCCGTGGCGCGCACCGTCTCCTTGAGCAGGCCGGGGTCGGCGGCCAGCCGGGCGTGGAGGGCGGTCTGGCCGCTGAAGGTGACCCGGGCGACCACCGGTCGGGGGTCATGGCGTTCGAGCACGGTGTCGAGGGCGGCCCGGCAGCGCTCCAAGAGCTCGTCGCTGCCGCCCGCGCCGGCCAGGTCGACGGCCACCGGTTCCCAGCGGATCACGTCGACGGCATGGCGGGCGATCTCGGGGGCGGCGCCCTCGGCCACGCTGACCAGCACGCACCCCTTGGCGCCCGCCTCCCGGATGTGGCGCCCCTGGATGCAGCCGGGAAACACGATGGGCGGGTCCGGGACCACGATTTCGAACTGGTGCACATGCCCCAGGGCCCAATAGTCGTAGCCTTTGTGAGCCAGGTCGGCCAGGGCGCAGGGGGCGTAGGGTTCGTGCCCCGGCCGGCCGGTGAGGCTGGTGTGCAGCATGCCGATGTTGAAGTAACCGGCCACGGGCACTGGGTAGGCCTGGGCCAGGTTGTCGGTCTCGGCGACCCTGGCGAAGCTCTGGCCGTGGACGGCCACCTTGAGGTCGTCGAGGCGGTGCGTTTCGGGCTTGCGCTCGGAAAAGAGGCGCACGTTGGGAGGATAGGGCAGGCTGCGCGTCATGCGGCCGGCGGCGTCGTGGTTGCCGGAGACGATGAAGGCCTGGATGCCGGCCGCGTCGAGGCGCAGGATCTGCCGGATGAAATAAAGACCGGTGTGGTAGTCTTTCCAGTCGCCGTCGAACAGGTCGCCGGCGATCAGGACGAAATCGACGGCTTCGTCCACGGCCAGGTCGATCAGGTTTTCAAAGGCCCGCCGCGATGCCTGCCGGATCTCTTCCACCGGGGCCCCTTCATAGGCCTGGAGGCGGTGCAGGGGGCTGTCCAGATGAATGTCGGCCGTGTGGATGAATTTCATGCCCGTCCTATCCTTATCCTATCCCGCTCCCGTGTCTGCCGTCGGCCGATGCCGTTTTCAGCCCGTGCTCTGCATGGCGGCCGCAATGCCGTTGATACTCAGAAACAGGGCCTGGCGCAAGGGCAGGGATTGCTTTTCGGAGCGGGCGGCCCAACGCTTGAGCAGCTCGATCTGAATCAGGTTGAGCACGTCGGTGTAAGGGTTGCGCAGCACGATCGACTGTTGGATCGCCATGTGGTTGTCCAGCAGTCGTTCCTGGCCGGTGATCTGCAACACGACCGAGAGGGTCTTTTGGAACTCGGCCGCGATGGTGTCGTGGAACTGCTTCTCCGAAAGGCAGCTGTATGCCTGGGCGATCTCCATGCGCGTGCGGGCCAGCTCCAGTTGCACGTTTTCCACCACGGTGCGGAAGAAGGGCCAGCTGTGCCACATCTCCTGCAGGCGTTCCAGAGTCTTCGGATCTTTGCCGATCTCTGTTTCGATGGCCGTGCCGGCGCCGTACCAGCCCGGCAGGTTGTAGCGCGTCTGGGTCCAGGAAAAGACCCAGGGGATGGCCCGCAGGTCGTCGAACTGCACCTCAGCCGCCGAAACCCGGGAGACCGGTCGGGAGGCGATGGGCAGGTTGCCGATGTGCTCGATGGGCGTGATCTGTTTGTACCACTGCCAGAGCTCGGCATCGTCGATGAGCCGGCGGTAGGCCTGCATCGACTGGGTGGCGATGCGCGCCATCAGGGCCTGCATGGGCGGGCTGCAGCCCACGTCGCATTCGGTGTCGCAGGCGGTTTGCAGCACAGCATTGACGATCTGCTCCAGGTGCCGGCGGGCGATGAACGGCCGGGCATAACGAAACGAGATCACTTCGCCCTGTTCGGTAAAGCGCATGCGGCCGTTGCGGCTCTGGACGGGCATGGCGAAGATGGCCTGGTTGGCGCGGCCGCCGCCGCGGCCCACGCTGCCGCCCCGGCCGTGGAAGAAGCGGAAGTGGATCTGATGCTTCAAACACACTTCTGATAGGTGCTCCTGGCCCTTCTGCAGGGCCCAGTTGGCCATCCAGAACCCGCCATCCTTGTTGCTGTCCGAGTAGCCCAGCATAATCTCCTGGAAGTCGCCGCGGGCCTTGAGATGGCGCCGGTAGAGGGCATTGGTCAACAGGGCCTCCAGCAGCGGCGCGGCCCCCTCCAGGTCTTCGATGGTCTCGAACAGCGGCACCACATCCAGCGGCGTGGTGACGGCTCCGTCCTTCAGGCGCCACAGGCCGACCTCCTTGGCCAGCAGCAGCACCTCCAGCAGGTCGCTCACCGTGTGGGTCATGCTGACGATATAGGCCCCGATAGCCTTTTCATCCTCCTGCATCACCTGGCGCATCAGGCTGAATACTTCCAGCAGTTCGACGGTCTGCTCCGAGAAGTCTTCCCGATTGCGGTAGAGCGGCCGCGGATTGGCCAGTTCTTTTTCCAGGAGCGCGATTTTTTCGGATTCGGGCAGGCGCTGGTAGTCTTGGCAGACGCCGGCCAGGCGCAACAGCTCGGCGATCACGGCCGCGTGCACGCGGCTGTGCTGCCGGATATCCAGGGCGGCCAGGTGGAAACCGAATACCCGGCTGCGGACGATCAGATCGGAAAGGCTCTGGTAGGCGGCCAGGGCCCCCAGCCCGCTGTGGGTCAGGCTGTTTTTCAAAAGCGTCAAATCTTCCTGGAATTGCGAGACGGAGTAAAGGCCGCCGTCCGGTTCGGCCCGGTAGCATTTGAGGCGCTCGAGCATGCAGGCGATTTTGAGCCGGAAGGGTTCGAAGCGGTAGCGATGACGTTCTTCGGGGTCCAAGGCGATCGCTTTGGCTTCTTGTTGAATGTTCTCCATGAGGGCATGGGGCACGGCCACCCGCTGGGACGAGATGCTCAGCTCCTGCCATAGCAGTTCGAGGGCCTGCTGGTAGTTGTCCAGGGCCGCCTGGCGATGGTCCGCCAGCGTCTGGCGGGTGATCTCGCGGGTGACGAAGGGGTTGCCGTCCCGATCGCCGCCGATCCAAGAGCGAAAGCGCAGAAAGGGCGGGGCCTGGTCGCCGATGTTGAAATAGGTGCCGAGCGCCTCGCCCAGATCGCCGATGATGCGCGGCAGGGTCTCCCAGATGGCGTGGGTCTGGTAGTAGATGCCGTTTTTAATCTCGTCCTGCACGCGCAGCCGATCCGGGCGTACATCGTCGGTCACCAGCAGCAGGGCCACCTCATGGGCGATGCGCTCGATGGTGCGCGCCGTGGCCCGCTCGGACAGGGCGCGATCGTGGGAGAGGCGCTCAAGCAGCTCGGCGATGCGGTTTTGCTTGAACAAAATGCTGGTGCGGCGCACCTCGGTGGGATGGGCGGTGAGGGTCGGCTCGATGTCCAGTTCATGGACCAGCCGATGCAGGTCATGCTCTGCGATGCCTTTTTGCTTGAGGCGCTGGACCGCTTCCAGGATCGAGTCCTTGCGCGGGTTCTCCGGCGACTCCGTTTGCGCGGCCAGGCGGTTGATGCGGGCGATCTCCTGGCGTTCGGCCTCGTTGACCAGGTGGAAGTAGACGGTGAAGGCGCGGCAGATCCAGACCAGTTGATCCAGGTCCAAGGCCTGGATGCGCGGCTGCAGGTCGCCATGGGTTTTCCACGTCTCCGAGCGGGCGGCGGCCGCGCACAGATCCATCAGGTCTTCGATCAACTGGGCGCACTCGACGCCCACCTGCCGGCGCACCACTTCTCGCACGAGACGGCCGATCAGATCGATCTTGTATTGCAGGGGCTCGGTGATGCCCCGGGTCCGTTTTCGGGCTGCAGCGGTCTGTTTTTCGGTCATGCGTTTGATCCCCCATGGCTCGTGGTGAAGGGTTTTGAAAAAGGGGCGAGCGAACCCATTTCATACAGAGGCCGTGGGGCTTTTTCAACAAGCGATCTAAGATCGTATGGCACGCCCGATGAGGGGCGCCACCACCAGGCAGGGTTGATATCGGATGGTATTTGTCTTACTCGGCCCGGCCGTCGTCAACGGTTGCCGCCGAGGCAGGCCCCGGCGACTCGGCCATGCAGGCCTCTATGGCCTTGGAAAGCCCGGCGGCGGAGTCGAACCGTTCGTTCAGCCCCTTGGCCAGCAGCTTGGCGACGATCGACTGGCAACTGGCCGGAATGTCGGCGTTGAATTCGGAAAACGGCGTGTGGGGGGTGTGTGTGACGGCATGCATGACCGCGGAGATGGTATCGCCTTTAAACGGCTTGGCCCCCGTGAGCAACTCGTAAAAAACGATGCCCAGAGAAAAAAGATCCGAGCGTCCATCCAGGGTTTGGCCGCCCACTTGTTCCGGCGACATATAATTGGGCGTGCCCATGACGGTGCCGGTGCGGGTTTTGGATGCGTCCACCACCAGGGCGATGCCGAAATCGGTGACTTTGACGCGGCCATCCTCGAGCAGCATGATGTTGTCCGGTTTGATATCGCGGTGAATCACGCCCTGGTTGTGGGCATAATCGAGGGCGGCAGCCACATCCGCGATGATGGACAGGACTTGATGGATCGGCATGAGGTGCTCCGGTTTGCAAAAGCGGGCCAGCGTCCAGCCGCCGAGCAGTTCCATGGCGATATAGGCCATGTCGTGCTCTTCGCCCACATCGTAAATGGATACGATATTGGGATGGGACAGTTTGCCTGCGGCCTCGGCCTCCCGGAAAAAACGCGTTTTCACCTGGACCAGGTCCCCTTGGCCGACATCGGCATACTTCAGGGTTTTGATGGCGACCTCGCGGTTGATCTTGGGATCGCGGCCCAGATACACCGTCCCCATCGAGCCCCGACCCAGCTCCTTGAGAATTTCGTAGCGGCCGAAGATCGGCTTGATGTCATTGTCATCCTGTACCAAAGGCGGTTGCCCGTTGCCGCCGACCACGGGCAAAGACAGGGTGCTGTTGGGTGTTTCGAGCCTGCTGCGGCGCGCCTCGATATCCTTGAAGGGGCCGTGTTTAGCGATGCGGCGGTAAATCATGAAGGCTTTCCCGAACATCCGCTTGCGCTCGAAATCCAGCCCCAGGTTGTACAGCAGATGTTTGACCCGCTCGTCCTGAAGCGGGCACTTGATGAACCGCTCATAGGCCATGTCGAGCTGGCCCTGGCCTTGATAATGCAACCCCAGGGTTCTATTGACCTCCAGGACTTCGTGGCGCCACTTGCGGGAATAGTCCGTTGCCACAAGCAGTGCAAAACCGCTGCAGGCCAGCACGGCCGGACCGAACGGTTTGATCCAGTATCCGTAACCCAGCAGCATGCTCAGGCCGATGATATACCAGGTGGCCAGAAAAATGCCGAGGATCGCGGCGCCGAGCCGGATATTCACATGCGGGATCACAAACATGAGGAAAAAAGCAAAGTAGAGCAGGGCCACGATTTCCAGGGGACCGGCCCACGAAGGGCGCGAAAGTCGCACCGTCGACAAGATGCGGGCCAGCACATTGGCGCTGATTTCAACCGAAGCGGCCTTGTCGTACGGCCCCATGCGATAGAAGGTCGTCATGGCCTCCCCGGTCCCGCCGATCAATATGATTTTGTCTCTGAAAATGGCCGGATCGAGCGATCCGCGAAGCACATCCACAAACGAGTAGGTCCGCTCCTGAGTCCATTGGCGGTCATAATTCATCAGGATGCGATAGGCATCGTCCGTAGCGATCTCGAGGTATTTCAGCCGCAGACAGGGCTGGCCGAAAAAGTTCCGGCCGACGGTCAGATCCTTTAGCCGCCCCCCGATATGCCGGATCGCCAGTTGCAGGACCATGGCCGGAAATAACCGCTCCTTGTACTCGATCAGCAGCGGCATGCGGCGAAACAGGCCATCCTCGTCCTCGTCCAGGTTCAGATGACCGAGGGCACTGGCCTTGGATGCCAGACCTTCGAAGGTCTCCCAGACGCCTGTGGCGGTGTCGGCCTGGTGCGCTCCCTGCACGGTTAAGGCTTTGTCGGGAGTCGTTTCGGCGGCCCCGGAGGCCAAGGCTTCAGGGCTCAAGGAGTTAAGGGTCAACATCCCCGACATTTTGTCGCTTTCGGTGGCCGCCCGCGGCCCCTGGGTGAATCGCAGCGGAAGGACCACATTTCTGGCCTTGCGCACGGCGTCGATCAACTGGGCGTCCTGATCCAACCGATCCTCGGCACTGTTCAGCAGGCCATGCACCATGCGCGCGCTCTGCTTGTCGCCCTTCCACTCCCGGCCGCCGACCTGCTGTTTCAGCTCCTTGATATGCAATAGGCCGGGATTGGGGTCGGGCTGGGTGTACAACGGACAGATCCCCAGGGCCCCAGCCCCCTGGGCGGTCAGGAAACGGACCATTTCGGCCATGCGCGAACGTGGCCATGGCCAGTCGCCGAGCTCCCGGATGCTCTTTTCATCGATGGCCACGATGACGATGGGTTGATTTTGGGGGCTGCGGAAATGGTGGGCCCAGAAATCGTAATTTTTGATCTCCAGGTGCTCCCAGGGATTCAGCGAAGACACCATGCCGATCAGGATCAAGGCACTCAATAAGGCAATCCGGACGGAAGGTGCGGCAAGTATCTTTTTCAACAGCGGTCGCAACATTAAAACCCGTCATATTTGTATGTTAACAACACAAACGCCATACCCCGCGGGCCGCGGGAGCCATCTTCGGCGCCATTGCCCGCGGATCGCAACCCAACCGTCTTTTTATTATCGCCTGCTACCGTCATTTCATAAGGCGGGTACCCCTCACCGGCTGTCATCCGATGACGGACTCGAGGAAGCTGACCGGAAAAGGGCATGATTTTCAACGCTGCTTGCTGCGCAGGAACAGTTTTTTCGATTCCGTAATCAGTATAACGACCAGGGCGCCAACGGTGCAGATACCCAGTTCCTCCAGGCGCAGCGGCGTGGTGCGAAACACGGTGTTGAAAAACGGGACATAAATAAGAATCAACTGCAGGGTCAATGTGACGCCAATGGCCAGCAACAGCACCGGGTTGCCGAGCCAGGATTGCGTCAACAGCGATTGCGTTTGTTTGCGCACACACAGCGCATAGGCCATCTGGCAGAAGGTCAGCATGGTGAACACCATGGTCTGCCAGGCGGCCGAACCGGTTCCGCCGTCCCAGAACCAGTATCCGGTCCCCACCGAGATCAGGCCGATGATCAGGCCCATGACGAGAATCTGCCAACCCAGCCCGCGCGCGAAAATGCCTTCCCGCGGATTGTACGGCGGCCGGTGCATCACATCGCGCTCGGCTTCTTCGAACCCCAGGGCAACGGCCGGCACGCCATCGGTCACCAGATTGATCCATAAAATTTGAATCGGCAGCAGCGGCAGCGGCATCCCCATCAACGGGCCGGTGAGCATGACAACGATTTCGCCGGCATTGCCGGTGAGGATGTAGCGGACGAATTTGCGGATATTATCGTAAATGCGGCGGCCTTCTTTGACGGCGGCGACGATGGTGGCAAAATTATCGTCCAGCAGGACCATGTCGGAGGATTCTTTGCTGACGTCGGTGCCCGTAATCCCCATGGCCACGCCGATGTCGGCGGATTTCAGCGCCGGCGCATCGTTGACACCGTCGCCGGTCATCGAGACGATCTCATGCTGGGCTTGCAGCGCGTCGATGATGAGCATCTTGTGCTTGGGCGAGACGCGCGCAAAGACGGAAACCTCCTTGATTCGGGCGCTGAGCGCCTCGACGCTCAGCTTATCGAGATCCTGCCCGGTCAGCACCGTATCGGAGGTGGTGAGCCCCAAATCCTTGGCAATGGCGACCGCCGTCAGGGGATGATCGCCGGTGATCATAATCGGGCGAATCCCAGCCTGCTTGCACAGCCGCACAGACTCGATCGCTTCGGGGCGCACCGGATCGAGCATGCAGGCCATGCCTAGAAAGACCAGATCCTGCTCGTAGTGCGCCGGTTGGTCCAACTCGCCGACATCCATCGAACGATAGGCCAAACCCAGCACCCGAATGCCGTTTTTGGCCATCGCTGTGTTTTCGGCTGAAATCGCCGCTGTTCGCTTTTCGTCCAGGGGGTGGACGGCGCCGTCGATCAGAATCCGGCCGCACACCTCGATCAAACCGTCGGTGGCTCCCTTGGTCAACACCAGGTGACCGGCGTGCTTCGTGTGTCCGGCGGCGGCAAGAACCGGGTGCAACGCCGTCTCCGGAGAAGACGTCGGCAGCGCGTGAACGGTGGACATGCGTTTGCGCTCGGAGTCAAAGGGCCGTTCGCCAACACGCGGCAGCAGGGCGTGCAGATCGCGTTGCACCAGTCCCGCCTGCTGGGCCGCAAGCACCAGCGCGCCTTCGGTGGGATCGCCGAGAATGCCGTTGGGCGCATTTTCGTCGATGACGGCATCGTTGCACAGCATCCCGGCCAGCAGCAGCAGGCCGAGATCGGCATCGTTACCGTGTTGGGCCACCGCTTCATCGAGGGTATAGCGGCGCTCCGGCAGCACCACGTCCGATACCGTCATTTTATTCTGCGTCAGGGTGCCGGTTTTGTCGGAGCAAATCACGGTCACCCCGCCCAGGGTCTCCACGGCCGGAAGCCGCCGGATCAACGCATTTTGCTTCAGCATCTGCTGTGCGCCCAGGGCCAGGGCGATGGTGACGACCGCCGGCAGGCCCTCGGGGATAGCCGCCACCGCCATGCTGATGGCCGTCATGAACATTTCCTTCCAGCCCGCGCCCTGCAGGTAGATCATGCCGGCCACGATCACAATCAACACCCCGGCGGCCATGGCCAACGATCGGCCGAGCTTCGCCAAGCGCCGTTGCAGCGGGGTTTGCTCATCCTCCACGTCCTGCAGCATGGTGGCGATTTTGCCCAGTTCGGTCTGCATGCCGGTGCCGGTGACCACGGCCTCGCCGCGCCCGTAGGTCACCACCGTGCCCCTGTAAATCATGTTCCTGCGGTCGGCCAGGGCCAGTTCGCCGTCCGGCAGCGTCTCGGTATCCTTGTCCACCGATTCGGATTCGCCGGTCAGGGCCGCTTCCTGGATTTTAAGATTCGCGGCGGTGATCAATCGGGCATCGGCGGGCACAATATTTCCGGCTTCGATGAGCAGGATGTCTCCCGGCACCAGCTCCTTGGCCGAAATCTGCCGCTCCGCGCCGTCGCGCCGCACCCGCACATGGGGCACCGTCATTTTCTTGAGGGCCGCCATGGCGTTTTCGGCTTTGAATTCCTGCCAAAACCCCAGAATCGTATTGAGGACCACAATGACCAAAATCACGATGGCATCGACATATTCCTGCAGCGCCGCCGAAATGACGACGGCGGCCAGCAGAATCAGGATCATGACCTCTTTTACCTGGGCCAATAGAATCCGCCAGGGCTTTTTCTTCCCCTTCTCGATCAGTTCGTTGGGGCCGTATTCGCTCAGCCGGCGCGTCGCCTGGGACGTCGACAGGCCCTGCTTTGGGGATGTTTCATGGTGCTTCAGCACATTCTCGGCGCTCAGGCGATGCGGTTCCTGCATTGATCCTCCTCAAATAGGTGCCTAATTGGTTGCTTTCCAAACTACATTTTAGCACGACGCAGGCGCAGCGCGTTGGCCACGACCGACACCGAGCTGAAACTCATGGCCGCTGCCGCAAGCATGGGGGATAACAGCACGCCGAACAGCGGGTAAAGTGCACCGGCTGCGACGGGAACCCCCAGCGCATTGTAGATGAATGCAAAGAACAGGTTCTGCTTGATGTTGCGCATGGTCGCCCTGGAAAGCAGGCGTGCTCGCACGATGCCCCGCAGGTCGCCCTTCACCAGCGTCACCCGGGCGCTTTCCATGGCCACGTCCGTGCCGGTGCCCATGGCGATACCGACCTCGGCCTGCGCCAGGGCCGGGGCGTCATTGATGCCGTCGCCGGCCATGGCCACGATTTGTCCCTCCTGCTGGAAACGCTTTACGGTCGCCGCTTTGTCCTGGGGCAGCACATCGGCCACAAAATCATCGATACCCAACCGCTCCGCGACTGCTCGCGCGGTGGTCTTGTTGTCGCCGGTCAGCATGACGATGCGGATGTTCTCGGCATGCAGGTTTCGGATGGCCTCGGGTGTGGTTGCCTTGATCGGATCGGAAACGCCGACCAGCCCGGCCAGTCGGCCGTCGGCGGCCACGTACATCACCGTATTGCCGTCGGCGCGCATCGCGTCCGCCTGGGCTTCCGCGTTTCCCGGAGAGACGTTGTGCTCTTGAAGCAGCTTGGCATTGCCCAGAAGCACATCCACTTCGGCCACCCGCCCGGAAACCCCCCGGCCGGTATGGGATTCAAAACCGGAAGACTGCTGCAAAACAATGCCTTTTTCTTTCGCGCCGGCGATGATGGCGGCCGCCAGCGGGTGTTCGCTGCCTGTTTCGACTCCGGCCGCCAGGCGCAGCACGTCGTTTTCCTTCCAGCCGTCGGCGGACACGACCTGCGTCAGCCGCGGTTTTCCTTCGGTCAATGTTCCGGTTTTGTCAACGACCAGCGTATTGACCTTGCGCAGGATTTCGATCGACTCGGCATCTTTGAACAACACGCCGAAGGTGGCCCCTTTGCCGGTGGCCACCATGATGGACATGGGTGTTGCCAGCCCCAGGGCACACGGGCAGGCGATGATCAAAACCGATACCGCCACGATCAGCGCATAGGCCATGCGCGGTTCAGGCCCGATGAGCGCCCAGACAATGAAAGCGATCACCGCGATCGCCACCACGGCCGGGACAAAGTAAGAGGCTACCCGATCGGCCAACTTCTGTATCGGCGCCCGGCTGCGCTGGGCTTCGGCCACCATATGCACAATCTGCGAAAGCACTGTATCCGCGCCGATCTTTTCGGCGCGGACGATCAACGATCCGGTGCCGTTCACGGTGGCACCGATGACCTTATCGTCGGTTTGCTTTTCCACGGGCATGGGTTCGCCGGTGATCATCGATTCGTCCACATGGCTGCCCCCTTCCAGGACAATGCCGTCGACCGGTAACTTTTCTCCTGGGCGCACCCGCAAACGATCACCGACCTGGACCTGATCCAGAGGGATGTCTTCCTCCGCCCCGGTATCGGTGAGGCGGCGCGCCGTTTTGGGCGCCAATCCCAAGAGCGCTTTGATAGCGGCCCCCGTGCGGCTGCGGGCGCGCTGCTCGAGCATCTGGCCCAGCAGCACCAGCGCGACGATCACGGCCGCCGCCTCGAAATAGACGCCGACGGTGCCCTCTGCGGTTCGGAAGGATTCCGGAAAGATCTGGGGAAACAAAAGCGCCACGACGCTGTAGATATAGGCCACGGCCGTGCCCAGTCCGATCAGCGTGAACATGTTCAAGTTCCACGAGACCACCGAACGCCAGGCCCGCACGTTGAAAATCCAACCGCCCCAGAGCACGACCGGCGTGGCCAGGATCAACTCCGACCAGTGCAGGGCCGCCGGTCCCAGACGTTCAAGCAACGCATCGATTCCGAAAAAACCCCGCATGGCGATCAAGACCAGCGGCAGGGTCAACACGGCGCTCACCCAGAAGCGGCTGCGCATGTAGAGATATTCCCGATTCTCCTCCTCTTCGTCAGCCATGCCCCCCCGGGGTTCGAGGGCCATGCCGCATATTGGGCAATCGCCCGGGCGGTCCTGCTGGACTTCAGGGTGCATGGGACAGGTATACACGGCCCTGCCCATCGGTTCCGGACCCGCCGCCGGCGGCCGTGCCTTTTCGCTATAATGTTCAGGTGCGGCCTTGAATTTCTCCAGACAGGATTTGCTGCAGAAGTAGTACGTACGGCCTTTATAGTCGTATGAACGATCATCCAACTGTTTTTCGATAACCATCCCACAGACGGGATCTGTAATTTGCTCTTCCGCTGTATGTCTCATTCAAACCTCCCGGGTTTTGGCCTTTTTTAAGTTAATCCATAGTGCCTTCAAGGCAAAATTGCGGAATGGGCCCTGTCGATCGCGAAGGCACGAACAGCCGCTCTCACCCGGAGTTTGCGGTAGCATTCCAGAGCTTTCGGGAACTTATCGCTAACGCATTGAGAATTGCGAAAACGCTATGCTTGATGAACTCGTAAAAAGTATCTCGGTGCCTATTTATGTCATCCCGCGCAGACGGAAATCCAGTCTTTTCAAATGTTACTGGACTCCCGCCTGCGCGGGAGTGACGGCTCGGGGACTTTTTACGATTCCATCATGCTTGCTTTTGATTGTGAATCCAGCGCAGGCCCTTCTCTGTGAGTCTGTAGCGTTGGGTCGGACTGCGGGGTGCGTCTGGTTGAGTGCGTTCGATCCAGCCGCCATCAATAGCAGGATCCAGGTAGTTCTCACGGAATGTGGGCCTATGGGTGAGATCGAGCGCTTTCATCAGTGCGGCGCTGCTGAGTTCACCTGCGGCAAGCGCCTGAATCGTTCGCGCAACTTGGTCGGTTACTTGGTCGGTTACTTGGTCGGTGGTAATCGCTTGCTGAATTGCACTTAGCAGGGCTTGCAGCATGAATTCCACAAACGCTGTGGCATCGCCCCGCTTATCACATACCGCCAAGACCCTGTAATAGTCGTCCTGCCGTTCCCGGACCACTGTTTCCACCGGCAAATAGGCCAGCAGCTGTTTCCACTTCCTGAGAATCAGAGTTTGCCACAGGCGGCCCATGCGGCCGTTGCCGTCGGCAAAAGGATGGATGAATTCAAGCTCGTAATGAAACACGCAACTGGCGACCAAAGGATGTTCATCGGTCCGTTTAAGCCAGGCAAGCAGATCATCCATCAGCTGCGGGATACGATCGGCCGGCGGGGCCATATGCACCAGTTGCTCTCCTCGAAAGACACCGACTCCACCTGAGCGAAAGCGGCCGGCATCATCCACCAGGGCGCTCATAAAAAGCCGGTGCGCCATGAGCAAATCGTTTCTTGACGTGGTGTCCCAGCCCTCCATGGCCTCATAAGCAGCCAGGGAGTTGCGAACTTCCTGGATCTCACGGGGGTGTCCCAGCACGTGCTTACCGTTGATCACCGCCGTGACCTGTTCCAAGGTCAACGTGTTGTTTTCTATCGCCAGTGACGCATGGATCGAGCGAATACGGTTTTCTCTCCGCAGTTGAGGGGGCAGATGGCGGTCAGCCGTTGCGGTATATCGTCCGATGGCCTCGCTGATGTCGGCGACCAAATGCAAAATGGAAGGTATCAGGTTATATGGTGGCTTGTATTGCTGATTCACAAATGCCCTTTCGTGGTCGAGAGAAGAATTGTTAACTTACCACTTTTTATCATGAAAATGAAGATCGGGGTTCGAATGAAACCCAGGCGTTAACCAAGAAGGCTTGTTAAACGGAGAAACGGAGAGTTCGCGGAAAAATGGATCGGGGTTAAAACGTAACCCTGGGGGCTTATGTTCGATTCCCGGCCGTAATGGTTGGAAACGGAGAATCGGATAAGTTCGGCCGGCTCGTGCAAAAGGCTGTGAACACTGGCTAAAATGACAAAACCCCGAGGAACGGGTTCCTTGGGGTTTTGCGTTAGATTAACAAGCGCTCGAAATGCGCTATTTTTGATTGGCTCCCCGAGTGTAACCCTTTTCATAACCGTTCTCCATCCGGTCCTTGATCAGCAATCATAATATATTCAATTGATTATCAAATTTGGGGCGCAGCCGGCAAGCCGGAACCAATGTTGAATAACATTTCCGGTTATCCTCGCCCAATAATCCGATATCACAGTGTTTGGCTTAGCATGTCACGGCTTGATGTCACAGTATGCCAACGTCTCCCTGGTTTTTGAACTGCCAAGGATTCCTCGATAGTCTCCCTTTGGGTTGATGGCGAAAAACTCGAAATATTGGTATTTGCTCGTATCTCTATTGTCAGGCAGCTGTTGCAAAAAATGCAACAGCTGCCTGACTTGTCAAAATTGATCATTTATTCCAGAGCCTTACCGTGAAGAGTTCGCCATCCTCGATCAGATCGGGCGCTGTTCCATTATGTTTCTGCATCTCTTTGACGATTTTACGAGGCACCCCCATGCCCATGTGTTCAAGATAACCATAGTCTCTCATTACATCCTTGAGCAATTGGTTTCGGGCTGCACGGCAACCTGTTAACATTCTCTGGGGGGTAATGCCGTTGGGAAGACGTCCTGGGGAAATCACCTCCAGTCGATCCTCGTAGACAGACAACTCCACCGTCGTACCGGATAAGAGGTAGTCCCGATGCACCAGGGCATTGACAATGGCCTCCCTGACTGCTTCTTCCGGATATGTCCATTTCTGTTCACGTCTTGCCCCGTCGGCAAGTGTGGCAGCAACCCCGGTATTCCTCCTTACGAATTCAACTGCCTGTTCAACTAGACCATTTTCAACAAGCCCTTCACTACCAATCAGGGCCGTCATCGGACCGCGAATAGATAAACGTTCTTTAGCGGCATAATCTTTTTCCTTGCCTGGATAGGCTACCGCATCAATTCCAGCCTGAGGTAAAAAACGGTTCGGATTGACGCAAAACAGCAATAAACCCGCAACAGAGGCTGGTCTCCTATCATCCTCCTCAATTAGGAATTCTGTGTTCACAAGGAGCGTACGCCATTGCTGTTCATTATTTACCAGCCACTGTAGCTTTTTATTTTCGAAAATCTGTTCCCACTTGCTTTCATCATCTCCATCTCTAACCTGTTCACGAGCCTTGGCTTCTTCTTGGGCTATCCATTCGTTTGATGGCTTTTCTGGCGGAACGTCTTGCTGGCGTGTACGTTGAAAATAATCGCGCAGGCGTCGAAAGTCGAAATCTTCCATGGATGAACCGGACACGCCGCGCACTTCTAAACGAAATGCGCCTCGTTGCTGGAACAGCCGTTCCAACTCTTCGGGACTGGCTTCGCGGCTCTGGGTACCCACACGGATATAGTAAGTCCGATGGTTGTTATGCCACACATGATGGACCGCCCATCCCCGGTCGACTTGAACAATCGCCACATCCTTGCCCGGCTCCACATCGCGGATGACTTCATAGTATGGGATCAACTCAGGTCGAATCTTATCGCGACAGGTGGTCATTACCCACTCCTCCAGGCGATCCCTGGTTAAACCCACCACGCTGCCGGCATCATCGACACCAAGAATCACGCGGCCACCCTGCAAGTTGGCAAATGCAACCAGCTCTTTGGCAAGTGCCCGGCTGTCTATGGTATCCCGCTTGAACTCAACACCTGAGTTCTCAAGATTTTTAATAAGCTCCAACAGCTCAGTCTTTGTCATATCCTTATCCCTCAAAATCCATATTTTAAGCGGCGCATCTCAAAGGCGTCCTTGCCGCCCTCGAGGATCTCTTCAACCATTTCGCGGACCGCCTGTGTATCGATGGAGCCCATATGCTCCTGAGGCATCTTGGCTTTACCCTGGCCCGCTTCGCCATAGGCTGTCAACCCCACGATTAATTCAGCGTCCGCCAAAACAGGGATGTTGGCATTATGGGTGGCAAAAATGAATTGCCGGCGACGTTTTTCTTCGCGCATTTTCGGAACGATGCCATCGGAAATGAAACGGTTATCAAGATCGTCTTCTGGTTGGTCCACGACCAAAGGTGCATTTGACTCAAGCAACAAAAGAAGGAGAACCGCCGTCGCTTTCTGGCCTGTGGAAAGATCCTCCAGTGCTTGCCACATGTGGGGCTGATTGTCAGCGGCGACATTCAATTTAATAGCTGTGGTCGGCGGCAATTCCAGCTCCTCGATTTGCATGATGACATCGGGTTTTGCCTGGGCGATGCGTTCGGATTGGCTTGAGGGAATTCCGAATTGGCGGTTAAGAGATTCACGGCCGCCCCTGCATGCTGAAGCGAAAATCGGCAATGAAAAATCGGCGCTCTTTGTCAATGTCTCGATCGCTTCGGATAAACGGCCACCGATCTGATCACGTAGGAGTTGAAACAGCGGCTCCCGGTTGCCGCCCGCAGCCACATCGACCAAAACACGGCTCTCAAGTTTCTTGCTGACTTTTTTCGCGGCACGCTCGATTTTTCGAAACTCCTCGGCCTTGACATCCTCCCATTCGGAGAGCAGATTACGTCGCTCCGCCTCATGTGCCTGCACATCGCGCATCAACAGGGTCTGTCTTTCCTTCAGTGGACGCAGCTCTTCAATTTGTCGTCGTAGGCGGATGAATTCTTCGCCATCGATTTTGGATTTCTGCAGATCACGCAAGATAGTCTCGTAAGCCTTCATGACCGCGATTTTCCGTTCCTCACACCGCTTACGTATCTCGCCCAATCCGATCTGCGACCCTTCAATAGCTTGTTTTATTTCTACAACAACTCGCTTCATCTCTTCGGCCAAATGATTCAATATGCCGTTTGCCCCACTTAGGATATCCTTTCCCGGCAAATCGGCCAGGGCTTTTTCAGAAAGAAACGCGCAATCTATGGGTAGTGAATTATTGAGCTGGCCGAGCAACTCCTTGAAGGGCGCTATGCGTTCCTCCGCGGTCTTTAGCACCCGTTCTTCACGTACAAGCAGGCTTTGCTCCTTCAATTTTTCCTCAAGCCCGGCATCCTGAAACCGGCGCAACGTTTCTTCAAGCGCCGGCAGGGAGGCCAAACGTTCTTCGATTTGGGCAAGTTCCTTTTGCGTTTCAAGCAGCCGCGTGCGCGAACGCTCCAATTGCCGGCGGACGCTGCTTTTTCGTTTTGCGATGTCGGTATCATGCTCAATAAAACGGCCCAGAAGCCGGGTCAGTTTATCCCGGCTTTTCGTGAGTTCTGAAATCTCGTGTTGCCCGTATACCTCGGTCTGGGGGACTAGATCCATGGGTGTCAGATTGAGAACGTTGCCGGTCTCGTCTTTCACAACCGGTGGATTGGGAATCGTCCGTTCAATGAGGTAATGGCGCTTATCCGGGTGATAAGATCGGATCAGCATGGATATCTTCGTACCGCTTTTCAGGACCTGCCGGATGATGCCGCTGTGGGATTTGAGGGCCTCTTCGCCAAGAGGTTCCATGCCGAGAACATAACGGATGCTTTCGACAATCGTCGATTTTCCGGTTCCCCTTCCGCCAATGAGCACATTGAGATTCTCATTGAGATGAATGGCCGCGCCATCCAGGAAACCGCCCTGCCAGGTCATGGCGATAAACTCGGTATGCTCTTCCGGGGATGCGTCACTAGCCAGGCGTATCCTGGAAACCGGATCGAGAAGGGCTTGCCTCAACCCTTCCAGTGTAACATTTGACATCTTAATCCAGCAGGATGAACCAGGCTTTTCCAAATCCTCCGGACTGGAGACATCCTGCGCGTTGATCACCGCAACCGGTCGATCACGACGATAGTCTGGATTTTTGTTTTGTATGATCGGCCGCATACCATCGGGAGCGTCATTAACCGGGCCTGGCAACGCGCAGGCCAACATGTGCGGCCAGGTCCATGCATTTACCCTTGGTTGCCCGGAAAGCCGATGTAAGAGCCCCCCCTCGCTGGCGACGTGAGCCGCGATACAAATACTTCCCCAGCATTCGTGGGATTCTTTCAAAAACTCAATCACATCGTACTTTCCTGCCGGTGAGGCAGTTTCATCTCCATGGATGCCGCAATCCCCAAGGATACGTTCCAGGGAATGGACATCCTTGGAGGGGTCAAACAGGCAAAGCAGGTGCACGCCGTCCTTGCTGACCGCTTCAAAGCCTGGAAATACAATGATACCTGCTGGCTGCGCAGCCTTGATGAGCGACTGTGCCGACCGGACGCGATAATGGTCTGTGATCCCAATGGCTTCGATACCGATTCGGCGGCATGCGTCAATGATCGCCTCATTGTAATCCGCTTCATTGCTGAAGGCCGTCGGCTTGTTGTGGCGCACCAGATACTCAAACGGATTCACCTGCAGTGCACAACGATAGAAGCGCGCACCTGAAGGCAGCTTTTGGGCATTCGCCATTGAATCTATGTTGCTCATAATTCAATCCTCTCGATCAAAGTGGCGCTCCAGCACCTCGCAGGATCGCGATGATTTCAGACTTTACTTTATTTGGAATCTCAGCAGCCTGAGAAATAGGCACATATTTAAATGTCGTGAGGTCAAACGGCACAACTTCATTCCGTTTTTGCGGTTCAAAAAGAAAGATGAGCCGGTTTTTTTCGTGATGCTTGAGGGCGAAACCAGCCTCGACAAAAACATTGGGACGTTGACCGGTCAGGTCGCAAACGATGATATCGGACGATGCAATGGCCTCGTACATGCGGTGATGGATCGGAAACGCGCCGCCTTCTTCGGTGCCCATATCGATCAACTCAAGATTGATTTTGTGATCCCTTTCAATGGCCGACAGAGTTTCCTTGAGTTGCTGGAGGCGCAGATTTGCCTTGTTAAAGGCGTTATGCTTTGCCTCTTGGGATGGATACCAGCGCGCGAGAAACACCCTTTTGGGTACCCGCTGTTGAGCAGCCTTGAAGGTTTCCAGAAGTTGTTTGGCTGGAGAAAGCGGATCAAGCAGGCTGGTAATTCCCTCTGCGCCAAGCCATAGGCCGATGCGATCCAACAAACCCACGGCGGCATTCACTCGTTCGTCGTGGGTATTCCCGGTGCACTCACGCCAGACGCAGGCGGCCAATTCCAAAAAAGCGTAAGTCTGGCAGAGTGAGGGGTGCTGGAATGTTAACCGGGTCAATATGTCGGTCAGGGCCGCAAAAAGCTCATCGGCAAAGGTGGTCAGAGCTGCGCGGTTTCCTGCGATTGTCGGCTCCATTTGAATCAGATTCCGTGCAGCTTCCCATAGCGAAGTCAATGGGCGAGCACCAAACCGTTGCCGGACCTGTTCAGGCAAGTTGTTCAAATGCCTGCAAAGCAGGCGGGTCAGGTGCAAGTCGGGGCTGTACGCGAACTCATTTTCCGGTGTCATGGCATGGGCCGGGTCCTGCCCCAGTAAAAGCCGCAATCCGTGTTCCGATTCAAGCGTTAGGGCGGTGCTGTTGATGGTGTGGAAGATCAGCGATTCGGCGTAATCGTCAGCATCATTATCAGAGGGCCCCAACAAGATAAGACAATAGGGGGCTAAATACTTGGTGGGAACGATTTGATCTTCCTCAAGGGTTTCGGCCATTGCCAGCCGGTGATTGCCGTCGATGCGTCGAACCATTTTTTGTTCCTTGACGGCCTCCAAATCGCTGCACTGAATCCTGATCTGTTGAACCCGTTGATGCTTGCCGGTAAATCGGCGACTGACGGCAATCAGCGCCCCCTCCCCGGTTCCAACACCGATAACTCTTTCTTGCTCGGTCACATTATTAAAAACACCACGAACGGACAGAATGATTTCCGGGATTAATCTGTTGTCGCTTTGTTCAAGGTATTTCTTGATGTCCAGGGCATGCTTTTCGTTCAATTGGCGCTGGTGGCCGACTACCCGCCCCACCTCGGGTCCTTCATTTAGCTCATAGGGAACCGAAATCGCCGCCAAATCCCGCAAATCAGCAAACCCTCGAATGATTTTGAATATACCCAATACCCCTTCAGCGAAGTAACCCTCGAATTCGATGGTTTGGCTGGCTGTGGGCATTTAAATATCCTCCACGGAGCGATTGCCGAGGATCATTTTTTCGATCGCCTTTTTTCTTTGCATTAGCATCACATTGGCCTGCGAAATGCGGTTTAGGATCTCTTGTCGTTTTATCGCAAATTTTTGTTGGATTTCAGTCTTAATCATGGGCAGCCTGATCTCAGCGAGATTTGCATAATACATCCGCTGCTTGACACCTCCCACCCGATTAAACGCTACAAGCGCCAAGAAGTAATCTGTGCGGATCAGCAAAGCCATGAAGCCTGGCAGATATCCGCCTATTAGCCGCCACACCTGATATTCTGGGCTGGTAATTGCATCGTCTGGCACCTTAGGGACAATGCCAAGAGAACCGACATTGGCGCGGGTTGGGTTATGAAAGAACCAGTCCTTTTCGATTTTTTTATATGGCGCGTTAAATTTGGCGCCTCGTTGATGTGCGCTTAGGAAAACTCCTTCCTTATTATTAACGCCGTAAATAGGCCATTCCTTTTCAGGTTCCTCCCACGGCTTGACGGTTTCCGAGCATTCTTCCATATTGTCCCCCAGCCTTAAAAAGCCAGGGTTGGCAGCAATAAAGGCCGCTGCACGCCCTGCCTTTGCATCCCATTGTTGGATTTTGGCATAGTTGGCGAGAAACACTTTAGAACGGGCTACCTGGTCGAAAGAAGGAGTCTGGTTGACAAGATACGATTCGAGATCGATGGTCAGATTAATTAGCGCCTTTTCTGCCGATTTCTGGCGTTGCTTAGCCTCTTTCCAGTGGGCAACAATTTGCTGCTGAATAGGAGGCGACGGAACTGGAATCAACAGCGACTCGAAGAATTCGAGTTTTACTTCCTTGCGACCTTCAGCACCGACCTTGTTACGCCACAAATGTTGCTTGAAAAAGCTCGCTTGTATTAATAGATGGAAATATTCCTGATTAAGACGTTCAAGATTGGGCTCAAAAATAGCAAAATGGTTTGTCACGACAGCATTGTGCCAGTCGTTTGGAATGATAGCCACTGCGCCGTTTTTTAAATCAATCTTTGAAGCTACGATATCGCCTGGACGCGCCCGAAATAGCTCCATTGAATACTCTTTATCTCCACTGACTTTTCGTGGCTCAATTGAACCATCGAAATGAATAGTGACCGGCATCAGATCGTGGAAGCCATTTGCGCTGCGGTCTACCTTTTCTTTACGTGGTGACAAAACACTGCCAATTGGTGCCATCACACTGGATGGCCAATGCCATTGGATACCATGGAAGCTGTTAGGGTCCCAACGGCTAAGCGCTGAGAAAGTAACTGAAAAAGCTTTTGGGTAATTTTGTACCAGTGAACTCATCTTTCTCCGGCTCCTGCTATTGCAAACGATTTTGGATCGGCCAGAAACTCCCGATACCATTCTAAGCTGGTCTTCTCGATTCCCTTCGGCTGATTAGTATTCGGATAGAGTTCGTTTTGATCTTCCTCACCGGTGGCGGATATACCGACCTTATCTGCCTCATACATAAAAATGGGATAATTAAAACGCTCTTTTAATAGCTGTCGAGATTCGGCGGCTTTCTTCTCCTCCATATGTTTGATGTAATCTTTCAGCTCCTTTTGAAGCGATTTTCGGCTCTCGGCATCTTTATTTTCCTTTGCCTCTGCAATGGCATTTTCATACCGCTGTATTTCAGTCGCAATCTCGTCACTACATTTGACTTCAATCTCCGCTTTGGCATTCGAATAGATCTGGTCGAACTGTGCCTTTTCCTCATCGCTATATTTCTGGAGAAAAAGCAGCGAGGCTTTGACGCTGGCACCTGAAGAGATGAACGTCTCTTGCGGCAGACTGACCACAGCTTTAAGATAAGCCCGATCTTCGACAAATTGGCGCACATAGGCCAGGGAAGGATTGTTATAGACCCCTTCGGGGAGCACGATGCTCATGCGTCCCCCGGGTTTGAGCAAGTCCAGGCAGCGTTCTATAAAAAGGATTTCGGTTTTTATCTTGGATTCATTACTCTTTGGCAAGTCGAACAGACTGGCAATGGGTTTATTGATGGCGGCCTTTACCCGCGCCTGGGCTTCTTTATAAGGCTCGCCGAACTCACGCACATAGCGGCGCTCATCTGAATCCTTCACTGCAATGTCGGATTCAAGCACCTTGTCCGAGGGCTCCACGTTTGCGCCAAAGGGAGGATTGGTGAGGACAATATCAAAGCGGGTTTCAAAGATGCCGTTGACGTTTAAAAAGCCATCATGATGATGGACCCCGCCATGACCATCACCGTGCATGATCATGTTCATTTTACTGGTACGGGCCATGCGGTCGTTGGCATCCGTGCCGAAAATGCAGCGGTTGGCCAGATTCCAGAGGCGCGAGCCATCGTTGGATTGATCTATGGTTTGCTGGATCTCATCAAATTTTTCCTGGAGCAGCTTGGCCCGCTTGGTGTCTGTAAGTGATTTGTCCTTTTCAACCTTTGCCCGAAAATCGTTATACTGTCGGTCGGCATCAGCCAGGATTTTTTCACGTACGATCTCAAACACGCGGATCAGAAATCCGCCGGACCCGCTGGCAGGATCACAGACCACCTCGCCCTCCTGTGGATCGATCATGTGCACCATGAACTCCACGATAGTTCGAGGAGTAAAAAACTGACCGATTTCTCCGCGAAAGGTACGCCCCAGAAAGCGTTCAAAAGCCACACCTTTGATATCTTCGCTGGTATCGGAAAGGTTGTATTTTTCAAGTTTGCGAACAATCTCTTCGCCCGTGGCCGGTTTCAGGTTGATCCGTTCATCATCGTCGAAGATTTTATCCGCGGAATAGGATTTCTTGGTTTCCTGGAATAATGTGTCCAATGGGTTTTCGGCAATCTGCCGATTGAGCACATCAACGGTAAAGAGGTTTTCCTTACTGCGGCGGGTAAGTAGTTTACGTTCCACATATACTTTTACGAAAAGGATCTTGGCGATTTCATCAAAGGCGGCGGCCGGGTCCTTTTTTTCCCGGTTGCGGATCACGTTGTGGCATTGGTGCAGCAAGTCGGCAAACTCTTTCTCTTTGAACACACGCAATTTCGAGAACAACTCCTCGATTTCCTTGTCCGTGGCATCGACATGGGGGATGTTCTCGATTTCTTCAATGTATCCGGGCATCCGGTCTTTTTTGACGCGCCAGTATTTGGTTTCCCGCGAATTGTGGGTAACGAAAAAAGGTGCATCGGTCATCCGGGCATAGTGCTCTCCCTGAGCATAGTCCTGGGCCTTAATGGTCACATTGTCCGATTTGCACTCTATAATGATAAACGGCGCTTTTTGATCGGTTTTATCCTGGGGGCTGCGCCATATCACAAAATCCGCCCGTGCCTGGGCGCTGCCGCGACCGGAGACATCCATCTCCTCGGAAATCTGGTCCAGGGTGTAACCATATTCCTCGGTCAAAACGAGCAAGTATTCCTGGCGAACGCGTTCTTCAGGGGTGAGCGGCAGCCATTTTCGTCGCACCGGGCTGAAGATTTGGCTGCCTTTGACTTGGATTTCATCCGCTTTTACATAGCTTTTTTTGGCCACGCATCGCTCCCAATATCGATCATAATTTGTCATTTTCGGCATAACTGAAATAGCTGGTTCCGCCGCCGATGATAATGTGATCCTGAAACACCAAATCCAAAAGCCCGGCGGCTTGCTTCAATTCCTGGGTCGTCTGGTCATCGGCGGTGGAAGGGCTCGGATGCCCAGAAGGATGGTTGTGCGCCACGACGAAGGCACTGGCTGACACACGCAAGGCTTCTTCCATCACCCGCCTTACATAGACCGTGGCTTGCGTCGGGATGCCTTCCGTAATGAGCCTTTCAGCGAGCATGCGATTCTGACCATCCAGAAGGATGGATAAAAAGCACTCTTGGCGCTGGCCTTCAAATCGCGGGCGGATATAAGCAACCACCTCCGCCGCATTGCTGAAATCCTTGGGTCGGGCTGTTTGCCTGCGGGCTCTTTTGCCGATTTCAATGGCGGCTTTCAATTGTGCCGTCTTGGCGATGCCCATTCCGGGGATGGCAAGAAGCTCCTCCACGTGGGCGCGATCGATCCCGCTGATACCGTTAAACTTGGAAATCAACTGTCGAGCCAGGTCTTCGGCAGACTGTCCTGCCTTCCCAATGCGAAGCAGAACCGCCAGCAATTCCCCGTCTGAAAGCCCTTCAGGTCCTAATTGGAGAAGCTTCTCCCTAGGACGTTCGGCCACAGGCCAATCCTTGATAGCTCGGCGTTCAGATTTATGCGCCCCGTTGGATGTAGTTTGGCCCTTAACCATTTTCGCCCCCCGAAAGATCCAACGCTCCGTCCGTCTTCATTCTTTCACAGAACGCATCCAACTGCGCCCGGGCCAGTTTAGACGGCTTGGCCTGACCATTTTCCCAGCGATTAACCGTGGCATAGCTCACACCCAACTCGCGAGCCAAATCCTCCTGGCTAATGGCAAGCTGTCGCCGCACCTCCTTAACCAATGCCGGGTAATCCGGATGGATTGGTTTCATCACATCATCCTTTAGAGTGATATCCAACGGTAATAATGGACTTAATTACAGATGTTATATCATCCGGTAAAATATTCGCAACCTCTTTTTGTTCGTAAAGATTAAATTCGGGCACCCAGATGCAACTGGGCTGTTAAACAAGACGACCCGAAAAACGGAGAACGAGAGAATTCAGCGTTCGTTTCGGGGTCCAAAAGCCGTCTTCGAACTCAAAAGGCGTCGACGTACATGAAAAACCAGGTTTTCAGGAGAATGGAGAAGATGGCTGGGAATATCTACGAAGCTGCAACCATTTGAAAATACAGATCATAGAACAACGAAGCCCCGCATCATGGATGCAGGGCTTTATTCGTTAAGCAACCGTTTATGAAAAGGGTTGCACTCGTTACTGGCTCCCTGAGTAGGACTTGAACCTACAACCTAGTGGTTAACAGCCACCCGCTCTGCCGATTGAGCTATCAGGGATCGCGTCTTGGAACGTCGAGCATTGGCGCTCCGAAGAAAGTGGCTTTTTAATAAAGGCGGTTTTGATTGTCAAGCAATTTTAGGCGCTAACTGGGGCTAACCCAATACCTGGTCGAAGGTGGCGGCCAGGGCGGATAAGCCGGACCGAGCGATAGGGTTTGCGATGGCAGGCCGGGGAACTTACCCTGTGTCTGCATCCGGAGAAGGGAGGCTGCCCATGTATGAGCGTTTTTACGATTCGGAGGGTTCGGTGGTGGGGGTGCGCATTCAGCGGGACCTCGACGACCGGCAAACCCGGGAGCTTATGGCCTCGATTGCGCAGCGGGCGCGGCAGTACGGTCCGGTACGGCTGCTCGTGGTCTTCGAAGCCGAGCCGGGGCTGATGGGTGCCGAAAGCCTGTATGAGAACCTGCGCTTTGCCAAGCTGGCCGGCCGAGATCTGGCGAAGATGGCCGTCATGGGCAAGCAGGGGTGGGATGACACCTGGGTCGGCCTGTTTGGCCTGTTCGGCGGTATTCAGGCCAACTACTATGACGCCGGGCAGATGGCGGAGGCCCTGGCATGGCTGAAGGCCTAAAGGGCCTCCTCCTGTGTTAAGGGTGGTGGCGGAGGGCGTCTTTGATTTGGGGACCATGATCTTTTGTCATATCCACACCTCCAGGCTGCGTTGTTCGGTTGTGGCTTTCAGAGTTCATCGGAGGGGTTGACGGGTCCATCCCTTCAGGCCTGTATTTCACAACCGCAGGGACCTGAACCAAAGAGCTGGGGGCCAGGGTGCGTATGGTGCTGGACCGGCCGCCGCTTCATCATCATTACTGCCCCGTATCGCTCAAAATACCCGCTCGAACCAGTTGCCATTCCGGCGTTTGCCCCCCATCATCGCAGGATGTTTCTATCGCCCTTGCGACGTCCACGATGTAAAGCATCTGCTTGAGGAGCCGATCCGTCAAGCGCGGGAGCCTGAATACTATGGGAAGAATTCCGACCGTCCAGCAAGAGCCGCCGGACGGTCTGGTGAAGGCCGACCCGGTCGCACCCGACGGCGTACGGGCCTGGAGAAAGCCGGAGCGGGTTGCGCTCATGGGGGTCTTGGTCCTGGCGATCCTCTACACGATATACTTCGCCAGGCTGTTTCTGGTGCCCATCGCGCTGGCCCTGGTTCTGGCGATCCTGTTGAGCCCCTTTGTCCGCATGCTCGGCCGGATCAAGGTGCCCCGGCCCATCGGCGCCGGTATCGTGGTGGGGCTCCTGGTTCTGCTGGTCACCTCAACCATATACAACTTGTCCACCCCGGCCGCCAAATGGATGGACAGCGTCCCGTTCCTTCTGAGCAACATTCAATTCAAGATGAGCGAATTTCAGAGCTCCTTGAAAAAGGTGCGGGAGGCGAGTCGCCAACTCGAAGAGATGGCCGACCTGGGGAAAAAGAAGCAGGAAGAGGTCAAGGTGGCCCAAATCAGTCTGGCTGAAAAAATCTTCACCCAGGTGCGATCCTTTTCCTCTTCGGCCTTGATTGTGGTGGTGGTGGTGTACTTCATGCTGGCCTACGGCGGGCGGATTCAGAAAAGACTGGCCGGCTTCGACCGGCTGCCGTCCTCTTCGGGCAAAATCTATCACTTCTTCATTCAGGTGGAGAAAGAGCTGTCGGGCTACCTTTACACCATCACCATCATCAATTTGGGGCTGGGCCTCTTGACGGCCGCGGGGCTGGCCTTCGTCGGGCTGCCCAACCCCATCCTCTGGGGGGTGCTGGCCTGCCTGTTCAATTTCATCCCCTACCTGGGGGCGGCCTTCACGCTGTTCATCATCAGCATCGTATCCCTGATGACGTTCGATGCATGGTCGCTGATCATCCGCCCCCCGTTGGTGTTTTTCTTTTTGACCGCCCTGGAGGGGCAGATCGTCACCCCGTCCATCCTCGGCCACCGGCTGACCATCAACCCGCTTGTCGTCCTGGTGTCGATCTTCTTCTGGGGCTGGTTGTGGGGCGTGGCCGGCGCCATTCTCGGGGTCCCCATCCTGGCCACCTTCATGGTGGCCGCCAAGATATACAAGCCCCTGCAGCCGCTGGGCAAAATCTTGAGCTGAAGGGGAACGATTCAAAACCAGAAAGTGACTCCCGCCACAAATGAGGTCACCTCGACCTCTTCACCTTCCGCTTCGGCCAGGTCGGCGGTTTCGCCGACTTTGCGCGACCAGGCGATGCCGACATAGGGCGCCAGCTTACGGTGGATCTCATAGCGCAGGCGGACCCCGAGTTCGATTGTGTTGAGGCCCTGGCCGACGCCATTGGCTTCGACCTCCTGGAGCGCCAGGCCGATCTCCAGCCTTGGCTGCACGACCAGTCTCTGGCTCAGGAAAAGGTCGTATTCCGCCTCCACCTGGGCGGACAGATCGCCATCTTCGCTCACGAATGCGGCGGCATCCACCTCGAACCAGAGCGGCGCGAGTCCTTGAACGCCCACCGAGGCAAAGGTGCGGCTGGGAGCCGGCTCGATGTCGTGGCGCAGGCCGAGCCGCAGATCCCAGAAAATGCCGATGTTGACGCCATACAGCAGTTCGAGGGAGGCCTCCTCGAGTTCTTCGGCATCGAGCAACCACGCGCCTTCGCTCTCCAGATAAAGGCGGTGGTAATCGGTCCCCGCCCAGGCCTGTACATCCCACACCCCCAGATCTTGGCCTTCTCCACTCTGGTACTCCAGGCGATCGGCGCGGAACAGGCCGAAGATTTCGTTGTCGTGAATGGGCGGGACCTCGCTCCCGGTCCCCAGCGGTGCCGGATCGCCCGCCGCCTCGTAACGCTGCGGGGAGGCCTGGCCCCGATTCATCCGGTGGCGGCCGTGACCATTGTCTTCGGCCGCCAGACCCAGCGTCGGCCAGGCCATGAAGCACAGCACCATCAGCCATCGATGCATCGTTTTCACCTCACGTTACGCGCATGAATTGGAACATGCCCGCTTCCATATGGTAGAGCAGGTGGCAGTGAAATCCCCAGTCCCCTTTTTCTACGGGTGTGATCAACAGGGACATGACCTCGTCCGGCTTGATCAGGACCGTGTGCTTGAAGGGCGGCCGGTCGGCGCCGTTTTCAAGCTGCATCCACATGCCGTGCAGGTGGATGGGGTGCTCCATCATGGTGTGGTTGACCAGGTACAGGCGCAGACGCTCATTGTGCCGGAAGCGGTAAGGCCCTTCGTGCTCGCTGAACTTCTTGCCGTCGAAGGAGAACATGTAGCGCTCCATGTTGGCCGTGATGTGGATGGTCATCTCGCGGTCGATGGTCTCAGAGTAAGGCTGCGGTTCGATGGAAACCAGATCCTGGTAGCTCAGCACGCGCCAACCGTCGTTGCCGAGGCCGACCCCCAGCTCGTCCAGGCGATACTTGGGGTTCATGCTCACCATTTCGACACTGGAGCGGTCGGGCGGCGTGAAGGGCGCGGGGCCGCTGCCGGGGATGCGGGCGTCCAGATCCGGTGGGCGCCTGGCGGCATGGGTCAGCTCATGGGTCATGGGGCGCGCATGCGGGTCATGGGCTCGGTGGTCGCCGGCAGGTGGGGGCTGAGCCTGATCCTTTTCAGGAGACGGCGGCCCTTCAAAAAGATCCTCGTTGTCTTGAAAGAGATCTTCGTTCTGCATGTCATGGTCATGGGAGGGGCCGTTATCCGGATTCTCCGCAGGTGTTTGCGGCCCCGTACCATGATCGCCGCCATGTCCCATCGACCCGTGGTCCATGCCCAGGTCCGCGAGGCGTCGCATCGGGCGTGGCCGCAATCCCGGCACCGCGGCGGCCGCCGGCCCCGAGGCGGGCGCCAGGGTGCCCCGGGCGAAACCGCTTCGATCCAGCGATTCGGCGAAGATCGTGAACGCCCGATCCTGCGGCGGCCGGACGAGCACATCGTAGGTCTCGGCCACCCCCATGCGGAATTCGTGCACCGCCACCGGCTGGACAGCTTTGCCGTCGGCCATGACCACCTCCATGTCCAGGCCCGGGATACGTACGTCGAAGTTGGTCATACTGGAGGCATTGATGAAGCGCAGACGCAGGGTCTCATGCGGGTTGAAGCGCGCCGTCCAGTTCATGTCGGGGGAGTGGCCGTTGAGCAGAAAGCTGTAGGTGTGGCCGGTCACATCGGCGAGATCGACCGGGCTCATGCGCATCCGGGCCCACCCCAGACGTTCGGTCATGGTGTCGCGCCAGCCGTGCGCCCGGAGGTCGCCAATCAACTCGCCCAGGGTCGGCCGCTGAAAATTGTAGTAGTCGCTCATCAAGTTGATATGGCGATAGATGGTTTCCGGATCTTCGAAAGACCAGTCCGAGAGCACGATGAGATAATCGCGGTCGTAGGCAAAGGGCTCCCCCGCTTGCGGGTCGATGACCAGAGGTCCGTAGGCGCCGGTCTGCTCCTGGAACCGTGAGTGGCTGTGGTACCAGTAGGTGCCCGCCTGCCGAACCCGGAAGCGGTATTCATAGGTTTGGCCCGGTTGGATGCCGTCGAAGCTCAGTCCCGGCACCCCGTCCATCTGATGCGGCACCAGGATCCCATGCCAGTGGATCGAAGCGTGCTCCGAATCCATCAAGCGGTTGGTGACCCGCATGATGATCTCTTCGCCTTCACGCCAGCGCACGAGCGGCCCCGGGACCATGCCATTGACCGCGGTAGCCGTGCCGTCGCGGCCGTCCAGTTGAAACGGGGCATACTCTACGGCAAGCTCATAGCGGCTGCGGGCTGGTGCTTTCTCGATGCCCTTGGCGGCCGAAAGCGCCCACGCCGGCAGCGGCAGCGACAGCCGCAGCCCGGCAAGGAAGAGACTCGTTCCGGCGGCCCTGATGAACTCGCGGCGACTGATGGTATTCAACCGTTGCATGCTTCCCCGATTCCGCTATTTCAGCTCGGCTTTTATCTTCTCTTTTTCTTTCCGAAAGGATTGCATGATTTGTTTGAAGGCATTTTTCTCAAGGGCTTCCTCGGCCGCTTCGAACAGTTCCTCTTCTTCTTCCTCGATGTGATGCTCTACCAGATCATTCAAGACCTTGAGCTTGGCCGTCCATACGTCGCTCTTGACGGACAGATCTTTCATCTGGTTGAGAACCATTTCCGTCAGAGCGTGTTCCTCGACGGCTCCCAGGGTTATTTTTTTGGCTTCCTTGTCTTCCATGAGAAACGGATAGAATGCGATCTCTTCGGCTTTTAAATGCGGCACCAGTTCCTTTTCCAATTGCGAGAACAACTTTTCGCGCGTTTTTTCGGCACCGGGCGAACTCTCCATCAGTTTTTCGAAGAGGTTTTTAACTTCGTCGTGGTCTTTCATGAGTTCATCGAAAAAATCTTTCATGGGAAACTCCTTTCTTTGAACCACACACATCTTATTGAATGACGGGTGCAGCTCATTTGTTCAAGATTTGTTCATGGGAGAAAGTAATCCGCAACAATTGCAGCATAATAGGGTGAGCTTGCCTGGGGTGGTTTTCTAACACCCGATCCCTTCTGGCCGTAATGGGCAGAGGCCTGTATCCCCTCTATGGAACCGTTGTATATTGCGGCTACACCCAAAGGCCGGGTTTGTCATCCCATACGGGTCTCCTTGCTTGACTTTGAACCGGTTTTGCTTTTTATTGCTCCCATCAACCGAAGCGGTATCCTACCCGACCTATGCGACCGCAGGGGCCTTGCCGTGAATTGAAATACAATCTGGATTGTTGACCGCCTTAGAACGAGGGGTGTTTATGACCGATCGCCAGTTGATTGAGAGAACACAAGGGTATTTGAGGATCGCGTTACCGATGATGGCCAGAAACAGGGTGCCGATTACCCCCCGGAACTATGACGTCTGGTATCAGTATGTATCGGGTGAGAATGCAGCGTTGAGGGAAACCATCGATACCCTCCTGAAAGCCGGTGACCCTTTTACCGAAGGGGTCAACGATATGCTCTATGGGAAGTATTGCGCACAGTCCAATGAAGGGGTCGTGACGAGGCTGCGCGAGGATTTGAAAAAAATGCTGACCGCGGTGTTGGGCGAACTCGCGCTCATGACGGGAAAAACCGAAAAATTCGGTGCCGTACTGACCGATTCGGTGGCCCGATTGTCGGAAGACCTGTCCGCGGAAACCATCAAGTTCGTGCTTGACGAGATTATCGGCGAGACCAAAACCATTAATGGCTTCAGTCTCGAAATCCAACGCAAACTCCAGGAAACGACGGCGGAACTGGAAAGCATGCAAAGAGAGTTCGAGCGCACCAAGATGGAAGCCTCGATGGATTTTTTGACCGGCGTCGCCAACCGCAAAGCGTTCAACGAAAATTTAGAGCTGCTGGCCCGCAAGGCCGAGCATGAAGACAAGCCCTTGAGCCTGTTAATCCTCGATATCGATCACTTCAAAATATTCAATGATGTGCATGGGCACCTGGTGGGTGATGAGGTGCTCAAATTTGTCGCCAGAATCATCAAGGAGTACGTGCGTGGCAGGGATTTTATCGCGCGTTACGGCGGAGAAGAGTTCGTCGTCTTACTGCCTTTTACGCCCCTCGGCGGCGCAAAAATCCTGGCGGAAAACATGCGCCGCTACTTCGAACAGGCCAACCTCAAGACCGCCGATAAATCCAAAACGCTCGGTCGGATTACGATTTCCATCGGCATTGCCTGCTATAAGCCCGGAGAAGCCCTGGACGATTTTGTCGGGCGCGCCGACAAGGCCCTTTACAAGGCCAAAAGCGCCGGGCGCAATAAAGTGGCTACCGAGCCCGGTCTGCATTCGGCGGGCCATTGACCCCGTACGACAGGAAACGAGATTGTGGACATATTCAAGGGTCAATCGCTGGGGGCGTCACAATAATATATATGGCATCATCGTCCGCGATAAACACAGGCATCCGTCGATTCCGTCGGAGGGGCGTGACCCTGTTGGTAGGCGGGACCCCGTAGAGACGCAAAATTTTGCGTCTCTACGTCCTTGCAAATCGATTTGTGGAACGGTAGATAGCGCCGAATCAATTTGGATGATCACAAAGGAGGCGCGCCGCATGCGAACACTTCGGGACAAACTTTCCCATCTGTCGTTTCTTCAGGCTTGTAAGCTGCTCGGCCCCCAGGGCCAGGTGTTGCTCATGGAAGGTGGCAAATTCGAAATCATTATCCATGAGCAGGTTACCTTGGACGATCACCGTTTTCGCCTGACCGTGGAAGAAGCGGTGGTGAATATTGTCTTGAGCGACGATAAACGCCAGCGGTTCAATCTGAGTTGTAGCCGTTGCAACGGGGCCTGCGTGCACCAGGGCGCGGCGTTGGCGTTGATTCTGGAGGAGAAGTTGGCTTTGGGGTTGTCCGCGCCGCCGCCCGAACCGACGCCTTTGGAGAGTTTGAGCGAAGAGGCGCTGATGGCCCAGGCCATGGCCGAGCGCAGGCAAAGGGCCGCCGAGGAGAAAATGCGGCTCACCGCCATGACCCCGGGAAAATTGTGGAGCGATTACGTGATCACCAACCGACTCTCGGGCAAGAGCTACCGGGTGGCGTTGAGGGGCTGGGAACCGGGGGAATCCTACTGCTCGTGCCCCGATTTCCGCAAGAACACGTTGGGCACGTGCAAGCATATTTTGTATGCCCTCAGCCGGGCCCGCGCCAAGTTCAGCAAGGTCGAGCAGCAAACGCCGCCACGCATCGACACCATCGGCGTCTACCTTAAGTACGGGCAGGACCTCGAGCTGCGCCTGCTGCTGCCGGACGATCTGGACGAACCGGCCGCGTCGGCCCTCGGGCCGCTGCGGGGCAAGGCCATCGAAGATGTCAAAGAGCTGTTGCGACGGATCGGCAGGGTCGAACGCACGGGCGCATCGGTGACGATCTATCCCGATGCGGAGGAGTACATGCAAACGGTATTGCTCCAGGCGCGCATGGCCGAGGTGACCGCCGATATCCGTAAGGACCCGGCCGCCCATCCCCTGCGCGCCACGCTGCTCAAGACCGAACTGCGGCCCTATCAGTTGGACGGTATCGCCTTTGCCGCCGGCGCCGGCCGGGCCGTGCTGGCCGACGACATGGGGTTGGGAAAAACCATCCAGGGCATCGGCGTGGCCGAATTACTCGCCCGGTACGCCAATATCGCCAAGGTGCTGATCGTCTGCCCCGCCTCGCTCAAATCCCAGTGGCGCATTGAAATCAAGCGCTTCAGCGACCGCGGTTGCCAGGTCGTGTTGGGCAGCCACAAAGATCGGCCCGGGCAGTATGCCGGCGATCGTTTCTTTACTGTCTGCAACTATGAGCAAGTGGTGCGCGATATTTTGGCCATCGAGCGGGTGCCCTGGGACCTGATCATCCTGGACGAAGGCCAGCGCATCAAGAACTGGGAAACCAAAACCAGCCGCATCATCAAGGGGCTTAAATCGCCGTTCGCCCTGGTGCTCTCCGGAACCCCCCTGGAGAACCGGCTGGACGAACTCTACTCGGTGGTGGAATTTATCGACGAGCGACGTCTGGGGCCGGCCTTCCGGTTTTTGAATCGCCACCGGGTGGTGGACGAACGGGGCAAGCTTCTGGGTTATAAGGAACTGGACCAACTGCGAGAGAAGCTGAGGCCGATCCTGCTGCGCCGTACCCGCGCCAAAGTGGTCAAGGAATTGCCGCCGCGCACCACTACGGTGGTTCGCATCCCGCCCACCGAAGAACAGCTCACGATGCAGCAGGGGCACCGTATGATCGTGCAGACGATCATCAATAAGAAGTACTTGTCGGAAATGGACCTGCTGCGCTTGCAAAAGGCGTTGCTCATGTGCCGCATGGGTGCGGACGGCACATTTCTGGTGGACAAGCAGCCGCCGGGTTATTCGAGCAAGCTGGCGGAACTGGGCAACCTCTTGGATCGTTTGCAAGCGGAAGAGGGACGCAAGATCGTGCTCTTTTCCGAGTGGACCACCATGCTGGATCTGATCCAACCGCTGCTCGAAGCGCGCGGCATGGAGTACGTGCGCCTGGATGGCTCGGTGCCCCAGAAGAAGCGCCAGGAGCTGATCCATCGCTTTCAGACCGACCCCGATTGCATGCTCTTCATCACCACCAATGCCGGCGCCACGGGCCTGAACCTGCAGGCCGCCAATACAGTGATTAACGTGGATCTGCCCTGGAATCCGGCGGTTCTGGAGCAGCGCATCTCCCGGGCCCACCGCATGGGGCAGAAGCGGCCGGTGCAGGTATTTCTGCTGGTCACCACCGACACCCTGGAAGAGAGCCTGCTGACCACCTTGTCGGCGAAACAGGAACTCAGCCTGGCGGTCCTGGACCCGGATGCCGACGTCAGTCAGGTGGACATGGTCACCGGCATGGAAGAGCTCAAGCGCCGCCTGGAAGTATTGCTGGGCGCCCGGCCCGAGGCGGCCGAGGACGAGAGCATGAAGGCCGAAGCCGAACGCGCGGCCGGTACGCTCGCCAAAAAGGAGAAGATTGCCGTGGCCGGCGGCCAACTGGTCGGAGCGGCCTTTGCCTTTATCGGTGAGATGTTCGCAGACCAAGCGGCCGACGAGCGCATGGCGCAGATGGCCGGCGCCTTCAAGGCCAAACTGAGCGAGTGTCTGGAAAAAACCGAGGACGGCCGCCTGAACATGACCATCACCCTGCCCAATGAAGCCTTTCTCGACACCATGGCCCGATCGTTGGCCGGGATGGTGGGGTTAGGGGCTAAGTAGTGCCCATCCATAGGTCCCCTCGATAACCCCCTGCATCCGGTTTTTACGCAGAGACGCAAGATATTGCGTCTCTACAGACCGCACCGAACGTGCCTGATGAATGTTGAACCATCGGTTTGGGGTGGGCTTGATTCATGTGGGGCGTGCGGGGCTGCGTGGGCTGTTTTGGGGTGCGTGGTCCGCGTAGAGACGCAAAATATTGCGTCTCTACGGTGCCGTGAACATCTTGCTGTATTCCATTATCGGGGTGTCATCTCATGGTGCCGTTGCGTGCAAAGGAGGTGACCATGTCGCTACCGGAAACAAAGCATCTTAAGGATGCACTGGACCGGCCTGCCGGGAAAATTCTGATGCCGGGCGAGGGGCCCTCGGTTCAAATCGGGAAGGGTGCCCGTTGTACCTTTAAGGTGGTCGGCAAGGAGACCCATGGGCTGTTTGGGCTTTTCGAGTATGAGATGGAACCGGCCACCGCCGGACCGAAACCGCATATTCACAGAAATATGGAAGAGATTTTTTACGTGGCGGAAGGCGAAGTCGAATTGCTGGTGGCGGACAGACGCGTCCTCGCCGCCAAGGGGAGCCTGGCGTTGGTCCCCCATGGCGCGGTGCATGCCTTTGCCAACCCCGGCAAGGTCAAATCGGTGCTCTTGATCATGTTCTGCCCGGCGGATTCAAGGGAGAAGTATTTTAAGGGCCTGGCCGAACTCACCGAAGGGGGACGCCCGCCGGATAAACGGGCGCTCCTGGAACTGATGCGCGCCAACGATCAAGAACCGGTGGAAACCGATGGCTGGACTTTCTGATGGCATCGCCTCCTGCAAACTTTGCCGATTTGATTGACACGTTGCCCCTTCGGCATAATTGTTCGTCCTAAATCCAGATCATTATCAAATGATCAACGGTGGTTTCAAATCGCAAGGAGTATTTATGAAAGCATTTGTGTGCACCGAATTCGGGCCTGTCGATAATTGTGGCGTTCAGGAGATCGAGGCGCGATCTCCCGAAACGGATCAAATCTTGGTCGAAGTGAAAAGTGCATCGCTCAATTTTCCGGATGCCTTGATGGTCGAGGGGCGCTACCAGGTCAAGCCGCCCCTGCCGTTCAGTCCCGGCATGGATCTGGCGGGCATCGTGCGCCAAGTGGGCGAAGGGGTTACGCATGTGGCCCCGGGCGATCGGGTGATCGCTTTTTCGGGGGTCGGCGCGTTTGCCGAAATGTGCCTGGCCCCCAAGGACAAGGTCGTGCCCATGCCCGAGGGTATGTCGTTTGACGCCGCGGCGGCCTTCGGGATCACCTATGCCACCGCCATCCATGCCTTTCAGGAGTGCGGCCGACTTTTACCCAACGAAACCGTTCTGGTGTTGGGCGCGGCCGGCGGCGTGGGCATCGCCGCCATCGAAGTGGCCAAGGCCATGGGGGCGTATGTCATCGCGGCGGCCTCCACGGACGAAAAGCTGGCCCTTTGCCGCGAGAAGGGGGCCAATGCCACCATCAACTACAGCCAGGAGAATCTGCGCGCCCGGACCCTGGAACTGACCAATGGCAAAGGGGTGGACGTCGTTTTCGATCCGGTGGGCGGTGATTACAGCATGGATGCCTTCCGGGCCACGGCCTGGGGCGGACGCCTGCTGGTGGTCGGTTTTGCCGCCGGGGACATCCCTAAAATCCCGCTCAATTACGCCCTGCTCAGCGAACGTGCCATCGTCGGCGTCTTCTGGGGCGCCTGGGCGGCCCGGGACGGGGAGGGTCAACGCAGCAATATGAAAACCATGGCCCGCTGGTTCAAGGAAGGCCAAATCAACCCGGTCATCGACTCGACCATTTCCCTTGCCCAGATTCCGGAAGCCATGAAGCGGTTGACCTCCCGTCAGGTCAAAGGCAAGGTGGTCGTCCGGATCGGGCGGGATTAAAAGGAGGCAACACCCATGGCTGAAAAAAACATCCAAGTTCGTCTGGCCCAGCGGCCGGAAGGTCAAGTGCGGACCAGCGACTTCGACATTGTGGAAACGCCGCTGCCGGATATCGCTGACGGCCAACTGCTCGTGCGCAACCACTATCTCTCCCTGGACCCGTACATGCGCGGCCGCATGAGCGCCGCCAAATCCTACGCCCAGTCGGTCAATATCGGCGAGGTGATGGTGGGCGGCACGGTGGGGCAGGTGGTGGCCTCCCGGCACAGCGGCTACCAAGTAGGGGATCATGTGGCGGGCTATTTGGGCTGGCAGCTCTACGGGGCCAGCGACGGGACGGCCCTGATGCGGGTCGACGCGCAGAACATCCCCTTGTCCGCCTATCTGGGCGTGATGGGCATGCCGGGGGCGACGGCCTACGTGGGGTTGCTGGATATCGGCCAGCCCAAGAGCGGCGAAACCGTAGTGGTCTCGGCGGCCTCGGGCGCGGTCGGCAGCGTGGTCGGGCAGATCGCCAAGATCAAAGGCTGCCGGGCGGTGGGCATCGCCGGCGGTCCGGAAAAGTGCGCCTATGTGGTCGAGGAGTTGGGCTTCGATGCCTGCATCGACTACAAGCAGGGACGGTTGTCCGAAGATCTGGCCCAGGCCGCGCCCAAGGGCATCGACGTCTACTTCGAAAATGTCGGCGGGCCCATCTTCGACAAGGTGCTGCTGCGCATGAATCCCTTCGGACGCATTCCCTTGTGCGGTCTGATCTCCCAATACAACGCCATCGACCCGTACGGCATGAAGAACATCGGCACGCTCGTGATCAATCGCATCAAGGTGCAAGGCTTCATCGTCTCCGACCACCTGGCGCGCTGGCCCGAGGCGCTCAAGGATATCGGCCAGTGGCTTGGGGAGGGTCGCATCAAATATCGCGAAAGCATCGCCCAGGGCATCGAGAACGCCCCGTTGGCCTTCATCGGCCTTCTGGCCGGGAAGAATTTTGGCAAACAGTTGGTCAAGCTGATCTGAGGTTACGGCGGCAGCTTCGCCTGCCCCAATGAAATCGAAGCAGGCCACCCTCGGCGAGCCCGGGCGCGGGGCAGCGCTAGAGCGCGGCCAGACACCTGCCAGAATACACAGTCTCAACGGATATTTCAGACCAGGCGATTTGATGGTGGCGGCGTTCACCGCGAACCGCGCCTGCTTTGAATCAATCCAATTTGGATCAATCCGGGTTGTCCAGGCCGGCCTCGGCCCGCACTTCGGCTGCGATGGCGGTCCAATCCTGCTCGCCGCGGCCGTGGGCCAGGGCGGCCAGAAAACGGCTTTCGAGAACCTCGGCAAAGCGCATGGGGGCATTGGCCTCAGCCGCCGTGGTCTTAATCAGACGGATGTCTTTGAGCCCCAGGGGAAGCTTGAAGAGCGGCGGACTGAACTTGCCGTCCAGGATCTGGCGGCCGTAGTTTTGATAGACGGGGCAGGCGAAAATGGTCTGGGTCAGGGCCGCCATCAGCGCCTGGGGGGCGCCGCCGTTCTTAGCGACGAAGGTCGCCGCTTCGGCCATGCCCTCGATGGCGGCGGCAATCAGGAAGTTGGCCCCCAGCTTGGCCACATTGGCCTGGGCCGGGTCCGGACCGAAGTCGAACACTTTCATGCCGAGCCGTTCGAGCAGCGGCAGGGCCAGGACCTTGCCTTCGGCCGGTCCGGCCATGAAGTAGGTCTGCCTGCGCGCCTTGACGGCATCGGGCCGGCCCATGACCGGCGCGGCCACATAATACCCGTTGAAGTCGGTCTGCTGCCGGGCCAGTCGCGTGGCCGTGCGCGGCAGAATGGTGCTCATGGAGACGTGGACGCCGCCCGAGCCCAGTCGCCGGGCCAGTTCCCCCTCAGGGCCCATGACCGCCTCGAGGGCCTGGTCATCGGAGACGCAGGTGAGCACAAGGCCGCCCGATTCGGCCACCTGCCACGCTTGCTCGACGGCCTGGGCGCCCTTTGCGAGCAGCGGCGCGCATTTTTGTCGATCGCGGTTGTAGATGCGCAGCCGGAAGCCGTCGGCCAGGAGGTTCTCGACCATGGGGGCTCCCAGCATGCCGGTCCCGATGAATCCGATGGTTTGTTGGTGTTGCATGAATGCTCCTTTCCTGTTGGACGGTTCGAATCTGGCGCGTGCTTCCTACAGGTATCGCGCGGTTGCGCGGTTCCCGTAGAGACGCAATATTTTGCGTCTCTTCGAATCCCTAAGCATCTCCAGAGACCACCAGCAACCCTTTTTTTCAGAACTGGCTCGTATGCTGAACCGGCCGCACTTCGACGGTGCCGCCCGCGGGCAGCGTCGGGATGCGCCTGGCGATTGCGATGGCTTCATCCAGGTCCCGGCACTCGATCAGGTGGTATCCGCCGAGTTGCTCTCTGGTTTCGGCAAACGGTCCATCGGTGATGGCCGGCTTGCCGTTGGCGAGGCGCACGGAGGTTGCAGCCGAACTGGGGCCCAGCTTGGCGCCGGCGCGGTAGTGGCCGCTCTTGGCCAGGTCTTGCTCCTATGTCTGGTACGTCGACACGATCTCCGCACGCTCTCCTTCCGGAAGCGCTTCCCAGCGCCGCTCGTCGAAACAACACAGCAATAGATATTGCATGACGATGCCTCCTTGTGGGTGTGCTACGGATGAGCGTATGCTTTTTTTAAAGTTTCGATATCCAGCTTCGTCATCTTCATTATGGCCTTCATGACCCGCTCGGTCCGGGCGTGGTCGTTATCTTCCAGCATTTCATCCAATATCCTGGGGACAACCTGTTGTACGTCGAAGATGTGGACAGCTTTGTGGCCAGGGCCCTGGAAGCCGGCGCGAAAATCACGATGCCGCTGGAGGAGACGTTCTGGGGGGACCGTTATGGCGTCCTGGTCGATCCCTTCGGACATAGCTGGTCGGTGGCCACCCACGTGCGCGATGTGAGCCCCGAGGCGTTGCAGGCGGCGGCCCTGAAGGTGTTCAGTGATTCAGGCACCCGCTGAAGGTAAAGAGGCGCCCGAGGCCGACGGCATTCGGCCGCGGATTCGGGCGCCATGTCTTTGGATCGCTTCCGGCGGTCAGGCCCCCGCGGAATGTTCAAGATGCGCCAGCACCATCTTGATGTCGGCGTAGGAGCAGTCTTGGCCGAGCGCCATTTTCAGATCCTTCAACGATTTGGTGCGGATGCCGGCAATTTTTTGCTCCACCGCCTGCCGCTTTTCATGGGCCACGACCCGGTCCACCTCCAATTGGCCCCGGGCCACGAAAAAGGCCAGGTGTCTTTCGATGGTGGTGGTGCTCAACCCCCGCCGAGCCGCGACCTGGGGGATGGTCAAGCCTTCCTGGAACAGTTCGAGGCTGGCTTGTTTGGTATCTTCCTTGGCCGCGGTTGCTTCCTTGGGTTTCTGCGGTGGTTTGGGGGTCGCCGGTTCCGGTAAGGAAACGGTCTCGATGCCGTGCCGGCGGCGGTACTCCGCCACCAGGGCGGTCAGTTCAGGCCCGAAGCGGGCTGCCAGGCGCTTGCCGATGCCCTTGATCTTCTTCAGGGCCGTCAGGCTGTCGGGCAGGTGCACCGCGATCTGCACCAGCGTCTTCTGGTGCAGAATCTGGTAGTGGGCCACGCCCTCTTCGGCGGCTTTATCCTTGCGCCATTGTCGCAGGGCCTCGAACAGCTCGGGATGACCCACATCCGCCTGGGAGTAAGTGGTGGTCTCGGCCTTGGGTTTGGGTTGATCCATGGCGATGGCCGCGGCCGAGAGCGCCCGCAGATAGCGGTCGGGAGCGAAACCCGCTCCCAGGGAGGTCACGCCGGCCCGCTTGACCGCGCTCTCTTCGCGCAACTGTTTGAGGGCGTCGTGAATGCTTTTGCGGATCTCCTTGTTGTCCGACTCGACCGCGATCTGCGCCAGCCAGGGTGCAAGGATCGTCGCGAATTTCTCCTCGAAGTATACGGCCGCCTTGTTCAGTCGATCGGCGATGGCCGCATCGGCCGACGGCAGGCAGTCACCGTTGAACAACCCCTGCAACTGGCGCTTGAACTTCTCGCCGACCTCACAGATTTCCGCCGTGGCGCGTTGGTGAATCTCGGCGACATCGCCGCCTTCCGACACGTGGAGAATTTTGGCATTGCCGCGCAGCAGTCCGGCCACACGGCCGAGCAGCCAGCGCATGCGGTCGAAGGTGAAGCACGCCAGCAGCAATTGCTGTTGATATCGGTTTTTAGCGGCCGCCAGGGCCTCGGCCGAAGGGGTCTGGGCGACCACTTCGCTCACGAAGCGTTTCACGACCGGATCGGTTTTGACGGTCAGGGCGGTCAGCGGCGCGCTGAGCACCATGCCCTCCAGGGTGCGGCAGCGGCTCAAGGCCACGTAGACCTGGCCGTGGGCAAAGGCCGCCTGGGCATCGATGACCGCCTTGTCGAAGGTGAGCCCCTGGCTCTTGTGGATGGTGATGGCCCAGGCCAGCTTGAGCGGGTATTGCCGGAAGGTGCCGATGACCTTCTGGGAGATCTCGGTGGTTTGCGGATCGATGGTGTATTCGATGTTCTCCCAGGTGGTTTTCTCCACCGTGATCGCCTCCGCATCCCCCGGGCAATGCACCTCGATGCTGCCGCTCGATATGCCCGTGACCTTACCGATCTTGCCATTGAAATAGGCCTTGTCGGCCGACATGTCGTTGCGGATGAACATCACCTGGGCCCCGGTTTTTACTTCCAAAGTGGCGGCGGTGGGGTAGGCATGCGCCGGAAAATCGCCTTCGGCTTCGGCATCGAAAAGGCGGCTGTGGCCCTTGAGGGCTTTGAGCTTGGCTTCGTTGATGGTTACGGCGCCGCTGTTGTGGGTGCACAGGGTGATGTAGCCGTCGCCGTCCCGGGGCGTGAAGCCGGGGATGTGGCGCGCGTTGAGCTGCCGGAGGGTCTGCGGGTCGAGCTGGTTGTTGCGCACGTGGTTGAGCAGTTCGATGAACCGCTGGTCCGACTGGCGGAAAATATGCTTGAGTTCGATGGGGATCAGCTCGGTTCGGCCCAGGGCGGCGCTGCTGAAGAAATAGGGCGAGGCATAGTGTTCTTTGAGGTGCTGCCACTCCGCCTGCTTGACCACCGGCGCGAGCTGGTGCAGGTCGCCGATCATCAGTAACTGCACGCCGCCGAACGGCAGGTCCGAGCGGCGGTAGCGCCGCAGCACGCTGTCCACGCCGTCGAGCAGGTCGGCACGCACCATGCTAATCTCGTCGATCACCAGCAGGTCGAGGCTGCGAATGATGTTCTTCTTTTCCCGCCGGATGCGGTGCTGGCCGGTATGCACCTCGCTGCCGGGCAGGAACGGGCCGAACGGCAACTGGAAGAACGAGTGCAGGGTAACGCCGCCGGCGTTGATGGCCGCCACGCCCGTGGGGGCCGTCACCACCATGCGCTTGGCCGTCTTGGCTTTGATGGCGTGCAAAAAAGTGGTTTTGCCCGTGCCGGCCTTGCCGGTCAGGAAAATGTGGCAGTTGGTATCCCGGACGAATGCTTCGGCCAACTGGAGTTCGGGATTGGGCGTATCCATGGAACGCTTTCCGGGCAAAGAATGGAAGCAAAGAGGCGCTTGTTTAAAACGGCCTGTAAACGGGGCAGACCATATCGAACCGCTGGGGGGGTGTCAATGCCCGCAAAGCGTTCGTGCCCGGTAACTGGCGTTTCAGCTCCCTTGACCCTGGAACAGACGCTCATTGCACCGCCTTCAGGGCCCCTTCCCAGCGCCGGGCGATCCAGTGCAGGGCACCCAGCATCAGCAGGCCGCTGCCCGAGGCCAGCAGGGCGATGACCCGGATGCGGCTGCTCCAATCCAGAGAGATGGCGGCCATGGCGGCAGCGCCGGCCACAAAGTAGACAAAAATCATCAGGGACGAGGCGGTGCCCACGTCGTGGCTGACCTGTTCCAGCACCAGGTTGTGGCTCAACGGGCGGGTCAGGCCGAGGCAGTAGGTGACCAGGAACATCGACCCGGCAAACGGCAGGGGACCCCGGGGGCCGATCAGCCAGATGACCAGGCCGCCGACGGTCAGGCCGGCAAACCCGACCCACAGGAGGGGCAAGCCCGGCCTGCGGCGGGTCAGGCGGCTGCAGGTGAAGGCGCCGAGCATCATGGCCAGGGCATTGCCGCCGAAGTAAAAACCGAACATCTGGGCCTCCACCCGAAACCCAGAGATGTAGATGGCCGGTGAGCCGGCGATGAAGGCGAAGATGGGCGTCATGAGCAGCGCCATCAGGAGGTTGAGGGTGATGAAGCGTTTGTTCTGGAACAGGCCCAGGTAGCGACCCATAACCTGTCCCAAGGTGGCCGGCACCTTGTTCTGCAAAGGTTCGGGCATGCGCAGGACCCCCACCCAGGCGATCACCGCCCAGGCGGCCTGGATGAAGAATATCCAGCGCCACGCCAGCCATTTGAGCACCCATCCGCCCAGCACGGGCGCCAGCATGGGCGCCAGGGCCACGATCACGCCCAGGTGGGCCAGCAGTTGCTGCCGCTCCCGGGCCAGAAACAGATCCTTGGCAATGGCCATGGAGAGGGCCGAGCCCGAGGCGGCACCCAAGGCCTGAAGCATGCGAAAGGCAATCAGTTGGCCCACCCCCTGGGCCAGGCCGCACAATATGCTGGCCGCGATATAGAGGGCGATACCGGCGAGCAGCAGCGGGCGGCGGCCATAGCTGTCCGAGAGGGGGCCATAGGCCAGCAGGGCCAGGCTGAAGCAGACGAAGAAGAGCACCAGGGTCAGGTTGACGGTGGCCAGCTCGGCGCCCCAGGCGGCTTGCAGCCGGGGCAGGGCCGGCAGGTACATATCCGTGGAGATGGGCGGAAAGGCGGCCAGCAGAGCGAGCAGCAGCAAGGTGCGGATATAGGGCATTGGACGTTCATACCCCAGTCCCGCCCTGCGCACAAGCAGGCGGGACAAGTTCTGTTATCGGTATCGGTATCGATTCAATTTCGATTCCGATAGCGATACCGATACCGACCCCGAAGATCGATAGCTCTACAGATCTTCCTCAAGCGCGGCGCTCGCAATTATGCACCCAGGAAATTGGATGGGTTGTGCAAAACCCGGGAAAACAGTAAAAGGATTGGTGGTCCGCGCATATGCGGTAAATCCAACAGCGGCACTTGAAGAGGAAGCTCTGGACGACTATGGCGAACAGGCGGGTATCCCGGGAAGTTGAATATAAAGCCGGTGTTGTCATCGGCCTCTGGTGTGCATTGATTTTGATGATCTTCCCCGGTTGTTCCGGCGACGCTCCCCCGGCGGCCGGTGCCAAGCGAGCGGCGGCGGCCATGCCGGTCACCGTGGCCGAGGTGCTGGCCAAGACAGTGCCCATTGCGCTGCAGGCCGTGGGGCAGGTGGAAGCCTATGCCACCGTTACGGTCAAGGCCCAGGTGGAAGGCGAGCTGATCGGCGTGCACCTGCAAGAGGGCCAGTGTGTGCGCGCCGGCGAGGCGCTCTTCACCATCGATCCCCGGCCGTTCGAAGCCCAGCTCAAGCAGGTGCAAGCCAACCTGGCCAGGAACAAGGCCCTGCTGGCAAACGCGCGCGTGGTGCGCCAGCGTGCCGGGTCGCTCGTGGATAAAGGCAATGTTTCCAGGGAGCGCTACGATCAGGCCGTGGCCGACGTGGCCGCCCTCGAGGCCACCGTGCAAGCCGACGAAGCGGCCGTGGAAAAGGCCCGGCTCCAGTTGGCCTACTGCGCCATCCGCGCCCCCATCGACGGCTGTGCCGGTGAAGTGCACGTGGACCGGGGCAACGTGGTCAAAGCCAACGATGCCGAAAACCCGTTGGTGGTGATCCGGCAGATCGACCCGATCCGGGTGGCCTTTTCGGTTCCGGAACGCCACCTGCCGGAGGTGAAGCAATACGCGGCCCTGGACCAGCTGGTCGTGCGGGCGGCCTTGGCGGGCCAGGCGGATGCAGCGGCGGCCGAAGGTCACCTGACCTTCGTGGACAACAGCGTCAATGCCGGCACCGGCACCATTCTGCTCAAGGCCACCTTCACCAACGCCAATCAGGCGCTCTGGCCGGGGCAGTTCGTCAACGTCAGCCTGCAGCTCGCCGCGCAGCCCGACGCGGTGGTGGTGCCCTCCCAGGCCGTGCAGACCGGCCAGAAGGGGCAATTCGTCTTTGTGCTCAAAGCCGACCAGACCGTGGAACCGCGCACCGTGCGGGTGGAGCGCGTCGTGGACGGGCTGGCGGTCGTCGCCGAGGGGTTGCAACCGGGTGAACGGGCCGTCACCGACGGACAGTTGCGGCTCTTTTCCGGTGCGACCGTCAAGATCGTGGCCGGGGTCGAGGAACCGAAGGGGGAACCGCGGCCATGAACATCTGCGCGCCCTTCATCCGGCGGCCGGTGATGACCACCCTGATCATGGCCGCCCTGCTGATTTTCGGGTCGGTGGCCTATGCCCTGCTGCCGGTGAGCGAACTGCCCAACGTGGATTTTCCCACCCTGCAGGTGACGGCCGGCCTGCCCGGCGCCAGCCCGGAGACCATGGCGGCCTCGGTGGCCACGCCCCTGGAGAAGGAGTTTGCCACCATCGCGGGTCTGGATTCGATGACCTCCAGCAGCGGCCAGGGCAGCACCCAGATCACGCTGCAGTTCGAAATGGAACGCGACCTGGACGGCGCGGCCCAGGATGTCATGGCCGCCATCTCCCGGGCCCAGCGGCTCCTGCCGTCGGATATGCCCAGCCCGCCCTCGTTCCGCAAGGTCAATCCGGCCGACCAGCCGATTCTCTACCTGGCCGTGGGCTCATCGCTCCTGCCGCTCTCGACGGTCAACGAATATGCCGAAACCCTGATGGCCCAGCGCATCTCCATGGTGAGCGGCGTGGCCCAGGTGCAGGTGTACGGCGCCCAGAAATACGCCGTGCGGGTCCAGGTCAACCCCCGGACCCTCAACGCCCTGGGCATCGGCATCGACGAGGTGGATAAGGCCATCGCCGGGGCCAACGTCAACCTGCCCACCGGAACCCTGGACGGCGCGCACCAGGCCTTCACCGTCAAGGCCACCGGCCAGCTCAACGATGCCGACGCCTATCGGCCTTTGATCATCGCTTACCGCAACGGCGCACCCATCTACCTCGAACAGTTGGCGCGGATCATCGACAGCGTGGAAGATACCAAATCGGTGGGCTGGTACAACCAGCAGCGGGCCATCGTGCTGGCCATCCAGCGCCAGCCGGGCACCAACACCGTGCAGGTGGTCAAGGATGTGCGGGCCTTGCTGCCCTCTTTCCGCAACCAGATCCCGGCCTCGGTGCGCCTGGACATCCTCAGCGACCGCTCCATCTCCATCCAGGAATCCATCGACGACCTGCAGTTCACCCTGCTGGTCAGCATCGCCCTGGTGATCCTGGTGATCTTCCTGTTCCTGCGCAAGCTGTCGGCCACGCTGATCCCCAGCCTGGCCATCCCGCTCTCGCTGATCGGCACCTTCGCGGTGATGCATCTGCTCGGCTACAGCCTGGACAACCTCTCGCTCATGGCCTTGACCCTGTGCGTGGGCTTCGTGGTGGACGACGCCATCGTCATGCTCGAGAACATCGTGCGCCACATCGAGATGGGCAAGGACCGGCGCCAGGCCGCCTTCGACGGGGCCCGGGAGATCGGCTTCACCATCGTCTCGATGACCGTCTCCCTGGTGGCCGTGTTCATCCCGCTGCTCTTCATGGGCGGCATCATGGGCCGGCTGCTGCGCGAGTTCGCCGTGACCATCGGCGTGGCCATCCTGGTGTCGGGGGTGGTGTCGCTGACCCTCTCGCCCATGCTGTGCAGCCGGTTTCTCAAGCCCCATAGTGCCGAAAAGCGCCACGGCCGGCTCTATGTGCTGCTCGAGCGGATATTCGAAGGCATGCTGCGGCTCTACCACCTCTCCCTGACCCGCGCCCTGCGGCACCAGCGCTGGATGATGGCGCTCTTTTTCCTGCTGCTCGTCGCCAGCGCCTACCTGTTCGTGGTCATCCCCAAGGATTTCATCCCGCCCCAGGACACCGGCCGCATCTTCGGCATCACCGAGGCCTCCCAGGACATCTCGTTCGACAGCCTCAGCCGCCACCAGCAGGCCGTGGCCGCCGTCATCGCCGCGGACCCGGCCGTGGAAGGCTTCATGTCGGCCCTGGGCGGCGGGCGGCGAGCCTCGGGCGGCAACTCGGGCCGGGTCTTCATGAATTTGAAGCCGCGGGCGGAACGCTCCGGGATCAACGCGATCATCCAGCGGTTGCGCCTGAAGCTGGCCGAGATTCCGGGCATCGTTGTGTTCCTGCAGAATCCGCCGGTGATCCGTGTGGGCGGCCAGCTCACCAAGAGCCTGTATCAATACACGCTCCAGGGACCGGATATCGAGGCCCTCTACCAGTGGGCCCCCCGGGTGGAAGACGCCTTGAAGGGGCTGCCTGAGCTATTGGACGTGACCAGCGACTTGCAGATCGCCAGTCTCCAATTGCTGATCGAGATCGACCGCAACAAGGCGGCGGTCCTGGGCGTGACGGCCGAGCAGATCGAGAACAGCCTCTACAGCGCCTATGGCTCCCGCGAGGTTTCCACGATCTATGCGCCCAACAACGACTACCAGGTGATTCTGGAGGTGGAACCGCAGTTCCAGCGAGATCCATCGGCGCTGGCGCAGCTCTACATCCGTGGCTCGGGCGGGCGCCTGGTGCCGCTGGACACCGTGGGGCGGGTCGTGCCCCGGGTGGGGCCCTTGACCGTCACCCACACGGGCCAACTGCCGTCGGTGACCATTTCGTTCAACCTGCGGTCGGAGGCTGCCCTGGGCGACGCCATCGGTCGCATCCAGACGGTGGTTACCGACCTGGGCATGCCCGCCGACATCACCGCCAATTTCCAGGGCACGGCCCAGGAGTTTCAAAAGTCTCTGACCGGCATGTGGCTGCTGCTGGTCATGGCCATCGTGGTGATCTACATCGTGCTGGGCATTTTGTATGAAAGCTTCATCCACCCCCTGACGATTCTCTCGGGGCTGCCGTCGGCCGGCGTCGGGGCGCTCCTCACCCTGATGCTGTTCGACACCGTGCTGAGCATCTATGCCTTCGTGGGGGTGATCATGCTCATTGGCATCGTGAAGAAAAACGCCATCATGATGATCGATTTCGCCCTGGGGGCCCAGCGCGAACAGGGCATGGCCCCGGCCGAGGCGATCTATCAGGGGTGCATGCTGCGCTTCCGGCCGATCATGATGACCACCATGGCGGCCCTGATGGGCACCTTGCCCATCGCCCTGGGCTTCGGGGCCGGGGCCGAGGCGCGCCAGCCTCTGGGGTTGGCGGTGGTGGGCGGGCTGGTGGTATCGCAGTTCCTGACCCTTTACATTACGCCCGTGATCTATCTATACCTGGATGCGTTCCAGAACCGGGTGCGCGGAGCCTTCGGCCAACGGCCGGCGCCTGCGGTCGCACCCACCGCCCGGCCGGGCGCTTGAGCCGGGTCAACGCTTTTACCCTCAAGGAAAGGAAGACGCGCCATGCTCAAAGACAAGATTGCCTGGATTACCGGCGCGGGCAGCGGCATCGGCCTGGCAGGGGCCCAGGCCCTGGCGGCGGCCGGCGCCACGGTGGTGATGTCGGGCCGCCGTGAAGAAGTTCTGGCGCGGGAAGCGCACCAGATCCAAAGCGCCGGCGGCGCGGCCGAGATCGAGGCGCTGGATGTGAGCGACGCCCAGGCCGTCCAGCAGGCGGCCGAGCGCATTGCCGGGCGCCACGGCACCATCGATATTCTGGTGAACAGCGCCGGCCTCAACAGCACGCGCCGATTTTGGAAAGACGCCGGCATCGACGACTGGAACCGGGTCATGCGCATCAACCTGGACGGCACCTACTATTGCGCCCAGGCGGTGCTGCCCTTTATGCGCAAGCAAAAGGACGGGGTGGTCATCAATATCTCCTCGTGGGCCGGCAAGTACATCTCGGCCATCGTCGGCCCGGCCTACACCAGCAGCAAACACGCGGTGGTGGCACTGACCGCCGATCTGAACATGGCGGAGTGTGGCAACGGCATCCGGGCCTGCGCCATCTGCCCGGCCGAGGTGGATACGCCCATCATGGACAGCCGCCCCCAGCCGCCGTCGGCCCAGGCGCGGGCCAGAATGCTCCAACCGACCGACCTGGGGCGGACCATTCTGTGGGTGGCCGCGCAACCGGCCCATGTGTGCGTCAATGAAATTGTCATCAGTCCCACCTGGAACCGGTTGTATTTGGGAACTGGGGATTAACCTTCGTACTCGTACTCGAAAAACCGAATCGCGTACGCGTACGACTAAGATTTTTCAAAACAGGAGTTGGACATGATCGAAAACACCATGCAAGCATGGCACCGCCTGGTTGCAGCCAAAGACGCGGCCGGGCTGGACGCCATTCTGGCCGACGATGTAGTCTTCCATTCGCCCATCGTGCACACCCCCCAGGCGGGCAAGCCGATCACCACGCTGTACCTGACCGCCGCGCTGCACGTGCTCAACAACGACAGCTTCCGCTATGTGCGCGAGGTGGTTTCCGGGAATCAGGCCGTGCTCGAGTTCATGACCGAAATCGAGGGGATCACGGTCAACGGCGTGGACATGATCACCTGGGGGGGGGACGGCCGCATCACCGATTTCAAGGTGATGGTCCGGCCGCTCAAGGCCATCCACCTGATCCACCGCATGATGGGCGAGATGCTGGCCATGCAGAAAAGCTGAACCGTCGCGCGGTGTTTGACGCGCCTTACAACCCACAGGAGGGGTATGCCATGCGTTCACTGTTGGATCTTTTGGGCTGCAAGTATCCCATCATTCAGGGACCGGTCGGGGAGTTGAACGATCCGAAACTGGTGGCCGCCATATCCGAGGCCGGCGCCTTCGGCATGCTGGCGCTGGGTTTCGTCACCGATCTGGAACAGGTCAAACGGATGGTCGCCGAGGTGCGGGCGCTGACCGATAAACCTTTCGGCGCCAACCTGATGATCGCCATGAATCCTCAGAACGAGGCGATTCTGGAGGTCCTGGCCGCAGCCGGTGTCCGCACCGTGACCACCTCGGCGGGTTCGCCCAAGAAGATCTATCCCAAGATCAAGGCCCTGGGGCTCAATGGGCTGCATGTGGCGCTGGCGGCCCCGCTGGCCGTCAAGGCTGCCGAGGCCGGTGCGGACGGGCTGGTGGTTTCGGGCACCGAGTCCGGCGGACTGCGCACCACGGGCCCCGAATCCACCAACATGATCCTCATCCCCCTGGTTTGCGACCAGGTGACGGTGCCGGTGGTGGCGGCCGGCGGCATTGCCGATCACCGGGGTTACCGGGCGGCGCTGGCCTTAGGCGCCCAAGGGGTTCAAATCGGTACGGCTTTTCTGGCTTCGGAAGAGAGCCCGGCGTCCCGCGCCTGGAAAGAGGCCATCGTGGGGTGCGCCGATGCCGGCACCACCTTGCTGCCGGTGGGCAATATGGCCATGCGGACCATCATCAATCCCAAGCTGGCCGACCTGATGGCCCGCGGTCAGGATCTGGGCCAAACCTACAATCTGGGCAACGCCGGCAAAGCCTGGCGCAGCGGCGATTTCGATCTGTTTCCGGCCGGCGCCGGCCAGGTCAGCGCGCTGATCAAAAAGGTGCGGCCGGTCAAAGAGATCATCGCGGAGATGGTGCGCTGAACTAAACGGGCGTCACTCTGGCGAACGGGAGGGTGTTCCAATCGTGTCGTTACCCATATTAATGCTGCTGGTCATCGTCGTCGCGGCGTTGGTGCTGTTCGTCAGCGGCTGGCTGCGGGTGGACTTGGTGGGGCTGCTGGTGCTGTCGGCCTTATCGTTGAGCGGGCTGGTCGATCCCCAGGAGGCGCTGTCGGGCTTCAGCAGCCCGGCGGTGGTCACCGTGTGGGCCATGTTCATCCTTTCGGCCGGACTTACCGCCACCGGCCTCGCCCATCGGCTCGGGGAGCCCCTGCAGCGCTTTGCCAAGGGCGGCGAAGCGCTGCTGATGGTGGCGATCATGGTGGCCGCCAGCCTGCTTTCGGCGCTGATCAACACCGTGACGGTGGCCGCCATCCTCCTGCCGGTGACCATGGAACTGGCCCGTCGCAGCGGGCGCCCGCCATCGCGCCTGCTCATGCCGCTGGCGCTGGGCAGTCTTCTGGGCGGACCCTTCACCGGCATCTCCACGCCGCCGAACATCCTGGTTTCCGACATGCTGCGGGCAGCCGGCTTGTCCCCTTTCGGGCTTTTCGATTTTACCCCGATTACCGGCGCCATCGTGGCGGCCGGCATCTTGTTCATGGTGTTGGGCGGGCGGCGGCTGCTGCCGGACCGGGTGGGCGCCCAGGGGGCCAGCGGCAACGCCCAGATCGAAAAGACCTACCAGCTCGATACGCACATCTTCACCATTCAGATTCGGCCCGGGTCGCCGCTGGCCGGCCGCACCCTGGCCGAAAGCCGACTCGGCTCGGCCCTGTACCTGACGGTGGTGGCCCTGCAACGCGATGGGGAGCTCAAGCTGGCCCCCGGTCCGTCCGAACTGCTGCAGGCTGCAGACACCCTCATCGTGCACGGACGGCCGGATCATCTCCAGCGTTTCCACGGCCGGGAGCATCTGCGGGTCGAGCCGCTCGAAGGCATCCCCGATCTGCTGGGGGAGCGCTTTTGCCTGGCCGAAGGGCGCCTCCCGGAGGGGTCGACCCTGATCGGCGCCACGCTGAGCCAGTGCGGCCTGCGGCGGCAGCATCGGGTGCATGTGTTGGCCCTGCACGGCACCGACCAGGCGGAAGTCAAAGACCTGCGTCGGCGGGCGCTGGCGGCCGGGGACCGCTTGCTGCTCCAGGGCGAGTGCGCCACGTTGGAAGAATTGGCCCGCCTGGGGCTGGTCGCCGAGCTGCGTTTCATGGCCCCGGGAACGATCGGCCCCGGTGTCGACAGTCGCATGCAGCTGCTGCCCGTGCGCGTTCCGGCCGGATCGGTGCTCGCCGAGCATGACCTGGTGGAGAGCCGCCTGGGCAACGCCTTCGGCCTGACCGTCATCGCCATCGCCCGTGGCGATCAATGGCTGTCCATGCCGTCGCCCCAAGAGACGGTGCAGGCCGGCGATCTGCTCGTACTGCAAGGCTCGCCCGAAGACCTCGATGTGCTCCAGGGATTGCAGGAACTGGAGATTGTGGCGCAGCCCGCCAGCCTGATCGCCGAACTCGAATCGCAACAGATCGGCATTACGGAAGTGCTGCTCTCGCCGCGCACCACCCTGGCCGGCCGCACGCTGGCGGACCTGTTGTTCCGCGATCACTACGGTGTCAGCGTGCTGGCCATCTGGCGCAAGGGGCGTGCCCACCGCACCGGCCTGCAGGATATGCCCCTGCAGTTCGGCGACGCCCTGCTGGTCTACGGCCAGCGCCGCAGCCTGGAGGCCGTGGCCCGCGACCGGGATTTCATCGTGCTCGATGAGGCCGCCGCCCGGGCGCCGAGCCTGGAAAAAGCGCATATTGCGGGCGCCATCATGCTGGCGGTGCTCTTGAGCGCCATGCTGGGCTGGGTGCCCATCGCCATCGCCGCGCTCAGCGGCGCGTCCCTGATGGTGCTCACCGGCTGCCTGAGCATGGAAGAGGCGTATCGGGCCATCGAGTGGAAAGTGGTCTTTCTCATTGCCAGCATGCTGCCGCTGGGAGCGGCCATCGAAAACACCGGAACGGCCCAAATCGGCGCCGAGGCCCTGGTGGCCGCCGTGGGCGGCTGGGGACCGCGCTGGGTGGTGGCCGCGCTATTTCTGGTGACCGTGACGGCCACCCAGGTGGTCCCGACGGCGGCCCTGGTGGTGCTGATGGCCCCGGTGGCCCTGAACGCGGCCACGATCCTGGGCATCTCGTCCCACCTGCTGATGATGAGCGTGGCCATCGCGGCCTCGGCCAGTTTCGCCAGCCCCTTGTCGCATCCGGCCAACCTGCTGGTCATGGGCCCCGGCGGTTATCGCTTCACCGACTATCTCAAGGTGGGGATTCCGCTGACCGTCATCGCCCTGCTCGTATCGGTCGGGCTTCTGCCGATCTTGTTTCCCCCTTGATGGGCAACCCGCAGGCGACAGTTTGGAAGGATTCTGACATGCAACCGATACCGGCCGCCACGGTGATCGTTCTGCGCCAAGCAAAAGATCTTCCGGAAATCCTGCTCCTGCATCGCAATCCCCAACTCGCGGTCCAGGGGGGTGTCTGGGTGTTCCCGGGCGGACGCGTCGAAGCGGGCGACGGTCCTCTGGACGACACGCTGCAAGCCGTCCGGGCCTGTGCGGTGCGCGAAGCCCGGGAAGAGGCCGGCCTGCGGCTGAGGCCGGACGACCTGGTGTGCATGTCCAGATGGGTCACCCCCGAGGCGCTGCCCAAACGGTTCGATACCTGGTTTTTCATGGGCGTCGCGGCCCCGGAGGTTCAAATATGCATCGATGGCCGCGAAATTGTGGATCATTGCTGGCTTTCGGCCGAAAAGGCCATCGCGGCCCACCATGCCGGCCGCGGAATGCTCTCGCCGCCCGCTTTCGTCCTGTTGTCGCAGTTGGCCGCGCTGGGGGCCCTGGCGACGATTCTGGCCAAGATCAGCGCCGCGCCGCCGCCCCATTATGCGCCGCGCCTGATCCCCCTGCCCGACGGCGCCTGTACCGTGTATCAGCAGGATGCGGCCTATCACAGCGGCGATCTACAACGCCCCGGTCCGCGCCACCGCCTCTGGATGCGCGCCGCCGGCTGGCGTTATGAATCGCTTGGGGATTAATTCCTGAGATCGATAACGCATCAGGGATGGTCAGATCGGCCCCCGGGCGGTATACTCGGAGAAAATCAAAAGAAAAGGGGGTTCCATGGGATCGAACGTGAAAAACAAGTATGCGATTGTAGGGGTCGGCTACACGCCCCAGGGCCGCATCCCGGGAAGAACTTCGCTGAGCTTCCATCTGGAGGCCTCGGCCAACGCCATCCAGGATGCCGGCCTGCGCGCCGCCGATATCGATGGCTTCATCTCCTACCGGCACTTTCCGGCCTCGAGCAGCGAGACGGCGCTGACGCCCAATCACGTGGCCCACGCCCTGGGCCTTGCGCCGACCTACATCAGCCAGGACGCCAACTGATCGCGCAGCCACTTACAGCACGCCGTGGGCGCGCTCGAATTGGGTTTGTGCAACTATGTGCTCATCTCCTACGGCCATAGCTCGCTCTCCAGCGACAGCATGCAACAGATGCTCATGGACCTGTCCGGTGACGACGCCATCTTCGGGCACTTCGGCGCCACCGGCGCCTATGCCCTGGCGGCCCGGCGGGCCATGCACACCTTCGGCACCGGCCCGGAGACCTGGAAGCAGATCGCCATGGGGCAGCGCCAGTGGGCCAATCTCAACCCCCAGGCCGTGATGCATGCCAAGGCGATGAGCGCACAGGATTACGAAAACTCCCGATGGGTGGTCGAGCCCCTGCGCCTGCTCGACAATTGCCTGGTCACGGATGGGGGGCGGGCGGTCATCGTGACCTCCCTGGAACGGGCGCGGGACCTGAAGCAGCCGCCGGCGGTGATTCTGGGCATGGGGCAGCACGACCAGCCGGCCGAGATCGGCCAGTCCCTCAGCATGGACGGGCCCACGGGGGCCAAGAAGGCCGGCGAGACGGCCTTGGCCATGGCCGGCATCACCCGGGAAGATGTGGATGCCTGCCAGATCTACGACTGTTTTACCTATACGGTGGAGATCACGTTGCAGGATTATGGATTCTTCGGACCCGGCGAAGGCCGGGCGTGGTTTCAGGGCGGGACCATCGCCCCGGGCGGCCGCCTGCCGGTCAATACTTCCGGCGGACAGTTGTCCGAGGCCTACTTCATGGGGCTCACCCCCCTGGCCGAGGGCGCCATGCAGATCATGGGCCGCTGCGGCCGGCGCCAGCTCGGCGCCCCCACCGGCACCCGGGAGCCGCGGGTCATCCTCTGCAGCGACAACGGCGGCATCCTGCAAAGCCATACCTGCATCATACTCGGGAGGTTGTAAATGACGGCCTACAGCAAACCACTGCCTAAATTAAACGGCGACAACCAGCCGTTTTGGGATGGGTGCAAACAGCACGAACTGCGCTTTCAACAATGTGTGGCCTGCGGTTTGGTGCGCTGGCCGCCGGCCTTCCTCTGTCCGCGCTGCCACTCGCCCCAGACCACCTGGCGGATCGCCAGCGGCCTGGGCAAGGTGTTCACTTTTGCCGTGTATCATGTCGCCTTCCATGCCGGCTTCGCGGCGGAGCTGCCCTACGTGGCGGCCGTGGTAGCCCTGGACGAGGGCCCCCACCTGATGACCAACATCGTCGGGTGCCGGCCCGAAGAAATAAAATGCGACCTGCGGGTCAAGGTCGCCTGGGAAGAGGTGAACCAAGCCATCACCCTTCCGAAGTTCACGCCGCTGTAGCGCCGCATGGCAGCGACGGTTCGTCCGGCGCCTCGATCCGGGATGGGATCTATCTGGGATCAGGCGGCGTGCTTTTTCACCCAGGCCACATAGCGGTCCATCCAGCTTTGCAGGAACTTGCGGCTGCCGGCGCCGATGCCGCCATCGGCATCGAAGAAGGTATCGTTGACCTGGATATAGACTTCGGGCTGGCCCAGGGTGAGGACATCGAGATAGGCCAGCGTGTTGCGCAGATGGTGCTGGGCGATGGCCGTGCCGATGGCGCCGATGGAAACGCCCAGCACGCCGGCGGGTTTGCCCGTGAAAGCGCTCTGGCCGTAAGGGCGGGAGGCGTGGTCGATGGCATTCTTAAGCACGCCGGGAATCGACCGATTGTATTCCGGGGTCACGAACAGAAGGCCATGGGCCGCCTGGATGTCGCGCTTCAACTGCTGGACGGCATCGGCCTGGTGGGCGTCGTCATCCTGATTGTAGAGCGGCAGGTTGTCGATGCGCAAGGGGTTGAAGACAAACTCCGGCGGCGCAAGTTTCACCAGGGCGTTGGCAAATCTGCGGTTGAGGGAATCCTTGCGCAGACTGCCGACGATGACTGCGATTTGGTATTGGCTCATGGTGATCTCCTATCAGGCTTGGGGTTAGATGCCGCATAATAGGAACGACCTGATTCGAATTCAAGTGCGGCGGCGGTGAAGGGTGACCTCCTTGGGATCCACCGTGACCTCGAAGCGTTTGCCCAGCACGGCCACATAGCCTTCCTGACGCGGCGCCGGTTCCTGATTGATCCGCTGGATGCCGATGGCGCGTAACGGCATGACCCGGCGCGCGAGCAGATGGTCGAGGAAGCCGAAGTACGCTTCCAGGCGCGGATCGTCGGCAGAAACCATAATCTCCAGCCGGGCACCCAGGCCGTGGGAGAATATCACCGGCTGCGCGCCGTGGTAGACGATGTGCACGCCCGGCAGGCGGCGGGGCAGACGGCCCCGCAATTGGGAGAGTTCCAGGCCGCACAGGCAGGCCGGGTCCAGGGCGTTGAGCCAGAAGACGGCTTGCCCGGGAAGCGTCCGATGGAAGTCGGGCAGGCTTTGGGAGAAGATGAACTGGAGCCCTTCGATACCTTCGAAAAAGTGTCCGGACAGCACTTCGCCGGAAAGCTCCATCAATCGCAGGGAGCGAAACAGGGGACCCCAGCGCAGCATGGGCAGCTCCCGAGCCAGCAGCTCGCGGAAGACAATGCCGTAGCGGTCCAGAAGCAAACGCACCCGATCCTTGTGGCGCTCTTCGCGCGCCAGAACATCTTCGCCGTCTTCCGGCCCGGCATTCGGATAGTCCAGGCGGAACCAGTTGCCGAGACCCGGCCGCGCACCGCGCCAGCGTTGAAAAAGAGCGCGGCCCGGCCGACGCGGACGTCCGGCGGAGATCTGCGCGCGCACGCCGGGCATTTTAAAGCCGGTCTCCACCCCGCGGCGCAGGGCGGCGAAGGTATCGTTGCTCACCTGGCCCTGCCAGACCCATTGCCACAAGCGGTCGTTCAGAGCCTCGGCGGAGCCTGGCGCCAGAACCTCCAGCGCGCCGAAGGGATAGCGGCCGCGATCATCCGGAAAAAATTTCTCGATCTCCCGGGTGTCGCCCGCCGTTTTGACCGGCGGCGCGATCAGATCCAACTCCTCTTGAAAACAGAAGAGCACTTTTTGACCCTCCCGGCCGATCCAGCCCAGGTCGTGGCGCTGCATCACGCCATCCAGCCAATCGGGATGGTAGTCGGGCAGCCTGGCCGGCAGGATCTCGCTCTCCCAGTGACCCGCCGGCGCGGCCCAGCAGAGCAACCGGTTCAGCCGTTCGGTCAGATCGTCGCGGCCGCCCGGCCGGGTCAACCCCTGGTGGTACGCCAGAAAGAGCGCCAGTTGCGGTAGGGGCCGGGCCTCGACAGCCGGCTGGGCCGCTTTGCGGCCGAGACGCAGCAGGATTTCGAAATTCTCCCGGTCGCAGATCTCTTCGGCCGTGCCGCCCTTGAGCAGCGGCCCCACGACGATGAGGCCGGCTTCGGCCAGTTCTGCGATTAGCGGTGCGAGCGTAGCGAGAGAAAGGCCCAATGCTTCGGCGATAGCCTCCGGCGCCTGGGGCCCGAAAAAGCGCAGCCATTGGCCGAGCTGTTCGGCGGCCGTGGAGAGCGGCCGGTCCGCGGTGGCGCAACGCTTTTTCGGCAGCCCTTCGGCGGGCAACGGCGCGCCATCCAGCAAAGTGACCCCGAGGGTATCGCCCAGGGTTCGGTAGAGCCCTTCGCGCAACGCGGGCAGCAGCTCGTGCGCCGCCACCAGGGTCGAGCCTTTGGCCTCATCGGTCTTTAGCAGGAGTACTTTTTCCGCCAGGGCGTGGATCGGGGCGTCGATATCCAGGCGATGATCCTGGGCCGCGGCCTGGAGCAGCGCCTGCCAGGCCGGTCCGGGCAGCACCAGGCGCTCCTTGAGCCATTGGAGCAGTTCATCGGCGGAGTCGGGGGCGTAGCCCGGCGCCAGGCGCTGGCGTTTCTCCTGAAAACGGGCCACCAGGTCGGCATCGAGGGCGGGCCGCAGCCCGGGCGAAAGGCTCACTTCGTGGAGCAGATCGGCGCTCAGGTGCCCGCCTTTTTCCGGCGTGGGCGCATCGCCCTGGTACATGTGCAGATTGACCTGCTGCCACACCGCGCCCCGGGCCAGGGGGCTGGGGAAGGCGGTGTGGACATAGCTGCGCGCGATCTCTCCGGCGTGCAGTTCCTGGAGCAACCGCCGCAATTGGGGCAAGTCGAATTCATCCTGCAGGCAGGTGCGCCAGGTCTCCACCAGGATGGGGAAATCGGCATAGCCGGACACGGCGCCGAGCAGTTTCTGGGCCCGCAGGCGGGTCAGCCACAAGGGCATGCGCTGGTCGATCTGGCGGCGCGGCAGCAGCAAGGCCCGGCCGGCGCATTCGCGAAAGCGCGCCCCGAAAAAACCGGTCTGGGCCAGGTGCCGGTGGAGCAGCGCATCGAGGGCGTCGGGCCGCACCAGGTCGAGCAAGGCTTCCCCCGAAAGGTCGGGCGGCAGCAAAAAGCTGAGGGTGTCGTTGGTGTAGAAGATTTGCAGGCGCGCGCCGAAACGTTCCTCCCAGGCTGCCTCCAGGGCGATGGCCAGGGGCCGGTTGACGCGGCCGCCCCAAAAGGTGTGGCAGATCACCTGTCGGCCGGTGGCCCGGCCCGTGCCCAGGGCGGTCTCTTCCATGAGCAGGTGGCGACGATGGGGCAGGGGGGCGCCGGTGTGCACACGTTGGTTTTTAAGTTCTTCGATCAGGCGCCGGGCAGCGGCCGGGTCCAGGGCATATTTGGCGATCAATTCCGCCTCAAAGTCCGGCGCCTCCAGACGGGCCTCGGCGCTCTCCAGAAACAGGCCGATCTTTTCCGACAGGTGAAAACCGCGCTGGTTGGCTTCGGCTCGCCAGAAGGGCGGCGCCGGCTTGCCCGGCACGGCGGGCAGCACGCCCACGTCGCTGTGGCCGATCCGTCGGATGCGCCAGTTCTGGGCACCCAGGGTGAACACCTGGCCGATGCGCGCTTCCCACACAAACTCTTCGTCCAGTTCGCCGATCTTGGCGCCGGTGTGGGCATGGCGCAAGGCGTAGTAGCCCCGGTCGGGAATCACGCCGCCCGAGGCATACAATGCTTGCAGGGCGCCCTTGCGCGCCTCCAGGCGCTGCTCGATGCGGTCGTGGCTGATGCGGGCTTGCAACTCCCTGATGCGGCTCTCTTCGTAACGGCCGGCGAGCATATCGACGACCAGGTCGAACTGCCGGCGCGAGAGCTCCTGATAGGGGGCCATGGTGCGAATGAAGGCATAGAGCTCATCGGGATGCCAGACATCGAAGGCCAGCATGGACAGCAGTACCTGGGCCAGCACATCCAGGGGCGCCGTAAGGGGCAGCAGCGGTTCGATACCGCCCTCGGCCACGGCCCGGGCCACCACCGCGCTGTTCACCATGTCGGCCGGATGGGCCGTCAGGAACGTGCCCCGGCTGACCTGTCCCACGCCGTGGCCGGCGCGGCCGATGCGCTGGACCGCTTCGGCCACCGACCAGGGGGCCTGCACCAGGATCACCTCGTCCAGGGCGCCGATGTCGATGCCCAGTTCGAGGGAGCCGGTGGCCAGAATGGCTTTCAGCGTACCGGCCTTCAGGTTGCGTTCGACCTCGGCGCGGATCTCCTTGGCCAGCGAGCCGTGATGGGCGTAGGCCAGCAGTTCCGGCTGGTCGCGGTTGATCAGAAAGGTGAGCTTTTCGCACAGGCGCCGGCTGTTGGCGAACACCAGGGTGGAGCGGTTGGCCCGCAGGTGCTCCCGGATCGTCTGGGCAAAACCATCCCAGAAGTCGTTGGGGTCCCGCGGCCCTTCGGGCACCTCGGGCACGCGCACGGCGATGTCGTAAGCCTTGGCCGAGGGCGGCGCCAGCACCGTCACCGGCCGCGCCACGTATTGCGGATGGCAAGCCCGACCCGTCATCCCAAAGCCGCCCACGAAGCGCGCCGCCGCCTCCAGGGGCTGGACCGTGGCCGACAGGGCGATGCGTTGAAACTCACCGCTCAGGCGCGTCAGACGCTCCACGGCGCTTACCAGCAAGGTCCCGCGTCGCCCGGCCAGCACGGCGTGGATCTCGTCCAGCAAGACGGTCTGGATATGCCCCAGCAGCGAGCGTCCGCCGTGGGAGCTGAGCAGCAGGTGCAGGCTTTCGGGCGTGGTGATCAAAATCTCCGGCGGCCGGCGCAGCATGCGGCGCCGCTCGGCGGGCGGGGTGTCGCCGCTGCGGGTCAGCACCTGCAGATCGGGAAAGGAGCGCCCCTGCCGCGCGAAGTGCTCCCGCAATTCGGCCAGCGGCGCCAGCACATTGCGCTGGATATCGTTATTCAGCGCCTTCAGCGGCGACACATACAACACATGCGTGCGCCCCGTCTCCCAGCGCCCCGCCAGCCACTGGTTCAACGCCCACAAAAAAGCCGCCAGCGTCTTCCCGCTCCCCGTCGGCGCCGTAATCAGCAGATGCCCGCCGCCCGCGATCACCGGCCACGCCTGGGCCTGGATCGGCGTGGGCGCGCCGTAGCGCTGCCGAAACCAGTCGGCCACCAAAGGATCGAAGAGGGATAGGGGATCTTGCGCCATGACTTGGGTTAGCATCGAATGACGGGCGCGGCAAGTCCAGGCCTTAACTGGCACGCAAGAGGCGTATTCGGCAACTCCCCCGCGACCCATCAGACGCCGATCTTAGGGATGCTTAAGCGCAGCGGAGGAAAAGCGCCTTGGACTGTCTGAGCGCAGCGAGTTTCCAAGGCGCCCGGAGCGCGCTTTTAGCATCCCTTGATCGGTGGCGTAGGGGCGCGGGGGAGTTGTCGAATACGCCGGCGAGCACATTCGTAGGTGCGAAGATTTTACGGTAGAAAGTAGATCATCAGCAGATTCTTCAAGCAGCTTCAGCATGCAACTTCAAGCCAAGTGCGCGTACAACTTTCAGGATGGTGTCGAAGCCCGGGCTTCTTTCACCGGATAGGGCTTTGTAAAGACTTTCGCGGGATAAGCCGGCATCGCGCGCAACTTGGGTCATGCCTTTTGCACGCGCAATATCGCCAAGCGCTTTTGCGATAAAGGCGGCATCGCCCTCTGCCTCCTCAAGGCAAGCTTCAAGATAGGCTGCCATCTCCTCAGGTGTACGGAGATGCTCAGAAATATCGTATTTTGTGGTAGTGGTCTTCGCCATAATAGTACTCCTACAGATTTCTCGCTAACCGTAAGGCAGTTTTAATATCCTTAGCCTGCGAGCTTTTGTCGCCACCGGCCAACAGAATGATGAGCTTTTGCCTTTGCCTTATGTAATACACCCGGTATCCTGGCCCATAATCGATGCGCATCTCTGAGACACCTTCACCGACCGGTTTTACATCTCCAGGGTTTCCCGCCGCGAGTCTCTCAATCCGTGCCAGAATACGGGCACGCCCGCGCAGATCCTTTATCTCATCGAGCCATCTGGCAAAGAGATCTGTTTTTCGGATTTCAACCATAGTGGGAATGTAGCCTTCTGGCTACTATTTGTCAATGAAGTTTGCTGGGCCGCATATGTGCGAATATGTAAATTTAAAGAGCGTCGCGGCCATCAGAAGCGGCGTTTGCGTTTTTGCGTGAATGGCACGTAAGGAGGCGTATCCGGCAATAGCTTCGCGACACGTCAGACATCGAATTTAGGGATGCTTAAGCGCAGCGGAGGAAAAGCGGCCTGGACTGTCTGAGCGCAGCGAGTTTCCAGGGCGCCCGCAGCGCGCTTTTAGCATCCCTTGATTCGGCGGCGTGTGGCGCGGAGCTATTGCCGGATATGCCGGCGAGTCCGCTCCATCTCCACCTTTCATTCTGGCACTTCTTTCTGTCGGAATCGGAATTGACTCGATATCGGTTCCGATACTGACCCGAAGAACCATGCCGAGCAACCGTCCTGGCGCAGACCCGAGGTCGGCAGCGTGCTTGACAAATAGGGGGCCTTTCTCTAGGTTAGCGCGTTGCATCGAACTGGATTGGAAACCATGAAACCGGAAAAAGACCTCTATAATATTGCCCCGGCCGCGCGTCACAGCCGGGAACTCGACACGATCCTGGTCAAGGGCGCCCGGGAACACAACCTTCAGAACATCGACATCGAGCTGCCCAAGAAGAAGCTCATCGTGTTTACGGGCGTGTCGGGTTCGGGCAAGTCGAGCCTGGCGTTCGACACCATTTTCGCCGAGGGGCAGCGGCGGTATGTCGAGTCGCTGTCGGCTTACGCCCGCCAGTTCATCGGCCAGTTGGAAAAGCCGCGCTACGACCAGATCCGCGGATTGTCGCCCACCATCGCCATCGACCAGAAGGCCGCTTCGCGCAACCCGCGCTCCACCGTCGGCACCATCACCGAAATCTACGACTACCTGCGTGTGCTCTTCGCCCGCATCGGCCAGCAGTACTGCATCCACTGCGGCCGCAGGGTCGGCCGCGGCGACGCCCAGGGCATGGTGCGCCAGATCATGAACCTGCCGGCCGAAAGCCGCATCCTGCTCCTGGCCCCCATCGTGGAGAACCGCAAAGGCGAGCACCGCGAGCACATCGACCATTTGCAGCGCCAGGGCTTTGCCCGCGTGCGCGTCGACGGCGTGGTCCAACCCCTGGAAGAGGTCCAGAGCCTGGCCAAGCACAAAAAGCACACCATCGAAGCCGTGGTCGACCGCCTGGTGGTCAAGAACGAGCCGGCCTTTGGCGCCCGGCTCACCGACTCGGTGGAGACCGCCCTGAAGCTGGGCCAGGGCCGCCTGATCGCGCAGGTGGTCGGCGGCGAGGCCATCGCCATGAGCGAGGCGCGCTCGTGCTGCGGCACGGCTTACCCCGAACTGACCCCGGCGCTTTTTTCCTTCAACGCCCCCCAGGGCATGTGCCCGGACTGCAACGGCATCGGCACCCAGTTGACCATGGACGTGGACAAGCTGGTGCCGGACAAAAGCCTCTCCATCCGCCAGGGTGCGCTGTTGCCCTACCGCAATTACTTCAACAAAAACAACGGCGACGGCGGCACCTGGGGCACGCGCCAGTTGGAAGCCATCGAGCAGCAGCTGAAGATCGACTTCGACCGCCCCTGGCACAAGCTGCCCAAGAAACAGCAGGAGGTGCTGCTCTACGGCTCCCAGGGCAAAGAGCTGACCGTGCAGTGGGACACCGAGAAGATCCACGGTCAGATTCAGATGAGCTGGGAGGGCCTGGTGCATACCATGATGCGGCGCTACCGTCAGACCCAGTCCGAAAGCCAGAAGAAGCATTACGCCGGCTTTATGTCTTCGGCCGCCTGCCCCACCTGCCAGGGACGCCGCCTCAAGCCCGAAGTGTGCCATGTGCGCGTGGGTGGCCGCTCGATCATCGAGGTGACCGCCATGACCATCGGCGAGGCCCACCGCTTCCTCACCGGCCTTGAGCTGGAGGGCAACGAGCGGCTGATCGGCGCCGAGTTGATCAAGGAGATCGGCGACCGCCTCACCTTCCTGGTCAACGTGGGGCTGGACTACCTCTCCCTGGACCGCTCGGGGCCGACCCTTTCGGGCGGCGAGGCCCAGCGCATCCGACTGGCCTCCCAGGTGGGCTCCGAACTGACCGGTGTGCTCTATATCCTGGACGAACCCTCCATCGGCCTGCACCAGCGCGACAACCTCAAGCTGCTGGGCACGTTGTGCCACCTGCGCGACATCGGCAACACCCTGATCGTCATCGAGCACGACCGCGAGACCATGGCCGCGGCTGACTGGCTCGTGGACATCGGGCCGGGCGCCGGCCGGCTGGGCGGCCGCATCGTGGCCCAGGGCACACCAGCGGCGGTGGCCCGCGATCCCGATTCGGTCACCGGTCGCTTTCTCAGCGGCGCCGAAACCATCCCGGCGCCGCCCCAGCGCCGCAAGCCCAACGGCCACTGGCTGACCATCCAGGGTGCCAACGCCAACAACCTGGCCGGCGTTACCGCCAAGATTCCCCTGGGGTTGCTGGTGGCGGTCACCGGCGTCTCGGGGGCCGGCAAGTCCACCCTGATCAACCATATCCTCTACCCGGCCCTGGCCAACCGGCTGCACCAGGCCGAACTGAACGTGGGCCGGCACAAGGCCATCCTCGGGCTGGAGCATCTGGACAAGGTGATCAACATCGACCAGAAGGCCATCGGGCGAACGCCGCGCAGCAACCCGGCCACCTACACCAAGGCCTTCGACCTGATCCGCGATTTTTTCGCCCTGCTGCCCGAGTCCCGGGCGCGCGGCTACGCCAAGGGCCGCTTCTCGTTCAACGTCAAGGGCGGGCGCTGCGAGGCGTGCGGCGGCGACGGCTTCATCAAGGTGGAGATGCATTTTCTGGCTGATGTGTTTGTGCCCTGCGAGACCTGCCATGGCCGGCGCTTCAACGATGCCACCTTGCAGGTGCTCTACAAGGGGCTCTCCATCGCCGATGTGCTGGATCTTTCCGTGGACCAGGCCCGGGAGCTGTTCGCACACCACCCGGTCATCCGCCGGATCCTGGACACGCTCATCGAGGTGGGTTTGGGCTACATTAAACTGGGTCAGGCGGCCACCACCTTGTCGGGCGGCGAGGCCCAGCGCATCAAGCTGGCCCGGGAGCTGGCCAAGAACAATACCGGCCGCACCTTCTACATCCTGGACGAGCCCACCACCGGCCTGCACTTTGCGGACATCCGCATGCTGCTGGCGGTCTTGCAGCGCCTGGTGGACGGCGGCAATACGGTGGTGGTCATCGAACACAACCTGGACGTGATCAAAACCGCCGACTGGATCATCGATCTGGGCCCCGAAGGGGGTCAGGGCGGCGGCCGCATCGTGGCCCAGGGGCCCCCGGAGTTGGTGGCGGCGACGGCGGGGAGTTATACGGGGAGATATTTGAGGGAGTAAGGAAGTAATCATGGAAGAGATGAAGAAATATACCAGCACCCTGCTGGCGCGCATCAAGCAAGACGCCCCCCTGATCCACAACATCACCAACTATGTGGTGATGAACAGTTCGGCCAATATCCTGCTGGCGGTCGGCGCCTCGCCGGTCATGGCCCACTGCAAGGCCGAAGTGGCCGAGATGACCGCCATGGCCGGTGCCCTGGTCTTGAATATCGGCACGTTGCAGGAGGACTGGGTCGAGGCCATGATCCTGGCCGGCCAGAAGGCCAACGCGGTCGGAATCCCCGTGATTCTCGATCCGGTGGGCGCCGGGGCCACGGCCTTGCGCACGGCGGCCGTGCGCCAGATCATGGGCGCTTGCTCAGTGGCCGTCCTGCGGGGCAATGCCTCGGAGATTCTCTCCCTGGAATCCGCCGCAATCAAGACCAAAGGCGTCGATTCCTCGCTGGGGCTGACCGAGGCGGGGGTCGAGGCGGCCATGCGCCTGGCCAGGGAGAAACGATGCATCGTAGCGGTTTCTGGAGCGGAAGATTGCATTACCGACGGCCAGCGCGTGTACTGCGTCGGCAACGGGCAGGCGCTGATGACCAAGGTGACCGGTATCGGCTGCGGCCTGTCGGCCGTGACGGCCGCGTTCTGCGCGATGGCCGAAGGGGATCGTCTGCGGGCAACCGCTGCGGCTTTTGCGTTTTATGGGCTCTGCGCCGATCTGGCGATCCTGGAGAGCAATAGGCCCGGCAGCTTTTATACGGCTTTTCTGGATCGGCTCTATGATACGGGGCCGGAAGAGATTCAAAAGGGTCTCAAGATCGCTTTTTCCGAAAATGGTTGATTCTCACCCTTGCGTGCCCATCAAGCCGGATTCCCGGTACAGGCGGGCATAGAGGCGATCGGCATGTCCGACCAGTTCGGCATGAATCCCCTCCTGGACGATGCGGCCGCGGTCCATGACCACGATCTTGTCGGCCCGTACGATGGTGGAGATGCGGTGGGCGATGATGATCGTGGTGCGTTTTTCCATCAGCCGCTCCAATGCTTCGTACACCTGTTGTTCGGACAGGGCGTCCAGGTTGGAGGTCGATTCGTCCAGCACCAGGATGGGGGCATCTTTGAGGAAGGCGCGGGCCATGGCGATTCTTTGCTTCTGGCCGCCGGACAAACGCATGCCGCGTTCGCCCACCAGCGTGTGCAGCCCGTCGGGCAGGCTTTCGATGAAGGGTAGGGCGTTGGCCAGTTCGGCGGCTCGCCAGATCTCTTCCCGGGTGGCCGCGGCCCGGCCCACGCGGATATTATCCTCTATGGTCCCGCTGAAGAGCATCAAATCCTGCTGCACCAGGGCGATCTGGGAGCGCAACGAGTGCAGTTGGACATCTTTTATATCCTGCCCGTCGATGCACACCTGGCCCTGCAAAGGGTCGTGAAACCGGATCAGTAGTTTAATCAGGCTCGATTTGCCGGCCCCGCTGGGACCGACCAAGGCCACGCGCTGGCCGGCCGGGATCGTCAGGTTCAAGCCGCTGATGATCGTTTGGGCGTCGGGATAGCCGAAAGCGACCTGTTCGAAGCGAATTTCTCCCTGCCGGATGGCCAGCGGCGCGCTGGTGCGATCGGCGCCTTCGGGCTCACGGTCGAAGAATTCGAAGAGCCGGTCGATGGCCGCCCGGGCATCGGCCAATTGAATATTCAATTCGCTGAGGCGGTTGAGCGGGTGGTAGATCATCTCCAGGTAGGCGAAGAACGCCATCAGCGCCCCCACGCTCAGGCTGCCGTCCAGCACCATGTGGCCTCCGGCCCAGATCACCAGCACCGGCGGAATGCGCGTCAGCAGGGCGGTCAGTCCCAGGGAGAGGGCATAGGTGCGGATATTGGTCTGCACCGCCTCGCGGTAGAGGCGGCAGCGGTCCAGGAAGCGTTCCACCTCTTCGCCTTCGATGGTGAAGCTCTTGACTTCGGTAATCCCCGACACCGTCTCGTGCAGGTTGCCCTCGATACTATCCATGCGCGTGCGCGCCTGCTTGGCGTTATGCTTCATGCGCGCCCCCAGGCGCTTGTGGATCAGGACATACAGCGGCAAGGTGCAAAAAGCGATGAGCGCCAGGCGCCAGTTCATGATCACGATCACCACGGAGATGGAGAACAGCGTGGTCAAATCCATGAAGACATTGGTGGCCGTCAGCCCGATGAAGCGCTGGGCCGTGTTGACATCGGTGATCAGGCGCGCGGAAATCACGCCGGTCTGATAGCGCTGGAAGAAATCGATGGGCAGGCGCTGCAGATGCCGGAAGAGATCCCGGCGCACGTCGAAGATGATGTCCTGGGCCAGGTGATCGGCGATGTAGGTGCGCAGGTGGCAGGTTAGCGCGTAGATCGTGAACAACCCCAGCGCCGCCACCATCAGGTAGTCCAGCCCCAGGCCGAGGCGATCGGGCTTGCCCGAAAGCACGCCGTCCACCGCTTCTTTGAGAATCCAGGGAAACAGCACCGGCAGGTTGTATTTGGTAACGCCGATCACGGTGGAGAGCGCCAAGCGGCGCCAGTAAGGCCGGGCATAGGACAAAAAGCGGCGCAGGTTGTTCGGGGGATGGACCATGGGCAACATATGTCGATTTGCAATGCTGTCGTCAAGAGCTATTGCCGAAACAAAGGGCCCGAATGCCACACTGCCGGACACTTCTCCGCCGGGCGATCCAAGATATAGATTTTTACCCCCTCGTATTTAGGGTTTTCGCCATTCAATTGAGCCGGGCGTTCTGATAGAAATCGTTCTAATCTGATGAAAAGCCGAGACATGAGGTTTCAGCGGCACCGGACCAGGCAGTTTCCTGATGATCGATCGGAATCGGCCCCAAAGCCTCGCCCCGCTGCTTGGTTTTCACCAGCAACAGGCTTCGATATTTTACTACAAGTGACTTCATTATCAGGCGTTTTAAAAGCGTCTGTTCGTGTCTGGCAAGAGGGGTGGCCTCTGTCCTTGGAGACCATCATCGGCAAAAGAAGAAAGGGAGGGAAGATGAAAAAGATACCTATATTATTGTTGGTGGTCGCGCTGACGATGATGCTGCCCGGAGCGGCATTTTCGATCAGCAACACATCGCCGGCCGACGCAATTGTTGAACTGAATGCCGGCCAAAGCCAAATTTTTTCAGCGGCGAAGGGAAGCAGCCGTTCGCGCCTTGCCTGGTACCTGGACGGCAAAAAGGTTGTAGAAGACAGTACCCGATACACTTATACGGCGGAGAATGTTACCCAAATTAGATACCATGATCTGACCGTCATCGAGTGGTCCTGGTCTTGGTTTCAATGGAGGGAGGTCGGTAGAAAGGCCTGGAAAATAGAGGTGCACCCCGATACCCTCCCGACACCCACCCCCGTCCCGACGCCTGTCCCGACACCCGTCCCGACGCCCGTTCCGACACCGGCACCCACCGCGACGCCGGCACCGACCCCCGTACCGGGTGCCGCTTGCGCCGTAAGCTACAAAGTGAGCAGCCAGTGGGGCGACGGCTTTGTTGCCAATGTCGAAATCACCAATAACTCCAGCAAAACCGTGTCCGGCTATAATCTTGTGTGGAGTTTTACGGCCGGCCAGCGCGTCACCGGCGGCTGGAACGCCCGCTTCGTGCAGAACGGCGCGACCGTGACCGCCTCCAATCCTTGGTACAACTGGAACGGCACCATCCGACCCAACGGCGGTAAGGTCGCCTTCGGACTCCAGGGTTCCCATAACGGCAGCAATCCGGTCCCGGCCGCCTTCACCCTGAACGGCCAGGCATGCGCCACCGGCAGTGGTCCTGTGCCGACGCCGACCCCGCAGCCGACCGTGGCCCCGACGCCTGTGCCCACGCCGACCCCGACGCCGCGTCCGACTGCAACCCCCACGCCTACGGCCACGCCGCGTCCGACCGCGACGCCGACGCCCACGGCGACGCCGACCCCGCGTCCGACCGCAACCCCAACCCCGACGGCTACCCCGACGCCGACCCCGCGTCCGACGGCGACGCCAACCCCGACGCCTGTGCCCACGGCGACGCCGACGCCGACCCCGACGCCACGCCCGACCGCAACCCCGACGCCGACGCCGGTTCCCACGGCTACCCCGATTCCGGCGGCACCCGCTTCCGTCAGCGCCACGGACATCACTTCGGGGCAGACATCCGTTAACGTCACCTGGAGTGCCAGCACCAATGCGACTTACTACCAGGTCTTCCGTGCGCTGTGGGAATCCACCGGAACCTACACCCAGGTTTCCGGCAACGTGACGGGGACTGCATTTACATTCACCGAAAACTGGGCCGATACCTACAGCAAGAACGGCGCCGTTCCGGCCATGCTGCTGGTGTCCGATACGAGCTACAGCACGACATTCATCAATAATATGGATACTTACATCGCTAAGGCGGTGCCCAATCTCATGAATTTCAAGGCACCGGGCTACTTCAGGGTCAGGGCTTGCAACGCCACCGGCTGCAGCGCCATGAGCACCGCCATGGACGCCGGCCGAGCCGATTATAGCCACACCAGCGGTTCGTCCGAAGTGGCCCAGGTGCTGGCCCCCGTTCTCGTCTACCCGACGATGCGGGCTTTGGCCAGCGCGCCGCGAGGCCAGGCCGCCCTCGGCTGGTGCGGCATGGATCTGTGCGGCAACATCGGTGGCATGGTCATGGGACGAATCGATATTACCGGAATCTTCACGGGTTCCTTGCCCCAGATCGATGTCGAGTATGAAAACTTCACCGTCGGCTCGAATGCCAACGCCAATGCCGACTTGCGCCTGGATGGCTATATGGGCGGCATGCAATCCACCGCAGACGCTCAGGCCGGTATCCTGACCATTTCCGGCAATTTTACCTACGAGTTGCCGGGAGGCGTGACCGGAACGGTCTTCGCATGGATCAAGGTGGATGCCACCACCGGCACCAACACCGGTTACTTCACCGTGACCTACAAAGGCAGTGCCTATAAGTTCACGCTGCCGGTGCAACCGACCAACGGGCAACCCTTGGGCGTGGCTGCCGCCATGGCTTCGGCCAGTTCGGCATCCTATTCACCGGTGAGCACGAGAACCACCACCTATCCGACGCCGTTCTCCACCACGGCACCGGCCAGCGGTTGCGGTACGAACGAAACAACGGTCGTCAAGACCTGTACGCGCATCCAGTAAACGCCAACCTTCGATCGATCCAAGGATCGCGTCGAAGTAAAAGCGGTTGATCAGAAAGAAGAAGCCTCCTGGCAGTTCAGGGGGCTTCTTTTTTGTGTGGGTAAGAACTGTTCCTGGTGCGGGTTCAGAAAATTATTGACAGTATGACGCATAATTACATAATGTGACGTCGCATTCACAAACGAGTTCCATGAGGAGCTATGGCCAAGATGCGAACCCAGCAGCGTCAAAGCGGACGGCCGCCCCGGCGCGAAAGAGAAAAACAGCGGCAAAGACAGGATATTTTGGCGACGGCGCTGGTCCTCTTTTCCGACAAGGGCTATCATAACGTCTCCATGCATGAGATCGCCGCCCATGCCGAGTTCGCCATCGGCACACTCTACAAGTTTTTCCAGAATAAGGAAGACTTATACAAGACCCTGGTGCTCGAACAATGCGATTTGTTCGACCAGGCCTTCGCCCAGGTGCTCGATGCCCCCGGGGATGAAGTGGAAAAGCTGCGCGACTATGTGAGGGTCAAGGGCGCCATGTTCCGCGATCACATGGCCTTCATCCGCCTTTTTATGGCCGAGAGCCGCGGCGCGAGCTTCAATATCAACGCCGGCCTGGATGCTTCGGTACGTCAACGCTATTATGATTTTCTCAAGCGGTTCGCGTCGGTGTTCGAGCACGGCATGGCCAAAAAGCGGTTCAAGAGGATTGCCGATCCCTTCGATCTGGCGGTGGCGATGGACAGTGTCATTAACTCCTTTTTGCTGATGTGGATCGATGATCCCCGGAAACATCCATTTCCCGAGGACCCCGATAAAATATTGAAACTCTTCTTCGACGGGATGTTGGCGTCGCGCTGAGGCTGCTTGGGTTGGCCGCCGTGGCGATAGTGGTATGGAGCGGGAGGCTTTCATGGCGTTTAGTTTAGAGAAAAAAAAGGGTTGGGCGGCGATCGGTGTCTTGTTGGCGGCCTTGCTTTCGCTGAACGGTTGCCAGAAGGGCAAGGGTGGCGAAGGCAAGTCCGCGCCGATGCCGGAAGTGGCGACCGTTGTCGTCACGGCGCGAGCGGTGGAGCTGGACACCGAACTGCCCGGACGCACGGCGGCCTACCGGGTGGCGGAGATCCGTCCCCAGGTCAATGGCATCGTCGTTAAAGAGTTGGTCCAGGAGGGCTCGGATGTCGCCGCCGGCCAACTGCTTTATCAGATCGACCCCGCGCCGTTCAAAGTAGCCCTCGAATCGGCCAAGGCCTCCCTGGCCAAGGCCGAAGCCAATCTGCCGTCGGTCCGCGCCCGGGCGGAGCGCTATAAAGAGTTGCTGGCCCAAAAAGCGGTCAGCCGGCAGGATTTTGAAGATGTCACCTCGGCCTTGGGGCAGACCCAGGCCGAAGTCGAGTATTGGAAAGCAGCGGTGGCGGCGGCTCGCATCAATCTGAACTATACCCGCGTGACCGCGCCGTTCGCCGGTCGCATCGGCCGGAGCCAGGTGCGCACCGGTACCCTGGTGACCGCTTACCAGCCCACGCCCTTTACGGTGCTGCAGCAACTGGACCCTATATATGTGGATGTGGTTCAATCCTCGTCCGAATTGCTGCGCCTGCGGCGGGCCCTCGAGGCCGGCCGGCTGAGCAGCGAAGGCGATAACGGCAGCCAAGTGCGCATTTTCCTCGAAGACGGCACGCCCTATCCCTTGGCCGGCGAGCTCCAATTCGCCGACGTCTCCGTGGACCCGACCACCGGTTCGTTTTCCCAGCGCATCGTGGTGCCCAACCCCCGGCATCTGTTGTTGCCCGGCATGTTCGTGCGGGCGGTGGTCAGGGAAGGCACCGCCCAGCAGGCCATCCTGGTGCCCCAGCAGGGGGTCAGCCGCAATCCCAAAGGCCAGGCCATCGCCCTGGTGGTGGATGAGAAGGATATTGTGCAGCAGCGGATCTTGACCATCGACCGTGCCGTGGACGATCGGTGGCTGGTCTCCGAGGGCTTGGCGGCCGGCGAACGCTTGATTGTGGAAGGCATGCTCAAGGTTCGGCCAGGGGATAGTGTCAAAGTCGTTCCCCTGGAAAGCGGCAGAGCCACCGGCAAGAGCGGTACGGAACCCACCAGCACCGCGGCATCGCAGAAATAACGGAGACGATCATGCTGTCGAAATTCTTCCTGGACCGTCCGGTCTTTGCCTGGGTGATTGCCATCATCATGATGCTGGCCGGCGGGCTGGCCATCTATAATCTGCCCATTTCGCAATATCCGCCCATCGCACCCCCCTCCATCGCCATCGACGCCTTTTATCCCGGTGCCTCGGCCGAGACCGTGGAGAACAGCGTGGTGCAGATCATCGAGCAGAAGATGACCGGCTTCGACAAGCTGCTCTACATGACGGCCAGCAGCGACGCTTCCGGTCAGGGACGCATCGAGCTGACCTTCGCGCCGGGCACCGATCCGGACCTGGCCTGGTCCCAGGTGCAGAACAAGCTGCAACTGGCCATGGCCAGCCTGCCGGATGTGATCCAGCGCCAGGGCGTCAAGGTGAGCAAATCGACGCGCAACTGGCTGATCATCGTGGGCTTGGTCTCCGAAGACGGCAGCCTGAACGGGAATGACCTGCGCGACTACGCCCAGTCCAATATCGAAAAGGTGCTGGCACGGGTGCCGGGCGTGGGCGAAGTGGAAAGTTTCGGTGCCCAGTATGCCATGCGGGTCTGGCTCGATCCGGTGAAGCTGACCGATTATCGGTTGACCATCGAAGATGTCATCGCCGGATTGCGGGCCTACAATGTGGAGATCTCCGCCGGTCAGTTCGGCGGCGCGCCGGCCGTGCCCGGCCAGCGGCTCAACGCATCGATCATCGTCCAGAACCTGCTCAAGACCCCCGAAGAGTTTGGCGCCATTCCCCTGCGCATCGGTCCCGACGGCGCCGTGGTGCGCGTGCGGGACGTGGGGCGGACCGAACTGGGCACCGAGCGCTACGAAATGAATGCGCTGTACAATGGCAAACCCGCCGCCGCCCTGGCCGTGCGCCAAGCGGCGGGCGCCAATGCGCTGGATACCGCCGATGGCGTGCGCGCCAAGATGGCGGAACTGTCCGCGTACTTCCCACCGGGCATGCAGGTGATCTACCCCTATGACACCACGCCCTTCGTGAAGGTGGCCATCGACGAGGTGATCAAGACCCTCTTCGAGGCGATCCTGCTGGTCTTCCTGGTGATGTTTCTCTTCCTGGGCAACATCCGGGCCACGCTGATTCCCACCCTGGCGGTGCCGGTGGTGATCCTGGGCACCTTTGCCGTGCTGGGCTTCTTCGGGTTTTCCATCAACATGCTGACCATGTTCGCCATGGTGTTGGCCATCGGTTTGCTGGTGGACGACGCCATCGTGGTGGTGGAGAACGTCGAGCGCATCATGCACGAGGAGCATCTGGGGCCCAAGGAGGCCACGCGCAAATCCATGGAAGAGATCACCAGCGCCTTGATCGGCATCGGCCTGGTGCTGGCGGCGGTGTTCGGGCCCATGGCTTTTTTCGGCGGCTCCACGGGCGTCATCTACCGCCAGTTTTCGGTGACCGTGATCGCGGCCATGCTGCTTTCGGTGGTGGTGGCCTTGATTCTGACGCCGGTGCTGTGCGCGTCGCTGCTGCGGCCGGTCAGCCAGCGGCTCGAAGCCCCCCGGCGCGATCTGCCGATCCTGAGGCCGTTGCTGCACGGGGCCAATCGCTTTTTTGTCTGGTTCAACCGCGGCTTCAACGGCTTGCGCGACAAGTACCAGGGGATTGTGAGCCATATGCTGGGGCGCAAATTGCGCTACCTCTTGATCTATGTGCTGATCGTGGCCGGCCTGGTCTACCTGTTCCAGCGCATGCCAACGGCTTATCTTCCCGATGAGGATCAGGGCATCATGTTTATCCAGGCCCTGCTGCCGGCCGGTTCGAGCCTGGAGCAGACCGAACTGGTGATGGACGAGGTGCGCGATTACTTCCTGAAGGATGAAAAAGAGACCGTCTCCTCGATCATGACCATCGCCGGCCGCAGTTTCGCCGGTGCCGGCCAGAACGCCGGGCTGGCTTTCGTGCGCCTGAAGGATTGGGATCTGCGCCAGCGGCCGGATCTGAAAGTAAAGGCCCTGGCCAATCGTGCCATGAGGCGCTTTGGCCGCATCCGCAATGCCCGCGTCTTTGCTTTTCCGCCACCGGCGGTGAACGAACTCGGCACCTCCACCGGATTCGATTTTCAATTGCAGGATCGCGGCGGCCTCGGCCACGCAGCCCTCATGGAGGCTCGCAACCAGTTGCTCGGCAAGGTGGCCAAGGATGAGCGCCTGACCAAGGTGCGGCCCAACGGCTTGGAGGATGTGCCCCAGTACCGCATCGATGTAGACTGGGAACGGGCCGGCGCCTTGGGGGTGCCCATTAATTCCATTCACAACACCATCTCGGCGGCCTTCGGCGGTGCTTATGTCAACGACTTCATCCAGGGCGGCCGGGTCAAACGGGTCTATGTGCAGGCCGATGCGGCCCACCGCATGCAGCCCAACGACCTGGAGCGGCTCTATGTGCGCAACACGGCCGGCGGCATGACTCCTTTTACCGCCTTCGCCTCGGGGCACTGGACCTATGGCTCGCCGCGCCTGGAACGCTTCAATGGCTTTCCGTCGATCAATATATTGGGCGAAGCGCCCCAGGGCCGCAGTTCCGGCGAGGCCATGCAGGCCATGGAAGAGATCGCCGCCGAATTGCCTGCGGGCACCGGTTTCGATTGGAGCGGCCTCTCCTTCCAGGAACGCATGGCCAAGTCCCAGACCGGTTTGCTCTATGCCTTTTCGGTGATCGTGATCTTCCTGTGCCTGGCCGCCCTGTATGAAAGCTGGACCGTGCCCATCTCGATCCTGCTGGCCCTGCCGTTGGGGGTGGTGGGGGGCGTGGCGGCATCCATGTTGAGGGGGTTTCCCAACGATGTCTACTTTCAGATCGGCTTGCTCACGGTTTTGGGGCTGACCACCAAGAACGCGATTTTGATTGTGCAGTTCGCCATGGGCAAGATGGCCGAGGGCATCGGCTTGGTCGAGGCCACCCTGGAAGGCGCCAAATTGCGGCTGCGGCCCATTGTCATGACCTCCTTGGCCTTTGGCTTCGGTGTATTGCCCCTGGCCATGGCCGGCGGCGCGGGCGCGGGCGCCCAGACCGCCATCGGCACGGGCGTGCTGGGCGGCATGGCCACCGCCACCTTCATCGCCATATTCTTCATTCCTCTCTTTTTCGTGATGGTGGTGCAGATGTTTGCAAAGAAGAAAAAATAAAACCTCCCAACAGCCAATTTTTTCTTGCGCGGCGCTTCTCATTGCGGCTATTATAGCTTCAAGTTAGGCGTTATTCGTACCACCTTCCCTTCCCGCACCAAAAAGTCCAACATCGCTTACCCCTTGGGGGGCAAGCACCATCACTGCATCGAGAGGAGGAGTCCTATGCGAAGAAGAAACATTCTATTCCATGCGTTGATCGTTTTTGTGGTGGGTTCCCTGGCCATGGGTTGCGATTCGGGCAGCAGCTCAAGCAGCAGTTCCGGCGGCAGCTCCGGCGGTTGCAACACCTCCAGCAGCAGCTCGAGCAGCTCGAGCAGCAGTTCCGGCAGCGGATCGATCACCGGAGGGAGTTGCACCTCCACGGGCAATGTCGTCATCACCGATACCATTCGGGTGACCAGCGGCACTTATGACGGACAGTGCAAGACCTATATCCCCAGCGGAATGGGCGACGGCGGTCAGGGAGAGGATCAGAAGCCGGCATTCCGGGTTGAAAACGGCGCCACGTTGAAAAATGTCATCATCGGAATCCCCGGCGTGGATGGCATCCACCTCTATAATGGGGCCACCCTGGACAACATCACCTTCAGAGATGTGGGCGAAGATGCCGTTACGGTCAAATCATCGGGCACCTACACCGTTCGCAACATCGAAGGGTATGCTTCCGAAGACAAATTCTTCCAGATCAATGCCGCCAGTACGCTCAATGTTACAAATTGTATTATTCGCGATGCCGGCAAATCCCTGCGTCAAAACGGCGGTACCACCTTTAAAATCGTCGTGACCTTTGACCGCTGCGATATCGCCAATATGAAGGAAGGCATCTTCCGGACCGACAGCAGCAGCAGCACCGCCAGGATCACCAACAGCCGTCTGCACAATGCCGGCGATATCTGCATCGGCAACTGGGCCAGCTGTACTTCCAGCGGAATTACTTATTATTAAGCGCAAATGTGCCGGATGTGTCTGTCATGGAAGCACCGCATAAGTCCGGATTCGATTGGTAAACTGGATCTTCGAATTCCTGAAGATGACGCCGCCGGGCCCCCGTGGATTTCCACGGGGGCCCTAAACGTTTGAGGCGCGGCATCCATGATTTCCTTCTGCCATGGCACAATGGCGTAATGAGTCAAAGTGTAATGTGGCACACCGTTGTAAGGCCGCGCTGAAGCTCTCCACAGTAAAGATACCCTTCAAATTCTTCCTGTCACAGCTTTCTTTCCCTGTCGGTTCCTCACAGGCATAGCTCTTGCGTAGTGGGATATGCCGGTATGGACCTCACGGCCGGGGCATGGCAGGGAGCGTTTCCACCATTGATGAAAGGATGGGCTTGAGATGAAAGGTAAGAAAGTCTTTAAGCGAGTGGGTGTGTTTTGTGTTGGATGGCTGATGATTTACGCCGTTCTCGGATTGCTGGGTGGTTGCGACCGTCCGGTCCCGGACGACGATGCCGTGCTGGACACCCAAACGATGATCCCGCATGCCTCATGGGATTGCGGTTTGCCCAAGGGGATTCCCGCGCCAGCCAACGGACAATTGGTTTTGGAAGCCAGCATGGCGCTGGGCCAGATTTACGATATGGGCCAAACGCCATTCGGTCGGCGTCATTTGGTCGAGATCAAGGGTGGTGCGGTGCGCGGGCCGAAAATCAATGCCCAAATCATGGCCGGCGGATTGGACTTTCAATTGACGCTGGCCAACGGTACGCTCGAAATCGAGCAGATCATGGTTCTTAAAACCGATACAGGGAAGTATATCTATGTCCGCAATGCCGGGACCGGCACCGGCCAGAGCGAAGTGCGCGTGGTTTCCGATTTCGAGGCCGCCAATTCCGGTGATTATGCCTGGCTCAACAACGGCACGTTTGCCGGCATCCGCTTTCTCGATATGACGAAGAAAACCCTCAACATCACCGTTTACGATGTGACCAACATCACCATTCAGCCCAATGCCGCCAACGCCATTCGGATTGTCCAGCCCAGCGGTGTGCCCGATCAGAGCTGGGAGTGCCGGGCGGCTTCGGCCACCGAAGCGCAAGGCGCCGAATTGTACAAGGAGACGGTAGGAATCGGCTCGGGCCTGGCGGTGGGGTCGAGCAAGCGGGGGTATCGCAACATCATTCCCATCACAGGCGGCACGGCCACCGGAAAAATTGCGGGCAAAGTACTACCCGGCGGCGCCGATTTTCAAATTCTTTCATCTCCCATGTCGCTGGACGCGCGCTATACCATCCAGACCCATGATGGGGAGCTGATCATTGTTCGAAATTGCGGGCCCACCGATTCCATGGTGCCGGTCTTCGAAGCCCGGGCCGACGGCAAATACGGGTATCTCAATGATACGTTGTGGCTCAGTTCCGCGCCCGGCATCGGTGCAAGTTCCGTCAGCCTGACCATTTACGAGAGCAACGGCGCCTCGGGCAGCAGTTCAAGCAGCAGCGGTGGTTGTAACTAGGCTTTTGCATTTTTTCCTCGGGAATACATGGGGTATTTCGAGAAACGAATAGGCAGATAATAGGGTTTAAAAGGAGGATGTGATGAGAAAAATCAGATGGGTCTTGGCAGTTTGCGCATTGGGCTTGGTATTTGCCATAATGAATTGTACCCCGGCGGACGATGTGAATAACCAGGTGGTGATGGTGGGGGATTCCATCTTCGCCCTGTCTGGAGAGATCGCCAACGAATTGGAACGGCTGTCGGGCGAAACATATCGCTCTTATTACGTCAGCGGCGCCGAGATGGCGGGCGGCTTCGTCAAGGAGATTCCCGATCAATACGCCGATGCGGTGCGGGCAGATGACAATATCCGGACTGTCATCATGGACGGCGGCGGCAATGACGTTCAGATCGGCGCCAGCTCCTCATGCACCAACGGCTCCGTTACGACCGCCTGCAAGAACGCGTTGGCCCCGGCTTTGACCGCGGCGGATAACCTCTTCAAACAGATGCGCGCGGACGGCGTTCAGAATATCGTTTACATGAACTATTTTTATATTATGGATGCCAACAGCAAGCCGGCCTTCAACTGGATGCATGACGAGATGGCCAAGCTCGTGCAAAAATACAATGGCTTGATTGTGGACCCGATGCCCTATATGAAGGATTCTCTGATCGGATCCGACAGAATTCATCCGACGGATGAGGGCTCCCGCATGCTGGCGAACCTGATCTGGGATGCGATGAAGGCCAATTGCATCGAACAGGCAAGTGGTTGCACTCCCGGCTCGAGCAGTTCAAGCTCGAGCAGTTCGAGTTCGAGCAGCAGTTCCAGTTCGGGGGGATGCAGGTAAAAAATGTTCGGTCGAAGAAGATAAGTGGACGACCGGCAGTGACTAAGGGATGGCGCCGAGACACGCGGCGCCATCTCCAATTGCGGGTTTTGAATGGATGGCGTTGCGCACAATCTGAAGCGATACCTGGCCGCCGAGCAACGGCTCAATGCCTTTTTCGCGGCTCTGAATTACTGCCTGCCCCGGTGCATCGCCGTGCAGAAGCTTAAAAACGGCAACCGGCCCGTGGCCGCCTGCTGCCAGAACAAATACTACGCCATCTGCGACTTGCCGCACCCGGCTTTCGAGCGCCTGCGCCAGGAGCGGGAGCGGCGGTTCGGAAGACCGGAGGCTCATGTATGGGCCAACCCGGTCTCTCCCTGCCCATACCACAATCCCGACCACGGATGTGTGCTGGCCACCCACAAAAGCCCCATCTGCCTGGCCTTTTTGTGCCGGGAGGGCATCGATCACCTGCGCAGCCGTTATGGCATCTACACTTACGACTACTTGGGCTTTCATTACGCCCTGGAGTGGATTCTCACCGGCGACCTGCCGGAGAAGGACTATGCGGAGTTTATGGCGAGCATGACGGCCATGACCGCCCGGGTGAGACAACCGGATGGCGCGCCGCATTAATTTTCCAGGGTCCGCCCCAGATCCTGCATGGCATCCACCACCATACCCGTGCCCGTTGCAATCAGGAGGATATCCTGGGCCACGCGTACGAATTTATGCCCGGCCGGCGGCACGCCCAGGTGGACGGAAACCTGAGCCGGCAGGTCATGATAGATGACGTTGCGGGGCAGGGGTTGATGGAGCTTCCATTTTTTAGCCTGGCCGGGCGGTTGACATCCATTTCCCTTCTTGGCCAATCCGGGAGGACATTTGCCGGCCCGGAACTGCTCTGTGTAGTATTGATCGATGGGGCCGCGATCCTTCCCCGTAAAATAGGCCTCGTAGCCGCCGCTTCCACCGGAACCCGAATGGCCTTTGCCTTTTTGGCCGCCGCCCTGGGGGCTTGAATACTCTTTTTTGCTCCCGTGCTTGTTGCCCTTACCGTTCCCGGATGGCTTTTCGGCCAGGGCCGGACCGGCCGCCCACATGCCAAACGCCAAAAGAGCCACGGCAAATCCCAATAAACCAAAGAATCGTTTCATGCTGCCTCCATCATTTTATCCGGGGTCACGCCCCTGTCTCCTTGCCAAGCAAGAAGGTGCCGTTTCTGACAATTGGGCAATCGTGCATGGCTTGATCGGTTTTTTCAAGGTTTTTATGCTCGCCGAGCATTGCCAGGCATCTCCCCGGCCCTTGCCTGCCCGCACGCCCGATGGTATGGGGAAAGCGGACGAACCAACTTGCTTGGACGAAGGATACCATTGAATGGATCTGCCCGATACATTGGACGACACGTTGCTGGCCCTGCGCGGTACTCTGGCTCAGATGGCCCGCTGGGGCTGCCGGGGATTCGAATGCACCGAGCAGACCCTTCAGACGCTCGCCTCCTGGGACCGGCCGACCGTGAAGAGGCAGACCGTTCAGGCCCCGGAACAGGAGAAGGTGCAGGCCCGCCTGCAGGAGCAGGCGCGTCTGGAAGATATCCGCGACGACCTGGGCGATTGCCGACGCTGCGTTCTGGCCGACGGTCGCACCCATATCGTTTTCGGCGAAGGCCATCCCCAGGCCGAACTGGTTTTGGTGGGCGAGGGGCCCGGCTTCGAGGAGGACCGCAGCGGCCGGCCCTTCGTGGGACCGGCCGGTCAGTTGCTGACCCGCATCATCGACGCCATGCATCTTTCGAGGGAGCAGGTGTACATCTGCAACGTGGTCAAGTGCCGTCCGCCCGAAAACCGCAATCCATTGCCCGAAGAGGTCGGCGCCTGCCGTCCATTCCTGGAACGGCAACTGGCGGCCATCCGGCCCAAGGCGATATGCGCATTGGGCGCCGTGGCGGCTCACACCCTGCTCAATACCGATGCCCCCATCTCCCACCTCAGGGGCCGCTTTCACGACTATCGCGGCATCAAGGTGATGCCCACCTTCCACCCTTCCTACCTGCTGCGCTACCCGGATCAGAAACGTGTGGTTTGGGAAGATGTGAAAAAGATCATGGCATTATTGCGCATCCCGCTTTAGAATAAGAGTGAAGTGAGCGAACCGGCGGATGAATGCTTCCAGTAGCTATCTCTTAATATGAAGGAGATGCCATGCGGCGCTTGATCTTTGGTCTGATGGCCTTGGTGATGATGGGGCCGGTTTTGGCCCTGGCGGAGGAGCCGGAGAAAGCAGCGCAACCGGAGCAACCCGCGCCCGTCATCATGACGGTGACGGTCGCCGATCCCATCGGGCCGGGCGTGGCCGAGTTTCTGGAAGATGCCCTGGAAAAGGCCTCCCGGGAGCGGGCGGCCTGCCTGATCATCCTGCTGGACACCCCCGGCGGCGCAGTGGAATCGATGCGCAAGATCGTCCAGGCCATCTACGCCAGCGACGTGCCCGTGGTGGTCTACGTGTCGCCCAGCGGGGCCCGGGCCGCCTCGGCCGGTGTGATGATCACCATGGCTGCCGACATCGCCGCCATGGCGCCGGGCACCAATATCGGCGCGGCCCATCCCGTGGGGGGCGGCGGCCAGGAACTGGACAAATCCATGACCGAAAAGGTGGTCAACGACCTGGTGGCCTTCACCAAAGGCATCGCCCAGCGCCGGGGCCGCAACGCCGAATGGGCCGAAAAAGCCGTGCGCGAGAGCGTGTCGATCACCGCCGACGAGGCCCTCAAGCACAACGTCATCGACCTGGTGGCCAAGGATCTGGACGACCTCATCGATAAGATCGAGGGGCGCAAGATCCAGGGCAGAGGCAAGCTGGCGTTGGACGACGCCCGCATCGAGGAGATCGTGCCCAACCTGCGTACCAAGATCCTCAAGCTCATCAGCGACCCCAACATCGCCTATATTCTGTTCATGATCGGGCTGGCCGGGCTCTACTTCGAGCTGTCCAACCCCGGCGCCATTTTTCCCGGCGTCATCGGCGCCATCGCCCTGATTCTGGCCTTCTTCTCCTTTCAGACCCTGCCGGTGAACATCGCCGGCATCCTGCTGATCCTGCTCTCGGTGGTCTTCTTCATCCTGGAAATCAAGGTGACCAGCTTCGGCATGCTCAGCGTGGCCGGGGTGGTCAGCATGGTGCTGGGCTCTCTGATGCTGTTCAAGGGGGCCGGGCCGGAATTCCAGGTGGCCGGACGGGTGATGATCCCCACCGTGTTGCTGGTTTCTGGGTTTTTCATCGGCGTGGTGACCCTGGTGGTGCGGGCCTATGGGCATCGGCCGTTTACCGGTTCCGAAGGGCTGGTGGGGGAGATCGGCGTGGTCAAGAAAGCCAACGGCTTGGAAGGCAAGGTGCTGGTGCACGGCGAAATGTGGCAGGCCCGCTTCAGCGAACCGTGCGCCGAAGGCGCCAAGGTGGTGGTGGAGCGCGTGGACCGCCTGGTGGTGGTGGTCAAGCCCTTGGCGCCTTGAAGAATTAACCAATGCTTTAATACGCAAACCGACAACCAAGAAAGGGAGGCTTTCAATGTTTGCTGCACCCATGGTCGCCATTGTCATGCTGGTTCTTCTTTTTCTGTATTCGGCCATCAAAATCCTTAACGAATACGAGCGTGGCGTGATCTTCCGCCTGGGCCGGGTCATTACTGCCAAAGGGCCCGGCCTGATCATCCTGATTCCCGTGGTGGACCGCATGGTCAAGGTCAGCATGCGCCTGGTGGTCATGGACGTGGACCCCCAGGACGTGATCACCCGGGACAACGTCTCGGTCAAGGTCAACGCCGTGATTTACTTCAGGGTTATTGATTCAGTCAAGGCCATCGTGGAGGTCGAAAACTTCGGATATGCCATGTCCCAGCTGGCCCAGACCACCTTGCGCAGTGTGTGCGGCCAGGCCGAACTGGACGAACTGCTTTCGGCCCGGGAGAAGATCAATTCCAATTTGCAAGAGATTCTCGACACCCATACCGATCCATGGGGCATCAAGGTGGCCAACGTGGAGTTGAAACACATCGACCTGCCGGCGGAGATGCAGCGGGCCATGGCCAAGCAGGCCGAGGCCGAACGCGAGCGGCGGGCCAAGGTAATCAACGCCGAAGGCGAATACCAGGCCGCCACCCGGTTGGCCGAGGCCGCCGAAATCATTTCCGTGCATCCCATGGCCCTGCAACTGCGCTACCTGCAGACCATGCGCGAGATGGCCTCCGAGCACAACTCCACCACCTTCTTTCCCCTGCCCATCGACTTGTTCAGTTTCCTGATGAATAAGGCCAAGGCATAGCATGGGGGTGGTCAGAATTAGCGTTACGAATTATTGACATTTTAAAGCCGAATGGGTTAGTTAGTCCCTTTTTCAAGGGGAACTTTGGCGGAGGCCTGCGGGACCTCCGCTGCTGCTTTGCAACGACCGGTTGGAAGGGGGTTCGAAACCTTCAGCGGACTCAAGGTCAAGGCGCCACCATATATTAGGATCGATTTGGAAAGGAGACAGGGAAACACATGGGCAAGGAAAAAAAGGACGAAAAGGAAAAGCCGATCGAAAAGATGACCGTTAAGGAGTTGCGCGAAATCGGCAAAACGATCGAGGGGATTATCGGCGTGCACGGCATGAACAAACCGGAGCTGATCACCGAAATCAAGAAGGCCAGAGGGATCAAGGAAGCCCCCAAGGCCAAAGGCACGACCACCAAAGAAATCAAGGCCAAGATCAAGACTGTCAAGACCCAACGCCGGCAAGCCCTGGAGGCCAAGGACAGCGCCAAGGCGACCCGCTATCGCAAGCAGATTGCGCGTTTGAAAAAGAAGACCCGTAAAGCGGCATAACCGGTTCCCCGATCCGACATTTGCCACCGGCATTGACCCAAGGGGGCTTGAGATCCGATGGAGACCGATTCCCTGCTTGAGCGCATCCATGGGTTCCTGCAAAGCCTGGCGGCCGAAAAAGGCTACTCGGCCCATACGTTGCGGGCCTACCGCAACGATCTGGTCGAGTTGACCGCTTTCGTGGCCGGCCGCCCCGAGTGGGCCCGGGAAGAACCGCACCGCCTGACCGGAGTGCGGGTGGCGCAGGTAGACGCCCTGATGATTCGCGGCTATCTGGGTTACCTGCACGGCCGCAACCGCAAGAGTTCCATCGCGCGCAAGCTGGCCGCGATCCGCTCGTTCTTCCGGTACTTGCGCAAGCTGCACGTGGTGGAAGAGAACCCGGCCGAGGCCGTCCGCACGCCCAAGCAAGCCAAGCCGCTGCCGGTCTACCTCTCGGTGGACGATATGTTCCGTATGCTGGACAACGTGCCGGCCGAAGGGGTCCTGGGGTTGCGCAATAAGGCGATCCTGGAGACCTTGTATTCGGGCGGGGTGCGGGTTTCAGAACTGGCCGGCCTGGACATGGAGGATCTGGACCTGCGCAACGGGTTGATCCGCGTGCTGGGCAAGGGCCATAAGGAACGCATCGTGCCCATCGGCGCCAAAGCCCAGGCGGCGATCGCGGTTTATCGCGATGCCTTAGGGGCCCAGAAGCACGGTGCCGTGTTTCTCAACAAGAACCTGGGGCGCTTGACGACCCGCTCCATCGCCCGGGTGGTGGACCAGTTCGCCCGGGCTTGCGGCCTGGCGGTTCCGGTGTCACCCCATGCCTTGCGGCATTCGTTTGCCACCCATCTGCTGGATGCCGGCGCCGATTTACGGGCGGTTCAGGAGCTGCTCGGTCACCGCAGCCTCTCCACCACCCAGCGCTACACCCACGTGAGCATCGACCGCTTGATGGAGACGTATGATAAAGCCCATCCGCGGCGCTGAAGGGGATGTTCTGTTGTGCAAGGAGTAAATCGTACGAGTACGGAAAAAGGTAAAAACCATGGAAAATAACATCCAGAAGAGTGTCGCCGAGATTCTGATCGAGGCCTTGCCCTACATCCGGCGTTTCACGGGCATGACCATCGTCATCAAGTACGGCGGCCACGCCATGGTCGACGAGCAGTTGAAGGAAGATTTCGCGCGGGATATCTCCCTGCTCAAGTTCATCGGCATGCATCCGGTGGTGGTGCACGGCGGCGGCCCGCAAATCAATTCAGTGCTGAGCCAGATGGGCATCCGGCCCCAGTTCGTGCGTGGCATGCGCATGACCGACGGCCCCACCATGGATGTGGTGGAGATGGTGCTGGGCGGCAAGGTGAATAAATCCATCGTGGCCCAGATCAACCAGCAGGGGGTGCGCGCCGTGGGGCTGAGCGGTAAGGACGGCGGCTTGATCCAGGCCACCAAGATGCAGATCGTCCTGCAGGAAGATGCCACCAAGCCGCCCGAGATCATCGATCCGGGCATGGTGGGTCAGGTGACGAGGGTCAATCCGGCCATTATCCACACCCTGACCAAGGATGGGTTTATCCCCATCATCGCCCCCATCGGCGTGGGCGAGGCCGGCGAGACCTACAACATCAATGCTGACCTGGTGGCCAGCCAGGTGGCCATGGCCCTGCACGCCGGCCGTTTGATCCTGATGACCGATGTGGACGGCGTTTTGGACGGTGAGGGAAACTTGATCTCTTCCATCGACATGGAGACCGCCCAGGAGATGATCGTGCAGCAGAAGATCACCGGCGGCATGATTCCCAAGGTGGAGTGTGCCCTGGACGCCTTGAAGGGTGGGGTTAAAAAAGTGCCCATCATCAACGGCAAGAAGCGCCACTCGATTCTGCTGGAGCTGTTCACCGACCAGGGCATCGGCACCGAAGTGACGATCCGGTAAAGCAAAAACCTTAAACGGCTTTCATCCAGATATCGTAAGAAGAAGAGAAGCGCATGGACATTCAACAGACCGCCGACAAGCACATCGCCAATACCTATGCACGCTATCCCCTGGCTCTGGTCAAGGGGCAGGGGTGCACCGTGTGGGACGACCAGGGCAACGCCTACACCGACTTCCTCGCCGGCATCGCCGTGTGCAACCTGGGCCATAGCCACCCCCAGCTGGTCGATACCCTTGCCAATCAGGCCCGCGTGCTGTGGCATGTCTCCAATCTGTTCTACACCCAGCCCCAGGCCGAACTGGCCGAGTGGCTCACCGTTCACAGCTTCGCCGACCGGGTCTTCTTCGGCAACAGCGGTGCCGAGGCCAACGAGGCGGCCATCAAGCTGGCGCGCAAGTATGCCAAGGAAAAAGGCGAGCCCGGCCGCTACCGGATTGTCAGCATGAAGCAGTCGTTCCACGGCCGCACCATGGCCACCTTGTCGGCCACCGGTCAGGAGAAGGTGCGCAAGGGCTATGACCCGATCCTGGAAGGCTTCGATTTCGTGGCCTTCAACGACATCGAAGAGCTGAGCTGCGCCGTCGGCCCGGCCACCTGCGCCGTCATGCTCGAGCCCATCCAGGGCGAGGGGGGCATCGTCGTGCCCCACAAGGAGTATCTGGCCCAGGTGCGCAAGCTTTGCGACGAAAAGGGCTGCCTGCTGATCTTCGACGAGGTGCAGACCGGCATCGGCCGCACGGGCAAACTCTTTGCCTATGAACACTTCGATGTGGCCCCCGATATTCTGACCCTGGCCAAGGCCCTGGGCAACGGCCTGCCCATCGGCGCCATGCTGGCCACCGAAAAGGCGGCCTCGGCCTTCGTGCCCGGCGCCCATGCCAGCACTTTTGGCGGCACGCCCCTGGTGACGGCTGTGGCCCTCAAGGTGCTGCGGCTGCTGACCGAGGAGGGTATTCTGGCTCAAGTGGAAGAAAAAGGGGCCTACCTGCGGCAAAAGTTGGACGCATTGAAAGCCAAATGCCCGGTCATCATGGACGTGCGGGGCAAAGGGCTCCTGGTGGGCGCTGCGCTCAACACCGCCGGCGCACCCATCGTCAAGGCCTGCATGGCCAAAGGCTACCTGATCAACTGCGTGCAGGAGAACATTCTGCGGTTCGCACCGCCCCTGGTTATCTCCAGGGAGGAGATCGATGGGTTGATGGAGTGTCTGGAAGAAGTATTGAAAGAAGTATAAAGTTTAATTTGAAGATAAAGTTCTGGGATAAGGAGCGCAACGTGAGCAACAAAGTCAAAAAAGTGGTGCTGGCCTATTCGGGCGGCCTGGATACTTCCGTAATCCTAAAATGGCTGATCGAAACCTACCAATGCGAGGTGGTGACCTTTTCCGCGGATCTGGGGCAGCCCGATCCCATGGCCGACGTGGAGCAAAATGCCCTGCGTACCGGCGCAGTCAAGGCTTACGTGGAAGACTTGAAGGAAGAGTTTGTGAGCGAGTATGTCTTTCCCATGTTCCGGGCCAATGCCATCTACGAAGGCGAGTATTTGCTGGGCACCTCCATCGCCCGGCCGCTGATCGCCAAGCGCCAGATGGAGATCGCCGCCATCGAGAAGGCCGACGCGGTGAGCCACGGCGCCACGGGCAAGGGCAACGACCAGGTGCGCTTCGAACTGACCTATTTCTCCATGGACCCCCAGATCAAGATCATCGCCCCCTGGCGCGACTGGGACCTCACCTCGCGCACAGCCTTGATGGAGTTCGCCAAGAAGCACGGCATCCGGGTGCCCACTACGCCCTCCAAGCCCTACAGCACGGACGGCAACATGCTGCACATCAGCTACGAGGGCGGCATATTGGAAGATCCCTGGGCCGCGCCGCCCGACGATCTCTTTCAGCTTACGGTATCACCCCAGAAAGCGCCCGACATGCCCGAGGAGATAGAGATCGCTTTCACCCAGGGCAACCCCACGGCCATCAACGGCCAACCACTGTCGCCGGCCAAGATGCTGGCCGAATTGAACCGCCTGGGCGGCAAGCACGGCATCGGCCGGGTGGACCTGGTGGAGAACCGCTTCGTGGGCATGAAATCCCGCGGCGTCTATGAAACCCCGGGCGGCACGCTGCTGCGCAAGGCCCACATGGCCATGGAGTCGATCACCCTGGACCGCGAAGTGCATCACCTGCGCGACGGCCTGATTCCCAAATATGCCGAGCTGATCTACAACGGCTTCTGGTTCGCCCCCGAGCGCCATCTGCTGCAGAACCTGATCGACGACACCCAGCGCAACGTCAGCGGCGTGGTGCGCTTGAAGCTCTACAAGGGCAGTTGCATGGTGACCGGCCGTAAATCGGAATTCTCCCTGTACTCCGAAGCCCACGCCACCTTCGAGGACGACGCGGTCTACCGCCAGAAGGATGCCGAAGGCTTCATCCGCCTGAACGCCCTGCGTCTGCGCATCCAGAAGCTGAGGGCCGGCCAATGAGCGAGAAACCCTGGGACGGCCGGTTCTCCGAGCGCACCGACACCAGCGTCGAGGCCTTTACCTCTTCGATCCAGACCGACAAGCGCCTCTATCCTTATGACATCGAGGGCAGCGTGGCCCACTGCCGCATGCTGGCCAAGGTGGGGGTGATCGCCCACGAAGAGGCCAGCGAGCTGACCGAGGGGCTGTGGCGCATCAAGCGCGAGCTGGACCAGGGCAATTTCGAGTTCAGCGACAGCCTGGAAGACATTCACATGCACATCGAGGCGCGGCTGTTGCAGGAGGTGGGCAAGGTGGCCCAGAAGCTGCACACCGCCCGCAGCCGCAACGACCAGGTGGCCCTGGACGCGCGCATGTTTTTGCGCGATGCCACCGGCCAGACCCTCGGCCGGTTGCTGGATTTGCGCCAGGCGCTGGTTGCTTTGGCCGAGCAGCATACCGACACGGTCCTGCCGGGCTATACTCATCTGCAGCGCGCCCAGCCGGTGCTGCTGGCCCACCATTTTATGGCCTACTACGAGATGTTCACCCGGGATGCCGAACGCTTCGAAGACAGCCTCAAACGCACCAACGTGATGCCCCTGGGCGCTGCGGCCCTGGCCGGCACGACCTATCCCATCGACCGCGCCTACACCGCCGAACTGCTGCACTTCCCGGCGATCTGCGCCAACAGCATGGATGCCGTGGGCGACCGGGATTTCATGCTGGAGTTTCTCTCGGCGGCCAGCATCTGCATGGTGCACCTCAGCCGTCTGTGCGAAGAGCTGGTGTTGTGGTCGTCGTCCGAGTTCCGCTTCATCGAACTGGCCGATGCCTTTGCCACCGGCAGCAGCATCATGCCCCAGAAGAAGAACCCCGACATCCCCGAACTGATCCGGGGCAAGACCGGGCGGGTCTTCGGCGACCTGGTGGCCCTGCTGACGTTGATGAAAAGCCTGCCCATGGCCTACAACCGTGACATGCAGGAAGACAAACCGCCGCTGTTCGACGCCGTGGACACGCTCTCGGCTTGCCTGGACATCATGATCAATATGCTGCCCACGATTCAAGTCAAGGTCGAGACCATGCGCCAGGCGGCCTCGGTGGGCTTCCTCAATGCCACTGATATGGCCGACTACCTGGTGGGCCAGGGGGTCGCTTTCCGGGCAGCCCACGGCATCGTGGGCCAGGCCGTGGCCTATGCCTTGGGTCAGGGCAAGGAGTTGAACGAACTGTCGCTTAAGGAATTGAAGAATTTTTCCAAGGTGATCGAAGAGGATCTTTTCGACCGTTTGACCCTGGAGCAGATCATCGCCCGGCGCCGATCGGCCGGCGGCACTTCCCAGGACAACGTGCGCGCCGCCATCTTAGCGGCTAAGGAACGGCTTGCCGGGACCGGGGTTGCATCCACTTAGGAGCACATCACGCATGAAAGCAAGGGGCGCCGACGCATATGCTTCTTTCGGGTGGTTCGTGCTGTGCGCCTTACTGCTGGCGACAACCTTCGGCGGTTGCGGTAAAAAAGGCCCACCGGTTCCCCCCCGAAGTACGCCACTGACCCAAGTGACCACGCTGGAAGGCCGTCTGGAGGGAGAGACCATCTTTCTGAGCTGGCGCCCCGGGGAATCGGTCAAGGGGATCAAGGCCTACGTGATCCTGCGTTCCCTGGTGGACCCCGCCAAGCCCCCTTGTCCCGGCTGCCCCCGGGTCTTTCAAAGGGTGGGGGAGATTGCGCCGGATCCGAGTGCCGAAGCCCTCCAGTTCTCCGAGCCCGCGGCACCCGGTTTCATCTATACCTACAAGGTGCAACCGGTGGGAACAACGGGCGATCCGGGACCGGACTCCAACGCCGTCACCATCGATCGGTCCACTCCCTAGGACTTTTATTTATGCATCACTTCGACTACCGCGACCATCAGCTTTACTGTGAAGAGGTGCCGGTGGCGCGCATCGCCGAGGCCGTCGGGACCCCTTTCTACCTTTACAGCCACGCCACCCTGGCCCGCCATTTCACGGTCTTCAAGGCCTCCTTCGCCGGCGCCGACCCCTTGATTTGCTACTCGGCCAAGGCCAACAGCAGTCAGGCCCTGCTGACCCTTTTCCGCCAGTGGGGCAGCGGCCTGGACATCGTTTCGGGCGGCGAACTGCACCGCGGCCTGAAGGCTGGATTCGATCCCCGGCGCATCGTCTATTCCGGGGTGGGCAAGCGCGTGGATGAGATCGATGCCGCCATCGGCGCCGACATCCTGGCGTTCAACATCGAGTCCCTGGACGAGCTGGCGCTCATCGATGCCCGGGCCGGGGCCTTGAACCGCCGGGCCCGCGTGGCCATGCGGGTCAATCCCGACGTGGACCCCAAGACCCACCCCTATATCTCCACCGGACTGAAGCAGAACAAGTTCGGCATCGACATCGACACCGCCCTGGAGGGCTACCGCCAGGCCCGGCGCATGCCAAACATCGATATCGTGGGGGTGGATTGCCATTTGGGTTCCCAGATTACCAGCGTGGAACCTTTCGAACAGGCCCTGGCCGGTTTGAAAGCGCTTCTGCAAGCCCTGCACGGCGAAAACATCCCGGTGCAATACCTGGATATGGGCGGCGGCCTGGGGATCGCCTATCACGATGAAACCCCGCCCGAACCCAAAGCGTACGCCCGGCCCATTTTAAAAGCCATTAAGGGCACTGGGCTGAGCCTGATCCTGGAGCCCGGCCGGGTGATCGTGGGCAACGCCGGTATCCTGGTGACCCGTGTGCTCTACCGCAAGCGGGCGGGCGGCAAAAAGTTCGTGATCGTGGATGCCGGCATGAACGACCTGATTCGGCCCACTCTTTACCGGGCCTACCACGCCATCGAGCCGGTGACCCGCCGGCCCGGCGAGACAATCACGGCCGATGTGGTGGGGCCCATCTGCGAGAGCGGCGACTTTCTGGCCCTGGAACGGCCGATGGTCGATGCTGCCCCTGGTGATCTGCTGGCCGTGATGAGTGCCGGGGCCTATGGCTTCGTCATGTCCTCCAACTACTGCTCCCGGACCCGGGCGGCCGAGGTGCTGGTCGCAGGCGAGCGTTTCGACCTCATCCGCCGGCGCGAAACCCTGGACGACCTCGTGGCCGGCGAACAGGTGCCCGCATGGCTTTCCGCCTGATCAAAACCCAAGGTACCAGCGCGATGCAAACCATTCCTTTTTATAAGATGAGCGGCAGCGGCAACGATTTTATTATTATCGACCAGCGCGCGCCGCTGCTTCTGCCGGCCCTGCCGCCGGCCCACTTCGTGGCCAAGGTGTGCCGCCGACGCATGTCCGTGGGCGCCGACGGCCTGATTTTCATCGAGAAATCCGAGACGGCCGATTTTAGATGGCGCTTTTTCAACAGCGATGGCAGCCCAGCCGAGATGTGCGGCAACGGCGCCCGCTGCGCCGCGCGCTTCGCCGTTCTGAACGGCATCGCCAAGGAGCGGCTGGCCTTCGAAACCGATGTGGGGTTGATCCGGGCCCATGTCGACGGCGAACAGGTGCGCCTCCTGATGTCTGCGCCCCACGACCTGGTCTTGAACGATACCGTGAGCGTGGCCGGCTACCCCCTGCCCATCAGCCGGGTCAACACCGGCGTGCCCCATGTGGTCATGGAGGTCAAGGATCTGGCCCGGGCCAATGTCAAAACCGTGGGCCGGGAGATCCGCTCCCACGAGCAGTTCGCGCCCGACGGTACCAACGTCAATTTCGTCGCCCTTTTGGGCGCCGATCTGTGGGGCATCCGCACCTACGAGCGCGGCGTCGAGGACGAGACCCTGGCCTGCGGCACCGGCAACGTGGCCGCGGCCCTGGTGCTGGCCTTGCGCCACAACATCGCCTCGCCGATCACCTTCAAGACCCTCAGCGGCACCTGTCTCAAGGTCTTTTTCCGGCGGGACGGGGAGCGTTTCGACGAGGTCTACCTGGAGGGCGACGCCCGGGTGATTTACGTGGGGCAGATGGGGGCCGAGGCGTGGGTGTATTAAAATCCATTTCGTATCTTTCCATTGGGTCCAACCTGGGCGATCGCTTGCGCAATTGCTGCCGGGGCATCGAGGCGCTGTGCGCCGATGGCTCGGTGGTACTGCTGGCGCGCTCGCCGTTTTATGAAAGCGCCCCCGTGGACTTCCTGGACCAGGGTTGGTTCATCAACGCCGCCTTGAAGATCGGCACCGCGCTATCCCCTCTGGAGCTGCTGGACCGCCTGCAGGCGGTGCAAACCCTGTCGGGCCGCAAGGCGGGCGGCGTGCGCTTCGGGCCGCGGGTCCTGGACCTGGACATCCTTCTGTATGAGGATCTGGTCGTGGACACCCCCCTTCTAACCATCCCCCATCCGCGCATGCACAAAAGGCGTTTCGTCTTACAGCCCATGTGTGATATAGACGCGTTGGTTATGCATCCGGTGTTGGGCCGGAATGTGCAAAGCCTGTTGAATCAATTGAACGATGACGCGCAAGCGTTGCGGCCATTGCCATGCGACTGCTGATCTACATTATATTGGGCTACCTGGCCTACCGGGTCGTCCGGACGTTGGTCAAACAAGCGTCCCAACAGAAGGTGCGCAAGACCGATGCGCCGTCGCTGCAGGCCGATGACGTGATGATCCAGGACCCCCAGTGCGGCATCTATTTCGCCCGGCGCGACGCCGTCGCGCTGACCCACGAGGGCCGGACCCTTTACTTTTGCAGCGAATCCTGCAAAGAGAAGTTTCTCGCAAAGCATAAGCGTACGGATTGATGCACGCCAGCGATGCTGCCGCCTATTCTTTCCCTAAGGAGCAACTAAATGAAATTTTTCATCGATACAGCCAACATAGCCGAAATCAAAGAGGCCAATGCCATGGGCATGGTGGACGGTGTCACCACCAACCCCAGCCTGATTGCCAAGGAAAAAGGCGATTTTAAAGAGATCATCGCCGAGATCTGTCGCATCGTGGATGGGCCCATCAGCGCCGAAGTGATCAGCCTGGACGAAGAGGGCATGGTGCGCGAGGCCAAGGATCTGGCCAAGATCCACAAGAACATCGTGGTCAAGATCCCCATGACCATCGACGGCCTCAAAGCGGTGCGCCGACTCGCGGCCGAAGGCATCAAAACCAACGTGACCCTGATCTTTTCGCCCCTGCAAGCCCTCATGGCCGCCAAAGCCGGTGCCAGCTACGTGAGCCCGTTTGTAGGGCGCCTGGATGACCTGGCCCAGGAGGGCATGGTGCTGGTGGAGCAACTGGTGGAGATGTACGGCAACTACGCCTTCGACACCGAGATCATCGTGGCCAGCGTGCGCAATCCGCTGCACGTACTGGATGCCGCCCTGATGGGCGCCGACATCGCCACCATACCGTTCAATGTGCTGAGCAAACTGGCCTCCCATCCCTTGACCGACAAGGGGATCAAGGCTTTCATGGACGACTGGAAAAAAGCGAATCGCTGAGCCAGGAGGAAGACGGTGCAGATCAAGGTTCCCCCGGAATTCCGGGATCGCATCAAGCAGCTTTTGGGCGACCCGAACACGCTGACCCTTTTTCGGGTATTGGCTGTGCCGTTGGTGGTCATTTTGCTGCTGGTACCCAACCGTTTCACCTGTTTTCTGGCGGCCATTTTGTTCAGCCTGGCGGCGATCACCGATTATTTCGATGGCTTTCTGGCGCGTCAAAAAGGGATGGTGTCCAACCTGGGCAAGGTGATGGACCCGGTGGCGGACAAACTGCTCGTGGCGTCTACCTTCATCATGCTCGCCTCCCTGGGATGGGTGCCGGCCTGGGTGGTGTGCATCATCGTCGGGCGTGAGCTGGCCGTCAGCGGTCTGCGCAATCTAATGGCGGAGCACAAGGAAGATGTCTCGGCTTCCAAGCTGGGCAAGTACAAGACCGGTTTTCAGATCGCCGCGGCCATCCCGTTGCTGTTTCACTACGCTTACTTTACCATCGACCTGCACGCCATCGGAATGTTCTTCTTGTGGGGTGCCTTGATCTTTACTTTGTGGTCGGGGATCGATTACTTTGTGCGTTATCGCGGTCTTTTAAAGGCCTAGTTTTTCTTGTTGACAAGCGGGGCAATTATCGCTAATTACCCGGCTTCAAGCTGAGCGGGAATAACTCAGTGGTAGAGTGCGACCTTGCCAAGGTCGAAGTCGCGGGTTCAAATCCCGTTTCCCGCTCCATTTTTTTTTGGCGGCATAGCCAAGTGGTAAGGCAGAGGTCTGCAAAACCTCCACTCTCCGGTTCAAATCCGGATGCCGCCTCCAACTAGATGCCGAAGGCCCGTGCGATATCGCGCGGGCTTTTTTTGTTTTGGGTGTAAGATGGAATTCGAGGTAAGCCGAAGTAAATATTCGTGCTCAGCGCAGCGGTACGCGTACTCGAAATTTTTATCGAGTACGCGAACGAGTACGAACTAGAAGTAAGGAATAAATCCTATGCAAGCGGAAATTTTGGCGACCGGCGACGAAATTCGCACCGGCGCACTGGTCGATAGTAATTCGGCCTTTATCGCCGAACTGCTGGAGCAAAACGGCATCGAAGTCACCCGGCACCTGGCCGTGGGCGATGATTTGTCCATGCTGGTGGCGGTGCTCAAGGAGATCGGCCGTCGGGCCGATGCGGCCGTGGTCACCGGTGGACTGGGCCCCACCCAGGACGATTTGAGCGCCGAGGCCGCGGCCCAGGCCTGCGGCGTGCCGTTGGTCGCCGACGCCCGGGCCCTGGAAGAGATCGAAGCCTTCTTCCGTAAGCGCGGTCGCCCCATGAGCGATTCCAACCGCAAGCAGGCTCTATTCCCCCAGGGCGCGCGCTGCCTATACAATGCGTTGGGTACGGCGCCTGGATTTCAAATGCGCATCGGCCGCTGCACCTTTTTCTTCCTGCCCGGCGTGCCCCACGAGATGCGTGCCATGCTCCATGAACAGGTGCTGCCCGCCTTGCATGCCCTGCAAGGAGCGGCCCCCCTGTTCCGCCTGGCGCGGGTGATCTCTACCTTCGGTCTGCCCGAGAGCACCGTGGGCGAGCGGGTGGCCGCCATCTCCGGGGTTTATCCCGACATCAAACTGGGGTTGCGGGCCAAGTTTCCCGAGATCCAGGTCAAACTCTACTTGAACAGTACCGATGCGGCCCAGGGTGAGACGCGATTGGCCGAAGCGGTGCAGTGGGCGCAGGAGCGTCTGACCCCCAATGTCTTTTCCGTAAGCGAGCGCAGCATGGCCGCCGAGGTGGGCGAGTTGCTGCGCCGGCGCAAGGCCACCCTGGCCCTGGCCGAAAGCTGCACCGGCGGCCTGATCGCCAACTGGCTGACCAACACCGCGGGCTCGTCGGACTACTTCCTCTTCTCGGCCGTGGTCTATGCCAACGACAGTAAGGTCAGCGTATTGGGCGTGTCGCAAGAGACCTTGGCCCGCAAAGGGGCCGTGGACGAAGAGACCGCCCGCCAGATGGCCGAAGGCGCGCGCCGGGCCGCCGGCGCCACTTACGGCCTGGCCACCACCGGCATCGCCGGTCCCGGCGGCGGCTCGGCGGAAAAACCGGTGGGCACCATTTGCAGTGCCCTGGCCGGTCCCGACGAGACCATCAGCCGGCGTTTGACGCTCTCGTTCGGGCAACGCCAGATGAACAAGCAGATGTTCGCCATGCTGGCGCTGGACTTGCTGCGGCGCTATCTAACCGGAGTCTTGAAACCGGCATGAAAATCCTGGAAAAGGTGATGCTGGGTGCTGCCGCCGTCGACGCCGGGAAGATCCGGGTGCGCGTCGGCTGGCTGGTGGATGGACTCGGCGGGCCCGTGCTTAAGGATGTCTGCCTGGGACTGGGGGCCGGTCGGATTGCCACGGTGGAGCCTTTCCGGGAGCATCACCAGCCGGCGATCGATCTGTCCCGGGCCACGGTGCTGCCGGCCTTGATGGATGCCCATGTGCACCTGGTATTTTCCGGAACAAACGATGCCCAGGCACGTCAGGCCCAACTGGCCTTCACCCCGGATCAGGCCCGCTTCGCGATTTGCGCGCACCTGGAGGCGCATTGGCATCACGGTGTAGTGGCTGTGCGCGATGGCGGGGACCGAGGGGGGATCACCCTGGGCTTTCGGCAGGTTTCTCCGGACGGGGCCCCGAACGTCTTGGTCAGGGCGGCCGGTCCGGCCTGGCACCTCCCAGGGCGCTACGGCGCCATGATCGGCCAGCCGCTGCCCTGCGGCCTGACGCCCGTCCAGGCCGTAAAGTCCGGTCTGGCCGCTGGCGATCACCTCAAGCTGATTCAGTCCGGCCTCAACAGCATCGACCGCTTCGGCCACCAGGGGCCGCCCCAGTTTTCCCAAGCGCAATTAGAGGCCCTGGTGGCTGCCGCGCACCAGGCCGGCCGCCCGGTCATGGTGCACGCCAACGGTGAAGCGGCTGTGCAGATGGCCGTTGCCGCTGGTTGCGATTCCATCGAACACGGCTACTTCATGGGTCAGGATAATCTGCGGCGCATGGCCGATCTGGGCATCGTCTGGGTGCCGACCCTCATCCCCATGGCGTCCCTGGCCCAGGCCGAAGGGCTGACCCCGGAACAGAGGGATGTGGCGCGTCGTACCACGGACCATCAACTGGAGCAGGTCCGCCATGGGCAAAGGTTCGGCGTGCGGATGGCCCTGGGAACCGACGCCGGCAGTCAAGGGGTGGACCATGGCCTGGCGGTGCGCCGGGAACTGCAACTGCTGGCCTCGGCCGGCCTGGGTGTGGCCGCGGCGGTGCGCTGCGCCACCGGGCAGGCGGCCGCTTTGCTGGGGTTGGACGATCGCGGTGCACTGATAACCGGCCGGCGCGCCGACTTCATCGCCGTGAACGGCCCGGCCGGTCAACTCATCGACAACCTGGTTGCGATCGATGCCTTTTACGTGGCGGGGCAGTGGGTCAAAGCCCCGCCCTCCTTATAGAAACATCTCTTCAGCCATGTTGCCTTCGGCCACCCGCGTCACCGAGCCGCTCATGGTCGCCGCGAAATTTTCCTCAAACCGCAATTCGATTTGCCCGCCGGGCATCCGGACGCAAATCCGGTCGTCGCACAATCCAAGTCGCCTGGCCACCGCCGCCGCAGCCGTGCTGCTGCTGCCGGACGCCAGGGTGTAGCCGGCGCCGCGCTCCCAGATCTCGATCTGGATGTTTTGCCGGTCGATCACCCGCATGAACTGCACGTTGGTGCGCTTGGGAAAGCGGGCATCGGTTTCGATCAGCGGTCCGTAAAGGCATGCCTCCTGGGCGGACGGCGAGGGGGAGAATACGATACAATGGGGGTTGCCCACCGTAGCAGCGCAAAAGGTGAAGGTGCGATCGGCAACGGCGATCTCTTCGTTGAGCACCTCCCGGTGGGGGCCATTCACGGGAATGTCCGTGCTTCGAAAACTGACCCGTCCCATGGCCACGGTGACCGAACGTGCCCCTGGCGCCACCGTGCAGCTTACCGCGCCGCCCAGGGTCTCCACCGTGAACGGGGCGAGCGCGACCTGCTGCCGATCCCACAAGGCCCGGGCAAAAATCCGCAGGCCATTGCCGCTCTTTTCGGCTTCGCTGCCGTCGGGATTGAAGATGCGCAAGCCAAAATCGCAGACGCGGCTCTCCAGGGGGCCGAGCAGGATGCCATCGGAGCCGACCCCATAGTTGCGGTGGCAGATCCGGCGAATCTGCTCTATGGTGAGGCCATCGGGCACCTCCCGGGGGGAGATCACCAGATAGTCGTTGCCCAGGGCGTGGTATTTCAAGTAATGCATTGATATCTCCCATCGTGCGGTTTGCCGAGCGTTGCGGTCCAAATCATTTCTACTATAGGGAACGTCTGGACTCAACGGTCAAATCGATCGCAAGGTGGAAGAAAATCCGGGCATCAAAGGGCTCTTGGCTTGGCGGATAGCAGCCAAACTTCGCCTGAGGTCGCCCGGCGGCTTCGCGCTATGCGGCTTTCTTGGTAATTTTGAGGAAGTAGTTTATGTCCAGAGACTCTTTGACCACCGATATCTCCTGAATCTCGTTTTCCGGTATGGACCGGGCGAACTCCAGCATGTCTTGTTCGTCCCTGTAATAGAGAAACCAGTGATAGACATACTCCATGACAAACTTGAGGTCCGGCGGGTTGCCGTGGGTGAAGTTGCCCACCACCAGGGTGCCGCCGGGTCTGAGCAGTCCGAAAAGGTTTTTGGTCAGCGCCACGGTGCCTTTGCTGTCGTCCAGGGGGAAGGTCTGAATATAGTCGTACAGGCCTGAACTGTATACCAGGTCGAAGCTCTCCTTCTGCAGATAGTTCATCTCGTATTTCAACGGGCTGAAGACAAAACGGAACCCTTGGAAATCCTTGCGGGGAGAGCAGAACTGCTCCATGAGCTTTCTCGGCCGGGCCGTCAGGTAGTTGCCCGAGATGATCTGGAAGGCATTGGCCAAGGCGTATTTGAAGCGCGGTTCGCGATCCGATACGTCATAGGCCTTCAATGTCTCCATGTCGTGGTCGAGGGCCAGAAACTTGAAATGGTCGTCTTTGTAGGTATCCAGCAGTTCCGTGATCTCCTGGGCCGGCCCGGCTGCCAGGCTCAGGATGTTGCCGCCGTTGAGCTTGATGATCTGCTGGGTGAGGAAGAGTTTGCGGTTGCGCACCGCCTGGCACGCTTTGGTGGAAACGGCGTGCTTGTGCAGAAACATGCCGAAGGGCGTTTTGCCTTCGAACTGATTGCGGTAAATGAAGGTCATCATCTGGGCATCGCCGGCATACCCGTTGGGCTTGTTGATGATCCGCCAGTAAAAGGGGGCTTCCTGAACGGCTTCGAAATACTTCGATTCGCGGATGAAGCGCCGGTGAGCCTCATCTTCGTTTTTCTGGAACCGTGCGGTCATTCCCCCCAACTGATCCATGAGTTTGAAGCGCCAGGGTTCGAACACTTCCATTTCGCGGCTCAGGCGTTCTTCCAGGGCGCTGCCCTTGTCGGTCAGGCTGTTCAGCTTTTTCCGAAGGTTCAGATGACCGGTTTCCAGCTCCTTGAAGATCTCGACAAACTCTTTATCTAACGTCGCCATTTAAACTCCTTTGCCCCTCAGGATTGTTTTGCTGTGTCGAACCCGGAATTGTTGGATCGGTAAGGTGCATCACACCATCAAAAGCGTGCTTGCATCCCGCGGGTCACCCGCCATTGAATTGCTAGGGGATTGATCGAGAACCTCCCGGACTTTTTTGGACAGATCGTTGATGTTGTAAGGCTTTTGGATAAAGCCGTTGCATCCGTTTTCCAAGATGATGCTGGCCTCTTCGGACAAGCTATAGCCGCTGGAGAGCAATACTTTGATGTCGGGGTTCATCTCCTTGAGCAGACTGAAGGTTTTGCCGCCGCTCATGCCCGGCATGATCAGATCGAGGATCACCAGATTGATCTTGGGGCCTTCCACGGCATAGATTTCGAGCGCTTCCTGGCCATCCATGGCCACCTTTACTTTATATCCCAAGCTCTGAAGCATTTCCGAGGCCACGTCGGTGATCATGATCTCGTCGTCCACCAGTAGAATGGTTTCATGGCCGTGCAGAATCTTGCCTTGTTCCGGTTTCACATCCGGGGCCACGGTCTCGTCGGTGGCCGGCAGGAAGAAGGCCACGGTGCTGCCTGTGCCTACCTCGCTCTGGACTTCGAAAAATCCACCATGATTCTGAATAATGCCATATGCAGAGGCCAGGCCCATGCCGGTGCCGCGGCCCATCTCCTTGGTGGTGAAGAACGGATCGAAGATGCGCTGCATGGTCTTGGCATCCATGCCGATGCCGGTGTCGATCACACTGGTTTTGACATATTGGCCGGGCCGGGCTTCGCGTCCCTGCACCCTGGACGAGTCCAGGGTGACGTTTTCGGTCTTGATGCGCAGGCTGCCGCCGCTGGGCATGGCCTGCCAGGCGTTCATCAACAGGTTGAGCAGGACCTGCTCGATCTGTCCGCGATCGATGCTCACCACCGACAATTCTCTTTGGAGTTCTAGATGGATCGCTACCTCTTTGTTGGTGCGGCCGAAAAGGTTCGACGATTCGGTGATCAGCGCATTGAGGTTGGTGGGATGGACCTGATACTTGCCGCGACGGGCAAACCCGAGCAACTGCTTGGTCAGCTCGGAGCCCCGAATGACATACTGTTCGGAGTTCTTGAGTTTTTCGTAATGGGGATGATCCGGTTTGGTTTTAAGGAGCATCAGGGAGGTGTTGCCCTGGATGCCCATCAATAAATTGTTGAAGTCATGGGCGATACCGCCGGCCAGGCGCCCGATGGCCTCCAGCTTCTGGGCTTCCTGGAATTTGGATTCCAATTCGGCGCGGCGATGCTCGGCGCGTTTGCGCTCCTCGATCTCTTCGCTCAACTCCTTGTTCTTGTCCAGCAATTGAGCGGTGCGTTTGGCCACGATCTTTTCCAGGCGGCGATTGACGATCTTGACCTTCTCCTGCTCGTTTTCCAGTTGAAAGGCCAGAAAGAAGTCCCTGCGGGTATAGAGTTCGATGAAGTAGCAGGAGAACATGCCCACCAGGTTGGCGCTGATGAAAAAAAAGTTGTTGCTGAGCAGGACCGAAAAAGTGCCCTGAATGATCTGGGTGGCCACCAGTTCGTAGAGCGCCACCAGGATCCAGCCGGCCATGGAGGCGGCCACGAAACGCACGCGGGTGAAGGTGTACCCCCAGATGAACACCAGGATCAGGCCGGCATAATACATCTGGTTGATGGGCGCCGGCAAGATAGCGATCATGTAAATGATGCCGCCGCCGGACACGATCATGGTCAGTGCCATGGCCGGTTGGAAATATTTTTTAAAAACGGGAAAATAGGAAAAAAAGATCATGCCCATCATAAACGGGCACACCACGGCGAAGCGAATGATCCAGAGCTTGTTTTTGATTTCCGGAATCAAGATGGCGTCCAGGATTCCGAAAAGCCCATAGAGCACGATGCCTGCCAGAAGGGAGAGCCGCACCATCCTCAAGGAATTGACGAAGTAATTTTCGAGGAAATCCTTTTCCAGGGCGCCCTGAAAGGAGAGTGTGATAGGGTGCAGCTCAATTTTATTCAGCCCCTCGTTCGAGGCGGGCATCAAGGAGTCTTTGTTGCTTTTCATGAACCCTCCGCCAATTAAACCTGCTGGCGTTTATCCCATGGAATGAACGCACGATTTCCATTGTCCGCAGAGCCCCACGCTGCCGATCGTGGCGCATGCTCTTCTATTTTCGGCACCTATCTTGAAAAGATTAGAATCAAAGCGCCCGCCAAGGGCCGGAATGCCTGTGATGATTTGGTATCTATCTGATTAAATAAGTGATTTTGGAAGGGCGTCAGGAGCCAAAGTTTTTGAATTCCGGCTTATGTGTATGCCTTTAAAATAGACACGCGCGCACAGCTTCCCCTACGCTTTGGGAAGCGGGGGCTTGCGCGATTTCAGGCGCTCCACCAGGCGCAGGAGGGGATCGGCCCAATCGGCGACATGGCCCGGTTTGAAGCGATAGATCTCCGCCAGGGAAAGATGCGGATCGCGGGTGGGGCTGCGCAGGTAGTGGCGCAGGGCTTTGAGACGCTCGCGGATGCGATTTTCCACTTCGGCGCGCAGGGCCTCCTTGATGGTCAGAATGCGCTCCTTGACCCCCGGCGACGGTGCATCGTTTTTGTACTTGGCCAGCTTGTATTGGATGCGCAGGCGAATGAGCTCCCGCAACCGTTCTTCGTAGTCCGGGTCCAGGCAGACCACTTCGGGGATCAGGTCCCCAAAATGGGTGACGCCGAGGATGTCTTTGTCCTGGGACCAATACCCCACGAGGAAGTCCTGCTCCAGGTCCATGTAATTCTTGAGCGGCATATACATGCGGCGCAGGTAGGTCAGTACCTTTTCGGTCTTCTTCTTATGGCCGCCGATGATCACCGAGCCGCCCACCTCTCCGGGCTTGACCCCCTTGGTCCAAGGGGCGCCGGTGATGCCGAAGTCGTTGAATACCGGAATCAGCATGAGCGCCGACAAGGTGTTGATGGCCAGGGCATAGCCGGCCGAGGGGCCGCCCACGTTGTAGGAGGCCGAAAGCAGTTGGTGGTGGATGGTATAGTCTTCCAGGAAATTACCCAGCAGGCGGGCCGTGCTCACCTTGGGGTCCAACCCCTGCAGGTAGTTCTTGACCATGGTCAAGGCCTCCTGGGCCGATTGCTGGGTCATCTGCACGGCCATCTCCATTTCGGCGGCGGCCGCCGATGGCGAGGAGACCGCACCGGTGACCAGCACATTGCGGTCGGAGACCCGGTAGGTCAGGCTGGTGGCGATGGGCAGCAGCACGCCAGCGACATCGCTGGCACCCACGCCGATGATGAAGCCCACCTGGGGCTCTTGGCTCAGTTCGGCTTCCAGGAATTCGTCCAGCTGCACTTTTCCCTTGCGGGTCGGGCTTTGGGAGATCTCCAGCTTGGCCGATTGCAGGTGAACCCGGGTCAGGGGGTACTGCTCGGGGGTCTGGATACGCCGGCAGCCGTCGTTGATCCGGTCGAAATGGTCCACCAGGGCCAGGGGTTTGGCCTTGATCTGGGTCCGCAGGGCAGGCGGCAGGTCGATGGCCTCCACGATGCCCATCAGGGTCTTGAGGTTGAATTTGATGAAGTTGATTTTGCTTTCGCGGTCGGCGCCCTCCATCTGACGCAAACGCAGCAGCACTTCGTATTCGGTGCTGCGCAGGGCCTTGGCCTTCTCCACGAAGGCAGCATAATCGGCCGGGGTGTTGCACAGTCCCTGGGCCGCCTCCAGGAGGGTCTGAATGCTCAGGTTGGCGGCCAGCGGCGTTTCTGCCAGAGAGATGGCCACGATGCCCTGGATGTCGTCCTTGTTCATCGAGCCCGTGACCTCCAGCACCTTGAGGCGCTTGGAACGCACCAGGGCCGGGTCGATGATATCCAGGCGGTTGGTGGTCAGCACGGTGAAGACGCGGTGCAACGGGATCTCGCCGTCGATGAGATTGAGGAAACGGTTGGTCAGCTTGTCGGTGGGGGATCCGCCCGAGGCGCTGCGCCGGGGGGCCAGGGCATCGCCTTCATCGAAGAAGATCACCGTGGGGGCGATCATCTTGGCGATGTCGAAGAGCTTCTCCAGATTTTCCACGGCGCCGTCGATGGGGTTGGCCGGGTCCTGCAGGGCCGCGGCGCTGGTGGCGATATCGTGGACATCCTTGTTCTCGCTGAGCCAGGTGCGCACCAGGAAGGTCTTGCCGCCGCCCGGCGGTCCATTGAGCACAACCCCTTTTTCTTCCTCCACGTTGTAGTAAAGGCAGTTGTTGACCATTTCCGAGAAGATGTCCTTGATGCCGCCCACATACGCTTCCCAGCGCACCTGGCGGTCCATGCGGTCCACGATCTTCTTGTAGAGGTCGCCATAGGAGTTCTGGGCAACGAGTTCGAAGGCCCGACGGACCAGCAACGGATCGTGCAGATAAACGGTATCGAAATCCTTCTTGATCTCCACGATGGAGTGGATCAGTTTGCGCACATAGGAGGGAATCACTTTCAGGCTGCGCTCGTTGAAGACTTTATAGATCCACGTCACGGTCTGCTCCAGCGCTTCAGGCCGGATGGACGCCGGCCGGTTGGGCCGGAGAGCGGCTTCGGGCATGCGCACCGCGATGTCGTGGCGTTGCAGCTCCAGGCGCACCACCTCTTTCAAATTGGCCGGGTTCTTCCAAAAATCGGCGATGTTGACGATCTGGCCCTTTTCCACGAAGCGGCGGTAGATGGCGGCATCGAAGCGCTCGGGTTGATCGGTGGTGGCGATGAGCAGGCAGTCGCGCTTGCCGCTGATGATCTCGTCGATGACGATATTGGAGGTGTCGATCAGGGTGCGCTGCTGGCGTTCGGCGCCGCCGGCGTGGCTCTCCACACGGCCAAAGGCGCTATGGGCCTCTTCCACGTGGCGGATGGAGGTCTTGCGTGCGTCGCCCAGGGCGCGTTTGAAGTAATTGCCCGGCTCGCCGGCCAGTGCGGTCTGGTAGTCATTGGGCGTGACCATGGCGTAATCCACCTGCAGTCCCTGTTCTTCCAGCATCGACAGATGGTGGCGAATCGATTGGCCAAACAGCCACCGGATCAGCGGCACGCGCGACAGGCGTTTGTAGAATTTGAGTCGCCTGAAGCGGGCAATCTCCATGGCCAGGGAGGGGTCGATCTCTTCCACGCCCTTCCAGAAGGGCTCGTTGGCCAGCAGGGCCTCCTTCTTCAGTTCCAGGTCGATTTCCGGCAGGACCTGGTCGTTGAAGATCACGCGTTCGATGGCCTGGGTCACCGTAGAGGTCTTGCCGCTGCCCGACGGGCCCACAAAAAGCAGCAAGGGCGCCTTGGGAATGGTGGGGTCGGCGACATATTCTTTGCGGATATGCGCCCGGTAGATCTTTTCGAACAAGGATTGCAGCTCCAGCGGGACGTGCACGTCGGTGAGGCTGTGGTCCAGCAGGCTCAGCAGGTAGAGATAGTCCTTGGCCGTAACCTCCTTTTCCAGGATGCGGTTCCAGGCATCCTGGGGGTTGGCCTCCCCGGACAAGGCGAAACGCTTCTGCCAGTCGGTCAGGATGGCCGGGTCCTCGAGCACCTGAAAGTGCTTGTCCGGCGTCTCCATGAAGAAGGTCAGCAGCCATTCAACGGCGGCGTTGAGCCAGCCGGCCGGCGGTTTGTACTGGTTGAGCCGCGCCCGCATGAAGGCCCGGGTTTCATAAGACCATGATTCCACCAGTGCCTGAATCTGATGGATGCGTTGTTCAGGCAGGCGCACATAAGTCACTTTGCGGGTCATTCGGCGGGCCATAGCGTCTCTCCGCTTCCAAAAGCCAGAATACCTCGACTTTCCAATTTCTGACGTCTATTTTTTCTCTTTCGATTCCGGCCTCGCCGGTGCCGGCAAAGCCAAGGCCGGTGACGATTCGGTGTTCTGGATCACGATGGTGTTCTGGCCCTCCTGGTTCTTCTCATAGGCCGTGGCCCACTTCTGTTGGGTCAGAAACTGCAGGATGGCGGTATCGGTGGTGCCGTCCGCGCGGCCGATGCTCTTTTGCAAGGCCTGGATGCCGTCCACATAGGCGGCGTAGAGTTTTCGGATGCGGCTGGCCTCCTGGTCGGCGGCGTAATTTTCCGCTTCGGCAATCAATTCGCGGCGTTTCTTCTCTTCGGTGGCCTCCACCAGTTTATCGCCAAAGCGTGTCTCTTTGAGCACGAAGCTGACGATTTCGATACCGTACTTGCCTTCCAGGGTGGGGCCCCCCTGGTTGATGGGCCGGCCTTTGAGGGCCGCGTAGATCTTGCCTTTGACCTGCTCGCGGTCGGAGATCAGTTGGTCCACTTGCTCGGCCTGGAGCAGGTCTTTGACGATGCCGTCGTAATCGCCCTGCAGCAGTTTCATGGGGTTCTGATTTCGAATGGCCCAGACGTTCAGATCGAGAATGCGGTAGGTGAGCACCGCCGAGGTCCACAGGGCCACGTTGCCCCGGGAGATGATGCGCATGGGCTCTTCCTGGCCGCCCAGCAGCAGGTGTTGGTTCATCAGGGTCACCTCCTGCTCGATACGCGTGAAAAACGGCAGCCGTGCGTGCCAACCCACTTGGGTCACCGCCTCACGCCGTCCGCCCAGGCGCTCCAGAACCATGGCGTGGTTCATTTTAACCTTATAGATGGTCTTGGTGGCGTACACCAGGGCCACCAGGCCGTAGACCAGGCACAGCATGACAATCAAACCGATGATGCGGCGCAGAACCTTCTTGACGAAGGCCCGGCGAAGGAAGCGTTGCTGTTGCTGCTGAAGTTCCTCCATATCGTCTCCTTTGGTGGCCGTGCTCGATGGTGCCGGAAAGTTGATGACAGGATGGGGCCGGTGGCGTCGGGGAGGCCGCGTTGAAACCCTTCCAGTGGCCGACGCGGTGAATGCAACCGTTCAAATTAGAACATAAAAGCAGATCCCATTCAAGGGTTGACTTGCCCCATGCCCCTTTCTATGATGCTGGACAAAGGCCCCCGATGATCGGCCAAGCCGGCGCAACCACCCCTCTAAAAGGAGAATCCCTTGAAAGTACTCGCCCTTAATTCGAGTCCCCGTGGTGATGGACAGAGCAAGACCGAGTTGCTGCTCTCCCATCTCGTTCAAGGCATGCAGGCCGCCGGCGCGCACGTCGAGGTGGTGCACCTGCGCCAGCAGAAGATCAAAAACTGTATCGGCTGCTTCACCTGCTGGACCAAGACCCCCGGCGTATGCATCCACCAGGACGACATGAGCGCCACGCTCTTTCCCAAGTTCCTGGCGGCCGACATCGTGGTGTGCGCCACACCGCTTTATCATTTCACGGTCAACGCCACCCTCAAGGCCTTCATCGAGCGCACCCTGCCCATACTCCAGCCCTTTTTGATGGAATATCGAGGCCGCACGGTGCATCCCCTGCGCCATCCGCATCCGGGCATGGTGATGCTGTCGGTGGCCGGTTTTCACGAACCCTCGGTATTCGACCCGCTTTCATCCTGGGCCCGGTTCATCTTCTCTAAGAAACTGCTGGCCGAACTCTATCGGCCCGGCGCCGAAGCCCTGACCACCGCTTACTACGCCCCCAAGGCCCAGCGCATTATGGCGGCGGCCCATCAGGCCGGTCGCGAGCTGGTGGAGACCCGGCAGGTCTCGGCCGAAACCCTGGCGCTGTTCGGGCAGAAAATCGAGGAAGACCCGAACGCGTGGCGCACCATGGGCAATCTGATGTGGAAGAGTTGCATCGCCGAAGGGTTGACCGTCAAGGAGTTTGCGGAGCGCGGCCGGCCGCCCCGTCCGGACTCCCTGGAAAGCTTCATGCTGCTCATGTCCATGGGGTTCAATCCCCAAAAAGCGGGCGATACCCGGGCGTTGCTTCAATTCGAGTTCTCGGGCGAGGTGGACGGCACTTGCCATTTCAAGATCGCCGACGGCACGATCCAGGCTTTGGACGGCGCGGTTGCCCAGCCCGACTTGGTGGTCCGCTCGCCCTTCGGAGTGTGGATGGACATCCTCACCGGCAAGGGCGATGGGCAACAGTTGTTCCTATCCAAAGCCTATACGGTGGAGGGGGATCTGGCGCTGATGATGCGTTTCGACCAGATCTTTGGGCGGTAGCTACCTCGTGTCCATCCAGGAATGGCTATTTTCAACGAAAATATCTCATCCCTGGATGGACACTACCTATCCTGCTGGCGCTTTCGGCGCACGTAGATCGTCTTGGTCACCAGGGCCACCAGCTCGCCGGCCTCGTCCGTGATCCGCACCGGCAGTTCGGGCAAGTACTTGCGGCCCTCGGTGGTGTTCTCCGCGATGGCATCCAGCAACGCCTGCGTTACCTCGAACTCGGCCGTCACCGTGCCTTTGCCGGGCTTGAGGAAGTCGATGCGGGCCGACTGGTCCCACACCAGATGCTCCTTGCTCAGAATCTGGAGCAGCATCAACATGTAAAAAGGATCGGTCATGGCGTAGAGCGATCCGCCGAAGTGGGTGCCCACGTAGTTGCGGTTGTACCAGTGCATCTTCATCCGGACGGTCATGCGCCGGTAATCGGGCGAGACCGAACGGATCACGATGCCCGTGGCCCAATAGGGCGGGTAGCAGTTGAGCAGCAGTTTGAAGAAACGATGATTCATAATGGGCTCCGGCGCTTTCGATCAATGCCCCGGCGGCGGGGTAAAACCGCCGATCTCCCGGGCCAGGCGCTCGGCAAAATCGATGGTTGTGCGGTCCTCCAGGTAGGGGCCGACGATCTGCATGCCCACCGGCAGGTTACCGGGGGTGCGTCCCACCGGCGCGCAGGTGACCGGCAGATAGACATAGGTGAAGATGCCGGCCCAGGCGATCAAAAGGCCATACGGGTGCGACTGCCCATTGACGGTAATGCGGCGGTCCATCTGGGTGCCGGTCGTGTCGTGTTCGATGGCTGCCACACTGCCGGCCGGGCAGAGCAGGATATCGTAGTCCCGGAAGAAGTCGGCCCAGATGCGGCGATGGGAGTGGCGCTTGGCATTGGCACCCAGCCATTCGCGATGGCTCAGCAGGGCGTCCTTTGCGAAACGGGCCAGGTCGCTCCCATCATCCTTGGCTTGGGCCATTTGCTTGAAGGCATCCATGACCTGCTTGGGAAAACCGGTGGCGATGATGGGGGTCAGCAGCTGTTGAAAGGTGCGTAACGCCTCCGGAGTGGGCATCGCCGGCCGGGCGGTGTCATCCACCCGCACCCCGGCCTTGCGCAGGGTGGCCACCGTTTCGCGCAGGCGGTCGGCCACCTCGCGGTCCACCGGCATGGCCGGGTCGTCCAGCCAGGCGGCCACGCGGTAGTCCTTCAGGCGCTTGGCCCGGGGCCGGGGCAGGGCCAGTTTCCAACCCACGGACTGCAAGCCTTCAGGGCCGGCCAGAAGCTTGAGGGCCATCTTCAGGTCACCGGCGCTGCGCCCCAAAGGCCCGGCCACCGACAGATCCGCTTCCGATAAAATGCCCGGCGGCGGCGGAATGTGGCCGCGGAAGGGCACGATGCCGTAGGAGGGCTTGTGGCCGTAGACCCCGGCCCAGGCAGCCGGCAGGCGGATCGATCCGGCGATGTCGCTGCCCAGCTCCAGGCCGGATAGACCGGCGGCCAGGGCCGCCACGGCGCCGCCCGACGAGCCACCGGGCGTGCGGGTCAAGTCCCAGGGGTTGTTGGTGGTGCCGAAGAGGGCATTGAAGCTCTGGGAGTCGGCGCAGAACAGGGGCACATTGGTTTTGCCCATGATGACGGCCCCGGCGTCCACATAGCGCTGAACGGCCACGGCGTTCTCCCGGGGGATATGGTCCTTATAGATGGGCGCGCCGGAGGTGGTGCGCAGGCCGGCGGTTTCGAAGCCATCCTTGATGGTGATCGGTACGCCGTGCAGCGGCCCCAGGGTTTCGCCCCGGGCCTGCCTTTCGTCCGCGAGAAGGGCCTGGCGGCGGGCCGTCTCGGCATCCAGGGTGACCACGGCGTTGATCTGTTTGTCGAATCGATCGATGCGCGCCAGATAGATTTCGAGCAGTTCACGGCTGGAGATACGGCGGTTACGGATCAGGCGCGCCAGTTCCGTGGCCGGTCGAAAAGCGATGTTGTGCATGGGGTCTCCGATCTTGCTCAAGGCATTGGGAAAAATGTGGCAACTTCTTAGCAACCCCATGTAAAAATTACAACAAATCCGTTCAAAGAGGTCAAATTGTTCAGCATGGCCGAATAATTTCTTGGACCTGCAAATGCTTTCATTCTCCAAGCAGGAGGGGTATAAGGGCCCTTCGACCCAGAGCGATTCACCCAACAACCATCAAAGGAGCAGACAATGGCGGACATCAGATATGACGGCAGAGTGGCGATCGTGACCGGCGCGGGACAGGGCATCGGCCGCATGTATGCATTGGAGCTGGCGGCCCGGGGCGCCAAGGTGGTGGTCAATGATCTGGGGGGCGCCCGGGATGGCGCCGGTGCGGACCAATCCGCGGCCGACAAGGTGGTGGCTGAAATCAAGGCGGCCGGCGGCCAGGCGGTGGCCAATTACGACTCCGTGGCCACCATGCAGGGCGGGGCCAACATCGTGCAAACGGCCGTGGATGCCTTCGGCAAGGTCGATATCCTGGTCAACAACGCCGGGATCCTGCGGGACAAGTCGTTTCTCAAGATGAGCGAGCAGGAGTGGGACCTGGTGATCGCGGTGCATTTAAAAGGCGCTTTCTGCGTCACCCAGCCGGCCGTCAAGCTGATGAAGGCCGCCAACTACGGCCGCATCATCTTCACCAGCTCGACCTCGGGCATCTACGGCAATTTCGGGCAGTGCAACTACGGTGCGGCCAAGATGGGCCTGGTGGGCCTGATGAACTGCCTCAAGCTGGAGGTCGCCAACTACGACATCAAGGTCAACACGGTGGCGCCTACAGCCTATTCGCGCATGACCAGCGACATCTTTCCGGCCAACATGGAAGAGAAACTCAAACCGCAATTCAATGCCCCCATGGTGCTCTATCTGGCCTCCGAGGAGAACAGCGCCAGCGGCATGACTTTCGTCATGGGCGCCGGCTGGTACGGCCGCACGGCGGTGGTTTCGGGCAACGGCGTGTGCCTCGGCGACGGCCAGCGAACCATCACACCGGAAGAGATCCGGGGGCAGTTCGCCGAGATTTCGGCCCTGGATCAAGCCAAGCCCCATGCCAGCGGCACCGATATCTTCGGCTATATGGCGCCGTTGCTGGGTAAATGATGCCGGGCATGAAGCTCAGCTTAAACACTCGTTCAAGCCATCGAATAGAATCATCTGCGTGCAGCGGAAGTGGGCGATGGTTTTGCCGGTCTGCTCGTGGGTGACCTTGGCGTCCCATACCTGGGTCATGCGGCCGCTGTGCGTGGCGGCCGCATGGCAAAGCAAGGTGCCTTCCCTGGCCGTGCCGGTAAAATTGCTTTTCAACTCGATGGTGGTAAACCCCTTGGCGCCATTGGGCAGCGTGGCCAAGGTGCCATAACCGGCGGCCGTGTCGGCCAGTCCGATGACGGAGGCGGCGTGCAGAAAGCCATTGGGCGCGAGCAGTTTGCGCGCCACCGGCATCCGCATCACCGATGCCCCCGGGGTTACGGAAATTACTTCGATGCCCAATAAGCCCGGAAGCAATCCTTCGCCCCATTGGGTTCGTTTTTCATCGATTGATGGGATATCTGTTTTCATGGCGATCCTTTCCCTGCCAGGCAGGCGCTTTTAACGAGCCGCCGATGTACCGGAGCTGATGTCTCAAATAGATAGGATCGCTGGTCTCGATGTCAAAGAAGCGCAAAGGGCCGGTTGATTATATGATGTCTAACGCTTTGCCGCTTTTCTGGAAGATGCCCAGGGCGATGTCCAGATCTTCCCGGGTGTGGGTGGCCATCACCCCCAGCCGGATGCGCGATTCGGCCGGCGCTACGGCGGGGTACACCACGGGTGAAGCATAAACGCCACGTTCCAGAATGCTTTTGTTGAACAGCATGGCCTTTTCCGGATCGCGGATCATCAAAGGGATAACCGGGGTTTGGGAGCGGCCGGTGTCGAATCCCAGGCTGGCCAGGCTGTCGAGCAGGTAGCGCACATTCTCCCACAGTTGCCGGTGCCATTGGGGCTCCTCGTCCAACAACCGGAAGGCGGCGAGCACTGCGGCGCACTGCACCGGCGGCAGCGAGGCCGAAAAGATAAAGGCCGAAGCCGAGTGGGTCAGGTGGGTGATGAAATCGGCCGGCCCGGTCACGAATCCGCCTACGGCGCCGGCGAATTTGGAAAAGGTGCCGGCGATGATGTGGGCACCCTCGGGCAGGGCGAAGTGCTCCAGGATGCCCCGGCCCCGCAGACCGATGACCCCCAGGCTGTGGGCTTCGTCCACCAGGACCAAGGCTTCGTACCGGTCGGCCAACGACTTGATGGATGGCAGGTCGGCGATGTCGCCGTCCATGCTGTAGACCGAATCCACGGCGATGAGCCGGCGCTTGTATTTGCCGCCCGTGCTTGCCAGCAAGGTGCCCAAATCCTCCGGGTCGTTGTGCAGCCACATGCGTTTGTCGCAGCCGCTGAGGGTCACGCCATCCACGATGCTGCGATGCACCAACTGATCGATGAGCGCCAGGTCTCCCCGGCCCAGGGTGCCCTGGATGGCGCCCAGCATGGCCTGGTAGCCGCTGGCGAAGAGCACCGCGGCCTCCTGGTGATACACCTCGGCGATGGTCTCTTTGAGCCGGGTGTGCAGCGTCGTGGTGCCGCACATGAGCGGCGATCCACCCGTGCCCACCCCATACTGGCGCAAGGCCACGCCGGCCGCCTCCACGACTTTGGGATGGCAAGAAAAGCCGAGGTAGTTGTTGGAGATGAAATTGATCCGTTCCACGCCATTGACGCGGACGCGATGATCGCAAGCCGAACTCACCTCCAGGCCATAGGTGTAAATCTCCCGCGCTTTGAGCAGCGCCACCGACTCGGCCATCTGGTGGGCCTCGGCATTGATCAAGGGATGCATGGGGATTCCTCTCGCAATCCTATCAAGTGCCCATCCAGGAATGGCTATTTTCGCCGATTTCGGCGTTGGGCGAAAAATTTAATCCTCGAAATATGTCCATATATTCCTGCGGTTAAAATTTTCGTCCACCTTCCGTCTTCGCCTGTCGGCTACGCCGAGACACGTGAACTCGACGAAAATATCTCATCCCTGGATGGACACTATCAAGCTAAATACCCTTTCAGGTAGTCGATGACGTCACCCACGGTTTGCCGTTCGAGCAAGGCATCGATGTCGGGCTGCCCATCGAGAAGGTCGGTGACGCGCGCCAGGCATTCCATGGTCTTCAAACTATCGAATCCCAGATCGCCGACAAAGCGATCGTTTAAGCGGATGCGGTCCGCGGAGGTGCCGGCCAGCTTGGCCACAATGGCAATAAACGCTTGTTCCAGCGTATCGGTCGATACGGTGCCCATACAAAACCCCATGGTTTGCATATTCATTCGATTTGTCTGCATTGGGTGGCCGCGCGGTGCATACCTTCGCGTGGCCGAAGAATCGAAGCCTAACGTCGCAATAGATACTCCAATTCAGGGGTTTGATCCAGAACAAAATATCGGAGGTGGGTTCTCAGACGGATTCGGCGAGCAGGTCGCGCAGCTCTCCCTGTAGATACATTCGCTTGCAGAGCAGGCGCTGCAGCTTGCCGCTGGTGGTTTTGGGCACGTTGCCCTTGGCCACGATCCGGACCCGATCCGGCGCCAGGCCCAAACGCTCCAGGCTGGCGTTGGCGATCGCTTTGGGCAGTTGCGCCAACAGGGCCGGGTCTTTGGTGGCCGCCTCGCACACCAACACCAGATCCTCGGTGCCGCTCTTCTCGTTGGGCACCGCAAACGCCGCGCAGCCGCCCAGGCGGACACCGGGAACGGCGGCGGCCACGCGTTCCACATCGTAGGGGTAGATGTTCTTGCCGCGCTTGATGATGATCTCCTTGATACGGCCGGAGATGAAGAGCTGCCCGCCCAGGATGAACCCCAGATCGCCGGTATGCAGCCAACCTTCCTGGATGGTCTTTTGGGTGGCCTCGGGATTTTTGTAATAGCCGCGCGTCAGGCTGGGGCTTTTCACCAAAATCTGCCCAACCTGGCCTTCCATCAGGGTGGCGCCGCGTTTATCCGCGATGCGCACCTGCTGGCCGGGCACGGGGTAACCCACCGACACCAGGTCGATGACCTCCTGGGGGGCTTCGGAGGCGGTTTCCACGGCCAGGTGGCGCTCTTCCAGCATGCGGCGGTCGAACCGGCGCACCACCGTGGGGGCCTCCAGGGCGGGGAAGGTGGCGGCCAGGCTATTTTCGGCCATACCGTAGACCGGCAGAAAGATATCCTCGCGCAGGCCGCAGCGCCGGAATTTGTCACAAAACTTTTTCAGGGTAACGCGATCGATGGGCTCGGCGCCGTTGAGCGCCAGGCGCCAGGAGCTCAGATCGATGGTCTCCAGCGCCTCCTCGCCGATGCGGGTGACGCAGTAGTGATAACCGAAATTGGGGGCGACCCCCACGGTGACGCCGAAGCGGCCGATGTTGCGCAAATACCAGTGGGGGTTGAAGATAAATGCTTCCGGCCGCATGAAGATCATGCGGCTTTGCCAGTAGATGGCCGTCAGGAGCCCGCCGATCAATCCCATGTCGTGGTAGAGCGGCAGCCAACTGAGGCCGATGTCGTCGGGAACGACGGCGCTGGCCAGGCCGATGGCATGCAGGTTGTGCAGGATGTTGGCATGGGAGAGCACCACCCCTTTGGGTAGGCCGGTGGTGCCCGAGGTGTATTGGATCAGGGCCGTGTCGTCGGCATCCAGCTCGGGCAAAAGGATTCGATCGTCATCCGCCGGCAGTGGCGCCAGGAGCTCTTGGGGAAAGATCAGCCCGCCCCGCAAGTGGTCGAGCCCGGCCCAGCCGTGGCCCAGATCCGCCAGCTTATCGTGGGCGATGAAGAATCGGGCTTCGCAATCCCGCAGGATGTGGGTGAGGCCTTCCAGATATTTATCCAGATGGCTGGCATGCGCGGGCTGACTGACCGGCACCGGCACGCCGCCGGCCATGAGGGTACCGAAAAAGAGATAGACGAACTCCGGGCTGGTGGGCAGCATCAGCACCACCTTGTCGTCCTTGGCCAGGCCCCTGGCCAACAGGTGGCGGGCCACCTGTTGGCAGCGGGTCACCGTTTGCGCCACGCCGATGGGGTGCGGATTGTTCTGAAGGTCCATGAAGACGAGGTAATGCTCCTCCTTGCGAGCGCGCAGGTGGAGCATCTCGACCAGGGTCCGGGCGCGCAGGGTGTAGGCCCGTGCATTCTCCTGAAACGCAGGTGTTTCTGATATCATGGCTAATTTTATCCGAGGAAGTTGAAGTGGGTGGTCTCCTATTACCCCGGCATCAGCCTCAGATCAATAACGGATTTTCTTGGGGCCTCATCTGCTTTGGTGGACTTCAAGCGGCTCGGCGCCAGTCAACAGCCTTAAGCGGAATATAGGGCGTCCATCTTCTTTATTCCATCACCACATTGGCATCCACGGCGATGGGCATACCCGCGCGCACCACGAGGGGGTTGATGTCGATCTGGGAGATTTGCGGATAGGCTTGCGCCAGGCGGCCCAGTTCCACCAGCAGCGCGGCCGTTGCTTCCTGGTTCAGCGGCGGCATGCCCCGGAAGCCTTCGATCAAGCGCCGGTTGCGCAAGGCCCGCACCAGGCGCAGGGCCGCGGCGTGGTCCAACGGCGCCAGGGCGAAGACCACATCGGGTTCCAGTTCGGCAAAGACACCGCCCAGGCCGAACATGACGCAGGCGCCGAATTGATCGTCGCGGACCAAACCCGCGATCAGTTCGTAGTCGAAGGCCACCTGCTTTTGCACCAGGATACGTCCCGGGCCATCCATTTGGCGCTGCAAGGTGGTGAACGTCTCCGCCAGCCCCCGTTCGTCGTTGATGCCCAGCTTGACCAGGCCGTGTTCGGTTTTATGGCTTTGGCCGGGCGCCAGTCCCTTGAGCACCACCGGCAGCCCCACCTGTTGGGCAAAGGCCCAGGCGCCGGCCACGTCGGCGGCGATGAACTCTTCCACCACCGGGATGCGCCAGGCGCGCAGCAGTTGCTTGCTGTCGTATTCGTCCCAGACCGGGGACGAGACCGACAAGGGTGCGGCGTTGCCGGCAGGGGGGGGCGCGGCGGCGGCCGCTGGGGTTATGGCGGTGGCCTTGCGGGCGTTGAAGCGGGCCGTCGTGGCCACGCACTCGGCCAGCCGCGTGGCATCGTCGAAGACGGCGATGCCCGCGGCCCGGGCGCTTTCGCTGAAAAGTCGCTTGCCTTCGGCCAGGCCCATCAACCAGAAAACAACGGTTTTGCCATGCTGATCGGCCATGGTCTTCATGTGCCCGATATCGGGCACGGCGGCGTCGATGCCGGAGACGAAGTGAATCACGACCACATCGATGCCGGGGTCGACCAGGACGGCCGCAAAGGCCTTTTCGAAGGCCACCACGCGGCCCCGCTGGGCCACGGCCGGGAAAAGATCGATGGGGTTGGCGGGCGGCATCCAGGCCGGAAACACTTCGGTCAGCAGCTCTTTGGTTTGCGCGGCCAGGGGCGCGATGGTCAAGCCGCCGCGCGCCAAGGCGTCGCAGGCCAGGATGCCGGCACCACCGCTCAAGGTCATGATGGCCACGCGGCCCGCCGGGTTCAGATGGGGCAGCATGGCCAGGGTGTGGGCCATGTCCATCATCTGGAAGATGCCGTCGGCCATGGCCACCCCCGCTTGGGTGAGCACGCTTGTGAGCAGGCGCGAGTTGCCCGCCAGGCTGCTGGTGTGGCTCAGGGCCGCCCGGGCGCCGGCCTGGCTCTGGCCGCCCTTGAGCAGCACGATGGGCTTTTGGGCCTGCTGGGCCAGTTCGGTAAAGCGCCGGCCGCGCAAAATCGATTCCAGGTAGAGGGCGATCACATCGGTGTCGGGGTCCTGCTCCAGATATTCGATCAGGTCGCACTCGTCCACATCGGCGCGGTTGCCGATGGAGCAGGCCTTGGCCACGCCGATGCCCCGGCGGGCCAGTTCGGCCAGGAAGATGGCCGACATCATGCCACTCTGAACGATGAGCGAGATGCGGCCGGGCAACAACCCTTCCTTGCGGATGTTGGGGTGCATGAAAGTGAAGAAGTGCTGTTGGCGCACATCGACGATGCCCATGCAGTTGGGGCCCCACAGGCGAATGCCGGCCGGCCGGGCGATCTCGTCGCAGCGCGCCTGGAGGGCGCGGCCCTCGGGGCCGGTCTCGGAAAAGCCGGCACTCTCGATGATCACCCGACGGGTGCCTTTGCGGGCGCATGCTTCCAGCACTGTTGGAATCATCTGGGCCGGTACGATGACGATGGCCAGATCCACCGGGCCGGGAATGGCATCGATGGTCGGATAGCAGGTCAGCCCCTCGATCTCCGGGTAGTTGGGGTTGACCGGATAGATCGGCCCCTGAAACCCGGCCTTGAGGTTCAATACCACATGGTTGCCCAGGTTCTTGGCGCTGGCGCCCACCACGGCCACCGAGCGGGGATTGAAAAACGTTTGCATGACGCTCCTTGGAGTATCTTGATCTTCTTATTTGTTTTTAGGGCACCTGATCTTTTCTTCAGCCTTCAGCCTTCAGCCTTTTCCATTCTTCCCCCGGGCCTGGGCCCGGTCCACGGCATGGGCGATGGCCAGTTCGGTGGCGGCTTCCCGGCCCAGGGATTCGGCCGGCGCGAAGCGGCGTACGAAATCGATCTCGGCGTCGGTGGGGCGCGGGGTGACGGTCAGCTCGGGCGAGACCTTCAGCTCCCAGGGGATCTGCGCGCGTACATCCTCCAGGCGCACACCGGGGTGGATCTGGGCCAGGTACAGCTCCTTGGTGTGCTCGTCGAAACGGAACACCCCCTTGGTGGTCAGCAGCATGGAGGGCCCGCTGCCCTGGGGGAAGAGCCCCGAGCGGTCGCGGCTGTCGCCGCCGTCCAGGTACCCCGGCGACGTGAAGTAATCGAGCTTCTCCACGAATTGGCCGCCACGCAGGGTCAGGACGGTCTTCTTGGCGTAGGAGATGAAATCGGCGGCGCCGCCCGATCCCGGCAGGCGCAGTTGGGGGTGGTCGTAATCGCCGATGCAGGTGGTGTTCAGGTTGCCGAACTTGTCGATCTGGCCCACGCCCAGGAAGCAGACATCCACGAAGCCGCGATAGGTCATGGTAAAAGCCGTGAACAGATCGGTGGCATAGGAAAAGCCCCGGCAGGAGTGGGCGTCGGCGATGTGGTGCAGCGGCACCAGGGGTTCGAAGTCGATGATGCCCGACTCCATCATCAAGGTGGCATGCGGCGCAAAGAGCGCCTTGGCCAGGGCACCGGCCGTGGTGGGCAGCCCCACGCCGAGGATCACATTCTGGTAGTCTTCGATCTCCTTGGCGCAGGTGATGATCAGCAGCTCGTTGAGCGTATATGGCTTACTCATGCAACAGCCCCCTTTCGGCCATCTTCTGTTCGATCTCTTCCAGCGTCAGGCCCAGGAGACGGTTGCGGCCGGTTTCGTCCCACACCGAGGTAAAGGCTGCGCCATAGTTGGCCGGCGCCGAGTAGAAGGCCTTGGCGCGCAGCTTGTCCATCATGCCCGTGCCGAAGCGCGCCGCATATCGGTCGCGGTAGGCCTCCCGGTCGGGGCAGCCATACACCCACTCGTCCATCCAGGCCTGGGCGCCGTCGGCTGTGGTGTTGGCTTGCCGGAAGAGCCCGTAGAAGAAGCTGTCCTGATTGTAATAGCCCAATACTTCGGTGGGGTGGGCGCCCCAGGGGATCTGCACCACGGCGTCCACCCGGAAGGCCGGGATGATCGTAAAATGAGGGCTCGACTGGATGACATCGTGCTCCACGATTTCTTCGCACGAGACGATGATGCGTTTGCTGCACAGCGCCGCGGCGGCCACGCTGCCCATGGCGCCCCAGTACTGGGCGTTGCCCTGGCGGTCGGCGCGCTGGACATGCACGATACACACGTCCGGATTGGCGGCCGGTACGGTCAAGACCTGCTTGCCCGTGTAGGGGCAGGAGATGACGCGGTACTTGTCGTCGCCCATGAAGCCGCGCTTGCGGAAGAGATCGGTGGCCATGACCCCTTCCAGCACCGGGAGGAAGGTGAAGCCGTGCATGCCGGCCATCAGCCGGGCGTTGTAGTTGAAGTTGGTGTAATCCTCCAGCTCCAGGGTGCCGGCCTGCAGGGCGCGTTCGACCGCGCCGCCGCCCTTCTTGCCCCCCGAGCGCATCACGTAGGTGGTCACCAGCCGGTCCACGCAGCCGGCGTTGACCAGGATGTCCACGTCCAGGATGCCCGACTGGGAGTAGAGGGTAAAGTGTTTGCGGCCCTGGCGGCAGATTTCGAAGACCAGCTCCGCGCAGGTGCCCACCGTGTAATTGCCGATGATCAGAGCGTCGCCGTCGTGCACGAAGCGGGCGACGGCCTCTTTCGCGCTCATGACCTTGTTGTCGTTGGGGTGCGCCATCCGAACTCCTTATCAGCTATACTGCTTGCGCAGCTCTTTTTTGTTGAGTTTGCCCACGCTGGTCTTGGCGATGGCGTCCACGATGAGGATGCGCTTGGGAATGCCGTACTTGGGGATTAGCCCCTCGTCCACGAAGCGTTTGAAGAAATCCTTGAGCTCGTCTTCGGTCACTTTATCCTTGAACTCCGGCTTGGGCACCACCAGGGCCATGGCGCTCTCGCCCCATTTGTTGTCCGGTACGCCGATGACCGCCGCTTCGCTCACCGCCGGATGGCGGCTGATGATATCTTCCAGGGCCAGCGAAGAGATCCACTCGCCGCCGGTCTTGATCACATCCTTGAGGCGGTCGGTCACCTGCAGGTAGCCTTCCGCATCGATTTGGCCGATATCGCCGGTGTGCAGCCACCCATTGGCCCACAACGCCTCGCTCTTCTCCGGGTCCTTGAGATAGCCCTGGGTCAGCCAGGGCGTGCGCACGACGACTTCGCCCGTGCTGGCGCCGTCATGGGGCAGGGGCTTGCCGTCGGGGTCGACGATCTCCACATAGGCGTTGGGTACCGCCAGTCCGGTGCGGCAGCGCACTGGAAGCTGTTTTTCCATGCTCCAGGAGAGCATGTGCGGTTTGAGATTGGCCACGGTGAGCACCGGGCAGGTTTCGGACATGCCGTAGCCGGCGAAGATATTGATGCCCATATCGATGGCGGCCTGGGCCAACCCCCGGGGCAGGGCCGCGCCGCCGATGATCAGCTTCCAACCCTTGAGATTGGTGTGCTTGGCCGCCGGGCTGGTCAGCAGCATGTGCAGGATGGTGGGCACGCAGTGGGAGAAGGTGACCCCCTCGTCGGCGATCAGCTTGAGGAGCAGATCGGGCTCGTAACGGCCGGGGTAGACCTGCTTGGCGCCCAGCAGGGTCATCAGATAGGGCACGCCCCAGGCATGTACATGAAACATGGGCGTGATGGGCATGTAGACATCGGAAGAGTCCAGGTTGGCCTGGGACTTGTAGGCGCTGTAGGTGGCCATGATGGTGTAGGTGTGCAGCACGATCTGGCGATGGCTGAAGAAGACCCCCTTGGGCAACCCGGTGGTGCCGGTGGTGTAGAAGGTGGTAGCGATGCTCTCTTCCTCGAAATCGGGAAAGTCGAAATGGTCGGCGCCGGCGGCCAACAGGGCCTCGTATTCGCCGTCCAGCTTCAGCGTCGTCTGGGCAGGGCCGCTTTCATCGCTCAGCAGCACGATCTTCTTCACAGTCTCGAAGCGGTCCTTGACGGCTTCGAGCATGGGCAAAAACTCCCGGTTGACCAAAATCACGTCGTCTTCGGCATGGTTGATGGTGTAGATTAACTGCTCGGGCGTCAGCCGGATATTGATGGTGTGCAGCACCGCGCCCATCATGGGCACGCCGAAGAAGCACTCCAGGTAGCGATGGCTGTCCCAGTCCATCACCGCTACGGTTTGACCCGGGCTGACCCCTAATGCTGTGAGGGCGTTGGCCAACCGGTTCACGCGGGCATTGAATTCGGTGTAGGTATAGCGCACTTGGTCGCGGTAGACGATCTCCTGCCGGGGCGTATAGATCAACGGTGTGCGCAGCAGATGTTTGATCAGCAGTTGATAGGCGTAAGCGGAAGCGGTCGGTTCGATCTTCTTGGTCGAGACTGTCATGGGGCCTCCCGATGTTAGGGGGTTGGGTCGGAGTGGAGCGAACCGCACAAAGACACCGGCGGATGTCTGGACACTTACACCAACCCCGCCGGGAATTCAATATGCGGATTGGGTGCGTCGGTGGGCCAGAAAACTGATAAATATTTAAAAAACAATTAGATGAACAAAAAATGAAAAGAATGTCTGTTTGACATTATCGACCGCTTGTTCGATTACCACACATACTTGCCCACCAGCGCCTTGATCCGTTCACCGAAGCTGAGCGCAAACGGCTCGGTCACCGGCCGGCTGGCGGCGATGTCCGCGGCGAGCTGGTCGCACAGTTTGCGGATGAAGGCATCCTCCGGACGGCCATGGGCGAACAGCACGATCTCCTTGCTGCTCCACATGCTGCGGGGGGTCAGGTTGGCCGAGCCCACCGCCGCGAGCACACCGTCGGCCAGGGCCACTTTGGCATGGGACATACCGGGATAGAAAAATATGCGCAGCTTGGGACCCAAGGCGGAGGCCAGCAGGCGGTTGATGGTCACCCGGTTGGCGGGGCCGTGGGTGTCCGGCTCCGAGGGCAGGACGATGTCCACCTGTACGCCCCGTCGGGCGGCCCGCTGGACGGCGGCGAGGATCGCACCCGCCGAAAAATAGGCTTGCTCGATAATGAGCGTTTCGGCCGCGTGATCGATCATTTCAACCAGCGCGGTTTGGATCTCGGTGGCCTTGCGATCGTTGACCGTGACGACGAAAGGCGCTTCAGCGGGCCACGGCCCGCCCTTTAATACCCGCTCTTCGAAGGCGCGGGTCCAGGCCTGACCTTCGATGCAAGCCATATAGTCATGCCACTGGGTGTGATACTCGTCGGCGATGTTCATGCCGCCCAAGATCACCAGGCTGTGATCCATGATGAAGTATTTACTGTGATCGGTATCGCCGAAGGGGTCCAGTTGCACATCGACGCCCGGAAAATGCTTCAAGCCCGCGCGGGTGAAGACCGGGCTGGGCTTGCCGGCCAGAAGATCTCCCAACTCGAAAACCGTACCCACCATGTCTTTGCGCACCGTGACGGCCGCGTCCCGTTGGGCCGCGGCTTTCAGGCTGGAGACCACCTGGCGCCCGATGCGGTCGTCTTTCCAGATAAAGGTCTGAACATGGATGGCTTGGGTCGCCACGTCGATGGCCGCCAGGGTCTTTTCGAAGGCTTCGCGGCCATCCACCAGCAGCGTTAAGGAACTGAGATCCGCCACCGGCCGGGCCAGGAATTCCGGGGAAAGGACCGTGGCCGGTTTCGGCCCCAATCCCAGGGGATTGAAGAAAAACTGCACCCCCGCGCCCAGGAGCAGCACGACCAGGGTCGCCAGAATGAACGGCAGGCGTTTAGAAGCCATTTCAAAATCTCCCCTCAGGCCCAAATCCGGCGTTGGGCCAAGGTGGCCAATCCTCGAAATACTACGTGTATTCCTGCGGTTGTCCACCTTGTCTCGTCTTCAGTCTTCGCCTGTCGGCTACGCCCCGACACGTGGCTTTGACCCTGATTGAAGGTTTTGAAATGGCTTCTATGTTTTCGCATGACAAAGGCCTCGGCAGATGGTTATAGGTTTTTGGCATGGGAAAGCAGATTTTTGCTGATGGCCAGGTTCATGCCGGCATGGATCAATTCATGGGGGCCTTCTTGGAAAGGTAGATAAACCAGCAGCGAATGGCGCAGGGTGATGCGCAGGTTGGCGATCACGGCTTCCATGCGCGGCCGCGGCTTCACGCTGAAAGCCAGGATCAAGCCCAAACTCTCCAAGGCCTCCTGGAGCGGCATATTGATGCCGTGCGCGGCGGTGCCCTGGGGAAGTCCAGACACGATCTCTTCCCGGGGCTGACTGGTGGTGACCTGGGCCGCGATGGAGAGAAACCGCTGGGGCTGGGCCTTGAAGGCCGGCGTCCAGAAGTAAAAAGGCAGCGCCTCCCAGCCCGGCTGGACCACCCGGGGAAGGTTGGCCAGGCGCACCAGGTCGGCATAGCTGTCGAGCGTCAGGCCGCCGATGTCGGCTTCGATGCGCCAGAACGGCAGAAAAACGGTGCCCGGACGCCAGTCGGGCTGATGCACGACCTGCAGCCGTTCCAGGCGGCGTCCTTTGGCCATCCATACCGAGGCGCAGTTAGGGCAGGTCAAGGCCAGCGCGTCCCTTTCGCCCTCCAGATCCCACCCGCATTGGGGGCAGAGGGTGGGAATGAAAGTGATCGGCCAAGTCGGGTCATGCGCCTGGCTCAGCAAGGGCTCGATCTGTTCGGCGGTCCCGCTTTCCGTGGGCTCGTTCAGGACGGCGTCCATCAAGCGGGATTCCAGGTAGAAGGGCGCATAGAGCAAACTGTAGGTCTCGCCGATCTGGGCATTGAGCAAGATCGGTTTGGGCAGCTTGACGCTCAAATTGGCGTTGAGGCGCTCCAGCAGATCCGCTTTGGCGGCCCGTGGCTCCAAAAAGAGCCCCTGGCGCTCCCCGTCGGCCAGACGCAATTTCTGGGTCTGGCTGCGAAACCCCAAGGAAAAGGGAAAATGGGGCGAGGCGATGGCCTGCTGGCTGACATCCACGAAGTTGTTTTTAATCTGCCCGGGCACGCAGAAGAACAGCATCCCCTTGAAACGCCAGTAGGGGAAGTAAATCAACTCTTTGCCGGACGGCGCCTTGTGCGGCAGCACATAGCGGAAGAAATCGGGCACGCTTAAATAGGAGCCGGCCCGGCAAAAGCCGCAACGAAACAAGCGGTCGCTTTCCTGCAGCTCGGCCGGCCCGCCGCATCGGGGGCATTGGTGTTCGATTATAAAAGCAGTCAAGATGATCTCTGTCTGGTTGTCATTACAAACTTTCCACTTTCAACGACCGTTAATACCGTTCTCCACAGTGCGCGCAAAACGTCGCGTCGGCAAGATTTTCCTCGCCGCATCGCACGCACTTTTTGGGCTGGGGCTTTTGGGCCACCGGATGGCCGCAGCGCGAGCAGAACTTGGCGCCGGCCGTCAGGTTCTTACCGCATTGGGTGCATTGGGCGATGACCAGCTGCTGATGGCCGCAACTGGGGCAGAATTTGGCTTCCACGGGAATGGGATGGCGGCACTCGCGGCAATGGAAAGCGCCCTGCGCCGCCTGTTGGCTATCGCCCCCGGCTTGTCCCTGGGCCAGGGGGTGGGCGAAGTACTGGGCCAGCATGGCCGGCATCATCAAGCCCAGGCCGGCGCCCATGCCTTCACCGCCGGCGCCGCTGTCGGCGGCCTTTTCCATGGCCATGGCGGTTTTCATCTGCATCAGCTTGTTCATGTCTTTGAAAACGCCCATGCGGCTGCGGTCATCGATGGCCTGCTGTACTTCAGGCGGCGGTGTCACCGAATTGATGTAAAGATGGGCGAGCCCCAGGCCGAAATGCGAAAAATCCTCCTCCAAGCGCTTGGCCAGGCCCTGGGAAAGCTCATCATACTTGGCGGGCAGCATCAGAAGCGAATCGATGACTTCGCCCATGAAGTCGTTGAAGCGCGAAACGATGACGCGGTTCAGGTACTCTTCGATGGCTTCGGTGGTGAAGATGCCCTGGGTGCCCACCATGCGGTTGATGAAGAGTACGGGCTGCACCACTTGCATATTGAAGACACCGAAGGCGCGCAGCCGGACCAATCCCAGTTCGCTGTCTTTAAACGCCACCGGGTCCCGGGTGCCCCATTTGAGATTGGTGAACGTTTTCATGTTGACGAAGTACATTTCGGCCCGCAGTGGGCTGCTCATGCCCCAGGGGATACTGGCGATCTTGGTCAGGATGGGGATGTTGCCGGTGGTCAGGGTATGCCGGCCGGGACCGAAGGCTTCCACGGCTTTGCCCTTATAATAGAAGACACCCACTTGGCTTTCACGCACGGTGAGCTGTGCGCCCCATTTGATCTCGCCCGAACCCCCTTCGGGCAGGCGATGGACCAGTTCTTGACCCGATTCATCGAACCACTCCAGATTTTCCAAAAAGACCAGGTTGTTGTTCCCCATAAGGGTTCTCCTTGAGCGATGATGTGCAAAGCAGACGTGGGCGCCATGACCCCGTCCTATATATCGGCATGCACGGTTTCTTTCTTAATCTAAAAGGGGCGGGGGAATCAACCAACAAAACAAGAACTTCTGCGGTACAGAAGCGCTTTTGCGGACCGATGCCGCATTCATGGCCAATTAAGCCGGTTTCCAGAAATGACTTGAATTCAATTTTTAACTGGGTTACTAAATACATCATCTCAAACGGATCAGGATTCACGGGTAACCACAAGCTGGCCGAACGAAAGAGTGTTGATGATAGCACATCCCGGATCGTCTATGCGTAAAGACTCGTATCCATCCAACTCCAGAATCCCCGGAAAAGTTAGTGAACAGTGCGAATTTTCTTGAACCGGTTTTCAGGCGCGGCACTAGGCTTGCCGCTTGAAAATGCCGTAGCATAAGCTATCGGTACAATTCATTCTTTTGGGAGGAAAGTATGAAGAAAGCAGTTGGTTTTGTGGCGATGATGGTTTTGGCAGTGGGACTGGTTATGGGCGCAACGATGGCTCAAGCGGCCGACCAGGCTGTTGACATTTCCGGCACCTGGGACCTCGCGGTCGAAGTTCCCAGCGGCACCGGCAATCCGGTCCTGACCCTTAAGCAGGAAGGCAACGACATTACCGGCACCTACGCCGGCGCTTTCGGTGAGGCTCCCCTGACGGGCAAAATCAAAGGCGAGAAGTTCAGTGTTAAATTCAACTCCGGCGGCATCGACATGGTGTACAAAGGCAAATCCGACGGCACCACCATGAAGGGCAGCGTGGATCTGGGTTCCTACGGCATGGGTACCTTCGAAGGCAAAAAGAAATAATCCTGATCGGATAGCCGATATCCATGGGCCGGCGCGGGCCGCGACAAAGTCGCAGGCTTGCCCGGCCCATTTCATTTCTATCGAAATCTTCACCGTTGACTTGGCAGCCTTTCCGCCTACGTGTTATTGATGCCTCTTATATTTTTCAAGCCACTTACACCAATGTGCAATGAAGGATTGGACCAATGCCCCGACTTTCCCTGAAATGGGCCCTCGCCGCGGTGGTGGTGGTGGCCTTGGCGCTGTCGATCTGGCGTGGCACCCGACCCGATCCGGTGGGGGTCAGCCTGCAAACGGTCACCCGCGGCACGGTGGAACGGACCGTGGCCAACACCCGGGCGGGCACGGTCAAGGCGTGCCGCCGGGCCAAGCTCTCCCCCAGCACCGGCGGCCAGATTGCCGCGCTGCCGATCAAAAAGGGGGATCAGGTCAAAGCCGGGCAGTTGCTGCTCGAGCTGTGGAACACGGATTTGAAAGCCCAGGCCCTGCTGGCCGAACGGGAGGTGGAGGCCGCCAAGAGCCGCGCCCATGCGGCCTGTCTCAAAGCCGAGGTGGCCCAGCGCAGTGCCAAGCGGCTGGTCAAGTTGCGCCAAAAGGATGTCGTTACCGAGGATCGCACTGAAAATGCCGTGGCCGAAGCCACCGCCCTGGGGGCGGAGTGCCAGGCCCGGCGCACGGAGATCAGCGTGATCGAGGCCAAGGTGTCTGTCACCCGCGCCAATATCGCCCGGACTCAGTTGCTGGCCCCTTTCGACGGCGTCATCGCCGAAATCACCGGCGAGCTGTTCGAGTTCGTCACCCCCTCGCCCATCGGCATTCCCACGCCGCCGGCCGTGGATATCATTGACAATGCCTGCTTCTATGTCGCCGCGCCCATCGACGAGGTGGACGCCGCGGGGATCGAGGTCGGCATGCCGGCGCGCATCACCATGGATGCCTTCAAAGACGGGCACTTCCAGGGCCGGGTGCGCCGCATTGCCGATTATGTGCTGGATATCGAAAAGCAGGCGCGTACGGTGGAAGTGGAGGTGGCTTTCGATAACAACGCCGGCAAAGAGGCCCTGCTGGCGGGATACAGCGCGGATATCGAGGTGATTCTCGATGCACGCCACGACGTGGTGCGCGTGCCCACCGAAGCCATCACCGAAGGCCATACGGCCTATATCCTTGTGGACGGCCGCCTGGCGGCACGCAGCATCAAGGCCGGTCTTTCCAACTGGCAGTGGACCGAGGTGATCGAAGGGCTGGCCGCCGACGAGCAGGTCGTGCTCAACGTGGACGCTCCGGGGTTGAGGGACGGCGCAGCCGCCACGCGTCTGGAGGCGTCACCGTGATCCGTCTGGAGCGCATCGAACGCATTTTCGAGGTGGGCGACGAGCGGGTCTATGCCCTGCGGCAGGTGGACCTGACGGTGCGGCCCGGAGAATACCTCTCGATCATGGGGCCTTCGGGATCGGGCAAATCCACCCTGCTCAATATCCTGGGGTTGCTGGACCGCCCCGACCAGGGCGTTTATCGATTGGACGGCCGCGACACCACCCATCTCAGCGACCGCCAGCAGGCCGAGTTGCGGCGGCACCAAATCGGCTTCATCTTTCAATTTTTCCACCTGGTTCCGCGCTTGACTGCCGCCGGAAACGTCGAACTGCCGCTGATTCTGGCCAGCGTGGCGCCTTCCGAGCGTAAAGAGCGCGTGGCCGCGGCTTTGGCGCGGCTGGGGCTGGCCGAGCGATCCAAGCACCGGCCCGATCAGCTTTCCGGCGGCCAGCGCCAGCGCGTGGCCATCGCCCGGGCCACCATCATGCGGCCGGCCCTGGTGCTGGCTGACGAACCCACCGGCAACCTGGACCGCGCCTCGGGCAACGAGGTGATCCAGACCATCGAAACCCTCAACGCCGAAGGCATGACCGTGGTCATGGTGACCCACGATCCGGAACTGGGCCGGCGCGCGCGCCGCCAGGTGCGCATGTTGGACGGACGGATCGTTTCCGACAGTGGAGCGGCGCATGAAAGCTGAGGATGTGGTTCGCTTCTGCACCCGTTCGCTGGCGGGCTATCCCCTGCGCACGGGACTGATGCTGCTGGCCATGGCCATTGGCGTGGCGGCCGTGGTGCTGCTCACCTCTTTGGGGGAAGGCGCCCGGCGCTATGTGGCCGGCAAATTCACCTCCCTGGGGACCCATCTGCTGATCGTGCTGCCCGGCCGCTCGGAAACCGTTGGGGGTCCGCCCCCCCTGCTGGGCCAGACGCCGCGGGATTTGACCGTGGACGATGCCCTGGCCCTGACCCGCAGCAGCGCCGTGCGCCGCGTGGCGCCGCTCATGCTGGGTTCGGCGCCGGTCTCCCTGGACAGCCGCAGCCGCGAATCGGTGATCATGGGCACCACCGCCGACATGTATGCGGTGCGCAATCTGGAGATGGCCCAGGGCCGCTTCCTGCCGCCGGGGGAGGTCAACCGGGCCGAAGCGGTTTGCGTGCTGGGCCAGAAATTGAAAAAAGAGCTATTCGGAAACCGTTCGCCCCTGGGTGCCTTCGTACGCATCGGCCAGCGCCGCTTCCGGGTGATCGGCGTCCTGGCCAAAAAGGGCGAGTCCTTGGGGGCCGATCTGGGTGAGGTCGCCTTCATTCCCGTGGCGTCCGCCACGGCTCTTTTCAACCGGGCATCCTTGTTCCGCATCCTGGTTCAGGCCCAGAGCCGGGAGGCGATCCCGCGGGCCAAACAGGCTGTCCTGGAGATCATCCGGGAGCGCCACGAGGGGGAAGAGGATGTGACCGTGATCACCCAGGATGCCCTGCTCGCTACCTTCGACCGCATCTTCAAGGCCTTGACCCTGGCCGTGGGCGGCATTGCGGCCATCAGCCTGGCGGTGGCCGGCATTCTGATCATGAATGTCATGCTCATCGCCGTTTCTCAGCGCACCGCCGAGATCGGTCTGCTCAAGGCCATCGGGGCGCCGGGCAAGCAGATCCAGCGCTTGTTTCTGGCCGAGGCGGCCATGCTCTCGCTGGTGGGGGCCGCCGCAGGACTGCTGCTGGCCCTGGCCGGCCACTGGGTCCTGGTCCGACTCTTTCCCGAATTTCCCTTGAGCGTGCCGCTGTGGTCCCCCGTCACCGCCGTCAGCGTGGCCCTGGTCACCGGCCTGATCTTCGGCGTGCTGCCGGCCCGGCGGGCCAGCCGCCTGGATCCGGTGGTGGCCCTGTCGCGACGTTGATGGCCGGAATGGCTGAATAGATGAGGCGAAGAAAGTACGAATAGAAGAAAGTTAGAATGTTTCTAAGAGACGCCATTTCCCTTTCCCTCCACGCAGTGGTGAGCCATCGCCTGCGCAGCTTCCTTACGGCCTTGGGAATTGCCGTGGGCATCGCCGCGGTGGTCTTGCTCACCTCCCTGGGAGAGGGGATTCATCGCTATGTGCTGGCCGAATTCACCCAGTTCGGCACCAATTTGATCGGCATCACCCCCGGCAAAACCAACACCACCGGCTTTTCCGGCGGGGTGATCAGCAATGTGCGCCCCCTGAGCCTGGCCGATGCCCTGGCCCTTGCGCGCTTGCCGCGGGTGGTCGCCACCGTGCCGGTGATCCAGGGCAATGCCGCCGTGGAGTTCGGGCAGCGCAGCCGCCGGACCTACGTTTTCGGCGTGGGGGCGGCCGCACCCCAGGTGTGGCAGATCCGCGTGGCCCAAGGGCGATTTCTGCCCGCGGACGATCCGCGCACCGCGCGGGCCTTCGCGGTGCTGGGCAGCAAGGTTAAACAGGAGCTCTTCGGCGCCCGCAACCCATTGGGGCAGCGGCTGCGCATCGGCAGCGAGCAGTATCGCGTCGTGGGCGTCATGGAGTCCAAGGGACAGATGCTGGGGTTCGATCTGGATGACGCCGTCTACATCCCGGCGGGTCGGGCCATGGCGCTTTTCAATCGCGACAGCCTGATGGAGATCGACCTGCTCTATGCAGCCGGCAGCAGTTCGGCGGATGTGGCCCGGCGCGCCAAAGAGTTGCTCATCGCCCTGCACGGCGACGAGGATTTCACCATCATCACCCAGGACCAAATGTTGGATGTCCTGGGATCGGTGCTCGATATCCTCACATTGGCCGTGGGCGCCCTGGGCGGCATCTCGTTGCTGGTGGGCGGGGTGGGCATCCTCACCATCATGACCATCGCCGTGCACGAACGCACCGCCGAGATCGGCCTGTTGCGGGCCTTGGGTGCCGGCCGCGGCCAGGTGCTGGCGCTTTTCATCGGCGAGGCCATCGTGCTGTCGGGCCTGGGGGGGCTGGCCGGATTAATCATCGGCGCCGGCGGGGCCTGGCTGCTGGGGCATATCGTGCCGGCCCTGCCCACCCATACGCCCTGGCGCTATGTTCTCTTCGCCGAACTGCTGGCCCTCTTCATCGGGCTGCTGGCCGGCGTCTGGCCGGCGCGCCACGCCGCGCGCCTGAATCCCATCGAGGCCTTGAGAGCCGAGTAATGCCGGTCCAGCGCGGAAAATTCGGGTTGTCAACTCTTGTCCGGCCCCCTATAGTGCATTCCATTGTTATAAAGGGTTTACGCTTTTGCCCTATTCTGACTCCTGAATTCTGACTACTGAGTTCCTGAGTCCTTAGAAGAATCATGCGGATTGAAGTATGAGTCAGATATCCCCGCCATCCCTTTGTCCCGGCTGCCAGGAACCGGTTCAGCCCCACTGGCGTATCTGCCCGATGTGCGAAACCCGCTTGCAGGCCCTCGTTTGCCCGGCCTGCGGCGAGCCGGTCAAGGAGGCTTGGAAGCGCTGCCCCCAGTGCGAGGCCCCGCTGCTCTGCCCGCGTTGTCAGCGGCGGCTGGCCAAAGGGCAGGTGGCCTGTCCCCATTGCAGCCCTGAGGAGCGACCGCCCGCACCGGCAGCGCTTCCGGCGCTTTTCAGCGACCCCATCGGCGGCATCGAAATGGTGCGGATTGCCGGCGGCACCTTTCAGATGGGCGACACCTTTGGCCAGGGCATGCCCACTGAACTGCCGGTGCACGATGTGCGCCTCGATGATTTCTACATGGCCAGGTTCGTCGTGACCCAGGCGCAGTGGCGGCGCCTGATGCCCGATAATCCCTCCAAGCACGAAACGCCGAACTGCCCGGTGGAGCAGGTGGATTGGGAACAGGCCATGGAATTCGTCCGCCTGCTGACCGAAGCCCACCAGGGCCGCTATCGCTTCGATCTGCCCAGCGAAGCCCAATGGGAGTATGCGGCCCGCAGCGGTGGAAAGCCCGAGCTCTATGCCGGCGGGGATCGCATCGACGCTCTGGCCTGGTACGAGGCCAACAGCCAGGGCCGGACCCAGCCCGTGGGCACGAAAGCGCCCAATGGTCTCGGCCTTTACGACATGAGCGGCAACGTATGGGAGTGGTGCCGGGACCCTTTCGTGGAAGATGCCTATCACCGACCCGTGGGAAAAAACCCCGTAATCGAAGCCAAGACCGACGACCGCGTGATCCGCGGCGGCAGTTGGCACCTGGATGCCTGGAGCGCCCGCTGCGCCCGGCGATTCAGTTGCGCCCGGGATTTTTTCGGGCCGGCCCTGGGATTCCGTCTGATAATGACGCCGTTGCCGTCCGGCGGATAGGTCCGCCGGAGCGGCCGATGGCCTTAAGGAGGAGCAGTAATGGGCGATACGTTTACTATCAGGAACCTGTCTGACATTGAAGCCATCGAAAAAGTGCCCTTATCCCAGAGAATCAAGGCCAAAAGCACCTATGAACTGATCGGCACAGGCGCGGCCATCAATCCCGAGGCCATCGCCATGAGCTTCATCGCCGACGGCGACCGCTATCGGACCCCCCAGCGGGTGACCTACGGCCAGTTCATGACCAAGATCCGCCAGACGGCCAACTGGCTGGCCGACCTGGGCGTCGGTCCCACCGATGTCGTCACCTATCTGCTGCCCAACCTGCCCCAGACCCACTTTATTCTGTGGGGCGCCGAGACCGCCGGCATCGCCAACCCCATCAATCCCATGCTCGAAGCCTCCGTCATCAAGGAGATCTGCCAGGCGGCCGGCACCAAGGTGCTCGTAGCCCTGGGGGAGATGCCCGGCAGCGACATCTGGCCCAAGGTGGAGGCTATCCGTAAATCGATCCCCAGCCTCAAGGCGGTGATTCGGGTCATGGGGCCCTCGGACCCTGCCGAGAAGATCTACGGTTACGAAGAGACCGTCGAGCGCTATGCCGGTGACCGCTTGACCTTCGACCGCACCATCGACCCCGACGACATCGCCTCGCTCTACCACACCGGCGGCACCACCGGTCGGCCCAAGCTGGCCCGGCGCAGCCACTTCAACGAGGTGGCCCTGAGCTGGGACTTGATGGCCGCCACCAACCTGCAGCCGGGCGAGGCGGTCATGGTGGGTTTGCCGTTGTTCCACTGTAACGGCACCTGCGTCACCGGCCTTTTGCCCTTCTCCCTGGGCGGCGAGGTGGTGATCCTTTCGGCCGCCGGCTACCGCAACCCGTCGATCATGAAGAACTTCTACAAGATCGTGGAACACTTCAAACCGGTCTTCTTCTCGTGTGTGCCCACCGTGCTCTCGGTGCTGCTCGATATCCCGGTGGCCGGCGCCGACATCTCCTCGCTGCGCTACCTGATCTGCGGGGCCGCGCCGCTGAGTGTGGAGCTGTTCCGGCGCTTCGAAGCCCACTCGGGCATGAAGGTCCTGGAAGGCTATGGCCTGACCGAATCGACTTGTGCCTCGTGCGTCAACCCCAAGGACGGCGAGCGCAAGATCGGCAGCATCGGCCTGCGATTGCCCTATCAGCAAGTCAAGGTCATGATCCTCGACGGCCAGGGGCGCTACGCCCGGGACGCGGCCGTGGACGAGATCGGCGTGGTGTGCATCAGCGGACCGACGGCTTTCAAGGGGTATGTGGAAGAGCAGCACAACAAAGGGCTGTGGGTCAAGCCGGGTTGGTTCAGCACCGGCGACATGGGCCGCATGGATAAAGACGGCTTCTTCTGGCTCACCGGCCGTATGAAAGAGCTCATCATCCGCGGCGGGCACAACATCGATCCGGCCACCATCGAAGAGCCGCTCTACAAAATGGCCGGCATCAAGATGGCCGCGGCCGTGGGCCGTCCGGATGCCCACGCCGGCGAAGTGCCCGTGGCCTACGTGGAACTGGCCGAGGGAGCCCAGGTCAGCGAAGCCGACATCGTCCAGTGGGCCGGCACCCATATCGGCGAACGGGCCGCCGTGCCCAAGGAAATTTACATCATCGACCACATCCCGCTTACTGCGGTGGGCAAGATCTTCAAGCCGGCCCTGCGCTGGGATGCTGTCCAGCGCACCTATGCCAAGGAGCTGACCGCCCTGGGGCCGCTGGTCCTATCCGTGGCCATCACGGTGAATGAGGACAAGGTCCACGGCACCATCGCCGCGATTCGCATCCAGCCGGCCGCCGGCGCCGACCCGGAGCAAATCGAGAAGCGCGTGGCCGAACTGCTGGCGCGCTTCACGGTTCATTACGAATTGACGATCTCCTGAAAGTGGATGGTTTTTGCAGTGCAACGAGCAGAAAACTAGGCTATATGGCACCGGTTCCGACCCGCTGGGGACTTCATAATGGCTGTCGATTCACAGAGCAGAAAAGGGAAAAGGAGGAGATCATGAAATTGTTGCGTGCTTTCGTGGGGTTAAGTGTTTGCTTGCTGCTGGCCATGGGCGCCGTGCCGGCCCAGGCCTACGACCTGCCGGCGGTGAACCTGGGGTTCACCAGCTTCATGGACGGCGGCCCGCCGGCCGGACCGGGGTTCTATTTTTCCCAGTACGTCCAGCAGTGGACGTCCGACAAGTTCACCGATGATGATGGCGACCGGCTTTTCCCGGATGCCGCCAACGAAGATCTGGAGGCCTGGATCAGCCTGACCCAGTTTCTCTACCAATCGGACAAAGCGGTGCTGGCCGGCGGCAAGTTCGGCCTGGACGTCATCGTGCCGGTGGTCAGCCTGGATCTTTCTTATGATTTCAATCCTGGTTTTCCCGAAGACAACGGTACCGGCCTGGGCGACATCCTGATCGGACCTTACCTGCAGTGGGGGCCAAGCATGGGGCCCAAGGGCCCGCGCTTCATGCACCGCGTGGAGTTCCAGTTCCTCCTACCCACCGGCAAGTATGATGAAGACAAGGAGCTGAATCCGGGCAGCAATTTTTATTCTTTCAACCCCTACTGGGCCGGTACCCTGTTCATCACCCCGCGTTGGACCGCCTCCACCCGCATCCACTATTTGTGGAATGACAAGAACGACGATCCCAACCGTTTCTCAGGGGCCACCGACGACACCCAAGCGGGCCAGGCCTATCATCTGAACTTCGCCACCGCCTACGAGGTCATTCCCCAGAAGTTAAGGGTGGGCATCAACGGCTACTTCCTCAAGCAAATTACCGATTCCGAACGGGACGGCGACGACGTGGACAATTCCCGCGAGCAGGTGCTGGGCATCGGCCCCGGCCTGCTGTGGCACATCAACAAGGACGCCCACCTGTTCTTCAATACCTATTTTGAATCCATGGCCGAAAACCGGCCCGAAGGCACACGGCTCAACCTGCGCCTCGTTTATCATTTCTAATGCCCGAAGCCTTTCCAGAAGAAAAAGGGGGTGGGAAGCATCCCACCCCCTATCGCACCAATTACTCCAGCCGATAACCCCAACCGTGTTATTCCGAACTTGAATCCTTCAGGATCTGACCCGGCGCGATGGTGCGGATGTGCACGTCCCTCTGGGGGAATGGGATCTCGATCCCGACCTTGGCCAACTCCTCGAAGATGGCGAAGTACAGGGCACTGCGCACCAGTCGTTCGGGGGTGGTCTTGACGTTGATCCAGACCAGCAGATTGAAATTGATGGAGTTGTCGCCGTAGGAATCGAAACGCACCACCGGCGGTTTCTCCTTGGAGACCGTGGGTTCGGCCTGGGCCGCGCCCAGCAGGATGGCTTCCACCTGCCGGGGGTTGGCGTTGTAGCTGACCCCCACCGGAACGGCAATGCAGATCAGGGGCGAGCCCAGGGAGTAGTTGACCAAGGTGCCGTTGACCAGTTCGGTGTTGGGGATCAGATACTCGATGCCCATGCGGCTGCGCACCTGGGTGGCGCGCAGGAAGATGTCGGTCACCATGCCCATGGTGCCGCTGACTTCGATCCAATCTCCTTTGCGCAGTTTGCCGCCGAAGATCAAGGTGAAACCGCTGATCAGGTTGGCGGCCATGTTCTGCAAGCCCATGCCGATGCCGATGCCGATGGCGCCGGCGAAGACCAGCAGGAAGCGCAGGTCCAGCCCCACCACATTGAGGGCCACCAAAAAACCGATGGCCAGCAGCAGGTACTTGAGGAAGGTGTTCAGGGCGTAGCCCAAGCCCGGTTCGATGCCCACGGCGGGGTAGATGCGGTAATCCAGGTAGGCCTGGGAGAAGCCCGAGAGGAAAACGAAAAAGACCACGATCAGGGCGGCCTTGATGAGCACCCACATGGTCACGCCGCTTTGCCCCAGCGTGAACACCTGAAAAGACATGATCTGTTCCAGGGGCCTCAGCAGCCCCAGCAGATTGAGCACAATCATGATCGTGGCCAGGCTGGCCCCATAGACCAGCAGATTTTTAATCGAGTTGAAAGCCAGTTGGGCCGCCTCGTCCTCCGGGGCGGCGCGCTGGTGCCGGCGCTCCAGGGCGTTGATCAACAGATGGTAGACCACCATGATGGCCAGATAAGCGCCTACCGAAGACCAGATCTTAAATAAAAGCACCTGGCCCAGGGCACGGTATCCCAGACTCCAGAGCAAGGCCAGCGTCAGGGAAAGGGCGATCAAGGGAAAGTAGGAGCGCTGGAAGATCCGCATGAACTTCTGATAATAACGCTGGGGCAGATCCGGCAGCAGGGAAAGCAGCGCCTTTTTCTTGAGGGCCAGGAAGAACAGCACCAGCACGATGGACAGGGAGATGGCGAAGCGCAGCAAGGCCAGTACATCCTTGTCCAGCTCGAACGCTTCGGCGGCCCAGAACAGGCCGATGCCAAAGAGGATGTACAGCACCGCCAGGCGGGCAAAACGGAAGATCGATTTGCCATACTGGGCGGCGCCCTTGATCAGATCGTGGGTTAACAACACCCGTAGCGATCCGATGATCAGGTCCGCGATGAGCCACAGTTGGAGCAGCCGGCCGGTGAGCTGGAACCAGGGCGCATCGTAATGCACCAAGGCATGGATTATGGAAAAGATCAGCAGCAAGACCAGGGGCATCAAGGCATTGACCACCACTTGGATGGCGGGCAGGATATATGGATAAATGCTTTTCGGAATTTTATTCTGGATGGGTATGATTTTCTGTTGAATGTGCGCCATCAGCCGTTTCTTGCCGATCAGGCTGGCGACCAGCATGGCGATAAAACTCAATACCAGCAGAGACCCCACGATGCCTAGCAGGCGCCCATGTTCCGCCACCTTTTCCATCCATTCCGGCAAGCGCAGGGGCAGCCTCAGCAGCCACTTGTTGAGCTTCGTGATCGTATTCCAATTAAAACCTAATTCTTCCCGCTGGAAAAGGGAGCGCGCCTGCTTTTCGAAGTGCTTCCGGACTTCGTCGGCCTGGCGGGCCACGGCATCGCCCATATCTTCGGAAAAGCCGATCTTCGGAGCGTCAGCCTCCTTCTCGGCGGCGGCCGCGCAGGTCAGAAGCGGGGCGCAGGGAACCGAAAGGGTCAGCCCAACGGACCATGTGAGGATAAACAGCCAAGCGAGCGTTTTCTTCATTTTTCGTCACCGTTCGAGAAGGTTCATTACCGCCCGGGAGGTCTGCGGCGCCGAAGCCGTCCGACCGCCTTCAAGACCCCGGCATCCCGGGGCCGCAGGCAGATCGTGTGGGGTTTAAGCCTGAAGGTTATCCATCTTGGCAAAGAGATGATAGTAGACATCGGAGATATAGACGATGCCGGACGGTTTTTGGTCTTCAAGCACCGGCAGGCGCCGGTATCTGTTTTTGACCATGCGATCCAGAAGCACCATCAAATGTTCATCGGGAGATGCCCAGACGACGTTGGTGCTCATGATCTGTTTGACTTTCTTGGTTTTGAGTTCGTTGACGAGATCGAGCATCTGGCCCTGCCATTCGATGTTTTCGCCGCTGAAGCCTAAATTCAGGAATGAGGGGCGCAAATGATAGAGAATGTCAAACATCGTCACGACACCGGCCATCTCCCGGGAGGCATCCACCACAATCAGGCTGACCGTCTTGTGGCCGGTGGCTCTGATCCGGCCGTTCAGGATCATCTCAATGGCTTCACTCGCCGGTGCGCTGGAATGAATCTTATCGAACTCCTTAACCATTATATCTCGAGCCAGTAATGTCATTTGTCTGCTTCTCCTTTGCTGTGGCTGGGTTGGTCCTGAATTACCAGTTTTTCATCCGCGTCCATCCATACGGGGAACTCGTGTCGATATCTTTCCAGCAGGTTGCGATCCAGTTCCATGGTGCAACTGCGTTCAACCTCAACCGCCTCGAAAAGAACTTCGCCCGTGGGCGCGATAATGGCCGAATGACCGTCATGTTGCAACCCCCGGCCGTCCGTGCCCACCCGGTTGACGCCGATCACATAGGCCTGATTTTCTATGGCCCGCGCCCGCAGCAGGGCTTGCCAGTGGGCCGAGCGCCGGGCCGGCCAGTTGGCCACGAACAAGGCCACGTCGTAAGCCTGGCTCAGGTTGCGCGTCCAGACCGGAAAGCGCAAATCATAGCAGATGAACGGCCGGATGCGCCAGCCCTTGAGCATCCATGTCCGGTGAAACGCCCCGGCGGTAAAGACTTTTTCCTCGCCGGCATACCGAAACAGATGCTTTTTGTCATAGTGTTCCAGGACGCCGTCCGGCCGTACCAGTATCAGACGGTTATGGTAGCGGCCGTTCGCCTCGATTATCAGGCTGCCGGCCACGGCGGCGCCCCTGGCCGCGGCCATGCGGCGCAGCCAGGCCACGGCTCGGCCGGTCATGGGTTCGGCCAGCCCGGGGGCGTTCATGCTGAACCCGGTGGAGAACATCTCGGGCAGTACGATGAGATCGGTGGGCGCTGCGATGCTTTCGATCTTGGCCGTCAGCATGGCCAGGTTGGCATCGATATCTTCCCAGGCCAGGTCGGTCTGGATCAGGGTGATGTTCAGATTTGGCATAAGCGCTCCGCGGCCTGGATCAGGGTCTGGTCCTGCTTGGCAAAACAGAAGCGCAGCACCCGGTGGTCATGCCGGTCGTGGTAAAAGACCGAAGGGGGAATGGCGGCCACGCCGTACTGGGCGGTCAGCCGGCGGGCAAAGGCGTCGTCCGGTTCGTCGGTGATGGCCGCATAATCCATCATCTGGAAATAGGTGCCGGCGCAGGGCAGCGGCCGGAAGCGGGAGCCTTTCATCAGATCCAGAAACAGATCGCGCTTGCGCTGGTAGAATCCGGCCAGCTCCTTGTAGTGGCCGGTGTGCGCCATGAAGTCGGCCAGCGCCATCTGGATGGGCGTGTTGGAGGTAAAGGTCAGGAACTGGTGGATCTTGCGGAACTCCAGGGTCAGATCCGGCGGCGCCACGCAATAGCCGATCTTCCAGCCGGTGGCGTGGTAGGTTTTGCCGAAGGAGCTGACCACGAAGCTTTTGCGGGCCAGGTCCGGATAGCGCAGCATGCTCTGGTGTTCCCGGCCGTCGAAGAGGATATGCTCGTAGACCTCGTCGCTGAGGATGAACAGGTCGCGCGCGGCCGTGATCTCTTGCAGGACGGCCAGGTCGGCGGCTTCCAGCACCGTGCCGGTGGGATTGTGGGGCGAGTTGAGGATGACCAGGCGCGTGCGGTCGCTCAGATGGTCCCGCAGGCGATCCCAATCCAGGCCGTAGCCGGGAAAACGCAAGGGGATGAAGACCGGGACACCGCCGTTGAGCTGGATGGCCGGTACGTAGGAGTCGTAGGCCGGCTCGACCACGATCACCTCGTCGCCGGGCCGCACCACGGCGCTGATGGCGGCGTAGAGCGCTTCGGTGGCGCCGGAGGTCACGGTGATGTCGCTTTCGGGGTCGATCTTGGTGCCGTAGAGCAGTTTCACCTTTTCGGCGATGCGCTGGCGCAGCAGCGGCACGCCTTGCATGGGGGCGTACTGATTGTGCCCCTGGCGCATGTAGTGGCTCACCCCCTCGATCAGTTCGGCCGGGGCTTCGAAATCGGGGAATCCCTGGGAGAGGTTGATGGCGCCGTGATCGGCGGCCAGCTTGGACATGACGGTGAAGATCGTGATGCCAACGTCGGGAAGTTTGGAAAAAAGAGGCATGGGAATCTACCTATTGTTTTAGTGGGGCTTTGCCGGCGGAACCGGTGACACCTCTGCGCCACACGCCGCCGAACTAAGGGATGCTAAAGTGCGCTGCGGGCGCCCTGGAAACTCGCTGCGCTCAGACAGTCCAGGGCGTTTTCCCTCCGCTGCACTTAAGCATCCCTAAGCTCGGCGTCTGACGTGTCGCAGAGGTGTCGCCGGTTCCGCCTACCTCCGTGCCAATCAATCGAACTGAGCGGTACTGTTCGTATCATAATTTTCCGCCATCTTCCGAACTTCTTCCATCACCGCTATGCGTAGCGCTTCCGGTGCCAGCACCGTCGCTCCTGCTCCCCACTTGAGGGTCCAATATTTGATCTCTTCCAATCCGGCCACTTGGGCGCTAAAGATCAGGCTGCCGTCGCTTTGGGGCGCCAGGGTCTGGGTGGGATGCCACACCCGTTCTTCGATGTAGCCGGCGACGGCGGGCGTAAAATGAATGCGCACCTGAACCGCTTCTCCCTGGAACACGCCGAAACTGGCTTGCATGAATTCGTTGGCGTCAAAACCTTCGGGCGGTTCAAATCGGGAGTCCAGGATCTCCAGGCGTTCGATGCGATCCACGGCGAAGAGCCGGATCTCCCGGCGCAGTTCGCAGAGGCCAATGACATAGAAGGTTTCGTTGGCGAACCACACTTTATACGGGGCCACGCGGCGGTGGGTTCGGGCACCGCGGCGCATGCTGAAGTAGTCGATCTCGATGTGGCGTTGCTCCTGGGTGGCCTGGTTGACCCGGTCCAGGGTTTGCTGAAAACGCTGGTAAGGCTTGTGGGCTTTGACCCCCACGACCAGGCTCTGGGAGAGCTTCTCCAGGTAGCCTGCATACTCGGGCGGCAAGGTGGCCTTGACCTTTTCGAACAGGGACGAAAGGGAGTCGAAGATGGCCGTGCCTTCCAATACCTTGAGCATGTTGCGGCTGAAGTAGAGCGCCATCAATTCGGTGAGGCTCAAGGGCAGGGGCATGGTGCGGCGCCCGGTATCCAGCACGCTCCAGAGGGTCTTGCCGGCCGCCTGCTCCGTGAAAAGCGGAAAGCCGGCCAGCTGCAACGCTTCCAGGTCACGGTACACGGTGCGCGAGTGGCACGCCAGTTCGGTGGCCAGTTCGCCGGCCGATTTGCCCCGGACGGAGGCCATCAGGCTGTGAATGATTTTCCATTGGCGACTGAGTTGATCGCCCCGTGCCATGCAGCCTCTTTACGGTGATACCTGTTTGGGGGCCATCTCGAACAGCAAAATGGTCCTGGTTTCGTTCTCGCTGCGCAGGAGGGTTTTGCGCACACGGATGTTATAGTCGGCCGCCATGCGTTCGCAAAAACGCACGCCCGTGGCCCTGACCCCCTGGGTCAATACGATCTTTCCCTGGGGTTGGAGATACTTATGAAACACAGCCGCCAGCATGTCGATGCTCTGGTCGTTGTAAACGATTTCCGATCCGATGATTAGGTCGAATTGGCCCGCAAGTTCGCGCCGGTCCCAATCCAGGGGGCAGATCACCGCACCGGGGCAGTTGTTGAGCAGGGCGTTGGCTTTCAGAAATGCCAGGGCATGGGGGTCGTGCTCGGTGATGGTCACATGATGTCCGAAAGCCGCGGCGGTAATGCCGGCCACGCCCAACCCGGCGCCCAACTCCAGAATTTGCAACGGCGGCTCGGTGGGATGTTGGGCCATGTGGTCGGCCAGCACGGCCGATGCTTCCCAGATCTTGGCCCAGAGCGGGAAGGCTTTGAGTGGGTCGTCGGGATCGATGAACTGATCGATCTCTTTGGGCTTGATGAATTGTAGATGACGCCCGTGGATGGTGACGGGGATGGTTTCGGTGGCATATTCAGCGCAAATGGCCGGCGAGGCGGCGATGGCGTTCATGAAGCTCTCCTTGGCAATGGAACTGTCCGTCGCGCGATAGGCGAACGAACTGGCGATTTATAGCCGCTGACCAAAGGTTTGTCAAAAAAAGACACTGCCCCCCTTTATAGAATGGTAAGGGGAAGGCGACGGGAGAGTTGACACGCCCGCCGATGAGATCGCAATATAAAACAATTTTCCGGCTTTCCCGAAAAACGAGTGGAGTTTCCCTATGGCCTCTGTCGGCTTCCTTTCAAAAACCGAGTTCAGCGCCCGGGCATTGCTGCTGGGCGAACGTATCGATCTGCGCGCCCTTGAAACCACCGAACGGCTGGCGACCAATCCCCTGACGCTGGCCGTGCAGGGGGGCGGCATGGCGGTGTTGTTCCGCTACGGCGTGGTGGTGCTATTCGACGTGGCACCTTTGGAGGAGACGGCCTTTATGACCCACCTGGGGCGCTACGTGCTCAATGCCTTTCCCAAGCCGGAGACCGAAGTCGTCAAGCTGCGCATCGACGCTGAAATGCGCGATACCATGCAGGGCGACACGGTATTTATCGATACCGCGGCCACCGAGCGGCTGCAGGTGATCGCCGATATCCTGGCCAAGAGCGTGATCCTCTCTTGGTATGAATCCAGGATCTCCCATAACTTCGATCGCGTGGAGCCGCTTTCCCTCTCTCTGGCCCAGGCTGGACGTTCCGGGCGTCCGGCCAAAGAGCTGTTGCAGCATATCGGCGATGCCCTGCTGAGCGAGCACATGATGGTCGGTCGCGTGGAGGTGGGGGAAAAACCGGAAATTCTCTGGGAATATCCCGAACTGGAAAAGCTCTATCTGCGCCTGGAGGCTGAATTCGAGTTGCGCGAGCGCCACTTGGCCCTGGAGCGCAAGCTCAACCTCATCTCCCGGACCGCCGAAACCCTTCTCAAGCTGCTGCACAACAACCGCGCCCTGCGGGTGGAATGGTATATCGTCATCCTCATCCTGGCGGAGATCATGCTCACGCTATATGAGATGTTCATGCGGGTGCATTAGGTAGCGTCCATCCAGGAATGGCTATTTTCGCCGATTTCGGCGTTGGGCGAAAATTTCAATCCTCGAAATATGTCCATATATTCCTGCGGTTAAAATTTGAACGCGACGAAAATATCTCATCCCTGAATAGACACTAGGTAATAGGCTGAAGACTGAAGGAAGTCGGCGGGGTCGGATTTTTTCTCAAACGACCATTTTTTTCCCGAGGGTGTGACCGTATCTGTCACACCCGCTTGTTATGGTGCCTCCCAGGATCGGATGTTTTCAACCGTTTAAATCCAGGAGGAGACCATGACCCGCTATTATCGCAATGAAGACGGCCAGGAGTTTTTGGAGTATCACGGCAATACTGCCATCGAGCGCGTCCGCAAGCACCGGGGCCGGGTTCGGCGCGATTGGCTTTTTTTCGATTCCGCCGAAGAGGCCGAAGCCTTCTTCAACGACCAGTGCGCCTTCGGCGAGGCTGCCTGATGGAACGGCCCGCGATGTGGCGCCCCTGGCTCAGCGGCGTCCTCGACTGTGTGGTGATGGGCCTGTTTCTGGCCATGAGCGCCGGACTGACGCTGATCATCTGGCATTGAGCGGCAGGGATAGCGTGAGGGTGCAGCCCGGGCCGGCGTTGTTGGTGGCCGCCACGCGACCGCCCATGGCTTGGGCGAGCTTGCGCACCAAGGCCAGGCCGATGCCGGTGCCGCTGGTGGTACGGGTCAAGGCGTTGTCGGCACGGTAAAAATCATCGAACACCTTTTTGAGCGCGCCTTTGGCGATGCCCGGTCCGGTATCCGTCACGGCGATGCGCACCTCGGTCTGCACGACCCGGGCGCTGATGGCGATGCGCCGTTGGGCTTGGGTGCGGCCGAATTTGATGCTGTTCTCCACCAGATTGATCAGGATCTGGAGCAGGGCTTCGCGGTCGAAAGCAAACGCCGGCAGGCCGTCGGCCTCGACGATCAACTCGAAGCCCTCCTGGGCCAGCTTGGGCGCCATGACCGCGCGCACCTCGGCCAGCACTTCGCCCAGGTGGCCCGGTTGCAAGTGCATCCGCCGCTGCTTTTTCTCTAAACGCGACAGTTCCAGCACGTTGTTGATCAGGCGGGAGAGCCGGGCGCTCTCCGAGCCGATGATCCCCAGGTAATTTTGCTCCCGCTCGGGGGTGGCCGCGATGCCCTGTTCGAGCATCTCCACATACATGCGGATATTGGTCAAAGGGGTCTTCAACTCGTGGGTGACGGCCGAGACGAACTGCGAGCGCCGCTCCGAGAGGTCCACCACGGTCCGCACGCTGTGGTAGATGGCCAGCAGGCCGAGGACCATGATGGCTCCCAGGGCGACCAGGGCCGCATCCAGCAGTCGCCGGGCGGGCGAGGGCGGCGCGCCGTTGCCGGATACCGCCGCATGGATGAAGTTAAAGGGTGCCGGAAAGGTCCGGTCCGCCACCTCGGGACCCGCCTCGGGCGTCTCCTCGTCAATTTGACCCCCGCGCAAGACCCAAAGCCGCAGGCGCGTAAAATCGGCCATGGGGTGGGGCTCGAAATGGGTCCGGGACAGGTGTTCCAGCAAGGGCGCCAGTTGGATAAGGAAGCCCTGACGGAAAATCCGGTCGTTGATCACTACCCTGCGGAAAATGAAAACGCGCTCATCGTCGATGAACACCGATTGCAGCGGGGCGACCTCCACCTGAAAGCGCGCTTGCGGTTGCCCACCGGCTGCGGCGCCGCTCGCCATGGCCGGAGGCGCCTGGACAGCGCTGGGTTCACGGCGGACCTGGGCGCTTTCTGCGCTTTGCTCCATGGCTGAAGCCGCGCGATCCGTGTCAGCGCTATCCTTGGACCGCCACCCCTCGTCCTTGGCGATGTTGGCCGCCTGTCCCAGGGTGAGTTCTTCCACCCGGACGCTTTTCTGGCCCAAAGATTCTTTGGATAGCTTGTCGGAGGAGGGCGCCAGGTAACGGTCGGCAAAACTCTTCCGGGAAGGCGCCTCTTTTTTTTCAAGCACGGGAGCCGGCTTCGCCGAATCGTTGCCGGACAGCAAGGCATATTTCTTCTGATTGAAGATGCGGTTGGCTTCCTGAAGCTGATCCACGAGCGTCCGCCGGGATGGCGGCACCTGTCGTAAATCTTCCACCACAGGGGTTTGCAGCGATCCATCGGGATTGTTCTGCAGGTAGCCCAGAATGAAAGTTTCCCGGGGTGCCGCGGCCAGGGGAGACGGCCGGGCATCCTGGCCCGCCGGGCTAAGCCGATGGCCATACTCTTCGACGGAACGCCCTTCTTCGCGTCGCACCAGTTCGGCCAGCTCCCGCTGCATTTCATCCAGGCGCGTTTCGGCGAAAAAGCGCATCTGTCCCAGCTCTTCCTGCGCCACCCCGGCATACGTGCGCCAGATCAAGAAAGAGAGCGGCAGGCACAGGGCCAGGCAGAAGAACAGCAGATATAGCTTGATACGCTTCATGCGATCCAATTCCAATCCATCGGGGGGTTTGCACCCTCAACTTTCTTCTTTCCTCTTTTTGTTTTCATCTTCCCACCGATACCCTTCCCCGCGTACCGTTTCGATCAATCCATGGTCGGGGTCGAGCGCGTTGAGCTTCTTGCGCAACTTGAGCAGGTGGATATCCACGGTGCGGGTTTCGATGGCACCATCTGCGTAGTGCCACACCTGGGTGAGCAGTTCGCTCTTGGGCACGATGCGCTCCTGATGGCGGTGCAGGTAGACCAGGATATCCATCTCCCGGCGGGTCAACTCCTGAACCCGATCGCCGCGACTGGCACGCAGATTGCGGCCGTCGAAGCGCATCTCCCCATATTGGATGGCCTCATCTCCCAGGGGCTTGCCGCTGCGCCGCAGCACGGCCTCCACCCGCACCATCAGCTCCCGCAGGGAAAAGGGCTTGCTGACGTAGTCGTCGGCGCCGGCCTTGAAGCCATTGACCACGTCCTCTTCGGCACCCTTGGCCGTGAGCATGATGATGGCCTGAGCCGGCCTTTCGCGCCGCAACCGGTTGCAGATGGAAAAGCCGTCCAGGGTGGGCAGCATGACATCCAATAAAACCAGATCGTAATTCCCGGTTTGGGCGGCGGCCAGGCCCTCGCCGCCGTCGGCCGCGCCCTGGGCGGCATAGCCGTTGAATACCAGCAGATCCTGCAATCCATCGAGAATGGCCGGATCGTCTTCGACCACCAGGATACGGGCTTTCGGGTGTTTCAAGCGTGGCTCCTTGCTCGCCGGATTTGCTTTCAGTGGCTCCAGCGTACACCAAGGGGTGTGCGGCCGCCAAGTAAAAGTTGTGTAAAAAAACGCGTGTAACCTTTTGCAATCCTTTGAATTGTATTTTTCCTTGGCCCCCGTAGAATCGGCACCAGCAAGATCGAATAAACATTTCAACGGCAAAGGAGCAACACATGCGTACTTGCAAAAAAGGATTGTTGGCCATCGTGGCGTTGATTGCGATCACCAGTGCGGCCCTGGCGATCATCGGTACCGAACCGACCGTGGTGGGGGGCGTTGCCCAGGCCGGCGCCCAGGTGACGGACAAGCACGTGACCGTGAGCACGACCCTGGCCCAGGAGAAGATTCTGAAGGGGTCGGACGGCAAGGTGGCCCTGGCCCTCACCCTGGCGGCCGCCACGCTGCCCGAACGGTTGGATAAATCGGTCCAACCCGTGGATCTGGCCATCGTGCTGGACCGCAGCGGTTCCATGGATGGCGCCAAGATCGAAGCCGCCCGTCTGGCCGTCCTGCGGCTGATGGAAAGGCTCACGCCCCAAGACCGGCTGGCCCTGGTCACCTACTCCAACGGCGCGCACCTGGTGGCGCCGCTGACCGTCATGGATGAAGGCAACCGCCAGCGGCTCATGAGCACGGTCAACCAGATCTTCGCCGATGGCAACACCAATCTGGGCGGCGGCTTGCGCCAGGGCATCGATCTTTTTATGGGTGCGCCGGCCACCGGCCGCCAGCGCAAGGTGATCCTGATCTCCGACGGCCTGGCCAACGAGGGCATCACCGATCCCGCGGCCCTGGGACAGATGGCCGCCGCGGCCACCGACCACCACTTCGCGGTGAGCACCGTGGGCGTGGGACTCGATTTCAACGAACAGCTCATGACCACCATCGCCGATCACGGCACGGGCCGCTACTACTTTCTGGAAGACCCCCTGGTCTTTGCCCAGGTGTTCGAGAAGGAGTTCCAACAGGCACGCCAGGTGGCGGCCGCGGGGGTGGTGCTGCGCATCCCCCTGGAAAAAGGGGTCGCCCTGACGGCCGCCGGCGGATATCCCATCCGCATGGACGAGGATCAGGCCGTGATCGCCCTTGGCAACCTCATCTCCGGCGAAGCGCGTAAAATTTTCCTGAATTTCCAGTTGCCCACCGATCGGGAGCGGACCTTTGCCCTGGGCAAGATCCGGTTGGACTACGCCCACGACGGTCGGGACAAAACGCTGGAAGGGTTGCCCGCCCTGACCGTGGCCTGCGTCAACGACCCCCAACAGGTGCTGGCCAGCGTGGATAAGGATACCTGGAGCGAACAGGTGGTGCGCGACGAGTACAGTCAGCTCAAGGAAGAGGTGGCCGAGGCTGTGCGCAATGGCGATGCCCAGGCCGCGGAGCAGCGCATCGAGAGCTATGAAGCCCGTAACCGCGGCCTGAATGCCCAGGTAGGGTCGGCGGCCGTGAGCGATCATCTGGAAAAAGAGGTCAAGGGCCTGCGCCAAAGTGTCAGCGACACCTTTGCCGGCCCGCCGGCCGCCGTCGCAGCCAAGCAGAAGAAGATTTCCAAGGCACTGCAGTACGATAGTTATCAGGAGCGGCGGGATAAGAAGTAGGCTGAAGACTTAAGATTGAAGGTTGAAGGTCGGAAAAGAAAGGAGAAAAGAGATGGCGATCATGACGCGTTTGTTGAGACTTTGGAAAGCGGATATGCACGGGGTGATGGATCAGCTCGAAGACAAGGCGCTGCTGCTCAAGCAGTGCCTGCGGGAAATGGAAAATAGCTTGCGTCAGAAGCAGGCGCGCTTGGAGCAACTGCGGGGGAATCTCGAACAACTCGCCAACAATCAAGTACAGCGCGTCCAGGAGCAGGAGCGGTTGGATGCCGATATCGCCTTGGCGCTGCGCAAGGAGAAAGACGAGATCGCCCGCATGCTGATCCGCAAGCGCATGCTGCTGGTGGCCACCTGCGCGAGCTTGGAGGGCCAGCGGCGCCAATTGGAAGAAGAGGCCCAGCGCCTGGCCCAGACCCTTGCCGAACAGCAGGGTCAGTATGAACAGCTCAAGGTCAAGGCGGCGGCGTATTGTCGCCAGGCCGAACCGCGCGCGGCGGAAGATCCCAGCTCTTTATGGAACGAGCCGGCCGGTCCGCCGCCGGTCACCGAAGAGGAGGTGGAACTGGAGTTGATGCGCCGCAAGGAGGCCTTGAGCCAGGGAGGTGCCCCATGACCCGGCCGATTCGTACGACCATTGTTTTTGGCTTGCTCAGCGCTTTAATGCTTTTTATTGTGATCGGTCTGCCGCTCGGCCGCTGGGGCGGCGCGCTGGCGTTCAAGCTGGCTTTGTGGTTCGATCTGGCCCTTTACAGCGTGCTGCTCGTGCGCTGGAGCCACGGCCGGCTGCTGCCGGCGCTCTTCCCCCTGGCCCTTTTGCTGGCCGCGGCCGTGTGGCCCTGGAGCCACGCGGGCTTTTCGCTGCTCGGTCTGGGGGTGTTGAGCTGGGTGCGCAGCGGCATCTGCTTTAAGGCTCCGCCATTGCGCCTGCTGGCGGCCGAAACCATCGCCACGGTCGGCGGCGCAGGTTTGCTGGCCTTGCTGAGCCCCGCTTCGGCCTTGACCTGGGCTTTGGCCATCTGGCTTTTCTTCCTGGTGCAGACCTTTTACTTCTACATTATGCCAGGTCTGGCGGAAGGCCCTTGGCGGCCCCAGTCTCAAGATTCTTTCGAAGCCGCGCTTAAGGAGGCTCGAAAGATGCTCGGATGAAAGGGCGCTCTGGCCGTTGACAAGGCGCCAGGCTTCTGACATCCTGGCGCTAAGGTCGATTCATCCTTGCTTTGCCTGCGAAACGTTCACGATTCGACGCCTATACGGATATTCTTCTTCTTTCGCAAAAAGGTGAATCCATCCAGAAACCCCTGCATCGATTCAATCGAGAAAAGGAGGCCCAATGAAAAGCGTGCTACGGTGGGGTGTGTGTGGTCTGCTGGTCCTGGGGATTTTCGGTGTGGCGTATGCCCAGTTCGCCAAGCCCGAAGCGGCCATCGGATATCGCCAGGGCGCGATGGTCTTGATCGGCCATCATTTCACTCGAATCGGCGCCGTGGTCCAGGGCAAGGCGCCCTTCGACAAAAGCGCTGTGGCTAAGGACGCGGAATTGGTGGCCACCCTGACCGCGCTGCCTTGGGAGGCGTTCATGACCCCGGGCGCCGAAAAAGGCAAGACTCACCTCAAGGCCGAAGCCCTGAAGGATAAAGAGGGCTTCAAAGCGCTCGCCGACGCCTCCATGGCCGAAACGGCCAAACTGTCCCAGGTGGCCGCCGCCGGCGATCTGGACGCCATCAAGACTCAGTTCGGCGCCACAGGCAAGTCCTGCAAGGGATGCCACGAGAAGTACCGGACGCACTAGAGCGGCGGCTGCCGACAACGAGGGTCAACGGACAAGCAGATAAACGGCCGCGGCCGAAAGCGCTGCGATCGACAACGCCACCCAAATGGGTGGCGTTTGTGTTTGGGGGGCGATGGGATCTTGCCACGGCTTGCGGCCGGTGATCATGGGCGTCACCAGGTTATCCTTCTTGACCAGCAGATAGAATAATACGGCCAGGATGTGCAACGCGACCAGGGCCAGGATCACGTCTATGTTGAACAGATGAATCGCCGTGAGCTGGCCGGCGGTGGCATCGCTCACCAGACGATAAAGCGGGCCCTGGGTGGCGATGTCGTCGGTGGCGAAGAGACCGGTGATCGCCTGGAGCGCCAGGGCCAGCAGCATGGCCACGATGGACCAGCCGCCCAGGGGGTTGTGGCCCAGGTGGCGCTCCGGGTTCGGTCCTATCAGGCGCCGGGCATAGTGCCAGGCCGCTCCGGGGCCGCGTACGAAATGGGCAAAGCGGGCGCTTGGGCTGCCGATGAAGCCCCAAATCAAGCGGAAGAGCAGCAGGGCCAGGATCGTCTCTCCGCTCCACACATGGTACTGCATGGCATTGCCGCCAATCTTGGCGGTGATGAAGGAGATCGTCACGAGCAGAACCAGGACCCAATGAAACATACGGATGGGCAGGTCCCAAACCTGGACGGTCTTCTTGGGGATGTCTGGCATAGCCCTGATCCTCCTCGCGTCGCAATCGTTCGCCCCTGGGCGGCCCTGAGGTCTTTGTGGGTTCTTACAGGAGATGATGCAGCTGCTGCATCAAGCCATCCAGCTCCTTTTCCTCGAAGCAATAACGCATCTTTAAATGGCTCTGGCGCAAGGCGTTCACTTCCGCTTTAACCGCCTTGTCGCGCGCGATGACATCGGCCATGAGCTGGGCCAGGGTTTCGAAATCCGCGGCCTGCATGCCAAAGCGCGTCATCTCGGCCACCCCCAGGCGCAAGGCGCCGGCCGCGGTGAACCCCTCTTCCTCGGGGGCCGCCTGGTAATTGCAGATGATGTCGTTGGCCTCCAGGCGCTGGGCGACGGCCGGCCCCTGGGCATATCCCACGCGCACAATTACCTGGTGGGTTTCGGTAAAGTCGATGGCCGGGTCGCCGGCCACATTCAGGCCGCAGCGGTGCAAGGCTTTGGCAAAGGCCTTGGCGTTGGCGATCACCTGGGGCTGATAGTGGGCTTTGAAAGCGTTCATCTCCATGGCCGCCACCAGCAGGCCGAGCAGGGTTCCCAGATGGTGGTTGCTGACCGCGCCGGGGAAGGCGCGGCGCTGGATGGCTTCCCACAGGGAAAGTTCCGCCGGTTGGTGCGGATCGAGAGCGGCGGCCACCACCCCCCGCTGGGTGCCGAAAAAGGTTTTATGGGTGGAGCCGGTCACCAGGTCGGCCCCCTCGCGGAACGGCTCCTGGAAGTGCGGGCCGCACAATCCCAGCACGTGGGCCATATCGTACATCAGCACCGTGTCCAGGCCTAACTCATCGATCATCCGGCGCATGGCCGCCACCGGCTCCTTGTGCAGGGTCATGCTCTTGCCCAGGATGATCAGCTCCGGCCGGTGGCGGGCCAACAGCTCCCGGCAGGCCTCGATGTCCACGGCAAATGGGTTGTGGGCCAGGGTGGGGAAATTGACCACGGCCGGCCGCTCGCTGGTCGGGTCGCGCATGACGTAGTCGCGCAGGGCCCCCATGGGCTGGGCGCTCAGGTGACCGCCCTTGATGATGTGGTGGTTCAGCACCATGCGCAGGCGGCGTTGTTCGTTCTTGCGATCGGCGCGGTTGATGTGATCCAGCAGGGCGCTGAACACCACCTGGTTGGCCATCTGGCCGGAGACCGGCCGGGTCTCCACCTGGCGGGCGCCGAGGTAGCGGCGCAGCTGTTCGGCCAGGGCGTTTTCCACGGCGGCAATGAACGCGGTGCCCTGGTAGTAGAAGACCTCGGCGTCGGCCAGGGCCTTGACGCCCTTGTGTTCGGCGTAGCGGCCGGAAGGGTCGCTGATGGAGAGCAGACGCACCAGGGGCGATGCGGTCTGCTCCGACGGGATCAGGTTGATGCACCGGGTTTGACGCCACCGATGGTTGTCGAGGGCTTTTTGTACCCATTGGCGCACCTGGGACACGGTGCCGGGATCGACCGCGGTCGGCGCTCCGAGACCCTGGCGATAAGTATCCCAATCGATGGCCCGCGCATGGGGCGGCGCTTCGCTGCGCAGCAAGTAGGGCATCACCCCTGCCAGCAGGCGCTTGCCGCGCACCTCCACCGTGACCCGCGCGCCTTCCGGGATGCGGCTGTCCATCAGGCCCAAAGCCACGGCCCGCTTGCCGCTGCGCTCGCTGAGGGTCGATTCGATGCCTCGGCCGTCGAAATGCCAGAAGGGCACCATGGTGCCGCTGGTGACCCAGCCCACCGGCCGCTCATCCTGCCGTTCATCCAGATAGATCGTTGCGCCGGCCCGGGCGATGCCCTTGTCCGTGATCTCCAGGCAGCGCACCAGGCGCGGCAGGTCGGCCAGGCCGTCGAAGCGCCCTTCCAGGAAGCCTTTGAGGGCCTGGAACTGGCGCAGCAGGGCCGATTTGCCGACGAAATCCCCTTTGATGGGCGAAAAACTGACCGCGGTCCGGGCCAGGGCCAGGGCGAAGATGGGAATCGGCCGGCCCTCGGGATCGCGTCCCAGTTCATGGCCGTAGAGCGGCAGTCCGGCTTCCAGACGCAACGTGTCCCGGGCCCCCAGCCCCACGGGCTGCGCGCCCTGGTCCATCAACGCGTTCCAGATGGGGAGGGCCTCCTCGGCCGGGAAGAAAAGCTCGAAGCACAGGGGTTCTCCGGTGTATCCGGTGCGACCGATCCAGAGCTCGGCCGAGCCGTAACGGGCGACGCTCAAGGCGTTGCGCTGGGGCTCGGGCAGGCGGCCGTCGTCCAGAATGGCCGTCAGCATGCTTTTGCTTCGGGGGCCCTGCAGGCTGAGCATGGCCAGCTCCGCGGTGCGGTCGATCAACTCCACCGAAGGGAAACGCTCCCGCTCGCGTTGCAGGTGTTCCCAGTCTTTCAGGCGGTTGGCGGCATTGACCACCAGCAGGAAGTGGTCTTCGAAGAAGCGGTAGAGGTAGGCATCGTCCAGGGCGCCGCCGTCCGCATCCGGGATCATGGTGTATTGGCCTTGACCCACCTCCAGGGCGGCGGCGTTGTTGGTGAGCACATGCTGCAGGAACGGCAGGGCTTCCTGGCCCCGCACGATGAAGCGTCCCATATGAGAGACATCGAAGAGGCCGGCCTGGCGGCGTGTGGCCAGATGCTCCTGCAAGATGCCGCCGGGGTATTGCACCGGCATCTCCCATCCGCCGAACGGAACCATCTGGCCGCCCAAGGCCACATGGCGGGTGAATAACGGCGTGCGCAACAAGGATTCCATGACGTTATCCTTTCACGTTTATTGCACCCAGTAACTCAACCCCCGCAGCACGCCCCACAGCAGCGCCAGGATAGTGATCAGGGCACAGCCGCCGGCCAGCAACCGGTGGGAGGTTGTTTCCCGGGAGCGTTCGGTATAGCCCAGCAACAATCCGAAGAAGGCGCCGGACACCATGCCGCCGATGTGGGCCCAATTGTTGATGCCCGGCACCACAAAGCCGAAGATCAGGATGAAGAGCGCCCAGCCGCCGATCTGTTTGTAGATCGCCTGCCCGAAGAGGCCTCCCCGGCTCTTGCCATAGTAGATCGCGGCGCCGATCAAGCCGCAGATGGCCGCCGAGGCGCCGATGGTCAGGGGGATGCCCACGATGTAGGAGATCCAGAAACCGGCCACGCCGCTGAGCGTGTAGATGGCAAAGAAACGATAGGGGCCGTAGAGTTGGGCGAGCAGCGGTGCGAGTTGATGCAGGGCCATGAGATTGAAGAAGATGTGCAGGGCCGATCCGTGCAGATAGTTGGCCGTCAGCAGGCTCCACCAGCCGCCGCTGAAGCGCATGGGGATCACGCCCGCGGCGCCTAAAACGATCAGGCTGTTCTGGTCCGGAGAGAGCAGCCCCAGAGGATTGAAACCGAATCCCATGCGGCCAGGATTGAGCAGCAGGCTGAACACGTACAGACCGATATTGGTGAACAGGATCGCCTTGATCATCGTTTCGCCGGAACCCCAGCCCCGGGTCAGGGGATTGTTGCGCCAGCGCGCCCCCGGCGTCTGAATACCGCAAAAAGGGCAGCGGGATTCATCTTCGCTGATCAGCTTGCGGCAGTTGGGACATAATATGGAGTTGCGCGCCGGCTTGTTCATGAGCTTTCACTTTCTGCTTAACGCATTCAACGTCTGCTACCACTTCCACTGCACCGGGTTGTCGTCCAGATGATCGGTCACGGTCCGGCCGATGCGGTCCATGGCCGCCAGGTCTTCGGCGGCGAGGGCGACCTCTCCGGCCGCGGCGTTCTGCACGGCCTGTTCGCTGTTGCGCGCCCCGGCGATGGCGCAGCAGCCCGGTTGGGCGATGACCCAGGCCAGGGCCAATTGCCCCAGCGTGAGCTTGTACTTCGCCGCGATGGGGCCCAGTTCGGCCAGAGCCTTTTGTACCCGCTCAAAATGCTCGGGCTGAAAGAGCCGGTGGGCCACGCGATGGTCGCCCTTGGCAAAGGTATGTCCCGGACCGAATTTTCCGGTGAGCAGTCCCTGGGCCATGGGCGAGTAGGCCAGAATGGAGAGATTTTGTTCCTGGCAGTAAGGGCCGGCATCGGCCTCCAGGGCGCGCCAGAAAAGAGAGTAGGGCGGTTGCAGACTTTCCACGGGACCAAACTGGGTCACCGCTTCCAATTGCTGGCGATTGAAGTTGGAGACGCCGATGGCCCGGATTTTTCCCTGGGCCTTGAGGTCGGTCAAGGCGCGCATGGTCTCTTCCAGGGGCACCAGCGGATGGCCGAAGGTGCCTGGCGGCCAGTGGATCTGGTACAGGTCGATGCGATCGGTGGCCAGGTTCTTCAGGGAGCGCTCGCAGGCGGCGATCACCTGATCGTACTTGAGATGGTTGGAAAAGACCTTGGTGGCCAGCACGACTCGATCACGCACCTTGGAAAGGGCCTTGGCGATAATGCGTTCGGAGTGGCCGTTGCCGTACACTTCGGCCGTGTCGAAGGTGGTGATGCCGGCATCCAGGGCGGCGCGCATGGCCCGCTGGGTTTCATTGTCGTCGATGTCGGTCCACATGGCCTTGCCCGCCTGCCAGGTGCCCATGATCACGGCGGACATTTCGATGTCTGTGCGACCCAATTTCTTCTTCTGCATGCTGCTCCTCCGCGCCCAGGATCAGGCGCAAACTCGGGTTCTTGCCGCTGTCACAAGGTTTAATGCCCTCTACCCTTGCGCCAGGTGAAACGCCGTCGCCGCGTTGTTGGCCTGGGGAAACATTCCCGAATACCCTCTTTCAAAGTCCCAGATCAAGTTGCTCGGGTCCGGCCGGTCGGTGTGCGATGCTTCCAGAAAATGGCGCTCGCAATAGATGCTGCCCTGGTGCAGGTACATTCTGGGGCGGCTCGCCAGGCAGGCGTCCATGGACACGATATCGCAACCCATACTGCTGCAAAAGATCCCAGCGCGCTGCTGCATTGAAATCGAAACACCCAAAGCGTTCATACTTTGTCTCGGGACTTGTGACATCGGTACCTCCTTTTGCGATGCAGGTTATTGTATGACCCCGAACCGGTCGCCGCAACCTTGATTCCGAAAGCACGCCTAACTGTTTGACACTCTTTTTAACACAGTTGTATACCGAATGCATCCGGGAAACCCGTGCCGCCTTCGGCGGAGCGTCTCCCGGCAGCAATGGGAGGGTGTATGCAAAACGGTTTGTTTCGGATGATCCTGATCGTCGGCCTGCTCGTCAGCGGTTGCAGCTACTTCTCGGACCCGCTCAAGGATCCGTATTCCCAATTGAACGAAGTCCAGGCCCAGCAGGTCGTCGCCTGCGACATGCTGGGCCTGGTCGCCGAAACCGCCGATGCCGACAAGCTTTTCCCCTCTTTGGCGCGCAGGGCAATGGTCCGGCGCGTCAAGGCGCGGGCGAGCCAATTGGGGGCCACGCATATGGTCTGGATGCACCAGACCAACGAGTCGGCCGCGGCCAAGGCGTATCGATGCAACGCTGAACTAGACAAACCTTGAATCCTATATCTCCCCAGGATAACCAACCGGAACCATCCAAGGAAAATCCCACGTTTTCGATTGCCGTGCGCGCCCTTGTGGAGCACGTGCTGCGCAGCGGCGACCTGCGCTCGGATTTCATGGGCGCGGCCCGGGCCGAGGAGGGGTTGCGCGCCCACCAGCGCCTGCAACGCCAGCGTCCCGAGGGATATGAGGCCGAATATGCGGTGCGCCTGGAGGTGGCCCAGCCGGATTTCACCCTGTGCATCGGCGGCCGGATCGATGGCGTGCTGCGCAGCGGCGACGGGGTGACGGTCGAAGAGATCAAAAGCACCCTGCGGCCCTTGGCCGAAGTGGAAGCCGAATCTTCGCCCGTTCACTGGGGTCAGGCCCAATGCTACGCCTACATGCTGGCCCGCCAGGAGCAGTTGGCGCAGGTGACGGTGCAATTGACTTATGTGCACCTGGAGAGCGGCAAGACGCTGAGCCTGGTGCGCCAGCAGAGTTTGGCGGCGCTGACCGAATTCTTCGACGATCTGTTGGAGCGCTATCTGCAATGGCTGCGCCGGCTCGCCCTGTGGATCACGGTGCGCAATCGGAGTCTGGCCGCCTTGCCGTTTCCCTTCGACGGCTATCGGCCCGGACAGCGGGAGATGGCCGTGGAGGTCTTCCGCACCATCCGGGACGGCCGCCAACTGCTGGTTCAGGCTGCCACGGGCATCGGCAAGACCATGGCGGCCCTCTATCCGGCCCTCAAGGCGCTGGGGCAGGGACTGGCGCCCAAGGTGGTCTTCCTGACGGCGCGCACCACCGGTCGCCTGGCGGCCGAGGCCGCGCTGCGGGCCCTGGCCCAAAAAGGCATGCGGCTCAAGTGGGTGACGGTGACCGCCAAGGAGAAGATCTGCTTCAACGCCGAGCCCACCTGTTCGCCCGAATTGTGCCCCTATGCCCGCGGGCACTATGACCGCCTCAACCCGGCTTTGGAAGCGATCTTTGCACAGGACGCCTTCGATCGCGAGGCCATCGAACGCACGGCCCGGGAGCATCGCGTCTGCCCCTTCGAGTTTGCCCTGGAGCTGGTGTTGTGGGCCGACGGCGTCATCGGCGATTACAACTATGCCTTCGATCCCACGGCGACCCTCAAGCGGCTCTTCGGCGATGAGGCCGGCGGCCACGCCTTGTTGGTGGACGAAGCCCACAACCTGGCGGACCGCGCCCGGGAGATGTATTCGGCCCAGTTGCGCAAGGACCCGGTGCTGGCCCTGCGGCGTGCATTGAAAGAACCGCTGCCGTCGCTGTACCGGGCCCTGGGCCGGGTCCACAGTGGCATGACCGCCCTGGGGCGGCAGTGCCGGGAGGCCGAGGCGGGCGTGTGGATCGATACGCGCGCCCCTGAAGATCTGGTGGCGCGCTTGCAAACCTTTCTGGGGGCGGCCGAGCGCTGGTTGCGGCGTAACCAGCCGGCCCCCTTTCGCGCGGAGCTGCTGCGCTTCTATTTCGACGGCCTGCGCTTCGTGCGCACCGCCGAGCAGTACAGCGCGGCCTATGCCACCATTGCCGAAGGCAAGGGCAAGGAGATTGCGGTCAAGCTGTTCTGCATGGACCCGTCGGAGCCGTTGCGGGAGTGCTGGCGCCGCTGCCGGGCGGCGGTGCTTTTTTCGGCCACCTTGACGCCGGCCGATTATTTCCAGACCATCCTGGGATGCCACGCCGACATGGGGCGCCTGGATCTGGCATCGCCGTTTCCCACCGAAAACCTGGCGGTCTTCGTCGCCTCGCACATATCGACCCTTTATCGCGATCGGGAAACCTCCTGCGCGGCCGTGAGCCGCACCATCGGCAACCTGGTGGCCCAGCGCCGGGGACACTACCTGCTCTTTTTCCCCTCCTACGATTACCTGGCCATGATCCATCGCCGCTTCGGCGACGACAGCCCGTGGACCCAAACCCTGGTGCAGACGCCCGAAATGGCCGAAGGCGAGCGGGATGCATTCTTGGCGCGGTTCAACGAACCGGTGAGCCAAACCTTGGTGGGATTTGCCGTCATGGGGGGCATTTTCGGCGAAGGGATCGATCTGAAAGGCGAGCGCTTGACGGGTGTGGCGATCGTGGGGGTGGGCCTGCCCGGCATCGGTCCCGAGAGGGAGCTGTTGCGGGCATATTACGCCCAGGCCCACGGGTGCGGCTTCGAGTTCGCCTATCAGTATCCGGGGATCAACCGGGTCCTGCAAGCCGCGGGCCGGTTGATCCGCTCCGAAACCGATCGGGGGGTGGTGCTGCTCATCGACCGGCGCTACGCCCAGCAACGCTATCGATCCCTGCTGCCGGCCGCCTGGCGCATTCAACCCCTTACGAACGATGCGGCTTTTCAGCAACGGATCGCCGCCTTCTGGGGTTAGCCCAGGCCATGGCGCAGCTCACCCTTGGCCCGTGGCGGGCATTTCTTAAGATTCGTGGTGCAAGAAAAAAGAAGCCTATCCGTGGGGGAGAGATTCTACGCGTCGCTATTCATCAACAACTCTTCAGATTGCCCCAGGCAATACCGCCGCCAGGCACAAACCATTTGATCGCAATTGGCCAGGCCGCGCCGAAAACAGTCGGTCACGCCTTCGGTGCGTTGCAGGCTGCGAATCATCGCCGTGATATCCACATAACGCATGTTCAGCGCGGCGCTCTCGGTCATGCCGGCCACACAGGGGGCGGAAAGACATGCGCCATCCCCGTTCCTCTTGTTGATTACCGATTCGAACTTTAGTTGTTCAGCCATTGCCAACATCCATTCCCGCATGAGGTGGAAACTTTCATGCCAGCCGGAGAGAAAGCTTCTCTTTCTCATACCGGGTTAGGGGGTCAGTCGGAACACCAATTATACCGGGAGAAACCCCCGACCTGTTCGGGGGTTTCTCCCCATGATTTCATTTGGGTGAGATCGAAAATTCTGGAGCCACCCTATTTCGATGTCACAAAGAGGCCTGACGTGTCAAGCTCAGCATATATTCAGGGCACTGGCAAAAGGGGATGCAATCTGGAACCGGCTCTCTTCCGAAAAATCCACGGCCGAGTAAACGTTGCTCTCGCGGCGTGCCAACTGCATCCCTTGAATGTTTTGAATCAGCTTGCAGGTCTTTAAGCATTCGTCCTTCGGGAAATTCCTCTTTTGGCAGTCTTTGCACGGAGAAGAGATCATGAGCGGCTCCTTTCGGCTTGGGGGGTTAACCTTCTAAAAACATGGTGGAACTTTAATATTCCCAGCTCATTGAGGCCAACTATATAGAAGTACAAGCGCGTCTGTCCATAAGACCGCGGTTTCATTTTTCTGGGGTGGGTCGGGAAAACTCGGGAGAAGTTCCCGGGAGGGCATGCCAAGGGGCGGGGCGGGAGGTCCGGTTTTTACTCCTTCCAGAGGTCCACATCGATGAGGCCCAGGCGGGCGGCGTAGCGCACCAGTTCCATGGCGCTGTGGATATCCAGCTTGCGCATGATGTTGGCGCGGTGGTTCTCCACGGTTTTGATGCTGATGCACAGCCGCTCGGCAATCAGGCTCTTGGAGGCGCCTTCGGCCAGCATGCGCATGATCTCCTGCTCCCGGGAGGTGAGTTTGCCGTAGCCCGCATCGCTCACCTTGGCCTCCTTGATCGGCGAGTTCATCAATTTGGCGATCACTTCATGGGAAATGGAGGTGTCCAGGAAATACTCCCCGGAGGTCACGGCCTCCAAGGCCTGGGCCAGGCGCTCGGCGGCCGACTCCTTGACCACGTATCCGGTGGCCCCGGATTGAAAGGCTTCCACGATGTAGTCGATTTTAGAGTGCATGCTCAGGATCATGATGCGCGTGCGCGGCAGGTGGTGGCGGATCTTGCGCGCCACCTCCATGCCGGTTTCGTCGGGCAGCGAGATGTCCAGCAACACCACCTCGGGCTTGAGCTGGCAGGCCTTTTCGAATCCTTCCCGGCCGGTGCCGGCCTCGTCGATGACCTCGAAGCCTTTCTGACGGGCGATAATGGTTTTGATGCCCTCGCGGAATAGAGGGTGATCATCGATGATCAGAATGCGCTTCTTCTCGGTCACGAAGTTGCTCCTTGATGGGAATGGAAATGAAGATGCCGGCCCCTTTTTTGGGGCGCGAGCGGATGTCGATGGTGCCGCCGAGCAGGCCTACGCGCTCGATCATGCTTTGCAGCCCCATGCGCTTTTCCTTGTAGGACTTGGCGCGCCAGCCATTGACGTCGAACCCCTTGCCGTCGTCGATGATGCGCAGCATCAGGTTGGGCGAGGAGGTCACCAGGCGGATGGTCACCCCGCGGGCTTCGGCGTGCTTCTTGACGTTGTGCAGCGCCTCCTGGATCAGGCGATAGAGGTTGATCTGGATATCTTCGTCCAGGACCAGGTCGTCCAGGCCGGCGGCGATAAAATCGATCTTCAGGTGGTTGCTCTGGGCAAAATCGTCGCAGTAAAGGAACAGGGTGCGCACCAGGCCCAGTTGATCCAGCCCCGGCGGACGCAAGTCGTAGGCCAGGTTGCGCACGTCGGCGATCGAACGCTGCAAAATGGCTGCGGTCTCGTCCATCTTGCGCTGCGATGCCTCGTCCATGACGGGCAGGGTATCGAAGAAGGTTTTCAGGTGGATCTTCAGGGAAGAGAGATCCTGGGCGATGTGATCGTGCAGATCCCGGGCAATGCGGTAGCGTTCGTTCTCCTGGGCCTTGATCAGTTCGTGGGTCAGGCGCTGGATCTGCTGGCGGCTCTGATTGCGTTCGGTGGCGTCCACGCCCACCCACAGGAACTCCACCACCTGGCCCTCGGCATTGAGGATCGGCCGGTTGGTCCAGGTGACCCAGACCCGTTCGCCATTGCGCCGCAGGTTCTCCAGTTCGTTGGCCGGGTACTTCGCCGGGTCGCGCATGAAGTCCTGGATCTGAGCAGCGATGCTGCGCCCGTTGCTGCGCACGGTGGGCAGGATCGTGTCCAGCATGGAGCGGCCCACAATCTCCTCTTCGGTGTAGCCGAAGAACTGCTGGGCGAATTCGTTGAAGAACTTGATCCGGCCTTCGGTGTCGAAGCGCACAATCAGGCTGTTGGCGTTCTGGACCAGTTCGCGGTATTTGGCTTCGCTTTGGCGCAGCGCCTCTTCGGACTCCCGGCGGGCCGTAATGTCCCGGGCGGTGGTATGGATGCACGGGATGCCGGCCAGGGTCATGCGTTGGCTGTTGAACTCGGCATAGATGGTCTGGCCGTCCTTGCGCCGAATGGCGATCTCGCGGGAGAAGGAATCGCCGCCCTGGATGCGGTTGAAGTACTTTTGGTAAGCGTTCAGATCGATGACGCTGTCCAGGTCCTGGACCAGCTTGGGGATCAGGTCCAGCTTGCTGTAGCCGGTGAGCCGCGTGGTGGCGTCGTTGGCATCCATGATGCGGCCGTTGGCGTCGCTGATGATGATGGCGTCCCGGGAGCCGTCGAAAAGCGTCCGGTAGCGCTGTTCGCTCTCGCGCAGGTTTTTCTCGATGGCCTTGCGCTCCTCGATCTCCAGGCGCAATTGGGCATTGGCATAGGTTAGTTCGGCGGTGCGCGCCTCGATGAGGTCTTCCAGATGGTCGCGGTGTTTTCTGAGCTCCTCCTCGTTGAGTTTGCGGTCGTGAATATCCATCATCATGGCGTACTTGGAGACCGTGCCGTCGATGTGCCGGATGGGGGCGTTGACCACCAGGTACCAGCGCGCGTCCCGGGGGCTGACCACCTCCCAGCGCACCATTTCGCCCTTCATGACGCGGTGGTTGATGCACCACGGACAGGCGCTGCTGCGACCGAACGCCTTGTAGCAGAACTGGCCCGTGGCGTCGCCGCCCAGGTGCTCGATCATGCGGTCGTTGAGGTATTCGATGCGATATTCGGCCGAGCAGATGTAGATCATGCCATCGAAAGCATCCACCATGGCATTGAAGAGGCGGTCGTTTTCCTCGAGAATGGCGAACAGGTTCTGGGAGGTGCTGCCCAGGATATCGATGGCCGCGGGACCTTTGCGCAACAGGGTTTGCAGTTGGGTCCAGGGATTGGTGGAACTCGTGGCGGAGTCAACGCCCATGAAACCGATCTCTCCGTCCGGCGGGACTGTGCGCGCGAAACGACGTATGTCCGCCTGTCTAATGGAAAAAAACGCGCCCCAATCTGCCATGAACGCCCTGAAAAAGAAAGGATAAATTTGAAAAGGCCGCGCTTTACTTGAGCCCGTTTTTATGACATTTTGGGCCTCGAATTAAACCGGCGCGCTGGTGGCCGGATAACCGGAAAATCGAAAACCCCATCTTCAGGAAGAGCCATGGAAACCCGACAGGCCATCATCTCTTTTTCCCAAAGCGAAAAGGTCAAGAGCGGATTGATCTGGTGCTCCCAGTGCGTCCAGATCCTGCAAAACATGCCCATGCCGGAACAGCAGGGTGCCTTGCGCCTGTTGCAGGCCTTGATCGCCATGATCGCCAACGAAAGCCAGCTGGCCCGCCAAGCTTCGGGCGATCCCATCTGGCTGGAGGTGGACAAGTTTCTCGGTTCGGCCCGGGTGATGGTCGATTCGGGCGTGGCCCACGAAGCCGATTATCACTTCACGCACGCCTTGAGCCAGGTGAACCGCATCGGCCAGAAGAGCATGATGCATTTGATCGAACAAAAATTGCTTTGATCGGCCGTGCCATGAGGTTTTTCCCATGAATTGCTATCTGATTTATATCACCACCAAAGACAAGGCCGAGGCCCGGCGCATCGGCCGGCAGCTGGTCCAGACCCGGCTGGCGGCCTGCGCCAACATCTTCGACCAGATGAACAGCATGTATATATGGAAGGATGAATTCCAGGACGATCAGGAGGCGGTCCTGATCGTTAAAACCACCGAAGCCCGGCTGCCGGATCTGATCGCAGCCGTTCGTTCCCTGCACAGCTACGAGGTGCCGTGCATCGTCAGCCTGCCCATCCTCGGCGGCCACCAACCGTTTCTGGATTGGATCGCCGCCCAGGTGGCGCCGCCGGCAGAGCAGGGGCCATCGGCTTCGATTGCGGGAGAAGAGCACAATCCATGAAAGACGATCGCGGTTTATACTACTATCCGTTTCCCACCAACAAGCGTGTGCGCATGTATGTTCGCCAAGGTCCCGATGACATCCAGTTCCGCATGTGGAACCAGGACGATGCCCAGATGTGGGACTCCCACGGCTGGGTGCCCCTGGCGGCCATCCTCCAGGCCCAAACCATGTACAAGGGCGGCGCTTTCGACCCCCGGAAGGCTTACGATCGGTCGTTGGCCGAAGCTTTGCTCAAAGAGGGGGCCTGACCCCCAGCAACTAAACGTTCAAGGAAAGCGCCTTGTTCTCCCCCCGCAATGTGGCGAACAAGGCGCCCTTTATTAGAACGGCAGCACGCCCGCCAGTTCTTCGTCGGTGATGTCGAACTTGGCGCCGGTCATGGGCGAGGCCTCGTCGTAGAAGAATTGGGGCAGGCGGTCGTCCTTGGCCGTGAACCCCGTCGCGCGGTTGAACTGCTTCTCCAGCATGAGGGTCTGTAGGCCGATCCCCCATATCTTGTCGGCGTTCCACTCGCCGCCGAAGCGGCCGGCCATGGCCTCGGCGATATGGGCCACGGCATATTGGTGCGTGGAGGTCAGGGGGAAGGCCGCAAAGTGGCACATGAAATTGTCCACGGCGGCATAGGCCACCTGCACCTTCTGGGAGATCTGCACCCGCCCGACCTTCTTGAAATCCCCGGCCGCGCCGCTGGTGGTGCCCACCGTGTGGTCCGCGCCCTGGGGCGAGGTGGCATAGCCCACGCCGGTGCCCTTGCTGTTGCGCGGATCATAGCCCGGCATGGCCTGGCCCTTGACCGTGGGGATGCGCCGGACGCCCAGATACTCGCCGGTGGCCTGGCAGCCCTTGGCCATGATCGTTCCGAATTCGGTACCGGCCACGATCTCCTGCACCAGGGCCAGGGCCTTTTCGCCATCGCCCCAGGGCAGCTTGCCGGCCTCCATGCAGACGCCGATGGTGGCGCCCAGTTCGATGGTGTCCAGGCCGAAGTCATCGCAGATGCGTTCGATGCGCGCGATGACATCCAGGTCGGCGATGTCGCAATTGGCGCCCACCAGGGCCACGGTTTCATATTCGAAGCCCGAGGTCAGGTAGTTGCCCTCCTTGTCGTTGTAGATGTTGGAGCATTTGATGGGGCAGCCGGGCTGGCAGGCCAGGCCGGCTTTACCGCCGCGGCGGTTGAGGTTCTGGTGGAAGCGGTTGGCGCCGATGTCGTCCAGGATCTCGCACCGTTGGCCGCTGAAGTTTTTGACCGGCAGGGCGCCGGTCTTGCCGGTGACCGCCATGCCCACCATGGTGCCGAAGATGGAAAGGGCCCGGGAGGTGATAGAGTTGCGGCTGAGCACATTCAGGTACGCTTTCATGGCCTGGGAGAACTGCTCCTTGTCGGCATAATCGATCCCAGCCTTCTGCGGGGCAAACGCCACCACGATGGCCTTCAGCCCCTTGGATCCCATCACCGCGCCGATGCCGCCGCGGGCCATGGCCCGGGAGGGGTGGCCGGTGGCATGGTCCGTGATCTGGATGGTGGCGTTGGTGTAGCGGCGCTCGCCGGCCGGCCCGATGCAGGCCACGGCGATCTTGTCGCCATAGAGCGCCTTGAGTTTTTCCACCAGGGCGTAGGTGCCCAACCCCGCGTAGCCCGCGGCCGGAATCAGCTTCGGCGTGCCGTCGGCCGTGATGTGCAGGATATGGCTGCCCTGGTCCTGGGGTTGGCCCTGCACGATGATCATCTGAATGCCGTGGCGCGCCAGCAGCGTGCCGATATTGCCCCCCGAATTGGCCTCCTTGATGCCGCCGGTCAGCGGGCTCTTGGCGCCCACCGAGAAGCGGTTGCCGGTGGGAAATCCCGTGCCGGCCAGCATCCCCAGGGCAAAGACCAGTTTGTTTTCCGCTCCCAGCGGGTCACAGGCCGGGTTCACTTCGTCGACGAGGGCCTTGGCCACCAGGCCGCGGTTGCCCAGGGAGCTGTATTTTTCCGGCAGCGGTTCGCACACCGCCGTGATCGCATTCATATCCACGCGCAATACTTTTTGCATCGATGCTCTCCTTTGGCTTTGGATCGGACCGTTGTTTCAGCTCAAGCGTTCACAGGCCGCCGCGAGCATTTCGGTCAGCTCCCGGCGGTTCGGTTTTTTCGAGGCCGTGATGTAGGTGTATTCGCCTAATGCCAGCTCGATGATCTTGTCGATGTCGCCTTGGTTTGGAATCACCTTTTCCGTTTTAGGACAGCCGATCCGCAGATAGAAATCGCTCAAGGCCTTCTTAAAAGCCTTGCCGACTTCGGCGATGGGCCGGCCGCCGTTGCTCTCCACGCCGAGCATGGCCGCCATGGCCCGGGTTTCGTCGGGGATGAGGTCGGCGTAGTACTCGCACACTTCGGGCATGGCGAAGGCGCAGGTGATGCCATGGGAGACATGCGTCACGGCCTCGATGGAGTGGCCCAGGGCGTGGGGCAGGTGAAATCCGCCATAAGCGCCCACCATGATGCCGAAGGTGGCGGCCATGGCCATTTTCTCCCGGGCTTCGAGATCCTGGCCGTCGGCGATGGCCCGGGGCAGATGCTTGAATATCAGATCGCACACCGTCAGGCCCCAGGGCGTGAGCATGGGGTTGCGCAGGAAGCCGCCGACCCCCTCAATGGCATGGCACAGGGCATCCATGCCCGTGGCGGCCGTGAGCCCCGGCGGCATCTTCACATGCAGCAGCGGGTCGATGATGGCCACCTTGGGCACGTTCTCGGGTTGGGGCAAGGCTCTTTTCACGCCGGCCTTTTCGTCATAGACCACGGCGATGGGCGATACCTCGCTGCCCGTGCCGGCCGTGGTGGGAATGCAGACATAGGGCTTGAGCAGCGGGGCATAGATGGCGCCGGCATCCAGGGTGCCCACGTAGTTTTCCAGCTCGCCGGGTTGGGTAAGGCACACATTGACCGCCTTGCCCGTGTCCATGGCGCTGCCGCCGCCCACGGCCACGATGCCGTCGATGCCGGCCTCCCTAGCGATGCGCGTGGCTTCATGCACGCTGGCAAGCGGCACGGAGACATGCGCATCGCCATACTCAACCACCTCCACGCCCGCCAGGCGCATGGTGTCGATGATCGGGCCCACGATGCCCGCCTCCTTGATGCCGGGATCGTAGATGCAAAGCACTTTCTTGCATCCCAGACCCAACATGACCGTGCCGATCTGGGTCGACATGCCGTCTCCGAACATGATCTTGGTTAGCGGAAATACGAAATTCATTGGCACCTCCCGGCTTTGAGCAATCTTTTTTCCCTGTGAGAAATCGGAACTTTATTCTTTGTGATACAGATTGCTGCTTTCGTCCAGGACAAAGCAATCCATATGCCACCGCGAGCAGCCCGGGGGGGGGGGAGGTATTTGGCCCGATAAACAATGAATCCGCAGCCGGCAGCGCTGACGAGCAAGGCGGGACGATTTCGCAGGTGTGTTGGAAAATTTTCCAGTCTGAAAAATGGCGGAAGCGCGATAAAGCCGGACAGAGCTCCCAGAGCAGATCGGGTGAGCGCTGTCCGGCCGATGCGTTCAGTTTTAGATTTACTGCTTGGGGCTTTGGCGCAGCGTGTCGGCAAACAACGCGTTGGACGCCCGGTTGGCGCAAAACTCACCGCACATGGTGCACACCGAGGCATCGCACTGGGGATGGCGTTCTTCGCGAATCCGCATGGCATCCGGGGCAAACAGGGCCTGGCGGAACTGGCCCGGCCAGTCCAGATCGCGCCGTGCTTTGCTCATGGCCAGGTCCCGGCTGCGGGTGCGTTCGGGATATTTGGACAGATCCCCGATGTGGGCTGCCAGGCGGGCGGTCTTGACCCCCTCGACCACATCGGCCTCGTTGGGCAGGGCCAGGTGCTCGGCCGGGGTGATGTAGCAGATCAGGTCGGCCCCGTAGCGCGCCGACTGGGCCGCGCCGATGGCCGCCGAGACATGGTCGTAGCCCGCGCCGATGTCGGTGGGCAGCGGGCCGAGCATATAATAAGGTGCGTGGTTGCTCATGCGCTTTTGCAGGATGATGTTGGCCTCGATCTCGTCCATGGGCACATGGCCCGGGCCTTCCACCAGCATCTGGCACCCCATGCGGCGCCCCTCTTCGGCCAGCTCGCAGTTGATGAGCAGTTCCTGGACCATGGCCCGGTCCATGGAGTCGCCGATGGAGCCGGCGCGCAGGCCGTTGCCCAGGGAGAGCACCACGTCGTAGCGCTTCAGGATGGCCACCACGCGGTCGAACTTCGCGTACAGCGGATTCTCGCGGCCGTTGGCCTTCATCCAGGCCACCATGGCGGCCCCGCCTTTGCTCACCAGGCCGCCATAGCGATAGCCCTGCCGCTCCAGGCGCTCGATGGCGTAGAGATTGATGCCGCAGTGCACGGCCATGAAACCGATGCCGTCGGCGCACTGGCGCTCGATGATCTCGAAGAGCAGTTCCTCGTCCAGGCGGTTGGGATTGCCATACTTTGCCGCGGCTTCGCTGAAGGCCTGGTAGAGGGGCACGTTGCCCACGGGCAGTTCCACCGCCGCCAGCACCTCGCGCCGGATGCGGTCCAGGTCGCCGCCCACCGACAGCTCCATGAGCGTGTCGGCGCCGGCCGCCTGGGCCGCCAGGGCTTTGCGGATCTCGGCGTCATAATCCACAATGTCCGTGGAGGTGCCGATGGAGGCGTTGACCTTGGTGCGCAGCCCCTTGCCGATGCCCACCACCCGGCTCGCCCGGTTGCGGTTGTTGGGAATCACGATGCGGCCCTGGGCCACCTCTTCGCGGATCAGGGCCGCGGGCAAGCCCTCCATCTCCGCCACGGTTTGCATCTCGGGGGTCAGCGCCCCGGCCAGGGCCGATTCAACTTGCGTGGGTTGCATAGCTTCTCCTGTCGCTCGTGGCCGGGGCATAAAAAAATCCCCGCGCCGATAAAGTATCAGCCTGGGGATTTACCTTCTCCACAAGACAGGTCACAGGCGATCCGGGCAGGTCTTCTGGCTCGTGCGTCGTCCTACTGGCCGCGCCTTCCCGAAGCGTTTCGTGAACTCGCTTACGCTTCAGTGGCTATCGTGCGGCGGTCGTCGGCACTCACAGCGGCGGGTCCGCGCCGGAGTCGCACCGGCTTCCCTATTGTCTCCCCTTGCGGGGAGCACCTGGCTCGCATCCAATTGGCAGCGGCTCTACCATCGCGGTGCATCGGTGTCAATGGCGTCCCGTCCGATTTCACGTAGGGGCAACCCCCTGTGGTTGCCCTGATGTCAGGGCAGGCACGGGGCCAGGGCAGGCACGGGGGCCTGCCCCTACGGGGAACGCATTTGGATATCCTTCAGGCAACGTCCTTTGCCAGACGTATTCCGCTGAACTGAAACCGGGCGGCCGGATGCCAGAAGTTTCGATAACTGATTCGGATATGGTCCCTGGGGGTCACACAGGAGCCGCCTCTCAGCACCCGCTGGTTGTTCATGAATTTCCCGTTGTATTCCGAGAGATTGTCCGGAAACTCCTGAAATCCCGGATAGGGTTCATAGTGACTCGAAGTCCATTCCCAGACGTCTCCGAGCATTTGCGTAAGCGGGCCGCTATTTTCGCCGGCCGGGACCGGATGGAGGATCCCGTCCTCAATGAAGTTCCCCGCGGCAACATCCGGCGTTGAGACTCTTGCGGCAAGCTCCCATTCCCGTTCGCTCGGCAATCTGGCGCCCATGAAATTCGCGTCGGTTTCCGATTTCCAGCGGGCGAAAGCGCAGGCCTCATAAAAGCTCACGTGGCAAACCGGCGCGTCGGGATCGACCTCGCGCATTCCCGACAGGGTATACGTCCACCACTTATCATCGATCTTTTCCCAATAAAGCGGGGCGTTCCATTGCTGCTTTTCGATTTCGAACCAGCCGTCGGCGAGCCAAAGAAGCGAATTGGCGTAACCCCCATCTTCCATGAATTCGAGGAATTCTTCGTTTGTCACGAGCCTGTCGCAAAACATATATTCCTTTATGAAGGCGTCATGTGTGCAGAGTTCGTTATCCCAGCACCATCCGCCCTCGGTATTTCCGAACTGGTAGACGCCGCCTTTGAACGCCGCGAATTTCGGCGCCCTGGCCCTTCCGGGCTTAACCGGCGGGGGTTCGGATAGATAGGCCGGCCTGAGATGGGTCAGGTTGTGGTGGTAGATATTCTTGATCTCCGTATAAAAAAGCTCCTGGTGCTGTTGTTCGTGATTTTTCCCGACCGTGATGAGGAAGTGGAGCTTGTCCAGGAGTTTGTCGTCGGCTTTTTCGAGCAGCTGTTCCATCCTTTCGTCAACCGACTTGCGGTATTGGTAGGTTTCATTGATGGTCGGCCGGGTAATCAGTCCGCGTTTTCCGCGCAGGTTCCTCAAGCCGGCCCGGTGGTAATAGGAATTGAGAAGAAAGGCGTAAGCTTCGTCGATCGGCAGGGAAAGACCGTTCTGGCTGAGTATGAAGCGCCAGAAAAACCAGCTCGTGTGCCCTATGTTCCACTTGGGAGGGCTGACCTCCTCGGAGGGCTGGACCTGGTAGTCCTCGGGTCTTAGAGGGGCACACATCGCCAGGCTTGCCCGCCGGACGTTCGAGTACATCGATAGCAACTCTTCTCGTTTATCGTTCATTCCGCATCTCCTATGTGTCATGGGATTAAAGCTTGTTGCTGATGATCTGTATAGGGCAAGCTAATGATATGCGATATAGGTTCGAATACCTATTTTTCATAGGATGCGGCGCACCGAATCCGGCAGCGGGTCGGCACTAATTGTGTTGTCAGCCTGATCGGAGTGCAGTCGAACAAATCGGGTCAATTCGAGCCGTCGGCAATGCAATTGCTGCCCTTGTCCAGGATTTCGCGGACGATCTTCGACAACTCGAACAGGTTGAAGGGTTTCTGAATGAACCCGCTGCACCCCTTTTGCACTATTTTGGCAGCCTGGCCATTCAACGAGTAGCCGCTCGAAAGCAGGATGGGCAGCGAAGGCCGGATCTCGCGCAGGATGTCGAAGACTTTCTCGCCATTCAGGTCCGGCATGATCATGTCCAGGACGACCAAGTCGTATTCGGCTGTGTTTGCCGAGGCCACATCGACCGCCTGTCGGCCTCCGAGCGCACACACGACCCGGTAGCCCAGCTTTTCCAGCATGGCCGTTCCCACATCGAGAATCATCTGTTCATCGTCCACCAGAAGAACGAGCTCGGAACCCAGGGCCAGATCAGGTGCCGGTATATCCTCGTTCCAGGCTTTTTCCTGGGTCATGGGCAGGTAGATATTGAACGTCGAACCTTTGCCGGGCTCACTGTAGACGTTGATAAAACCCCCGTGGTTTCTAACGATGCCGTACGCCGAAGCCAAGCCAAGACCCGTGCCGCGCCCCTTCTCCTTGGTGGTGAAGAACGGATCGAAAACCTGCCGGCGCGTGGCGTCATCCATGCCGATGCCGGTATCCGTGACTGAAATTCTGACAAACGGACCGGGGGCGGCTGAATAGGGGTGGCATTGGGTGGCGTCGAGATTGACGGTGGAGGTCTCCAGATAGATGTCGCCGCCTCTGGGCATGGCCTGCCAGGCGTTGATGTACAGGTTCAACAAGACTTGATCGATTTGGCTGCGATCCGCCACCACGACCGGCGGCGGCAGGCACACCCTTTGGTGCATGCGGATTTCCTTGCGCGTGCGACCGAACATCATCGCACTGGCGCGCACCACCTCGTTGATATCGATGGGGGCGGTCTCGTACTTGCCGCCCTGGGCAACACCCAGCAGTTGTTTGGTCAGATCCGCGGCGCTTTTGGTGCATTCCAGGATAGCCTTGACGTGCTCCATACAGGGATGGGCGGCGTCGAGATCGATGGACATGATCGACGCGCGGCCCTGAATGCCCATCAGCAGGTTGTTGAAGTCGTGGGCCATGCCGCCGGCCAGCGTTCCGATGGCCTCCAGTTTTTGGGATTGGATGGTCCGGTTCCGGTATTTCTCTTTTTCCGCTTCCGCCTGTTTGAGTTCGGTGATGTCCCGGGTGATGGAAAGCATGACATCTTCGTCCTTGATGCGCAGGACGCGGGCGGACAAGAGCCCCACGGCGATCTCACCGTTTTTCCGGACAAAGCGGGCCTCGAGATCTTTGACGAATCCATTTTTCGCCAGCCCCTCGATCAGACGCTTGCGGTCCGCGGGATTTTCCCAGATCTCCTTGACGATGGCGGTATCGCCGATGACTTCCTCGCGGGTATAGCCCGTCAGGGCGGTGAACCCTTCGTTGATATCGATATAAAGTCCACCGTTCACCCGATTGAGATTGATGGCGTCCGGGCTGGTCCTGAAGGCCAGGCGAAACAGCGCTTCACTATCGCGAAGTTGTTCTTCCACGCGAACGCGTTCGGTGATGTCGGTGGAGATTCCACCGATGGCGACCACTGTGCCGGAGTCGTCCAGGATTGGGAATTTTACCGAGATGTATTCATGGCGGCCGTCGGGCAGCACCGCCTGCTCATTGAAGGTGATCGGCATTTTGGACGCTATGACCTGCCGGTCGTTTTCGATATGCTGCGCGGCAATGTCGTCAGGGAACAGGTCAAAGGGCGTTTTGCCGATGACTTGGCCGACTTCAGCGCCGAAATTTTCATGAAACGTCTGGTTGACCAGGATGAATCGCCCATCGGTGCTTTTGGCATAGATCATATTTTGCGTATTGTTGATGAGGGCGTAAAGAAAAGAGGAGGCGACGTCCGCCGGCATCTGGCCCTTATCGGCGAGAGTTGCATTATGGGTCTTGCCGATTCGGCCCAATTCCATCTCCAGGCGGGCGACCTGCTGTTCGAGATCATGGTAGGTCGGCTTTTTCACGTTTATCTACCTCGTTATAAGAAGGTATGGGCCCTTTAACTCGAATTCAAATCAGAATATTTGAAATGGTCGCGACTTGGCAAAAAGCATGTTCTTATGCTCGTTTAAGAAACTCCCTGATCTCAAGCGCCGCCGTACCGCCTTCGCCGGCTGCACTGACGACTTGCTTGGTGCTCGCATCGCGCACATCGCCGGCGGCAAAAATGCCCGGGATACTGGTCTCCAGCAAAAATGGGTCCCGCTCCGCAAAATCATCCGGTGGTCGTCCCTCACGCTTCAGGGACTGGCCGGTCATCACGAATCCCCATGGATCCAGCTGGATGGCACTGTTTTGCAAAAAACCGCTGTTGGGCGACAATCCAATGAAGATGAAGGCGCCATCCACCGCCATTTCTTCGCGCAGGTCCGATTGGTTGTTGAAAATGGCTATTTTGGTGAGCTTGCCGCGTGATCCGAAGAATTCCATGACTTGGGTATGCCAGCGGATATCGATGCGGTCGTGGGCGAGCACCTTGTCGACAATGAAGCGCGTGGCCTTGAAGGCCCCGCCGCGCACCAGAATCGTGACACGTTTGGCAAATTTGGTCAGCAACAAACTTTCCTCGGCCGCGCTGTTGCCGCCACCGACCACCACCACATGCTTGCCTTTATAGAAGGGCCCATCGCAGGTCGCACAAAAATGCACCCCGGCGCCCATATATTGGGACTCTCCGGGCACGTTCAGCCGTTTATAGTGGCTGCCGGTGGCGATCAAAACGGCCCGGGCGCTGTATTGCTGCCCCACGCTGGTGCCGACGCACTGCAGGTTGCCTTTCTGTTCGATACCGCTGACTTCCTGGGCCTGTAGCAATTCAACGCCGAACCGTTCGGCTTGCTGGCGCAGCCGCCGGGCAAAGTCGAACCCTTCGACGCCCTCCGGGAATCCCGGCATATTATCCAGCTTTTCGGTGCCCGCCGCCTGACCGCCGAATGCGGCCCGTTCGATCACCAAGGTATCGATGGCCTCCCGGGCCGTATAAATGGCAGCCGTCAGACCGGACGGCCCGCCGCCGACGATAATCAGGTCGTAATGGGTGCGGCCCGCCTTGGTTTTCAACCCGAGTTTTTCGGCCAACGCGGCATTGCTGGGCTCGGCCAGAAAACTGCCGTCGCCAAAGACGATGGTCGGCACAATGCGCTTGCCGCCGTTCATATCGAGCACCCGCTGCTGCGCCGCCGGATCTTCTTCGATATCCACCCATTGGTAGGGGATCTGGTGTTCCCCCAGGAACATCTTGCTTCTGCGACAGTCTGGACACCAGTGGGCACCGTAAACGGTGATTTGCGATCGGGTCATGAAACCTTCTCCTTTCGATTGACGCGCCGGTTTGGTGGATAGTACGGCCGTTTATGCGCTAAGCAAATCTTTAGTCGCACCAAATGTCAAACAACATGCGGCCTATCGTGGCTCCCGGCATGTCAGGCCAGTTTGACTAAAATTTGATTCCCATCGAATGTGGTATTTTGCCACAGCTCCCGGAATCGAAATCGTTTACAAAATACCCACATATGCCTATGGTGATGAAAAACGCTTTTGGGAGTCAGCATGTTTCGAAAAGCAAAACTCAGCCCGGGCTGGCGGCTGCCCGCTTCGCCTTGGATCATCATCGGCTCCGTTGCCATCCTTCTGGTGATCGTAGTCGTGCAGGCTTCTCAAAATTACAGCCGTGAAAAAAAGTACATGTCCCGCATTTTGAGCGAAAAAGGGATCGCTTTGATCAAGACGGTTGAAGCCGGGGCGCGCACCGGCATGATGGGTATGCAATGGGGCGGGCAACAGGTCCAAATGCTGCTGGAAGAGACGGCCCGATTGCCCGATGTGCTCTTTCTGGCGGTCGTCGACCCAGAAGGCTCGGTTCTGGCCCATAGTGACCAAACTCGTATCGGCTCGCGTTTCGATCTGAATCCGGAGATGGTCAAGCCGCGGCCGACCGGCGATGCCGGTTGGGAACTGATCCAGATGAGCGACTATGGCCGCTCCTTTGTCGTCTACAGCCAATTCAGACCGATTTCCAAAGCCAGGGGATGGAAGAACCGGCATTTAATGATGCATGGGCGCGGTATGATGCCCGAACCCAGCCCCGATTGGAGTTTCCAAACCTCCGAGGGCGCCCAAGGACAGATCATCCTGGTGGGCTTGAACCCGAATCCGTTCGACGCCGGCCGCAAAGAAGATATCCGTAACGCCATGATTATTTCGGGAGTTCTCGTCGTGTTGGGCCTAGCGGGCTTTATCTCCATGTTCTGGATGCACAATTACCGGACCACCATGCGGGCCCTGCAGGACACGACCGCCTTTGCCGATGAGGTGGTTACGAGCCTGCCGGTGGGGCTCATCGCCACCGACCAGGATGGTAAAATCGCCTTTTACAACAGTGCGGCCGAGCGCATTTCCGGCATCGACTTTTCACAAGCGCTCGGCAAAGATCCGGAAAGTATTCTTCCAAGACAGTTTTGCGGACTGAAAGAGACCTTGAATCTTGGGGAAACCATTTCCGAGGAGGAGATGGAGTGCGAATTCTCCCAGGGAAAAGTGGTGCCCCTAAGCATCAGCGCGTCTAGAATCGTTAATGAAGAAGGCCACATTGTCGGTCAAGTGATGATCCTGAGGGACCTGGGAGAAATAAGACGATTGCAAGCCGAAATCCGCCGCAAAGAAAAACTTGCGGCGATCGGCGGTCTTGCCGCCGGCGTGGCCCATGAAATACGGAATCCTTTGAGTTCGATCAAAGGCATCGCTTCATACTACAAGGCCAAATTTACCGAAGGCAGCGAGGATCGGGAAATGGCCGGCGTGATGATCGAGGAGGTGGATCGATTGAGCCGGGTCATCAGTGAACTGCTGGAGTTCGCAAGGCCCATGAAGCTGAACCTTAAGCGGTCGGATGTGAACGATATTCTGGACCATTCCATCCGCCTGGTGCAACAAGAGGCCTCGACCCAAAAGATCCGGATTGCGTTAAACACCGCACCCGACCACATGATGGCCACTGTCGATCCCGATCGGGTGACCCAGTGTCTTCTCAACCTTTACCTTAATGCATTTCAGGCCATGGAAAGCGGTGGGCAACTGACGATTGAGGGGGCCATCAAAAATCGCAAAATCGAAATTGAGATCAAGGATACCGGTTCGGGGATAGAGGCTGAAGACCTGAGCAAAATATTCGACCCTTACTTCACCACCAAACCAAAAGGGACCGGCCTGGGACTGGCGATTGTTCACACGGTGATCGAGGCCCATGGGGGATTCGTCAAGGTTCGCAGTGCCCCCGGTCAGGGTTCGGTCTTTACCATCGTCCTGCCACTTAATTCCAATCTTTGAGGTTGCCATGAGTCTGCAAAATACACCTGAGATCCTGATCGTCGATGACGATTCGAACCATTTGAAAACCCTTCAAAAGATTATCAAGAGCTGGGGCTACCAGGTTGCTGGGGTCGATGACGGCGCCAAGGCGGTCGAAAGCGTCAAAGAAAGGCCCTACGCCTTGATCTTGATGGATGTGCGCATGGCCCAGATGAGCGGAATCGAAGCATTGCATCGAATCAAAACCTATAATCCGGCCATCCCGATTCTGATCATGACCGCTTATTCTTCAGTCGAATCGGCCGTGGAGGCCTTGAAGTCCGGGGCATACGACTACCTGACCAAACCCCTGGATTTTGAAGTCCTGAAAATCGGTTTGGCGCGGGCCTTGGAGCACTCCGGACTCAAAGCGGAAAACGCAAAATTGAAATCCAAGCTGCGGGCCGACTACGAAGTAGAAAATATCATCGGCAAAAGCAAAGCGATGAAAGCGCTTATCGACATGATGGCCATGATCGCCCCCTCTGAAGCCACCGTATTGATCACCGGCGAGAGCGGTACGGGCAAGGAACTCATCGCCAAGTCCATTCACAACAACAGCCAGCGCAAGGAGCATCCGCTGGTGGTGGTCAATTGCGCCGCCATTGCCGAAACGCTGCTCGAATCGGAGCTGTTTGGTCATGAGAAGGGTTCTTTCACCGGAGCTGACCGGCGCCGCGAGGGCCGCTTCATGCAAGCCGACAAGGGAACCATTTTCCTCGATGAAATCGGCGAAACCTCTCCGGCGATGCAAGCCAAATTGCTGCGTGTTATTCAGGAGCGGGAAATTCAGCGGGTCGGCGGCGAAGAGACGCTAAGCGTCGATGTACGGATCCTGGCGGCAACCAACAGAAAGCTGGAAGAGCAGGTTAAAAATGGGAATTTCCGCGAGGACCTGTTTTACCGCCTGAACGTCGTCGCCCTCACGATCCCGCCCCTGCGCGAGCGTCAGGATGATATCCCCTTGCTCGCCCAGCATTTTATTGGAAAATATGCCCAGAAGAACCATAAACAGGTCAAGGGAATTTCTCCGTTGGCCATGGATATGCTGCTCAAATACGCATGGCCCGGCAATGTGCGTGAACTTGAAAATACCATCGAACGCGCCGTGATTCTCTTGCCGGGAGAGCACATCACCGAGAAGGAACTGCCCTCCAATATCTCCCAGGTCTATGCCGAAAATCTGGAGCGGTTGCAGGCGTCGTCGCCTTCCGTTGCCGCCAACCGGCCTTTGGACGAGATCGAAAAAGAGGCGATCTTGGCCACCCTCCAGGATAGCGGCGGCAATAAGAGCGAAACCGCCCGCCGGCTCGGCATCAATCGGAAGACCCTGCACACCAAACTGAAAGAGTACGGGATCGATTAAGTAGTGTCCATCCAGGAATGGCTATTTTTGCCGATTTCGGCGTTGGACGAAAATTTTAATCCTCGAAATATGTCCATATATTCCTGCGGTTAAAATTTTCGTCCGCCTTGAACGCGACAAAAATATCACATCCCTGGATGGACACTATGTATGGCCGTTTACCGGAAGTCTTCCAGAAAGCCCTGCAAAAAAGTCTCCATCCCGGCATGCGGCAGCGGTTGGGCCGGAATCAGGCCCGGCGTGTAGCCCCGTTTGCGGAAAGGGTCCAGCAGGCGGGGGTTGCGGCTGATGACATGCACAGGCACCGACCAGGGCTCGTCCGGGTCGGTGAGCTGCAGATTGGGTTGGTGATCGCCCATGACGATGATCAGGGTGTCCATGGCGATATACCTGCTCAGATAATCTCCGATGATCGCGAATTCGTAGTCCAGGGAACGAAGATAAGCCTCTCCCGCGTTTTGGAGATCGGGCCAGTAAATGGGGTAGTAGACCGGCGCAAGATCGTTGTAGATGCGGCCGTCGCCGATGAGTTCCCAATCGGGAACCAAGGGCGGTTGAATGTTGAAGGCGGCGTGGCTGCTGATCAGCACGTAGCGCACAAAGAGCGGCCGAGCGCGCCGGGTGAATTCACGGCGACGCACCCAGTCGAGCACAAATTGGTCCGGCATGGGCGCCCAGCCGAACGGCGGGCCGCGATAGTCGAAGTCATTGGCGTAGTAGACCTGTTCGTAGCCGAAGTAGGCCCCTTGGGGGAAAGGAAAACGGGAGCCGGGCATCACGGAAACGGTGCGATAGCCGTTTTTGCGAAAATAGGTGGCCATGGGGGGCAGGGAGGATCGTAACAGCGCGGTAGACTCGAGATTGTTTTTCACCCGCACGCCGGACTCGAGGGTGCCGTGGGCCAGCCAGGACGATCCGCCGTAGGCCGGCGATACCAGATAGGCGGAGAGCGCCTGGAACCCATGCGGATCGAGACGCTTGGAGAAACCGGCCAGGGTGGCTTCCATGGCCGGACGGTAGCGCGGCCGGGTGAAGACGGTGCGGCCATAGGACTCGACCATGAACAACAGGACATCGGCGTCCTGCAGGCCTTTGAGGGCGAATGAGCCGGTTGCCCTGGCATTTGCCGTTTGCTCCAGGCGGGCCACAAAGGTGCGCGTTTGCGCCAATTGTTTTTGAACCAGGAAGATCTCTTGGCCGAGGCGGCGCATGACCGGCGGGCCGGCGGACGGCCCGCCCCAGGCCCATACGGCCAGGAAGATGAAGGCCGATCCGCTCAGGAAGGAGATCCGGATGCGTTTGTCCGATAGGGCCCTGGCCGCCGTCCGCCAGGCATAGGCGCTCGCAGCGATCACGGCCAGCGCCAACGTCAACGCGCCGGCCGCCAGCGTCAGAAACTCCCCCGGACGGGCGGAGGTCTTGAGCAGGTCGTAGAGCCCGAAGAGATAGCCGGAATCGATATAGAGGTTGAAGGGCCGGTTGAGATACTGGGGCACCGCCGTATCGCCAATGCGGAACAGGCGCAGCGTCAGAAAGAGCACCCCCACCGTGAGGCCGGTCCAGAGAAGGGTCCGCCGCCCACCCCAGGCCGCCAGGGCCAGCAGGACGAACAGCAAAAAGACATCGAGGGACGGCAGCAGGGCCCGCCAGGAAAAGCCGCCCGGATAGTCGACATTCAGCAACGCACTGAGGAAGAGGAAGGCCGCGCAGAGTGCCGGCAGCGGCCGCCAAGGCTGCATCTTGAGCTTCATGGCAGCGCGCCCCGACGGCGGGCCAAAAGATCGAGGTGGCGGGCCAGCACAGACAATTCGCCGGCCGCGACCTGCTGGTGCCGTAGACGGGCCCAGGCGGTCAGATTGGAGGGCGGCCTGTTCTGCTTCGCAAGCTCCCGTTCGATGGTTTCAACCAGGGCGTGCAGGAAAAAGGTCTCCTCCGTGGCGTAGCCCGCGTTGCGGGGATGGATGACCCAATCCGAACTGCCGGCGGCCAGGAGTTCCAGGCCGGGTCGCTGCAGGAAGGTCAAAAGCCTTCGGCCGGTGTGGCTGGCCCCGGCGAGGCGGGCATCCATGGAGGCATGATACGGCCGGAGGATCTCCTGCTCGCCGTCGTATTCCGGCAGAAAGAGGGTGTCGCCGTCGAAATTGCAGGTCAGATAGGCCAGGCCGTTTGCTTTAAGCCGGCGCAAAAGTCGCGGCAGCACGGCGGGAAAGTCGAGCAGATCGAGCACCGCGTGGGCGATCAAAAGATCGAAGGCGCCAAAGGTATCGGGCCGGTCGGCCAGTGCTTCGGCGCTGGCCGGGTCAAGTACGACCGATATGTCGGCACCGGCGGTAGCCAGCCGGCCCTGGTGTTCTCCGCTCCAGGACAAGGCCTCGCCGCGCGTTTGGGCCCATTGGGAGAGTTCTTGGCGGGCGGCCCTGAGTTGGGCCGGGTCGCTGTCGGTGGCCACGTAAACGGCCGGGCCGGTCAGTAAGCCGCGCGCCACGACCCGCTCCAGCATGGTGCCGATGCCGGCGCCGATCTCGAGAATTTTCAGCGGCTCCGGACCTGGGCTCTGGGCCAGGGCCAGGCGCAGGGTTTCCCAGACGTGGTGGTTCAAGGCCCGGTCGTCGATGGCCTTCTTGGCGGCCAGATAACGGGGGCTAAACGCGCTTTGGGTTTGTTCCACGGTGGCCGGAGGCATCGGGTTGTGGCTGAAATCATCCTTGGGCATGGTCATCCTTCATCTGCTGCAGGAAGCGGTCGATGGCCTGCACGCTATCTTGCCAGGTCGGACTGTTAATATAGGTCCTCCGGGCGGCCAGGGCCATGCGCTGCAACGCCCCGCGCTCGCGATGCAATTTCGCCAGCAGCGGCGCCAATCCCGCGAGATCGCCGGGGCGCAGCAAAAACCCGTTGGTCCCGTGGCGGATGGTCTCGACGGCCGCGCCCTCCCGGCCGCCGATGGCCGGCAGCCCGAAGGCCATGGCCTCTAAAATGGCGATGCCGAAGCCTTCGTAGGCGTAGGGCATGCAGAAGAGATGGCTCGTGGTTAAGATCCGGACCAGTTCGTCGTCCGGGAGCGGGCCCAGGAACTGCACCGAACCGGAGAGGCCCAGTTGCCGGGTGAGTTGTTGGGCCCGGCGGGCGTGGGCCGGGTCGAAGTCGAGGCTGCCAACGACCGAGAGGCGCCAACTGTCGCGGTAGATCCCGGCCAGGGCCTCGAGCAAGGGCAACAACCCTTTTCGGGGTATCACATGGCCCAGGAAGAGCAGTTCCAACGGCCCGGGACGGCGGGCCCTGGGGCCGATGGCGTCCGCGGAAAGCGGTCTCCCGAAACGGTTTCCGGCCGGATAGGCGACCACCTGGGGCCGGTGGTGGGGCGCCAGGGCGGCTACGGTGCGCCGGGTGGTCTCCGAATTGAAGATAAAACCGTCCACCGAGGCCAGAAAGCGGCGTTCAGCTATCGATAGCAGCATGTTCTGCCAGCGCGGGCGCGTTTCCCTGCACAGCACGTGATGCACCAGGGCTACCACGGGCGGGCCCGCCTGGCGACGCAGGCGTCGGTTCACCAGGAAGAGCGACGGATGACAGAGTTCATCCTGGATCAGGAGATCGAATTCGCCGGTTCGCAGCCGGCGGTGGAGCGCGGGCGATAAACCTTGCCCCAGGCGTTGAAGATAAGTGCCGCCGGCCAGGCTGACGACTTCCACCGTATGGCCCAGCGCCGCCAGGCCCCGGGCGACGATGCGGTCATACAGATAGCCGCCGGTGAGGGTCTCCAGGCGGCCGTAGATGATCAGGCCGATACGCATCAAAGCTCGGCGCGGTAGGATGTCCAGGCGATCTCATCCTCCCAGATGGTGACGGCCAGACCGTCCAGTTCAAGATGGGCCAGCCGCTCGCTGAAGCGCTCATGGAGGACGGTGGCCAGGCGTTCGATGCTGGGGTTCAGGCCCGCAAAGGCGGCCAGGGCGTTCAGGGTTTTGTCCCGAAAATCGGCCACGACCTGATCCAGGTGCCGTTCCACCTCGACGATATCCACCAGAAAGCCATGGCGATCCAAGGCCTTCGCTTCCAGAACCAGTTCCAGCCGATAGCGATGGGCGTGTTCGTCGTTCTCCGGACCCCAGTCGCCGCCGACCAGATAGTGCCGGGCAATGAATTCGCGCCGTACGCCGAGCGTATACATATTTTTCCTCCTTGCCTGGTTTTACTTCTGGTCTCCGGACCGGTAATCGAAAATGACCTGAATCGTCTCGCCCGGGTTGCGGTCGATGAGCGCATAGGCCGAGGCCGCCTCGGACAGGGCGAAACGCTGGGTGATGCAGGCGCCGGGGCGCACCCGGCGAAGCATCTCCCAGGCCAGTTGCATCCGCCGGCTGGTCGGCCAGCGGCCCGTGAGTTGGGGGGCGATGGTGCTCACCTGGGAGCTGATCAGCGCAACGCGGCCGCGGTGGAAGAAAGCGCCCAGGTTCAGATCGACCCGTTGGGCGCCATACCAGGAGCCCACGACCACCCGGCCGCTGTAGCGCGCCAGCGCCAGGGCGGTGTCCAGGCCGGCCGGGTTACCCGATAGTTCGTACACCAGATCGGCCTGGCCGCCCTGGCCCGGCACCGCCCCCAGGCGCGCCAAGAGGGCCGGGGCCTGGGGATCGAAGCATTCGCCGGCCCCCAGGCGCAGGGAGGCCTCGCGCCGCAGCGGGTGCGCCTCCAGGGTCGCCAGCGCGGCCAGGGGAAAGCGGGAGAGCAGGGCCGTGGCGAGCAGGCCGATGATGCCCTGGCCGACCACGATCACCTTTTCGCCGATCAGGGGCGCACCGTCCAGCAGCAGGTTGACCGCGGTCTCCATGCTGGGCAGAAAGAGGGCGGTCTCATCGTCCAGGTCCGCGGGAATGGGGTGCAGGGTCGCGGGGCGGGCGCAGAAGAGATCCTGGTGGGGTTGAAAGGCGAAAACCCGGCGGTCGAGCCATTGGCCCGGTACTTCAGCGCCGGTTTCGATGACCCGGCCCACCGTACAATAGCCGTAGGCCAGCGGATAGGCGAAGGCCCCGGCCAGGGCCTCGATGGTGGCATCCACCGGGACATCGGGCGGCCACTGGCCCCGGTAGACCAGCATCTCGGTCCCCGGGCTGATGGCCGAACAGTGGGTCTGCACCAGGACTTCATCGGCGGCCGGCCGCGGTGCGGGCCCGGCGACAATGGCGACCTGTCCCGGTGCTGAAAATTCCAGGCGATGCTGCTTCATGGGTCCTGCCATTGCGGTTGGGCCCACAGGATCATGTCCGGGCCGCAGGATTGATAGGAGGCGGGATCGAAACGCAGCAGGGCGCCATTGCCCACGGCCGGGCGATCCAGCACCGGCAGGCCGCCCACCAGGCGGGGGGCGATGGTGATGATCATCTGGTCCACCAGGCGGGCTTCGATGAAACTGGTGATCACCTGGCCGCCGCCCTCCACCATGATGCTCCGGATGCCTCTTTGGCCGAGTCGATCGAGCAGATCGGGCAGGTCCACCATGCCGCGCCGGTCGTGGCGGCAGTGGATGACCTCCGCCCCCCGGCTTTGGAGCGCGCCGACCCGCTGGGGATCGTTCTTGTCGGTGCACGCCAGCCAGCAATGGCGGTCGCTGCGCTCGAGCAGGCGGGCGTGCAAGGGGATGCGCAAATGGCTGTCGAGCACGATGGGTTGGGGGCTGCTGCCTTCGACGAGACGCACCGTCAGCAGGGGGTTGTCCGCCAGCAGGGTATTGATGCCGATGACGATGGCATCGCAGGCGGCCCGGATGCGATGGGTCAAGACCATGGCGGGCTGGCTGCTCAACTGAAGCGGCTCGCGGTTGCGGGTGGCAATGCTGCCATCCACGCTCTGGGCGTAGGAAACCGTGACCAGCGGCCGATGGTGGTGCGCAAGGAAGGCCTGGGACACGAGCGGTAACCGCTCGAACCACGTTTCCGGGCGGCAGGCCAACGTAGCGGCTTGAACCTTTTCTTGGTCCATGGGAATCCTTTCCCTGGCGGTCCTATTTATCGATGACGATACCGGCCTTGGGCCGCCAAGTCAAATACTGCATAAAATCCAAATTCTTGACCAATCCATGATTCAGCGGCGATAAAGGGCTCTGTCTTCCGGGGCCCAGAGGGAGATGGCACCGGTTCCGGTCAACATCAGCGTGGCACTGGCGCCGAAGGTAACCATCGAGATTGCGGACAGGCCGAAGGGGGACGAAGTGCTGGCGAGCATCAGGGTCAGGCCCAGGGCTGCGCTGCGCCCCATGCAACCCAGACCGGCCAGCAGACAGCAGAGGCTGTGGGCCGACTGCCAGAGCGGGTGCGTCTGGAAAACGCCATAACGGGCGAGCGTCATGGCCCCGGCCGCAAGCATCACCAGGCGAAGCGCCAGAGGTACGGTTTTGAACATCAAAGAGCTCGCTCGGAGATCCAGGGTTGTCACCTGGTCCGCATCGGATCTCGCTCGGCCGGACACCACCCGCCAGTCTCGCCAGAAGCCGACGAGCAGGGGCGTCATGAAAATCAGGGCGGCCATGGAGAGGAACGGCGGACTGAAAATCGGCAAGAGCGCCATGCCGACCAACCCCATTTGAAAACCGGCGATGATGCGCGCATAGGGCCTCGGCGGCAAGGCCATCACGGGCAGGGCCCGTTTTTGGCGTATCCAGATGCCAAGAACAAACGGGTAGTAGGCCAGGCCCACCAGGAGGTAGACCGCCGGCAGTCGGCCGAGCGCAACGGCTGCCAGCGAGGCCACCAGGAGGCCCGCGGCATCGGATTCGATGTCCAGGCGCTTGCCGAGCACGGTTTCCCGCCCCTGCTGTCTGGCGATATAGCCATCGATCAGATCGGCCAGTGCAATTCCCAGATAGACGATCCCCGGCGCCCAAAGCAGGACCTCGGGCAACCCTGGACTGCGTTGAATCGCCAGCGGCAAGATACCGGCCAGCCCGACAACGGCGCCCGCACGCAGCAAAGTGATCCAGTTGGCCGCGCCCAGTGTAGTGAAAATGGGAACTTCTTCACCGATGCGATGGTTGCTTGCCAGATGATGGGACAATTGTCCCTGAAGGCGGAGTGCCACCGCCAGCCCGGGCAAAAGCCCCAGGAGCATGGCCGGATGCATTCGAGATTCAGGCCAGTAAAGAAAAACGGTTGCCAGCCACGGGCCGATCAAAACCGCCGCGGCCACCCGCGTCTGACGACGTAACCGCAGTGGGGCTGTCCTTGGTTTGTCCATTGCCCGCCCATTTGTTCAGAAAAAATTCATGGCTCGCAATGATTGCTTATCGGACCCCATTCCTCCTCTGTCATGGCTTCCGTCGGGTCGTAGTCGATTTTGATCTTGCTCATCACCGGATGCTTGCCAAGCCGGCCACCACTGCGTTTTTTCAAAGCTCTTAGCTCGGTCATCGGCTTGCCGTTGCGACAGATCAAGACACTTTTACCGGTCGCTTCGATTTGGGCCATCCTGCGTTCCAATCCTTCCTTGCAGCAGAGTACCTGTGGCCATGTCAACGATAGTCTCCACGCGGATGAGTCGATCGCTTATTTTGCGCATGTCCGAGTCCATGCGATCTACTTTGGCGATCAAGGAATTGACCTTTTCGTTGAGCAAGATCCCGGATTTCAGCGCTTCGAGAACCTTTTCACTTACTCCCACCATCGGCCTCCTCCAGCATGGCATGCGTCTCGTCCAATCGGCGTTCTAACTTTTCGATTTTCTCAACGACCTCCCGGCTGGTGCGGATCATTGTATCCGCCAGGGCTTCCAGCAGCGCTGCGTCCTCGGATGATATCTTGTCATCCCAGGCATTGACGGCGTCCCGAATGACCTCGGCAAACGAGACGCCCCTTTTCTTGGCGATTTTATCGACCTTGTCTATCATGCCCGGGGGCATAAGGATCGGTTTTCGCAGCATTGTTCCGGATTGAGAATGTGCCATTCTGTACCTCCCATGCTCAATGTTTAGCCAAAGTTAGCACATGTGCTGCACATGTGCAAGGCGCCCACTCTACAGGGAGCTTTTCGTAGCAATGGCACCGAGCAAAAGCCAGGAAAACACCCTTTCAAATGGAATCGTTCACGGCAGCCTATAGGCTAAGAAGAAGGAAGGGTTCATTGGCGTTAAAGATGGTTTTTGGAATAGTGCAAAGGGGGTGTTCATAGCCGGATGCTGCCGGGGGCGAAGCCGGCCCATTCGTTCAAGGACCTGTCCGATAGGAGCACGAATCCTTTTCTATCGAAATCATCGACGTAGGATATGGAAACGTCGCCAACCAGTTGGTGGGTCGCCGGGCACATGGCAACCGTCAAGCCATCGATTTTTTCGATGAGATCGTGTGCTTCGGCCGCTTCCGCTGCGATACCGAGCGACGCATCACAACACCCGGTGGATCGAATCTCGACGCGCACGAAAAGCGGCAATCCCTTCTCCGACAAAAGCCTCTTGATGGCTTCGCAAGCGAGCGGTTCCAGTCGAATCATCGGCATCTTCCACCTCTGTTTTCATGACGGCATCGCGGGATGGTACGAGGGACATGGCGTGCGATCTCCCTGTCCCTCATACCACAATGGTTTAGTACACCTGCTTATAAAGTTCCAGGATGTCCTGCGGGCCGCCCACGGGACGTGCATTGTAAAGCGAAACCGGGTCGCCCGCGGCGTGCAGGCTGCACGCTTCGAGGCCCTCTTCGGGAACTCCGAAATCGCGGAGCCGCATGGGATGGCCCACGCTCTTCATCAACTTTTCGATCTCGTCGGCGGCCGCCAGGGCGGCATCGCGTTTGTCCAACGTGAAGGTATTCACCCCCAATTGCAAGGCGATCAGGGCCAGTTTGTCCGTGGCGTGGTCCACATTGAAACGCATCACCTTGGGCAGCATGATGCCGCAGGCCACCCCGTGGGGCACGTTGTAGAGCATGCCGACGGTATGGGCCATGGCATGGGCCAGGGCCACGAAGGAGATGGTGAAGGCACAGCCTGCCATGGTGGAGGCCGCCGCCAGGTTCAGGCGCGCGGCCTCGTTTTGGCCATCCTTGATGGCGATGGGCAGATTCTCCTTGATCAGCCGGATGGCGTGCAAGGCATGGCCGTCGGAAATGGGATTGGTGGTGATGGTGGTCAGCGCCTCGACGGCATGCGTCATGGCGTCCATGGCCGTACCGGCCGTCAATCCCGGCGGCAGGGTCATGGTAAAACGCGGATCGAGAATGGCGACATTGGGCGCCAGCTTGGATTCGATGATGTAGGACTTGCGTCCGGCGACCTTGTTCTTGATCACCGCCGCCCAGGTCACTTCACTTCCCGTTCCGGCGGTCGTCGGAATCACGATGTGGGGTGTCTGGGGTGCATGCAGCCGGGCCCAGGAGATATTGTCGTTGCAGCACCCCCCGTTCGTCAGGGTCACGCAGACCGCCTTGGCCGTATCGATGACGCTCCCGCCGCCCACGCTCACGATGCAATCGACTTTGAGTTGGCGGGCCATTTCCGTGGCGGCATCCACGGTTTCCAGATCGGTGTCCTGGGGGATGTTGTCGAAGACGCCCACGCAAAAGTCCGACAGAGCGTCCTGGGCCAACTGGGCTAGCCCGGCCTTGACGATGCCTTCATCGGTCATGAGCAGCACGCGCGTGCCGCCCAGGTCCACCACCTCCTTGGCCACCGATCCCAGGGAGCCATGGCCGGCATTGATTTTGGTGGGGCAGTTGTAGATATACTTGGGAAGCTCCTTTTTGTCCGAAAGAATGGCCATGGTGTAGTTCGATTCGGAGTGGGCAAAACTGGCGACATGGATGCGTTTGACCTGGGTGTACTCTGCCAGGCCGGCGTGGCCCAGTTCGCGCCCGACGCCGGACTGCTTGTAGCCGCCGAAGGGGCAGAAGTGGCCGAAGTAATGGTAGTTGTTGATCCACATGGTTCCCGTGCGGACCTTGCGGGCGATCTTCTCGGCCCGGGCCGTGTTGCTGGAAAAGACGCCGCCGCCCAGACCGTAGATCGACTTGTTGGCGATGGCCACGGCTTCGTCGTCGTCGTCGAATTTGATGATGGAGACGACCGGCCCGAAGATCTCTTCCTGGGCGATGCGCATGTCGTTTCTCACGCCCGCGAATACCGTGGGTGCATAATAGCAGCCGCCCTCGATCCCCTCGACCTCCACGCGCTTGCCGCCGGTGATCAGTTCGGCGCCTTCCTTCTTGCCGATCTGGACATAGCCATCGACAGTGGCCAGTTGCTCGTGGCTGACCAGCGGCCCCATGTGCGTGGTCGGCAGCAGTTGATAGCCGATGCGCAGGGACTCCGCCCGCTTCTTGAACTTTTCGATGAACTCACCGTAGATCTTCGACTGCACCAGGATGCGCGTGCCGGATTCGCACACCTGGCCGGCATGGAAGTAGGTGCCGAACGCCGAGCCGTCGATGGCATGTTGCATGTCGGCGTCGTCCAGGATGATGTTGGCCGATTTGCCGCCCAGTTCAAGGGTCACCTTCTTGACCGTTCCGGCGGCCAGGCGCATGATTTCGCGTCCGACCTCGGTGCTGCCGGTAAACGAGATCTTGTCGACCTCCGGGTGGGTGCACAGCACCTTGCCCAGTTCGCCGCCCGGTCCGGGGATCACATTGATGACGCCCTTGGGAATGCCCGCGATCTTCGAGGCTTCCGCGATGATGAGAGCCGTCAGCGGCGTCACCGATGCCGGCTTTACGACCACGGAGTTGCCCATGATGATGGCCTGGCCGATCTTCCAGAAGGCCATCACCATCGGAAAGTTCCAGGGGATGATGCCCACGCAGACGCCCATGGGTTCTCGGCGGATGTAGTCGCGTCCAAAATCGAAGGGATTGCCTTGAACCTTGATCTCTTCTTCCCATGGAAATTTGAAGGAAGCATAATTGGCCAGATCCTTCATCATGTTGGCGCCGAAGCCCAGGGGGGTCACCTTGGAAAAGTTGATGATCTGGCCGGCATCCATCGATTCGGTCATGGCCAGGCGCAAGGCCTGGATATTGATCTGATCGGCAAAATCATACACCTTTTGCGCCCGGGCCGCCGGCGTCAATCCACTCCACACCCCGCTGTCGAAGGCGCGGCGGGCGGCCATGATGGCTTCTTCGGCATCGGCGGCACCCGCCTGGGCCACCGTGGCGATCGGCTGATCGTTTCCCGGGTCCACCGTTTGGAAGACCTTGCCGTCTTTCGCCTCGACGAATTCACCATTGATAAACAGCTTGTAATGGTCCATTCATAGCCTCCTTTTTAATGTTGTGTTTGGGCTGCCACGCAGCGTCCAAAGACGGCCGGCGTTGTCCCGGGTGCAAGCAAGGGGATCTCGGGCAAGGTATCAGCAATAAGAAGGCCAACCCCGCATTGAGCTGTAACCAATAGATAATCAAAGAAAAATACTGAAGCTTCGCCCCAAGCCGATCGAGGCGCGGCCGGCGAAGTGTGCCAAGAGTGGCACGACTTTTTTAAGTTACATGAATAATACGGATTTCGTCAGTGCCGGAATTGGCCCCATTCGTGCCATGTAAGGCTTGTTTCGTCATGGCCCGGTCCAGGGGAGCATTGCGCTGGGCCCGGGTACTGGGGTATCAATGGTTACGGGCAGGTCGTGGCAAGCAACGGCAAGCTGTCGTCCGCCCACCGCAGACGCAGAGACGGTGCGGAGAAATCTTCCCTGCATGGTGGGGAAGAGATCCAAGGAGGGGGTTCGATGATTTTCTTGTCGGGGTACAAGATCCAGAAACCGATCTTCCTGGGCTCAAAAAGCGCCTACTATGCGGGACGGCGGAAGAAAGACGGTCGGCCCGTGACCGTCAAGGTGGCGGTCGGTGCGACGGCCGGCGACAAAGATCTGCGCAAGTTCAGCCATGAGCGCGATCTCCTGAATTGCCTTCGCATCCCCGGTATTCCCTTATGTCTCGGTGTCGAGCGGTATCGGAACAGCGATGCCCTCATCCTGGAGGCCCTGCCGGGTAAGTGCGTGGCCGAAAGGGACCGCGTGCAGGGCCTGCCGCTGCGCGACGTCCTGACCATCGGCGCGAAAATAGCGGGCATTCTGCATGCGCTGCATGGGAGCCATGTGGTTCACGGGGATATCCGGCCGGAAACCATCTTTTATGACTCCGAGACGGGCGATGTATGGCTGGGCGATTTCGAGAATGCTTCCTTTCCGGATCGTCTCACGCATAGGCTCCCCCAGCCGCGCATGGCCACCGGAACGCTATCCTATATGTCGCCCGAGCAAACGGGACGCCTGAACCGCTCCGTCGATTTTCGCACCGATTTCTATTCCCTCGGCGCGATCCTCTATGAACTCATGACCGGGGCACCGCCCTTCGCGGGGGCCGGTCCCCTGGAAATCGTCCATAGCCATCTTGCCCGCTTACCCTTTCCCCCCTGCGATGTCAACGCCCTCATCCCGGAGATGGCATCGGCCATCGTGATGAAGCTGCTGGCCAAGTCCCCGGAAGACCGTTACCAAAGCGCATGGGGGCTCAAGCACGACTTCGATGCGTGCCTGCGGCAGCTCGAAGTGAAGGCGGAGATCACCTACTTCCCCCTGGGAAGCCAAGATGTCTCCGACCGGCTCACCATCTCCCGGAAGCTCTATGGCCGCAAGCAGGAAAAGGAACTGCTGCTGAAATACTTCGACAGCATCGGCGACGATGCGGCCCGCATGATCATGGTGTCGGGCTATTCGGGCATCGGCAAGACATCCCTCGTCCAGGAGATCTACAAGCCTCTGGTAGCACGTACGGGCTACTATATCCGGGGGAAGTTCGATCGCTTGCACGGCGCTATTCCCTATAGCGGCTTCGTCCAGGCCTTCCAGGATCTTGTCGATCAACTCCTGGGCGAAAGCGAGCCGCGCTTGCGCCGCTGGCAAGAACGGCTTGTGTCTTCCCTGGGACCGAATATTCGCGCCATCATCGACGTCATTCCCGAAATGGAGCGGGTGACGGGGCCGCAACCGCCGCTCATCGAACTGGGGGCCAACGAAGCCCAGAACCGCTTCAATCGTGTCTTTTTAGAGTTTATGCGCATTTTCTGCCAGGCGGAACATCCCCTGGTCATCTTTCTGGATGACCTGCAATGGGTGGACCGGGCCACGCTCAAGTTGATCGAACTGATCATGGGCATGGGCGAACTGCGTCACCTGCTTTTGATCGGGGCCTACCGCAAGAATGAGGTCGATGACGCGCACCCGCTCATGACCACCCTGGATGCGGTCGTGAAAAACGGAGGGGTCCTCCGGTATATCGATGTTTCGCCGCTATCCCATGATTCGGTGGCTCACATGATCGCGGACATGCTGCACAAGCGTCCGGACGAAGTTAAGGCGCTGGCGGAATTGATTACCCGGAAGACGGGCGGCAATCCATTTTTCGTCTCCCATTTTCTGACCACACTGCATCAGGAATCCCTGTTGACCTTCGATGCCGCCGCCAGGTCCTGGGCCTGGGACTTTGCCAGGATCAAGCAACTCGATTTCACGGATAATGTCATCGACTTGTTGATTCACCGGTTCCACCAGTTATCGGCCGAAACAAGGGCTGTGCTTCAGATGGCGGCCTGCATCGGCAGCCGTTTCGATCCGCGGATGCTCTGCCGGATCACCGGATCGTCCGCCGCAGCCATCCGGCGCGATCTGATCCCCGCTCTGCAGCAAGAGTTGCTGATTCCAATTAAGGCCCCGCGCAGCCGCGAAGGCAAGGCGGAAGATCAGGCAGAAGTGGAGGGCTATCGCTTCCAGCACGACCGGGTGCAGCAGGCGGCCTACACCCTCATCCCGCCAAGCCAACGAAAGTCGATCCACATCCGGATCGGGCGTGCCCTGCTGGAAAATTTCGATGAGATCGCGCGAGACGAAGAAATTTTCGATATCCTGATTCACCTGAATTTCGCCACCGAACGGATCACGATACCGGAAGAACGGTTGAATCTGGCCAGCCTGAATCTGCTGGCCGGGAAAAAAGCCAAGTCTTCCGTCGCCTTCGAACCGGCCCTGAACTATATTAAAACCGGTATGGCCCTGCTGCCCGGAGATGGCTGGCACACCTGCTACGAGCTGACGCTCCGCCTGCACCTGGAGTGTCTTGAAACCCTGAGACTGACTGGTGGCATGGAGGAGATGGGGCCGCTCTTCGAAGCGGTAAAGGAATACTCCCGCGCGCCCCTCGATGCGGTTGGCGCTTATGAAAGCCGCATCAAGGGGTTTATGGCCCAGGACCGCCTGCGGGAGGCACTGGTTACGGCCCGGGAAATCCTCAACCTGCTGGGGGTAAGCATTCCCGATCGGGCCCGAAAAAGCGAAAGCCGGCGCGTGTTGAAGGCAACCTTGGCCGCCCTGGCCGGCAAAGAGATCGAAACGCTGGTCGATCTTCCCGAGATGAAGGACCCCTTCCAGTTGGCCGTCATGAAAATCCTGGTGAGCATGATCAGCGTCATTTATATCGGTACGCCCGATCTTTTCTCCCATCTGCTCTGCAAGCAGGTCCAGGGTTCCATCCGCCATGGCAATGCGCCGGGATCGGTATTTCTGTATGCGGCTTTTGGGGCCCTGCTCTGTCGATTGGGGGATGATATCCAAGCCGGCTATCGCTTCGGCGCGGTGGCCCTATCCCTGGCCGAAAAGCGCTACACCCTGGAGCACAAAGGCCAGGCCATTCATGCCGTGAGCTGCTACATCGAGCATTGGAAGGCGCCCCTGCGCGAAACGCTGAATCTGGCGCTGGCCGGATACCAGAGCGCCCTCGAGGTGGGGGATTTCGAGTTTGCCTCCTACAATATCTATTGCTATTGCATGCACGCCTTCCTCTCCGGCAAACCGCTGGAAACCGTCGAAAAGGAGATGGAAGGCCACCACTGCACCATTAAAAAGCTCAAGCAGGAGACAGCGCTTCGCTATCTCAAGACCTTTCATCAAACGGTGCTCAACCTGTTGGGAAGATCCCAGGACCCCTGCCGCTGCCCCGATGACGAAGAAACCCTGCGTCTCTATCAGCTTGCCAACAACCGGTTGGGTATCTTTTATCTGTACTTCTGCAAGGTGTTGCTCAATTATCTTTTCGATCATCACGCAGAAGCGATCCGTTATGCCGAATTGGCGCAAGGGGAGGAGGTCGGCGAATATGGCGGCCCGCTCGAGGTTCCCTTGATCGTTTTCTATGGTGCCTTGGCCCGCTTGGCGTGCTGTCGGCAGGCACCGGCCGCACAACGGGAACAGATGCTCAAAAAGGTGGCCGCGGGCCAGAAAAAATTGTCGGCCTGGGCCCGGCAAGCGCCCGACAATTATCGGCCCAAGTTTCATCTCGTGGAGGCGGAACGCTTTTCGATTCTGGGGGATGACCACCAAGCCATCGCGCATTATCACCGGGCCATCGAGAGCGCCCAAGCCCAGCAATTCATCCATGACGAGGCGCTGGCCAATGAGCTTGCCGCCGGCCACTGGCAGCGCAAAAGCAGACCGGCCTTTGCCGAAGCGTTCCTGCGCCGGGCGTATGCCTGTTACACCCTTTGGGGGAGCTATGCCAAAGCGGCGCAGATGGAAAAGAAGTTGGCGGAACTGCCCGGCCACCGGACCATGGATCTCGACCCATGGCAGCGGCGCAAGGAGAGTATCCCCACCGCGCCGGGCGGGTTGTTCGCGTCGGAGCTGGATATGGCCACGGTGATGAAGGCCTCCCAGGCCATTTACGGTGAAATCGATCTGGAAAAACTCCTCGCCGCGCTGATGCATTTCGCCATCGAAAATTCAGGGGCCGAAAGGGGTTCCCTGGTCCTGTGCGCCGAGGGGGACCTGGCGATTGCCGCGCAATACGAAGCCGGGCCGGGCCGCGTCTCTCTTCCGGCGGGCGTCCCCATCGAAAAGGCCAAAGATGTGTCACCGGCCATCGTGCACTACGTGGCCCGGACGCGCGAGTTTCTGGTCATAGAAGATGTCACCCAGGACGATCTGTTCAAAAATGACCCCTATGTCCGGCGCCGCAAGCCCCGGGCGCTCTTCTGCTGCCCGATCATTCACAAACAGCGCCTGGTCGGCATTCTATATTTGGAAAGCCGCTTGATCCCGGGCGTTTTCTCATCCATCCGTCTGGAGATCATTCGCATGCTCACCTCCCAGATGGCTGTTTCCATCGACAATGCCAGTCTCTACGGGCGGCTGAAAAAGGCAGAAGAAAAATATCGCCGCATCTTCGAAAATGCCGTCGAAGGCATTTACCAGACCACCATCGCCGGACAAATCGTCAGCGCCAACCCGGCCATGGCCAGAATCCTGGGCTACGACTCTCCGGATGAGCTGATATCCTACGTCACGGACATCGGCCGTCAGCTCTATGCATCCCCGTCGGCCCGGGAGCAGTTTCTGGAGGTTATCCGCAAGGAAAAAAGCCTGTCCGGCTTCGAGGTTCAGTTCCTGCGCAAAGACAAAAGCATCATCTGGGTTTCTCTGCATGCGCGCTTGCTCGCGGACCGCGAAGGCAAAGACTTCAACATCGAAGGAATCTTTTCGGACATCACCAACCGCAAGAAGGTCACGGAAGCCTTGCGCGAAAGCGAGGCGTGCCTGCGCGAAGAGAACATCCGTCTGCGCGCCAATATCAAGGATCGTTACCGGTTCAGGGATATCATCGGCAAGAGCCCGGCCATGCAAGATGTTTACGAATTTATCCTGAAGGCGGCGGCCACGGAAGCCAATGTCATGATCAGCGGCGAGTCGGGCACGGGCAAGGAACTGGTCGCCCGGGCGATCCACGAGCTGTCGGAGCGCAAGGATAAGAAAATCGTCACCGTCAACTGCGGCGCCATTCCGGAAAATCTGATGGAGAGTGAATTTTTCGGCTATAAGAAAGGCGCCTTCACGGGTGCCAACCGGGACAAGCAGGGGTATCTCGACCTGGCGCACGGCGGGACGCTGTTCCTCGATGAATTGGGAGAACTCAGCCTGAACATGCAGGTCAAGCTGCTGCGCGTGCTCGACCGGCGCGGCTTTATTCCCGTCGGCGGGCATGACGTTCGCGATGTGGATGTCCGTTTCGTCGCGGCCACCAACCGCAATCTGCAAGCACGGGTCAGGCAGGGGCTCATGCGGGAGGACTTTTTCTACCGGATTCATATCCTGCCGGCCCAACTGCCGCCCCTGCGGGAGCGTAAAGATGACCTGCCCCTGCTGGTCGAGCACTTCATGGGTGAATTCGGCAAAGAGGCCAAACGCCTGCCCTTGACCGGGAAAATGATGGAAACCATTCAGCGGCACGACTGGCCGGGCAATGTCCGGGAACTGCAAAATGTGCTGCGCCGCTATGTCACCCTGGGCCATTTCAGCCTGGAAATCTCACAGGAGGGCGGCGCCTTCGTGGACGTACCGATGGTGAAGCATGTTTCCGGACCCGCAGCCAATGACCACAAATCCTCTGTCGAAAGTTACGAAAAGGATCTCATCGAAGCGAGCCTCGCTAAAAACCAATGGCACAGGGAGAAAGCCGCTGCCAGCATCGGCATGGCGCGGCGGACTTTTTTCCGGAAGATGAAGAAATTCGGTTTCGACAAACATCCCTGACCGAATCATAGCTTTCGCCAGCGCAGCTCGAATCCTCTGCCGGTGACAATGGCGTTCTCCGTGACCGGTACCTCGCCGTTGTCGGGCAGGACAACCCGCATGGGGCATGCGTCCAGGATATCTTTGCGAATGTCGATGCCGGGCATCACTTCGATGAGCACCATGCCCCTGGCCGTCAGTTGGAAGATGCCGACATTGGTGACATAGAAGACATTTTTCTTCTTGGCCAGGGCCTGGGCGCCGCTCATGGTGATTTCGCTGACCTGCGCGATGAATTTGTGCTGCCCGGGTTTTGCAATGGCCAGGCGGCCATCGACGATCTGCATGCGGGCGTGGGCCATCCAACTGCCGACGAAGATGATCGTGTCGGCGGCCGCACAGAAGTCCGGAAATCCGCCTGGCCCGACATAGTTGAGCGGTCCGTCGCCGCGGCGGGAGACATTGAGGTTGCCCTGGCTGTCGGCTTCCAGGATGCCGAGAATGGCGGCATCCAGGTGCTCGTAGCATAAATGAAAAACCTGGGCCGAAGAGATGATCTCCTTGGGGTTGACGGCGGCGCCGAAAAAAACGCCGGGGGCCGGCAATCCGCCCACCACGCCGGTTTCGGACATGAAGGTCACATCCTTGAACAGCCCGCCTTCGTAGATCAGGCGGGAGACCTCTTCGGGCAGGCCGACCCCGACGATGATATTGGAACACTTACGGACCTGGCGGGTGAAAAGATCGGCTGCCAGACGCGCCAGGGCGTCATCCACCGGCCCGCGTTTGGGGGTGATCCCCAGCACACGGTTGATATAGCGCAGTTTGGCCATGGACTTGTCCAGGTCTTCGTCCGCGCCTTCGGTGAACATCTTCCAGTATCTTTTTTGGGGGACCGAGTTGGTCTGTTCATTGTAGGGGTGAACCACGACGGCATCCACCGTATCGGCGGGCAGGAAGATATCGTGGGGCCGTTTTTCAATGACCTCGGCCACACTGACCAAGACCTTGCCTCCGTTGGCTTTCGCGGCCCGGGCGGCTTCATGACTCTCGGTATACAAGGCGCAGTTGTGGATATAGATATTGCCCTCGGCATCGGCGGCCGGCGCGATGAAGAAAGCCACATCGAGCTTGGGCAGACGGTAGCGCAGCTTGGGGCCGGCCGCCTCGATCAGACTGCTTCCCTTGCCCGGCACCACCACGGAACCATGGCCCACGCGCGGGTCGAGGAACGTGCCCACGCCGGTTTCGCTTTCCAGGGTGTAAATGCCCCGGGCCTGGCCCTCGATGAGCAGCGCTTCGATTCCCTGGGGCAAAGTGTGCAATTCTACTTCCCCCTGGTCGGCCAGGTGCAGCATGGATTTGACCGTTTCATGGTGGCCGGCGATGAAACGCACCACGCAGCCGGCACGGCCGAGCTCCTCGACGGTCCCCGGCACGCGGCCCCGCCCTCCCTGGGCGCCCACGATGACATGCGTCAAGCCGCGCGGGTGACCGGTTTCCCGATAGGATTGGGCGATGGCCCAGAACCAGACTTTGGCCGGGGCATTGGCGGCCATGCCGCAGGAAAAGGTCGTGGCGCCGTCCGGAATCAGGCGGACCGCCTCCAGGGCGCTCATGAACTTGGGATTGCCCAGCCCATCGGTTTTGAAGTTCAGATCCTTGCGGTTCCAGGTCAAGCGCCACTTGAGAATGTGAGCCAGAACATCGAGCTTCTCCAATGCGTTCATGCCGTCTCCTTTTCGCATGTACCGATTCGGGTCCGTCCATGGTCCGCGCTGTAATTTAGCAACCGGCGTACCAAGGCGATAAGGCCGCGATCAGGCTCATATGCTATTGATTTGAAGAGTTTTTAGACGGCGATGCGGAAAGGTGCTCGGTGGCCGATGTGTACGGGACTGTCAGCCTTTATGCCGTAATGTAAAAACTCGAGACGGGTTTTTTGGGTGACGGGGCGTGTTCTATTCTTGATCCAGCTCAACTTGTTATGCGGGCTTCGGCCGCCAAGCGCCCAAGCCGCTCCAGCCCAGGGCGCACGTTCGCCTGGAATCGCATGGCGGCCGCTTGCACCTGGGGGGCGCCGGCGCGCGCCATGATGCCCCGGGAGGGATTGAGGCGGGCGCCTTCGAGCCAGTTGCGCAGGTCGGGCTGTTTCGACCACAGGTAGTCCGCCTGCATGCCGATGAGGGTCCCTTTGACCCAATCGAGGGGGACGTCCGGCAGCGGGTTAGGGGGACAGAGGCGGTTTTTCTCGGCCACGTCGTCGCGAGTGGCTTCGACGAAAGCGACGATAGCGGAGTTGAATGGGATGAGCCCTGTCCGGATCGGCTGGAGCGTGATGCGCTCGGCCGTGAAGATCGGAAGGGCCGGCGCCGCCTTCAAGCCTTTGGCGGCGCAATGGACGTGCAGGTGGCGGCTGTTCGTGGGGAGTGTGCCCTTGTCCAGCACGATGCGGTCGCGCTCGATGCGCCGGACCCGTCCGAGCCGCACCACGTTGCGGATGCGCCGGAGTTGTTCGAGTTCGCCGGTGCTCATGGTGGCGGAGGTGTACATGGTGGGCGCGACCGCCTCGTCGACCCGCAAGATCTGCCGGGTCGCCTCCAGCCGGGCGAACAGGTCGTCGAGGGAGGTTGCCTGGGCCGCGGCCTCGAGCTGCAGGGAGAGCCCCTCGAACAGGTTGCCGACGAGTTCGCCGCACTGGGTGAAGTGCCGATTCAGGAGCCAGGATTCGCGCGGCTTGATCCAGGTGATCGCCTCCGGTGCGGCGCCGCTTTCGAGCAGCCAGAGGCAGGCATCGATGGCCGTCTTGCCCGCGCCGACGATGACATACCCGTCCGCCTGGGCGGCGATCCGGGCAAGAGCGTTTACGGGCACGACGCGCGCGCCCGGTTCGACTTCGAAGGGAGGGGCGAAGGTGGCCGGCACCGACGGCTCCAGGTAGGCGGCATCGACGCACTTCTTGCGCACCTTTACTTCATAGGTATCCCCCGAAATGCGGGAGACAAAGCGGTGATCGCCTGTGTACTCGCACATGGGGAAGTAGCGCACCTTCCCCGTGGGGAGCAACTGCCGCTGCATGACGCGGTCATAGTAGGCGCAGATCTCGGAACTGCCGGCACGCTCGTAAAATCCCTGGTTCGGTCCGTGGCGGTCGATGGTCTCGCTGCCCAGGGGCAGCGAATTGACCCCGTAGTAGGCCGACGGCTGGTGCAGGCGCACGAAGGGGTAGGCATCCTGCCAGTGGCCGCCGGGGGCATGCCGCCGGTCAATCATGACCACGTCGGCATCGCAAGCCGCGATCAGAGCGTCGGCAAAGGCCATACCGGCCGCGCCGCAGCCGACGATAAGATAATCGGTTTCGAGGGTTCGCGTCGTCATAGCTCGCCCTTTCGTTTTTGCGTAATAAATTATTTACAGGTTCGCCACCAGGATCGCCTTGTCAAGTCCCCTGTCGGACCATGACCTGAACGCACTATGACGGTACACCGAATTGCTGTCGTTCACATGGATTTGAACCGGTCGCGATAGCCGCGGCTCACGGTGAATGTCCCGGACCGGCTTTTGAGGGTCAGGACATAGCTGCCCGTCAAGGAGGGGCTGATCTTGTCGATCCAGGCGGCATTGACGATGGTGCTCCGGTGGATCTGCCAGAAGGTCTGGGGGTCCAATTCTTCTATAAGTTCTCTGATGGGCTTGCGGATCAGGAACTCTTCGCGTTCGGTCCGGACCACCGTGTACTTGTCCTGGGCTTGAAAGCAGCAGATCTCTTCCACGGCGATCAGCCGGAGACTTTGGCGGTCAGGCACCTTGATCCATTTCAAATAGGTGGCGGGTGCTCCCGCGGCCAGGTGTATTTGCAGGCTTTTGAGAACGGCCTGGAGGGGTGCGGGGTCGTCCAGTTTACGATTTTGCAAGCGCTCCTTGAGGCGCTGGACGGTCCGCGCAAGTCGTTCGGGCTCCACGGGTTTGAGCAGGTAGTCCAAGGCTTCGTTCTCGAAGGCCTGTACGGCAAACTGGTCGTAGGCCGTGACAAAAACGATACGGCACAGGGCGGCGGCCTTGCGGGCCACCTCCATGCCGCTCATGCCCGGCATCTTGATATCCAGGAAGGCGATGTCGGGGCGATGCTTTTCGATCATCGCCAGGGCTTCCAGGCCGTTGCGGGCTTCGGCGCAGATCTGCAGTTCGGGCCAGGCCTGCCGCAGCAGGTTTTTCAGATGAACACACAAGCTTTTCTCATCGTCGGCCAAAACGGCTTTAAGCGGCGGCATAGGGCACCTCGATCACGGCTTTGACGCCGCGCGGCTGGTTTTCGGTGATGATCAACCGTCCCTGACGGCCGTAAAGCGCGTTGAGCCGCTCGCGGATATTGGCCAATCCCAGGCCCTGGGATGGGCCGGCGCCAATTCCCTGGCCGGTATCGGCCACGGTGATCCGCAGCAGGCCGTTCTCTTGTTCGGCGCGGATCTGGATGGCGCCGCCTTCGATGGTGGCATCCAGGCCATGGATCACTGCATTTTCCACCAGCGGTTGAATGAGCATGGGCGCAAAAGGGATCTCCTTGAGGGCTGCGTCCATCTCGATATGGACCTTGAGCCGATCGTCCATGCGGACCTTGAAGATGTTCAGATAGGCGCCGACCAGCTCCATTTCGCTGCCCAACGTGCTCCATTGGGAGCGGGTCTCGGCCAGCGACGCGCGCAGGTAGCGGGTCAGATCCCCCAGCATCTTTTTCCCCCGGTCCGCATCGGTCTCCAGCAGGCTCAGGATGTTGGACAGGGTGTTGAACAGGAAGTGGGGTTCGATCTGGGCCTGGAGCATCTTGAGCTGGGATTGCACGGCATGCTTTTCGCTGGTTAAGCGTTGGATGCGCTCCTCTTGCAGCATCTCTTGAATTTCCGAAAAGCGGGCCCGGGAAACGAAGAAATAAGCACCGACACTGCCAAACAGCAGGCTCATCACCAGGACGCGCAAACCATACGTTTTTTTATAGGTGAAGACGGGCAGTTCGATTCCGGAGAGCCAGGCGCCCATGGCGCCGCCGATGATGCCGCCGGCGATGATGGCAAGCATCAACACACCTGCCAGGCCCCAGGTGGTCTGGGGTTTGAAAAGGGCGATGCAGCCACAGCAGAGGGTGCAGATGGAAAGGCCGATGCATTGGGAAATGACCCAGTAGGCCCAGAAAGGCCCATCTGCATAGGTATAGGTCAGTAAGACGGCGATGATTGTGGAGAAGAGGGCCGTCAGTCCCAGTTCCTTCAATGTGGGGCCTTTTTTGCGCTGCCAACGATACGAGACCATGATCGTTTCATCCTTTTTGTCCATTTATCATGGGCCGCTTCGGCCGTGGGAGCAACCCAAAAAATCCGTCTCTAATAGATTATGGTCAGGCCCAGCATGATCTGGCGCTCGATGATGCTGCCGAATTCGCTGCGGGCGCCGCCATGGTCCCAGTTGCCGATGGCGAACAGCTGCAGGTGGTCGCCTATGGCCCATTCGGCGATCAGAGTGGCGCGCTGGGAGCCGTCGTCGAGGTTGCGGGTCCAGCGCACGGTGAGATCGAGCAAGTCGGCGATATCGTTCTGCGCGCCTTGGAGCATGAGATAATTGCGCCGCAGGAAGCGCAATCCCGGATCGGCCGTGGTGCCCAGGGCCTGGTAGACCAGGGGCGTCAGCGCCGTGCCCGTCCGGAGTTGAGCGGCCGCCCGGGCCACCAGGTCGAAGAAGTCTTGAGCTTCAGCATCATCATAGCCGGGGCCGTAGTACAAGTACTCCAGGGTCAGGGTTGGGCCGCTCTCCAGGGTGTAGGCCACGCCGCCCAGCACCGAGCCGATCCAGGTGTCGTCGGAGCTGTCTTTTGCGGTCATGACATACCCCAGGGGATCGTTCGTCCCTTGCGGGTAGCGGCCGGGAGGGGCGCGTTGCACGACCCCCTCGGCATAGGCCAGCACGGCGTCCGATAGGGTCCGACCGTAAAATCCGGAGAGTTGGTCGAGAGCCGCGTCCCGATAAGTAAAAATGAGGCTGCCGTAATCCGCCGACCCCGTATAGTCGGTCTTGAGGGCATAGCGCTCTTCGAAGGCCGCATTCGGGATATCCTGGCGCCCCTGATCGGTGTTGGCGATCAGGGAGACGCTCCAGGTGAGGCTCGGCACCCACACCAGCCGGGCGAAGTCCATGGCCGGGAGTTCCAATTTGGGGTTGCGCTTGCCGTTGTCTTCGAAAAACGGATTGGACAGGGAGGTGAGGGAGGCCGGACCCCACTGCAAAATTTCGCGGCCGTAGGAGGCATAGAGCCTGTCCGTGCAGCGCAGACGGACCAGCCACTGGTGGATGAAGGCTTCGCTGCGCTGGGCCTCGGATGCTTCGGGTTCCTGCTCCCAAGACTCCCAATACCATTCGGCCCTGGGCTGCAGGGCGAGCGCCAGGCGGTCTACCTCCAACCTGAAGTCCGGACGCACCTGCAGGGCCGCCGTGTGCTGCGGCAGGGCCATGATGCGATTGTCGGGATTGCGGGGCCCCTGCGCTGCTTCGGTGTGCATGCCGAAGCCGACCACGCGCAGTTGATAAGACCAACCCTGGCGGATGCGCTCGGTGAGACCTGGTTCAGGCAAGCCGGCTTGGGCCTGAACCTGCCAGACGAACGCCAGTTGCACCAGACAGAAGCATGCCCACCGTTCGATCCGCGAAGCTTTTTTCCGGATTGCTTGCATATCGCATCTCAGCGGATCACCAGGTTGAGATTGAAGACCGCTTCCGACAGCACTTGCGGTTGGGCATTGCGGTAGTTCAGGGTGGTCACGTTGCCTTTGATTACTTCATCGAAGATGGTCATTCGGGAGATGAACGGCAGGTCGCCCGAATTCGTTTGGATCCGGTTGTCATAGCGGAAGCGGGCGGTTTTGAAACGCTTGCCGGTCACGGTGAAAAACTCCGCCTTCATGCCAATCAAGCGATCCTTGCTGATCCAGTAGAGTATGCGGTCGTAAGTGGTTTTTTTATTGTTGGCCGTAAGGTCGAACAGATAGCAGGGCTGGCCGTCCAGTTCCTCTTCGCGCAAGAGCACCGCATCGTAGTCGGCGGCATAGTTGGTGGAGGCGATGTCGCCGTTGGCCGCCCCGCCCATCAGCTTCTGGCGTGGCGAAATGGGCACCGGCTTGCGCAGCCCGGGCTTGACGAACCACATGTTGCGGTCCAGCATGACCAGCATGTCGCCCTTGACCTTGGCCGGGGCCGTGAATTCGGCCAACGTGTTAAGGCCCCGGTTCTTGATCGTCAGGGTGCGCTGCTGCGTCTTTCCCTCCTCGGTGGTCTCTATATCCGCCGTCCACACGATCCCCTCCAGGTTTCCCCTGGCACGGTCGGCCTGGGCGATGATTTGTTGGGGCGAGAGGGGCGGCTCCGCTGCCCTGGATAGACCGGCGCCGAAGATAATCAATATGGCGATGCTCAGAGATGGTAGTAATTTCATGCTGGGCTCCTCATACATAAGGTGTGCATTTACTTCCGGCCGCCTCACCGGCCGTCCGCAAGGCCGGGAACGACGCTTCAGTGGCCATATGGTCATACATGCCCCAAGGCATCCACCAGCCCCAGGCGTGCGGCCCTGCGAGCCGGGAGAACCGCGGCGGCCATGGAGAGCAGGGTCAAAAAGAGCGTCAGCACCAGCATGGCTTCCGGCAGCAGGTTTACGACCAGGGGCACGGGTGTGGAAATCCCGGGGGGGATGTACGATGGGCCGGCCATACGGATGGCCGCCCAAACCACCACGTTCAGGATCGCGCCGGCCAGAGAGCCGAGCAGGCCGAGCAAGGCTCCCTCCAGGGCAAACAGCACGTTGACGCCTCGACGCTTGAGCCCCAGCACCCGTAAGGTGCCGATCTCCCGGGTGCGCTCCATGACCGACATGCTCATGGTATTGACGGTGCTCATCACCACGATGATCAGGACAATCAGGAAGATGAACATGAAGATCATGTCGAACATGCCCTTGACTTTGCCGTAGAACAGGGAGAGTTCATCCCAGCTCTTGATCTCGCAAGGCACGCCGGCCGCCGCCAGCTGCTGTTCGAACCGCAGACGGGCCGCCTGGGTGTGGCGCCAATGGTCCAGCAGCACGATCAGGCGGTCGGCCCGGTCGGTGTCGTACAACGATTGGGCATAGGCGTAGGAGAGCAGCAGGTACTTGTCGTTGGTGGCATCCGAACCGGTGTCGTAGGTGCCGGCGACATTGATATCCAGGGCGTTCATCTGCCCCTCCAAGGTGGTGCCCATGATCACGCCGTCGCTACCGGGGGAAAGATCGAGCTGGGTGGCCAGGTCCCGGGCCATGAGCACCCCGAAGGGGGTCTCGGCGTTCAAGCCCTGGCCCTGCATGGCCTGCAGTCCGGCCATGGCGCCGGTGATGGTGCGGTAATCGGCCGGTACCACCCCCTTGGCCAGGAAGATATTGGATGTCCGGCCGTTGGACACCAGGCCGGACACGTGCAACTGAGGCGTGGTCAGCAACACGTGGGGATCGGCTTCGGTCACGGCGATGATCTTTTCGATCTCGGCCGGGGTGAGCATGTGGCTTTGGGGATCGCGGTGGGCATGGGCCGTCCAGCCGGCCTTATATAGGGTCAAGTGCCCCAGGCCCTCGCCCCGGATGGCGGATTGGCGCAGGCCTTCATAGGTATTGGCGGTATAGCCCCGGAAGAGCCCCACGGCGGCGAAGCCGATGGCCACGGCCGTAAGGGTCACCAGGGAACGGCGCCGGTTCTTCAAGAGATTGCGAAGGGCGATTTTAATCCACTGCATCGGCCACCTCCGCTGGTCGCTCCTGGATGCGACCGTCCTGAAGCCGGATGCGCCGCTGGACGTGCGCGAGCAGGCGCGGGTCATGGGTGGAGAAGACGAAGGTCGTGCCCTGGCTGCGATTGATCTCGCGCATCAGGACGATGAGCTGCAGGGCCGTTTCCGAATCCAGGTTGGCCGTGGGTTCGTCGGCGATCACCAGGGCCGGATCGGCGATCAGGGCTCTGGCCACCGCCACGCGCTGCTGCTGGCCGCCCGACATCTTGTCGGGGCGGTGGCGCGCCACGGCCGACAGGCCCACCAGATCCAGGCGGGCCAGGGCCTTTTGACGGGCCTGGGACGAGGGAACCCCCTGGATCTGCAGGGGGATCATGACATTTTCCATGGCCGACAGGACCGGGATGAGGTTGTAGCGCTGGAAGATGAAACCAATGAAGCGGTTGCGCAGTTCACAGCTTTGATTGTCGCTCAGGCGCACCAGGTCGTGGCCGTCCACCCGGATCGTTCCGGTGGTGGGTCGATCCACGGCGCCCATCAGGTTCAGCAAGGTACTCTTGCCTGACCCGGACGGCCCCCAGATGCTGATGAACTCGCCTTTATCTACCGCCAGGTCCACCCGGTCCACCGCCCGGACCATGTTTTGACCCATGGCATAGGTTTTGGTCACATGGGACATCGAGATAAGCATCTTTCTTCTCCTCTTCTATTATTCTGTTCTACTGTTCGCCTTCACGGCCAATTCCTGCAGCAGCGTCGGACCGTCGCCGAACACCGGTGCGTACCAGGTGCAGAGGGCCATGGCGGTCGCGGCAATGAGGTTGCGGACAACCTTACGCAAAGTTTTCATCTGGGACCTCCTCACTAAAGGGAATGGGTTGGTGGCTTGATGTTGTCGGAGGTCTATCGCGGCGGGTGCGGGTGGGCAAAATGGATGCGACGAAATGCAGATCCGGCCGATGAACGGCCTATAGATGGCGTGGGCAGCGGCTGGCGCCCGCTGCTTTTTCTCTTGTCAAGTTCATTGATTTAGATGATCTTAACCCCAATTTCAGGTCTCAAAAATGAGGAGAACGTCGATCTTTACGTGATTATTGCTAAAGTCATAAAGCAATCCGTCGAAAACAGAAGTTGGATCTCTTTTCAATTGCCTCAACAGGGAGTGGGAGTTGCTTTTGATTGCTTTGGACCAGTTGAAGGACGGTGCGGTACTAGGCGAAGATGTCCGGGATACTAGCGGTCGCCTGCTTTTGACAAAGGGACAGCCCATCGATGCCGGTCAAATCCGGCTCTTGAAAATTTGGGGGGTGCCCGAGGTTCAAATTCAGGAACCCAGCCAGGCCGTCGCATCCGAAAAAGTCGATATGGATGAGCACAATCGACTCAAGGTGGAGCGTTCCCTCCAAACCATCTTCCAGCATATCGATACCGCCCATCCGGCCATCCACCTCCTTCATAAGGCGGCGCTCGAGTACCGCATCCTGAAGGACCATTGCATCGATTTCGGTCCCCAGCGGCCGCTTCCGGAAGATTTCAAGCTGGACCTTTACAACGGGTTGAAAACCCAAATCCAGTTTTCCGAGGTTCATTTGCCGGAATCCCCGGAGATCATCTCCGAATTCAACAGAATCGTCGATGACCCGATGTCCTCGGCCAACGACATCTCCGCCGTGGTCAGTCGCAGTCCCAGCCTGGCCGCGCTTTTGCTGAAAATCGCCAATTCGGCCGCTTATGGATGCGCGTCGAAAATTGACACCCTTTCCCGTGCGGTCACCCTGCTTGGCACACGAGAGGTGGGCGTGCTGGCAATGGTGATTAGCAGCGTGCAATTTTTCCGCGATCTTCCCAATGACCTGATCGATATGTCCACTTTTTTAAGGCACAGCCTTTCGTGCGGACTCCTGTCCAGGATCCTTGGCGCCCAGGCCAAGATGCCGCATACCGAGCGCCTGTTTCTTGCCGGTCTGCTGCACGACATCGGCCGCTTGGTTTGGTATCGGTATTTTCCGGAACAGGCCAAACTGGTATTAAATATGGCCAAGAACACGGGGCTTTCCGTTTACGAAATCGAAAAAGAGTGCATGGGCATCAGCCACACCCAAATCGCCGGCTGTTTGCTCCATAAATGGAAATTCCCCGATGCCTTGATCAATGCCATCATCTATCATCACAGGCCTTTGCGCAGCCCGGAGGCGGCGGAACCCAGCATCGTGCACATCGCGGACATTGCCGTCAACGCACTGGGATTGGGCCATAGCGGCGGGCACATCATTCCGCATTTCGATCCAAGGGGTTGGCAGCAGTTGGGGATCACACCGGGGGCCCTGAAGACCGCCCTCGAACAGACGGTCCAGCAGGTGGACATCATGACGGAGCTGTTTGCGGGGTTTTAGAATGGCTGGCGCCAAGGTGGTATTGCAAGCAGATGGGACACTTGAGCCGCTTCGGACCGTAGAGGCGAAAAACCGCTTCATTCTCAATATGATGGAGCAGGTGTTGTCTTTTGGTGATTTCCAAAAGCAAGTCGATCACTCCCTCGAACCCCGCGATTTTGTCCAACTGGCGGTCGAGCGGATCAATGACATCATCAAATTCGATATCAGCGCCATGTATTTAGTGGACCAGCAAAGCGCCGAGCTCGAACACGTTTGCTGTTTTCCCGGGGAACTTCAAGACGCGCTGGAAGCCCAATTCGAAGCCCTGATCCAGGATGGCTACGTGGCTTGGGCCCTCAGGGAAAAACGCGGTATCATGGTTTATTCGGCGGACAAGCGCAACTGTGTGCTGCTGCATGTCATGGCGACCTATGCCCGCATCAGAGGTCTGTTCATCGGTCTTTTTCCCGTTAATTCAAACCGTTTGCCAGACGGATCGCTGCAGGCCCTTTCGCTGGTTTTGCGCAATGCCGCCAATGCCTTGGAGAGCATCGAGTATTTGGGTATGTTTCAACGCCAGAACGCCGATCTGCAACTAAAAGTGGATCAGAAAGTCGAGGAACTGCGCCAGCGCGACCAGCAATTGCTCAATGCCCGAAAAATGGATGCCATTGTAACCTTGGCCGGCGGCGTTGCCCACCAATACAACAACGCGCTGGCGGTCTTGGTCGGAAATATGGATTTAATGCGATTTGAAATCGCCCAGGGCAAAGACCTCAACAAGTCTTTTGAGCGTATTGAAGCCGTCTCCCAAAAGATGCACGATCTTACTTATAAACTGTTGGCATATGCGCGCGGCGGCAAATACAAACCGGAAAAGGTCTTGATCGAAAAGATTATTGAAAAGGCCCTGATTGGGGTTGGCAAATCAGCTGGGAATCCCTTCGAACTGGAATTGGCGCTGCCCGCCGATACATATTGCGTACTGGTTGACATGACCCAAATGCAGTTGGCGCTCGAGGCGATTTTGACCAATGCCATGGAGGCCATCGAGAGTGGCGGTCGCATCGTTATCGGTGCGGAAAAAATATCCGTGCATGAATCGACGCCCGCCTCCCAGATGGAACTGATACCCGGTGATTACGTCGTTTTACAGATTACAGACAATGGCAAGGGGATGGATGAAAGCACCCGGCAGTGTATCTTCGATCCCTATTTCACCACCAAGTTCACGGGGCGGGGCTTGAGCATGGCGGCCACCTACGGCATCATTAAAAACCACCGGGGTGAGATCGCCGTTGAAAGCGAATTGGGCCAAGGCACGACCGTGAAGGTTTACTTGCCCTTGGCCAACGAATTGACGCAACTCAATAATTGACCGCCGCCAACTTCCCGGCTCATAAACCCTGCAGCACCTTTTTCACCAGGTTACCGTCCACCGCGGCGCCAAAATGGGCCATGATGGGTTTCATGGCCTGCATCTTGTTGGTGAACTTGGAGAAGTCGATGTTGGCCTTGATCCAGGCGGCGACGTCCGCCTCGCTGGCCATCTTTGGCAGGTAGCCTTCGGCCACTTCGATGAAACGATCGGTTTCACCTCCGCCGGTCCGGGAAAGTACTTCTTTTTCGGATTTGACCAGTTTTTTGATGATCTGCACGACCTCGGCGTCGGGGACCTCTTTCTGGGCCTGGCGCCCGAACTCTCCCATGATGACCCGCAGAATGCTTTTCTTCTCTTCATCCTTGGCCTTCATGGCCGCCGCCAAGTCTCTCTTGATTTGATCCTGTAAGCCCATGGTTTCATCCTTCCTATGGTTGCAATGTCATCTTTTAGTGGACGGTGAGCCGATATTTTTCAGGAGCGATAGCGTTTGTCAAGCGCCAAGGTTTGACAAACGCTTCAAAATTAAAGATATATGCGAATATTCAGCAATGCCCCATGCCGACACCAAAGGACCCTGCCATGCGTGTGCTGCTCATCGAAGACGATACCAAGATCGCCTCGTTCGTGATCAAGGGGCTGCAGGCCGCCGGATTTGCCGTGGACCACGCCGCCGACGGCGACAGCGGGCTGGATCTGGCCCTGGGCGAACCCTACGAAGTGCTCATCGTGGATCTGATGCTGCCCAAACGGGATGGGCTTTCGGTCATCCGGGCCCTGCGGCGCGAAAAAATCACCACGCCGGTGATCATCCTCAGCGCCAAGGATTCGGTGGACGACCGGGTGCGGGGCTTGGAGACCGGCAGCGATGACTACCTGTCCAAGCCGTTCGCTTTCGCCGAGTTGCTGGCCCGGGTCCAGGCCCTGATCCGGCGGGCCAGCGGGGCCACCGAGGCCACGCGCCTGACGGTCGGCAACCTGAGCCTCGATCTGGTCACCCGGGAGGTGACCCGCGACGGGCGGCGCATCGATTTGCAGCCCCTGGAGTATTCCCTGCTGGCCTACCTGATGCGCAACACCGGCAAGGTGATCTCCAAGACCATGATCATGGAGCATGTGTGGCACTACAATTTCGATCCCCAGACCAACGTGGTCGAAGCCCGCGTCTGCCGCCTGCGGGACAAGATCGACAAGGGGTTTGCCGCCAAGCTGCTGCACACGGTGCGAGGGGTCGGCTATGTTCTTCGACAGGACGCGTAATCGTTTTTACAACCTGATTCACGGCCAGGTTCACAGCCTGGCGTTCCGTCTGACCCTCTGGTATGCCCTGGTCTTCGTGCTGCTGGCGCTGACGGCCTTTTCCCTGTTTTATCTGTTGATCGTGAGGGTCATCGATGCGCGTACCGACGCCGACTTGCTGACCAATGCCAACCGCCTCGGTCAGATTTACAACCTGGAGGGCAGCGAGATGTTGCAGCGCGCGGCCCTGCTGCAGGTTCAATCGGTGGGTGAGCACAAGATGTTCTTCCGCTTGTTCTATGCCACCGGTATCTTCTACTCCTCTTCTAACATGGCCTTCTGGAAGAATATCGGCACCGACCGCCGCGCCGTGGACGAGTTGCTGACCCGGGGCCGCACCTACAGCTACGCCACCCAGGCGATCCCGGAGCGACCCTTTAAAGCCCGGGTCATCTACCGGCGCATCGGACAATCCATCATGCTGCAGATGGGGTACTCCCTGGAGGCGGAAACGCGCCTGCTGCAAAGCTTCCGGCGCATCTTCACGATCACCATGGTGGTACTGCTGGGGCTGGCCGTGGTGGTGGGCGGGTTCATGGCGCGGCGGGCCCTGGCGGGGGTTGCCTTGGTGACCCGCACGGCCCGGCAAATCTCCGAGGACGATCTGGAAACCCGCGTGCCGGTGTTCCACCAGCATAACGAGATCGATCAACTGGCGGTCACTTTCAACCAGATGCTGGACCGCATTCAGCACCTGGTGGTGGGCATCCGCCAGATGAACGACAATATCGCCCACGACCTGCGCAGCCCCATCACGCGCATCCGCGGCCTGGCCGAAGTGACCCTGGGCGGTGCCGACCTGGCCGAATACCAGCACATGGCGGCCAGCACCATCGAGGAGTCCGACCGTTTGCTGCACATGATCAACACCATGCTCACCATAGCCAGGACCGAAGCGGGCATCGATCCCAAAAGCTTTCAGCGGGTGGATCTGTCGGCGTTGGCCCAGGAGGCCGGTCTTCTTTTTCAACCCTTGGCCGAAGACAGAGGGATTGTCCTGCACATCAAGGCCCAGGAGGTCTGCCCGGTCCGCGGCAATGCTTCCATGTTACAGCGCTTACTGGGAAATTTGATCGATAATGCCATCAAATATACGGACCCGGGCGGGCAGGTGCGGGTCGGGGTGACCGGTGAGGCGGACAGTGCCCTGTTGACGGTTGAAGATACCGGTGCGGGCATCGCTCCCGAAGATCATCCACGCGTGTTCGAGCGCTTTTTTCGCGGCGACCAGAGCCGCTCCCAAAATGGCACCGGTCTGGGGCTCAGCCTGGCCCAAGTGATCGTCCGGGCGCATGGCGGAACGATCACCTTAACCAGCCAACCCGGCCAGGGAAGTCTCTTTACGGTGCGCCTGCCCATGGATGCGGACGTGGCGCGCTAGTGTCCATCCAGGAATGACAATCTTTGCCGATGGGCCTCTTGTGCATCGGCAACATGACCAAATGGTAATCTTTGGATCATTTCGCCGTCATGATTTTGTATTATGGTTGCGCTAAACCCAAGCGTGATGCCCGCTCGAAAAAGGAGGAGATGCATGCCTAAGTTCAAATTGTTCCTTTTGATCCTGTTTTTGGTAGCAGCCCCGGCAGCCTTGCCGGGTTTCGGTTCGGTTCAGGCCCAGAGTGAAGCGGTGCCCATGGTGCCGGCCAATTTTTCGGAATTGGCCGAGATCGCCCGCCCCGGGGTGGTCAACATCCGCACCGAGCGGACCACGAAAGGCGGCGGCCGCGTATACCGGCACTTCTTCGGCGACCCCTTTGGCGGCGGTCAGCGCAATCCCTTCGAGGATTTTTTCGGACCGTTCGGCGAACAACCCCAGCGCGAGCAAAAGCAGCAGAGCCTGGGATCGGGCTTTATCATCGACAAAGAAGGCTTCATCGTCACCAACAACCACGTCATCGATGAAGCCGATGAAATCAAGGTCCGTTTGTCCGACGAGAAAGAGTACAATGCCAAGGTGGTTGGCCGCGACCCCAAAACCGATCTGGCCCTGATCAAGATCGAGGGGGTCAAGAACCTGCAGCCCCTGCCGTTGGGCGATTCGGACAAACTCAAGGTCGGCACCTGGGTGGTGGCCATCGGCAGTCCCTTCGGCTTGGAACAGACGGTCACCGCCGGTATCGTCAGCGCCAAAAAGAGAGTGATCGGCGCCGGCCCTTATGATGATTTTATCCAGACCGACGCCTCCATCAACCCGGGCAACAGCGGCGGCCCGCTGCTCGATCTGCAAGGTCGGGTGGTGGGCATCAACACCGCCATCGTGGCCAGCGGGCAGGGGATCGGCTTCGCCATTCCCATCGATATGGCCAAGACCATCGTGGCCCAGCTCAAAGACAAAGGCGAAGTGACCCGCGGCTGGCTGGGGGTCGGCATCCAGGATCTCACCCCCGAACTGGCCGAATATTATGGACTGCAAGCGCGCAAAGGCGTCGTGGTGACCCAGGTGTTCGACGGCGATCCGGCGGCCAAGGCAGGGGTACAGAAAAATGATGTCATCATCGCCCTGGACGGCCAGCCGGTATCCACGGGACGCGAATTGTCGGCGATCGTGGCCAACCGGGCCGTGGGAGACAAGACCAAGATTACCCTGCTGCGGGGCGGCAAGGAGATGACCGTCACCGCCACCGTGGCCAAACGGGAAGACGAAAAATTGAGCGCCGGGGTGCAACAGAAAGAGAGCGATGCCCTGGGGTTGCAAGTGTCCGAGCTTTCGGCCGAACGGGCCCAGCAGTTTGGTCTGGATAAAGACGAAAAAGGGGTGTTGGTGGTGGATGTCGAAAACGGCAGCCGCGCAGACAAGGCCGGCATCCGCGTGGGCGATCTGGTCAAGGGGATCAACCGCAAGAAGGTTGAAAACTTTAAGGACTATGAAGGCTTAATGGCTAAGGCCGACAAGAAGGAGCCGCTGCATATGCTAATCATGCGCCGCAACGAGGGTTTGAAGGCGGTTAAAATCCTGCCTTAATCACAGTTCCTTTCCCTCCCCCGCAAAAGCAGGGACCCGCCCCCTGCGTGCGTTGGGCCGGTGGCCACAACCGCCACCGGCCCATTTTCTTTTAAAATCTTGACAGGAAGGGTTTTGCCTCCTAAATTAGCCCTAAATTTTCCAGCTCCCAGAAGCTGAAGCTATGGAGATAAAAGGCCATGCCGGTTTACGAGTTCAAATGCCAATGCGGTCACGTTTTCGAAGAACTGGTTCCCATGGGAACCGAAACCCATCAATGCCCTCACTGCAACAAGAAACAGGCCAAAAAGATTATGAGCGCCTGCACCTTTGAGCTCAAAGGCGGCGGCTGGTATGCCGACGGATACGCGTCTAAGAAATAACGCCACGCCCATCTCATTTCGTCGCCGATCCTCCTGCCGAGGTCCCGGATTCGAGTGCACCGGCCAAAGCAGGCCGATGCAAGGTGCCGGACCTGCCGTTCAAGGCGTGTTTTAATCGATGCCACTGCTGAGCGTTTCGCGATAACCCTTGTTATAGGAGTTAGCATGCAACGTACCCCGGTCGCCCTGGATATCGGCGAATTGAATGCCTTTGCGCTGCAAGCCATCCAGAAAATGGGCCAGGAGGCCTTGAAATTTTACGGTAAAGGCCAGGCGGGTCAGCCCTTCGACCAGAACCTGGTCACCCAGGCCGAACTGCATCTCAACGATGCCTTCCAACATCATCTCGCCGCGCGTTTCCCCGATCACCACCTCTATGGCCGTGAGCCTTTAGGCGAAGGATACAGTCACGAAGGCAATCGATTCCTGTGGGTGTTCGACCCGCTGGACGGCGTCGATAACTTCCAAACCGGCATCCCCATCTGGGGAATGTCCCTGGCCCTGTACGAGAACCACTGGCCGGTGCTGGGGATTTTTTTCATGCCGGCCACCCAGGATCTATTCCGGGCGACCGCCGGCGAGCCGGCCTATTGGAACGACCGGCCGATCCGCATCGCCGACCGCGGCGATCTTTCCCAGGAAAGTGTCATTCTCACCTTCTCGCGCTTCAATCAAAACTATCGTTGCCGTTTTACCGGTAAAATCAGAGCCATGGGCAGCACTGGGGTCCACTTATGCTATGTGGCCATGGGACGGGCCGACGCGGCCGTCGTGGCCAATGAATATTTCAAGGATCTGGCAGCGGTGCGGGTGATCGTGGAGTCAGCGGGCGCTAAATTGTTCAAGCTGGATGGGTCTGCATTTTTGCTAGGCGATTATCTGGATGGGCAAAAGATCGATGAACCGGTGATAATTTCCAGCCCGGCCAATGCCGATGCGGTTTTTGGGGGGCTGGAAAAGTGGTAATTTCAGGCTGAAGTTAAAGCGAGACCCTCTCAGGATTCTTTGGTCTTTTTGGCGCTTCGGTCGCTGCGATCTTCCCGCTTGTAAAAGTAGGCGCAGACGGCCAGCACGCAGCTAAAGATCATGCAAAAGAGCCAAATCTCGTCCGATGTCCGGCGTTCCAGCAGGTAAAAGACCCAGGCAAGCAATATCAGCAGTTTGGGGTTCATCGTCTCGCTTCCGCTCCAGGCTTAACGGGTGTTCATTGCGCGCTCGAGTTTCATATCGGCCGTTTTGAGAGAACCTTAACGCTGATCGTCGGATTTGTATTCCTGCCGAATGGCAGGATAGGCTTTGAAAACAAGCAGAAAAAACTTGAAGGCAGCCGTCTCCAGGTAGGCATAAAAGGGGGCGGCCAGCGCGATGGCCAGGAGCATGCGCAAGCTGCCTGGGGTGATTCCAGCCAGGATGAAGCCGGTCGTGAGGCCGATGAAAAGCAGTTCCAAACCCATCCAGGCCAGGTAGAACAGCCAGGCGCGCCAGGCCACTTGCCATTCGCTCACCGTCTTGAACAGCAACCCGAGTTTTTCCAGGGGGCTGCCGGCGGCATTGACCGCCAGTTTGCTTGCAAACGAGAAACCCGCCCATATCCAGGGCAGCGTAACGCCCAGGGCGATTCCCAGGCCCCATAACCACCCGCCGCCGGGATGGCGCTGCCACCCAAAGCGGCAGATATAAAAGCAAGCCGCCCACCACCCGCCGATGGCCGCGCACCAGGCCAGCAGCGCTAGAAGATACCATGTCGGCGCTCTCCAACCGAGAGCGCCCAGGGAGCCGATGATCGCGAAACGCCCGCGCTCGTTCCGGTGCATGCGCCGCAGATCGCTGGCGGGCCACAGCCAGAGCAGCCTTTGGAGCAGGAACAGGCCGGCCACGGCCAGCACCAGGTGTTCAGCCCCCATCTGCTTCCATATCATTGCGGGAAACTTGAAAAGCATGCGGGCGGAAATCTCCGGCTCCAGCCGCCAGAAGGGCGGTAGCCGGAGGTTCAAATGATAGGCCCCTTTGATGAGCTTGATGAGGCGATCGGCGCTGCATAAAAAGAGCATCAGCAACAAGAACGATTTGCAGTTGAGAAGATCTGCCAGCGGTTGGACCGTAATGTACTTTAGCCGCCCTTGAATTGGAACGCTCATACGCGTCTATGCTTCCTTGAACCCCCAGTAGGGAAAGTCCAATTCATATTGGGCCACGGAGCCGGGGGAAGCCTCCCGGCTGGCCACCATCCACAAGATGCTTTTGCGCGGTTGGGCCTCGGCAGGCGCCATGGGGTCCCAATCGGGCATGAGCACCAGGGCGTTGTCGGCGCTGTACTCGATATCCCCCGACTCCTTGAAGGAACTGAGGTCCGGCTTTTCGCCATAACCGCCGCCCTTGCCGCGGCTCAGCTCGCTGATCACCAGAAAACAGGCGCTGTGCTCGTCGCGGATCGATTCCAGTTGGCGCAACCAGGAGTCGATGCCCGTGCGCCGCTCGCTCAAATCCTTGAAGGGAAGCTTGTGCAGACTGTCCACCACGATGAGCAGATCATCCTTGCGCGTCTCGTGGCGAATGAAGTCGATGTGGCGACGCATGGTGTCCGGCGTCAAAGCGCGGTCGTTGACCACCCGGAAATAGGTGAGCAGCGACTGGAATTCGGTCAGGGCCTGGTCGAGAATTTTATTCTCTTCGGGGTTGAGCCGGTCGGCGCGGATCTGCTTTTCGGCCAGATGGCTCAGGCGTACCAGGGTGCGCATGTAGATCTTCTGGCGGCCGTTTTCGAAATCGTAGTAGATCACCGGCACCTGCCGGCGGGCCACTTCCGACGCGATTTGGATGAAGAAACACGATTTGCCGGCTTTGGGCGGCCCGCCCATGATGTTGATGCCCCGCAGGCCATCCAGGTGACGGTCCATCTTCTCGAAGCCGGTGGCCAATCCCGGCATCTCTTTGCCCTTCTCCTTATCGAGCTGCGTGACGAACCGGTCGTGCTCTTTTTCGGGAGCGCTGAAGGGCGAAAAGGCCTTGGAGAGCCGGATCATCTGTTGAAGCGCTTTGGGGGTCTCCACCGCCGGGTCCGCCGCCAGCTGGGGCAGGTCTTCACCCCGTTTGAGATGGGACGGCCAGGAGAGGATACGGGCCTTGAAACCGACCACCACGGCAAACTCCCGGGCGGCCAGGCGGGCTTCGGGCGAGTTGGGCACGAGCAGGAAAAGGTGCTCGATCCGGGAGAGCCGCTCGGGTCGCAGGTTGACGATCTGGTCCACCGCGGGCACGGCAATCGCGGGATAGCCCAATTCCTTGAGAATCAAGGCATTGAGTTCACTGGTGGTGATGAACAGCGCCCCGCTGTCGCAGCGGCCGATCTCCCGGGCATTGAAGATCGCCGCTTCCCCGGTGAAGAACGTCTCGTCGCCATGCCAGAACTGATCCTGCTCCCTGCTCGGCAGCACGCAATGGGCCGCGTAGGCGAAGCCGCTCTCCTGGAAATAGGGATAGATCAGGTAGCGGCCGTTGAACCCCACACGCATCTGTTTGAGCGTGGCCTCCGAAATCCCATACTGGCCAAAATAGCCGTATTGCTCGGTGCTCATCAGGGCGGCGAACTTGTCCAATTCGAGGCCCAGATGGCGGGAGGGATAGTTTTGATTCAGGGCGTACGCATCGGTATCCGGATCGAAGCCCGGCACTTTGTCCCCTGCAATGTCCATCAGCCGGGCAAAGTGCGTGTGAAACCCGCCCGGCACGCAATCGTTCAGGCACCGGAAATGGCCGCGAAAGTAGCTGTCGGGGTTGAGCAGCACAACCAACCGGCCCGGCTTCTCTTTCTTCTGGCGACTGCAAAAGGGGCAGGGGGCGACCAGATGCGAGCCCTTCCAGCCGGCTTCGGGCAAGTTGGCCTCGTAGAAGGCCTTGATCTGTTCGAAGGGGATCATGATGCCGGGTCCTTTTTTCATCCGGTTGGGACAGTATTGCGTTTTTAACGCACCTCACAAGCCGCATGTTGGGTGTCGTTTGGCGTGGAAAGCATTATAGGCCGAGGCCCGCTGAATGTAAACAAAGCATGCGAAACCACAACGAAAGCGCTTGACGTTGAAAATCGATTTGTTACTTTTTGGTCATTCTGAAAGAAGTAATAACCGACTGACGTTTTCAGCCTTCGATTCGCGATTGGGCGGGTGCTTGCAATCCTGGCTTTGCGCCGTGAAGCCATCTGCGGGAGCATTGAAATGGCCAAGAGTTACTTTGCGATCCTCGGAGTGACCGCCGGTGCCTCTTCCGATGAAATCAAATCGGCCTATCGTCGTCTGGCCAAGGCCCTTCATCCGGATCGCCAGGAGGGTGACAGCGCCGCTTTCAGGGAGATTCAAGAGGCGTATGCGGTGTTGGGCGACGACCGCCGGCGCGATGAATACAGGCGCACACTGGAAAAACCGGCCGTGCGCAGACCTGCGGGCCGGAGCGTTTCGCCGCCGCCCGAACCCTTGATTCCGAGACCCGTCCGTTCCTTCCGGACATCCACGCCCGGCTTCGATGCGCTCTTCGAGTGGTCGGGGGATGGCTTTGCCGGCCTGGATCGCCCCAGGTCCGGGCGGATCCAGCACCTGACCCTGGAAGTTACCTTGACCCGGCGACAAGCCCTGGCCGGCGGCATGGCCAGGGTTATGGTCCCGGCCCAGGCCGCCTGCCCCGCTTGCCGCGGTTATGGCCGTATTGGCTTTTACGAGTGTGCCCGTTGTTCGGGAGAAGGCGCGATTGCCGGTGAAGTACCGGTCTCCATCGCCTTCCCCCCGGGCCTTGCCAGCGATCATGCCGTGGCGATTCCCCTGGAGCGTTTCGGCATTCGGAACTTGCGCGTGACAGTGCTGTTCAGGCCCATGGACAATGATTGACCGCCTTTTAGGGATGCTGCCGGCGGTCGGTTCTTACTCCACCTGCTGGATACCTTCTAGAATCCAGAAATCCTCCGGCTTGCGGGCGTCGCGGCTGAAGTGCCACATCTCGCGGACCTGTTTGGCCGTCCGGTCGCCGTCTTCGCGCAGCATGGTGTCGTAAATCACCGAGGCCACGATCTGATTGTCGATGGTGCGCACCTCGACGATGCGGCAGTTGACCAACAATACTTCGGTCTTGCCGGGATGGGGGTCTTCCTGGGCCTGGTTCTGTATTTCGGCAAACACTTCGGGTGACGTAAACTGGCGGATGTCGTCGAGATCGCGCTTGTCCCAGGAGGCCTGCAGCCGGTTGAAGATCGCCGTGGCCCCCTTCTGGAACTCCTCGGCGTCGAATCCGGACGGCAGGGCGAGCGGCGCTGCGGTCTGCTCACCCTCCGGGGTAAATCCCGACTGGCCCCAGCCTTGTCCGGAGCCGCTGTACAGGGATGCCGGCGCGGAAGGTTGCATAGCGGCTTGCCGGGAGCGCAGAAAACGCATCAGCAGAAACAGCCCGCCGCCGATCAACAGCAGATCCATCAATCCCGGGCCGCCTGACCCATGGCCGCCCCCAAAGAGCAGCGAACCGAGCAGGCCGCCCATGAGAAAGCCGCCCAACATGCCGCCCCAGCGGCTCGTGGGCGCCGCCATGCCCGGTTGTGCGCCCGGCGCGGGCTTGGCCTGGGTGGTCGAGGGGTTCTGGGCCGGCGCCGGGGCGCTGCGTTGATAGGTAGGCCGACTTCCAAACGAGCGGCTGCGGCCGAAGCGGGCTGCCTGGGCCGTATCGTACCAGAGGTAGATCAGGGCGGTGGCGAAACATAGAATCATCAGGATCGAAAGCGGTGCGGTTTTTTTCATGGTTGTCTCCCCCTAATAAAAAGACCTTTGCCCGCGTCTTTCAAGGCGGGTAAAGGTCTGGCAATTAGCGACGCGAGTCGCGATCCCGCCTCCGGATGACTTGGGTCATCGTACTGTCGAAGCGCGGGCCGGTCGATAATCGGCCGGATGCTACTCCCCTTTAGTGCCGCGATCCTATTGAAAGCAGTCGAAAGTGTCAACTCTAATCGCCGCCATTGGCCACGATTGGCAATCCTCGTTGCCCCTTCACACCAATGGCAATCTATACTATAAATCCCAATGCATTTCAGCTGCCAACCAGTGGGGGAGAAGCATTATGGAGCGCGAGAAATCCAGGCCGGACGTTTCGATGTGATCTCTGATCAATGCCGAAAACGGAGCGGCAACGGCCACCACGGACTTGAGTACCAACGGCCGGTCATGGGCCGGTTCAGGATCGTGGGCCGCCTGGCATAATCGCGGATGCGAACGGACAAGATGGGTGCGGCACACGACGGGCCTTACGGGGTAGGCGCTGCAAGCGCCATCCACCAGCAAGGGGCAGCGATGAATGTAGTTTGCAAGACCGGTCCCCTTGTCCGTCGGATATCGGCCCGGCCTCGAATTGTCCCAGGCATGCCACTGTTGTGTTCGCATCCGAAGAGCGTGGACCTGGTCGGCGGACATGTCCCGCTTGACATACTGCGCCAGGGCATGGGCCTCGGCAACATTGGTCAGGATATAACACCGGCAACAGTGCCAGCAGCCCCGTTTGCAACTGGGCGTGATGCCATCTTCGCTCCGCAGCCGATCCACTTCACTAGAAGCCGCCGCATCCACGGAGGCATAGACGCCAGTGACGAACTTCTCCGTCGGCGTAATAGGGATAGCGGCTCCCAATGGCTGGGCAGCCTGATGGAAATACTCATTCGTCATCGAAGGCAATCTTTGTGTTATGCAGAAAAGCGTTGTTCCGCATTCAGTCGATTTGCGGCGTTTATTGGCGCCGATGATCATTTGCTGAAGACAAGCTATCATGGCATCCGTTTGGATGCCAGCTTTAAGGGGCTTTGGCCTGCCGTGCGTGTTGACTTCCCCAGGGAACGCCGCTAAACAAGGTTTTGCGTCCCGCCGATGTAACGCAGTGAACTTACGACCAAACATCTTCCGCCCGGGAGGCGTAAATGCAGCATCAAGGCATGAATCGATGGGTTTTAATTGCGCTGGTGGTTCTGATCTCAGGCATCTTTCTCGTGATGGTCCGTGGTTTCCTTATGGCGCTCTTGCTGGCCGGAATTTTTTCGGCCATGGCCCAACCCGTTTTTCGCAGGATCGAACGCCTGCTGGGCAACCGTCCCCGGGCCGCCTCCGCGGTGATCTTGCTGCTCTTCTTTCTGGTGGTGCTGCTGCCGCTCTCCGGATTGGTGGGCATCATCACGGCCCAGGCCCTGAAGGTGGGCCAATCCGTGACCCCCTGGGTCCAGCGCCAGATCGAAGAGCCGGCCGCTGTTTCGCAATACCTGCAGAAGCTCCCCTATTATGAGGAACTGCTCCCCTACCGCGATCAGATCATTCGCAAGGCGGGCGAGCTGGCCAGCCGGGTCAGTCTTTTCCTCGTAGATGGGCTTTCCGCGGGCGCCAAAGGCACCGTCCAATTCCTTTTCATGTTCTTCGTATTTCTCTACAGCAGTTTTTTCTTCCTGGTGGATGGCCGGCTGCTGCTGGACCGCATGCTCTACTACCTGCCGTTGCAGGATTCCGACGAACAGCGCCTGTTGGAGCGCTTTACTTCGGTCACCCGGGCGACCCTCAAAGGCACGGCGGTGATCGGCATGTTGCAAGGCACCCTGGCCGGTTTGGCTTTTGCCGTGGTGGGTATCGATGCCGCGGTCTTCTGGGGCACCGTGATGACCGCCTTGTCCATCATCCCGGCCTTGGGATCGGCCCTGGTGTGGGCCCCCGCAGCCATTATCCTCGCCATATCCGGCAGCTACCTCAAGGCCATCGGGCTGGCCCTTTTTTGCGGATTGGTGGTGGGCAGCCTCGATAATGTGTTGCGTCCCCGGCTGGTCGGTCAAGACACGCAGATGCACGATCTGATGATTTTTTTTGGCACCCTGGGCGGCATCGCCATGTTCGGGTTGATCGGTTTTGTGATTGGCCCCATCATCGCCGCCCTCTTCGTGACCATCTGGGAGATCTACGGCGAGGTGTTCCGCGATTATCTGCCGGCGGTGGGTGGCCATTCGGCACCGGTGAGGCGCAAGAAGCCGAAGAAAACATCATAACTTTTGTTCACTCGCCGGCGCATCCGGCAACCGGTTTGTCTGCGTCCCACGCCCCCTTTATAATACCCGCACGCGCGTCACGGTGAGTGTGGCTGCGCCCCAGTTTTGCTCCACCAGACCGTGGAGCAGGTAGGGCCGGCCATGGTCCAGCAGGTGGCAGAAGCGCTCGTAGGCCTGGGGAAAGAAGGTTGTCTCCAGGATGCCGGTGTCGTCTTCGAAGGTGATGAACTCCATGGGGTCGTTCTGCTTGGTGTGCACCACCTTGCCGGTGATCAACCAACCGGCGAAGGCCACGCGGCGACCCACCCGGCGCACCACTTCGACGGCCGGCAGGGCGCCGGCCCGGCGGGCCGCATCCCGAAATAGCGTCATGGGGTGGCGGTCGCATAAAAATCCCAGCATTTTGAATTCACGGCGCAAGCGCTCATGCGGATCGTCGGGCGGCAGGGGCGGCGGGGCGATGGCCGGCGGCTCGTCGAACAGCGGCAACGTGTCGCGCGCCGATTTGGGGCCGATCTGGCACTGGGCCAGCGTCCAGAGCAGCTGGGCCCGGGCGCACGGGGGCGCCAGACGGTCCAGGGCGCCGCACAGAATCAGGGCGCGGGCTTCGCTCTCGTCGGGGCGTACGCGCCGGAAAAAGTCGCCAGCATCCCGGAAAGGTTGTTTGCGGCGTTCGTCCACGATGCGTTGCATGCAGGCGGCGGACAAGCCTTTGACGGTCATCAGGCCCACGCGCATCCGGCCCTCCCGGCCGTTCCAGCGGATCTGGCTGCAGTGCACATCGGGCGGTTCGATGGCGACCCCCAGACGCCGGGCTTCGGACACATAGGCAAACGTGTTGTAAAAGCCGCCCTGGTTGCTGATCACGGCGGCCATGAACTCGGCCGGAAAGTGCGCCTTGAGATAGGCGGCCTGGAACGAGACCCGGGCGTAAGAGGCGCTGTGGGGTTTGCAGAACGAGTAGCCCGAAAAGCTCATCATCATGGCCCACACGGCCTCGATCTGGGCGGGCGTCACGCCCCTTTCGGCCGCCCCCTGGGCAAAGCGCTGGTAGTAATCCTGCAGCTTATGTTCCCGGTCTTTCTGGGCCATCACTTTGCGCAGGCCGTCGGCCGCGGCGTCGTCGAAACCGGCCAGGGCCATGGCGGCGCGGGAGACATCTTCCTGGTAGACCATGATGCCGAAGGTTTCGTCGAGCACGTCGGCCAGCAGGGGGTGGATGGGGTCCCAGGCACCGCCGTGCAGCCGCCGGATGTACTCCTGGATGAAGTCGTTGGCCGCCGGCCGGATGATGCTCGAATGGATCACCAGGTGTTCGAAATCGCCCATCCCGGCCTTTTGCTGGAGCAGCCGCGTGGCCGGACTCTCGATGTAAAAACAGCCCATGGTCCGGCCCTGGGCCAGGAAATCCTGGGTGACCGGATCGTCTTCCGGCTCCCAGGCGCGTTCGTCGAAACTCACACCGTTGGCGTGCACGTTATTAATAGCGTCGCGGATGACGGCCAGGCTGCGATTGCCCAATAGATCGATTTTTACCAGACCCGCGGTTTCGGCCCCGTCCTTTTCCCATTGCAGGATGGGCACGCCTTTGACCGAACGTTGGATGGGCACATACTCGTGAATTGGCCGGGGGGTGATCACCACGCCCCCGGGATGGACCGAAAGATAGCGGGGCGTGCCGAGCAGTTGGCGCGCCAGGGTCAGGATTTCCGGCCAGGGGGCATCCAATTCCAATTGCCGGGTTTCGGGGAGGCGCTTGAGGTCGGCCAGCATATCGGCTTTTTCCTGGCGGTGCCAGAACCAGGGCAGGCGCCCGGTCACTCGGCCGATTTCGGCCTCGGTCAAACCGAACACTTTGGCGGTCTCGCGCACGGCCATGCGCGGCTGAAACAAGATGTGACTAGAAACCATGGCGGCGCGGTCGCCGTATTGGTCCAGCACGCTTTGAATCAGGGCGTCGCGCTCATCCCAGGCAAAATCCACGTCGATGTCGGGCGGGTCCTTGCGGCCGGGATTCAGAAAGCGGCCGAAGTAGAGGTTGTGTTTGACCGGGCAGACGTTGGTGATGCCCAGGCAGTAGGCCACCAGGGAGGCGGCCCCCGAGCCCCGGCCGCAGGTGCGTGGACTGCGGGCGACGATGTCGCGCACGATGAGAAAATAGGCCGCAAAGCGCATGCGGCCGATGATCTGCAGCTCGTGTTCCAGCCGGTCCACCACCGGTTCGGGTAGATCCCGGCCGTAGCGCCGGCGGGCGCCGTCGAACGCCGCCTGGCGCAGGAGCTCTTCGGCGCTGCGGCCCTGGGGGTCGTGCCAGGGCGGCATCACCAGCCCGAAGGCGGGGCCGGTAAAGGTGATTTGCTCGGCGATGGCTTGGCTTTGAGCGATGGCTTCCGGGATGGACTCAAAACGCCGGGCATACTCTGCCGGCGAGGCAAGCCAGGCATTGGGCGGCGCCACCTGCTGACTGGGCAGGCGCTCCAGGGTGGTGTTCAGATCGATGGCCCGCAGCAGGCGATGGAGCCCGTGCTCCTCGGGTCGCAAGAAAAAATTGCCCGGGGTGGCCACCAGGGGCACGTTCAACGCGCGCGCCGTTTGCCGCAGGGGATGGGTGGGGGCAAGGGGCGTGCGGGGCATGGCCGCGGCCACCCGCACACCGCGCTGGTGCCAGCGGGTCAGCAGTTCAGGATCGGACGTGAGCACAATCAGGCCCCGGGCATGCTCCGGCAGGGCTGCAGCCAGACCAAAATCCGCATCCATGTGACGTTGGGTCAGCAGGCGGCACAAACCGGTATAGCCGCCTTCATCGGCCACCAGGCAGACCGCTCGGTGCGGCTTGCGCGGATCGGTGATCTCGGCGCCCACGATGGGCGTGAGCCCTTCCCGGCGGCAACTCTCCAGGAAGGGCCACAGGCCATAGAGGTTGTCGGTATCGGTCAGGGCCAGGCGCGTGTAGCCCAACTCCCGGGCCCGGCGGCACAGTTGTTGGATGGAGGTCGTGCCCCAGAGCAGCGAATAGTGGGAGCGCAGGGTGAGGGGCATCATGCGCGTATCAACCCGTGGCCACGCGGCCCATCTGGACGGCTTGGGTCCCAAACCGATCCCGGATGCGGTCCATGGCCGCCATGAGATGTTCCCGGCGCAGCACAGTGCGGCGCTCTTCCTCGAACAGGGGCAGTTGGGCCGGCGGGAAGATCAGCCGGTCGCAGACCAGGCGCAGGTGGCGCACCCGGGTGCGCCGGACCACGGCCAGGTGCAGGGCGCGGCGGGCCAGGTCAAACAGGGCCAGGTCATTGGCCGTGGGCGGTTCCACGCGGGTCTGGCGCACGCAGCGCCGGCCGTCGCTGTAATCCGCATAGACGGCCAGGCGCCGGGCGACGCGGCCCTGGCGGCGCATTTGCCGGCCGGCGGTTTCCACCAGGGAATAGAGCTGGGCTTCCAGGAGGGCCGGGTCATGGCTGTCGGTGGCCAGGGTGTGATTGAGCTCGACCCGCGGCGGCTTTTGGTCCACGGGCAGGACCGGCGCGTCGTCCCGGCCGCGCAGCGCGGCGGCCACGAAGGCGGCCCGGGAACCCAGAGCGATTTCCAGGTGGGCCGGGTCCAGGGCCGTCACCTGGTGCACGCGGGTGAGGTTCAATTCGCGCAGCCGGGAGAGGTCCGGGGCTTCGACGCCGGGCACGAGCCATACCGGCAGGGGCGCTAGAAAGGCCTCTTCGTCGCCGGGAGGCACGATATATTCGCCCTGGGGCTTGACCAGGCGCGAGGCGACTTTGGCCACCAGCTTGTTGGCGGCCACGGTCCAGATGGGGTCCAGTCCCAGGGCCTGCAGGGTCCGGCGGCGCAGGCGCCAGGCCACATCCACGGCCGGTCCGAAGAGGCGGCTGGTGCCGGTGACATCTACGAAGAGATGGCCGTCCTGGTCGCCGGGTTCGATGAGCGGCGAGCAGGTGCGGGCCTGGCCGAGCAGGTCGGCCATGGCCTGCTCGTAGCGGGCCGGTTGGGGCGGGCGGACGACCAGGTCGCGGCACAGGCGGGTGGCCCGGGTGAGGGGCATGCCTTTGCGGATGCCGGCCCGGTAAGCTTCGTCGCTCATGTCGTAGACCACGGCCCGGGCGGCGGCCTGGGCGGCGATGGCCAGCGGTCGGCCGTCCAGGCGGCGGTCGAGGCGGCGCTCGACGGCGGCGGCGAAGTCGGCGATGTTGAGGTGGATGATGGTTCGGTCCATGTATGACCACTTTAAAGGCAAAAGGATTCAACTTTCTAAGCGGCGCGCGCCGGCGTATCCGGCAACCGCTCCGCGCCACTACGCCACCGATCAAGGGATGCTAAAAGCGCGCTGCGGGCGCCCTGGAAACTCGCTGCGCTCAAACAGTCCAGGGCGCTTTCCTCCGCTGCGCTTAAGCATCCCTAAGATCGGTGTCTGATGTGGCGCGGAGCGGTTGCCGGATACGCCTACTTCCGTGCTGATCGAGAAACAATTTATTAAAATTAAGAGGGTCATGCGGCTTGGCTCCCCAGTTGCTCGATCAGCATCTGCGCATTGCGCGGGGCCTGGGCGCGGACGTGGTTGTTGAAGAAGATGAGGCCGCTGTGGGCCTGGGCGGCCATCTTGGGGATCATTTGGCCGCTCCAGGTGTGCAGCTCGGCCGGAGTGTAGAGGTAGTCGAACTGCTTTTGCATGTTGCCCGAGCGCCAGCCCCGGGTGTTGCGGCCGTGGAAGCGGATGTAGAACAGGTCGGGGTTGGTGACGACGTCCAGGGCCGGGAAGAGATAGGGCAGGTCGGGCACGTCCACGCTCACCAGGGTCACCCGGCGGCGTTCGAGTTCGGTGAAGACGCGGTCCGTGGCCCAGGAGCGGTGGCGGAACTCCACGGCCAGGGGCAGGTCGGCCAGGGCATCGAGCAGATCGGCCAGATAGTGCCGGTTGGCCGCGTTGCGTTCGAAGGCGGCGGGCAACTGCACCAGCACGGCCGGCAGCCGGTTGGCTTGCACCAGGGGGGCGACGCCGTCCCGGAACTGGGCGACCTGGCCGCGCCAGGCGTGGGGATCGATTTCATGGGTCATGCTGCGGGTGAGTTTGACGGCAAAGCCGAATTGCGCGGGCACCTTGGGGAGCATGCGTTCCATGGCCGCGGCCTTGGGCATCTGGTACCAGGTGTAGTTCAGTTCGGTGATGGAAAAGCGCCGGGCATAGAGCGCCAACATGGCCTGGGCAGGCGTGCCCGGGGGATAAAATCCGGCATCGCCCCATTCGGGATAGGAGTAGCCGCTGGTGCCGATGCGCAGGCGGCCTAAGGCAGATGGGGATGGGGGTGTCGCGGTTTGCATGCGCTACCTATAGGTCCATGGTGCGGTGGATGCCGACCACTTTGCCTTGCACCAGCACTTCATCGAAATTGAAAAACATCGGCGTGAACCGGGGGTTCTCCGGTCGCAGCTCGATGCGCTCTGCGTGCAGAAAAAAGCGTTTGACGGTGGCCTCTTCGTTGCGCACCAGAGCCACCACGATTTCGCCGTTGCGGGCGAACTGGCGGGGGGCGCAGATGCCCAGGTCGCCGTCCAGGATGGCGGCGTCGCGCATGGAGTCGCCCCGCACGCGCAAGGCAAACAGGTGCTGCTCCTTGAACAGGGCGGTATCCACCACCAGGGTGCCGTCCCACTCCTGCTGGGCGTACATGGGCAGGCCGGCCGTGACCCGGCCGATGATGGGCACTTCCCGCCAGCGATGGGGGGCGGCGGTCTGCTGGGCCGCGTTGAGCAGGTAGACGGTCCGGCTGTAGCGTCCCTCGCGTTTGACGTAGCCTTTGCCTTCCAGGGCCTTGAGTCCCTGGGACACGGCCGCGTGGCTCACGCCCAGGTCGGCGGCCGCCTGCCGCAGGCTGGGGGCCCGGCCGTCGTTGGTGACGGCTTGGGACAGGTAGTTGAAAAGCTGCTGCTGCCGGTCGGTCAGCGGAGATTGCATCGATGGCTCCATTCGTTCATTGATCCCGCGTCTTCATGATGGAAATTATAACCGGGTAAATGTTAATGTCAATGTAAAGTTGAATGTAAAGTATGTATGGACTTTACACCTCGGGGATAAATCCTTATGCTCGGCGGCTGTTATAAATAAAGGGAGAGAAATGCGGATGGCGCGCAAGGCCAAGAAGATAAATATGGATATGGATGCTTTTGTGGCAGCCCTCACCGAGGCGTATACCGGTTGGCGCGCCCCCATCATCACGTTTATCGCCCACCGCGGGGCGACGCCGTTCGAGGTGCTGGTTTCCACGATTTTATCGCTGCGCACCAAGGATGAGGTGACCGCCCTGGCGGCCGAGCGCCTTTTGGCCCAGGCGCGGACGCCGGAGCAGTTGCTGGCGTTGGGCGAAACGGCCGTGGCGCGGCTGATCTATCCGGTGGGCTTTTACCCCACCAAGGCCAAGCGCTTGCTGGAGATCAGCCGCATCGTTTTAAACCAGCACCAGGGCCGGGTGCCGGACAGCATGGAAGGGTTGCTGGCCTTGCCGGGGGTGGGCCGCAAAACGGCCAATCTGGTGCTGCTGGAAGGTTACCGGCAAGAAGCCATGTGCGTGGACACCCATGTGCACCGCATCAGCAACCGCATCGGTTACGTGCAGACCAAGACCCCAGAACAGACCGAGATGGCCCTGCGGGACAAGTTGCCGCGCAGACATTGGCGGCGCTACAACGAGTTGCTGGTGGCTTTCGGACAGGTGATCTGCCGCCCCACCTCTCCCTTTTGCAGCCGGTGCCCGGTTGCGGGTGCATGTCCCCGAATAGGCGTCACCACATCGCGCTGAGCGACTACTTGAGCGTGTTTCCCGTCAGTTCCCCGATGTCGATCTCCCCCTTGGCGTCGAAGGGCAGCTTGCCGGGCCACATCCTGCCGCCCATGTCCAGTTGGCCGTTGATGGCATAGCTCCATTTTTCCAGGGGTTGATGGCCCTGGGCGCCCTGGATGAGCCGGTGGGCCAGGCCCACCATGTCGATGAGGGAGGCGTAGATCGTGACCGGGATCAGCACGGTGCCGTAGGCCGGAATATCCGCCCCGGGATTGGCCACCCCTTTGGCCAGGTGGCGGCCGTTGAGGGCCAGGTCGCAGACGACGCCTTCTATGGGCAGGGCCACGTCGTTGGGATTGATCACCCGTAGATCGACCTGAAACGTGGATTCGAACCCTTTGATCCCCAACATACGGATGCCGGCCAGATGAACCTGGGGTTTCTCGAAATCGCGCCCCAGGGTGGCGCAGCCGGCCAAAAGCAGCGCCAGGCCCCAAAGGGCCGCGCTCCGGAGCATGCCACCTTTATCCATGGACTTCATGGTTCTTCCTTCCATGCTAGGGCGTCGGTTGGGGTTGCGTTGGTTGCGGCTTGCCAAAGGGCAACCCCTTGAGCAGATCCTGGGCCTTCTGTTCCAGCTCTTTCTTGGTATCCTTGATCTGTTGCTCTGTGGGCGCCATTTGTTTGAGCGTCTCTTTGTCCGGCAATGGCTGGTTGAGCAGGCCCTTGATGTCCGGCCGGAATTTGGGCTTGTCGAAGGTGCCGCCGACCAGCACCGGCACCATCACCCCGGTGCGCTGCTTGGTGTCGCCCTGGCCCTTGAGCGTTCCCACGAAAGTCGGGACCACCCGCATGTCCAGAGTTTCTTTCACCAGATCGGCGCTGCCGTTGGCCGTGGCGCGCAGCAGGGGTGAGTTGACCTGGGCATCGTTCAGCGTGGCCACGCCCTCGGCGACGGTGAACGGCACGAGCAGTTCGCTGAAGTCGGTGCGCGGTTTTTCGGTGGGCGCCTCCCCCAGACCGAATGAGGTTTGCACGTTACGCACCATGTTGGCCAGGTCGATGCCCACGATGGCGCCGTCGCTGAACTTGAGTTCGCCCTTGCCCGACAGGGTTCGCTTGATCGTTTGGGCCGCATCGCCGCTGAATTGAAGGTTGATGGCCGAATCCATGACGCCTTCGACGATATCCTTGTTGAGCATATCCTTGAGCAAAGGGCCGGCCTGCACGCTTTTAATCGCCAGGTTGGCCGTGCTGCGCGGCGTGTTCTGCTGCACATTGAGGGTGCTTTCCACACCCACGCTGCCTTTATACAGATCGATGCTCACCGGCGCGAGGCGGATGACACCGTTGTTGGCGGTGGCTTTCATCACGACGTTCTGCATCCGCAGGTTCTTGGCTTTGAGTTCGGTGATCTTGATCTGGGCGTCGAGCACCAGCTTGCGCAGGGCGGTGTAATCGGTTTTCTTCTCGGGTGCGGACGGGGCCGCGGCGGTGGCCGTGGGCGATGCCGGAGCGTCCTTTTTCTCCGGAGGCGGCGGAAGGTAACGGTCGATATCGATGCGGTCCAGATCGGCCTTGAGTTTGATGTCGGGCTTGTCGAAAGCCTTGGCCTGGGCCTGGAAGGTCATCAGGGAGTCGTCCAGGGTCAGCTTGCCGCCGGTGATGGCGACGCTTTCCGCTGATCCTGCGAGCGCCAGGGAGAGCGCCAGGGAGTTGAGCGCCTTGGGATCGGCCGGTTCAAAAGGCATCTGCTTCAATTCGGTCAAGACCTTGCGCGGGGAAAAGGGCGCCACCAGGACCTGCATGTTAATTTGGGGCGTGGCCTTGGAAGGATCGACCGTGCCCTGGACCTGCACCTTCAATTCCTTGATCAGCTCGGCCACCAGATTCACATCGAGGGGACTTTTCCCCGGAGCCGTGCCCACGGGGCCGATGGTGCCGGTCAAGGCCAAGGGGTACTCGTCGGCCACGGCCCTGAAGTCCATGCGGATCGGCTTGTCCAGGGAGACGTCGGTGAGGGTCAGGTTCAGATCCTTGACTTCGTGGCGGGCGCCAGCGGCGGCATCGATGTAGAGCAGGTGGCCTTTGGTGATGGCAAATTCATCGACGACCAGGGCCTTAAGGCCTAATGATTGATCGGATTTAGGATCTGCTTTGGGCTTGTCTGTCGGCGCTTTTTGCTCACCACCCAATCCTTCTATATTGGTCCGGCCGTCTTTTCTTTTTTCCATGACGATGCGCGGTTCCACCACCACAAACCGTCGGATTTGATAATCGCCAAATAGCAGGGGCAGCAGCTTGACCCGGACCTCGAACAAACCCACGGAGACAAAGTCCTTTTGGGTAAATCCGGGCGGATTGCCCAGATGAACATCGGACAGGGCAACGCCCACCCAGGGGAAAACCGAGGGCTCGATCTTGCCTCCCAGGGTCACCGGCCGGCCCAGGGCCTTGGCGGCTTCGGCTTCGATGCGGGGTTTGTACTTTTCAAGGTTGATCACCATGGGCGCAACCACCACCGCCGTGATAACGATCACGATCAATATGGCTAAAACGATCAAAATCCACTTGACTGCTTTTGGCATCGATCCCCCTTTGCACCGGCATCCTGTCGTGAACGCCGTGGTTATCGGTAACGGTGTGGTGGTGGCATCGCTTCCGTTCCCGCGGTTTGCTTGCGCGCCGCAAGGGATTATACCTTTGAATTAACCGGAACGACGGTTGCCTTGCATGGTAACGCCTTAAAGTAGATTGTAAAGCCGGTCGGCGTGGGGGCCAAACCGCTAGGGCATGCATCGAGCATTTTGCTTGCCTTTTGGATGGGATTGGGCAAAGGAACGCTCTGGCAAAACACTCTATCAGAACACATAAGTTACGACAACCATGGACCTCTTCGCCGATTCAGAAAATAACGCCGCGGTAGAATCCCGGCCGCTGGCCGAGCGCATGCGGCCGCGCCGCCTCCAGGAGTTCGTCGGGCAGTCCGCCGTGGCCGGGTCGGGTAGCCTGCTGGCCGAGGCCATCCGCAACGATCGCATCTTCTCCATGATCCTTTGGGGGCCGCCCGGCACGGGTAAAACGACCCTGGCGCGCATTGTGGCGCACAGCACCCGCTCCCATTTCGTCCATTTTTCGGCGGTGCTTTCGGGCGTGAAAGAGATCCGGGCGGTCATCGAAGAGGCCCGCACCATGCTCAGCCGCCAGGGCCAACGCACCATCCTCTTCGTGGACGAGATCCACCGCTTCAATAAGGCCCAGCAAGACGCTTTTCTCCATCACGTGGAAAGCGGACTGCTGACCCTGATCGGCGCCACCACCGAAAATCCTTCCTTCGAAGTGATTTCGGCGTTGCTCTCCCGCTGTCGGGTGGTGACCCTGCAACCCCTCGGCGATGACGATTTACGAATTATCCTGCGCCAGGCCCTGGAAGACGAAACGCGCGGTTTGGGGCGCCACCGGTTGGCGTTGAGTCCGGCGGCGGCCGACCACTTGATCACGGTGTCGGGCGGAGACGCCCGCACGCTCCTGAACAACCTGGAGATGGCCTCCTTCTTGACCCTGGCCCGCCAGGGGCCGCCGGCCGACGGGCTGGCCCGGCCCATCGAACTCGGCGATGTCGAGCAGGCCCTGCAACAAAAGGCCCTGCAATACGACAAGGGGGGCGAGGAGCACTACAATCTGATTTCGGCCTTTCATAAAAGCCTGCGGGGCAGCGACCCCGATGCCGCTCTCTACTGGCTGGCACGCATGCTGATGGCCGGCGAAGACCCTTTGTACGTGGCCCGGCGCATGGTGCGGTTCGCTTCCGAAGACATCGGCAATGCCGATCCCCATGCGCTGCCGCTGACCATGGCCGCCATGGAGGCTTTTCGCTTCATCGGGCCGCCCGAGGGCGAGCTGTGTCTGGCCCAGGCGGCGCTCTATCTGGCCACGGCTGTCAAGAGCAACAGCATTTACAGCGCCTATGGCCAGGTGCGCGACAGCGTCCGGGCCACCGGTTCCCTGCCCGTTCCGCTGCACATCCGCAATGCCCCCACCCGATTGATGCGCTCAATGGGATACGGTCGCGATTATAAGTATGCCCACGATTATCAAGACGCCTTCGTGCCGCAGTATTATCTGCCCGAAAAACTGCAGGGAACTTTCTTTTACCGGCCCACCGAACGGGGCTATGAAAAGCTCATCAAACAGCGCGTCGAACACTGGCGCCAGCAACTGGGCCACCCCGACGCCAAAAACCGTACCGGCGCGCCATCCTGACAAAATCAAAGCGTGCCCCTGACAACGGCTGCAGTTTGATTTACTATTTCCCAAGTATAGACATTGGCACGCGGTTATTCGCGTGTGACAAAGAGTTCTCCTTCAGCGGATCAATCGAGGTGCCCAGGGAGGGAAAAAGATGTCACAACTCATTGCCTGCAAATCCAAAGAAGGGATCGTATTCGGCGTAGACGGCAAGGCCGTGGACGTGGATGCCAATGGCAACCTGATCGAACTCAGGGTCGACCGCCTGCATCAATTGTCGGACTATGCGGCGGTTTTAAATGGCGGCGCCGCCGCCGGCGAGCTGATGTGCCGCTCCCTGAAGCGCTTCGTGGACGAGGAGAATCTGCGTTATGTGGACGATATCTATTCGGCGGCGCTCCCTTTTCTGGCCACCGAATATGAGCGCTTCATGCGCAGGACCTGCGATATTCGGCCGATCGATCCGATTCATCAAGTTACTTTCATCCTGGGGGGCTACACGCGACGTGGTCCGGAAGCGCCTTTTCACCTCTACTTGTTGTGGACCAAAAGAAAGTTGCCGTTGTTGGACAGCGATGAAATCAGCACGAGCTTCACGGTCCCGCGCATCATCAAATTGGAACACCGCCTGCACCAGTTGGTTCAACAGCAAGCCGAGCTGGACCGTGTGATCACCGTGGTGCGCCATGAAATGGAGCGTCTGGCCGAGACGAACGAAGAGGTATCCCAACCGCTCTCATATGCCTATATCTCCGAAGATGGCTTCAAACGGCTATAGGCCTTCTAAATACGCCAAACAGCATGCCGGTATACCGGATAGACCTGATAGCCTCCATGGGGCTTTTCCATCTTAAATTCAAAATGCTTGAACAACGAAAGGAGGCTTCGTCATGCCCTCGTGCTGCCAAATCATGGCCTCATTTGTGCGTCCGATGAAAGCGGCCGATTTGCCGGGGGGCGTCATTCGGAATTTCGACCACAACTACTGTAATATTTGGGTAAGGGAAACGGATATCATCATCCGTCAAAGCGGGCACTCGGACGAAGGCATGTCCATTTTTTTCATGAACAGCTTTTCCACGCACGAAGATCAGGTTCAGATTCAGGGCCCGGTACAGGTCTGAATTTATGCTCATGGATTCCGGTAAAGCATCGGCCGAAGAACTCCTGAGCGTTGTGACCTATAACATCCACAGTTGCATGGATTTTTTCCGCCGTGAAAATCCCAGGGGGATCGCCCAAGTGATCCGCAGGCTCGATCCGGATGTCGTGGCGCTGCAAGAGGTGGCCTTCCTGCGTCGCAATAGAATGTCCCACATCCGCAATCAGGCCGAATGGATCGCCTCGCATTTGAACATGCACTGCTATTTTTATCCCTTGCGGCCGATGCAATGGGGTTTTTTCGGTCTGGCCCTGCTGTCCAAAAGGCCGCTGACCAAAGTGAAGACCGCCCTGTTGCCCGAAGATAAAAGGATCAAAGAGGTGCGGGGCGCCATGTGGTATGGCCTGGAGACATCCCGCGGACGGCTTCATATCATCAATACCCACCTGGCTTTGGGGCCAGCGGATCGGCTGCTCCAGATCCAGCGCTTGTTGAGCACCGAGTGGTTGGGCCAGATCCCCGCGGAAGAAGCGGTTGTTTTTTGCGGGGATCTGAATGCCGCCGCCCGCTCGCCCATATACCGCCTCCTTTCCGAAAAATATCAGGATGTGCAGACGCAGACACGCCAATGGGGCTATCCCCGGATGACCTTTATCTCGTTTTCACCCCTTCTGCGTTTGGACCACATCTTCATTTCCCGGCATCTGAAGACCCTTGCGGTCAAAGTGCCTTTCGGCCTGTCCGCCAGAATCGCGTCGGATCACCTGCCGCTTCTGGCCCGGCTGGCGGTCTCCAACCCGGGATAATGCCATGGTGTCTCCGATATCCCCCAAACAAGCCTCAGTCTTCCTGTTGGTCATGATGCTGTTGGTTATTGGGATCTATGCCGCGAGCACGGGCAAGCTGGGCGCCTGGTTGCATGCCATGATCAACGCAGAGACGCATAACGGCTTGTTCATCTTGTTGTATTTCATTCTGCCCCTGGCGGGTTGTCCGATCACGATCTTCTTATTGCTGCTGGGGGTTAAATTCGACATCTGGATCGGCGTGCTGATCATGTTCGCCGGAATGGCTTTCCATGCGGCCGCCATTTTCCCGGCCGCCAACACCGTTTTGCGTCCGCTGATCGAAAAGATCCTGCGCCGCAGCCGGTACCGTTTGCCCCAATTTTCACATGAACGGTACGTCGGGCCGAGCATCCTCTTCATGGTGGTGCCGGGAATCTCCTGCACCATGAAGGATTACATCTTGTCTCTTTCAGGGCTTCGTTTCTGGCCCTATTTCCTCATCGCCTGGCTGGCCCAGGCGATTTTAGGCATCCCGGTGGTGGTTGCCGGGGACCTGCTCCGGCGCCTGCCGCTTTGGCTGGTATTGCTTTTCTTCGTCCTGATGGGCGGCCTATACGCCGTATACCGCCAGATCCGCAAAGGCGCCCGCAGCGTTTGAGGAGATCGCCTGCCGGCGGAAAATATGGTATCTTGGCCCTTAAAAAAGGAAAACAAAATGACCGAGCTGAAACACATTCTGCACGTGGCCGCCGAAAACGATGCCCTGCCGGGCGCCAAAGTGGGCGGCATCGGCGATGTGGTCCGTGACATGGCGCCGGCCCTGGCCGATTTGGGGTGCCGGGTGACGGTGGTCGTTCCCTCCCACGGGTTCCTGCACCAGTTGCCGGGGGCACGGCACCAGCAGCAAATCGGATTCTTCTTCCGGGGCGCCTATCAGACGGCCGATCTGTTCGAGGTGCCGGCAAAGAAGGCACACCCCCGGGTGCGCCACATGGTCATCCACCATCCATTTTTAAACGCCTACGATCACGGACGGAGAGAGCAGCGGATCTATGTGCATGACCCGGAGGACCGGCCGTTTTATGCGGACGCCTCGCGGTTCGCCTGTTTCGGCACGATCGTGGCGACCGCCGCGGCCCAAGGGGTTTGGGAGGTCCCGGATGCCATCCACTTGCATGATTGGCACGCCGCCTTCGTGGCCTTGTTGCGACGCTACGACCCATTTTGCCGAGTCCTGCAATCGATTCGTACGGTCTTTACGATCCACAACCTGGCCCTGCAGGGCATCCGGCCCCTGCGCGACAGCGAATCCTCGCTGGAGGCCTGGTTTCCCGGTTTGGGGTATGAGTGGCTGCAGGTGTCCGACCCGCGCTGGCCGGACTGCTGCAACCTGATGGCGTGCGGCATCCGCCTGGCGGACCGGGTGCACGTCGTGTCGCCCACCTACGCCCGGGAAATATGCCAGCCGGACAACAAGCCCCATGCCTACGGGGCTGAAGGCTTGGAGGCGGTGACCGGTTACGCCCAAACCGAGGGGGTTTTATTTGGCGTTTTAAATGGTTGTGCCTATCCTGAAGATCGACAGCCGCCGCGGATGGCCTTTCACCATTGGATCGAAGCCTTAAAAGCCGAGGTGTTGGGCTGGTGTGGCGCCCACGCCACTTTGCCGACGTCGCATTACCTGGCGGTTCAGCGCTTGACCGACCTGCAGCGGCGCCCTGACCCGCCGGAGACGGTTTTGACCAGCGTCTCGCGCGCCGTCGATCAGAAACTGCTGATATTGAGATCCGCTGCCGCCGATAACCCTTCTGCGCTGCACGCCGTCATGCAGTCGCTGGGCGATAACGGCTGCTACATCCTGCTGGGCGCGGGCGAAGAAAGCTATCACCGTTTTCTGACGCAGGTCTCCGCCCAGCATGCGAACTTTATTTTTCTCAACGGCTACTCGGAGCGTTGCGCGCAACTGCTCTATGCCCACGGCGACCTCTTCTTGATGCCCAGTTCCTACGAGCCGTGCGGGATCAGCCAAATGCTGGCCATGCGCGACGGCCAGCCGTGCGTGGCGCATGCGGTGGGTGGTTTGAAGGATACCATCCGTCATGGACAAGACGGCTTCTTGTTCGAGGGCGCCAGCTTGAATGCGCAGGGGATCGCCTTTCTGGATCAAATCCGCGACGCATTGCGGCTGAAGGCCGACTCCCCGCAAGCCTGGCAGGAGATCCGCCGCGCGGCGGCCGAGGCCCGTTTCGAGTGGATCGACAGCGCCTGCCACTACATGCACACGCTTTACGGCCTCCTGCCCGACGCCCCGGCGTAAAATACCCTTTAAAGCGTATATACCGCCGCTCGGAGGCCCCTTATTTTGGTTCTTGAGGTCCAAATTCCTCGTTCATTCTGCTGTTTGTTTGAATTTTCAGCGAAAGGATCAAAATATGAAAGTACCGCCCGAGATTACTTTCCGAGGTATCGAGAAAACGCCCGAGATGGAAGCATACATCCGTCGCCGGGCGGCTAAATTGGAAGATTTTTTTTCCGGTATCATCAGTTGCCGTGTGTCGGTGGAAAAAGATCAAATGCACCAGCGTACCGGAAGCCCTTTTCGCGTGCGCGTGGTGGTGCGTGTGCCGCCCGGCAAAGAACTGGTCGGACGGCATGAGTCCGTGCATGGCGATATCAACATGCATCTGCAGGCGGTCATCGCCGAAGCCTTCGAGGCGATCCGCCGTCAGTTGATCAAGGTGAAAGACAAGCTGCACGGTGAAGTCAAGGTGTCCAACCCGAGTGCGGATCTCATCGGGCATGTGGTCAAGCTGTTTCCTGAAAAAGGGTACGGCTTTTTGCGCACCATCGAGGGCCGCGAAATGTTTTTCCATCAAAACGCGGTCCTGCATGGCGATTTCGAGCGCCTGGAGGTCGGCACCGGAGTGCGTTTTTTTCCATCCGAGGGCGATGAGGGGCCCCAGGCCAGCACCGTCCAGATTGTGGACAAGTCTGGCGCGCGCATCGCTAAGGGCACTTCAATCCACTGAACGCGGGACTCGAGCCGGCAGTGGTTCGGGTATTTAGGGGGGCGGTGGCGATCAAATGGGGTCACGACCCCATATGTGGACTCGGCGTCCCGGCCTATCCTGGAAAACGCTTTAATCGAAAAAGCGGAGAGGACGCCATGCGGGTCGGTGACGGCGTCATGGGATAAAATAGGATCCTAGAAACCTTCACAAAGAGGTTATCCATGCCCAAAACGGAGGCCATCGACCCCCGCGAAATCGAGTTCGAAAACAAAGAGTGGCTTGAGTCACTGGAGTATGTGTACCGCAACCAGGGACCCGCGCGGGCGCGGGAACTGTTGCAGCACCTGCTGCGCCGCGGCATGACCTATGGCATCCGCATCGGTTATGAAGACCGCACGCCCTATGTGAACACCATTCCCGTGCAGGCCCAGGCTGTTTTTCCCGGCAGCCGGGAGATCGAACGCCGCATCAAGAGCATCGTGCGCTGGAACGCCATGGCCATGGTGGTGCGCGCCAACCGGCAAAAGAGCGGTATCGGCGGCCATATTTCGACGTATGCCTCTTGTGCGACCTTATACGAGATTGCGTTCAACCATTTTTTCCGGGCGCCCACGGCCGATCATCCCGGCGACATCATCTATTTTCAGGGCCATGCCGCCCCCGGGGTTTACGCCCGGGCCTTTCTCGAAGGGCGACTGGAAGAAAAGGATCTGGGCCACTTTCGCCAGGAACTCCAGCCCCAAGGGGGCCTGCCCTCCTATCCGCACCCTTGCCTGATGCCGCGCTTCTGGCAGTTTCCCACCGTCTCCATGGGCCTGTCGCCGATCATGGCCATCTACCAGGCGCGCTTCGTTCACTACCTGAAAGACCGGGGCATCAAATCCCCCGACGATCAGAAGGTCTGGGCCTTCATCGGCGACGGCGAGACCGACGAACCCGAGTCGCTGGGCGCCATCACCCTGGCCGCCCGGGAGCGGTTGGACAACCTGATCTTTGTCGTGAACTGTAATTTGCAGCGCCTGGATGGCCCCGTACGCGGCAACGGCAAGATCATCCAGGAGTTGGAGGCCATCTTCAAGGGCGCGGGCTGGAATGTGATCAAAGTGATCTGGGGCGGGGACTGGGACCCCCTGCTGGCCAACGACGAGAAGGGGCTGCTGGTGCAGCGCATGGAAGCGGTGCCCGACGGGCAATACCAGCTTTACTCGGTGGTCGATGGCAACTATATCCGCAAGGATTTCTTCGGCAAGTACCCCGAACTGGAGCAGATGGTCAGCCACTATACCGACGAGCAGTTGAAGCGGCTGCGCCGGGGCGGACACGATCCGGAAAAGGTCTATGCCGCCTACCATGCCGCCGTGCGGCATCAAGGATCGCCCACCGTCATTCTGGCCAAGACCATCAAGGGCTATGGCCTGGGCGAAGCCGGCGAAGGCCGCAACGTCACCCACCAGCAGAAGAAACTCAACGAGCAGGAGTTGCGCTATTTCCGCAGCCGGTTCGGCATCCCCATCTCGGATGCCGATATCAAAGAGGCCCCTTTCTACCGCCCCGCCGAGGAGAGCGAAGAGATGAAATATCTGCAGGAACGGCGCAAGGCCCTGGGCGGCTTTGCCCCTTCGCGCAGCATATCGGTGCCCATCTTCCGGCCCCCCGGCCGGGAGTTGTACAAAGAGCTGGAAAAAGGATCGGGCAAGCGCGATGTCGCCACCACCATGGCCATGGTCCACTTGTTGAGCCGACTGCTGGACGACAAAAAGATCGGTCCTTACATCGTGCCCATCATCCCCGACGAGGCGCGCACCTTCGGCATGGAGTCGCTCTTTCGCAAGTATGGCATCTACTCCTGCCTGGGGCAGCAGTACGAGCCGGTGGACAAGGAGACGCTGCTTTACTACCGGGAGGCCAAGGACGGTCAGATCCTGGAAGAGGGGATCACCGAGGCCGGCGCCATGTCTTCGTTTATCGCCGCCGGCACCGCCTATTCGACCTTCGGCATCAATATGGTGCCTTTTTTCTTCTTCTATTCCATGTTCGGATTTCAGCGCATCGGCGACCTGATCTGGGCCGCGGGCGATGCCCAGGCGCGCGGTTTTCTGATCGGGGCCACCTCGGGGCGCACCACCCTTGCCGGCGAAGGTCTCCAGCATCAGGACGGGCACAGCCATCTGCTGGCCTACGGCAACCCCCATTTATACGCTTACGATCCGGCTTTTGGCTATGAAATCGCTGTCATCGTGCGCGAGGGGCTGCGCCGCATGCTCGAAGAGGGCGAGGCGGCCATCTACTACCTGACGGTGACCAACGAATTCTACAGCATGCCGGCCATGCCGGAGAACGCGGAAGAGGGCATCCTCAAGGGGATGTATAAATTGAAGCCGTCCGGCGCCAACGGCAAGGCCAAGGTCCACCTGCTGGGCAGCGGCGCGATCTTGAATGAAACCTTGAAGGCCCAGCAGCTTCTGGAAGAGCAGTTCGGCGTACCGGCCGAGGTCTGGAGCGTGACCAGTTACAAGAACCTATATTGGGACGGCATCGAAACCGAACGCCACAACCGGCTGAACCCGGCCGAAGCGGCCCGGCCGGCCTTCGTCGCAGAGCAGTTTGCCGAGGCCGAGGGGGTCTTCGTGGCGGCCTCGGATTATCTCAAAGCCCTGCCGGCTTCGATCGCCAAATGGATTCCCGGGCCGCTGGCGGCGCTGGGCACCGACGGCTATGGCCGCAGCGAGACCCGCGAGGCTTTGCGCGACTACTTCGAAGTCGATGCCCGCCACATCGCCTTCGCGGCGTTGAGTCTTCTGGGGCGGCAAAAACACATCAAACCATCCATCCTTGAAAAAGCAATCCAAACCCTCGAGATCGATCCTGATCGAAAAAGCGCATTGACCAGCGTTTAGCATACATTAATTCCCCAACAAGGAGTTCGCATGATCAAGGATATCAAGATCCCGGACATCAGCGAGAATGTGACAAGCGGTACTGTAGTGGCGATTCTGGTTACGGTCGGCGATCAGGTGGGCGCCGATGACCCGATCATCGAGTTCGAAACCGAGAAGGCCGTGGTGGAGATACCGGCGCAGGTCGAAGGCAAGATCGTCGAGATCCTGGTCCAGGAAGGGGATCAAAAAAATGTGGGTGATGTGATCGCCAAGGTGGAAATCGCCGAGGCCGCAGGGCAAGAACGCGCCACGGCGGCCCCCAAGGCTGAGGCGGATGAAGAGAAACCGGCGCCCGAAGAGGAGGCGCCGCAAGAAGCCGTGACCAAACAAGCCGCCGCACCGAAGGAAGCTGAGCCGCAAGAAGCCGTGACCAAGCAAGCCGCTGCATCGAAGGAAGCTGAGCCTCGTTCATCTGCCGCCCCCGCGGAGAAGAGGGACGGCGCACCAAGGGAGGGCGGCGATCAACCGGCGCCGGCCCCGGCTGGACCGGCTTCGCGGCGACTGGCCCGGGAACTGGGGGTCGACATCCAGGCGGTAGAAGGTTCCGGTCCCGGCGGGCGCATCAGCGAGGCGGATGTAAAGGCGCATGTCAAAGCAGCTCAGGGGCGGCCGGCCGTTGCCGCACCGGGTGGCGCCGGCATGCCCCGGCTGCCTGACTTCAGCCGCTGGGGACCGATCGAAGTTGAAGAGATCAGCACCGTGCGCCGCATCACGGCCGAGGGCACGACCATTTCCTGGCAGATCATCCCCCACGTGACCCAGTTCGACGAAGCGGATATCACCGCCCTGGAAGCATTTCTCCAGAAGAAGGCGGCACGAGTCGAAAAGGCCGGCGGCAAACTGACCGTTACCGCCGTGTTGATGAAAGTATGCGCGCTGGCGCTGCTGAAGTTTCCGCAGTTCAATGCGAGTCTGGATCTGGCCGCCAAGAAGCTGATCTACAAGCGCTACGTGCACCTCGGGATGATGGTCGACACGCCGCGCGGGCTGCTGGTGCCGGTCATTCGCGATGCCGACGCCAAAAGCATCACGGCCCTGGCGGTGGAGATCGTGGACCTGGCCGGCCGGGCGCGGAACAAGAAGATCAAGCCCGATGAGATGGAGGGCGCAACCTTTAGCATCTCCAACCAGGGCGGTATCGGCGGGGTGGGCTTTACGCCCGTGATCCTGTGGCCCCAGGCGGCCATTTTAGGGGTGAGCCGGTCGGCCACGGCGGCCCGATTCGTTGATGGCGCCTTTGTGCCGCGCACCATTTTGCCGCTGGGGCTTTCCTACGATCATCGCATTGCGGACGGGGCCGATGCCGCGCGGTTTATGCGTTTCATCTGCGAGAGTCTGGAACAGCCGTTTGAGTTGTATTTGTGACATATGAATTAAATTTTATTGAGATAATCTCGCCGGTGTATTCGGCAGCCCGGACTATCTGCGTCCCACGCCTCGAATCAAGGGATGCTAAAGTGCGCTCCGGGCGCCCCGGAAACTCGCTGCGCTCAAACAGTCCGGGGCGTTTTCCCTCCGCGCACTTAAGCATCCCTAAGATTCCACGGCTGACGGGACGCAGATAGTCCGGGCTGCCGAATACACCTAACCCCATGCCAGCTAAGGGGAATTCACAGCTAATATCGGATGGAAGATAAAGCCATGGCAAACGATAAAATAGAAATGGTCGTTATCGGCGGCGGGCCCGGCGGGTATACCGCGGCTTTCATGGCGGCCGATCTGGGAATGGATGTGGCCCTGATCGATCCCGAAGAGAATCCCGGCGGCGTGTGCTTATATCGCGGGTGCATTCCATCCAAGGCGCTGCTGCATGCCGCGAAGGTGATCAGCGATGCCCGTGAAGCGCAAAACTGGGGCATCTTCTTCGACGCGCCGCGCATCGACCTTGCGGCGCTGCGCAAGTGGAAAAACGATGTGGTCTCCAAATTGACCGGCGGGCTTGGGCAGCTGGCAGGCCAGCGCAAGGTGCGCCACATCAAGGGCAAGGCCCGCTTCACCAGCGGCAACGCCTTGAAGGTTACCGCCAAGGACGGCGGGACGCAGGAGATTGTATTTCAAAACGCCATCATCGCTACCGGTTCCCGGGCCCTCGTGCCGCGCGATATGCAGATCGGCTCCGACCGGCTGATGACTTCGACCCAGGCGCTCGAGCTTGCCGATCTGCCCGAAAAGCTTCTGGTGATCGGCGGCGGCTATATCGGCCTGGAGATGGGTACGGCCTATGCCGCACTCGGCACCAAGGTGACTGTGGTGGAAATGATGCCCGGGTTACTGGCAGGCGTCGATCCTGATCTGGTCCGCATTTTGTCCAAGCGGCTTGGGGACAGTTTCGAAGATATTCTACTCGAGACCCGGGTGGCCCGCATGCGGCCCGACGGCGACGGCATCGGGGTATCCCTGGAAGGCAAGGGTGGCAACGGGGGCGATCGGCGCTTCGACCGTGTGCTGGCGGCGGTGGGGCGCCGTCCCAACGCCGAGGATCTGGGCCTGGAGAATACGCGTGTGGCGGTGGACGAAAAGGGCTTCATCCAGGTCGACACCCAGCAACGCACCGGCGAGCCTGCGATTTTTGCCATTGGCGATGTGGCCGGAGAACCCATGCTGGCCCACAAGGCGTTCTATGAAGGGCGCCTCGCCGCCGAAGTTGCCGCAGGGCGCAATGTCGTCCGGGATATGCGCGCCATTCCGGCCGTTGTCTTTACCGACCCGGAAATCGCCTGGGCCGGACTTACCGAAAGCGAGGCCAAGGCCCGCAAAGTAAAATACGAGGTCTTGCGCTTTCCCTGGGCGGCTTCCGGTCGGGCCTTGACCCTGGGACGCCCCGACGGGTTGACCAAACTGCTGATCGATCCGGACAGCGAGCAGATCCTCGGTGTGGGGCTGGCAGGTTCCGGCGTTGGCGAGTTAATTGCCGAAGGCGTTCTGGCCATCGAGTTGGGCGCCAGCGCCGGCGACCTGGGGCTGAGCATTCATCCGCATCCCACCCTCACCGAAACGTTCAAGGAAGCGGCCGATATGTTTTATGGCACCGCCACGCATATCCACCGCAAGCGGCGCAAGTGACGGTTTAGAACTTCTTTGGGATAAAAACCTTCAAGCGCGTGCCCCTGCCGGGGATGGCCTCCATGTGAAAGGTGCCATCACAGATTTCCACCCGTTCCTTGATGCTGTGGATTCCTAAATGCTGAAGGGCCTCCCGGCAGCCGGCGGGTTCGTCGGAGGGGGCCAATCCATGTCCATTGTCCTCGATTTCTATGTAGATGTGCTCTTTAAGCTCATTGAGCACAATTTTAACTTCGTTGGCGCCGCTGTGTTTGCCGACGTTGTTGAGGCCCTCCTGCACGACCCGATAGAGCACCAGCGTGATCTCTTCGGGAAGCCTTTCCGGAGAGATATCGACGTGGAAATCCACCGCAATGTTCGGGTGAAAACTTTTGAAGATTTTAATGTTTTCCGCAATGGCCGCCTGCAGACCGAACTCATCGAGCGCCAGGGAGCGCATTTGAAAGGAGATCCGTTTGGTTTCCTTGATGGTATCGGCTAGATGTCTGATGATTTCACGATCGGTGCGCCTGGATGACGATCCGTAGCGATTCAAGTCGGTTTCCAGCATCATCTTGATGGCCGAAAGACTGCCGCCGATGTTGTCATGGATCTCCTTAGACAATGCTTTGCGGTCATTTTCGATGGCCGCTATGGTTTTCAGGGAAAGCTGCTTGATGAGTGCATTGAGTTTTTCAAGGGTTTTGTACTGCTTTTCGATTTCAGCCGTGCGTTCCGCCACGCGCTGCTCCAATTGGCGATTGACCCCCCGAACCTGATTTTCGGCCTGCTCGGCTCGCTTTCGATCGGTCACATCGATGAAGGAGCCAACCAACTGAGTGACCACGCCCTTGCGGGTGCGGGCGAACGCACTGTTGGAGGAAAGGCACCATATCCAACGACCATCTTTGGTTTTGAAGCGATACTCGATCTGGGCGGGTTCATCTGCGCCGTATTGGATCTGCAACAGGTGTTCGGCAACGCGCTGGTGATCATCCGGATGAAATAATGCAAAAAATCGAGCCTGATCCAGAGACTGGAGATCTTCTAAAGTATAACCAGTCAAATGGGTGTAGCGCGTGTTTATGAAAACATTGCATCCTTGGATGAAATCGAAAACGTAAATACCGCTGAGCGCAGCTTCAAGCACCTTGCTCGCGAACGTTTCCGATGGTACCAACTCCTTGCCTGGTTCATACTCCTTGGCAAGGGTTTCATGCATGGTCTCGATCCTTTAACTTTAAGCGTTGCCATTTTCCTTATGCATAGCGGTTCGGTTGCACAAGGAGAGAAGGCGACTATTTTTCCATAGCCTTGCTATATTCGCCTCGGGTGGCCGCGCTGTTGCACTTGGCCCGGTGGTAAAAGGCCTGCTGGGCCGATTGGACGTTTTCTTTTTTCCCCTGCCACGCTTTCAGGGTATGTTCCTGCAGGGCCCGCCCATACGAGAAGCTCAGCGGCCAGGGCTGAGGGCCCCCTGCATTGATGGCATTCAGGTTCAGAGTGGCTTGCTCGGAGCTCTGGCCGCCAGATAGAAAAACAATGCCGGCTACGGCTGCCGGCACCACCTGGCGGAAACAGGAGCGCGTGGCCTCGGCGACCGCTTCGGGCCCGGCCTGTTGCGGGCAATCCTTGCCTGAAACGACCATGTTGGGTTTCAACAGGGTGCCTTCGAGATAGACGCAGTGTTCGAACAAGGCTGCATACAGCGCACTCAAGGCTGCGGCGGTAACATCTCTACAGCGGCCGATGTCGTGATCGCCGTCCATCAACACTTCGGGTTCCACAATCGGCACCAGGCCCGCCTCCTGGCAAAGGGCCGCATATCTGGCCAGGGCATGGGCATTGGCTTCGAGGGCAAAGCGGGTCGGCCGATCCTTGCCGATGGTGATCACCGCCCGCCACTTGGCAAATTTGGCGCCCATATTGTGATATTCGGAAAGACGATTCCTGAGACCGTCCAATCCTTCGGTAATCTTTTCACCTTCGAATCCGGCCAGCGGCTTGGCCCCCTGATCGACCTTGATGCCTGGATAAATCCCTCTTTGTGACAGCATTTGCACGAACGGCTCACCGTTCAGGCCAGATTGACGAATGGTTTCATCGAACAGGATCACACCGGAGATGAAATCCTCCATGCCTTTGGTGGTGAACAACAAGTCACGGTATGCGCGCCGGTTCTCTTCGGTGGAGTCGACATCGATAGATTCAAAGCGTTTCTTGATGGTCGGTGAGCTCTCGTCGGCAGCCAAGATGCCCTTGCCCGGCTTTACAATGTTCTTTGCAATGGTTTCGAGTTCTTTCATGTTCATGGGGATGCTCCTGTGGTTGGTTAGTTCGACCCGCTTGCCTGGCGGGCAGGTCATGACTTTCTATGCCGCCTCAAACTATTCATGGATTTGAATCCTGTAAGTCGCCTACTGGCGGATTACAGTTGTCGCCGCGTCGCTTTACCTACTGGACCCCATTCTGCCTTGGGCTTGTTTCCTTTCCAGTTGGCAGCTCATCGGCAAATTATAGCTCTTGGCCATGTCGGGCTTCGAAGCGGTGTTCATTTCGTTGCCGGCCCAGTCAGCGCTTCGGTCCCTCAACCATGTGTACCAATACTATTATTTTATAATTAGAATGGGTGCGATGCGTTATTCGAAACGGAGGGCAAATATGCTCCACTGACAGAAATGAAGAAATGGAGGGCGGCCGACATACCGGGGAAATGCCGATGGGAATGAGTGCTCCGTTAGCCAAATCAATGACCTCTGCGGAAAAGATTCGCCGGTTGCACGATGTTGTGGATACTAAAGATTCTCTGGCCATTCTGATTAGCGCCGATCCGGATGCACTGGCCAGCGCCATGGCCCTCAAGCGTATCTTCTGGCATCGCGCCAAAGCGACCGAAATCTACCGCATCAATAAGATCGATCGCGCCGACAACCTGGCTTTGATTCAATTGCTCAACATTGACAATCAGCACATCCGGAACATTAAAAAAAGTCGATTCACGAAGTGGGCTCTGGTGGATTCGCAACCGGCGCACAATGAGCTTTTTGAACCTTATGCATTCGATATCATCATCGATCATCACCCGCTGACGACGGGTTTGCAGGCCCAATATATCGACATCAAGGAAGAGTACGGCGCGAACGCCACGATCATGACCGAGTATTTGAAAGCCTCCAGGATCACACCCTCGCCGCGGTTGGCCACCGCGCTGTTCTGCGGCATCAAATCCGATACCAATAATTTTTTGCGAGATTCGGCTTCGGCGGACATGAACGCTTTCCGTTACTTGTACGAATACGTCAATATGAGCATCGTCAAGAAGATCGAATCTTCGGAAATTACCATCAAGACGTTATCCGCGATCGCGGTCGCCATTGAAAATTTGAGAGTATCCAATGGGGTTGCCTTTGTGCACATGGGGCCGGTCGACAATCCTGACACGCTGGTGATCATCGCGGATTTTTTTATAAAGTTGGCTGAAGTCATCTGGAGCATCTCTTCAGGCGTCTTCGAAGATAAACTGATTGTGTGCATCTGCAATGCCGGTTTTCGAAGAGATGCGGGAAAGTTTGCCCACGAACGTTTGGGCGATCTGGGTAGGGCCGGCGGTCATGCCAATGTGGCGCGGGCCGAAATTCCCCTGCGCGAGATCGAAGCGCTGCGAAAGAATAAGCCGGTGGATCATGCTCAATTTCTTCGCGCCAGACTCCTAAGGCAGGATGGCTTCAAAACCAGGATATGAAAACCTAACCGGAGCAGGCATAGTACCGCTTCGGAAACGCAAGGATGGTGACCATGAGCACTTTAACCATGAAAATGCTGAAACAGTTGACGCAGGTCGAGGATGACTGTTGCATGTCGCTTTACATGCCCACGCGTTCGGCGGCGTCAACGACCGATGCCCAGCGCATCCGTTTCAAAAATCTGCTCAAACAAGCGGAAAAGGGCGCCCGGCAATTCGCAGCCAAGAACAAGAAGCTGTTCGAAAAGATCGGGGAGGGGGAGCGGATTCTGGCCAATGACTTTTTTTGGCGCCGCCAGGGCAATGGATTGGTTATGTTCATTTCTACGGACCATTTTTCTTATTTTCGTTTGCCGTTGTCTTTTGATGAATCCTTCTCGATAGCCCGGCGCTTTCACATCAAACCGTTACTGCCGTTTTTCATGGCCGACGGGAGCTTTTTTATCTTAGCATTGAGCCAAGGCGGTGTGCGCTTGTTCTCCTGCACGCGCCATGATGTAATGGCCGTCGAACTCGAAGAGGTGCCCGACAGTATTGACGATGTTGTCGAATATGAAAATAAGCAGTCGCAGTTGCAAATGCATATCGGTGCAGGGGCTTCAACCGGTGGCGGCGGCAAAGCGGCTATCTTTCACGGACATGGCGTGGGCATCGATGACAATAAGGATGAGATATTCCGTTTTTTTCGTGAGGTGGAAAACGGTTTGCGGCAGATCCTGGCGAACGAACAGGCACCGCTCGTGCTGGCCGGCGTCGATTACCTGCTGCCCATTTTTCGCAAGGCCTGCAGCTACCAGCATATTTTAAACGAAGCCATAATCGGTAACCCGGAAAGACTCAAACCCGAGGAGCTGCATGCCCAAGCCCTGGAGATTGTCGTGCCTGAACTTCAGAAACAGCAGCATGCGATGGAGCAACGCTATCATGAATCGGCCGGTAAGGGATATACCGCCGCCGGTGTGCGCACCGTGCTGCCGGCCGCCGCCCACGGGCAGGTAGAAGCACTATTCGTGGCTTTGGACGAGAGCAGGCCCGGCAGGTTCGACCGCCAGAATAATGAAGTCATGGTTTTGGATGAAGACGACGATCCTGCCGTCGAAGACCTGCTCGATCTGGCGGCGGTGGAAACGCTACGGCACGACGGCAAGGTGTATGCGCTCGAAAGGGATAAGCTTCCGGATACGAATGCGGCCGTGGCGGCGGTCCTGCGCTATTAAAAGATACCTTACTCAGCTTTTGAGAACCGCCTTCAGTTTGATGGCGGTTGCCGCAAGCGCCTTGGACACCGGGCAGTTCTGCTTGGCGGCCTCCGCCTGCGCCTGGAAATTATCGGCATCGATACCCGGCACGATTGCCTCTGTGGAGAGCAGAATCTCTGAAATGCGAAAGCCTTCCTCCGTTTGCTGTAGGTGCACTTCGGCCTGAGTTGCAATCTCCTTGGGCTCGTACCCTGCCTTTTCCAATAGCAAGGAAAGGAACATCGAAAAACAGCCCGCCTGCGCCGCACCTATCAGCTCTTCGGGGTTGGTGCCGGGGTCGTTTTCAAAACGTGTGCCGAAAGAATAGGGCCCCTGATAAACGCCGCTGCCAAGTTTTAAAAACCCTTGACCGGATTTCAGTTTTCCTTCCCAACGGGCTTGTGCTGTACGTTTAGGCATAGTGCCTCCTTTGCTTGGTTAAGATGATCGCTTTGGTTTGCATGCCAGGCATAATAGTCCATCATCGCCGAAACATGAATGGGGTCCAAACCCTATTCGATTGTTTCTGATTTCGCATCTGCGCGGCGCATGCACCCGCGGTCAGTCGGTCTCAATTTAGATTGCGATGCCGCTTTCGACATTTCATGAGCTTTTTGAAGAACTGCGTCCACGTAGTTTTCGAGGGTATGCTTCTTCTTTACCGTTTCCATCCCGTTGCAGGCGAGTTGCCGAAACAATCGGTCATCGCGCCGTAAGCTTTCGATCGCGTGCCTGAGTTCGACTGGATCGTTCGGCGGCACCATAAGGCCGTTGTACCCATGTGCGATGTAATCGTGTGTGCCGGTGGTGTCGGTGGCCACAACGGGTTTGCCGAGCCCCATGGCCTCCAGCATGGCGACCTGACCCGTGGATTTGATCAGCTTCCGTAGGGGCAAGACTACAAACCAGCAGTTTTTCAGCAGCTCGAAGTATTCTTCATAAGGCACATCGATCCGTATCGATACGTTCTCACAGGCGGTCAGTCCCCTTGCATTTTTTTCGTCGCTGACGATCACCAGCGGAATATCCGTGCCTCGCACGGCCTGGATCAAGGTTGCAAAATCCCGGTCGGTTCTCCCCGCGCTGAAGATATACCCCTGGTGGGCCGTGATAATTTTCGGCTCGGCGATATTGGTATGGAACGGAAGAAATTGGAAGCGGTCCCGCGGAATGCCGAACATAGCCGAGTAGGTTTCCTTTTCAGAGGGGGAAGAGACGAACATGACATCGATATTCGAGTAAGCCAATTTTTTTAAAAAGCTCTTCATGCGCCCCTTAAGGGAAGAATCGAGCTCGCTGAGCATCATTTCGAGGATGATCTGCCGGGGTTGCCTGATCCGAAACAGCCATCGGAGCAAAGCCAAGGCTTGAGCTCCTTTACGCGCTGGGCTGATAATCAGGTCGAATTCCCGCATCTTGCGCAGGATAACCGTGAAATTCAGGAATCGCTTCATTTTCTTTCCCCCCCATAGGGGCAGCAATCCTTTTCGGGCGATGAAACCGTATAAATCATCTGTCAGAACGGTTTCGCTCTGCCATCTTGAACTTTGGGGGATTGGGATTTCCGTCAGTATTTTGGTCATGTCGAAGCCTCTTTCTATCGTCCAAAGTCGCATATGGGGCCGTTGTATTTCGAAATGAAAGCGGAGGTGTCCGGATGATAAAGGGCCTGGCGATCGGCTGGAATGGTTCCAATACCATTTTCAGTAACTATTTTCTAAGGTCTGTCAAGGCGAACCGGCCCGCAATGTGGCCAATGGTGCCCCGGGGCCAATGACCTGAACGTGCCGCGATCGAAGGCGCCGGTTCGCCGTAATGCATCCTCGAATGGGGTCTGTCCCCCATTGTCGCCACCACGCAAATTTTATAGTGAAACCACCATCGGGTCGTTCGGCAGTCATGAACAAGTCTGCGCCACCCCGTTTCATCCCGCAAGCATAGTGGCAATCTTCCGCGGGGCAATCGAAGAAGAAAAGTATTCACCTTCCTGACGGGAATGCGCACGCGTTCCAGAAAGAGAGAAAATGAATGCCTGAAAAGAAGAACATCGCAGACGCTGGCTTACGGCGACTGGTGGAAAAGTTCAAGCAGGAGTTCAAACAACCGGAAAATACCGGATATTACTCCGAGCAAGACTACGCCGTGGCTGAAAAGCGGTATATCTACCACCGTCTGAATAGAGGTTAAAAACGGGTCTATATGCTTTCGAATGGGTCGAAGCCGTGAACCGCCGCCTCGACCCATTAAGCCATTTTAATCAAAAGCCATTTTTTGCAAAGCGCCCCATCAATTCAGCCTGGTCTAAAATGTGATTCTGCATAATTTGCTCGAGCTCTTGCTTTTTCAAGCCCGGCAAGAGGTCCAATTTCCTGTCCAGGGCATAGACCTTGAAGAAGTAACGATGCGTCCCGCTGGGGGGGCAGGGGCCGCCATAGGCGATACGCTGAAAATCATTCCTCCCCTGGGTGCCGGGGGCGCTGTTTTTGTTGACCGATCGGGTGATCGGCATATCGTAGAGGACCCAATGCACGAAAGTGCCTTTGGGCGCATCGGGGTCATCCACAATCAGGGCCAGTGTTTTGGCCTTATCCGGAATGTCTGAAATTTCCAACGGCGGGTTGATGTCTGCGCCCACACAGGAATATTCATCAGGGATGAATCCTTGGGGTTCGAAAGCGGGACTGCTCAATTTCATAAGGCCTACCTCCTCTCGGTTTGTTGTGATGGAACAGCTCCAAGATAGGGCGGTGCCCATTTTCCAGCCATGGTGTCCATACCCTATTTGAGCAGCCATAAGGCCTTAACACGTCACCGAATATACAGCTCAGAGCCGAAAGCTGCATCAAACGTCGCCCATACCCTGGATACGTCGATCGACCAGACAATTTAGGGTCTTGAGCCCATATTCATCCATGCGCGCGCAGCTTAGCTTGCCGGTTAAGCAATTCCAAAAACCATTCAGGAGGTCTTATGATCAACCCAACTCGATTCATGCAAAAAGGGGATGGCCTGATCGTCGTTGATGTTCAGTGGGATTTTTGCCCTGGTGGACATTTACCGGTTCTGGATGGCCATCACGTGGTGCCGGTTATCAATGAGTGGATCAGGGCGGCGCTCGACCGAGGCATCCCGGTTTATGCTTCTCGAGACTGGCATCCCCAAGGGCATATCAGTTTCAAAGAGAGGGGTGGGCCCTGGCCGCCACATTGTATTCAAGATAGAAGCGGATCGCAGTTTCACCCCGAGTTGATCCATGACGACCGTATCGTGGCGGTGACCAAGGGCACCCGCTTCGACAGGGACCAGAATTCGGCTTTTGATGAAACTGGCCTCCAGCAGCAGCTCCAATACGACGGTGTCAGACGCCTATTCATAGGCGGACTTGCTTTGGATGTGTGTGTGCTGGCAACGGTCGTCGACGCTGTCCAGAACGGCTTTGAAGTTCAATTGATCAAAGATGCCGCCCGCCCGGTGGATGAAGAGAATGGTCGCCGTTCCCTGGAGCAAATGATCAAGTTGGGAGTAACCATTCTTTAGGGGTTGATTCAGACGAGGATGCAACCCATGCATAACCATGGGATCGAGATTGCATCGCTGGGCATTCAATTCCACGGAGGGCGGATTCTACCGCCCTCTTTATCTATTTTTCAAATCCGTCAATTCCATGCCGATACGCCATAACAATTGCCTGGCTTTCGAATCGTAGGCCTGCTCATGGGCCTTGGAAGGGGTTCTTTGATCATAGTAGATGCCGCTGACCCCATCGAGCTCAGGGGCGATCGCCAGGTATACTTCCGTTTCGGCGCCGGCTTCGGCATCCCCCAGCGGTTCGGCATCGCTGGCACGCACCATCTTGGTATTCAGCAGGCTGCCCGGATGAACGCAATTGACGGTGATGTTCTCCTGCTTGAGCATTTGGTGCAATTCGAAAGTGAACATGGTGAGGGCCAACTTGCTGCGGGCATAAGCACGCATGGGGGAATAATCATACGTGGTCATGAGATCGTTGAAGTCCAAGGTCTCCTGAGCCGCCGAGGTCACGTTGATGATGCGGCCGGCAGGAGCGGCCCGCAACGCCGGCAACAGCGAATGGGTCAATAAGAACGGCGCCAGATAGTTCACCGAAAAACACAGGTCGTATTCCTGGGCGCTGAGATGGCGTTGTTGATCTTCATTGTCTACCGGAAAAACGCCTGCGTTGTTGATCAGTACGTCCAGATGATCTTGGATTTCCCTGAACGAGGCCGCCATATGCTCAACATCGTGCAAGGAGGAGAAATCCGCTAAAAAATATTCGACCTTGGGATTGCCGCTGGCCTTCCAGATTTCATCTCTGACCGCGCGGCATTTTTCAGGATCGCGACCATGGATGAATACTGTGGCTCCCATTAATGCCAGACGCATCGCAGCTATTTTGCCGATGCCATCGGTAGAGCCCGTTATCAGCATCGATTGCTCGCGGATCGGTTTCATACGATTGCCTTTCATGGTTCACAACATACGCGTTACGGCCTTCGGCAACCCATGAAAGACGGCAAGATGATTCCATGCTTTCTTGTCGAGCCGACGGCCTTTGCTTAGAATGAGTGTAAACGTAGAGCCTTCTATAAAATATTAAAATAAGGTTGATCCCTACCCATCCGATTCGGCGAAACGTAGATTCCGGCTACACAAGGCGCAACGGAGCCCACAACATCCTATTTCAGTCGGAAAGCGGTTTTAGGGCTCCTTTCCAGCCCGCAATACCTTTCTGACCCCATTTCGAAGGAAAAGGCGCTGCGATAGAGTACAAGCTATTATCGTTATTGTAAAAATATGCTCTGTCCGCGCTGGGGGGGATTACATGATCGACCAGGAAACCGTACAAACGCTGGTGAAAGAGATAATGAATCGTCGCGAAGAGATTCTCGATTTTCGCGAGTCTCTTCAATCCTCGCGGCAATTGCTGCAAGAGCGGGAGAATGAATTGGAGGAAATGGCAGGCAAAGAGAAAATGCTTGTGGATGTGAACCGGCTCGACGATCGGGTGGTGGATGAGTTGAGGAAGATCAATCTGGCCTTGGTTAATATGCAAAGCGGTTCCTATGGTCGGTGCGATCGATGCAAACGGCCCATCGCCACCAAGCGGTTGCGTGCCATTCCGTGGACGACGTGGTGTAAAAGATGCGCCCAGGATCTTGAAAACCAAGCCGCTCGACCCGATGCCGAAGAAGAGGAGCCCGAGGAACCCGAAGTTCTCTTGAACGATGATCAAATTGTCGAATCCATTTGGGATGAACTGGATATGAATGAAACCCTGAACCTGAATGACCTTCGGATCAACTGCAACAACGGCACAATCCATCTGGCCGGAAGCGTGCCTACCGAACGGGAGCATCAGCAGGTTCTCGAGATCGTCGAGGAGCATATGGGATACGAAGATGTCATCGATCGGATCGACATCTCGGAACTGAATCGGCGGCTTTATCCAGAGAAACAAGAGGCGAAGGGCGATGAATATGAACAGGAAACCGCCATGCAGGGAGAACCCCCCGAGGATGATCCATACGCTGCCTTGGATCGGAACGAACCCCTGCTGCCGCCCGATGAACTGCTGCCGGAGGATGATCGTGAATAAAAAAGACAGGAGAAATCATGAACAGCACCAAGCATCCTAAAAAGCCGTCAAGAAAAGTGTCTCGAACCCCCAATAGGTCCCGAACGCCCAAAGATCAAAACGCAGGCCGTGACAAGTCGATCGACAACCAGAGCACTTGCATCAAAGCGCCCGAATGGGCGGAGCATCATCGGTTGTGGGATGAGGATCAGCCTTGTGATGATGGCCGTTCCGGCAAACTTGAGGATTAGCCCGGCCTCGTCGGAGGGCAACCGGATCATCCTAAGGGTAGTTGCGTCCGTAGGTGCGGGTGACCGCGGCCAGGCGTTCCAGCGGGGCTTCGGCAAACTGTTGATGGCTCATTCGCCATCGCCAGTTGCCGTCGCGCCGCGCCGGATGATTGATCCGGGTCTCTTCCCCTAAGCCCAAAAGGTCCTGGAAGGGGATGATCACCGTGTCGGCCACAGACGCCATGGCCATTCGAATCACCTCCCAGGCAACGCCCTGGAGGTCAACCGCATGGCCCAGATAGTCAAAAAATCTTTGTTTCTGCCGGTCATCGACCTCATTGCCGAACCATCCCGCCACCGTATTGTTGTCGTGGGTGCCGGTGTACACCACGCAGTTGCGCACATGGTTGTGGGGCAGGAAGGCGCCGTGCGGAAAATCATCGCCAAACGCAAACTGCAACACCCGCATCCCAGGCAGGTACCAGCGCTGCATCACTTCACGTACGGCGGCATCGATGATCCCCAGATCTTCCGCAAAAACCGGTAAGCGACCGATGCGCCGGGTCGCCAGGGCCAACAGTTCTTCGGCAGGGGCATCCCGCCAAACCCCGTTCAGGGCCGTCGGCTCTCCGGCCGAAACTTCCCAGTAGGCGACCAGACCTCGGAAATGGTCGATGCGGAACAGATCGTATAAGGCGGCATGCCGTTCCATGCGCTGCAGCCACCAGTTGAAATCGTCGTCGCGGATGCGGTCCCAGTCATAGACCGGGTGCCCCCATAATTGACCCGTTTCCGAAAAGTAATCCGGCGGTACGCCGGAAACGTGCGTCGGCCGCCCATCGGGGCCGAGCTTGAAACAATGCGGATTGGCCCACACATCCGCGCTGTGCAGGGGAACATATATCGGCATATCGCCCAGGACCTGGATGCGGTGTTGGCGGCAATATTTGCGCAGTTCCCGCCATTGCTGAAAGAAGAAGAACTGCAACGCTTTGTGATGGGCAATGGCCGGCGCGAAATGCTCGGTCGCTTCGCCCAAGGCCTCGGGATGGCGGTCGCGCAAGGCTTCGGGCCAATCACACCAGGTCGGTGTATTGAAGTGCAGGTTCAGGACGCTGAACAAGGCATAATTGTCCAACCATGCGCCCTGCCGCGTGCAAAAGGTTTGCAGTATGGGTTTGTAGCGGCTGGTCAGCAAGCGTTCACAGGCGCGGGTCAGCAGTTGTTCTTTGAGCTCGTCGACGGTGTTGTAATCGATTTGTGCTTCGGGCAGATCCGTGAAGCCGCTGCATTCGGTTTGCGTCAGGAAGCCTTGGCGGCAGAGGATTTCCGGGCTGATCAACAGCGGGTCGCCGGCATGGGTCGATGGGCTGTAATAGGGGCTGTGCGCGCCTTCCGGGCGAGTCGGGTTCAACGGTAAAACTTGCCAAATATGCTGACTCGAGCGCGACAGAAAATCGACAAATCGAAATGCTTCCGGTCCCATATCCCCAATGCCGAATCGGCTCGGCAGGCTGGCCAGGTGCAGCAATATGCCGCTGGATCGAAGTGTCATCTCAAACCTCTCCTTGAAGCAGCGCCACTGGAAAAGGGGTGAAAAGATCGTGAAGCGATATCATGCCGTTTTGGGACCTCAACGATGTCCGGGGCAACCGATGGCGCCATTGTTCGGGGGCCTTTTGGGGAAGAACCAGCCGGGTGTCCTGCCAAAGATCCATCTGCTGGGCGTCCTCCTCGGTCGCCAGGGTGCAGGAGAAGCGTGGGACGACCGTTACCAACCAGTGGTCTTCGTGAACGCGGGCGAATGCCATGGCGTGACGTTCCCATGGGCCGCTGAAAGATAAAGGCTGGTAGTCGCCCAGGGCGAAAAGGGCCTCGGCCTGCCGGCGAAGCCGCAGGACGGTGTGAATCAGGTAGAGTTTGATCTTGTCGAGATCTGCGCCCATCAGCAAGGCGGTGGCCGCTTCCGCAGACGGGGCCCGCATGGCCGCGCGGAGCTCTGTCAGCATGCGTCGCCGCGCGGCATAATCCACGGGCCGTCGGTTGTCGGGGTCCACCAGGCTGTCATCATTTAGCTCGGTGCCCTGGTAAATGTCGGGGACGCCCGGCGCGGTCAGTTGGATCAAGGTTTGGGCCAGAATGTTGATGCTTCCGAAATAGGCCACCCGTGCCGCGAAAGCCTGTAAATCCTGAGTGAAGGCATTGCTCTGGGGGTCATTCAAAATGCGCTGAATGAAGCCGGTCAGCTCCGATTCATAGGCTTGATCGGGTTCGGCCCAATTGGTGAAATGTTTGGCTTCCCGGGCCGCTTTGATGATGTAGGCCACGATGCGTTCGACATAATCCGGCCATGCCGAGGTGTCGGCCGGACAAGTGGCGACCAGCGTCTGGTAAAGGAAGTAGTTCATGGCCGGATCGGTCCGATGCACCCGCTTGCCGCTGCGGGTCGGCCGGCGGTTCATCTCCCGCCAGGATCTGACCCGGGCGGCCCAACGCCCCGGCATTTCCGAAAGCACCAAGAGGCGCGCGCGCACATCACCGCTGCGCTTGCTGTCATGGCTGGACAGGGTATTCATGGCGTTGGGGAATCGGCGTCGGCGATGGTCGATGAACTGGTGGAACGCATTTCGGCTCTCGCCGAAGTACTGTGGATCGCCGCCGACTTCGTTGAGCGCCGGCAGGCGGTGGAAGCGATACAGGGCCGTATCTTCGACCCCCTTGGCGGCCATGGCCGCGCAAAGCTGCTCGAACGCGCCCACGGCCTGGCGCCGGAAGACATCCGCTTGCCCGTTCTGACGCTTGAAATCGTTGTCCTCCACCGGGGCGCGCATGAAGCGATCGAGGCGAAGCAGGGTGGGCATCAGGTCCGGACGCTGGCGCATGGCGGTGGCGATGGCGCCGCGCAGAATCTCATTGTCCTCTTCGTAGCGGCCACCGTCGCTGCGGTAGGTCCGGTAAACCGGCATGTGGATAATGATCTGCGCCAGGGCCATCGCCAGGTTGTGCGTAGCGTCCTCGTCAAAGGCGCTCAGGGCTTTGAACTTGGCTGCCAAGTTGTCGAGATCGCCCAGGAAATGGCTCCTCAAGACGTCGGATTTGCTGACTTCCACCACCGCTTCGAAGCCGGCGCTTGGTCCGCAAAACTCAGCATAGACGGCATCCAGGCGCGTCTGGTTGTCGCTCAGCGTGAAAACGCGATCGAGATGGGCCGCGAATTCATAGCCGGTGGTTCCCTGAACCGGCCAGGTAGCGGGCAGTTCTTCCTCGGCGTTGATGATTTTTTCCACCACCAGATAGCAATCGCCGCAGGCAGCGCGCAGTTTTTGCAGATAGCGCCCGGGTGTGAGCAAGCCGTCGATGTGGTCCACCCGCAGGCCCGTAAACACCCCGGCGTTCGCCATCTGAAGGATCATGGCATGGGTCTGCTCGAAAACACGCTGACCTTCCTGGCGGACGGCGATCAAATCGTTGATGGAGAAAAAGCGGCGGTAATTGATGGCCCGGGCCGCATTTTGCCAGTAATCCAGGTGAAAAAATTGCTGCTGGAGCAGCTCGGCGAGTTGGTCGCGATGCTCGGGCGCATTGAACATTTGCAGCCGTTGGGCGACCCATTTGCGGATCTCCTGAAAATCACGGAAGTGGGCCCATAGTTGCCGCTTGAGTGCTGCCGCATCCGGCATGCCTTTTTTATCCCCGCGGGCCAAAAGGCTCACCAGTTGCAACCACGGCGATACCTTCTGCCAGGCAAGCTCCCGGGCCGGCGGTTCAACGCTCTCGCCGAACACCCGGGGGTAGCTCTTCAACGCCAGCGGGAACCGATGGTCATAGTAAGCGATGCACAAACCCGGAGCCTCATATTGCAGGCTAAGTTCGCCCTTCTCCAGGCACTCTTCAAGGGGCGCCCCCAGGAACGGCGCACAGAGCCGGCCGTTCAGCGACGGCTGGGGGTGGTCCCAGATAATGTCGAAAAAGCGGGCGGCCTCGCTGGTCGGACCTTTTTCCAGTGCTTCCGCAAGGCGTGGGTTTTCACCGCTGAAGACCATGTGGTTGGGGACAATATCTTGCAGCCAACCCATGTTCAGGCTAAGGCGCTTATCGTGCAATGCCTTCCAATCCGCATCCGTTCCCAATTCAGGGTTCAACTGGTTGGGGTCCAGGACGTCATAGCCATGGGTACTGCCGCGGCGTGCCTTGAAGACCGGCGAGGCGTAGACATCCGAAATGCCTAACTCGGCCAGGTAGTCCAGAATGGTCAATAGACGTTTGAAATCGAATTTAGCATTCAACTGCACGCGATAGGTGGCCGTGGGAATACGCATCGCATCACCCTGGCCTTTCCGCCTGCGGCCGGATTAGCAGTTTCTGGCCCAGGTGATCGAAACGTTCGAGCCAGCGGCGGGCCTCCATATCCCCCCGATCGATGCGCTGCAGGTATTGGTGGCGCAGGGCGCGGCCGACTCTAAGATGGGTATTCTGCACCCGGCGCAACAGCACGTCGAAGGGCAGATCGTACACCAATTCCACGGCGGCGGTCAAAATGTCCAGCAGTTCGTACTGCGCGGGGTTCTCCTCAAAACGATCGTTTTGAAGCTCGATGTTGGACCGCAGCGTGTATTCCAAGGTCTGCGCATCTAGTGTAATTTGCGCCAGTCGCGCCTGTCCCAGAAGATCTCTGATCTGCTCATGGTCAAGCGCTTCACGGGCCAACGCTCGCCACAGGGTATGGTTGATCACCAGTTCACCGGCGGCGGACAGCGCCTTGGGCGTGGGGCTGTTGGCATCCTTGAGAAAACGCATTAACGGCACGTTGGGTTCGTAAATTGACTTGTAAATGGCGATGGCATCGTTCACCCGGGTTTCCAGAATCGGCTCCAGAATGGCCCGCTGGTCATCGCTGAAAAGCGATTTCATGGAATAGAGCGGCCCGTTGAAGTATTGATCCATCTGCTGAACGACCGCTGGAAAATCGGCACGTTCAAAGGTGGCAATCATCTCCTTCTGCACGGTCTGAAAGGCGCGATTGTTTCCGTTGCTGTGAACGCCGCAGGCGATGTTATGGTCGCCGAAGTGCAACACGGCGAAATCGAATTCCGCCGATTCCCAAGTCACCTTGGAGGTGATCTGCACCCGACCCAGGGCCAGCTTGGAACGACCGGCTTCCCGGAGTTGAAAAAAGCGGCGGCGGGCCTCATAGCTGTAGAGCTCGGTGAGATCCTGGTAGTCCCTGAACAATGAACTGATAGCAAAATGTGCGCCCACCTTGGCCAGGTCCACGGCCGCGGGCCGCACCCATTTTTCATAGATCTTCTGCCCATTGCCGTGCTGGGCGATGTTGCTGGTGGCGAGGGCCAATTTTTTCAGGAAAGAGGGTTCAAGGTTGGGTTCGATCAACGTTCCGGCCAGTTGCAGCACGCGACCGGCGTATTGAATGACCTGCACGGTTTCGATACCGGAGAGCTCATCGAAAAACCAACCGCAACTGGTGTACATCAACATGGCGTTACGCTGCATTTCCAACAGCTTGAGCACATAAATGCGATCGGCGGACGAAAGGGAGACCTTGCTGTTTTTACGAAAAAACGCTTCGATGACTTCCGAATCGCGCCGCAGGATGACATCGATATATTCGTTGCGGGCCTGCCAGGGATCGTTCAGTAGTTGCCCCGCGGCAGCCTCGTACTCAGGCGCCAAGGCATCGCGCAGCTCGTCGAGGGCTTCACGCAATGGCTTACGCCACTCCTGATTCCAGTGGGGTCTGCCGCCGGTGTTGCAACCGCAATTGCTGCGCCAACGTTCCACCCCGTGGAAACAGCTCCAGGCCGTGTTTTCCTTGATGCGCACCTCGTCCACCGGCGCAAACTGTTCCAGGAACGCACCATAATTGATCAACTGCACATCGTCGCTCTGGTCGATGCGGTGCAGCGTGTAGGCCAGGCCTTTATCCCCTTGTGGCTGGTGATGGCCATAGGTTTCGCCATCGCTGCAAATATGAACCAATCGAGCGCCGTCATGGACTTCTCCAAAGGCTTTCATCAAGCGATCGAAAAAGTAATCCCCGTTGGCTGGGAGCTGCTCAAAGGCTACGTCATGGGAAAGTTTCGGATGATAAAAGAAAAGCGACATGCTTTTTCCGGAGGGCAACGCGATGCGATAGGCTTTTTGGGTGTCGATGGAGGCGTCGCTGACATCCTGCCATTCGGTCTCATCGGCCAGGCGCACCGAGTCCGCCTGTCTGGGACTGAGCAGGGTAAAGGCGATATCGAAGCGCGCCATAGTCTCCAGCGTTTCGGTGTCCACAGCCGTTTCCGGCAGCCACATGCCTTCTGGATGGCGGCCGAAGCGATGCACGAAGTCGCGGATGCCCCACCGGATCTGGGTCTCTTTGTCACGGCCATTGGCCAGGGGCATGATCATGTGATTGTAAGCCTGGGCGATGGCGGAGCCGTGACCGTTGAAGCGTTCCATGGAGTTTTTGTCTGCCTCCAGGATGGCTTCGTACACCCGGGGGGCATGCTTTTCCATCCAGGAGAGCAGGGTGGGGCCGAAGTTGAAACTCATTTTGGCGTAGTTGTTGACGATATCGACGATGTAGCCCTCCACGTCGAGAATGCGGGAGCCCGCATTGGCCGAGTAGCATTCAGCCGTGATCCGCGCGTTCCAGTCATGGTAGGGATGGGCCGAATCCTGGGACTCGATGGCCTCCAGCCAGGCGTTTTCCCGCGGCGGCTGATAGAAATGGCCGTGAATGCATATATAACGATCGGTCATGATGGATCTCCTTTTATACCTCTTCGGAGGCAAGCGTTTGGCCGGCATATCCAACGCATTCATAGAGCACGACCTGCCAAGGCAGCAGGTGGATCGCGTCGCTGCTCACACCGTCCATTGCTTTGGGCGCCTGGCTTCCCGGCCCCAGCCAACGGGAGTCGGCGGTATCCAGTATGTTGCGCCAATTGCCGTTGACGAGGGCAATATGATGGCGCAGCGGTTGCTCGCCGAAGTGAAAAAACATTTGAATCTCATGGGTCCCATGCCGGCGCAGGATATAGAGCAGTCTGGCCTGCTCGAAGGCCTCGACCCGTATCTGTCGTCGATGCAGAGATTTCAAGGCCGGGTTGGTTTTGCGCAAGGTGATGAGTTCACGGTAGAGACTGTAGAGGATGCTGTTGGGGCGGCCGGTCCGTTTTAAAGTGGAATTCAGTTTTGCCTTTTCAAACGTCTCGATGGCTTGGGGATCGGGAGGCTCCTGGCGCCAGGTGAACGCCCTGAATTCTTCCCGGCGCCCTTTGCGCACGGCCTCGACCAGGCCCGGATCGCCATGGCTGATGAAGTAGGCAAAGGGCGCCTCTTCGGCGTACTCCTCGCCCATGAAGATCAACGGGATGTAAGGTGAAAGCAGAACGCAGGCGGCAGCCAGCTTGAGTTGCTCGAAGTTTGCCAGGACGCTCAAGCGTTCGCCGGCCATGCGATTGCCCACTTGATCGTGGTTTTGAATATATGCCAGGAATTTTTCGGCCGGCTCCGCCTGGGCATCGTTGCCATGCCGCCTGCGACGGTGGGTCGAATAGCGTCCGTTGTACACATAGCCGTGCCGAAAGGCCTCGGCCAGATCCTCAAGACGTCCAAAATCGGAGTAATACCCGTCGCGTTCGCCGGTAAGCAGGGTATGCAGGGCATGATGAAAATCATCGCTCCACTGGGCATCGAAGCCGATGCCGCCCGCTGACACGGGGCGGATCATCTTCGTGTCGTTCAGGTCGCTTTCGGCGATGGCAAAGATCCGTCGCTGCTGGGAATCGGCTTCTTCGGCAACCAATTGGGTCAATTCGGATAGAAAGGGCCGGGCCGAAAAGTCGTAGATGCCGTGAACGGCATCCACCCGCAGGGCGTCCACATGGCAGTCGCGGATCCAGTAGCGCACGTTTTCCAGGAAATAGCGGCGCACCGGGTCGCTGTAAGGACCATCGAAATTGACGGCCCGGCCCCAGGGGGTGGTGTATGTTTCGGTGAAATAGGGGCCGAAACTGTCCAGGTAATTGCCTTCAGGGCCCAAGTGATTGTAAACCACATCCAGGACCACGGCCAGGCCGTGGCCATGGCAGGCATCCACCAGCCGTTTGAGGCCGGCGGGACCCCCATAGGCGTGGTGGGCTGCGAAAGGATAGACCCCGTCATAGCCCCAATTGCGGTCGCCCGGAAATTCGGCCACCGGCATCAACTCCACGGCCGTGATGCCCAGTTCACGCAGTTCCGGAAGCAAAGGGATCAAGGCCTCGAAGGTGCCTGCGGGGGTGGCCGTGCCGACATGCAATTCGTAGATAATGTAGTCCGCCAGTTCCGGCCCGTTCCAGCCGGCATCCTTCCATGCAAACGTCTCATCCATAACCTGTGAAGGCCCATGAACGCCGCGCGGTTGCAGCCGCGAGGCTGGATCGGCGCGCAGCACGGGCTTGACCGGCTGACCCGGGTCGGTATGAGGAAACAAACGGTATCGATACAGGCTTTGGTCAGGTACATCTTCCACATAAAGATTGAAATAGCCATCCTTCTGGGGCAGCATGGAAAGCGTTCGTTCTTTGGGAGAGATCAGATAAAGTTCGATCGACCGCGCAAAGGGCGCCCATACCAGGAAGTCACACCCCGCAGAGCCGGTGAGGCCTTTGCGGTAGGCGGCTCCCAGGCGTTCGCCGGGGATATGTATCTCTGCAATGCTCATCGGTGGGCATCTCTCTCGTTCGTTCCCAGGACTCAGGCCATTGCCTCAGAGTGCTGAACGTAGGTATGCCTTCTTTCCGATGAGACCAAAAGCGATGGGAATGGATGGCTACGTCGATCCGAAGCACTGCGGCGATATCGTGTGGCTCTGCGTTCCGGGAAGTGATCGCGAGGAGTGTAATTTCTTCTATCGGCCCAACGGCGTCTGCCTCCGTTATCTTTCATGTCTTTTCCTTTCAAAAAAAATGTGTAGCGCTTAATCGAACCCCGTTCACCATGTTTCGAGAACAGATGAAATGCATGCGTTCCGAGAGGTCAAAGAGGTTTCATGAACCATATGCTGTAATCGAAAAAAGCGAATACGGCCGACATGGTATTTCATGGATGCCAGCAGTGTATTAATTGTGAGAGACGATTTGCCGGAAAGGGCTGTCAAGATGGACGAAAAGATGCTTGGCCCTGACAGTTCATTGCAAAATAGCTTGACTCTGGCGATGTGCGCGGCAAACATAATGAGGCAAGGCGTGGCGGCGGCTCATAAAAGGCTAAAGTACATTTCTGAGGTTGTGCGAATCAAGGTCAGACCCCATAAACAATGGCCACCCGCTCCATTAAGCTGCTTAGATAAAGAATTTTTATGAGAAGGGAAACGCTATGCGCGATATCGGAAAAAGGGTCCTGATCGAAAATCTGCGTCCCGTGGTGGATAACGGGCGCTTTCCCATTCGTCGAGCGGCAGGCGAACAGGTCAAGGTCTTGGCCGATATCTTTGCCGATGGCCATGACCATTTGGCCGCTGAAATGCTATTTCGCAGACAGGGTGATAGCCGTTGGCAGTCCTGCCCCATGGAGATGCATCCCAACGATGAGTGGCATGCCGCTTTCAAGGTTCCGGAAGTTGGACACTATGAATATACGGTGCAGGCCTGGATTGACCGTTTCCGGACATGGCTTACCGCCGTCCAAAAGAAACACGATGCCGGCCAAGCATTGCGCCTGGAGATGATCGAGGGCGCCCGCCTGGTCGAAGCGGCGGCCATGCGCGCCCGTGAATCCGATCGGCAATGGCTGCTGGAAAAAGCATCGTTGCTTGCTTCAATCGAAAGCGATTCGGAAAAGATCCAGATCGTCGGCGCTCCGGACTTCTTGCGCGTGATGGATGCGTATGTCGATAGAAGTACAATGAGCACCATCCCCCAAATCTTGGGCGTGGCCGTGGAGCCGCCCCGGGCGCGCTACAGCACCTGGTATGAACTGTTTCCGCGCAGTGCGTCCTCCGATCCCCAGCGCCACGGCACGTTTGAGGATTGCATGCAACGGCTGCCGGCCATCGCGGATATGGGGTTCGATGTCTTGTACCTGCCTCCGATCCATCCCATCGGACGCACCCACCGCAAAGGGAAAAACAATGCCGCTCAGGCCGGCCCCGACGATCCCGGCAGCCCTTGGGCCATCGGCGCTCCGGAAGGCGGCCATCGTGCGATCCATCCCCAGTTGGGAAACATCGAAAGTTTCAGGAAATTGATCGCGTCCGCACGCCGGCACGGCATTGACATCGCGATGGACCTGGCATTTCAATGCAGCCCGGATCATCCCTATGTGCGAGAGCACCCGGAATGGTTCCGCAAGCGTCCCGACGGCTCGATTCAATATGCCGAAAACCCGCCCAAGAAATATGAAGATATCTACCCTTTCGATTTCGAATCGGAACACGCGGAAGCGCTATGGCAAGAGCTTCTGGAGGTTGTCCGCTATTGGATCGATCAAGGCGTGCAAATTTTCAGGGTGGACAACCCCCACACCAAACCACTGCGTTTCTGGGAGTGGCTGATCGCGCAGGTCAAGCAGGCCCATCCGCAGACACTGTTTCTCGCCGAGGCGTTCACCCGGCCGAAAAGCATGTATCGCCTGGCCAAGGGCGGCTTCACCCAATCCTATACGTATTTCACTTGGCGCAATTTAAAGTGGGAGATCGAAGCTTACATGACGGAGCTGACCCAGAGCGTGGCGGCCGAATTCTTCTGGCCCAATTTCTGGCCCAACACGCCGGACATCCTGCCTGAATTTCTGCAACTGGGCGGTCGGCCCGCCTTTGTCATCCGGCTTGCCCTGGCGGCCACGTTATCGTCCAACTACGGAATTTACGGCCCGGCCTTCGAGCTCGGCGAAAACGAGGCCAAAGAGCAATTCAGTGAAGAGTATCTCGATTCGGAGAAGTACCAGATCCGTCATTGGGATCTCGACCCGCCGGGCAACCTGCGCGGCTTGATCAAGCGGATCAATCGAATCCGGCGCGAAAACCCGGCCTTGCAGCAGACCCGCAATCTGCGTTTCCTGCCGGTGGATCGCGAAGAGATTATCGCCTACTGCAAGTATACTGACGATTACGACAACATCGTGTTGACTGCCGTGAACTTGGACCCCCGTCACACCCATGCCGCCTGGTTGCACCTTCCACTTGAGTTGATGGGGGCGGCAAGCGATCAGCCGTTCCAGGTTCACGACCTGGTCAGCGACGCACGTTATTTATGGCATTCCGGCAGCAATTATGTAGAGTTGAATCCGCAGGTGATGCCGGTGCACATTTTCCGCATCCGCAAGCGGCTGCGTTCGGAACATGATTTCGATTACTTCATCTAGCGCCCACAAAACTTCCCTGAGCAGCGAAGGATACCGCCATGGCCATGCGAGAAAAAGAACGGGGCAGCAACCCCTTGTGGTACAAGGATGCCGTCATCTACCAACTGCACGTCAAGACTTTTTATGACAGTGACGGGGATGGGATCGGCGACTTTACGGGCTTGCACCAAAAGCTCGACTATTTGCAGGAGTTGGGTGTCACGGCCTTGTGGCTTTTGCCGTTCTACCCTTCGCCGCTGCGTGACGACGGTTATGACATCTCCGATCTAAAGGGCGTTCATCCCTCCTACGGCACGCTGGGAGATTTCAAGGCTTTCTTGAAAGCGGCCCACCGGCGCGGTTTGCGGGTCATTACCGAACTGGTCATCAACCACACCTCCGATCAGCATCCCTGGTTTCAGCGTGCCCGGCGCGCCAAACCGGGCAGCCGCTGGCGTGATTTTTATGTGTGGAGCAACACTTCCCAACGCTATGAGGATGCACGCATCATTTTTCAAGATTTCGAAACCAGCAACTGGACCTGGGATTCTGTGGCCGGTGCCTACTACTGGCACCGTTTCTACTCCCATCAACCGGATTTGAATTTCGACAATCCCAGGGTCCACGACGCCGTGTTCAAGGCGCTGGCTTTCTGGCTGGATATGGGCGTGGATGGGTTGCGCCTGGATGCGGTGCCCTACTTGTATGAACGCGAAGGCACCAACTGCGAAAATCTGCCTGAAACCCATGCTTTTCTCAAGGCGTTGCGTGCGCGCCTGGATCAAAATTATACCGACCGCATGCTGCTCGCCGAGGCCAATCAATGGCCGGAAGACGCCGTCACCTATTTCGGCGAGGGGGATGAATGTCATATGAATTTTCATTTCCCCCTGATGCCGAGGCTGTATATGGCCTTGCAGATGGAAAATCGTCATCCGGTCGTGGATATCCTGGAACAGACCCCCAAGATCCATGAAGGCTGTCAATGGGCCATCTTCCTGCGCAATCACGATGAATTGACGCTGGAGATGGTGACCGACGAAGAGCGCGACTACATGTATCGCGTCTACGCCCGCGACCCGCGCATGCGCCTCAACTTGGGAATCCGCCGCCGGCTGTCGCCATTGATGGGCAATCATCGCAGGCGCATCGAAATGATGAAGGGCCTGCTGCTTTCGCTGCCGGGCACCCCCGTGGTGTATTACGGTGATGAGATCGGCATGGGTGACAATATCTATCTCGGCGACCGCAACGGGGTCCGCACGCCCATGCAATGGAGCCCGGACCGCAATGCCGGCTTCTCGAGAGCGAACCCCCACCAACTCTATCTCCCGCTGATCATCGATCCAGAGTACCACTACGAGGTGGTCAATGTGGAGTCTCAATCGAACAATCGTCACTCGCTGCTCTGGTGGATGCGCCGGCTGATCACCTTGCGCAGCCGCATCAAGGCCTTCAGTCGCGGCGATCTGACCTTTCTGCACCCGGAAAATGAAAAGATATTGGCATTCATCCGCCATTACGAAGGGGAGCACATCCTGGTGGTGGTCAATTTCTCCCGGTTCGTGCAATATGCCACGCTCAATCTCTCCAATTACAAGGAGTGGGTACCGGTAGAGGTTTTCGGCAATACGCGCTTTCCCGAAATCACCGACGAGCCTTACATGCTGACATTCGGGCCGCACTCCTTCTACTGGTACTATCTGCTCCCCAAGGAAGAGAAAATCGAAGTTGCCGCCGAGCAAAAAACCCCGTCGCTTCGATTACCGCTCTTTCAAGTCAATCGACATTGGCAGGAGTTGTTCCAGGATAATGTGCCCCAAGCCTTGTCCCGCCGCCTGGCGGCATATCTTAAAATACAGCGCTGGTACGGCGGCAAGGAACGCCACATCAAGACCCTGGCGATTCGGGAAGTACTGCCCGTCGAGAACGGTGCTTTCTTCATGTGCCTGCTGTTTGGAACCCTTGAGTACGATGACGGTCTTATCGAGGCCTACATCATCTCCGTGGCCCACGCCTCGCAGCAAATCGCGGATGCACTGCTCGAAAAATATCCCTTGGCCGGCATCGCCCGGGTGCAAGCCCAGGGCGATTCAGAGGCGGGAGTTCTCTTGGATGGCTTGGTGGTGCCCGAATCGAGCCTGGCCTTGCTGAATTTAATCGAACGCCGCGCCACGATCAAAGGTCGGCACGGACGGTTGAACGGCATGACGACGCGCGATTTGAAATCGTATCAAAAGCAAACACCGGCATCCGAAAGCATCGGGATCCTCGGCGCGGAGCAGAGCAATACCTCCGTAGCCTTTGGTGACCGGATGATTCTTAAGATTTTCCGTCGCCTGCAAGAAGGAACCAATCCAGATCTGGAAATCGGCCGCTACCTGACCCGCAAGCGGTTCGAAAACCTGCCGCCCGTTCTGGGCGCACTGGAATATCGCCTGCCGGGAGAAGAACCGGCCACCATTGGGGTCTTACAGGCCTATGTACGTAACCAAGGCGATGCCTGGCAGCATACGCTCGACAGCTTGTCGCGCTTTTTCGAATACGTCCTGGAGATTCCCAGATCCGTCACGCCAGATCCACCGACGGGTCATTTGCTGGAAAATGCCATGGGAGAAATTCCGGACGTGGTGACATCCCGCCTGGGATTCTATGCGGCCTCGGTTCAGTTGCTGGCCCAGCGGACGGCGCAGATGCACAAGATACTGGCTTCCGAAACCAGCGATGGCGCCTTTGTCCCCGAGCGCTTCTCCAAACTCTACCAGCGCTCCTTGTATCAGTCCATGCGCGCCATGACCAATCGGGTGTGGTTTCAATTCGCCCATGTCATTGCACGGCTGCCCAAGGATCTTAAATCGACGGCCGAACGTGTCGTGGTGCGCCAGGACGATATCCTGAGCATGTTCAGAAAGATGATGGAAACCAAACTGACCGGCAAGCGCATCCGCTGCCATGGCGATTATCATCTGGGGCAAGTGCTTTTTACCGGAAAGGATTTTGTGATCATCGACTTTGAAGGCGAACCGGCGCGCCCGGTGAGCGAGCGCAAAATCAAGCGTTCCGCATTGCGGGATGTGGCCGGAATGCTGCGCTCTTTCCATTATGCGGCTTACAGCGCCCTCGCCCATGAAAGCACCAAAGGATTGTTCAAGGAACAGGAGCATCGCCATATGCAGAACTGGGCGGATTACTGGTGCCAGTGGGTCGGGGTCCTGTTTCTGAAGCATTATCTGGCTGGAAGTGCGGGTGGAGGGTATCTGCCGGAGACCGGGGAGCAGATCCGGTTGTTGTTGGATGCCTTTCTGATGGAAAAGGCCGTATACGAACTGGGTTACGAGATGAACAACCGGCCGGACTGGGTCCAGATCCCGCTGCAGGGTATCGAGCAGCTACTATCGACTGGAGGAATTTTATGAACATATCCAACGAGCATGCCCCCGTTATCGAACGGTCGGAGGGCCATCAGGTCTTGGGAGACGTCTCTCTCTTGACATCGGACGACCTTTACCTGTTCAACGAGGGAAGTCATTTCCGGCTCTACGAGAAACTGGGTGCCCATCCCATTGTCCACGAAGGTGTGGAAGGGGTTTACTTCGCCGTGTGGGCGCCCAACGCCGATCGAGTGACGGTTATGGGATCCTTCAATTACTGGAACAATGATACCCACGACCTGCGCCCGCTTCACAACTCCGGTATATGGCAAGGGTTTGTTCCCGGTTTGAAGGCGGGGACCGTATACAAGTACCACATTCGATCGTCCAATGGGCACTTCAGTCAGGATAAAGCCGATCCCTTTGCCTTTCATACCGAATTGTCTCCGCGTACCGCTTCGGTGGTGTGGTCGCTGGATTACGATTGGGGCCAGGAGGAGTGGCGTGAGCATCGTAAAACCCATAATGCCCTCAATGCGCCCATGGCCATCTACGAGATGCATCCCGGTTCGTGGATGCGCGTTCCGGAGGAGAACAACCGCATGCTCACCTGGCGCGAACTGGCGCCCAAGCTGAGTGCCTACATGCATAAGATGGGCTTTACCCATGTCGAATTTCTACCGGTGATGGAGCACCCCTTTTACGGCAGTTGGGGCTATCAGTGCCTGGGCTATTTCGCGCCCAGCAGCCGCTACGGAACGCCCCAGGATTTTATGTATCTGGTGGATCACCTGCATCGCAATGGAATCGGGGTGCTTCTCGATTGGGTGCCGTCGCATTTTCCGTCCGACCCGCATGGGTTAGGGCTATTTGATGGCACGCACCTTTTTGAACATGAAGACAGCCGTAAAGGATTCCACCCGGATTGGAACAGCTACATCTTCAACTACGGACGCCATGAGGTGCGCAGCTTCCTGATCAGCAGCGCCTTTTTCTGGCTGGACAAATACCACATCGATGGTTTCCGGGTGGACGCCGTGGCCTCCATGCTCTATCTCGATTATTCCCGCAAGGCCGGCGAATGGATTCCCAACGTGCACGGCGGCCGCGAAAATCTGGAGGCGATCTCTTTTTTGCAGCGGTTCAATGAAGCCGTGCATGTGTCATATCCATCGGCGTTGACCATTGCCGAGGAGTCCACCGCCTGGCCCCAGGTGTCGCGGCCGGTCTATCTGGGCGGTCTCGGTTTCGATATGAAGTGGGACATGGGCTGGATGCACGACACCTTGAAGTATATGTCCCATGACCCGATCTATCGCAGCTATCACCACAATATGCTGACGTTCCGTATGATTTACGCATTTCATGAGAATTACGTGCTGCCGCTGTCCCATGACGAGGTGGTGCATGGCAAGGGATCGCTGCTGTCCAAAATGCCGGGCGACGTGTGGCAGAAAATGGCCAATCTACGCCTGTTGCTGGGCTACATGTACGCCCAGCCGGGCAAAAAGCTGCTCTTCATGGGGGCCGAGATCGGGCAATGGCAGGAGTGGTCCCATGACCGCAGCCTGGACTGGCATTTACTGGGAGAGCATTACCATCACGGCTTGCAGCGCTGGCTGGAAGACTTGAACCAATTTTACCGTCACGAACCTGCCATGCACATCGAAGATTTTTCGCATCATGGATTTTCCTGGATCGATTGCAACGACGCCTTTCAATCCACCGTCAGCCTCTTGCGGCGCGGCCATGAAAGCCATCGCCCGGTGGTGGCGGTCTGCAATTTCGTGCCGATGCCGCGCCCCAATTATCGCGTCGGCGTGCCCCGGGAGGGCCTCTGGCAGGAACGGCTCAACAGCGATGCCCGCGACTACGGCGGCAGCAACCAGGGCAGTCAAGGTCGCCTGGAAGCCACACCCGTGCCGTACCATGGGTTCGAATGGTCGCTCAATCTGGTGCTGCCGCCGCTGGGTATCGTGTTCTTCATGCCTGCGGACGAACCTTGACCCTAACTCGTGCCCATCCGGGAATGGCGATTTTTCTCATCCCTGGAAGGGCACTAACTCAACAGGAGCAACAGGATGCGGATTTTACTATTGACCAACGAGTATCCCCCCAACATTTACGGCGGCGCGGGTGTGCATGTGGAACATCTTTGCCGCGAACTGGTGCGTCTGAAAGAATGGCGGCACGAGCTGCAGGTGATGTGCTTCGGCAGCAATAACCAGGGGGCTCAATCCGATGTTTTTCCCATCGCCGGCGCCGGTGAACTCTTTAAAGGCCTCGGGCATGAAAAACTGCTCGATACGCTCTACCGCAACCTGATCATGACCGGGCGGGCCGGTGAAGAGGATATCGTGCATTGCCATACCTGGTATACTTACCTCGCGGGATGTATGCTCAAGCACATGTTGAACGCGCCCCTGGTGATCACGGTCCACTCTTTAGAGCCCCAACGGCCTTGGAAAAGGGAACAGTTGGGCCGGGGGTACGAGGCCACCTGCTGGCTGGAACGCACGGCCTTGCAAAATGCCGATGGCATCATCGCCGTGTCTTCGGCCATGAAAACCGATATCGTCCGGTTATTCGGCATCGACCCCCAGCGCATTCGCGTCATTTACAACGGCATCGACATCCAGCGTTTCCAGCCGCTTAACCGTCCCGATATTCTCGCAGCGTATGGCGTCGATGCCACCCGGCCCTATGTGCTGTTTGTCGGCCGGATAACCCGGCAAAAGGGCATCTTGCACCTGGTGGATGCCCTGCCGTTGCTGGCCCCGGGCGTCCAGGCGGTGCTTTGCGCCGGAGCGCCCGACACACCGGCGATTGCGGAAGAAATGCGCCAGCGCGTTCAGCATGCGCGGCAGCGTTCTGCCAATGATATTATCTGGATCGAGGAGATGGTGCCGGTGGACCGGTTGGTGGCGCTTTACAGTCACGCCCAGGTTTTCATTTGCCCCTCCATTTACGAGCCTTTTGGGATCATCAATCTGGAGGCCATGGCGTGCGGTGTGCCCGTGGTCGGCGCGGCGGTCGGCGGTATCCCCGAAATCGTGCGCGAAGGGCAAAACGGCATGCTGGTGCCTTTCGAGCCGGCGGCCCCCGACGACCCTTCGCCCAAACATCCGCAGCAGTATGCACGCGATTTGGCTACGGCCATCAACGCCTTGTTGGCTTCGACTGAAAAGCGGGAAGCCATGGGCCAAAGTGCCCGCAAATGGGTGCAGGACCAATTTAGCTGGCAGCGCATTGCCGCACAGACGTTGGCATTCTATCGGGAGCTGCATGAAAACCGTTGAGCAGGCCGTACAGGGACCGATTCCAATAAATACATGCCAGACCGTATTTAGCTTTTGCATGGAGTTATTTAAAAAAGCATCACGAAGCTGATCGCTCATTTCAAGCATCGGCGCGGCAGCCATACCAATTATTAACCGGTCCCGAACTATTCCGACCATGCAAAGGAGAGAATCATGGAAGAGCTCATCGTCAACATCGCCAGAAGCCTCGTCGACCGTCCGGAGGCCGTCCGGGTCAACACCATCAAAGGTACTCAGATTTCCGTTTTAGAGCTCAGGGTGGCCAAAGAGGATTTGGGTAAGGTTATCGGGAAAAACGGGCGTACCGCCGGGGCTATCCGCACGTTGCTGAACGCCATTTCCACGAAGATGAAGAGGCCATCGATGCTTGAAATTGTGGAATAGGAATCTGGGTTCGATAATAGTTAAACGGTGACGACTCAGAATTGAGCGTCGCCGTTTTATCTTTGTTTTGCATGCATTCAATGATTTGGTGAGCAAAGGGATGAGGGCCGCCAAGGAGCCGTCGCATGAACCCTGACCAAAACAGAACTGTGCTGGTCACAGGTGCCAATCGAGGCATCGGATATGAGATTGCCCACCAGTTGGCGTCCAAGGGGATGAGGGTGGTACTGGGGGTCCGGGATGAAGCCCAAGGCGCCGAGGCTTGCGACCGACTCTCCCGCCGGGGGTACCAGGTCGATATGGTTCGGTTGGATGTGACGGATCAAACCACCATTGCGGCCGCCCTCGGGAAGATAACGGACCGTTACGGCCGCGTGGATGTGCTGGTCAATAACGCCGGCATCATGATCGACGGCCGGACCGGGATTCTTGAACTGAGCCCGTCGGTATTCTTAAATACGCTGCAAACCAATGTCCTGGGGCCTTTGCTGTTGAGCCAGGCATGCATCCCCCTGATGAAAAAAAATGGCTACGGTCGCATCGTGAACATTTCGAGTACCCTGGGCTCCTTAAACGATATCATCCGTCCGGACTCCTCCTACGCCGAAGTTCAAGCGCCGGCCTACCGGCTGTCCAAGGCGTTGCTGAACGGCATCACGGTGCTGGTGGCCCGGGAGGTGCGCGGTGCGAATATCTTGGTCAACTCCGTATGCCCCGGCTGGGTGCGTACCCGTCTGGGCGGCGATCACGCACCGATCGCGCCCGCCGAGGCCGTCGATACGCCCGTCTGGCTGGCGACACTTCCCGATGATGGCCCCACGGGGGGATTCTTCCGCGAACGGCGCCCGATTCCCTGGTAAACTCCTAATCCACTTCCTACGCTCGAAGGCATTTCTTCCGGGAAAAAGACAATACGCCTTTATCCAGCAGGTTGAAGCATCCTCTGCGGACGCCTCAATGGGCATCCCGTTGCCTTAATCTCTTGCGAAACCACCATAGCCCCATTCCCATAAAGAGGATGACGGCCGCGGCCAATGCGATGTTGGCCGCGCTGGGGTTCTTGATAACCTGCAGGATGCGATTGGTGAAGAGTGTCACGGCGAGGATGCCCGGCAACATGCCAAGGGCCGTGCCGAGCAGATAGGTCATTAACGGGATGCCGGCGGTTCCGGCGATGATGTTGACGACCGTATAGGGGGCAATCGGCAGGTTGCGAAGCAGGGCGATGGCGAAGATGCCCCGGCGCCCCAGATAGTGGTTCAGGCGTTCCAACTTGTTGCCGGCCAGCTTCTGGACGGTCTTTTGGCCCAGATGTCGGCCCACCATAAAGGTGGCGGCCGCATTGAGCACGGCACCGGCCATGGCGCAGGCGAAGCTTTGCCAGGGGGGAAGAATTAAGGCCGTGGCCCCCACCATCAATGTGATCGGGATAAATATCAATCCGCCAACGACAAAGGCGCCGATCACCATCGGAATCAATAGCGGGCGGGCATCCACCAGGCCCGCCCACTGGGCCAGGCGCTCCATGGTCAACCATTCGGACAGCGGTGTCCAGCGCCAGACTGCGGTCATGGCCAGCAGCGTCAATACCACCGCTCCTATCTTCATTAAGTGCGGCCGTCCGTTCTTGCTCCCGGAAGTATGGTGCAGACGATCCATCATGCGGTCGAGCAAAAAAGGCTTCTCTGGATCGATATAGGTCAGGTCCGATATGAACGCCGTGCTGTCCAGCACCGGCTCGGCATCGCCATCCAGCGGCAGCAGGCCGCGTTCGGCTTGTTCCAGCCTGCCGATGACCGCTTGCAAAGAAGGTTCTGCTTGTTCCGCAGCGGCCACCGCCGCCGCATCCACCCCCAGATGTTCGCCCATGAGCCGTCGTCGAAAGAGAGTGATTTGGGTTTCAATTGCGTTTCCGTCCGCGGGCTCAACGGCCAGGCAGCATTCCGAATCCAGACCCATCGAGCGATTGCTCAAGTTGGCGGAACCCAATATGACCAGCAGATCGTCCACGATCATTAGTTTGGAGTGGACGTAAACCGAAGTCTGCCGGCCGTCAACCACCGGATAATAGACCGCCAGTTTTTTGTAGCGATCCTGCTTGACGAGCCGTTGCAGGTAGTGCCGGCGAATGGCATCCATGGTGCTTTGTTCGAGCCAGCCGCTGGCTTTGCGGGGCATGACCAGCACAATCTCCGGTCCGTTCTTCTCTCCCAGGCGTTTGCCCAATTCCCGGCAGATCTGATTCACGGTCAGGTACTGGTTTTCGATATAGATATAACGCCGGGCGGCGCGAATGGCATCCGTATACAGTTGGGCGACCTCCTGAACCCGATGTTGACTTTTATACGCCGGCAGCGTCCGGGCGATGGATATTCGGCAGGGGCCGTCGATGTCGGTCTCCAGGTCCGGGGGCCATTTGATGGACCCGTCACCGTCATCGCCAGGCGCCGGCAGCTCCTGTCCGACGGCCCGATACCAGCGCTCTCGGAATCGAACACCCAGCGCCTGGGCCGTCTCCCCACCGACGGCCATCTGCACATCGTGGAAAGGGCGATAGAGGATTCCATCCGGTTCCTGCCGCCGGGGGTCTTCCGGGATGTGCTCCGGGGAGTCCCACCGATTAATGGTCAGATCGAAACCGCCACAAAAGGCGATCTGATTATCGATCACCACGATCTTCTCATGTTGCGACCCACCGAGAGGATGCTCGGCGTCAAGGTGGAAATGAACCCGCTCATGGTTCTCCCATGCCGAACGAATGCGCGGCAACCACTGGCGTTCCCGCCAATAAACAAAAGGAAAGTCCCAGGACAAGATATAAATTTGAAGTGAAGGATTCTTTTCGGCCAACTGGTTTAGAAAATCGCCCAACGGTGGGATTTGCTCCTGAAATCGATTGCGGCGATCCAGAATCAAACGGCTGTCGAAATCCCACCCGACGATGTAGATTGTCTTGCGCGCCAGGCGCGCGGCCCTTACGAAGGCTTCAAAATAGTCGGCCCCGTCGATGAGGAACGACACCTTGTCGGATACGGTGCTGCGCCAGCAATTTTTCCCTTTGCGGCATATCATGTGGTTATCTTTTCCATGCGCCCACCTTCTCAGGCCTCAACGAATCGGAGCACCTTGCGGGGCTTCCCGGCGATAAAGGGTTCCTCAAGAGATTCCTCATACACTCGGAAGGTCGAAGAAATAGGGTCCATAGCTTATTTGAACCATACACTGTCTATGAAATTTTGGATACTCAAGTTGCATTGGGGAAAATACGATGATCTCTTTTGGCCGAGTCAATTCGATGAACCAGACGGCTGTCGGCATAATTATCGTTGCCGATGCGGCCGATGCGGCCGATCTCGTCCCCTGGCTGAGATCCCATTCCGATTTTTCGGTTTTGGCCACCATCGGCCGAAGAGAAGGGGTCATCAAGAAGGTCGAGTCGTTGAAGCCGGATGTTGTCATTATCGCAGGGGCGCTGCCCGGCTTTGCGTGGGCCTCCACGGTCAACGATCTCAAGCAATGCGATCCCATGCCTGGTGTGGTCGTTATCTCCGAGGTCGCCGGCGAAGCTGACCTGCTGTCGGCTTTCCGCCAAGGGGTGGATGCCTTTATCCTGAAGGCCTGCTGGCGCGCACAGTTACTGCCTGCCCTGAAAGCGGTCACCACCGGCGGCATTTACTACCACCAGAAAGATGCCTCGATCATCCGGGCGCATCTGCACGATCTGGAGATGGGTTCCGCTCGCCGGGTGCACAGCGTCCGTAACAGTCTCTCGCGCTTGACCATTCGCGAGAAAGAGGTGTTCCCATTGCTGGCGGATGGTAAAAGCATCAAGGAGGTCGCCCAGATCTTGAGAATCAGCCCCAAGACCGTAGAAAGCCACAAGTACAATATCATGAAAAAACTCGATTTCGAAAACATGACCGATTGGACCAAGGCGGCCATCGTAAAAGAGATCATTCCACTTTAGCAGGCTGAGAAAACCTGGCCTAAGGCCGCCGGGCGGTGTTGCGCTTTTTGGGTTAAACCGCCCGCCACAGAGAATCTACAAAAAACGCCCGCTCGTCAGTATAGTTTTCGACGATCTCGTAGCCGTTGATACGGGCCATGGCGCCGATCTGGTCCAGATCGTATTTGTAGGAAGACTCCGTGTGGATGGCTTCCCAGGATTTGAAGGTATACTGCCGGCGCAGCTTCCGAATGTAGACCTGCTGGAAACAGGTGCTGACCAGGTAGCTTTGCACCGCCCCGTCCGAAGCTTCATAGGTGCTGTAGAACTCGAAACGGTCGGCAATGAATGCGCCGCCCAGCTCCCGGTTGATGCGATGGAGCAGGTTCTTGTTGAAAGCGGCCGTGATGCCCTGGTCATCGTTATAAGCGCGCAAGAGCCGTTGAATGTCCTTTTTCAGGTCGAAGCCGATCAAGAGATAATCGTTGGGGTTCAGCGCGGCGCGCAACCGGGACAAAAAACGATCGGCGGCGCGCACGTTCATATTGCCGATGCTCGATCCCAGAAAGAGCACCAGCTTCGGTGTGGCGTTCAAAGAAGAGAGATAGCGTAAGCCTTCGAAGTAATCCATGACCAAGGCCCGGGAGGGGATGCCGCCCAACTCCCGATTCAGGCTGTCGATCAGGCTCTCGAGGGGTGAAGGGCTGATGTCGATGGGGATGTAACACACCTGCCTGTGGCTGTTGGCCAGATGGGAAAGCAGGATCCTGGTCTTGCGCCCGTCTCCGGCGCCGAGCTCAATCAGATGAAATGAGGTTCCGTTGAGGTGGCGCACGAGATCTTCTTTGTATTTTTCGAGGATGCGCGTTTCACAGCGCGTCAGGTAGTATTCCGGAAGCTGGGTGATCTGCGCGAATAAATGACTGCCCTGCTGGTCGTAGATATATTTGCAGGGCAGGCTCTTGCGGCCGCTCTCCAAGCCTTGATGGACATCCTGGGCAAACTCGTCAAGCTGACCCGAATCGAGGTCCGAGTCTTCCCAATGCGCAACTTGGCTCATCTAAGGTCTCCTTTAGGTCAGCGCCTCCAGATTGTTGGTGATATACTCCAGATGGATCTTTACATCCGAAAAATGCTTGCGCAAAAGATCATGCACCGGCGCCGGCGCCTGCTGTGAAATGGCGTCACCATAGCGCCGGTTGGCCATCTCCTCTGCGGGCAGCAAGGCTTTCAGGGCATTTCTGGTGCCTGCCATGCTGCGTAGGGCCGCCAGACCTTCCAGCACAAACCCTTTCAGATCTCTGGAGCCCAACGTATCGCCGGGGCCCACCAAAGATTGCAGGGCCTCGTTCATTTCTTCAATGTGGCGTGCATGGTTGTGGCGAAAGACCGTCAAGCGCTCCTTGACGATCGGGTCTTCGATCTTCGGAATCACCTGGTCATAGGCGTTGATGGCATCGATGTTGGCCTGACGCAAATGAATCAGCAAATCGACGATTTCCTTTTTTCCCATCTAATCATCCTCCATCACCGCAGTTGGAAAGGTGCTGCGATGTTCTCGATCATCGCCAACTCAGCCTTGCTCAGCTCGATTTCATAGGCGGCCAGATCTTCTCGCATGTGCGCCGCATTGGTGGTGCCGGTCAGAGGTATCATGCCCATCTGCTGCGCAAAGCGAAAGATCACGCGGGCGGGGGTACATGGCAGACGCCGGGCCACTTGCTGCAATGTAAGGCTCTTTAATTCCTCCGCATTTGCGGTCAGCAACGAGAACCCCTGGTAGATGATGTCATGGGCCGCGCATCGCGCGCGAATCTCGGCATCCCACGAGGTGCGCGCAAAGCATCTGTTTTGCACAAACGCCGGTTTTACTTCCGCGCCCTCCAGGAGTTGGTCCAGGTGCTCGGGGTAGATGTTGGAAATGCCCAGCAAGCGGATTTTGCCTTCGCTCTGCAACCTCTCCATGGCCCGCCAGACTTGCCAATCCACCTTACAAAAACCATGCGGCTGGAGCGGGCCATGCAGAAGGTAGGCATCCAGGTAATCGGTATGCAAATGGGCCAAGCTGCTTTCCAGGGATTGGGCCACCTGGTCGGCATAGGCCGCCTCGGGATCGAAGGGTAAACGGTGATCCTGGGCGGCGGCATATGTGAATTTGCTTTGGAGGAAGAGATCTTCGCGCTTCAGTTGGCCGGTGGCCAAAAATTTTTGGATCGCTGCGCCCACCCCCTCTTCATAATAGTGGCGGCGTTGATTGGCCGTGTCGATGCCTCTGAACCCGGTGTCGAGCGCCAAACGGGTGAGGGGCTCGGATTGCTCTTCCTTCCAGGCCGTCCCATAGATGAAGGTCGGCACTTGGATGCCTCGATGGCTTACGTACCGTTGGACATTTGGTGGTGCGGTCATGGATGGAACTCCCTTCTGGATGGAGCACGGGGCGCACTGCCACCCCGCGCATGAACAACGTGCACGTTCATGGGCAGTGACCGTGCACGTTGTTACGCCTGAGTTTAAAACTGCAGCGATTTGATTTCCAGGAACTCTTCCAGTCCATATTTTCCCAGTTCACGACCATGGCCGGACTGCTTGTAACCTCCGAAAGGCGCCAGGGGATTGAATTTTCCACCGTTGATCATGACCTGGCCGGTCCGCAGCAGCCGCGCAATGCGGCGGGCACGCGCTTCATCGCGACTCCATACGGCGCCGGACAGGCCATAGATGGAATCATTGGCGATGGCAACGGCCTCTTCATCATCTTTATATGGAATGATGGTCAAAACCGGTCCGAAGATCTCATCCTGGGCAATGGACATTTTATTGGAGACATCCGCGAAGATGGTCGGCGCCACGAAATATCCGCGCTGCAACCCAGCGGGCACTTCCGGTCCGCCGTACACGAGGTTGGCCCCCTCTTGAATGCCTTCATTGATATAGCCGCGCACCTTCCTGCGTTGCGCTTCACTGACCAATGGACCCATGTAGTTGTTGGCATCCCGAGGGTCACCGATGGCGATTTTTTCGGCCGTCTGCCGGGCGATGGCCACGGCCTCCGTCTGTCGCCCAGCCGGCACCAGCATACGGGATAAGGCGCTGCACACTTGCCCCGAGTTCAAGCAAATGTCCTTGACGCCGTGGCTCACCGCCCGTTTGAGATCCGCATCATCGAGGATGACATTGGCGGACTTGCCGCCCAGTTCCAGTGTCACGCGCTTGATCGATTGGGCGCCCAATTCACCGATGCGCCGTCCGGCCCGCGTCGAACCGGTAAAGGAAATCAGATCCACCTTCGGATGCCGGCTCAGGGCCTCACCCACCACTCGTCCCGAACCGGAGATGAGGTTGAACACTCCCGGCGGCAGTTTGGCTTCGGCAATGATTTCGGCCAGGATAAAAGCGTTCAAGGGCGTCAGGCTGCTCGGTTTGACGATCATGGTGCATCCCGCGGCCAAGGCCGGTGCAACTTTGCCCACGATTTGATGCAGAGGGAAATTCCAAGGTGTGATGAAGCCACACACCCCCACCGGCTCTTTCAGCACCCGGGAGTGCCCGATTTCCTCTTCAAGGCGTTCCTCGGCCGCTATTCGGGCATAAGAGGCCATGACGGCGGTGGGCAAGCCGGCCTGAATGGTTTTGGACAATGAAATGGGTATACCCAGCTCCATGGAAATGGTCTGGGCAATTTGTTCCCCGCGTGCCGCCAAACCGGCGGCAATTCCTTCAAGGGCTGCTGCCCGCTCTCGGGGGGAGACAACGGACCATATCCTGAAGGCATTCTGCGCCGCCTGCACCGCCGTCTCAACATCCTGGCTGGTGCCGGCAGGAACCCGTCCGCAAAGTTCTTCCTTGTAGGGATCGACCACATCGATGGTTTCGGAACCCGACGGTTCCACCCAGCGGCCGTTGATAAACAAGCGATCATATATTTTCATAGCGCACCTTCCGCGTTGTTTTTACTATTAGTAAAAGGTTATGAGGATCAACAATTCAAATGAAAAGCGCCGGCCACTTTTCGGCCTGCATCGATCATGCGATTGAAGGAGTTTCGGGCTTCAGGCGTAGGCGCTTCGATAAATTGTATATTACGGCGACGCAAAGTGTTTTTCAGAACATCGGTCATTTTCATCTGACCTCTCTGGCCGGTGCCGAAGACCACGATTTCCGGAGTGGAAGAAAGGATATCGCCGACATCTTCCACGCTCACCTGATGCCCTCCTTCGCGGTACCAGCCCTCCAGGACCTGCCCATCGACGATTTTCAAGTCACGGGTATAAAGTCGATCATCTATTTCCATCCGTCCACAAGTGTATGATTTGATCATGGTCGCCACCTCCTTTCGCGCGCCGGAAGTGGCGCGGGGTTCGAGGCTTATTGCAACTGAGCCAGCGCGGCTTTGGTAAAAGCCGGAATATCATTTGGGTTGCGACTGGAGATCAGGTTGCCGTCTTTAACCACTTCCTGATCGATGAAGTGCGCGCCGGCATTCTTGATGTCCTGGATAATCGATGTATAGCCGGTGATTTTTTTGCCCCGGATCACGTCGGCCGTGATCAGAAGCTGAGGCGCATGGCAGATGCTGAAGACCGGTTTTCCTCCGTTCACAAACGATCGTACGAAAGATACGGCCTTTTCATCCACCCGTAGTTGGTCGGGAGAGTATCCCCCCGGGATCAGCAGTGCATCGAAATCGTCTACCGATACCTTGGAGACGGACCGATCGATCTGGACGGCCGTTCCCTGTTTCTTGCCTTTGACCGTGGCCCCTTCTTTGAGCCCCACGTGCACCAACTCATGGCCCGCCTTGCGAAACGCCTCAGCCGGCTCGGTGTACTCCACATCTTCAAATAAATCGGTGATGATTACGGCGATCTTGCTCATAATGCCGTACTCCTTTCGGTGGCGAAAGTTTCAGCGCCGGAGATGTTCCGGCGCATGCGGATTGAACTACTTCTGATCGTTGAGTAAATCCAAAGCGTTTTCCTTGGAGGAATCCAGGTCCATTTGAAAAGCTTTGCTCGCAACTTCAAAGGTTTTATCGGTAATGGCTTTGCCGTTGGGATCCACGCCCATATGCCCTTGGCCGTGATCGTCTGTGGTTGAACCACATCCACAATTGTAACACATGTCTGCACCTCCTCGTGATTTGGCCCGCAGGTCGGAACCCAGGCGGTTTATCAATTAAAAGTAGCATCCGCCGATGCCGGTTCAATGGGGTCAAAAGGGTATTGAGCCATCCCTGGGTATTTACCTGTGTGTCCATCCAGGCATGGCGTTATGTGCCTTGCCCCCTGCCGGCGTCTTCAACCCCCCGGTCCTCATCGAGAATCGTGATCTCTACGCGGCGATTCTGCTGGCGGCCGGCTTCCGTGTGATTGGGCGCGACCGGATATCGTTCGCCAAGTCCCCGGGTGGTGATTCTGGCCGGCGAAATACCCTCCGCTTCGAGCGCCTGGGCCACGGACCGGGCACGTTCCTCGGAAAGTTCCTGATTGTAGGCATCCGAACCCGTACTGTCGGTAAATCCTTCCACCAGGACTTTGCGTTCGGGGTTTTGTTTGAGAAAGTCAGCAAGTTTGTCGAGTCCTCGTTCGGCGCCGGATTTCAGCTGGGCTTGATTCAGGGCAAAGACCACGTCCGTCAGGGTAAGGACCATGCCCGCATCGGTTTGTTTAGATTGCATGGATTCGGTGCGGTATGCACGCAACTCTTGCTCGGCTTGTTGAGCCTGTCGCTGGGCTTGCTCGGTGCGGCTCTGGCGCAGCTGCAGCAGAAAATCCTTCTGCTGCATTTCCAGTTCGGCGACCTGTTGCTGAGTCTGGGCTTTGTCGGCCTGAACCCGGGCCAACTCCACTTTTTTGCCTGCCAGGTAGGCATAATGTCTTTGCACATCGACATCGTCCGCATTCTTGGCCTGATTCAAGGCGCTTTGCGCCTCTTGCAGGGTCAGGGCCGCATTCCGGGTTATCGTGGGATCGGTGCTGGCCTCTGCGTAGGCATGCTCGGCCTGGACCAACTCCTGGGTTTGAGGGGTGGCACAGCCGGCGACCGCTATAGCGACGACCGTTAAAATTGCGAAGGTAGGAATCACTTTCATGGGCTCCTCCATTTGTCTTTGCTTCTATTGAGTTGATTGTGTCGCAGCGGGCTTAATCGACGTTTGCGTTCTGATTGATCTCCCGACGCAGATCCTCGATGCTGTTCTGTATCGTTTGAGCCATACTCTTGGTTTTAGATGTGTCTGCCTTGGCTTCGGCCAATTCAGCATTCACCGCCGCTTGTTGCGCCAGGTTGTCGGCCTTCACATAATCTTTGTTTTCAAAGGCCTTGTTGGCTTGTGCCAATTTCTGCTTCGCGTTGCTCAGTTCCACCGGGGCATACTCGCGGGCGTTGGCTCTCTCTGCCTGGCCAATAGCGGATTGGGCGCCTCCGATGCGGGTCCGTGCCGCGCTCTGATCTTGTGAAGCGCAGGCAGCCACAATCATGGCTGCACTGAAAATAGCCAAAATTGCCCAAATTTTCTTTTTGCGTTCTGCGCGCATCGCGATGTCCTCCTTTATTATTCCGTCAGTTAAAACATAAACAATCATAGGGACCAGGGCGGAAACCACCATAAGGGCAATGCTTTATATTGATTCGGGCAAACCATACTTCGACAGCGGATGGCGTGATTTGCCGAGTGGGCGGCGCGGCAGAATAGGCCGCGAGGGGAGGTTATAGTCAAGAAGTGGGAGGTAAATGACGAAGCGGGAGGTAATTACGGTTTTTGCCCCATAGCTTCTGCTGGTGGCCCTATTTACGTTTCAAAGGGCCGGGAAACCGGCTGTGCTGCCTTAAAAGACGAGAGAAAGCGCATGCATCTTCTGGAGAAAATCAAAATCAAACACCGCGCCGGTGTTGGGCGATGGATTGCCGATAGGGGTTCATTTCTGTTCTTTCTGATCGCCTTCTTCTTCATTGCCTTTGTTGGTGGGGCCATCGTTACAGTGGCCGGAATCGGGCCGTCCGGCTATTTCAAGGATGCCTATCGCGCCGGAACGGCACTCTATGACAAAATGGCGCGCTACCACGATCCCTTGTCAACCGATCTCTGGGCGCCGGTGCGTACCCCTGAAATGGGGGTTGCGCGCTATGATCGCAGCCGAGCCAATGACGGGATGACGTTGTTCACTTCGGGGCACGCCAACAAGGCGTTCTTGATCGATATGCAGGGCCGCTCCTATTTGAATGGAATAGGCCCTACAGCACGGTCTGGGACCCCTCTGCGGCGGTGCAGAACCCATCCCCCGATAGCAGAACCAATCTTTACAAAGCCCATCTTTTTCCCAACGGCGACCTGCTGGCCATTTATATTGGCGTGGGGGATACCCCTTATGGTTACGGCATGGTCAAAATGGATCATCGATCCCAGTTGATCTGGAAAAACTTGGACTATTTTCACCACGATTTCGAAGTCGCCCCAGATGGCCGGATATATGGGTTGACCCATGACTTTCGAACCCAGGCGCCGGAAGGGACCGATCATCTGGAAATGCCGGCTCTGGACGACTATCTGGTGATTGTCTCGCCCGAGGGGCAAACGCTCAAAAAGATCTCTCTGCTGGATGCGGTCAACCGTTCGGTCTTCCGGCGCTTGTTGTGGATCGTGCCGGCCTATAGTCTTGCAGATCCCTTGCATACCAACAATGTGGATTTACTGGACGAACGCATGGCAGCGGCGCTCAAGCCCAAGGTGCCGGCAGCCGAAGCGGGGCAGATCCTGCTCTCTTTCAGGGAGTTGGCCGGAGGCACGCTGGCCTTGCTGGATGTGGCCTCGGAAACCATCGTATGGGCCATCCGCGGATCATGGCTCTCCCAACATGATCCGGATGTGCTGCCCAACGGCAATATCCTGCTTTTCGACAACCGGGGATATTTTGGGCAAGGCGGCGAATCCCGGGTGATCGAAATAGATCCCGCCAGCGGCGGTATCGTCTGGGAATATGCCGGTAAGCCCCAAAGCCCTTTGCAGAGCATGATCCGTTCCGATCAACAGCGCCTGCCCAATGGGAATACATTGATCACCGAATCGGATGGGGGCCGCCTGCTGGAGATCGATCCGGCCGGCGATACCGTCTGGGAATTTATCAACCCGGCGCGGGGCGGCCAGGAAGATGGTCGTATTGCCGTGCTCAACTGGGCGCAGCGCATCGATCCGAATCGGATGCAGGCGCCATTCCTCGATCGATTGAAGCAAAATTCGATCCATAAGGAGGTTTCTCTAAAATGAAAAAGAATACACTTATGTGGTGTTTGCTGATCATGTTCGGTACCGCTCCGGCGGCATTTGCATATGTCGGACCGGGGGCCGGCCTGAGTTTGCTCGGTGCTTTGTGGGGCCTGTTGCTGGCCGTCGGCGCCGCGGTAGCCTTCATTATCCTCTGGCCGCTGCGACGCATGCGCCAGCGCGCCCGGATTCAGAAAAACATAAACACCGATGCGGATACCGAGCGCCGAGGATAAGGTTCGCTATGGGACTATTCGACATACCGGCGCCGATCTTCACCTGGATAGATGGACAGGCGGCAGCCATTCTGCCCTCATGGTTGCGCCTCATCCTCTGGGGCATGCTGGCGGCAACGGCTTCGATGTTGCTCTATCGCTGGATGAGCCCCCAGGCGCGCATTCGACAGGGTAAGCAAGCTGTGCGCCTGGCACAGCAGCGGCTCAATGCGTTTGACGGAGAATTCGCGGAAGCTTGGCCTCTGATGGGGCATATGCTCCGGGCCGCCCGGAGCGCACCATTAGCGGCACTTGAAATGTGTGGCCGGTGAATCGGACCATGACCTGAACGTGCTGTGCGCGCATTGGCCCGATGAATGCTGTTCAACGAGAATCGCTGGCTGTTTAGGAGCCTGCTTGCAATTCGGGGTGAATCGATGGGAGCCTGCCTGACATAGTTTGACTTTTTGACTTTTTTATCTGAAAAGGTCAGGATGCTCATCGTTCCTCTATTCGAACGTCAAACGGGAAGTATCGATGAAGAATATTTTTCTGTTTATATTCGCGCTTTTCGTTTTGATCCTCTTTTATGCGAGCGGCCTTTACAGTTATCTTCTGTTTCATACTCTGGCCGAGTCTTTTGCCGTCATTATTGCCTGCGGCATCTTCATGGTGGCCTGGAATTCACGCCGCTACGTGGATAACCATTACCTGCTGTTCATCGGCATCGGTTATCTGTTCATCGGCATCTTGGATCTTGCCCATATGCTATCCTACAAGGGCATGAATATTCTGCACGGATACGATGCCGATGTGCCGACGCAACTTTGGATCGCCGCACGCTACATGGAAAGTCTAACGCTGTTGATCGCGCCGGCGATGCTGTTTCGACGCATTCGCCCAAGCTTTTCTCTGATGGGTTATGGCGTGGTGACGCTGCTTGTGCTGCTCTCCATTTTCCACTGGCGCATTTTCCCGCGCTGTTTCCTGGAAGACGCCGGGGGGTTGACCCCATTTAAAAAGACCAGCGAATACCTCATCTGTCTATTTTTCCTGGCGTCCGGCGCTTTGATCCTGAAATGGCGTCGATTGTTCAACCCCATCGTACTGCGCTGGTTGCTGGCGAGCATCGCCCTCAGGGTCCTGTCGGAACTGACTTTCACGACCTATGCCGGCCCCTACGATTTTGTCAATATGCTCGGTCATCATTTAAAGGTCGTCTCCTTTTTCTGCGTTTATAAAGCCATCATCCAAACCAGTCTGGCAAATCCTTATGAGCTTCTTTTCCGGGATCTGAAGCAGAGCAAGGAGCGCTACCAATCGCTGTTCGTTCACATGATCGATGGCTTCGCCGATCACGAGTTGGTGCTGGATAATCAGGGCAAACCGGTGGATTACCGGTACCTGGAGGTCAACAGCGCTTTTGAGGAGATTACCGGCCTCAAGGGGGTGGTCGGAAAGTGTGTTACTGAAATTATTCCCGATATTCACGATGATCCTGTGGATTGGATCGGCATATACGGCAAGGTGGCCCTGACCGGCGAATCCACCCGCATGGAAAGTTTCTCGAAAGCCCTGGGCCGGTGGTATGCTATTACCGCTTATTCATACCAAAAAGGAAGATTCGTTACGATCTTCGAGGACATCTCCCAGCGCAAGCTTTCCCAGGATGCCCTGCGCTGGAGCGAAGCCCGCTTCAAGTTGCTGTCCGATACGGCCGGAAGGCTGTTGGCCACCGAAGATCCCCAAGGTTTGGTCAACGATCTCTGCCTTGAGGTGATGGCATACTTGAATTGTCAGACCTTTTTCAATTTTTTGGTGGACGCCGAGGCTGAAAAGCTTCACTTGAATGCCTACGCGGGGATACCGGATGAGGAAGCCCGCAAGATCGAATGGCTCGATTTCGGGGTCGCGGTGTGCGGCTGCGTGGCCCGGGACCGGCAGCGTATTATCGCCGAAGACATCCTGCATACCCCTGACCCGCGCACCGAATTGATCAAAACTTTCGGCATTCAAGCCTATTGCTGCCACCCTCTAATGGTGCAAGGCCGTCTGATCGGAACGCTCGCCTTCGGCACCCGCTTGCGTCCGCGCTTTGCCAGCGAAGAGGTGACGTTGATGCGGACCGTGGCCGATCAGGCGGCGCTGGCCATGCAGCGCATCCAAACCCAGCGGGATTTGCGCAATGCGAATGATTTTCTCGAACAAAAAATCCGGGACCGGACCATCATGCTGGCCAATACGGTGGATTCCCTCGAGGCGGAAGTCCAGCGGCGCGAGAAGGTTGAGGCGGAACTCATGCTGGCCAATAAGCAATTGGCCGAGCGCGCCGATCAACTCCGGGCCTTGTCAGCCGAGTTGACCATGGCCGAGCAGCGCGAACGCAAGCGGCTGGCCAAAGTGTTGCACGATGGACTTCAACAGCATCTGGCGGTCGCTAAGCTGCAACTGGGCGGTGTTGCCGCATGCCTGGCCGATGGCGAGCTGCAAAAGAACACGAAGGATATCGAGTCTCTGCTGGCTGAAAGCATCAAAATGTCGCGCTCTCTGAGCGCCGAACTGAGCCCGCCGGTGCTTTTTGAAGGCGGCCTCAAGCCCGGTCTGGAATGGCTGGTCCGCTGGGTGCGGGATAAGCATCAATTGCACGTCGATCTTGACGTCGAACATGTCCTGGACCTCCCGGAGGATGTCAATGTCCTGTTGTTCGAATCCGTGCGCGAATTGCTTTTCAATATCGTCAAGCATGCGGGCACGCCCCGGGCGCAGGTGCGTTTGGAATCCCCCAATGGGAACGGTACCCTCCAAATCATAGTCAAAGACGAAGGGGCCGGTTTCGATATAGACCACATGAAACCCATCGGCGGGGGTCACGGCGGCGGTTTCGGGTTGTTCAGCATCCGAGAGCGTATCGGTTTGATCGGTGGACATTTCGAGGTCCGCAGCGCCATCGGCCAGGGGAGCCGTTTCATTTTAACGGTGCCGCAGCGGCAGACGTCGTTCGGTCGCTGCGAAAACGATGACAGCACCGGCGCTTTCACTGGCGCGTCATGCCCAGCGGGGGGAGCCACCCTTCGGGTGCTGATTGCTGACGATCATGAACTGTTCCGGGACGGCCTCTCCCGCCTGGTGGGCCGGGAACCGGACCTCGAGGTGGTCGGCCATGCCGCGGACGGTCTGGAGGCCATCGAGCTGACGCGTCACTTGATGCCCGATGTCGTCCTCATGGACATCAACATGCCGGGCATCAGCGGCATCGAAGCCACCCGGCGTATTCATAAGGAGATGCCTCATGTTCGGATTATAGGCCTTTCCATGCACACCGACCACGAACATGCCAAGGCCATGGGGAAGGCCGGTGCAGTCGGTTATAAAACCAAGGCCTGTCCCGCCCCCGAACTCTTGGCCGCTATCCGCGCCTGCGTTAAACAAGCAGACGGATTCGCTGCTTAATCCCCCCATCTATCCATTTTTTCGCCTTCGGATAAACCCTTAATCGTCGTCCATCAAGGGCCTGCCTGAGAGGGGCATGTACTTTTAAAATGGGGTGTAGACCCCATTTGAGAACCACTCCGATTGGGGTAGGCAGGGCGGTAGTTCATTGATGCCGCGCAACCATCTGCTGCTGTGCTGGAGGGACGCTCGGGCTTTACGCCGATTCTGCAAACGAAGTAGTGACAATGAATCCTCGATCCAAGCACTTGGTGCATCATTTCTTATTCCTGATCGGCCTGTGGTCGGCCGCCATACTCTCCCTCTTCATCCTGGACTACCGCAATACCAGAAGAAACCTTCAGCAACTCGCCCTGATAGAAGCCCGAACCTATATGGGAAAGGAACAGGCCATCAGCCGCTGGGTGGCCTCCCATGGTGGGATCTACGTGCCGGTCTCGGGAAAAATGAAACCCGACCCGACCCTTTCACATGTAGCGGAAAGAGACATTCTGACGCCCCAGGGCAGGGTGCTGACCTTGATGAGCCCGGCCCATTTGATCCGCGATCTGATGACGGAATACGATCGACTGCACCATATCCGGGGTCATATCACCAGTTCCATTTATCTGCGGGAAGATACGGTGCCGGATGCATGGGAAAAGCTGGCTCTGGGCGCCATTGAAGCAGGGCGGCCGGAGGTGGTCGAATTTTGCGATCTTGGGGATGAAGCCCACTTGAGAATGATGCAGCCCCTCAAAATCGAAGTATCGTGTCTCAAGTGTCATATTAGCCAAGGATATGAAGTGGGCGATTCCAAAGGAGGGGTCAGCATTGCCATTCCCATGCGCCACTACCACGAATATGGCCGTAAAGAGATCACATCCTACTCGATTTCTTTGGTGCTGCTCTGGGGGATGGGAATTGGTGGGTTTTGGCTGGCGGCATCCCAGCTTTCGAACCACATGAAAAAAAAGGATCGGACCGAAGCTCTACTGAAAGTGGCCCAAAAAAATTACCAGGCGCTGGTCGATAATTCTTTGACCGGTATCTACATCGTCCAGGACTATAAAATCCAATTCTGCAATGCCAAATTCGCCGAGATTCACGGATATCGCCCTGAGGAAATGATCGATAAGGATACCAAAGACCTGGTCCATCCGCTGGATCGGGCATACGCGCGTGAGATGCACAAAAACCGTATGCAGGGATTAAAGGTGCCGGAGGAATATGAAATACGGTGCATCACCGCCGATGGCAGAACCATATGGGTGCAACGCCGTAACTCGATCATCAAGCACAATGGCCGGCCGGCCGTTCTCGGCAATGAAATCGATATAACCGAGAAAAAAGAGGCCGAGGAGGCGCTAATGGCATCCGAGGCGCAGTTGAAGCGTCTGGTGGCCAGACTGATCCGGCGTCATGAATTTGAACGCAAAAATATTGCGTTGGAAATCCATGAGGATGTCGCTCAAACCTTGAGCGCCATCAAAATGAATATTGAAGAGCTGCTGGCTGCCGATCCCAGAGGCTCGTCCCCCGAACTGGTCGCCATGCAGCCCATCGTGGAGCGCATCAGAACGACCATCCATATGATCCGGGGACTGACCAAGCGTCTGAGCCCGATCATGTTGGACGACCTGGGCATAAAAACCGCAATTTCGACTCTTTGCACGGAAGTCATGGAAAACTGCAAAGGCAGTAAAATCACAACGCGACTGAATGTCGATGAAGGCATCATCCCCGGTGAACTGAAGATCGTCATATACCGCGTGCTGGAAGAGTTGTTGGATCTTTCCTCAAGATATTGCATGGCGCATCATTGGGCCGTGGCACTTAGCCGGAAAAACGGAAAAATCGAGTTGGTGTTTGATGAAATAGGCCCAAATACCGTGCGACCTTTAGAGGAAATGGAATGGCAGATGGGTATGGCGGTGATTCATAACCGGGCCGAATCGTCCGGGGGGGCATTGACCATGCATGTAAGAGAAGAGAACAAGAGAACCATCACGGTCTCATGGACGATGCCTGTCGTCGCCATGTAGCGATTTTAGGTCCGCTCCCAGGCTTCGATTCCCCCCAAGATCACTGTATGTTTTCCCGCCCGCCGTCGAACTCGACGAACATCTCATCCGGGATGAATGCCAAGGATCGTTCCTCGCGAGCGAATATCCTGCGCCCTCTTGCCTGCGCAATGGCATAAAACGCCAAGGGCGCAGTGCCTCCAAACCTATAGCTGGTGAGCGTTTATTCGCCCTGCGAGCCTCGTTTATGGAAAATGAATAAGTTGCCAAAAGCGGTACAATACGGGGAATCCCCCATATACAAAAAAAGCCTCGAATCGCATATTGGCGCCCACAAAGGCGCTGTTCCGCAATCGAGCGGCACGGTCGTCGACAACACTCTACAGAAGAATATGACCAACAGCCTTTCAACGGACCTCGAAGGCGTGAACCCACCATGATTCGCTCATCATCTTATGGAAAGGAGATGTAAGTGACCAAGCGGAGCTATAGACCTGTTTTGGCAAAGGGAACCAGCGACGGAAACGGCAACGGAATTATTTTATGGATGGTTTTATTGGTTATCCTGGCGGGCAGTGCCCCGGCTGTCCGGGCAGAGGGGGTGTCGTACGAGCGTCTGAGACTTCGTCCCAAGCTAGATGTGGTGGAGCATTATAGCGACAACATATACTTGACCAACGAAGATGAAAGGGACGAATATTACACCGAAATTTCTCCCCAACTGGCAGTCGATTTCGCCTTGAGCCCCAGAAATTACATCACGGCTGAATATATCGGCTACTTTTACGTTTATGACACCTACGACAACTTTGACGAGTCCCAATACTTGGGGCAGTTGTATTGGAATATGGAGAGCGCCAAGGGTTCGCTCTTCAATGCGGGCGCGAGCACGGCATCCGAAAGTTCGCAGCCCTATGGACCGGATGACGATTATGAGGAGTACGATCGGAATCGGTTTTTCGCAGATACGCGGTTGGCCGTGGGCAAAGTGACCGATGTGGGCTTAGGCTTTATCCACTTAACCCGGGAATTCGAGGACGAAGTTTTCCAGGTGGACGATTACGAACGTCAACAGGCCGATTTCGACATCGTTTACGGCCGTTCCAGGGCTTTTCCCCTGTTGTTGCAATACCGCTTCGTTAAACAGGACAATGAGGATTTGGGTGACGTGAACCGCGATTGGGTCTCCCACTCGGTTTTTACGGGTGCATATTGGCGCGGGACGAGCAAGATGTCGGGTGCTTTTCGGATCGGGTATACCGCTGCGGATTTCGACGATGAAAGCATTGACGATGTTTCCGGGCTGGGGGCGGATATCGACGTAACCTATCGATATTCAGAGATCACGAGCATTCGCCTGCTTGGAGAACGCTCCCTCCAGCCGGTTACCATCAGCCGAAGAGAAACAGGAAACTACTACGAACTGACCAGTGCCGGCATCAGCCTCATCCACCGAAAGTGGGAGCGGATCACAACGGAGCTGAGGTATCGATTTTACTACCGTGAGTTCGATGTCTCTGATGGCGTGGAACGGGTCGATGAAGAACATGTGGCCGGTGTGACCATCCGATACGATTTCAGAAACTGGATTGGGCTCTCCTTGGGCTACCAGTTCGAAAACACGGATTCCGACGATGACAGGTCGGATTATACCGAAAACTCCGGCCTGATAGGGTTACATTTGTCCATTTAAGGCAATACAACACTGATTGCAAAGGACGGGCGGAAATGAACGAAAAATGCCTGAGTAGAAGCAAAATGATCGCAGTTTGCCTGGGCTTGATCATCTTCTTGGCCGGCAATGCGATGGCCCAGGAAGGCAAAGATTATGTGGTCGGCGCCGGCGATATCCTGGAGATCCAGATATGGGGGCACGACGATCTGGCACGCAGAGTGGAGATCTCCAAGGAAGGGGCCTTCTCATTTCCCTTCATCGGTCGCGTGGTTGCAGCAGGAAAATCGGTTTATTCGATAGAGCAGTTCATGGCATCGAAACTCGGCGACGGCTATCTGGTATCCCCCCAAGTCAACATCTCCATCGCCCAATACATCCACCAAAAAATCTTCCTTTTCGGAGAGGTCATGCGTCCGGGCAGTTACACGATCAAAGGCAAAACCTACCTGCTCGAGCTGGTTTCCGAAGCCGGCGGTTTCACCCAGAACAGGGGTTCTATTTGCCAGATTGTGAGACCGAGCAAGGCGGAAGCCAAGAAAGGGCCCACAACCCCGGACCAAGCCAAGGATAGTGAAGTCATCGAAGTAAACCTGGATGACCTGGTGGCGGGCAAGGGCAATCTTGAACTCGCTTACATACGGCCAGGCGATTCGGTTTACATCAAAACGGCGGAAGATTTTTATGTCATCGGCGAAGTGAACCGACCCGGAAAATATAAATGGGAAAAAGGCTTGACCGTGCTGCAAGCCATATCGACCGCCGGGGGCGGCACACCCCGTGCCTCCTTAAAACGGATCAACGTGATTCGCAAACAGGGAGAAAAAGAGTTGGAAGTGCGTCCGCAACTCAATGACGCATTGATGCCCAACGATATCGTCAAAGTGCCGGAAAGCTTTTTTTAAAACTCGATCACTCATGTCTGGTTTGTAAAGCTCTGAACATCATACTTACTTGCCGGCCAAGCCGAGTTAGGGAAAAACATGATTCAAATATCCGATAATCGCAGAATAAATGGTGGCGTCGGTACCGATGAAATGCGAAAGAACATAACCGACTATCTTGTGGTGCTTTATCGACGCAAATGGCTGATTATGTGGTTTTTCGTTATCGTCGTGGGCCTGGTGGCAGCTTATTCGTTCCATGCCGAGCCCGTTTACCGGGCCACTGCGCTATTGATGATCGACAAGAAGCCCTCCCCGATGAATCCTCTGGGCGAAGAAGAAAGCCGTTCGCCCCAGGCCGCCGAGTCCTATTACAACACCCAAATCAATCTGCTGAGCCACAATACGTTGATCATGTCGGTGATCGATGAAATGGGGCTCAGGGATTACTACGCGGCCCGGATCGAGGCGGCTGGAGAATCTCCATCGACGGCCCAGGCCGGAATTGCGCTTCCCGAAGAGAAGCTGGGGGCCGACCTTCTGGAGTTATACAGGAAATCGTTGCAAATAGAGCCGGTGCGCGATAGCAACCTGGTTTATATCAGCTTTTCAGGGTCCGATCCCGACATGGTCGCGCGCATCGTAAATAAACATGCGGACAAGTCCATCGAGAGCGCCGTGGCCTTGCACCGCCAACACGCGGAAACGGCCTTGCGGTGGCTCCGCAGCCAACTTGAAAATCAAAAAGCGGAAGTCGAGGAGAACCAGCGCCGTATATACGACTTCAAAAAGAAAAACAATATCCTCTCGGTGGCAAACAGCGAGGATATCTCCGGTCAAGAACTGACGGAACTAAGTACGGCCTTGACGCGCGCACGCTCGGAACGTATCGCCAAACAGTCGGCATACCTTTATGCCAATCAGGTTTCTACCGATCAAATGGACATCTTCCTGTCCCCCGAGCTTTCCGAGAACTCGGTCATTGCGACCCTGAGAAACCAGATGGTAAATTTGAAAAGCCTCGAAATCGAGACCGGGACCCAATACGGTTCAAAGCACCCCAGGATGCAGCAGATAAGGTACAGAATCGCGCAAACCAAAGCCGATTTGGATCGTGAGATCGGAAGGCTGAAAAGCGTTTATAAACGCGAGGCGGACAAGGCTGCGCAAGTCGAAAGCTCCATCGAAAAAATGTTTAACGAGCGCAAGCAGAGCCTGATGGCCCTTGGCGAGAAATCCATCGAATACGATGTGCTACGCCAGCAGGCCCAGAGCAGCAAGGAGATCTTCGACTTTCTGCTCAAACAAGCCGAGGAGATCAACCTTTCGAGCGTGATGAGCAGTAGCAGCTTGCGGGTTATCGATCAGGCGGATACCCCCATGGAGGCCGTCTGGCCGAAGAAAAAGCTGAATATTCTGCTGGCCGCGGTACTAAGCCTAAGTTTGGGCATCGGTCTGGTTCTATTCATCGACTACATGGACAATTCCATCAAGACCCCCAATGACGTTTACCAATTATTGAACGTTCCGGTGCTGGGTACCGTACCCTACAACAAAGAATTGAAAAATGCGGACAAGAAGCTTTTGACCCAGAGCCATGCCAAGCGGCTTGAGCATAAGGAGCGGCTGGATACACCCATGTCGAGCATCTCTAGCCGGTTGCCTGCGGAACTATTGTCACTGGGCGATGGAACCCAGGGGCGTGTGATCGCCGTCGAAAGTACAACCGTGGGTGAAGGCAAGACCATGACGATCTCGAAGATTGCTTCCTCGCTCAGTGAGGCCGGCTTGCGCGTTCTGCTGATGGATCTCGACTTGCAGCGGTCGACCCTCAACCATTTCCTGGGCGATAAAAACGGCGGCGGCATCGAGAACATCATGATGCGGATCACTTCCCATCAGGTACGTAACGGTGCCTTAAAAGACTATTCGATGGATGATATCTTTTTTCTCATCGGCCTGCATAAGCTGAGCGGCCGACTGATCGTCAAGAACAACGATCAATTGCTTCAGGCATTTTTTCAAAACGGGAAATTGCTTCACATCCAAAGAGACGACAATAACAGCGCCAACCGGATCGGTTCGATGCTGATTCAGAACAAGAGCATCGACAACGATCAACTCAACGATGCGCTGGAGCGGCATCGCCGCACCGGGCAATCTTTGGGGTATATCCTGGTCAACAGTGGCTACATCAGCATCGATCAACTCAAGGGACCCTTGCGTCTGCAGATGGAAGAACACATCCAGCGATTGTTCGGTTTTAAAACCGGCCAATTCCAATTCAAGCCGGAAATGATCAGGGTATACGATTCCGAAAAAATTTATTTTTCAGACAGTTATGCCACCATGATCAACGAATTGGGGCGGATGAGCGGCAGCAAAATGATCGAAAAGGAGATTCTTGCCAATATCAGCAGCGGTTTGAACAACAACTTGTACTATCTGCCGGCGAACTCAAAAACCAAAAAACCCATCGGTCGTTTCAATCGGGGCTTGCTGAAAAAAGTCATCGAAGTGACCAAGGATCGTTTCGATATTATACTGATCGATACTCCGCCGCTGGATGCCGCAACCGGCATCGAATCGATATTTCCTTTAGTGGATGGGGTCATCCTGGTGATTGCCGCGGGACATTTGTCCTATCGGGTCATCGGCAGTGCCGTGAATGCGATTCCCCAGGACAAGCTCATAGGCGCAATCCTGAACAAAGTGCAAACGAGCGCCAACCGATACAACTACTACATGTAAACGCTATGAATACCGACTCGCTCAAGGCAGCGAAAAAAATACCAATAAATTAGCGGGATAGGAGATTCGCGGACAACTAGAAAGCGGGCAGTGAGTTCTAAGTACATGCCCGCTTTCGTATATTTTCCAGTGACAAAGTCTGAACATAAGGTCGATTGCTACCATGAAAACCATCGATTCGATTCCTACATTACCGAAGCCGAACGACGAATTTATGCGGCTCATAGAACAGGAGCGAGCGCGCGTCAATCGAAACGGCTCTAACTTCACTTTGGTGTTGCTGCAACTGACTGACGGTTTAGATGATGACAAAGAGGCGCAATCGAATGTGTTACACGCGATCCGGCAACGAATCCGCACCATCGATCGAGTCGGTAACTACGATAAAGGTCACATTGGGTTGTTGCTCCCCCAGACGAGTCGTGACGGCGCTACCAAAATTATTGGAGACTTATGGCGGAACGATAAATTCGTCGCAAACTTTTCTTCCTACCGATTCTACTGCTATCCATAAAATCGATAGAATTGGTTAACCATAAACCAAAGTGTGCGAGGACAAACATTGAACTACTCAGCAAAAAATATAACGTATGAAAACGAACCGTGTTTTGGGATCGAATGCTCCCCGGGCATAAAACGATTTGGCCCCCCCGCGGCGGCTATGAATGAATTGTTGGCCAAAAACACTCCTTTTTGGAAACGTACAATGGATTTTGTGCTCTCCTTGAGTGGTTTGATATTGCTACTGCCATTGTTCCTGTGCATCGCATTGTATATCAAGATCGCTTCTCCGGGCCCGATTCTGTTTAAACAGAAACGGGTGGGGCGCGGCGGCAAGTTGTTCGATTGTTACAAGTTCCGCACTATGAAGCCCAATGCGGATACCTCAGTCCATAAGAAATATCTGGAAAATCTTATCAGGGGCCAAGACGAAGGCGATGCACAGGACCGGATGATTAAATTGCTCGATGAACCGCAGATTATTCCCTTCGGGAATTTACTGCGGGAATCGGGCTTGGATGAACTTCCTCAACTGTTAAATGTCTTCTTGGGGGATATGAGCTTGGTTGGGCCCAGGCCGCCGATTCCATACGAAGTAAAAGAGTACAAAATTTGGTATCGCGACCGCTTCGACGTGCTGCCGGGTATCACCGGTCTGTGGCAGGTCAGCGGTAAAAACAAGCTAACCTTCAACGAGATGATGCGCTTGGACATAACCTATGCGCGCAATGTGACCCTTATAGGAGATTTGAAGATAATACTGCTCACGCCCTACGCGGTTTACTCGCAATTCAAGGATTATCTTTCCAAAAAATCCATGATGCAGCACCCCACGGCCACGCTTCATTAGTGAGTGATAGAGAGATAGGTGCATCGAGATATTTTTACGAACCGTTGGCGGAGTAACAGGTAACGTCCCTTGGACGATTTCCGTCGATGCCTAAACCCACATTAAAGGATGTGACATAATGACATCTGCGAAAATCATCACCAGTATTCATGAAGGAACGCGCGCTATATCGCCTAACGAAAAAGTTACGATCGGAGTAATCGGGTGTGGATATTGGGGCCCGAATCTGGCTCGTAACCTTTTTGCTCTGCCGGGTTGCCGCGTCAAGACCATTTGCGACAGCAATGAAGAGCGGCTTGGGCATATCAAATCCCTTTATTGCGATGTCGAAGGGACTACGGATCACAATGATTTGATCGAGGACCCGGAAATTGACGCCATTGTCATCGCAACGCCGGTGAGATATCATTACTCGATGGCCAAGCAGTCCCTGCTAGCCGGAAAACACACCTTCATCGAAAAACCGATGGCCACCAAAGCCAGCGAAGCCCAAGAATTGATCGACATCGCCGAGCAAAGTGACTTGACCTTGATGGTGGGGCACACGTTTATTTACTCCGCACCCGTTCGGAAAATTAAAGAGATCGTGACTTCTGGCGAATTAGGCGAGATACAATATATAGCCGCCCGTCGCCTGAACCTGGGCTTGTTCCAAAAGGATATCAACGTCGCCTGGGATCTGGCGCCCCATGATATCTCCATCATTTTGTACGTCCTGGACGATACGCCGGAATCGATCAACTGCCAGGGCAAAGCGCATATCAATCCGGATATCGAGGATATCACCACCATGATCCTCAATTATTCCAACGGAGGAATCGCCACCATTCAAAACAGTTGGCTGGACCCTAACAAAATCCGTGACATGACCTTCGTGGGAAGTAAAAAGATGCTGGTCTACAATGACCTCGAAGTCATGGAGAAGATAAAAATTTACGACAAACGTGTCGAAATACCGCCGCACTACGACACCTTCGCCGAGTTTCATTATGCCTATCATTATGGCGATATGTATGCACCCTACATCAAACAGTATGAGCCGCTGAAAGTCGAATGCCAGCATTTCATCGATTGTATCGCCACGGGGCAAACCCCGATCACAAACGGTACAGAAGGCTTGAAAGTCATCCAGATCTTGGAAGCGGCCTCCAAATCCCTGCGCAATGGCGGCAGTCCCGAGCCTGTGGAAGCCTTTATTGGCGTTAGCCTGGCGAACTAATCATCTGGAATCGGGAGAGGGGGCAGGATACCATGCAGAAGATTGCCGAGGATGTCGTTCTGGGGAAGAATGTCAAGATCTACGAATTCGTGAACCTATATGGCTGCAGGATCGGAGACAATACAAAAATCGGGACTTTTGTCGAAATCCAAAAAAATGCCAGTATCGGCAAAAACTGCAAGATTTCCAGCCATACTTTCATTTGCGAAGGTGTATCGATCGGAGACAACGTCTTCATTGGCCACAATGTGACCTTTATCAACGATCCATATCCCCGCGCTGTGAATACGCTGGGTGAGCTTCAAACCGAATCGGATTGGGATCCGGTACCAACTTACATCGAAGATGGCGCCTCCATCGGATCGAGCGCGACCATTCTGTGCGGGATCACTGTAGGCGCCCATGCCGTAGTCGGGGCCGGCAGCGTGGTCACCAAAGATGTGCCGCCGAATACGGTTGTGGCCGGCAATCCGGCCCGCGTCATTAAACATGTACTCCAAACGGCCTCTGTGCAATCGCATGGAACTGAAAAGAAAGCAAGCATATGAAAATACCTTTCTTGGACCTGGGAGCTCAGTTCGACAATATCCAGCCACGAATCGAACAAGCCATCGCTGAAGTACTGGCGAGCCATGCATTCGCGGGCGGTCCCTTTGTGGAAAAATTCGAGCAGCAATTTGCGCGCTTCAGCCAAAGAGAATTCGCGATCGGCGTCGGCAGTGGTACCGAAGCGCTATGGCTGGCTCTGAAATCGTTAGGTATAGGGGCAGGCGACGAAGTCATCACGGTTCCCAACAGCTTCATGGCAACCGTCGAAGCCATCGTTTTCTGTGGCGCAACGCCGGTCTTCGTGGACATTGATGACCGTACCTACAATATGGACCCGCAGAAGTTGGAACAGGCGCTGACGTCTCGCACCGCTGCGATCGTTCCGGTTCAACTTTATGGTCAGATGGCGGACATGGATCCGATTATGGAATTCGCCAGGCGCCATAACTTATATGTCATCGAAGACGCCTGTCAGGCCCATGGCGCCGAGTATAAAGGGCGCCCAGCCGGCTCTATCGGTCACCTGGGTTGCTTCAGTTTCTATCCGGGGAAAAATCTGGGCGCTTATGGGGATGCCGGGGCCGTCGTCACCAATGACCACCAATGGGCGAATAAGATAAGGATGCTGCGCGACCATGGACAAAGCAAAAAGTACCAGCATGACCTCATGGGCTGGAACGCACGCATGGATGGAATCCAAGGGGCTGTGCTGAGTGTAAAGCTGGAATACTTGCCGCAATGGAATGAAGCGCGTCGCCGGCATGCAGCCCACTATAACGAACTGCTCGAAAATGTCGACAATGTGGTGATACCATCCGAGGTTCAAGATCGCAAACATGTCTATCATGTGTACGGCATCCGCAGCAATCGCAGAGACGCTCTGGCCGAGTATCTGGAAAGCCGGCAGATCGCGCATGCCATTCACTACCCGGTGCCGCTGCACTTGCAACCGGCATGGAGCAGCGCCGGATCGCATGGAAGCTTTCCGGTCGCAGAGCGCTTCACCGCTCAAACGATATCGTTGCCCATGTTTCCTGAATTGACCGCCGAGCAGGTAACTTATGTGGCCGACCAAGTGAAACACTTTGCCGAAAGGGTGCAATGAACCATGACCTTGGATAGAAAAAAGATCCTGATGATCACGGAAAGTCCTTATCCGGAGGACACGCGGATAAAAAACGAAGCCACTGCCCTGACAGCCGCAGGATACGCCGTCACCATCATCGCATTGAATTTCAATGATCGTCCCTTCTTCGAAACCCTCAACGGCGTTAACGTTTACCGCCTGCCGACGATTACGGTGTTCAAGAAGAGCCATACACGAAGCGCCTGGTTCAGCCGGCTGATGTATCGCATGCGTTCAGCCGTCGGCTACATCATCGAATATATCTACTTCACTTCGGTTAGCTTTTTGCTGAGCCTTTACATCGCCTTTCGTCATGGCGTGGATGTGGTGCACCTTCATAATCCACCCAACACCTTGGTGGTTACGGGGGCATTCTTCCGTTTCATCGGCAGGTTGTTCGTATTCGATCACCATGACCTGGCCCCGGAACTCTATCTTTCCAAGTACAATGTGAAGAAGGATCTGCTGTACCGCATGCTGCTGTTCGAAGAGAGACTGTGCCTGCGATGGTCCCACATGGTGATTGCCACCAACGCGTCATATAAGGCGATCGATGCCGAGCGCGGTCCGATCGACCCGGCCAAGATTATCATCGTGCGCAATGGTCCGGACCCCGGCCGTTTCAAGTTGGCGCCTCCCGATCCGGAACTTAAAGCCATGGGCAAGACGATCCTGGCCTACGTCGGTATTATGGGCCCGCAGGACGGCGTGGATTACATGCTGCGTGCACTCCATCATTTGGCCTACAAACTGGGGCGTGAGGACTTTTATTGTGTGATCGTCGGGCCCGGGGATTCCTTGGATGACCTGATCGTTTTGTCCCGGGAGCTTGCACTGGAACCGTATGTGCGGTTCACAGGCTTTATACCCAAAGCCGATCTATTGATGTACCTGTCCACTGCAGATATCTGTCTGGACCCGAATCCTTCCAGCCCTCTTAACGATGTTTCCACCTGGATTAAGGTGATGGAGTATATGGCTTTGGGAAAACCTGTGGTTTCTTTCGACCTGAAAGAGACGCGCTACTCCGCACAGGATGCCGCGGTTTATGTGCCGCCCAACAACGTGCCGGCCTTTGCCGAGGCGGTGGCCCAGTTGATGGACGACCCGCTCAAACGTGAAGCGATGGGGCGCCATGGATTGAAGCGGGTCCACGAGGCCTTGGCCTGGAACTATTCGGCCGAAAATCTGGTCCGGAATTACGATCGACTTGTTTCAGGATTGGCGCTTTTCAAACCCTCCGCGGCTCCAACGCAGAAAGCGCGTTAAGCAGTTGCTCGGGGATGGGTATACAAAATCGAATTTTCTCCTCTAATGAAGGCAGAGGCATGAATAGAGATCATCTGACGGAAAGCATTGCAAGACTGGACAACTGGATTGTCTCCAACAATTATAAAGATTACGACCCTTTTGATGGCCTGAGCACGCCCATCGCAGATCTACTGACCCCCAAAAACCACTATTTGCGAATCGCCCTCCAGCAATCGGTCCGGCGTTTTCCTCTCAATCTGCGACCTTTTTTGGGCATCAAAAAGGCAACCAGCAGCAAGGGCATGGGCTTCTGCGCATTGGGCTATCTGCGATTGTACCAGGCGACAGGAGAAAAGGGCTACGGTGATAAGGCTGAATACTGCCTCGAGTGGTTGATGCAGCATCATAGCGAAGGCTATGCCGGCTATGCCTGGGGCAATCATTTCAACTATGAGTCCCGTGCCGGGAAGATCCCCAAGGGATTGCCGACGATTGTCTGGACCTCTTTGATCGCCGATGTTTTCCTGGAAGCCTTCGAGGCGTTCAACCGGGACGATTATCTGGAGGTGGCGCAAAGCTGCGGTCGCTTCATCATGAACGATATCGGGCGATACCAAAATCCCACCGGCAGTTTATGCTTCATGTACACGCCGCCGCTCAACGGGGACCGCCCTTCGTGGGACGGCTGCATTCATAACTCCAATGTATTGGGAGCCAGGGTGCTGGCGCGGCTGTATAAGCACGGCGGCGGGCCAGTATTGCGAGAGACCGCCAGGCAATCGATCCAATTTACCGTGGAGCATCAGCTTCCCGAGGGGGGCTGGTATTATGGAGAACCCAGTAAGTTCCGCTGGATCGATAGTTTCCACACCGGTTATGTGCTCGAATCCATCTATGGCTACATAAAGGCAACTGAAGATAAAGATTTCGAGGCCAGTCTGCAGAAAGGCTACAATTACTTTGTGCGCAGCTTCTTCGAATCGAACGGAACGCCGCGCTACTACAACACCAAAACCTATCCCATCGATATCCAATGCGCTTCCCAGGGAATCCAAACGTTGGTCAACTTGAAAGAATATCGCCCCGACGCTTTGCCCCTGGCCCAAAAAGTGGCCCAGTGGACGATCGAGCATCTTCAAGATGACAGGGGCTACTTCTATTTTCGCAAGTATCCTCTGGTTACCAATAAAACACCTACCTTTCATTGGGGACAAGCGACCATGCTATCCGCTTTGGCCCATCTGTACAATTCACTCAACTGAAGACGGCAGTTTACAAATACTCTCCACAACCAAATCAAACCAACAAAATCAGTCCTCACCAAGTGTGGCAGCCGGCAGTATATGGTTCGGCAGGCCTATAGGGAAGGATTGCGTTCGAAAAAGGGGATGACGACATGAAAATCAGCATACTCGGATTAGGTTATGTCGGATCGGTGACCGCCGCTTGCCTGGCTCAAAACGGAAACATCGTGATCGGTGTGGATAAAGACAGCACCAAAGTGAGCATGATTAATGAAGGTGTGGCGCCCGTCATCGAAGATAAATTGACGGAGTTGGTCGAACGGGGGGTGCGCACAAAGCATCTTCGGGCCACGGACGATGCCTCCGAAGCCATTCAAGATACTGAGATCACTTTGATCTGCGTGGGCACCCCGGGCCATGTGAACGGCGGCATCGATATGAGCCATATCGAACGGGTTTCCAGAGAGATCGGGAGCATTTTGAAGCAAGTAACGCGATACCACCTGATCGTGGTGCGTTCCACTATATTGCCGGGAACCATCAGCCAGAAGGTCATCCCCCTCTTGGAACAGTTCTCGGGAAAGAAAAGCGGGCGGGATTTCGGCGTCGCCGTCAATCCTGAATTCTTGCGCGAGGCCACTGCGGTCAACGACTTTTACCATCCGCCCAAGACCGTGATCGGCGCCCTGAGTATGGAAGATGCGGACAAGGTCGCGCAACTTTATCGTGGCATCGACGCACCGCTGTTCAAGACGGATATACCGGTGGCGGAAATGATAAAGTATTGTGACAACTCTTTTCATGCCCTCAAAGTGGTTTTTGGAAATGAGATTGGATTGATCTGCAAATCCCTGGGCATCGACTCCCACCGGGTCATGGAGATTTTTTGCCGGGACCACCAACTGAATCTATCCGAGGCCTACCTCAAACCCGGTTTTGCCTTCGGCGGTTCCTGCCTGCCTAAGGATGTCAAAGCGCTGACCTACATGGCCAAGCATAAAGACTTGGAAGTGCCGATGCTCAACTCGTTGATTCATAGCAACGAGGCCCTGATCAACCATGCCCTCGAACGCATTTTGGCGACCGGACACAAACGCGTCGGTTTCCTGGGTATGGCCTTCAAAGCCGGAACGGATGACCTGCGCAATTCACCGATTATCACCCTCATTGAACATCTTATAGGCAAAGGCCTGGACATCCGCATTTATGACCACCATGTGAACCTGGCCCGCCTGCGAGGCGCCAACAAGAGCTTTATCGAAGAACGCATCCCGCATATTTCACGGCTAATGAGTGAGCGGATGGATGCGGTCCTCCTGCATGCCCAGGTCCTGGTGATCGGCAACCGCAATCCTTCTTTCGGCACCATCTTCAATAGGCTCTCATCCGACCAGTATGTCTTGGATCTGGTGCGTATAAAGGATCAAATCGAAAGCGCAGCGGCCTATGAGGGGATCACCTGGTAGATTATCGGTGGTCTCGCTGCGGTAAAGGATTTTCCTATGGAAGCCAACATCACCCGTCTTCCCCAAATCAAGCTTTTTAACGCCGAAAATGGTTGGATACAACGCAATGAGATGCTGTCTGGTTTTGCCCAGGAGTACTTCGAGAATAGAAAAGAGGGCATCCTGATCTTGGAGGCAGGCTGCGGACAACGATGGCAGTTGGACCTGGGGCCGATTCCATATACCTTGACCGGCGTCGATATTTGCAAAGATGCCCTGGATAACAGGATGATCGGGGAAGGCGACCTGAACCAGGCCATCTGCGGCGATTTATGCACTTTGGTTTTGAAACCCCAGACGTTCGATATGATCTATTGTGTCGATGTGATCGAACATATCCAAGGCGCCGAGCGAGTGTTCAAGAATTTTTTCGATTGGCTCAAGCCCAATGGAATTTTGATGATTGTATTCCCGGACAGGTCTTCGGTTTTCGGTTTTTTGACACGAATGCTCCCGTTTTGGGTTCATCTTTTCTACTACAAGTACCTGATGGGCAATGCGAATGCCGGTCTACCGGGATTCAACCCCTTTCCAACCTACTACGATAAGCTTGTTTCGCGGGGTGCTATTCATGATTACTGCATCCGGCACGGCCACCAGATCGCGCTTGAATACGGACGGCCCTTCGATATGAGAAAGTTCGGGCATTTGGCTGGGGCGGCCAAGTTGCTATGCCGCCTTATCCACCTGCTTTCTTTCGGGTACCTGGTCGATGAGTACTGCAGTCTGGTGTATGTCATTCGAAAACGCACCTAGCGATTCCCAAGGGCAGCTCAAAAGATGAATATCTGTTTGCTGACAAATAGTTTCCTGCCGAAGGTCGGTGGAATGGAACTTGCGGTGCACTACCTGGCCAACGCACTGAGCGCGCGGGGTTGCCGGGTGACGGTGATTGCCAAGTATTTGAAAGGCCCTATTCAGTTGCCTCGCAGCTACACCCTGATCCAGTCCGGTAATCGGTTTCCATTCTCCGGGCGCACGGGGGCGGATGCATTGGCCGGCATCTACACCTTGCTTCGCACCCATTTGCGGGAGCGTTTCGATCTGATCAACTGCCATGGGGTCTCTTACGCCGGTTCACAGCTCTATTTCGCGCGCAAGAGCGGTTTGCTCAATTCGCCTGCTGTCATGACGCCGCATGGCGAAGATGTTCAAATGGTACCCGAAGTGGGGTACGGACTGCGGCTGAGGCCCAAATGGGATCGCATCATACGGCGCAACCTCGAATCGGCCGATCGCATCACGGCCATCAGCAGTTCGATTTCAAAGCAACTCGATTTCATTGCGCCGGAGAAAATCAGCCTCATTCCCAATGGCATTCACTTATCGGAGTTCCGGACGGGGCCAACCGATTTTCTACATCGCTATTTAGGGCTTCCTCAGAACCGCAAAATCGTCCTCTCCGTCGGCCGCAACCGGCACGTCAAAGGTTATACCTACGGCGTGCAGGCCTTTGAGAGCCTCTTGGCCCAGCGTCCGGAGGCCCCCTTGACCTACGTTATCGTCGGCAAGAACACCCACCTGTTGCAGCCCCAAATCGATCGACTTGGGTTGAGCGAAACGGTCGTTACGGTCCCGCAGATGCGCCGCGAGGAGATCATAAAAGCCTATGCCAGCGCATGGTGTTTCTTGTCGCCCTCCTTGAGCGAGGGGCTGAGCCTGGTAAGCGTTGAGGCCATGGCTTGCGGCCTGCCGCTGGTGGTCACGGATGTGCCCGGCAACGCCGATATCATCGAAAACAATAGCTGTGGCCTGATTGTGAAGGCAAGGGAACCGTCCGAACTTGCCCGCGGCCTTATCTTCTTGCTCGAACACCCTGACCAGTATGAGGTCTTCAGGCAAAAAGCACTGGATCGCTCCCCGGCCTATGACTGGATGAAAATTGCGGAGCGCTATGAACAGGAATATCGGCGGGTCCTGGCATTCGAGTCGGGCGCCTACCGAGAGAAAACGGATGTTTCCTTAAATCCCACACTGGATTAGACTATGCAAATCGCTCAACAAACCGTCACTAAAGTCCTCATTATCGCCTTTCTGCTGATTGCTGCTTTTATCCAGGCCAACTTGATCATGACTTCGGCCTATATTGCCGTTATCTTATCGTTGGCAGCCCTGTTCTTTATGGTATTTGTCAATGCACCGGTGGGACTGCTGCTGATCCTGATTTTCTTTTTCCCCTTCAGCGGCACCGGGGCCTTTAAAACGGCCATGGCGGCGATTCCCGGTTTCAAACCGCTGCAGATATTGTCCGCGGCGGTTTTCGTGGTGGCGCTGCTCAACGCACATAATGCGGTCCGGTTGCCGCGTGCGGCCAAGCTCTTTTTTGGCGTCATCATAGCATGCTTCACGATCGCTATTTTAAGATCGATTCCGAATCTGGCGAATATCAATGCGTTAATGTCGGAGCATGTGGATTTGCCCCGCTACTTTTTGTCCCAATATTTCAAGCCACTAATTTACTTCATTCCGGCACTTATTGTCGTCCAATATGTTCATTCGACCAAAGACATCGATCGGGTTGTCTTGACGATCAACTGGTCCATCACCCTTTTATCGCTCGTGATCATCGCCTTCTTCATGCTGAATCCGAATCTGATCCTGGACCCTAAGTCTACGCGCACATACTACGCGGATTCATTCGGCTTGCATACCAATTCGATAGTCAATTACTACATTCTCGGATATCCTTTTGTCTTGACGGACATATTCAGGCACAGGATGCTGCTGGGTATCGTCAAGAGCTTGCTTTGCGCGGTAGCCATCGCGCTGCTCTTTTCGCGTTCCGCCTATTTTATCTTTATCTTTTCCATCTTTATGTACCTTTTTATCTCCAAACGCGCCAAGTGGCTTCCCATTGCAGTGGCGGCTTTAATGTCGATCTTGCTGATGCTGCCGGCAAGTATCACCGAACGCGCCACTAAGGGTTTTTATTCCGGAGATCGCAATGAGATCTCGGCAGGCCGCGTGGATGATCTCTGGCTGCCGCTGATCCGTGAAATCGGCGATAAGCCCGGCAAGTTATTTTTCGGCAATGGCCGATATGCCATGGTCTCTTCGGAGGCTCACAAGAAGGGGATCATTCTCCAAGCCATGCATCCGCACAACATGTATCTGGAAATGGTCTTGGATTCCGGTCTTCTGGGGTTGATCGTGTTCCTGAGCTTGTTCGCCTTTTTATTGAAAAAGATTTATTCGAGCATATCCACGACAATCGAAAGTACTTACAAAGAATATCAAATAGCGGTCATGACAAGTCTTCTGTGTTTCCTCCTGTCGGGGCTCACGGACCGGACCTTCTTTCCTGACGAAATCAACGGTTATCTGTGGATATCCGCGGCGATGGCGTTTGTGATGGAACGCCATTTGGAGCAACTGCAAAGCTTCCAGAAAAATAGCTTGGTTGAAGCCGAATACCGGGGCTTTGGAAGCCGATCCCCTGGATCGGAAATCCAATGCGGCCGCATAGAGGATGAAGCTTGAAGATCCTTCATATCATCGACAGTTTGGGCATTGGTGGCAAGGAACGGCGTCTATTGGAGCTTCTGAAGGCTTTTCAAGATATCTGCGGCCTTGAAAACCATCTGGTCAGTCTCTCGGACAAAATGCAATTCGATAGTTTGAAGCGCTTGGGTGTGCCCATCACCGTGATACGCCGCCGATCGCGAAGAGACCTTTCGATCTTCCCCAAACTCTATCGATTATGCCGCCAATACAGGCCTGAGGCGATTCACAGTTGGGAATCGATGTGCTCCATCTATGCTGCGCCGGTGGCCAAATGCCTCAATATCAAGTTCATCAATGCCATGATAACGACCGGCCGGGTGCACAAGGGGACCAAAAAATGGATCCGCGCCAAGTTGACCTTCCCTTTCTCGGACTTGATCGTTTCCAATTCATTCGCAGGGTTGTCGGTTTTCGAGGCCCCTCGGTACAAAAGCATTTGTATCCACAATGGGTTCGATTTTAATCGCATCTCGGAAACGATACCGGCCCAACAAATTAGGCAAATGCACGGCATCCGCGCTCCCAGAGTGATTGGAATGGTAGCCACCGTCGATCATCGCAAGGACCTGGACGGCTTGATCGCGGCGGCCCGTTACCTTCTACCCAAAAGGGAGGACGTCTGCTTTGTTGCTGTGGGAGGCGGTCCTTTGCTGGACCACTATCGCCAGCTTGCGGCCGAGTGCCCCGTGGCGGATCGTATCCACTTTGTGGGCTCACAATCCAACGTGGAATCTTTTATCAATTTATTTGACATCGGTCTGCTGCTGACCCGAAGCAGTTTTGCCGAGGGGATCTCCAACGCAATCATGGAATACATGGCCTTTGCAAAACCAGTGGTGGCCACTTTGAGCGGCGGGACCCCGGAAATCGTTCTCGATGGCCAGACGGGGTTCCTGGTACCGGCCGATGACCATGATTTGTTGCTCAGGTGTCTGTTCGAGTTGCTGGATAACCAGGAAGTGGCGGAAAAAATGGGACGGGCCGGCAGACGCAGGATCAAAAAAGACTTCGGTCTGGAACAGATGGCCCAAGAAACCTTCAAGTTATACAACCTTTGTCTCAACGGGAAAGGTTTGGAAAATGCCAACCTTTCTCTTAAAGCGCCGGCTCCGCCGGTTTAGGAGTTTTCTCACCACCATGCTCGATTCGAACAAATATAGGCTCAAGGCATATCAAGGCCTTGAGGGACTTGCTGCCATCCAAAAGCATTGGCGGAACTTGATACAACAACTCGACGGCAAAGGGTTCTGGCACTATTACGAATGGTATGAAAGCTATTTGCAATACCTGGAACCGGAGCCGGAGAGGCTCTTTTTTTTCGTCCTCTTCGATTCAGACCAGGTCTTGGCCATCTTGCCCCTCAAGCACCAGAGCAAGCGCTTCAAGGGAGTGCCGCTCAACGTTCTGGAACTGCCAAGACATTCTCACATTAAGCTGAAAGATATCCTTTTCCCCAAGTCGTTTCAAACCGATGCCGCCTTGGAAGCTCTGATGAATGGACTGCAGCGACAGACGTTGCCGCCGTGGGATGTCATCATCTTGCATGATTTGTTGCCGGATGCCTGTGCCTTGACCGCTTTTGCTAAAATGCCTGTTACGAAAATCATTGAGCACCATGATGCTTGCGATGCCATCGACATCGGCTCTTCTTCAGATTCCATAAGAGAGGGGATGAGCAAACAGTTGAAGAAGAGTTTGAAGGTATCCAACCGGCGCGCTGCGGCCCTGGGGACCTTGACCAGTGCCGCCGTGAGGCATCCGGATCGAATGAGGTCAGCATTCCAGGCTTTCCTGGACCTTGAAGCTTCCGGCTGGAAGGGACCCCAAGGCACGGGAACGGCCATACAATGCGATCCGAAGGTGATGGGGTTTTATGCCAGCCTGGTGCAAAAATTCGGAGCTCTCAACCAGTGTGAAGTGGCTTTGCTGTACTTGAACGAGCAGACCATCGCGGGCACTTTTTCCTTGATCGTCGACGATACCGCCTATTCATTAAAGATCGCCTATAACGAAAGCATGGCCAATCTATCCCCAGGGAACCTTCAAAGAGAAAAACTCATGCTTAACTATGCACAGCAACAATCCATACGCAGCTTAAACCTGGTTTCCGGAAGCAGCTCCCCCTGGCACCGGCGCTGGAACATCACTTCTCGAACAACGTACCGGCTTTACTTTTTCAACCGATCGCCCAAGGCGTATATGGCCTTTACGATGAAGAACGCAAAGAAAAAGATTAAGGCCGCCCTGAAAAACAGAAATAAAAATGCAAGATCGATATCTGGCAACGGCCAGCTTTAAATGCTTTTAACCGACATTTGAGGCTCCAACTTGGCGAATATACTAATTCTTTCCAGAGACTTGCCTTATCCTCTGCATTGGGGCAACACCCTTCGAATGTTTCATCCTTGCCGGGAGATGGCTAAACGTCACACCTGCATTCTCGTAACATTCGGAGATCAAACTCCTTATGTCCAGGAATTGCGCGATCAGAAGGTATTCAAGGAAATCACCGTAATACAGGAAACATCAAAGAAACCTTCTTTTAAACGTCACTTCCGTGGCAGCGATCTGAACTTCATGAAACTATCGGCGCCTGATTTCTATAATGACACCGTAAGGGTTCTGGAGGATAAGGTCCAAAGGCACCATATCGATGTGGTCATCAGTTGGCCTTCCATTCTAACAGAGTTTGTAGCGCCTTTGCGCAATGTTCGCAAAATCGCCGATAGCTGCGATTGCATCACCTTGACCCAGGAAAGACAATTCAGACATCACAGTCACCATTTGAGTCTGAAACAAAAAGGCATCGCCTGGCTTGCATTGCAACGCTCGAAGCGTTTCGAGAAAATATTGCCTCTCAAGCACGACTATGTCGTGTCCATATCCCCTGTGGACCAGCAACGATTGATATCGCTCAACACAGACCAGCGCCACAAGATTATGCTGATTCCTAACGGTATCCCGCGAGAGCTGATTTCGTACCAAAGCAAAGCCCCGGAACTGGACAATGCGATCGTATTCTGGGGCAATCTGCAATTTCCTCCCAACCACTCCGCCATCGTCTATTTCTACGAGCAGGTGTATGTTCCATACCTCAGGGGCAAGAACATCAAATGGTACATTGTGGGTAGAAATGCAGACGACCGCATCCGCAAGATGGCCGAACGAGATCGGGACATTATTCTTACCGGCTTTGTGGAGAATTTGTACGATCTGGTGGCCCGCATGCCGATCGTGATCAATCCAATGTTGATTGGCAGCGGCATGAAGAACAAGGTTTTAGAGGCTTTTGCCTTGCAACGCCTGGTGATCTCGAACAGCCTGGGACTGGAGGCCGTCGTCGGCGCACAGCCTGGGGTCCATTATGTTGCTGCAGAAACACCGGAAGCTTTTGCCGATGCGGTTCTTAAATTCCGCGACCGGCCCGATTTGCGCCGTCCCTATGGCATGCATGCCCGTGACCTGGTTGAAAAAAGCTACACCTGGGATCGGGTAGGGGATCAGTGGAATCGTCTCATCGAAAAAACCCTGGCCACCCGGAAGTCATTGCCGAACTGAACCGCCTCAAGGAATTATAGTCTTGGCTCCAGATCAGATAGATAAGAAATCCCTGACCCGGCAATCTTCGATCCTCTTTGTGGGAAAGTTCCTTGAGTTTGCCATCCATCTGCTTCATCCCATCATATTGGTGCGGGTACTGTCTCAGATGGACTATGGACTTTACCGCCAATTGATGCTGGTGTTCAGTACCCTGCTTCCTATCGGGCACATGGGCATGACCCAGGCCTTGTACTATTTCATTCCCCGTTCCAAGGATAACCGTGCGGCGATCGTACTACAAACCGTCATTTTCTCGAGCGGCGCGGGCATGTTGATATTGGCCGGTTTGATCTTTTTCAGGATGCCCATTGCCGATTTGTTCCACTCTTCGGAAATGGCGGGTTACTTGCCCATCATCGGACTTTACAGTTGCTTCATGATCGCCTCGGCGGCCATCGAACCCAGCCTGATTGCGGAAAGCCGCACCAAGGCCGCCTCGACGATCCTGGTCGTTTCGCAGTTCGCACAATCGGCGATCATCATTACCACCGTGCTCATTCGTCCGGAGATTCGTACCATGCTCTTGGCCCTGACGGCTTTCTCGATGTGCCGCTTCGGCTCCCAGTTGATCTACTTTGCGCGCCGATATCATTGGAGTTTGAAATCTTTCAATATCGCCACGTTCAAAGAGCAACTGGCTTATGCACTGCCGGTGGGCATCGGTAATATCGCCTGGTTTTTCCAGTTGAAGGCGAATCAATTTTTCGTTTCTTACTTTTTCGATGCCCGCAGTTTTGCAATTTATGCAGTGGGGGCGTTTAATCTGCCGCTGGTTAACATGGTTACTTCGTCCGTGGCCAATGTGATGATACCGGAATTGTCCCGATTCCAAAAACTGGGCCAGAAGAAAGAAATTCTGCGCGTATGGTACAACTCTATACGGAAAATGAATCTGATCATCTATCCGCTGTTTGTCTTCTTCTTTTGTTTCGCCAATGAGTTCATCATCGTCATGTTCACCTCCCAGTATATCGAAAGCGTGGTCATTTTCAGAATCGGCCTGGTCGGCTTGATGATCATCGGTATCAATTCCGGAGCAATAATAAATTCTTATGCCCAAACCAAATATTTAATGAAACTCGGATTCGTACGGTTGCCGGTAGCGATACTCTTACTCTACTTCTTTACCACCATCTGGGGCATGGCAGGCGCAATGAGCGCCAATGTTCTGATATCGATATTGTTTCAAGGCATCGTCTTAATCAAGGTCGCCAGAGTGGTCGAGATCCCCTTCTTGAAAGTGCTGCAGTGGGGAGTTCATGCCAAAATTCTTATCGCATGTCTGCTCGCCATTTTTCCTCTGGTGCTTGTCAATACCTATTTTTCCATTGCCCCCTTGGTGATGCTGATCTGCGCGGCACCCATTTTCTTCGCCGGTTATGCAGGCGCGAGTATCATGCTGGGGACATTGCAGCGACAAGAGACGCTGTTCTTTCAAAACCTGCTCAAACAATGGATGGGACTGAGGTTTGTTTGAAATGACATCTTCTATCGAAACAGTTCAATGGATGACATACGATAATTTGGAAGATATCCCCGACGGGCTTACTTCCTTTCTGATCGATTCGCGGCATGGTTCCACATTGCAGCATCCGAAGTGGTACCTTTACACCCAACGCAAAACAGAGAGATTTTTTGTGATTGCTGCCTTCGATCGCGATCGACCGATTTTCGGCGCGCTGGTCCAAAAGAGCCTTATCCCCGGCACCCCCTTTTTTGCCGCTGCGATCGAACGGGGGCCGGTATTCGAAGATGTCCGCCTGGCCATCGCCCTGTGGGCGGATTTCGAAGATCGATTGAACCGCGAATGCTTGTGCTCGCTCAAAGTTCATCCGTTCTGGGAACGCGATCAGGCCGAGCAGCTACAGGTCTTTCTCGAAAATCGGGGTTACGCCCAGTCCTTGAACAGCCTTTCACACGTTGAGACGGTGACGCTGGATCTATGCCCAAGTGAAGAGGAAATTTTCAATAGCATGAAAGGCAGTCGGAGGAACATGATCCGCAAGGCGGAGAAACTGGGTATCCATGTGGATATCGTCAAAACCCAGTCCGACATGGAACTGTTCTGGAAGATGTATCGCGATATGTGCAAAGCCAAAGGTCTCAACTATTGGTCCATGGAAACCTTCGAGCGCGTCCTGCGCTTCAGTCTCGATCACCCAGGCGATTGTGTTTGTTTAATAGGGAGATTGGATGGAGAAATCATAGGCGGGCACATCGCGCTGCGGCACGGGGATGTCGTCGAAGTGACCCGCGGAGGGGCTTCCATCAGTCCGAATAAGGGGGTGCCGAAGACCGATATGATCTTGTGGGAATCCATACGATGGGCCAAGCGCCAGGGGGCTCGCGTTTATGACTTCGGGGGCATTACGCCCGATGCCAAGAAAGGCTCGCCGGAATGGGGGATCAACAGCTTTAAGTCCGACTTCAGCCCCCATCGGGTCCAACTCTTCGAACCCATGGAAAAAATTTTTAATGCAAATATAAACAATGTTCATGGTTCGTTAAAGAAAGTCAAAGAGGTGGTTTTAAAATACCTGCCGGACCTATCGAAAATGGGAGCCTGAAAGAAATGAATGACGTCTTATCGGTATCCGTCTTAGAAGCATCAAGGCCACTGCGGATCATGGCGGCGAACGATCCTTTTGAATGGTGCCATTTCGAAGATATTCACAAGGTATCGACCCAAGTGAACGCGTTTCTGAAGCACTCGAGCCACGGTTCGATCCTTCAATACCCGCCTTGGCATGCGTGCATTGCGGACAAACCGGAGCGTTATAAAGTGATTGCGGCATTGGCCTGCGGCCTACCGGTTTTTGCAGCCTCAGTGTACATGAGCCCAATTCCCGGGCTGCGTGCATGCAAGGCAAGTATCGAAAGAGGGCCCGTTTTCGATGATGAAAGGGTTGCCATCGCTTTATGGGATGTTTTTGAAGCCAAGTTGAAACGCTGGGGGCTGTGCTCGCTCGAGATAAACCCGTTCTGGAAGCGGGAGGAGACGCTTGAATTGAGGGCCTACCTTGAAAGCCGCGGCTATACCAGATGTCGCGGTGCGACCTGCCACACCGAAACATTGACCGTCGATTTAAAACCCTCCGAAGAAGAAATCTTTGGAAGCATGAAAGGCAGTCGCAACAGGATCCGGAAAGCCATATCCATGGGCATCCAGGTGCGCAGCGCCCAAAGCAAGGAAGAAATGCAACAGTTTTGGCAGATGTTCCGGGACATGTGCCAGTTAAAAGGGCTCAACTGTAGCCCCTCCCGGATGTTCGAGAATATCTGGCGGTTTTCGATGGAACACCCTACCGATTGTACGTGCCTGCTGGGGTGGCTTGAAAACACGCTGATCGGCGGCTACATCATCCTCCGGCATGGCAATGTCGTTGAGATTACCCGGGGAGGGGCCTCGACAACCGCCGATGCCCAGATTCCGAAGACCGACCTCATATTCTGGGAGGCAATCCGTTGGGCCAAGGGCATTGGGGCGGCCATCTGCGACTTGGGTGGGATCACTCCCGATGCGGAACAAGGAAGCGCGAGTTGGAACGTCAACCGCTTCAAAAAGAAATTCTCCGATCACCAGATATCCATCTTCGAACCCATGATTAAGGTTTTCAACCAGCGCCTCTATGGGTTGCATGATGTCCTAAAACGAGTGAAGAGACACGTCACCCAACATCTATCTATATGAAGCGACAAATATTTTTCGCGACTATCGGGTAGAGACCCAAAGAAGCTGAACGCGAGAAAGGTCCTTGTGCCGCTTCCGGAAGGCGGAGGGAACCCATGTACGACAACCATCGGTTCACAATTACGGTAGATACCGAAGCTGACGACGCTTGGAAGGTTAAAAATCGGATCGGCCTGCGCAACTTGACGGCCATCCCGCGTTTTCAGGCACTTTGCGAAGAATACGAGATTGTTCCTACCTACCTGTTGGCTTATGAATGCGCAGTGCGCGACGAAGCTTTATCCGTGTTCAAGCCCATCGTGGAGAGCAAACGATGTGAAATCGGATTCCACCTGCACTGCTGGACGACGCCGCCTTTTGAGCGGGAATTTCCGGAAGGAATCGATGCCGCCTGGATGCATGCTTACCAGTATGAGCTTCCCGCGACTCTTTTTCTAGAAAAATGCGAGTCTTTATACGAAGCGATTGTCAATGCGTATGCGGTTCGCCCGCGAGCCCATCGGGCGGGGCGTTGGGGGATAGATCAAAGATCTGTGGATTGGCTGATCGAAAAGAATTTCCTGATCGATACCTCGGTCGTCCCCACGTGGGATTTGTCCGACAATCTTGGCAAGCGCATGGGCGGCCCTTCATTCATCGCCGCCAACCAGGCGCCTTATTATTGGCTGCACAGCAATGCAGGGACCAATTTGTCCCAATCCCTGCTCGAGGTGCCGGTTACGGTCTACACACCGAGCGCTTTTCCCCTGGTCGCGATAGCCCGCTATATGCGTCGAGGTCGTGCCGGAAGACAAATGGTCGAGCGGATCTATCACCGATTGACCGGCGGAAATGGTACCTTGCGCCCACATCCGCGGCATAGTCTGCCTACGTTGCTCAAAATCATTCGCAGTCAATTGAGCACGCGCCCGACAATCATCAACATGATGATCCATTCATCGGAACTGATGGTGGGCGAAAGCCCCTTTTCCAGAACCCAACAAGATACCGACATGCTCTGGGAAAAGTTGCGTTGGAGCTTTGCCTTCATCCATGACCTGCAAATCAAGAGCGTCGGTATCAGCAGCACTGCCGACGTTCTGGAGAAAGGGAAGATCAAATATGAAAGTCCTGATTTTGCATCCCGACTTCAACGACCCTGGCGGCGTGGCAGGTTACTACAGGAAGCTCACCGGCAAATTCTCGATGCCGGTCCGGCACCTGATTATCGGAAGCCGGCCGGGTGAACACGGGATTCTCGCCACGGTCAAACGGTTTTTGAGCGATATCTTCCGGTTTGTCCATACAATAAGAAAAGAACAATATGACATCGTGCATGTCAATCCCAGCCTCGATCCCAAATCTTTACTGCGAGACGGCTTGTTTGTCTTGCTGGCTAAGATGTGGGGGCTAAAGACGCTGGTCTTTTTCCGGGGATGGCATTATGAAAATGAAATTCAAGCATATTGGCGTTGGCTTTTCAAAGCCATCTTCAGCCGCGCCGACGCCTTCATCGTTCTATCTCGGGCCTTTCAATTGAGCCTAACCCGGTGGGTTGCGGATCGGCCCATCTACTGCGAATTCACTGCCCTGGACGACAACGATCTGGTAGGTTTCGATATATATCGAGCGCTTGAGCAGCGTCTGGGTGCAAGCCCATGGAAGATCTTGTTCATGTCCCGACTGGTCAAAGAAAAAGGGCTCTATGAAACCATTGAGGCTTTTCGCTTGCTCCTGCAGCAAGGTTTGTCCGCGGAATTGATCATCGCCGGAGACGGTCCCGAGCTGGTGCCGGCCAGGAACCACGTTCTCCTCAATGGGCCGGATCATGTGCATTTTACGGGGTACCTAAAGGGTGAAGAAAAGAAGCGGCTTCTGCGGGAGAGTCACTTGCTGTGCTTTCCCACCTACCATGGCGAAGGCATGCCCAATGTCGTGATCGAATCCATGGGCTTCGGATTACCGGTCGTCTCCCGACCGTTGGGGGGGCTTGCCGATTTTTTCGAAAACGGGGTACACGGTTTTGTCACCGAGAGCAAAGATCCTGTTGTCGTTGGCGATCTGATCCGAAAAGTCATTACCGATCCGGACAAGTACCGCGAGATGGCCTTGAACAATTACCGTTTCGCCCAAATGTACTTTAAAGCGACCCAATCTGCCAAACGGTTAGAGCACATTTACAACACGCTGCTTGGTTCCTTGGATTCCCGACCAAAGGCGTCCCCCGCAAAAATGCCTCCGGCCGCATCCGCTTGAAGCGATTGGCGGCCGGAGGCTTTAAGACCAAAAGCGTTCGGACTAGTTGATGACCGAAATGACCCTCAGCGAAGGCGGCGGCGCCATGGCGGCATTCGCAGGTTCTGCAGCGTAGAAGCTGTTGATGTACTCCTCGATGTTGGTATAGCCGTCATTGTTGCGATCGGCGTTGGCGTCACTCGCATTGTTGGGGTTCAAGCCCCGGGAGGTTTCCCAATTGTCGGGCATGCCGTCACTATCCGAATCGGTCGGTGCGCTACCCGTGGCTACCGACGGCCAGCCGCCGACCTCCGAAACCCGGTTGATGATGCGTCCTCCGCCGTTGCGCGTTTCCGAAATAATGCGGGCGTCTACCGGGCATGGGGTCTTCGGATTGGCGCCCACATTGGCGAGCACCCATTCAAACACCTGGCTCGAGGGTTTGACCGTCACGCCGGAAGCGGTGAAAGGGCGCGAAGGATAGTCGAAGGCGCTAGTGCTGCAAAGAGAGCCCGAAATGTAGCTGCTGCCGATATTATCCGCCACGTGAATTCTACTGCCGGATGGAATGCTCGGTCGCAGGGAGATGGGATAGTCGTTGCCGCTGAAGCTCGGGCCTTTCTTGAAGTGGTTGCCGATAATGCAAATGTACTGCGGACTGGTACCGTCGCCGATATCGACATCCTTTCTGCCGCGGTTGTAGACCACATTGTTGAGCACTTCGATTTCGGTGCCCTGCAGCCTTGGGTTGCGTTCACTGTTATGGGCCATCAGGTTTCCATAAAAGGTGACTTTGGAGATACCCTGGCCTACCAGAGGCCCCATGGAATGCACCCCTTTGGGGTGGATCGAGTCATACAACGCCTCGGAAAAGATCGAGTTGCTGATGGTGATGTCATGGGCGCCCGGATGCCAGATGGACAAATTCTCGTCGACGGCCCAGCTGACCGAGCAATGGTCGATGACCACCCGATACAGGGTCCCCAGATAATTATCCAGAACCAGGCCGTCGCGGTTGTCCGGGGCAGGGCCGCTGGCATCGTCACCGACCCGGATGCGGAGCCCGCGGACAATAACGTCATGGGTCGCTATGGCCAAGGCCGCCCCGCGAAGGGTGATTCCGCCCCCTGGTGCGGTCTGTCCCGCAATCGTTACATAGGGCTGGCGGATGGCGATATTGCTTGAAAGGCGAATGGTGCCGCCCGTACGAAAGACGATGATCCGGGCTTCGGAGGCCTCGCAGGCCGCTCTGAAACTGCCCGCGCCGCTGTCGTTGAGGTTGGTGACGAATATGACGCGGCCACCGCGGCCGCCGGCGGTACCTGTCCCAAACCCTGCTGCACTTGGAAAGGCGGCGGCTTGCGCTGCGGGAATAAGATGAGGCAGGCAAAATACGAACAATGCGGTGATAAGAAACAAGCTGAACAGCAATCTTTTCATAAGAATTCCTTTAAGATTCATTTGATCCATAACATCTTCGAACCGTTTGATTCAAACATCCAATGCATCATTCCGGAACAAAGTTAGGGTTCAGGGTGATGATGAGTTTGTCGATAAACGTACCATCCTCCCGTTGCATCAGGTAGAAGGTATGAAAACCGGCTTCGAGGGTATAAATTCGGGGATCGGCACCGCCGGCAGAAGCTACCAGGTCCCAATTCCAGGTGCTGCCCCGCTGGGTGTTCCAGCGCTCGAAACTGCCGCCGTCCATGGCGGCGAAAAATGAATCATCAACGCCGGAAGGTGCTATGACTCGTCCCCATACCCGGTAGTTGCCACTTTCTGCAAGATTGAATTCATAAGCGGCCATTCCGGCGGAGTTTGAAGGTGCGGAAATGGTGCCGCCGCCTTGGGGAACGCCCACATAAGCGCCTCCTGAAGCGTTGGTCTGGGCCATTATCCGCATAGGGGCACTTATGGCTCCGGCTTCGGCCTCCAACTCGACATGGGTCAATGCCAGGGGCTGCGGCGTCTGGTTGGCCGGTTCGCCCTGCCCTTGGGGGACATACTGCACGTTTTTGGTAATTACCAGCTTGTCGATGAGGGTGCCGTCTTCCCGCTGCATGAGGTAAAATGTGTGTTCGCCCGGGGTGAGGGTATAGATTCGCGGGTCAACGTTGTCACCCGCCACCAGATCCCAGGTCCAGGCGGATGATGCCTGGGCGTTCCAGCGTTGAAACGTACCTTCATCCATGGCCACGAAAAATGAGTCGTCCGCCTTGGTCGGGGCGATGACCCGTCCCCAAATCCGGTAATCCCCACCCTCGGTGACATTAAATGCGTAAGCGACCAATCCTGCACTGTTTGAGGGCGAAGCAAAGGTGCTGGTGCCTTCGGGGACAGCGATATAATGGCCGGAGGAAGCGGTGGAATTGCTGAGCGTGCGCATGGGCGCGCGGAGGGCTCCATTTTCAGCTTCGATGACCACATGGTTCATGGGAGGACCGACCGGTTCCATGGGGGGACCGACCGGTTCCCCTTGACCTTGGGGGATATAGGCCATGTCGTTGGTAATCAGGAGCCGATCCAAGTGGGTTCCGTCTTCTCTTTTCAGAAACTTCAACGTATGAGCACCTGTCTGGAAGCGGGAGGCCACAGCCCCCACCTTATTCCACCGCCAGTCGGTGCCAACCGGTGTGCTCCAGGAGAACTGGGTTTGACCGTCCATGGAAACGAAGAAGGAATTATCTGCTTGCGAGGGCGCAAGAACCCGTGCCCAGACGATATAATCTCCTGCTTGCGCGATATTGAACCGATAGGTGACTTCGCCACCCGCGGTCGCGCCGTTGGGTGCGCATACACAACCTTCCAACGATGCACTGCTGTTGTCCATGATGATCATGGGGGCCACGATGTCCCCGTTTTCGGCCTCGATCCAAATATGACGGGGGTCCACAGCGGGCGGCGGCGCAGTGAGGGGGTCGGTACCGGCTGCAACCTCGGCAGCATCGGAAATGCCATCTCCATCTGTGTCTGCGCGATTCGGGTCAGTCCCGTAAACATCGATCTCCTGACGATCCGAAAGGCCGTCGCCGTCCGTATCGACCGGCGGCAAAGGTACCGCATAACTGACCTCGTTTGAATCCCCGCTCACCTGCGTCCCACTGAAAGCCCGGGCCACCAAGTAATAGGTCTGACCCGCCTGAAGATCGCGCTGGATGGAACACGCGGTGGCAGTTCCTTGCCAAGCCGGCGTGGAATAATTGTAGGCGGCGTTGCCGGCGCGCAGAAAAACGCGATATCCTGCAGGTTGGGGCGTATTCGGGTCCCAAGCCAGGTTAATCGTTGCCGCCGTCGTCAACGAAGGCCCGATAAAGCATAGAATGACCGCGCACAGCATGGAAGTTTCCAGCCAGGTACGGAAGCATCTTTTAGCATTCTTGAAGATGGTGCCAATAACGAATTTGCAACTTGAGGTGGAAAGGGTGTCCGTAGTGCGGTAACGGGAACAAAGTGCTTGCATGGGGTGATATTCTCCTTCCGGCAGATATCGATCTTCTGGATGCGAATCCTGTGGGTAATCAGTTGTCTTATCGCTGATGCTTGATGAACGCTGCACCTGAAACCGGTTAACACCAAAAATGGATCGACCGGCTTTGCTGTAAACGTAAATTGTTCATTGCACCTCCTTGCCGATGGGCCTGTATAAAGGGTTCTCGCAGTTGGAGCCACTCATGCGCCCTAACTCGGAAGGCCTACCTGCAAGGGGGGTGCCATACGTAAAAATAGGGTCATCCCTACCATGTGTATGGGGTCCATACCTTATTGCATGGCTTGCTTGGCGCCGTCCCAGAAGGGGCTTGATGATCGATTGGTCAAAAAGTCGACAAGCAGCGAGACTATTGTTGACATCAGGAATTTACTTAGAGCTGGAGTGAAAATTTTGGTGCAGTCGTGCGGTGAAAAGGAACTATTGAGAGCTTCCCCTGCCCGGAAATACAAGGAGCAGAGGGATTTCCTGCGTAACCGGCGCGGGCGCAAATTATTCTATGCATTGCACATGCCGATCCGCCAGTCTCCGTATCCGGCAGAGAACGCTTGGATTTTATGCAATCCGCTTTTCGAGGAAAAAGTCTTTAGTCAGGGGATTTATGTCCAATTCGCAAGGTTTTTGGCCGGTCGCGGATATACCGTACTTCGGTTCGATTACGAGGGCGACGGCGATAGCGAGGGAGAATTCGAGGCCATGAATCTTCCGCAATGGCGCGATGACATCCTCGATATGGCAGCATTCCTGCGACAGCTTGACCCGCACGTGAGTATCGATCTGTTCGGTTTGCGGTTTGGGGCCTTCATGGCTGCACTGGCAGCAGCTCATATCCCCACGCATTCCCTGTTGTTTTGGGAACCGGTCCAAGATGGCAAAAAATTCATCGCAGATCATCAAAAAATCAATTTTAGCTCGCATCTCTTCACTTCGAAAAAAGAGATCAAAGACCGGGAGGGCCTGATTCGAAGCTTGACCACAATAGAAACGGTGAACATCGCCGGTTACGATATCAGCGATAGACTATTACGCCAAATCAATCACAGCATGCTTCCGGACATTTTGACACCACTGAGATCCAGCATCCATATAGCCGCGATTGCCATTAATCGACCAGGCATAAAAACGGAACGTTCGGAAGTCAATGCGCTCACATCTGCTCCTGGCCTCTTCATGACGATCAACAGACACCCATTCTGGTTTGTCCCCAGATTCATCGACATGCAGCCGGAAGATCTCTTTGGGGGGAGTCTGGACCTTATCCGGCGCATGAATGAAAACTCAAACGCAGCTTCGGCACAGATGTGAGATGAGCGTTGGAAACGCGGTCGTTCGAATGCATGAAGAATTAATGGAAATCAAGGGTGATGAGGGACTTATCCGACGGGGGATCGTTACTTTGCCCGATCCTGCCAGCGGCGTTGGCACCGGTCTACTTCTGCTTCCAGCGGGGTTGAAATACCGCGTGGGTCCCCATCGTTTCTATGTGAAGCTTGCGCGGGAGCTCGCTCGTAAGGGATTCACCACTGTAAGATACGATCCACTGGGAGTTGGCGAAAGCGATGGTTGCCTCGAACGTGCGCCCATCAAGAACCTATGGCAGTCCGTGGAGCAGGGTCGATATGTCAACGATGCACTTCTTGCCGTCGATTATATGCACAACAACTTGGGTTTGGAGCGGGTGGTTGCGGGAGGCATTTGTGGAGGGGCTGTGAGCGCCGTGCTGGCTGCCCATCAATCGCCAAAACGGTTATCGGGCGTGTGCTCTATCAATATAGCAGTAAGCCAGAGTCTTCCGGCCGGTGCAGAGACTTCGATGATGGGGAAAGCTGTGATCGATCATCATTTCAATGCCTATATGAAAAAGTTGGCATCACCGGCCGCTTGGCAGCGGCTATTAAAATTGGAAAGCGATCTGCATTCCATCGGTCGGACGGTGATTGCCAAAGCCAGCCGACCTTTTCTGAGAAAGATTTCAGACCAGATGCGTGAGGATCCTCGATACAATCGGGTTGTCGTGGCGGCGATAGATTATCTTCGCGCAGAAAAGTTCGCTCACCTGATGCTATTCAGCGGCAATGACAACCGCTGGCTGGAGTTCGAGGACATGGTCATCGACGCTTTTTATCAAGGAAAATTTGCCAATGAATCCTCACAGGTGGTGGTCATTGACCAAGCCAACCATGAACTGCAATTGCCGGAATGGCAGGATCATGCCATCGGTGTGATCGAACAGTGGATGAACCATCTATCCGCATGACCGAAGAATCACTTCGATAGCGCTGCGTGGGTTTCCTCCCCGGCAGTACACTTCGCTATTCTTCATTCATATAAAAGCCTGAGGACCTGTGGTTGCCTCAAGCGTCGCCTTTACGGCCGATGCTTGAGGGTACCAGGAGTCCAAGGGCTTTTTTGCTTTATGCCCAGAGGAAAGCAGTCTCAGAGCATCGCACCATAAAGCCGACTGGAATCTTCAGCCAGTTGGGTCACACACAAGCCGGACAAGTCTAATCGATATCCTTGTCCATTATCGGTTCCCCGAAACCGCAGTGGATGATTCTTTTTGTTTGGCAACACGCCACACGGTGTTGCCCACATCGTCCGCCACGAGTAATGCGCCCTGACCGTCGATGGCGACGCCGACCGGGCGGCCCAAGGCGTTGCCTTTCTCATCGAGAAAACCCGTGAGCACATCGAGCGGTAGGCCGGCGGGGCGTCCTTGCTCGAAAGGTACGAAGATCACTTTGTAGCCGCTCGGCGGCTTGCGGTTCCAGGAACCGTGTTGCCCCACGAACATGCCGTTTTTAAAAGCTTCGGGCAGACGCGCATCTTGGGAGAAGGTCAACCCGATGCTGGCCGTGTGCGGCCCCAGCGCATAATCCGGGATGATCGCCGAGGCCACGAGATCCGGCCGTTGCGGTTTGACCCGTTCGTCCACATATGGGCCAAAGTAACTGTAGGGCCACCCATAGAATCCGCCGTCGCGCACCAGAGTCATGAAGTCCGGGACAAGATCGCTCCCCAGCAGATCCCTTTCGTTAACCGCAGTCCACAAAGCGCCGCTTTGTGGTTCCCATGCCAGTCCGATGGGATTGCGCAAGCCCCACGCAAAAATGCGATGGCCTCCGGTTCGGGGATCGATTTCCCAAATAGCCGCTCGACCTTCCTCTTGTTCCATTCCATTTTCGCCAATGTTGCTGTTGGATCCGACCGTCACAAAAAGTTTCGTGCCCTCGCGATTGGCGATGACATTGCGTGTCCAATGCAGGTTGATAGGCCCGGCCGGAAGATCCACGATCTTCCGGCCGGGCCTATCGATCCTTGTCTGTCCAAGATCATAGTGGTATTGCATCACGCTATCCGTGTTGGCCACATAGAAACGATCGTCCACCAACGCCATGCCGAACGGCGAATGCAGATCCTGCATAAACACGGTGCGCAGATCGACCACCCCATCCTGGTTTGCATCCCGCAACAACGTGATCCGATCGGCGCTGGGGACAGCGGCGCCAACGACTTTTTTCATTCGCTTCATAATCCACGCCTTTATCCCGCCTGTGCTTAAAGATTCAGCCGGCGCGTTGGTCTCGGCTACCAGCACATCGCCATTGGGCAAAACATAAATCCAGCGTGGATGAGCCAATTGGTTGGCAAAGGCGCTCACGGTCATGCCTTCGGCCGCAAGGGGTTTGCCTCCCTGTCCCCACCCTTTTGCCGGCGCCAGCTTTACGGTGGGAACCAGGTTTTTTGGGGGCGGTGGCAGCACCGGCTGGCGCCCGGTACCGGATGAGACTGGCAGTTCCGCGGAGTGGGAACAAGCGGCCAGTAGAAATAGCAATGCCGGCAACAGTCGGTAAAATCTGATGACTTCGCTCATTATACCTCCTCATCGCGATGGTTGCCATTTCTATCACTTCTTGCGGCAACCAGGCTTGCAAGCGATTTTCCGGCAGAGGCCGGCAACCCTCGATAGTTCTCGCCAATACGCTGATTGGTGTTGAAGATTTCAATCTTAAAATTTTGCGATGACCCAGACGGCATGGACGATCCCCGGGATATACCCTAAAAGGGTCAAGAGGATATTGATCCAAAAATGCTTGCCAATGCCAACCTGAAGAAATACCCCCAGTGGGGGAAGAATGATGGCTATAATGATGCGGATGATGTCCATGGAAAAGCCTTTCGGTGTTAAAGGGGCACGCTGCCCGGCAGACCGGTAGAGGTTTGCTTGCCGGTCCAAGCAATGATGAACAGTATTTCCACCGCCGCATCAAGCAGATATACTGCCGAGAGGGTGCCATTAAATACATAAGCCACTTCGATGCCCACAAGCGCCAAGGCGGTGCAAACGCCGATGGTGAGTATGGACCAATCGATTTTATGGCCGTAGGATGAAAGCATCAGGATCAACCCGTTGATCATCAAAAGAAGGCCCACCGTTTGAACAAGCCATAGATCGGTTTTCGGGCCTGTAACAGTCTGAAATGTTCGCATGCTCAAGAGCGGCCAGATCCCAGATAGCAGATAATAGATTCCCTGAATCCGGACCGAATGGCGGAAGAAGAAGTTTGCATATCGTTTGGATGCTCCGATCATATGGACTCCTTTATGATACGATTGATTCTCGATCCTCGACCCCTGACACGCCATAGGGATTAGGATGTATTTTGAGCCGATCCAAAAGGGGTTCTTCCTTGGTGCTTTATAAATCTGCTGTCAGATCGAAAAATGATGTTCTCCCCGTTGCAGAATACATTGAATTCCCCAATTAAATGCCGGCGCCTCGAGCCTATTGTGATTGGCGTTGCCAATAAGCGCAGCAGTACGGGGAATGCTAAATTTTAGAAAACGAAAATCTATAGATATGCAAGGCAATGAAATGAAAAACTCACTGCGGCTTGCCGCCATCGGCGATCTACATTGCAAGCTCTCCAGCGCAGGCAAATTCGCGTCGATCTTCGAACAGGTGCACGAGCATGCAGATGCTTTGCTCTTGTGTGGCGATCTCACCGATTACGGATTGCTCGAAGAAGCGCGGGTGCTTACCGACGGCCTCAAGGAGGTCGTAGCGCGCATACCGATACTGTCCGTCTTGGGGAACCACGATTATCAATCAGGAAAGCAAGCGGAAATACAAACGTTGTTATCCAATGAAGGCATCATTTCGCTAGACGGCAATTGCTTCGAAATTCAAGGCGTAGGTTTTACGGGGACAAAAGGGTTTGCCGGCGGATTCAAGGGACGCTCTTTGCAGGCATGGGGCGAAGATGCCATTAAGATGTTTGTACAGGAATCCAGACAGGAAGCCATGAAACTTGAATCCAGCTTGTCTCGGATGACCTCGCGCAGCAGAGTCGTTTTGCTCCACTATTCACCTATTCGCGAGACCGTTATCGGCGAATCCCCGGAAACGTTTCCCTTTTTAGGATCGAGTTTTCTCGAGGAAGCGCTTGACCGGCATCCAGTCAGCGTGGTGTTTCATGGGCATGCGCATGTTGGCAGCCCAGAGGGACACACTGCGAATAAAATACCGGTGTACAATGTTTCCCTGCCTTTAATGCGAAACCTATATTCAGAGAAGAGGCCTTATCGCATCTTTGAAATAGAGGTGGCATCGTCTGGATGTTGTATGAACCAAAACTGTGCGGAGGTAACGCAAAATGGCTGAAAGCAACAACGATATGGCCGGACTTTCAACGAATGCTTCAGAAAATTCAGAAGGGCTTCTGTCCGAAAACAGGCGCAATGTATACCGCAACGCGTTGGATATCTTATCGCAGGCCAGCTTCCCTTTCCTGGTGGGGGGGGCTTTTGCCCTCCGGTTCTATACCGGTATCCGGAGGGACACCCATGATATCGATCTATTCATCCTGCCCCAAGATTATGAACGGGGGTTGCAACTGCTGTCCGATGCCGGATTTGAAACCAATCGGACATTTCCCCACTGGCTGGGAAAGGCCACCTGCGGCGAATACCAGATCGACATTATTTTCAGTTCGGGCAATGCTATCGGCAGGGTAGACCCGATCTGGTTCGAGCATTCAGCCATTGGCGAAATACTCGGAACGACCGCTCGGATTTGTCCTCCGGAAGAAATGATATGGTCGAAGGCTTTTGTCATGGAAAGAGAGCGATATGACGGTGCCGATATCCTGCACATATTGCTGTTCCGTGGAGAACACCTGGACTGGCGCCGACTCCTGGACCGATTCGGCTCTCACTGGCGTGTATTGTTGAGCTACCTTGTGCAGTTCGGGTTTGTCTATCCGTCCAAAAGGGTATTAATTCCGGACCCCATTATGCGGGAGTTGCTGAATCGGCTGAATGTGGAGATGAAACAGCCTCCTGATGCCGGCCAAATTTGTCAGGGCACGCTGCTGTCGAGGGAGCAATATCGACCCGATGTCGAGGCGTGGGGGTTTGCGGATGTCCGTTTGCAGCCGTTGGGTGAAATGACGGAGGAGGAAATAGTGCTGTGGCGGGCACCCGATAGCCGGTACAAGTCACCCGAATAAGAGTTCTCGAATCCTACCATTCAATAGTTAAAGAGATGCCCACCAGCGGCTCCGGGGGAGCAGCCGTCTTCTTTTGGCGACTGCCATCGATTAATTTAGAAGCGGATATGGAAGCCATTATGCGATAAGATTCCGGCAGTTGCGGCCATATGCGTGACAGGAATTTGTCTGCGAAGATGTTAATCATGGGAGGCGCTTCCGGCTGGTAATTTTTGACTGGCCGATCGTCACCGGCAGCGTCTGCATACGCCAGCAGGAGTAAGAAAAGACCCATGAGGAAGCGCTTCTTCATTCTAAAGTGACCTCAACGCGATCGGCCGAAAGTTTCAAACCGATTGGCTCTAATCATAAGGGATCAAGATGCCATTCGTCGAAAACCTGGGATTCCGGATCGTCAATGGTCGCAGCGTCATCAAGCTTCTCCAGTTCTTTCAGCACAAGGTCTGCGAAATGGCAATCTTCAAGGGAAGCCCGGATTTCATTGCGGGCGTCTTTGATTTGGAACAGCAGATCATTGAAATGCTGCTCTTCGTTTATTATTTGGGACATAAACTTCAGCTTCAACTGCTCGAAAGGGTCCCCCGCATTCGCCAATGTCTCTTTTAAGCCTTCTTCCATTCGTGCCAGCCGGTTTTGCACCCCATCATGCTCCTTTTCAAGTATGTCGAGGAAATTGAACCCCATTGTCTGCCTATCGATGCGGTCCGGGAGGGAGGTCTCTCTCCCGCTCATGGCATGAACGTACTCATGCGGAACAATCGAATTTATCCCAGTATCCCGAATATCACTTGGTGGTCCGCGAGGATAATACGGTGGAGCACGTAATTGCACCTGGGATAAACGGTAGGTCACTTCAGTAGGCGATGAGATGTTTATGGAGGTCACCCGACTCAAGAGGCTGGCCATGCGCCCGTTCCTCTGCAGCGAAAAGAGCGGCCATGCGTGCTTTTTTGGCCAAAAATTCGCTCAACACCGCCCCTTGGGTGAGCAACGGCCGAGGAAAATCCTCTGTGAGAGGGTCACGATGCTCGCCATCTTTAGTCAATCCGTAATGCAGATGCGGTCCGGTCGACAGGCCGGTCATGCCAATAGAGCCGATCACCTGCCGTTTCCGGACCTTGGCACCTTTGTGAATCTTTGCCGCAAACCCCTTCAAATGCGCATATAGACTTTCATAACCGTCTGAGTGCCGCAGGATAACTGTTTTGCCATAGCCGCTCAGCCATCCGGCAGTCTTAACCTCTCCCTCGGCGACCGCCCAAACCGGGGTCCCGACAGGGGCCGCAAGGTCAATGCCCCTATGCGGACGCACCCCGCCTAGAATGGGGTGCCGCCTTTGCTTGCGGAACTGTGAGCTTATGTGCTCGTAATTCAAGGGGAACCTCAAAAAGCGGCTCTTCAAAGCGCGACCTTTGTCGTCATAATATTCGCCTTGAAAGCGAGTTGCCACCAGATGCAGGTCGCCTCTGCGGAACTCAAAGGCTTCAATGGGACCGTAGCGGAGCAACTGCTTGCCTGCGTGGATCTTTTCCACGACCAGCCTGAAGCGATCTCCATCTTGCAGATCGACACTCACTTCCAGATCCTTCATTACGATTTTGAGAAAGCGGTGTGAGAGATCGGGGGCCTCTCCAGGTATGTCGACCGCCTGTTTTAAGTTCGAGTACCAGCCACGCACCGTCGAGATCTGACTGTAGAGATGCATGGGGCCACGGTACACGGCGTATTTGTCTTCGGTACGCACTAACTTGAGCACGTTTTCATCGGACGCGATGGTGAAATCCTGAAGACTACCTGCAGGGTCTATCGAAAAGCGGTAGGCGGTTCCTGGCAGAAGCCGTTTGAAGTTCATGTGAGAGCTCAGGTTCCCCACGATTTGCTCGATTAAAAGCGGATGAACCTGCTTCTCAAGCAACGATGTGTAGAGGCATTGGCCATCACATATCTTGCCGACGTCCCATGTCGATCCTTTTGTTTGTGCCAGTGCAACCGTCCAATGGAAAAGACCAAACAGAACCACAGAGATGGTCCACACCTTGAATCTCATATGGCAGCTCACTTTCTTTGGGATAAAGGGAGGCGAAGCCCATCCTCCAGTACCAGCCCCCCTGTCTAATCCTTTATCGAATAGAACCCTTTGACGGCAATCAGGGCCATACCTCATTCGGACCCCAATTTGTTCTAATGATGAACGTGAAAAGTATGAAGCAGAGCCGGGCTTTGGAAGGCAAACATCAACGGCATACTGTGCTGTCGGGGTAGAAATACATGACATCAGGAGGTCGCCTCCAGGGTCGGCCCCCCCGATCTTCATCGCAATATGCTCTGTTCTTAACACCGATGCGGCTCAATTTTGACTTTCACCCAGCCAAGCCGTGGCAGACTGCCTCTGGGCGCGCCGCCTGAGTTCAAAATAGGGTTCCCCTCCCTTCGCGCTACCATTGATCCCCAATGGCTAAAATGCAGAAATGAACCATTTTAAAGGCTCTTGCCGATGGGCAAATCTTACTCTGGAGGTGTTCCATGAGTGTAATCAAAAACCCGGAGAGTTGGGAGCTCACCGACTGCATCGAGGATTGTCACTATGCCAGTCGTTTTTGCTATACGAAAGATGACGGGACCATGGTCTGCCCGAGTGAGCAAGGTTGTGTAGATGAATGCCGGGAACGTTTCTCTTCCTGAGCATTCGGTCAGGGTTCAGGCAAGACCATCGATGGCGGCAAGGGAACGTATTCCCTGCCAGTACCCCAAAACCAAAGAGGAGAAAAACCATGAACTGGGATCAAATAAAAGGCAACTGGAAGCAATTCAAAGGACAGGCGCGCACCAAATGGGGCAAATTGACCAATGATGAGTTGGATGTCATTCAAGGCAACCGTGAGCAACTGGTCGGCAAACTCCAGGAGCGTTACGGCATTGCGAAAGACAAGGCCGAAGAGCAGGTGCGGGACTTCGAAACATCGATATGACGGGAACTTGATTGGATTTGACCGTTAATGTATAGACGGATGGTGCTTTAGCGCCAATTTCCGCAAAGCTTGACGATCAGGCATGTCAAGGGCTGAGACTGCACAAGGGCCAGGGACTGCAAAAGGATTCAGATGTCGGCAGGGAGCGGGATGCAGGGGACTCATCCGTCAGGTTTACTCATATCGGCCCTTTCGGGCGGAGCGGGCAAAACGGTCTTGTCCCTGGCCATCGTAGCCGGGCTGCGGGACAAGGGCTTGCCCGTGGCCGTTTTCAAGAAAGGGCCGGATTATATAGACGCCGGCTGGTTGTCCCTGGCCGCCGGCCGGCCCTGCTACAATCTCGACAACTATATGCTCAAACCGGAGACGGTGGTTCGTTCCTTCGGTTTGCGGGCGGATGTGGCCGACATCGCCGTCGTCGAGGGCAATCGCGGTCTTTACGATGCCATTGATGTCGGCGGACAGACCAGCTCCGCGGAACTGGCCAAGCTCCTGGGCTTGCCCGTGGTCGTGTGCTTGGACTGCACCAAAATCACCCGCACCATGGCTGCCCTGGTCGCCGGCTGCATCGCCTTCGATCCGCAGTTGCACATCGGCGGTGTGATCTTCAACCGTGTGGCCAATGCGCGCCATGAACGCATCCTGCGCGCGAGTATCGCTGCCTACTGCCCGGTTCCCATTCTGGGGGCGGTTCCCAAGCTGAAGACCGAAAGTTTTCCCGAACGGCACATGGGACTGGTGCCCACCCCGGAACACCATCGGGTCCAACAGGCCTTGGATGCCGTCCGGCAGATCGCCCGGAACTATCTGGATATGGATGCCATTCTGGATCTCGCACACCACGCCGCGCAGCCCCTTGAAAATTATACCGACCGCTGCCGGTTGTACCCTTGCAGCGACCGGGGAAAGGCGCAAGTCACCATCGGTGTCTTCAAGGATGCCGCCTTCCAATTTTACTACCCGGAGAATATCGAGGCCCTGAGCGCTGCCGGCGCCAAAGTGGTCTATCTGAGCCCCCTGGTCGATGCCACCTTGCCGCCGGTGGATGCCTTGTATATCGGGGGCGGCTTCCCGGAAACGCATGCCGAGGCCCTGGCCGCCAATCGCAAACTGGCTCAAGCTGTCTTGACCGCCGCCCAGGAGGGTCTGCCGATCTATGCCGAGTGCGGGGGCTTGATGTATCTTGGGAAAGAACTTGCCCTCCACGATCGCACCTATCCCATGACCGGTGTGCTGCCGGCGGTCTTCGGCCTTTCCGCTAGGCCCCAGGGACTGGGCTATACCCGCTTGACCGTCACCGCAACCAACCCCTATTTCCCGGTCGGCACCGAGATTGTGGGGCATGAATTCCATTATTCGCATGTGGTGCGTTGGCTGGGTGACGCCGGGCCGTTCATTTTTACGGTGGATCGGGGCAACGGCATCCTCAACGGCAGGGATGGCTTCTGCTGCCGCAATGTGCTGGCCAGCTATACGCACGTCCATGCCCTGGGTGTTCCCGAGTGGGCCCCGGCCCTGATTGCCAATGCACGCCGCTATGCCGCCCATCGCTCGATCGCCGTATAGCCATCGAACCCTTGTCGAACAAATCGTGCGCCGGAGGATGCAGGGGCCTCGCGCTTGTTCTCACTTTAGAACTTTTCTATCTCCTCATCCCAATGCTGGGCTTTTTTCTCGGCCCGGGAGCGTACGTCCTCAGCCACCGATTTTACCTTTTCTTCAACCCGATCGGCACTTTCCCGTTGGACCAGGCCCTGTTTGTCGGCTTCATCCTTGGCAGATTCCACGGCTTCACGGGCCACCGATTCAGCCTTTCGAAGCGTTTCGTGACCTTTCTCGCGCGCCTGATCGAGCATCTTGTCCCGGGTGGGGCCGAATTTGCGTTCTTCATAGCGGGACTCCGGAATGAGCAACCCGGCCACTGCGCCCGCTGCCAGAAGAACCCCTGCAATGGCCAACGGATGGTTTTGCACCGACTTGAAAAAGCCACTGCTCGCGCTCTGGCCGCTGTGGGAGACACTCTCGCGAATCCGGTTGCCGTAATCGGAAGCTGAATCGCTCCAGTCGCTCAAACTCTCTTTGACCTGGGAGGCGGTTTGCGAGGTTTTTTGACGGACCTGGTCGCTTAGTTGGATGGATTTCTCCTTGGCTCTGCGAGCCCCTTCCTTGATGCCGGACTTTAGCTTGTCACCCGTTTCCCTTAAATCGGTGATCGAAGATTTGCGTCGTTCGATAAAACCCATACCATATGTGCCGGTATCGTCGACCCCTTGAATTTTTCGTCTATCATGATGACCGTCGGAATCTTCTCCCGATTCAACCGAACTTATACTGCTGGCGATCAGCCAGGCCAATCCGCCGCCGATCATGATGCTGGGCAGAGGATGATCTTTGATCGTCTCCACAACGCTGGAAGCCCATTTTTTCGAGGTTTCACCGGTTTGATTTGCCATGTTATTTACCTTTCCTATAGTTAAAAATTGTTGGGCCTTGTCTTTGACCTGCTCCTTGATATGGTCAAAAGACAGTCGCCGTTCGATTTCATTTATCGTCAGTGCGGCCTGTTCACGTGCCTTGGCGATATTGGCACGCAAATCATCTAGCTGCATGTCGCCGGAGGGGACCACCAGGCTCTTCTCGACTGGCGCGGTCGAGATTACTTTCGGTTCTTTATCCATGCTTTATTCTCCTTAAGCGAAATAATGGTCTGTGTGGGCTTCATATCCCTTTTGCTCAGGCGACTCTTCGCGGCGAACATCATCACAGTGCCTGTAGTCAGAGCGACAAGCGATACGATCGAAGCGGATACCCATAGCGGCATCCATTTGCCGATCACAATGACAGCGGTCGCAAGCAGCGCCAAGAATCCGGCAAACAAGATGGTCCCTCCGATCGCCATCGTGACCACATCCTTGCCGGCTTTGGAGATCTTTTGGCTCATTTCCGTGCGCGCCAGTTCAATTTCCGTTCGCACCAATGTGGATATGTGATCGATCAGATCGGTGAGCAGTTCTCCCATGGAGCGACGGTCTTCTTTATGTAGTGGTGTTTGCATGACTGCCTCCTAAAACTATATCAAACGCTCCGAAAGAACCGTCATTGCTCGATCGAAGAGCGTTCGGAAGCTTTCAGGAAGCGTGCCGCGGCGAGGCCGGCCAAAAAGGCGCCACCGAGTACCACCAGCGGTTGCGAGCGGGCATAGTCCTGAAAGTCGTCGAATATTTCGTCGACGGCACGACTGCCGAGATAGTTACCGAGCTTATCGATCTTTTCTGCAGTTATACGGATCAATCCGCTGCTGCGGGTGTCGTCGAGTTGGGTGCTGGAATCTTCCAAGGCTCTGGCAGTATTATTAAGTTGCTCCACCAACCGCTCTTTTCGGCTGGATAGATAGGGACGCACCCCCATTTTCGTCTCTTGAACAGCCTGCTCCAATTTTTCTTCGGTCTTAAGCTCACCACTTGGTTGATCCAGCTCATTCACATCTCTTATTTCATTCATTGGCGACATGGCGTGTTCCTTTCATTTCTTCAGGTTTAATAAAGGACGGTGAGGACTCGGCCGAACCTATCGACGAACCGGGGCCCCGAATGTTAATCTCAGTAACTTTTTTAAGCTATTTCAGTCCGGCAGAGCTTGGAATAGGGCTATTTGGGTATCTTTGCCGCTCAAGGCATTTATTGTCGAATACCATCGCCCAGCGGCGATAAACAGTTGTGGCTTCGGCTTTCGAGAGAGGATGGACAATATGGGCATCTTAAGAGATTGGATCAATCCAGAGGGCTGAGAAGGGACTTTCCCAGACTGGCGGACCCGAATTTCACGTGGAAGGAAACGCAGCGGCGGGTGGTAGTAGAGGTAGCATTCGGTGCCGGTCTAATTGGACACCTGATTGAGATCGGTCAAATCCGCCATCTGCTGAGGGGTTGAGGGTGCGCCGGCCTTGAGGGCCGTTGTTTGACATCTATTTAGGAATTCAGCAAGGGACCCCGTGATCTCCAACTTGTCGGTTTCAGAGACCACTGTTTTCAGCACGCGATCATATTCATGGAGGAGGCTTGCCTGCTCGGCGGTTGATAGATGTATTAATGAGCCGTTCCGACTTTTGATTGGCGTGCTGAGCAAAGGCGCCAAACGGTCAATATACATCAGGGTATGCAGGAAGGAGGCACAAAATTCGTCCAGATTGTCCTGGGAATGGCCTCCGTTCATGCCGCGGATAAAGTTGGCTTCGTTGATGAAATCGAACAGTTTGCTGGCATTCGATATATGCTCCGCTGTTTTTAGCGGCGGGCTGGCTCCGCTGGACACGACGTGGAAGCGCTCCAGGGAGAAGAGCCCGAACCCCATCAATTCGGCAAAGAGCTCACGCATTCGAGAACTCGCGGACAGCCCCAACTGGTCGCTGAGAATATGCATGGTTTCATGTTCCGCGATGACCCGCAATTCCCGCACCGACTCCTGCCACAGCAATTTGCTGTAAAGCCAGATCGTATTTTCATTATTGCAGCTATACGCATTATGGGCCTGATCGTAATCGATGATGTGGACCGCTTTCACCAGTTTGCCGCCGGTGATCCGTTCGATGTTCTTGATTCCTGCCAGCAGGGAATTCACTCTTTTTCTAAAAGCCGCCGAAGTACAATTAAACTGCTTTAAATTGCTGCCCAGATAGAAAAAATCGGGTGCGCCGGACCCGGCGGGCAGAACTGCGCTCAGGTCTAATTTGGCCACGGCGTCTTGATGAATCGTCAAGTGGTGTGAGGTATGCTTTTGGTTGAGGGTGATCTGAAATTTTGGCGCATGACTCAGGGCATCCCCCGGCACCTTCGGGAAAATGGAGTAACATCCCTGAATATCAGAACCTTTCGACTTTTTTTCAGCCGGCAGAAAGGTGGACCAGAAATCTTGCCGGCTGATATTGCCGTAGTATTTGAGTTTATAGTAGCCATCGGCATTCATGCGGATAGGACTCATCGGTTTGCCGTTCACAGAAACGCTCAGGGGATTTTTGCTCAGCAAAACGATTCCATTCACATATCCGTCAATGGCGATAAATGGCATATCTGCCAATTCTTGTGGTTTGAACGCCAATTTTTTGATCTTGCCGTCTTTGACCACGTGCAGCCAGATAACGGCCACATCCTGCAGACATTCGTCGTTGGCATAGGATTTTTCTGCGCATTGAGCAGATGGATTTTGCAAAGGCTGAGCTTCGGCAATCGATATCAGCAGGGTGGCTAGTGCCAGCGTGAACAGGCCAAGGCGTACAAGCATGTGGCGGCTCCTTATGGTTAAATGCCGGAATAACAGGCATTCATCAGATTCGGGTGCAGGCGGTATCCGATTTCAGCCGTCCAAAACGGAGTAGCCTGCATCAGGCAAAGGCGATGTACGGCACAATACGGGATTCACCTGATTTCGAAGTTTTAAAAAATAAGGTAATCCTCAAGAAAAATCGGAAGTACCCAACCTTCCGATTACTGGCGTTCATACTAAGCAACAATTATGCCGTCTGGTATTGTTGCGCTCAATGCCTGCCTCGGCTAACCCCCTATCATAACCGCCTGATCCCCCAAAACGATATTTGCCTAAGGTGACCGTTCATGAGCGTTTGGGGAAATGGTCAATCCCCCGGTTAGGGCTTTGGGACTCCTGTTCAAAAAATTTCTGATCTGAAAATGACGAATCGATGGCGTTTTAGGAGGTTTCGAGGGCGTAACGGATAGGGGCACCTAAAGCCGCAACCGTCACAACCGGTGCAATCTCATCGGTTGTGCCTGCATGCTCCGGCTTGAAGGGGTTGAATGGCGTCTATAATGACAGGACGTTTTCGATCCGGAAGTAATCTTTCCATGGATCCTGCCCAGGCTGATGGATATGGCCCGGCAAATGGTGCAGCGTATAGGCTTGGGGGCCCAATTGTTCGGATAGTTCGTGCCAGTGCACCGGCGTGGAAAGGGCCGCCCCCGGCCGCGCCCGGAGTGAGTAGGGGGCTACACTGGTGGCGCCCCGGGCATTGCGCAGATAATCGATGTAGATCTTGCCCTGGCGGCTGGCTTTACGCATGCTGGCGGTGTAGCGATCCGGATAAGTCTTGGCCAGATTGCGGGCGATGGCGCCCGCAAACTCCTTGACCGCATCCCAACTCGGGCCGCGACGGATCGGCAACTGCACATGCAGCCCCTTGCCCCCCGAGGTCTTGACAAAATCCACCAACCCCCTGCATCGCAGAATTTCGCGCAGGTGTAAGGCTGCCTGGATCACAAACGGCCAGCCTAACTCCGGATCCGGATCGAGATCGAAGATGACGGTATCCGGCAGCTCAGGATCGACGATACTGCTGCCCCAGGGATGAATCTCTAACACCGCTATTTGGGCCAGAGCCGCCAAACCGCGCTCATCCTCTATAATCAGGTAGGGCTTTTTACCCTTCTTCTCTTGGATTTCGATTTGGTGCAGGGCCTTGGGCAAAGACCGGGTGCTGTGTTTCTGGTAAAAACACTCCGCGTTGACGCCATCCGGACAGCGCACCAGGGTCAACGGGCGCGCCACAATATAGGGCAAAAGTCGTTCGGCGACGGTCTGGTAGTAGTGCCACAGGTCTGATTTGGTAACGCCGGCCTGGGGGTACAGCATCCGATCCGGGTGTGTCAGGCGCAGACCGCCAAAAGGCTTTTGGATCTGGGTGGAAGCGGGCGATTCGCTTTCATCCGGTTGCGCCTCTGGAGGCGTCATGGTCTCCGAGACCACCTGTCGGGCTGGCTTGTCTTCCCGCAAACCCTTGAAGGCCGGCTGACGCAGCAGTTTTTCATCGGTCCATTCCGCAAAAACAACCTCGGCTACCAATTCGGGCCGCGCCCAGGTCACGCCTCGACTGCGCGGTGCATTGGCAAAGGGCGCCATACTCACCCGGCGTTGATCCAACAGGCGCCGCAGCATCTCCCGCTGGCGATCGGAGAAGCCGGTGCCCACACGTCCGGCATAGATCAATTGTCCGGCATCGCCATAATAGCCCACCAACAGCGAGCGCATTCCGGATGGCGCTTTGTCCGATCCGACGTACCCGCCGATGACGAACTCCTGGCGCAACCGACATTTTACCTTGACCCACGTTTCGGTTCGGCGCTGTTCGTAAAGGGCATCCTGCTTTTTGGACACGATGCCTTCGGAGCCCAACCGGCAGGCATGACCGTAGACTTCGGCCCCCCGGCCGGCGATCTGGCTGCCGAAGCGCAACGCATCGCTCGGTCGCATGCTCAGCAGCGTTTGCAACATCTGCTTGCGACCCGTCAGGGGCACCTGGGTCAGATCGAAGCCTTGCAGGTAGGGGATGTCGAAAATAATGTAGACCAGCTTGGCCGGGGTCCGGCCCCTGAAGAAGTTTTGAAGCGCCTGGAAATCGGTGGTGCCGTCTTTACGCAACACCACCACTTCGCCATCGAGCACGGCCTGTCGCACCGGCAGATGAACCACCTCGGCCGCCACGGCCGCAAAGCGGTCGGTCCAATCGCGGCCGTTGCGCGTCGTCAAGCGCACGCGACCCTCCTCGAGAAAACACAGCAGCCGGTACCCATCATACTTGATCTCGTGCAGCCAGTCGTCCCCTACAGGAGCCGAGGCCACCGTCATTGCCAGTTGGGGGCGAAAAATGGCGGGAGGATCGGCCTTGCGGGCTCCCGGCAGCCTGGATGGATCGATGACCGGATCGTCCGTCACCTGCCCTCCGGCGGCGGCTTCGATTTGGCCATCGCGCCACACCCGGTCCTGATCCTGGGCCACGGCCTGAATGGTTCGGCCGGTATAAACGCTTTCGGTATTTTGTTCGACCACATCGGTGTGCTGATCCGCATAGGCATCCCGATGTTTGATCAAGAGCCACTCCTGTTTGTTATCCGGTGCATCGGATCTCATGCGCACCAAGGCCCAGCGACCATTGAGGCGTCGGCCATGCAGTTTGAATTTCAGGTTTCCGCGCTGCAGGCTTTTCTCCGGATCGCCTTCGGGTTCCCATTCGCCCTGATCCCAGATCAAAACCGCACCAGCGCCATACTGCCCGTTGGGTATGATGCCTTCGAACCCACCGTAAGCCACCGGATGATCCTCGACTTGCACCGCCAGGCGTTTTTCGGCCGGATCGAGGCTGGGGCCTTTGGGCACTGCCCAGCTTTTGAGAACGCCGTCCAGTTCCAGGCGAAAATCATAATGAAGGCGGCGAGCGGCATGTTTTTGAATCACGAAGCGGCGGCCGCTGTGGGGGGCTTGCACCGCTTGGGGTTCGGGCGTTTTGGTAAAATTTCGTTTGCGTTTATATTCATCCAAGGCCATGGGCGGGTCTCCACTCTTGCTCACCAAATCTCATAGTTATTCACACGCTAAAACCGGCCAATAGGGGCAAACCTGTATTTTGGGGCACATGGAGGCCGCCCACCTATAAAATACTTCCTCAGGCGCTAAAGAATAAAGGAATGCATTACTGTCCGCCGTCTATGAAGATGACCATTCTTGCATTCATTTAGGAGCTGGAGATGGCAGGCCGAGCAATATGGAAGGGTATCATAAGCTTTGAGGAAATCCGCGTTCCGGTCAAGCTTTACTCGGGCATAGCGGATCGCAAGGTGCATTTCCGCTTGCTGCATGGCGAAGACCAGGTTCCGGTGGTGCAGAAAATGGTGCATCCGCACAACAACGAACCTGTCGCCCCCCAAGAGATGCGGCGCGGTTATGAATTTGAACCCGGACGTTTCATCATCTTCCATCCGGCGGAGCTGTCGGCCCTGGAGCCGGAAAAAACAAGGGAGATCGATATTCTTGAATTCGTCGATCCGCTTGGCGTGGGGCATCAATACTATGATCGTTTGTATTATCTTGGGCCGGATGCCGCCGGACAGCCTTACGCGCTGTTGGCGGCGGCCTTGGAAAAGGCCCGTTCGGCGGCAATCATTCGCTGGAACATGCGTAAAAAAACCTATTTTGGCGTCCTCTATCCAGCCGATGGCCTTCTGCAAGTGAGTACCTTGCGTTACCAGGATCAGATCGTGGATCTATCCGGTTTGACACGTCCGACGTTCCGTGAATTGGAAGCCCAGGAGCGCCGTATGGCCGATCAACTGGTCCAGGCGCTGGAAAATCGGTTCGAGCCTGAAGTCTACCGGGACCAGTACCGGGAGCAGGTGGTGGCCATGGTACAGGCCAAAGCCAATGGCCAACCTATTAAAGCGGCGCCCAAGCCTAAGCCCAAGCCGCAGGTGGTATCGTTGGCGGATATGCTCAAACAGAGTGTGGCGCATGTGCGTCGGGAGCGAAAAGCGGGATAGGAGAATATAATATGGCCGAAGAAAAGGAACAGGCCATCTCAAAGCGCGCCTTGTGGTCTGGCAATGTGACCTTCGGGCTGGTCAGCATTCCCGTCAACCTACTCTCGGTCAATCGCCCGCGTCCGATCTCGTTGCGCATGCTGGCGCCGGATGGAACGCCTTTGCGCAGGCGCTATTTCTGCCCGCGCGAAGAGCGCATGCTGACTGCCGACGAGATCGTGCGCGGCTACGAGCTCGACACCGACCAATTCGTGGTGGTATCCGACGACGAGTTGGAGGCCCTGGCCCCCGAGAAGAGCCGGGAGATAGATCTGCGTCGCTTCGTACCCCTGGAACAGGTGGATCGGCGATACTTCGATCGTGCCTATATGCTCACCCCCGCCGGGGATACCAAAAAGGCCTATCTGCTTCTGGCCGAAGCCATGGAGCGCAACCGGCGTGCGGGTATTGCTACCTTTATCCTGCATGGCAAGGAGCACCTGGTGGCTATCCTATCTGAAAATGGCATTCTGCATGCTGAAATCCTGCACTTCGCCGATGAGATTCGCACCCCAGTGCAGCTCGATCTGCAGGTACCGGATATGGCCGATGCGGCCGCCGTGGAGGATTTGGCGGCCAGGATTCTTGCCGTGCGGCATGATGGCTTTCAAAAAGAGGCGCTGAAGGATCCTCAATCAGGGCAGTTGCTGGCATTGGTCGAGCAAAAGAAGCAGACGGGACAAGATGTGATCGACGTCTCGGAGGAAGGGTTCGAAGAACAAGAGGATCCCATGGACGAAGAATCCGGCGCCAAAATAATCGATCTTATGGAGATTCTCAAGCGTAGCCTGGCGCTTTCAGACCGACGGACGCAGGAGCGGCCCGCATCCCGCCGGGTGAAGGCCAAAGGGAATCAGGCTGTTGAGGCACCGGTCGCAGAAGATTGTGCCGCGCTGAGCCATAAGGAACTATACGCCCTGGCCCAGGACAAGAACATCCCCGGTCGGAGCCGAATGTCCGACGAGGAACTTGCAAAGGCATTATCGGCCGTCACGTCATGATTGCTCGCGTGCGCCCGGTTCCACCCAGAGGGCAGAATAAGGCGAGCGCCGGATCGAGAGGCTTGGGGATCGATTATTCACCCTTTGTATTCATCGCGCGCAACTGCCGTCCGACATCGTCGATCTTGCCGCGTACTCCGGAGGGCCAATCGAGTTGTCGAACTCGTTCGAAATGCTTCTCGATTTCCCTTTGGTAGTGCGCGGCCTTTCGGAGAAGTAAAGCACGTTCATCCCTTGATAGAAGCGTTACGGCGCGTGTTGTAAAATCAGCCACCGCTTCACGGTCAGGATCGGGCTCTTTCGGCAGGTAATGCATGCTCCGCATGATCTTTTCAAGGTGGTCGCATGCTTGGCGTCGTAGACGATATGTTGCCTCGAACAAGTTGTCCTCGTCCTCGAGAATACAGGTGGCGCGAGCAAAGTGCGTAGCGGAGCGGCGGCAGGTGAGGAGCAGATCGTTGAGTGCCACGGCGCGATCGTCGAGTATGATTTCTGATAGTTTGTTCATCGATTATCCCATGATCGTTTTTAACGGCAAAATACAAGAATGACGATGCCCGAACATAAAAACGAATCGGAAGTTACAGAAGTAGGGCAGCGTTGTATTTTCTCGATCCCTCACCCTACAATGGGATTACCCGGTGCATGCCGCCACAATGAGTGGAAGACCTTATATACAGTGCGACGATAGCAATCTATTTTCGAGAAAGACAAGGAAAGGAGGTGAGGTGGTTATGTTAAGCTGGACGATACTATTCCTGGTCGTTGCGATAGTGGCGGGTGTTCTCGGTTTTAGCGGTATTGCCGGTGCAGCCGCAGGGATCGCCAAGGTGCTCTTCTTTGTGTTCCTGGTCGTGTTCATCGTTTCGCTGATCATGGGCCGGCGACCGACCGTTTAGGCGGCTTCTTGCGCGTGCCCCCGGTCCTTATAGTTCATGCAGGGCATTGCCCTTATGACAGCCTGAATGGAAGGTCCGGGGGTGTTTTTTATTCTCATTCGGTCAAGTATGCTGGCGCTGGAACATTCGGAATAGAAAACGCAGGGCGGGTTGCAATGCCCTGCGTTTAACCAAACTTCTGTCTGCTACCAGTAAAAACGAAGCCCAAAGCGTATTGAAAGCGCCCGTCATCGTAGACGTCTTCGACTTCATCCGTATCCTCGAAGGTGAAGTTGTACTCGCCCAGAAGGTATAAAAAAGTTTTCCGGGCCACATAATACTTCAAGCCGGCTTCAGGCCCTGCGATCCAGCGCTCATCGGTAGTATCGCCATAGAGATAGCCGGCACTGACGCCGATGAACGGTCGCAAACGATCGAAGTTAAAATTGTAATCCACAAAAGCGCGAGTTGCGCCATTCCAGTCGTCGCTGGCATCTTCGCGATCGACTCAGGTGATGTCTTGGCGCAAGCCCATTTCTAGGCTGTCCGTCAAGTAGTACCCGATGCTGGCTTCGCCGCTCGCATTGTGGTTATCGAAGTCATCGTCGCTGTTACCACTGGCTTGAAGAGTGAGTTCCCCAATCGCTTGCCCGGGCGCCAAACTCCTCCTGGGCCATGGCCATGGCCGGTACCAGTAAAAGGATTGCGATCGTCCAAACCAATTTTGCTTTCATTTCGATTCTCCTTCCGTCAACGTTTAAGGTGGCTGCCATTGCCCACATTTTCCGACTTTCGGAGGCAGGGTCGTCCATTGGGCGCGGCGATCCCAGCGCCAAGTGCATCTTGCCGCCAAGCCGAGATTCGGGCTTTGGCCTTTCGATCCGAATCTAGTAAAGTTTCTTGCCGATGGACAATCGGGTGAAGAATGTATATTGTTGCCCGCTCAGGATAGGAGTACGAAATTAAGTCGCACGCCTTGTGCATGCGTATGTTACGATTTTCGAAGCAAAAAAGACTTGCGCGTGCGTTTGTTCTTAAGAGCTGCGTCTGAAATACATTCGATCCGACTGTGGATATTCATGATCCACCTTATCTGATTTCACCCTTGGCATCTCTATTATCAGCCAGCCCAAAAGGGCTTGCCGCAGTTAGCGGACCTTAAAGGGCGACGCTCTCTCTCCATGATAAAGGATTTGGAATGCGAAAAAAAAACCCCTCCATTGAAAACCGTCATGCAAAGGCCCATTTACGCATGATAATGATGAGGCGGCTATTATTACTTCTGATAATGGCTTCATCAATATGCTTTCCGACGGTCGTTGCCGCCCAGAAACCCAAAACGGTTTCGTTTGGATTTGAAAATGTCGAGCAGATGGCCAGGGGTTTGGCTTCTCGCCCTTTCAAAATGAACGAAAACGAGGTGCCGGCATTTCTGCGAGAGATAAACTATGACCGATGGCGGGATATCCGGTTCAAAACTGGAAACTCTCTCTGGCGCGCAGAAAATCTCCCATTTGAGGTTCAATTCTTCCATCCGGGTCTCTTTTACGATCGCCTGGTTGAAATAAACGTCATCGATGACAACGGGGTGCACCCCTATCCGTACTCGCCGGATTTGTTTGACTTCGGAAATAGCGATTTTGCGGGCAAGATTCCGGGAAAATTCGGTTTTGCAGGCTTCAGGCTGCACTACCCTATCAATCGGAACGATTACCGCGACGAGGTGGCGGTCTTTCTCGGTGCCAGCTACTTCAGGGCCGTCGGTAAGCAACAAGGTTTCGGATTGTCTGCCCGAGGACTGGCCATCGATAGCGGTCTCGACAGCGGAGAAGAGTTTCCCTATTTTAAGAAATTCTGGTTGGTCAAGCCTGACGCTGGCGCCAACACGGTGACCCTCTATGCCATATTGGACAGCATGAGTCTTGCCGGCGCGTATAAATTCGTGGTTGAGCCGGGGATGAGTTCCCAGATCGAAGTGACCATGACTCTATTTGCGCGCAAGGCCGTCCAAAAGCTCGGGTTGGCCGCGCTGACGAGCATGTACTTTTATGACGAAAGCACGAACATCCCGCCCGTGGACGATTTTCGCCCCGAGATCCATGACTCCGATGGCTTACTGTTGGCCTATCCCTCCGGAGAATTCGTATGGCGCCCCTTGGTGAATTTCAAATCCTTGTTCATAAATGCTTTTGTCATGCCGAAGATTCTCGGTTTTGGATTGCTGCAGCGCGATCTGAACTTCGACCATTATCAGGATCTGGAAGCCAGATATGAGAACCGTCCCAGCGCGTGGATAACGCCTATTGGTGATTGGGGCCCAGGCCGCGTGGAACTGATTCAAATACCGACCAAGAATGAAAAGAATGACAATATTGTCGCCTTCTGGTCACCGGCGCAAGAACTCACCCCCAACCGGCCGCAGATGTATCGCTATCGTATGAGCTGGTTCTCCTCTGAAAACGGCCGGCAGCATGCTTTGGGGTATGTTGTGGCCACCCGGACGGCTGCGGTGGGTGATGACAAGCGTAAGGTCGTCATCGATTTCACCGGCGGCCGTTTGTCCACTCTGCCAACCGTTCTTCCGGCCGATGCCCCTTTGGAACCGGTGATTTCCATGCAGGGGGAGGGTGAAATCATAGAGAGCCAACTTTATCCCAATGTGCCGGCCAACGGCTGGCGGCTGGTGTTTGTTGTCCAGCGCAAGGGGCGCAGCACCCTGGAGAAGATGATGCCAGCCGGCGATAATCAAACCTCTATCGAGATGAGGGCCCATATCCAGCAGGCCGGTCAAGTTTTGACCGAATCGTGGAGCTATGCAATCCAATTTTAGGGGGTGCAATCGGGCACCGACGATGATTAAAAGGGATCCAAAATACGAGGCCGAAGATACCTCCCATCCGGTAGAAGAAGCGGTTCGGCGAGATGTCGTGGGATGGCAGCAAAGCCAGGAGAGAGTATTGCGCTATCTGAAAGCCATCGGCGTGCCGCCGCTGCAAAGCCTCGAAATTGCGCATGATACTATGAAACTGGCTGTTATCGAAGCGGCAGGCAAACGGGGCCTGCGGGAACATCCGACAAGGGTTGCGATGCGCCTGCTGGGCCCGGTCCTGGCTCAGACCGATCTGTCATCGCAAGCACTTGAGCGAAGCGAACCTTCCGGCCTGACGCCTCAACTCGGCCAGGCAATGCCTGTCATACCGGCTTTGCATCGGAGCAGCATGCTTCCGGACATAAAGCCGGCCCGTCTGTTTAAGAGCTTGATTGCTTTTCTAGTCAGCCGCAAGATCTCTTCGGGGCAAAACCGGCCGATCGTGTGAATCATCTTCTTGGTGAATCCGATGCTTCGGGACCTTCACAAGATGCCAGAGGCGATGTGCCATCATGAACAAAGAAGGATACAATCAGCGCTGGGAAAAAACAGCCAATCGCCGACGATTGCTGCTCCTGGTGCTTATCGGGATCACCGCGCTGGTAGCCAGCGGATACATGGCAATGGCTTTGCCTTACGGGGGGACGACCGCCCTTGAAACGGCCATCGTCATCTTCTTTGCGCTCCTTTTCGGTTGGATTTCCATTGGGTTCTGGACATCTTTACTCGGTTTCTTAATGCTCCTGCGGAACAAAGATCTGTGGCAGCCGACACGTCATCTGAAAATGAAGCCGCTGAGTGGGTCGGCAATGCCGGCCACGGCCATTCTAATGCCGATTCATAATGAGGAGGTTGCTGAGGTTTTTCAGCGAGTGGTTGCGATTATCCGATCGCTCCGAGAGACCGGCAGGATGGATGCTTTTCATTTCTTTGTGCTCAGTGACAGCACGGACCCCGATCTATGGGTCGAAGAAGAACTCGCCTGGGAGGCGGCCTGCCGTCAAACGCAAGCTTCCGGCGCTCTCTTTTATCGCCACCGGAGGCCGAATATTAAACGAAAAAGCGGAAATATCGCGGATTTTTGCCGGCGGTGGGGGCGTTCTTACAAATATATGGTGGTGCTGGACGCCGACAGCGTCATGTCAGGGAAGACATTGGTGCGCATGGTGCAGATCATGGAGCACGATGGCAGCATCGGCATTCTGCAGACGGTTCCGGTCTTAACCGGGAAATCCAGTCTGCTGGCTCGTTTGCAGCAGTTCTCGGCGCAAATGTATGGTCCCATTTTCGCCGCCGGCCTTTTTTACTGGCAATTGGGGGATGCGCAATATTGGGGGCACAACGCCATCATCCGCATCGAACCCTTCATGAAACATTGCGCCCTGCATCGACTGTCGGGTTCCCCCCCCCTGGGCGGGGACATCTTGAGTCATGATTTCGTGGAGGCCGCTATCATGCGCCGTTCCGGGTGGGGCGTATGGCTGGCTTACGATCTTGATGGCAGTTACGAACTGCCGCCGCCGACCCTGATCGAAGAATTGATGCGCGATCGGCGATGGTGTCAGGGAAATCTCCAGCATTTGAGGTTGCTGTTTACCCGCGGGCTTTTCCCTGCCCACCGTTATCTTTTCCTCAACGGGGCCATGTCGTATATATCCGCTCTGCTATGGCTGATTTTCCTGACATTGAGCACCATCGAAGCGCTCGCTATGGCGCTTTTCGAACCCGATTACTTTCCCAAAGAGGGCAGTCTGTTCCCTGACTGGCAGGTATGGAACCCGGAATGGATGGTCGTGCTGCTGGTTTTCACGCTGATCATTCTATTCGTCCCGAAGCTACTCAGCCTTATCCTTGCTCTGGTCGTCAGGCGGCGCGCCGGTGGGTTCGGCGGTTGGCACAAGGCGGTCTTTAGCTTGATTGGCGAGGTGTTATTCTCTACGCTGCTGGCGCCGCTGCGCATGTTGGCCCACAGTCGGTTCGTGATCGTAACCCTGTTGGGCGGTCAGATCGGCTGGAACCCTGCCATTCGTGCCGACCGCGGCACTACCTGGCGACAAGCGTTCCGCTTCCACGGCGGCGGCATGATGATGGCCATGATTTGGGGGGGGCTGGTCTTTGCCATCAATCGCGATTTTTTCTGGTGGCTGGTACCGGTTCTCGGGCCGCTGGCTTTGTCCGCCCCCATTTCATATTGGGTCAGCCGCCCACGCGCCGGCCGGCACAAAAGGTTCTTCATGACACCCACCGAGATGCACGCTCCCCGGGAGTTGCTGATGGCTCAGGAACCTTTTGCCAGCCAGAAGAGAATTGCGCTTCTCGACACCTTTGCCGATTTGAAAGGCTTTAAAAGGGCTGTTGTCGATCCATGGGCAAATTGCCTCCATCGTTCGATCCGCCCAAAGCCCGACCAAAGGCTCTCGACCGGCATCGTCCAACGACTCGATCGCCTGGTCCGCAAGGCGGTTGTCTCAGGACCGCAGCGCTTGAGCGTGACCGAAAAAAAGCAGTTGCTGAGCCACCCATTTGTTCTTGAACGTCTCCATCAAGAAGTTTGGGCGCTGCCCGACAGCGAATTGACCCGCGAATGGGGCGTGAGCGATTAAGACCGACATCAATAGAGGTGCCTTGAAGAATGGGGTCGCATTGACAATCTTTCCTATCATTTCGATTAGAGACCGCTGCGCGAACCGAGCTTGCCGGCAAAGTGGATGATCCCCAGGCGGATATGTGGCAAACGGTGCTAACCCTCATTCAGACTGCATTTTTCAAGGCGATCCTGCCGGGTTTTGATCGGGCCATCTCAGAATAAAGTGGTGGAATATGCCTCAAGGTGAAATCAGCATCGGCAATGACGGCGTACTGGTGACTTCGGCAATGGCCGCCCAAGGCAGCCGCACCTTAAATCATGACAATATGTTTGCGGTCTTCGACGCGCATGGGGACATACGATCCCCTGCCGGCGGGGGAGATGAAGGCAGCTATTTCAACGGAACACGTTTTCTGTCGCGGTGCCAGTTCCTGATTGAATCCAAGCGCCCCTTGTTATTAAGTTCGGATATCACCCGCGACAATCATTTGATCACCGTGGATATGACCAACCCGGATTTGATGGACGGCGCGCGGTCCAGAATCCATAGAGGGCACATCCATATTTTCAGATCCAAATTCTTGTGGCAGGGGCACTGTTTTGAGAAGTAAAGAATCAAAAATTACAGCCTGAAACCATTATCCTTCAAGGTTTGTATTCACTTCGATTGTGATTTTGCGGATATATTCGAGGTGCGCGGCATGCTGCGCGCCCGCCGGGGAGAGATCCTGGCGCCGATCATTGGCGACAGAATGATTGAAATCCCCTGCGCCGGCGTCGATAATATCCGGAGAAAACACGTTTGGAATTTTCGATGAAACCGGAGCATTTGGACGGCCAGCAGGCGCAGTTCTCCATTCATCTGAAGCAATCCGAAGAGATTGAGTTCAGCGTCATCGCGTCATGTATCCTGGAGGGCGTGCAAGGCGTTATAGCCGGTACCGGCACGAAGGCCTATGAGATATCTTCGCGTCTGCTTCAGAAAACCCGCGGTCGAGAATGCGAGATCGTGACATCCAATGCCCACGTCAACACCCTTATCGATCGCGCCATCAGTGATTTAAGGATGTTGCTGACCGAAGGGGAGGGGATTCTTTACCCTTATGCGGGCATCCCCTGGTTTTGCACCCCCTTCGGGCGCGATGGATTGATTACCGCTCTGCAAACCCTATGGTTCAATGCCGATATCAACAGAGGTGTGCTGCAATATCTCGCCGCGCATCCAAGCCACGGAAAGCAATGCCCAGCAGGATTAATAATCATGTAACCCGTGATGTCGGATCTTGATCACAAAGTAAAGCGACCGCGTTTTCAGTGATAATGGAGCAGATCCAATGAAAATAGCTCAAGCAGCGCCATTGATTGAAAGCGTACCCCCCGGATGTACGGAGGCACAGAGCGAATTGTTTCTTATCTAACCGAGGAACTCGTGCGCCAGGGACATGCCGTGACCCTTTTTGCCAGCGGCGATTCCGTTACACGTGCAAATTTGGTTTCAGGCTGCAATAGATCGCTGCGTTTGGATGAAACCTGCACCGATCCCAATGTGCACCATATTCGCCAGTTGGAGACGGTTTGGTCGATGTCCGCGGAGTTCGACATTATTCACAATCATATGGATTATCTGCCCTTCCCGGTGTTGCGAAGATTGCATACGCCTTCGGTGACAACTTTACATGGGCGCCTGGACCTGCCGGACCTGGTGCCGCTATATAAGGAATATGACGATATTGCTCTGGTTTCGATCTCAGACAGCCAGCGCAAGCCGTTGGGGGCGGTAAATTGGCAGGCAACCGTTTATCATGGACTGCCGGAGGACCTATATCAATGGAAGGCGAAAACCCTCCGAACTTCTGATGGCTATACGAGTGAGCACAGCTCGATTTTTAGCCGGTGAGCCGGAGACGGAATGGATTCCATAGTGTATTTTTTCAAGCGCTTCTCCTGATATTGCAGGGAACGAGCGGATTAGGGTTTGCTAAAGGGAACAATACTTGTTCTGCCCCATGGGCAAAAATCTTCAGATTATCTATTCAACCGATTTGTATGCCTGATCCGAATACCAAGCCAAAAGCGACGAGCACTTTACAGATGATGAAAAAGCTCATTCATAAGTGTGCCATCGAGTGGATCTACCTGATTGTTTTTTTTCTGGGAGCCGGTTCGGCCACCGTCCTGGCTGCGGATAGCGCCGATTCGGCTTCCGGGCAGGACCGGAAAGATACATCTGCGCCTGAGGTTCGATTGGCCCCTGTGATCGTGACCGCGCCGCGGGTTATCTCTGAAGCCGCGCGCGTGCCGGCCGCCGTCTCCACCGTACAAGGCGAAGAGATTCATAGAGGCAGACCGGCCGCAAAATTGAACGATGCGCTGGTTCGTGTGCCTGGCGTATTCGTCCAAAACGAGGAAAACTACGCCCAGGACCTGCGTGTTTCCATCAGGGGCTTTGGCGCGCGCGCCGCCTTCGGAATCCGCGGCATCCAGATCCAAGTCGACGGACTTCCCTACACCCTGCCGGACGGCCAAAGCGCCTTCGACAGCATCGACCCCAATATCATCCAGCAGTTGGAAGTCATGCGCGGACCCGCCTCTGCCTTGTATGGCAATGCCTCCGGAGGCGTTATCGGTATCGTCACCGAGGATGGTTCTTTGTCTCCGCGCCTGGATGCACGAACGGTCATCGGCGAATATGGTTTTTCCGAGAGCCTGCTCAAGGGAGGCGGCCAATTTGAGCGCGTCAACACTTTTGCCGCCTTGTCCCACGTGAAGATCGATGGGTTTCGGGATCACAGCCAGGCCGAAAGCAGCCGATTTTATGGCAAGCTGCGCTACGATCTGGATGATGTGTCCGATATCACATTGATCCTGAACGGTATGCACACCCCTGTGGCCCATGATCCGGGCGGGTTGACCCGGGAGCAGGCCCAAAGCGATCCTGCGCAGGCCGGGGGGCTGAACCTGGATTACGATACACGCGAGGTACTTGACGATGGCCGAATCGGCCTGGTGTACCGGCGTGAATTGCTAGCGGATCAGCACCTTGAAATTGCCGCGTTCGGCGGACGGCGCGATTTGGAGAACGCCATCCCATTTACTTTTATCGAGCTGGAGCGTGAAATATTAGGCGGCAGAATCCAATACGACTTAAACGGAACAATCTTGGGCCTCGACCATCGGGCGGTGTTCGGCGTCGACCTGCAGCATCAGGCCGATGACCGCGTGAACTATAATAATGTCGGCGGAGAAGCCGGCGATGAATTGCTGCTCGATCAGGATGAATCTGTCACCGCCATGGGCCTTTACCTGCAAGAGGAGATCGAGCCGGTATCGGATCTGTCGCTCCTTCTTGGCGGACGATATGACAAGGTTCGATTTGAAATCGATGATCGCTTTCCGGCGGATGGCGACGATTCGGGGTCCAGAACCTTCGATCAATTCACCGGCCGCTGGGGAGTGATGCTTGCCCTGAGGCCCGACCTTCGCACCTATGCGACCGTCGCCCAATCATTCGAAACCCCCACCACCACCGAGGTGGTCAATCGTCCCGAAGGAGGGGGGGGCATCAATCCCGATGTCGAACCCCAGACGGCCATCAACTATGAGATCGGAATGAAAAGCCAATTCGACTCCGGAAGCAATCTTGAGGTGGCCTTTTTTTTGATTCGGTTGGACGATGAGTTGATCGCCTTCCGGGATGTCACCGACCGGGTTTTCTACCGGAATGCAGGCGAGTCCCATCGCACAGGCGTCGAAATCGGGTTCAACCGCCGGTTCGCCAGAAGTTGGCAATGGCATCTGGCATATACCTATCTTGATGCGGAATTTGATACCTTTCTAAAAGACGGGAGAAACCTGGGAGGTAACCAGGTGCCGGGATTGCCCGAACATCTCGTATTTTCGGAGCTGCGTTATACTCATGCCACCGGCTTCTATGCGGCCGGCAGTGTGCTTTACGTGGATGACGTTTTTGTCGATGATGAAAACACGTCGAAGAACGATGCCTACACGGTCGTTGACGCACGTATTGGATTCGAGAAGAAGTTCAGAAAATGGCTTGTCGAGCCTTTCGGCGGGGTGCGCAACATTGGCGACGAAGAATACAACAACAATGTGCGCATCAATGCCAACGGCGGACGCTATTTCGAGCCGGCACCCGGAACCAATTGGTTTACTGGGATCAGAATCGGTTATCGATAGGTTCAAAGACAACGGGGCTCGATGGCTTCCGATGTGATTGCGGAAACTTATCCGGTACCTTCGAAAGGAGCGCGTGATGATGGGGTTTCATGTAATGCTTCAACCGGTACTGGCTATTATCGCCGGCATCCTGATGCTGGTGATGCCCCGCCTGCTCAACTTATCGTGGCGATCTATCTGATGCTTTGCGGCCTTCTGGCTCTGGCGCGCCCGAATTGAATCGTGCGCATACCGCATTGGTATTTGCAGCATATCCTGGGCCCCGCGCATTAACAGGCATATAGATATACAAGCTCGTGCGTATAGACTTTTGGGTTGGACCCGGATCTATTCGCACGTATGGGGACAGCTAGAAAAATCTTGGGACTCAGCAACCTGTGGCAGATTGTGAAACGCCTCGGACTTTCGGAGGCGGCAGTTCTCGTCACTTTAGCGTTGATCGTCACCGGCATTTGGGCCTTCATGGAAATCGCCGATGAAGTCGTCGAAGCCGGCACCATGGGTTTTGACCAGCGAATCATGAATGCCTTGCGTGATCCGCAGGCACCGGCGCGCCCCGTCGGGCCTATCTGGATGCTCAATGTAGCCAAAGACATTACGGCGCTCGGCAGCTATGCCGTCATCTCCCTTTTGGGAATCGGCGTGCTCGTTTTCTTTGGACTGAAGCGCCAATACCGCTTGTTGCTGCTGACCACCGCGGCTACGGCCGGCGGCGCTTTGGCGAGCAACGTGCTCAAAATGGTTTTTGCTCGGCAGCGGCCGGATATCGAACATCTGGTGCAGGTCAGCACCTATAGTTTTCCCAGCGGACATGCGATGCTTGCGGCAGTGGTGTTCTTGACTCTGGGCGCGCTGTTGGCGCGCTCCGAAAAGAAGAAGCGGTTCAAGTTTTTCTTTCTTTCCGTAGCGGTGCTGCTGGCGGTATTGGTGGGCATCAGCCGTGTATACTTGGGCGTGCATTATCCCACGGATGTTATGGCCGGTTGGATCGCCGGGGCCGTGTGGGCGCTTCTTTGTCTGCTCGTGGCCGATATGACCCAGCGCCACGTTATCCCAGATTCCATTGCCCCGCCTTAAACAACGGGCTAAGCTTATCGACGGTTGTCGGTAAGCGATCTAAAGTGCTCAAGCCGCGGTCAGCAGCCTGGAATTGGGTTTTGGGACGTTTGAGGCTTTGAAATAGTGTTTTTCAAGAAAATATGGTTTCATGCGCCATGGAAAAAGTCAGCACCGCGGTAAAGAGGAATACGTCAGTGTACAGCGTGATCACCGTGGCTTTAGGAATCAGCGGCATGATTCTGGCGTGCACGTACGATATCATCCGAAATCGAGAACTCGAATTCGGCCTGGACCAAGTGGCCGGTTTTGTGGTGTCCGCCATAATAACCCTGTCTGGTTGTCGCCGCATGCCTTTTCTGAGCACGAGCCAATGGCATGGCTTCCTGTTGGCGATCTACTACGCGGGCATCTTCTTCATGGGTCTGAAGACCAAGGGCCATCAACAATATCAAGCGGTTGGTCCGCTGCAAGACACGGGAATTTACTTGGGCGACGTCGCGATAAATTTCTTGGGCTTTGTCCCATTGGGATACCTGGTGGCCACTTACCTGCTTGTCACCAACTTTCTGCGCAGATCCCGCTTTCAGTTCCTCTTTGCCATCTGCCTGTGCACCGGCACCAGTTTCTTCATTGAGCTGGCTCAGTTCTACCTGCCAGGCAGAACCTCATCATTCATCGATTTTTTGGGAAATGGCGCCGGCGCCGTGTGCGGCAGTGCCTATGGCTTTCTGGCGCACAAATTGTTAGTCACAAACAGGATCACTTGAAAAGAACCCGCAGGCCCAGCCTGATGCCAAAATCATAGTCATCTAAATCTCCATCATTCCTATAAATATCATCGGTGGCGGTGGCAAAATAGAAATTGGTGTCCACGGCAACATAGTTGCGGAAAAACCACTTGATGCCGGCTTGCGGGATAAAAGTAATGGCCGATTCGTCTTCATCGACATCCGAATCGAAAAAATCAATACCAATACTGGCGCCCACGTAGGGTATGCTCGCCGCGAAACCGACCAGGCGCAGGTCAGGCAGATGGTATTCACCAAAAGCGCCCAACGAATAGTTCATGTCGTCTCCGTCATTCAATCTGGAAAATCTAAAATAAGGCCCCACCTCGATGCCATCACTTATAAAATAGCCATAGGTGGCATTCAGCAACACATCGACATCCCCTTCATCGCCCAGTAGATCGATATCCCCGTTCAAGCCCAGTTCTCGGACGCCCTTATCGAGCATGGGTTCTGTCTCTCGATCCTGGGCATAGCTTGTCACCGAAAAGAAGAGTGTAAGTACCAGAACATGAACGAATAGTTTTTTCATCGCTTTTTCTCCTTTTTGCTTTATCGATCCTTGCCCAAGGCACAATATGATTAAGCTTTGCATACCTAACGAGTAAGTGTTTCGATAGACAAGTAGGTTGATCGTGTATTGAGAAAGCTTCTGCGGAGTACGTCATAAGCAACCGGTTCGTCGTAAGTGTCACGCGGTCTCGGTTGAGGGTGGGGCCTTCAGTGGCGGTTAAAAGTCAAGCCGATCCGCAACTTCGGTATCATGTAGTGCAAAATAGGGAAGATCCGGTATTCAAGAACGATGGGGCGTTGGTGTAGGTAAGCTACACTGCAAGGGAGGTTGCCTCTGCATACCACCCTTTGGCGTTGGCGAGCATATAATGGCTTCTTTCAGGAGGTTGCCATGCGCATAAACTGGACATCTCCCAGCACATCGAACTTTTGGGTATCAATTGCGGGCGGAGTGACGGTAATCATGATCGCGCTTGCCGGCCGCCAGCTCAGTGACCAGACGAACTTCATGCTCCTCTATATGATACCGATAGCGATCTCGACCTGGCTTGCGGGGCGTTTCTATGGCCTCTTCGTTGCAGTGGTCAGCGCCATCAGCGGCCTATCACTAGAAATCTGGGGCAGGCCGGCCGATCAGGCTTTTGGTCAGATTTTTTTCAATGGCGCCATCTCCTTGCTGATATTTTTCGCTGCCGTTTTGTGGCTATCGAGAATCAAAATCATCCTTCGAACCGAACGCAAACTGGCACGAACCGATTTTACGACGGGTGCCATCAATAAAAGGTGCTTTTGTGACCTGATCAATATGGAAATCAGACGATTCAAAAGGTATCGGCGGACCTTCACCGTGGCCATGATCGACCTGGATAACTTCAAATTCGTCAACGACCACATGGGGCATCACGCCGGTGACGATGTACTGCAAAAAGTGGTCGATACATTAAACCAAAATTTGCGCGACACGGATACTGTGGCTCGGCTCGGAGGGGATGAATTCGCCCTGCTGCTGCCGGAAACAGATGCGGCGAGCGCCCGCATCGTGATATCCCAAACGCAGAAAAAATTGCTGAGCGTCATGCAACGGCATCGATTTCCGGTAACCTTCAGTATCGGTGTCCTGACCTTCAAGGCCGCGCCCCATACGGTGCATGAAGTGCTCCACCGGGTCGATGATCTAATGTATACCGCCAAGCGCGACGGCAAAAACACGGTCAGATATAGCGTTTTTCCAGCCAACATTGTTCGACCGGAAAGATTGGCCGGATGAACCGGCCATAAACGTCCATGAATTCAAAACGGGCCCTGATCATCGTCCCAATACCCAAGGCCGCTATGGCGTCTGTTGAGAGCTGCGCCTGCGATCATGAAAGGCACCATGGAGGAAGACGATCTGGTTTGTTTGATGGAGGGCCAGGAAATACGGGTCACCACCAACAGGCCCATGCCCGTCGAAACCGATGGCGAAATAACCACCCGCACGCCGGCCTTGTTTCGTGTGTCCAAGCAGATGTTGCCTGTATTCGTGGCTTAACAAGCAGTGAAACACCAGCCTCCTCAGGCAGGCGATGTTCCCGAGGAAAACAAATAGCCAAATGGATGTGGCGTTTAGAATTTCGGCCGCATCGCGGTGGGTATCACGCGGATGCGGCCTGGGCACGATTAAGATGCCTTAGATGTTTTGCTCTATCTGCTTATGCACCTTTTCGGATGAAGGCCGATCACCGATAAGGCCTGCCCGAACTGAAACGGTTGTGAGCTTGGCGCCCTTTTCCTCGATTTTTACCCAGTACGTCTGCTCGGGCGTCTCTGCTTTTATATTCGCCGAAGCGACCTCTTTGGATCTTTCCACAATTTTGATGTTGTTTTCTTGCAGAGATTTCAGCGATGCCTGATAGGCAGTATCCAGCGAAGTATCATAGTCCCGGGTCAACCAACCCGAGACATAGGTATAGGCCGCGGCGGCACCGGCACCGCCTGCAACAACTGCAGCGCATGAAGTTAAGCCCAAAAAAGAGAGCCCGATCACCAGGGCCACATATTTGTTATTCAGTTTTTGGATGTTCATTTCCCACGCCTCCTTTTTTCCCCTGAAAATAGGGAAGGCAGGAGCGATAGACAATAAGGGCATTAACCCATACTTCAGTGCTTTAAATACTACCATGAGCAGGTTTTTCAGGCGCATAAGACCCTTCAATACCGCGCGGTCCTTTGAATGCGCTCCTTGCCTGGCTTTTTTGGGGGCATGTCACAACTTCATGCTATCCAGGCTGTCACGCAGCACCCCAGCCGATTGACGCATGCCTTCCATTTCTTCCATATCCAACTGCGGCATAATCTTGCCTTCCATACCGCCCAGGCCAATCACCGCCGGGATACTCAAACAGAGGTCGGACAACCCATATTCATTTGAAATCCGTGTGCTGACGGTCAGTACACTTTTTTGATCCTGAAGAATTGCCTCGGCCAGACGCGTGATCACCGCGCCGATGGCCGTATTCGTATAACCTTTGCGGTCGATGATACGATGGGCGGCGTCTCTAACCTGAATAAACAACTGCTGCATCGGTTTGCGCTCAAACGGATGCTCCCGCACGACATTGTCGACAATGGAAACGCCTCCTATGGTTGCAGTGCTCCAGAGCGGCACTTCGCTATCGCCATGCTCGCCGAGAATGTATGCATGCACCGATCGGGGGTCTACACCATAATGCCTCCCAAGCAAGGCCCGGAATCGGCCGGTGTCGAGCATGGTGCCGGTCCCGATAACCCGCTGATGTGGCCGGCGGGTGATTTGTTGCACGGCGTAAGTCAAGATATCCACAGGATTGGTCGCTATAATCAGGACCGCCTCGGGGGCATGGCGGTCAAGTTGTTCGGTGATCTGGCGCAACACATCGGCATTACGGTTCAACAGGTCGAGACGGCTTTCGCCAGGACGTTGACCGACACCGGCACATATGACGACGACTTGAGCCGAAGCCAGATCCTGGTATGTGCCACTGCGGACAGTGATGTGGCCGACATAGGGTTGGCCGTGCATCAGGTCCATCGCTTCGCCTTCAGCCCGGCGTGGTTCCTGGTCGATCAGGATTAGCTCCCCGACCACCTGCTTCAAAAAAAGGGCATAAGCCGCGGCCATGCCCACATTGCCGGTACCTATAATACCGATGGTACGTCTCTGAATCATGGTATCTTCCTTTTTGTAAGGTCATTAAATGGGACGCATATGCGAGCTTCTAAAATCCATGCTTCGACATAAATGAATCATAGCAAGTATTTCGGACTTCGGATGACCCGATTGATGCCCACTCATCCCATGTCGTGGGGGAAGATTGAATTTGGTTTCCGGATCGGACGGGTTTGCATTAAAGCCCGCAGGGCTTAAGTTATAGAGCTAATATTTGAAAAGGAGGTGGTGTTATGGTTATCGGTGATCGAGGCCCCATGAAAACCATCATCGATCGGGAAAAGATGATACTGCTGAAAACGTGCGCGGCCTGCAACCGTCCGTTTGAACTTGGCGATCCGGTGGTTATGGCTTGCGGGGCATGGGAGGGCCCACCCAAATTGATTCATGAACACGAAGCCGTACTGGACGCGGCCTCGGGTAACTATTTTGAGCGAAATTGCTATGCCGCTAGAATCGAAAGGCCCTGAATCCATCTGCACCCCGAACGCATCTTCGTGGAGGCAATTTTTGCTTGCTCCCGCCAGTCCAATATGACAAGAGTAATTCCTAAGTGCGTTTGACCCCCATCCACTTAATCAAGCCGCAAAGGAATCGACTCAATGAAAGCAAAGACCCGCGAAAACGTATACAAGGCATTTATTGGTGAAGCCAAAGCTTACTTCCGATTAATGGCCTATGCCGAGAAAGCCGATGAGGAAGAGATCCCACAAATTGCTCTTCTGTTTCGCGCCATTGCTGAAGCCGAAAGAGTTCATGCCACGCGTCATTTGAATCTGATCAAGGATCTCGTGGTCAAAGACACGGATACCAACTTGGAAAAATCCTTTCAGCGTGAGAAAACAATCAGTGAAACCGATTATCCTGAAATGCTGAAAGCCGCCGAAGACGAAGGTGAAACCGCGGCGGCGCTTGTGTTCAGTCAAGCCAGGGATGTGGAAGGTTACCACGCCAAGCTTTACGACCGGGCCATTTATCATACCATTAAGGACAAGCAGACCACCTACCATATCTGCCAGGTATGCGGTTATGTGGCCGATGGTAAGGTGCCGGATAAATGTCCTGTCTGTGGCGCTCCCCAGGAAAAATTCAAAGTCATGGCGGATGAATGCAAGCTGCCTTGATGGATAGAATCGGGGGGCCATTTCATGATGGCCCCCTGTAATCTCTTTACGGTCGAAAAAGAACGGGTGTATTGGGCAAACATCTTGCTCGGTTTCAAATCGACAGGGTAAAAGGTCCGCACCCGATGTCGATTCGGGACGTCATCTTTATCTCCTTACTGTCTACAATTATTAAATCCGAGCAAAATTCATTATAATGGGGCTTTGGTTGCAAGCGGCGTAATACCGCTTCGTTACCTTGCGGGCGTCGCCGAAACCCGAGACCATGAATTGTCTGCGGCATGGCACATGCACCACGGCAGGAATACATAATCCACATGCCCTAACTAATGCTTAGGCCCCATTTGGCACGAAGAGCTGAAGGAGTAAATTGAGCCAAAAATGAGACAGGAGGTCATATGGATTACCAAGAGTTTATCGATGATATTAAAATACTCGATTTCATAAAGGATGATAATACTGCGGATGCCGCCATAAAAGCAGTGCTTGGAATCATGGCTGGCAGCATTAAAGAAGAAGACGCAAAATTCATCACCGGCGCGCTCCCCAAACCACTACAATACAAGACGCTAAGGGGCCATCGAAAAAAAATGACGGCTGTTACTTTTGATCAATGCATCTCTCGAATCGCACAAGAATTCGACATGAACGAGTCCCGGGCAAGAATTCTCACCGATACGGTACTGCGGTCAACGCGCGCCGCGCTGGGGGGGGACAGGCTGGGGCAAGTCGAGGAAATTCTTCCAGAGAGTTGGCGCAACGCAATTGAGCATGCCTAGATTTCCGGACGATTCCGGATGCATCGGAACAGGAACGCATACTGCAATTCAGTAGTATAAAATGGGGACAAACATGTATTCTGCTTCCCAAAAAAATAAGCTAAAAAAGAGAAAATTACAAAATAGGCTATTCGCTCTATGCGATAACCAATCACCTATCAACGGACTCACCTGGCCAGGCACTCCTGCCTATGGCCCACAACATACCCAGAGCCGCAGGTATTCAGCTTGTGTGTCTGCCTCTCCCAACTCCAAATTCAGATGAGTACCTGCGGTCCCACCCCTCCTTAAAGCTGCCTCGGCGCTGGCCTTCCACCCGCCATGGCATGCCGAGAATTCTGCCGTCGTTTCAGCCTATAGTCGGCGTTCGGGGCGGAAGAATGCTTATACAGCCATTATTCCTGTGTTTGTACCGACTTTCCCCCATTCAATTTGCAGCTCTGCTCGATTACTATTGGTTTCATAGCAAGCAAATACAATAAAAGGGAGCAGATGCCATGGTAATGCCAAAGGATGAAATAAGGTCACAGATGGAAGAGGCTTGGAACACCTATCTGGATGCTTTGGAACAGTCACTTGACAAAATTGCGGCCGATATCGAGCAAGTGTCCCAGGTGGCCGATCAATGCACCAGTGAATGGTGCGAAGCGACCGAGCATTTCTTGGATGATATCGCCAATGCGCTTTTCACCATCAGCGAACCTCGTTGGTCTGATCGAAGTGATTCAGATCGAATCAAAAAGCTGAAGCGACGGGTGCACGATCTATACGCGGATTATCGCGAGGTTTTTCGTAGTATAAGCGCATGAACTCCGGGGTGTGTCGACCGGAAATACGAATCGTTCTTGCCAGCCTGAAGGGGCGCCTTGCAGTCGTGGTCGTTGATCGCATGGCCACAGGCGCCACCAAGGCGGCGGCAACGCATAGGGACGAGCCAGAAAGGGTTTCACTCATGGATTTCGATGAGATAATGGAACAAGGCGGATTGGATCATTTCCCACCCGCCGCCATCAGTGACCAGAATGTTCTCATCCGGTGAAAATTTATATGGCTCGCATACGCCTTCCAATTCCGGCCAACGACTAAGAAGGCGTTCCCAAACCATGTGTTCATTCTCGATTCCACTCACTGACGTGATCGCATCAAGAACAGCTACCTTGCCTTCTGGCGTGAATTTAATACTTTCGTCATCGATTAAGATTGTGATTGGATTATCCATCCTGCCCCCTTTTGTCTATTTCCAACTGTCGGGGATTTCCGCTCCAAAAGATATAGTGTCCATCCTGTAATAGCTCTTTAGTTAAACCTGATTCGGCTCATCACAGCAGTAAAGTCGGACGATTTTTTCTAAGCGCTGCCCGACAATGTGAAAACGCGCTTTGTTCCGCAACTCCTTAAGGCGACCATCGGCCTACGGCTTCAATATGGAAAAACTACTCTTAAGTGGTTATTTACCTAAAATTCGCGTCCCCTTATCATCCTTCTAACAATAACCGGGGCCGATTAGAGAAAGGAGGATCGTATGGGGGACATGCCAAAAAGAGATATCACTGGTAAATGTGAGGGGGAATGCCGCGATCGAGTGAAAGAGGGGGAAAAAGAGCGCCAGGAAAAACTGGCACAAGAAAGTGTTGAGGCACCCGAGGAATATCCCAACGCGCCGAAGGCAGATAGGCGCAATGAGCCGCCGGGCTCAATGGGAGGTCATGTTTAGCAATCAATCAGTGTGATTGCTTGGCACCGGTACGGCCGCTTGAAAAAGTTCTCATAAATGTTCCACAGGAAATGATGCCGGCCGATCAGAAAACCGGGGGCTCTCGGGCTCCCGGTTTTCAAACTGGCATCGACGAAGGGCTTGAAGCAGCGAATTCTACATAGAATTTATTGAGCGTCATCATGCATAAGCTTTCCCATCAGCGAACAGCACGTTTTGAAGCGATCGAAACAGAGGATAAACAATTGATCGAAACTCTGGTCGATTGCAAACAATTGGTGGATAAAATTGCCCAAGCTCTTTCGATGGGCCCTGCCAATGCGATGCATCCGATGATCTCAAATGCAATGACGCTTCATTCCGAAATAGAAGCGATAGAATCGTTAGTGGCCGTCAAACGCCATGCGGAGCATACACTGATCGAGTCCAATGAAGCTCTCCAGAATTTTTCTCGAAAAACACTACAGGTTTTGGAGGATGATCGCCAGCGGTTGGCGAAACAAATGCATGATGTTATAGGTGCCGGTTTATCGGCGATAAAGATCATGATTGAAGAAAAACAGGATAAAATCGAAAATTCTCGATTGAGTCCAGAACTCACGCTCAAACCCGTAATCTTACATCTGATGGATATGATCAAGGAAGCTAAAAGTATTTCTACCCAATTGAGACCATCAACCCTCGACGATCTAGGTCTGCTGGCAACACTCGCCGCCTATTGTCGAAAGTTTGGACAATGTCACAAAGGGGTTGACGTCGGTTGCAAAGCAGAGATATCAGAAGAACAAATCCCTGTAGAATACAAAATCCTTATATACCGTCTATTACAAGAAGCCATGACAAATGCATCCAGTCACGGGCGTCCGACGGCCATCAGAAGTACGCTCGATTTAGACGGTGATCATCTGCGCTTGATCGTGGAGGATGATGGTAATGGCACGGAAAAAGGCCCCCGCCAAAACGCTTGCCGATTGCAGCGCATGCGCGCTCATGCCGAGATTTGCGGTGGCACTTTCAACATCGATTATCAAACTGGATTTGGTACGCGGATCAAGGTGCGGTTACCGCTTCCATTTTAGCACGTCAAGCTTTTGTTTCGACCAGTCCCTGCTCAATGGCATAAGCGGTCAGCGCCGCAGCATTATGCAAGTCCAGTTTGCTCATAATGTTGGCCCGATGCTTCTCAACCGTCTTCGTGCTGATATTTAAGAAGTTGCCAATGTCTTTATTCATGTAGCCTTCGGCCAATAGTTTGAGCACTTCTCGTTCGCGTTGGGTAATGGTCTCCCAATCGCTGCGTTCCTTCAAGGTTTTGCGGCCGCTGAGGTAGCCTTCCATCACATCTTCCGCTATGCCGGGGCTTATGAACGTCTTTCCGGCCATTACGCTTTCGATAGCCATCAGCAATTCCTCGCGGCTGGCGTCCTTGATGCAATATCCGTTTACACCGGCTTTGAAGGTCTCCAAAACATATTGATCGGATTCGTGAATGGTTAACACTAAAATCTTCATGTCCGGGTATTGGGTGCGCAAGTCCTTTACAACACTGATTCCGCTAAGTCGGGGCATCGACAGATCCAGGAGCAAGAGGTCCGGTAAATGTTTTCTTACGCTACGTATGGCCTCGAGACCGTCCTGGGCCTCGGCTACAACCTCCAGATCGCCATTGCCGAGCAATAGAGCTTTTAGTCCTTCTCGGAACAGTTGGTGGTCTTCGGCAATCACAACCCTTTTTTTCGATTTCATCTTTCGTCCCCCCGATTGGATTAGTGTGGAATAGTAACAAGTATGATGTAGGCAACATCGAAATTACGGGCAGGGATAGCGGATCCTAACATGCCTGGACATCATCTACGCGCTAAGTTATCCATAATGCAATTCTTTTGTCTTCGTCAATGGGGTCCAGACCCCATTGTCGGTTCATGACGGACAATCTAGATTTCGGATATGTTGCGGCCATACGCTAAACCCGGATCGCGTGACTTCAAGTTCGTCATTGTATTTTGGCTGAAGGCTCCGATCTAAATTGGTGCAGAAATCGCTGATCGTGAACTGATGAACATTTGCATGTTTACCAACACCTATCTGCCCCATGTTGGCGGTGTGGCCCGCTCGGTACACATCTTTTCCCAAGACTTACGAAAAATGGGACATCGGGTACTGGTTCTGGCTCCCGAATTTGAAGACCATCCACAACCGCCCCCAGAGCAGGATGTGATCCGATTGGCCGCGATTCAAAAATTCAATGGCAGCGACTTTTCGGTTCGCATTCCTTTACCCTATGTCGTGGAAAATGAAATAGAGGTCTTCAAGCCGGATATCATTCATAGCCACCATCCTTTCTTGTTGGGGGACAGCGCTCTGCGGGTATCCAGGAAACACGGGTTGCCTTTGGTATTTACGCACCATACGCTTTATGAACAATATACCCACTACATACCGCTGCACTCAGACTTGCTGAAATCATTTGTTCAAAATCTGGCCACGCTTTATGCCAATCTGAGCGATGGGGTTGTCGCACCGAGCCAAAGCATCGCAGACCTCATTCAATCCAGAGGCGTGACAGCCCCTATCATCGAAATCCCCACCGGCGTGGATGTGGCCTTTTTTTCCAATGGCAATGGCGGCTCCTTCCGGCACTCCATGGGCATTCCCGCTGATGCTTTTGTGCTTGGTCATACAGGTCGCCTTGCTTCTGAAAAGAACCTCCTATTTTTATCCCAAGCCGTAAGCAAGTTTATGCATCAGCATTCCGAAGCTTTCTTTCTTGTGGTCGGAAACGGCCCCGGTAAAGACGATATGGTAGGATTCTTACAGAATGAACAGCTTCAGGATCGGGTCATATTCTGTGGTCAGAAGACCGGCCAATCGCTTGCGGACGCCTACGCAGCTATGAATTTATTCGTTTTTGCTTCCTTTTCGGAAACGCAGGGCATGGTATTGCTTGAAGCCATGGCCGCCGGCGTACCGGTAATTGCGTTGGATGCATCCGGAGTCAGAGATGTCGTGATGAATGGACATAATGGCCGCTTGTTGCCTGATACATATAGCCCCGAGATGTTTGCTGCAGCTCTCCAGGAGGCCGTCGCGAGTCAGGAACATCTGGCACAGTGGCGAGAAGCTTCTTTGCAAACCGCTAGAATTCATTCCAGGCAAAAATGTGCGCATCGTCTCGATCGATTCTACCAGGAGCTTTTGAGTATGAAATCTTCGGATACCCTGCGTGAAAAGGAATCTTTGGGCCCTTTGGAATCCCTTCTGGAACGCATCAAGGTTGAATGGGACCTGTTTGCCACTAAGGTGAGATCAGTGGCAGAGGCTGTGCCGACACCTAAAGCCGACACCTGAATAGGATTCCCAGGGACCGGGCAAACCCTGTATGGAAAACTCACTGCGTGGTTTTCTGGGGAATAAGGCGAACTGCAGTGGGCGGCGCAAGGTGTGTTTGGGGTTCATGGGAAGGTACCCGGACTTCCACCGGCGGCGCACTCTGGTGCCATTTGCCTTCCATCTGCAATTCCAGGGCCCCCTCCTTGCCTGAAAGATCCACAGTCAAACTGCCGTAGGATGTCCCTGTCGGTCCGAATCGGATGTGAATGGGATTTGGACCCTTGACCCAACTCGGCAGCAGACCTGAGCCGATGATGAGGCCTTCTGCTTCTTCCCTAACAAACAAGTTGCGGATCATCATTATCCATTCGGCGGCTGCCCAACCATGCTGCCCATCGCCCATACATCCGCCGCCGCTGAAAGGATGGATCGCCTCCGGCCAATTCCCCGTAGGGGAAGCCAGGTCAGCCACGGTTTGGATCAGGTCCTGATAGCGATGGTCACCGGCGCGCAAGAGTGTCTGAGCCAGATCCAGTGTCAAGTAGGCATTTATTCCCGAATGAACCATATCCTGGAAAAAGCCCCCTTTGATGAAGTGGTGGCGCATCAGGTGTTCTATGGTCGTCATGATGCGTAGATCACCGGCAGGCGTGATTTGAAGCGGATAATCGGCTACCATGGAACCGATTGCGCCGGCATCCATCCGTCTGTATGGCGAAGCCGGAATGCCGCCTTGATGCTGTCTGGGGTCAATGGCTTCGATGCAGGCAAAAACATTCTTCTCGAATAGATCGGCTGCTTGTGACAGCTCCGCCCCCAGATCCGCGGAGACCGCATCGGCAAGCAATCGTGCGGCAGCCTTTAGTCCTGCAATGGCCCAAAAATCGTCCCAAAAATAGAAGTCATTGGGTCCCAAATGCTCCGCGCTGAATCCGGCTGGCAGAAGCCCGGCATGTCGCTGGCCTGAACCGCGGTCGGTCCGTTTGCGCAATATCCAGCGCGCCGCCTTGAGTATGGGGCTAATCCAACTTGCAGGTATGGGCCTGTTGGACATGCGCTGGTATTTTTCAAGGATCCAAAGCACCTGCCCATTGGAATCCCATTCGCCTTTCTGGGATTGAAAGTAGCCGTCCCAGTTTTGCCTTTGAACGAATGTGCAAAGATGGCGATGAACCCGCTGCGATGCCCCCAAGCACAACAGGGCGTGCAGCATCAAGCAGCCATCTCGGAACCAGAAGCGTTTGTAAGTGTAGGGCCCTGGATAGATATCGCCGGCCGACAGCATCATCACGGTGTGAATCGCATTGTCGAAGAGGAATTGGAGGTGGGCATCTGGCAACACAGCTTTGGGTATCCCATTGGTTTCGGCATCGAATGGTTCATTGACAGGGCGCGTTTGCCAGCGTGGAGACTCACGTCGAAGGGCTTTTTTCAGTGGAATGTGTAAATTTACAGTGCGGTGCCGGCCGTCCAACCTGAATACCGCTGCGGAATTGGCCAACCCCAGTGGGCAATGAACAGATCGGGGTGCTCCCTCCGGGTGGCCAAGGACCTGATGAAAGACGTCCCCCATTCGGAAATCCGAAAAATGAATACGATCCGGGGCCTGATCCATGACGATCGACGTTTTCTTATTTACGCGCCAAACCCATTGATTGTCATCGTAGGCAAGATGCTCAATAAAGCTGATGCCTTCCGGATTATATGGGCGCACCGAAATGATCAGCCAGCCGGGATTTGGGGATTGGCCATCGACCTCGATATTTAGGAACGGGGAATTCGCCAACTGTAACCATACCCTTGAAACCAAAACCATCTGCCCATATTCGGAGCGTGTCTGTACCGTGTACTGAGGCCCCAACTCGACGGTTTGATCGACATGCGGCAGGCGCGATGGTAAAATGTATTCGCCTTTATCATTCACCATCCAAAAATCCAGCGACCAGCCGTCATGCAGGGGGGTGACCAACCCTCGAGGGTCCACAAGGGGATACAGCGGCACTTGCGGATGGCCGACAGCCGTCCAGCTTCGCTGGGTTAAATTCACATGTCCCAATGAAAAAGAGCGTGGTACGAAAGAGGGGTCCTCGGGGCGGAACTGCCTTTCGACCCAATAGGGCCAGATCCAATCGAGATTGTATTGAATGACGCGTGCATTGATGAGACCCCGGGCCTGGAAGATGACGCCCGCCCGCAACAGTTCGATGGGTTCCTGGACCTCCGAGGGCTGGGAAAAACCGCGCAGGCGGGCCAATACTTGAACCGGGTCGATCATGCCATAGGCGCGCGCCGCCCGCCCGATCAAAAATTTCCACGGCATCCATCTAAACAACATGGCACATTGCTCCCATTCTTCAGGTGAAGCGATTTAAAAATCTATTCTAAACATATGCGATCAGATCGAAAAATCAGGTCTATGCGGTACTCGAGAATCTTGAAGAGGGTACTTTCTGATTGTATTTTCTTGGTCAAGTCGCCGATTGGAATGATTCAGATACCTGAAGCATACTAAATCAGATACCGATCCCTTTGATATGGATGACGATGCGAAGTATGTTGGGTCCTTGATACGGAAGAGGCGCCCAAAACTGAATAGGTGAGATCTGAGATAAGCTCATCACGCCATTTCTTAAGGCTGATGGGCTACATATCGCGGACAGGATGATGATGGGAAAGGTTTTGGTCGGGATCTACTGGTGCCCCCGGCAGGAATCGAACCTGCGGCCAACAGATTAGGAATCTGCTGCTCTATCCCCTGAGCTACGAGGGCATTGCTGGTAAGTGGCTATCGTGATTAGAGACCGAAAACCTATTTTTGCCGTCAGATAGCACAAAGAAATAGAATTGGAAATTGGGATTTTGCCTTTTGAATGCGACACGCGGTGGCGTGCCACAGGCATGGCACGCCCCTTATCATTCCACTACCAATTGCTGGCCTGGAAAAATTTTACTGCCCGGCGAAAGCTGGTTTAGCCGCAGCAAGCGTTCCAGAGTGATTTTGTGCTTATGGGCAATGGTAAAAGGGGTATCGCCTTTTTGGACATGGTAGGTGCTGTTGCTGGTTGAGCTTAACTTGCTGGCATCCAGCAATGGATTTGGCTTATATCCAGGGATCTTGAGCTTCTGGCCGATTTGCAGGTTTTTGGAGGAAAGCTTGTTCAAATCTTGAATCTGCCGCACGGTGGTGCCATATCGGTTAGCGATAATCCAGAGGGAATCACCCTTGGCCACGGAATGCATGCCTGAAAAAGTGCCCTGCTTTTTTACAGCCTGCTCATTGGCCACATAGCGGCCTTGAGGAATTTTTAGGGTCTGACCGGCGCGGATCATGCGCGAACGGCCTATGTTGTTAAGCCGTGCTATGGTCGTTGGGCTGGTCTTGTAACGACGGGAGATACCGGCAAGGGTTTCGCCGGAGCGCACCCGATGATAGGTGTAGGTTCCTTTTGAAATATGCGTTTGAGGCAGTGAACAGGTTTTGATGCTATCGAGGCTGGCTAAAAGTGTGTCGCCTTTTTCTTTCGGGATCCTGAGCGTATAAGGTTCAGGGGGCAAAATCATGTAGCGCAGCTCGGGATTGAGCTCTTCCAGATGGGCCACATCCATGTTGATGGATGTGCTGATGTCCTTCAAATGCACCTGGCGGTTGATTTCCAGATGTTCATACTCAAGAGGTGAATCCAGAGTCAATATGTTGAGTCCGTATTTTTCCGGATTTTTAACCATATGAAGCGTTGCAAAGAAGCGCGGCACGTAGCGGGCCGTTTCTCTTGGAAGACGTTGATAGAGGTCCCAAAAATTATCGAGATAGTTGACATTCTGGGTACGAATGACCCGCAGGACACGTCCTTCCCCACAATTATAAGCGGCCAGCACAGTCGCCCAGTCCCCAAAAATGTTGTGGAGTTCCTGCAAATAGCCGATGGCCGCGTCAGTAGATTTGATGAAATCTATGCGTTCATCCACATAATTGGTGCGTTTGAGTCCGAACTTGTATCCCGTCGAGGGAATAAACTGCCACAATCCCAAGGCTCTTGCCGAAGAGAGCGCTTTGGTTTTGAATCCGCTTTCGATCAACGGCAACCAGGACAATTCTTCCGGCAAACCAGCTTGTTTGAGGGCTTGCACCATATATGGGCGGTAGCGCCCTGAACGTTGGTAAGCAGCTCTAAAAAAGTCCTTCTCGCGTCCCGTGCTGAACAGCCTGAGCTCGGCTTCGATGTGGCTGTTCATGGCCATGGGGATTTCGTCATGCTTGCCATTCACGACAATATTACGGGAAGCGTAAATTTCCAGAATTCTTTTGGAAATCAAGAAGCGAAGATCCTCTTTCTGCTGGATCAGCTTGGGGTCCTGGTTTGTGTCCACCTCCAGAACCATCGCGTACGCCTTGTCCAGTGCGTCCAAGGCATTGTCCAGTTCGCCGCTTTGCCAGGCAGTTTGCGAATCTTCGCAAAAAACGAGGGCTTCATCCAGTCTGGACTGGGCATCTTTGAAGATTGGAGATTCTTCTTTGGTGCTAAGTTCGCAATCGTCAGCGCCATCCAGACAATCCGTATCTGCATCCCGGTCTGCCATTGCAGTCCCGATATCGGATTCATCCGTCGAATGAGAATCGCGATCACTCGAATGTTGGGTTTCGCTGGTGGGTACTGAGGAGAGGTGGCTGCAGTTGGAAAGGAATAAAACAAAGGGAAAGATCAGGAAATAGAAGATGGTTTTTTTCAAAGCTGTCGTCCGCCCATCGTTTTGCCACGCCAACCGCAATTTTGGGTTGAAAGCGCGGGCGTTTGTCATTTATATAAGGTGCACGTACACCCGCTTCCGATCTGTGGCGCACGATAGCATAAGAATTACCTCTTCTGTCAAGCAATTATGCTCACCGAGCACCCTCAAAGGACTTAAAGGGCTTATCGGTCATTGGTCGGTTATCTTTATAGGTAATTTAAGGGGTGGGATAAAAAAAATGAGTTTTAGCGAAAATAAAGCTTGTCATTTTGAATTTCCATGAGTAAAAAGTCCAATTTTAGTTACCTTGGCACCTTGAGGCCTGGTTCGATCTTTAAAATAGGTTAGATTTTTGGTGCCAGCGTAGCTCAGTTGGTAGAGCTACTGATTTGTAATCAGTGGGTCGTGGGTTCGAGTCCCTCCGCTGGCTCCAATAGACGCATACGGTGGGGTTCCCGAGTGGCCAAAGGGAACAGACTGTAAATCTGTCGGCTAAAGCCTTCGGAGGTTCGAATCCTCCCCCCACCACCACTCATTGGAATCATGCTCAATGTAGGAGATCCGTTTTTTTCGGAGTCGTTTCTGACTACATGGCTGCCAGCAAGTGAATGAATGCATCGTTTCTATGACGATAAGCGATGCAGGGATGCATGTGGATGCGAGTGTTCAGGAGCTAGTTTGATCAGAGAAATCGGGCGGGAGTAGCTCAGTTGGTAGAGCTTCAGCCTTCCAAGCTGATTGTCGCGAGTTCGAGCCTCGTCTCCCGCTCCAAGTTCTCCTTCTGGACCTTGCAAGGCCTTCGATCAGAACAATCCGATTATAAGTCCAATTGCCCACGTAGCTCAGACGGTAGAGCGCTTCCTTGGTAAGGAAGAGGTCCTCCGGTTCGATTCCGGACGTGGGCTCCATCTATTTTGTAAATGGCAAACGTCAGCAGGTGGATCCAGCGCAGAAAAAAGCACCTGATCGTGGCGATCGAGATTCAGAGCCTATTTTCAATGACTTTATGAATTTCCAGGGAGGACGAGATGGCCAAGGCAAAATTTGAGAGAAAGAAGCCGCATGTCAACGTAGGGACCATCGGTCACATCGATCATGGCAAGACGACTTTGACGGCAGCGATCACCAAGCATAATGGATTGAAAGGCCGTGCGGATTTTGTGCCGTTTGATCAGATCGACAAGGCGCCCGAGGAAAAAGAGCGCGGTATTACGATTGCCACGGCGCATGTCGAATATGAATCCGAAAAGCGCCATTATGCCCATGTGGATTGTCCGGGACACGCGGACTATATCAAGAACATGATCACGGGCGCCGCTCAGATGGACGGCGCAATCCTGGTGGTGGCGGCCGACGATGGTCCGATGCCCCAGACGCGGGAGCACATCCTGCTGGCGCGTCAGGTCGGTGTGCCGCGCATCGTTGTATTTTTGAACAAGTGTGACATGGTCGACGACGAGGAGCTGATCGAACTGGTGGAGCTGGAGCTGCGCGAGCTGCTGACCAAGTATGAGTTCCCTGGCGATGACACGCCGATCATCCGCGGCAGCGCGCTCAAGGCCCTGGAGAGCGACGACCCGGACAGCGCCGAAGCCAAGTGCATTTTCGAGCTCATGAACGCCATCGACACCTTTATCCCCGAGCCCAAGCGCGACATCGACAAGCCCTTCCTGATGCCCATCGAGGACGTGTTCAGCATCTCCGGCCGTGGAACGGTTGTGACCGGCCGTGTGGAGCGTGGGATCGTCAAGGTCGGTGACACCGTAGAGATCGTGGGAATCCGTCCGACCCTAAAGACCGTATGCACGGGCGTCGAGATGTTCCGCAAGTTGCTGGACGAAGGTCGGGCCGGCGACAACATTGGCGTTCTGCTGCGCGGCACCAAGCGTGAGGAAGTTGAGCGCGGCCAGGTTGTGGCGGTGCCGGGTTCGATCACGCCGCACACCAAGTTCAAGGCCGAGGCCTACATTCTGAGCAAGGAAGAAGGTGGGCGTCACACCCCGTTCTTTAACGGGTACCGGCCGCAGTTTTATTTCCGGACCACCGACGTCACCGGCATTTTGAACCTGCCCGAGGGTGTGGAGATGGTGATGCCTGGGGACAATGTGGCGATCACGGCGGAGCTGATTACGCCGATCGCCATGGAAAAAGAGTTGCGCTTTGCCATCCGCGAAGGCGGACGTACGGTCGGCGCCGGTGTGGTGAGCGAAATCATCGAGTAACAACCAAGGAGTCGACAGGTGAGAGTAATCGTAACGCTGGCATGCGGCGAGTGCAAACGCCGTAACTACACGACGACTAAAAACAAGCGGACCACGCCAGACAAGCTGGAGTTTAATAAGTACTGTCCGTTCTGTCAGAAACATACACCTCATAAGGAAACCAAGTAGCGCAAGTGACACAGCGATGTGCCACCCGTTCAGGCGAGTAGCTCGAATGGCCGGGCATCGGACTCCAAATCCGGGTGTTTTGGGGGTTCGAATCCCGCTCGGCCTGCCGAACGGTCTGGAGGGGATGAAAAGGGGTAATGACATACGAACGATTGCTTGGAAAGGGAATCGAACTCCCTTATCGGAGTGATCGACGAGGAGTGGCATGGGACGGATACTTAAAAAGAAAGACCCCGAGAAAAAAAAGGCTCAGCGCTCGGAGAAAATAGGTGATACCTCCTCCACGCCCCAGGCCGGGGGGGATGACTCACAACCACGGCCTGCACTGGCGGCCAAAAAGGCCCCGGTCCTCGCCAAGCCCAAAACGCCGGTGCCGGTTGGTGAAAAAAATATTCTGGACAAAAGCATCCAGTTTCTGCGGGAAGTAAAAATCGAATTGAAAAAAGTCACTTGGCCTTCCCGCAAACAGACCATGGGATCTACCGTGGTCGTTATTATATTGGTTATGATAATTTCCCTCTTTTTGGGGCTCATCGACTTCAGTTTATCGAAACTGATACAGGTCGTGCTTCCATAAACCAAGGTAAGGTGATTCGTGGCACTTAGATGGTACATCGTTCACGTCTATTCCGGTTTTGAGAACAAGGTCAAAGCCTCGCTGGAAGAGCGCATCGCCATCTCACCCAATCCGCAGAAATTCGGCGAGGTTCTGGTTCCCACTGAAGAGGTGGTGGAACTGGTCAAGGGCAAGCGCCGCACTTCAGCCCGCAAGTTTTACCCCGGATACCTATTGGTTAGGATGGAACTGGACGATGAAACGTGGCACATTGTCAATGATACGGCTAAAGTTACGGGCTTTTTAGGGGGACGGGACAAGCCTACGCCATTGACCGATGAGGAAGCCGATCGGATTCTCAACCGGATGGAAGCGGGCAAGCTGAAACCACAGCCCAAATACTTTTTCGATACCGGGGATGAGGTGCGGGTCATCGATGGACCGTTCACCAACTTCAACGGTACCGTGGAAGAGGTAAACCAGGAGAAGGGCAAGATTAAGGTTTTGGTGAGTATTTTTGGACGATCCACACCGGTGGAGCTCGAATTCGTACAAGTAACCAAGTTATAGCGTTTTAATAGAAAATATCAGGAGATAATAAAGCACCATGGCGAAAAAGGTAATGGCACAAATCAAGCTGCAAGTCACGGCGGGCAAGGCCACACCATCGCCCCCCATCGGTCCTGCCCTGGGTCAACACGGCGTGAATATAATGGATTTTTGCAAGGCCTTCAATGCGCGCACGGCAAACGAGGCCGGCATGATCATCCCCGTGGTGATCACCGTGTACCAGGACCGTTCGTTTACGTTTATCACCAAAACGCCGCCTGCCTCCGTGTTGCTGAAGAAGGCCGCTAAAATCGCCAAAGGCGCGGGGGATCCCAAGCGGGATCGCGTCGGCAAAGTGACTCGCTCTCAGGTTGAAGAGATCGCCAAACTGAAAATGGCGGATCTGAATGCCAACGATCTGGAGGCGGCCTGCCGTATTGTCAGCGGCACAGCGCGAAGTATGGGGATCGAGGTTGTCTAAAGCACGAATCGCCTGCATTCAAAACAACCTGTGATGCGGCGTGATAAAAGATGTCATAGGTTAAGGAGTGGGAAGCTAACATGCCGAAACGGGGTAAAAAATACTTAGAATCCAAAAGCAAGCTCGACTCGCAAAAGCGCTACGATTTTGTGGAAGCCGTCGAGTCCGCCCTTAAATCATCCTACGCCAAGTTCGATGAGACCGTGGATGTCGCCGTGCGCTTGGGGGTTGATCCGCGGCATGCCGATCAAATGGTGCGCGGCACTGTGGTCCTGCCGCACGGGATTGGCAAAGATGTCCGAGTCTTGGTGTTTGCCAAAGGCGAGAAAGAGAACGAAGCCAAAGAGGCGGGTGCCGATTTCGTTGGCAACGAGGAGCTGATTGAAAAGATCCAGGGCGGCTGGTTTGACTTTGACAAAGTGGTGGCAACGCCGGATATGATGGGCGCCGTCGGAAAAATTGGTCGTGCACTGGGACCAAGGGGGCTGATGCCAAATGCTAAAACGGGTACAGTCACCTTCGACATCGGCAAAGCGGTCAAGGAACTGAAGGCTGGCAAGATCGATTTCAGGGTCGAAAAAGCCGGTATCGTCCACGCGCCCATGGGAAAAGTCTCCTTTGGAGTGGAAAAAATTGTGCAAAACCTTTCCGCCTTCATCGACACCATCATGCGGCTCAAGCCATCGTCAAGCAAGGGGACCTATCTCAAAAGCATCGCAATTTCCACGACCATGGGACCGGGGGTCAGGATTGATGCTGCCATGGTGAAAGAGTCGGTTAAGTAGCGGTAGCGTTCCAAGCCACGTGCAGCGCGTGGGCCAATGGCTGCAAGAGAGATTCATCGTTTGCGGCCTTTTGAATCCGGAAAAACTGGACAATATTGTCCATGGCAAAGCAAATACGCTGTCAAAGACCGTAGGTTCATGCGAGGGGATGATGCATCCCAAGGGCGTGTCTAATCGGCGCAAGCCGGCCTACCGAGACAGTCTGAGGTTCGCTGATCGCTTCAGGTGCACAGGATGCATCCTGGGACGATCATCACCCAACAGACACACTCCCGCTGTAATCAACGGTTATACAGTCAGGGAAGGAGGTGTTAGGTAAAGTTGGATATCGAAGCCAAAAAACAGTTTGCGGAGCAACTCCACGAGCGGATGAAAAAGAGCAAGGTTGTTATCGTCACCGACTTCAAAGGCATGGATGTCGGTACGATGACTGAATTGCGCAGGAAACTGCGCGATGCCGACGTCGAGTACGAAGTCATCAAAAACACAATGCTGCGGCGCGCATCCGAGGGAACGGACGTGGCTCCTATCAAGGGCTATTTCAAAGGGCCCTGCGCGATTGCACTCAGCTATTCCGATCCGGTGGCGCCGGCCAAAGTTCTGACCGAATTCGCCAAGACCAACCAAAAGCTGGAAATCAAAATCGGCGTGCTCAACGGAAAGGTGCTGGATGTTGCGGCTATCAAAGCGCTCTCTTCACTGCCATCTCGCGAAGAACTGCTGGCCACCGTGCTATCGGCCATGATCGCCGTGCCCACGTCGTTCGTGCGGGCCTTGAACGATGTGCCGCGTCGAATGGTCAATGTGTTGCAGGCCATCAAAGAACAAAGAGAGAAGCAGGCGGCCTAAGGGCGCTCAAGGCGCACTTCATTTTAAAAATTTTAGAAATAGCGCCGTAAGATGCGGCGACATGATTTTATAAGCGGAGGAATAAATACAATGGCAGATATCAGCAAACAGGATGTGATCGACTTTATCGCCAACATGACCGTTTTGGAGCTTTCCGAAATGGTCAAGGAGCTTGAAGAAAAATTCGGTGTATCGGCCGCTGCACCCGTAGCCATGATGGCCGCCGCCGGCCCCGTCGGCGAAGCCGCTGCCGCTGAGGAAAAGACCGAATTTGATGTCATTTTGACCACCGCCGGCGACAAGAAGATTCAGGTGATCAAGGAAGTCCGTGCCATTACCGGCCTTGGATTGAAGGAAGCCAAAGATCTGGTGGATGGCGCCCCCAAAGCCGTGAAAGAGGGTGTGAGCAAGGAAGAAGCCGAGAAGATCAAAGCGCAGTTGGAAGGTGCCGGAGCCCAAGTGGACCTCAAATAGCTGTCCGCGATGGAGATGTTCACCATCGCCCTGCTTAACACGAATGATTCAATGCGGAAATGGGGTGGAAAGGCTGAAAACCTTCTATCCCATTTTCGCGTTTCCTAAAGTCATTTAAAAAAAATTGGAGAGACCATGGTTGCACGGCTGGCGCTTGACAAGCGTATTCGGAAGAATTTCGGTAAGATCAAGAAGATCGTCGATATCCCAGATCTTATCGGCATGCAAAAAGAATCCTATAGACGCTTTCTGCAGCTCGATGTGCCGCCCGAAAAGCGCGAGGACATCGGATTGCAGGCGGTTTTCAAGTCGGTATTTCCCATCAAGGATTTTACCGGCAGCGCTTCTTTGGAGTTCGTGGCCTATCGCTTTTCGGAAGTAAAACATAGCGAAGACGAGTGCATCCAGCGTGGCATGACCTATGAACTGCCGGTGCGTATCACCGTCCGGCTGGTGGTTTACGATGTCGATAAAGAAACCGGCGTCTCCAATATCCGCGATATCAAAGAACAGGAAATCTATTTCGGCACCATTCCGCTGATGACCGAAAAAGGTACTTTTATCATCAACGGCACAGAGCGCGTGGTGGTCAGTCAGTTACATCGCTCCTCGGGCGTTTTCTTCGACCATGACAAGGGTAAAACCCACTCCAGCGGTAAGATCATTTACAGTGCACGCATCATTCCCGTGCGCGGGTCCTGGATCGATCTGGAAATCGACCCCAAGGACATCGTTTACATCCGCATCGACCGTCGGCGAAAATTCCCGGTGACCACTTTGCTCAAGGCCTTCGGCTACAACACGGAAGACCTGTTAAACTACTTCTATGCCAAGGAGCGCGTGGTTATTGAAGGCCGGCGCGCCTTCAAGCTGTTCAACGAAGAACAGCTCAAGGGACAGCGCGCCAGTCGTGACGTCGTCGACCCGACCACGGGTGAGGTGCTCGTCAAAAAAGGGCGTATGTTCACCCAGCGCGCCATCAAGCAGATGAAAACGGCCGGCATGGCGTCCATTCCCATTGGTCCGGAAGAACTTCTGAGCAAGGTGTTTGCAGTTACCGTATTCGACCCCAAAACCGGGGAAGTACTGATTCACTGCAATGAAGAGATCGATGAAGAGGCCTTGGCCAAACTGAAGAACGCCGGAATCAATGAGTTCGATATCCTGCATATCGACGGCGTCTCCAGCAGCGATTCGATTCGCAAGACACTGCACTTGGACAAGGTGGCCAGCAAGGAAGAGGCCCTGATCGAAATTTACCGTCTGATGCGTCCCGGAAACCCGGCCACACCCGAAGTGGCCCAGGAGTTCATGGACCATCTCTTCTTCAAGTCGGCCTACTACGATCTGTCCAGCGTCGGCCGTCTCAAGATCAACCTGCGTTTGGGGATCAATGCGCCGGTCTACCTGCGGACCCTGCGCAAGGAAGATATCCTGCTGACGACCAAGACCTTGATCGAGTTGCGTGACACCCAGGGCGTGGTGGATGATATCGACCACCTGGGCAACCGTCGCGTCCGCGCGGTGGGCGAACTTCTGGAAAATCAATACCGGATCGGTCTGGTGCGCATGGAACGGGCCATCAAGGAGCGTATGAGCCTTCAGGAGGTGGATGCGCTCATGCCCCACGATTTGATCAACCCGAAACCGGTTTCGGCGGTGGTCAAGGAGTTCTTTGGCACTAGCCAATTGAGCCAGTTTATGGACCAGACCAATCCGTTGTCCGAAACGACCCATAAGCGACGCTTGAGTGCCTTGGGGCCCGGTGGTCTGACGCGCGAGCGCGCCGGTTTCGAAGTGCGCGACGTTCATCCGTCCCATTACGGACGCATCTGCCCCATCGAAACCCCGGAAGGGCCGAACATCGGATTGATTGTTTCGTTGAGCACCTATGCCCGGGTCAACGACTACGGTTTTATCGAAACTCCTTATCGGGTGGTCAAAGAGGCCGCGGTTACCCATGACGTGAGGTTCCTCAGCGCTTTCGAGGAGAAGAAACACCCCATCGCCCAGGCCAACGCGCCAATCGACGAAAAGGGTGCCTACATCAATCCCCTGGTAACCTCACGTGTGGCCGGCGAGTACATGATGGTGGAGCGCGAGCAGGTCGAGTTGATGGATATTTCGCCCAACCAGTTGGTGAGCGTCTCTGCTTCCTTGATTCCCTTCCTGGAAAACGATGACGCCAACCGCGCGCTAATGGGTTCAAACATGCAGCGCCAGGCCGTGCCGTTGATGACCAGTGAGGCGCCGTTGGTCGGTACCGGCATCGAAGGGGTCGTGGCCAAGGATTCCGGCGTCACCATGGTGACCCATCGGGATGGCGTGGTGGCGGATGTGGACGCCGCGCGCATTCTCATCCGCCACGCCGAAGATCCCAAAAGCCACAAGAAGCCGGTTTCGATCTTCAACCTGAGTAAGTTTATCCGGTCCAACCAGAATACGTGTTTCAACCATCGGCCCATCGTACGCAAGGGCCAGTTGGTGCGTGCCGGCGAGATTATCGCCGACGGACCGGCCACCGACCATGGCGAATTGGCCCTGGGCAAGAACGTGACGGTCGCCTTCATGCCTTGGGGCGGGTATAACTTCGAAGATTCGATTCTGGTCTCCGAACGCCTCGTGCGGGACGGTGTCTATACCTCGATTCACATCGAAGAGTTCGAAGTCGTGGCCCGTGACACCAAGCTCGGCAAAGAAGAGATCACCCGCGATATCCCCAATGTGGGTGACGAAGCGTTAAAGAATTTGGACGAAAGCGGCATCATCCGGTTAGGTGCCGAAGTGGTGCAAGGTGACATCTTGGTGGGCAAGATTACGCCCAAAGGCGAAACCCAGCTTTCTCCGGAAGAAAAATTGCTGCGCGCCATCTTCGGTGAAAAAGCCGGTGATGTGAAGGACACTTCGCTGCGTGTGCCGCCCGGCGTGGAAGGCATTGTGATCGATGCCAAGGTGTTCGCGCGTCGGGGCACGGAAAAGGACGAACGCACCCAGGCCATTGAGCTGAGCGATATTTCCGTGCTCGAGCGCAACCGCGACGACGAGCTCAAAACCCTGGAAGACATTACGCGTGAGCGGATCGAGAAACTGATTGCCGGACAGAAACTGGCCGCACCTTTGAAAAAGGGCAAAAAGGTCTTAGCGGGCAAGGACGAAAAGGTCCAGGAAGGCATGCTGGCCGATTTTCCGGTCGCGCAATTGGAAAGCTTGGTGCTCAACGATGCCGAGATCACCGAGAAGATGCATGACATGCTGGAACAATTCCGGCAGCAGAGCGAGCGGGTCCGTGAAGGCTTCGAAAACTCACTGCAGCGCTTCGAGCGGGGTGACGAACTGCCGCCCGGTGTCATCAAGATGGTGAAGGTATATGTGGCCATGAAGCGCAAGCTTTCGGTGGGTGATAAAATGGCCGGCCGTCACGGCAACAAGGGCGTCGTATCTCGTATTCTACCGGTGGAAGACATGCCGTACTTCGAAGACGGCACGCCGGTGGACATGGTGCTAAACCCCCTGGGCGTACCTTCCCGTATGAACGTCGGCCAGATTCTGGAGATCCATCTGGGACGCGCAGCCAAAGGGCTGGGCGCACAGATCAATCAAATGATCGAAGAGAACAAGGCCGGCGAACTGCGCAAGAAGCTCAAGCGCGTGTTTGACACCAAGGAGATCGCCAACGCCATCGAGAAACTGGACGAAGCCCAAGTGATGGAAATGGCCGCCAACTACAGAAACGGCGTCTTTATGGCCACGCCGGTTTTCGACGGTGCCAAGGAAGAAGAGATCAAAGCCCTTTTGACCGAAGCCGGCGTTGCCGCAACGGGTCAGGCCACCTTGTACGACGGCCATACCGGTGAAGCCTTCAAGGAGAAGGTCACCGTCGGCACCATGTACATGTTGAAGTTGCACCACTTGGTCGACGACAAAATTCATGCGCGCTCCATCGGCCCCTACTCCCTGGTCACGCAGCAACCGCTGGGCGGCAAGGCTCAATTCGGCGGTCAGCGACTGGGTGAAATGGAGGTCTGGGCCATGGAAGCCTACGGTGCGGCCCATGCGCTGCAAGAGTTTCTCACCGTCAAATCGGACGATATGGCCGGCCGCACGCGCATGTACGAAAAGATCGTCAAGGGGCAAAACATACTGGAGCCCGGTCTGCCCGAGTCTTTTAAGGTCTTGACCAAGGAGTTGCAGGCGCTGGGGCTGGATGTGACGCTCATGGAAGAAAAGGATATGCCTAAACCATAGACGCGAACGATTTAGCATTTGATGATTATCGTTTGTGTGACCATATTCGAATAATCATTTCCTAAAAAGAGGAAATCTGCATGGAAACTTTGTACGACTTTTTTGCCAAACCGACCGATCCGCGCCAATACCGGGGCGTTCGGGTCGCCTTGGCGTCGCCTGAACAGATCCGGCAGTGGTCCCACGGTGAAATTAAGAAGCCGGAAACCATCAATTACAGGACATTCAAACCGGAACGCGACGGTCTGTTCTGCGCTAAGATATTCGGCCCTACCAAAGACTACGAGTGCAACTGCGGTAAATATAAACGCATGAAACATCGCGGCGTCATCTGCGAAAAATGCGGCGTGGAAGTCATCCAGTCCAAGGTCCGGCGTGAGCGCATGGGACATATCGAACTGGCCACCCCGGTCTCCCACATCTGGTTTCTCAAGAGTCTGCCCAGCAAGATCGGCAACCTGCTCGATCTGACGTTAAAGAGCATGGAAAAGGTGCTCTATTTCGACTCTTACATCGTCGTAGACCCCAAAGAGACCCCGTTGACCCGCTGTCAGTTGCTCCCCGAGGAGAAGTATCGCGAGGCCCTGGAGCAGTACGGAAATAAATTCGAAGCCGGCATCGGCGCCGAAGCAGTCAAACGCTTGCTGGAAGGCATTGACCTGAATGCACTCTACACCAGTTTGCGGGACGAGGTGCGCAGCACCCATTCGGTGGCCAAGCGCCAAAAGCTGTCCAAGCGCCTGCGCATCGTAGATGCCTTCCGGCGCAGCGGCTTGGACCCGGTGTGGATGATCATGGATGTCATCCCGGTACTGCCCCCCGATCTGCGGCCTCTGGTGCCCCTGGAGGGCGGGCGCTTCGCCACCTCCGACTTGAACGATCTGTATCGTCGGGTCATCAACCGCAACAACCGCCTCAAGCGCCTGGTGGACCTGAAGGCTCCCGATATCATCGTGCGCAACGAAAAGCGCATGTTGCAGGAGTCTGTGGATGTGCTTTTCGATAACGGGCGCCACGGCCGGGTGATCACCGGCACCAACAAACGGCCTTTGAAATCCCTCAGCGACACCCTCAAGGGCAAACAGGGCCGGTTCCGCCAGAACCTGTTGGGAAAACGCGTGGACTATTCCGGCCGTACCGTCATCACCGTTGGTCCCAACCTGCGCTTGCACCAGTGCGGCCTGCCCAAAAAGATGGCCCTGGAGCTGTTCAAACCGTTTGTCTACTATCGCCTGGAACAGAAGAATCTGGTCTCCACGGTGAAAAGCGCTAAGAAGATGGTGGAGCGCGAAGTGCCCGAGGTATGGGATACCCTGGACGAGGTGGTGCGCGAGTATCCGGTTATGCTCAACCGTGCGCCCACCTTGCATCGTTTGGGTATCCAGGCCTTCGAGCCCAACCTCATCGAGGGCAAGGCCATTCAACTACACCCCCTGGTGTGTACCGCCTTCAACGCCGACTTTGACGGCGACCAGATGGCGGTGCACGTGCCGCTTTCGGTGGAGTCGCAGATCGAAGCCCGCGTGCTGATGCTTTCGTCCAACAACATCCTGTCGCCGGCCAACGGCAGCCCCATCATCGTTCCCAGCCAGGATATCGTGCTGGGGACCTACTACATGACCCGCGGCATTGACGGCCACAAAGGTGAAGGGCGGATTTTCGCCAATCCCGATGAGGTGCGCATCGCCTATGATTCCCGCGAAGTGGATTTGCACGCCAAGATCGTGGTGCGCCTGGGTGACCAACGCCATGACACCACCGTCGGTCGGGTCTTGTTGTGGGAGATCATGCCCAAGGACCATCTGGTGGCCCTGCGCCACTTGCTGGTAAAAGAGAGAGAGCAAGCCGATTCGATTCTGGAACAGATCAAAGACGGCGCCGATTTTGTCGAAATGGTCAATGCCCACTCGATGGGCATCGACAAGCGGCAGAGCGGATTCATCGGGCTTTTGCGCCGGGACGAGTTTCAACGCATTTTCGACACCGCCACCAAGGATATGGAGACGGTTTTCAGCTTGCAGCCCGGTGAAGTCAGTCCCGTCATCAAGGCCCACGATGGCTTCCATCTGTTCAAACTCATCGAAAAGCGCCAGGAGATGCCGTTCGAGTCCATCAACAAGGTGATGGACAAAGGGGCCTTGCGCGATCTGGTGGATTTCGCCTACCGCAACCTGGGGCCCAAGGCCACGGTTATCCTCTCGGACCGGCTCAAGGATATCGGTTACAAGTATTCCACCAAGGGCGGCCTTTCCATCTCTATCAAGGACATGATCATCCCCAACAGCAAGTGGACGCTCCTCAAGCAAGCCGAGCAGCAGGTGACCGAAATCGGCCGGCAATACACCGAGGGGTTGATCACCCAGGGCGAAAAGTACAACAAGGTGGTCGACATCTGGGCCAAGGCCACCGACGACGTGGCCAATGAAATGATGGAGGCCATGAAAAACGCTCCGGTTTATGATGACCGGGGCGAACCCATGATGGACGACGCCGGACAGCCGGTGATCGCAGAAAACTTAAACCCCATCTTCATGATGGCCGACTCGGGCGCCCGTGGTTCCAAGGACCAGATGCGTCAGTTGGCCGGAATGCGCGGATTGATGGCCAAGCCTTCCGGCGAAATCATCGAAACCCCGATCCAGGCCAACTTCCGCGAAGGGCTGTCGGTGTTGCAGTACTTCATTTCCACCCACGGCGCCCGCAAAGGTCTCGCGGATACCGCCTTGAAGACCGCCAACTCAGGTTATCTTACCCGACGTTTGGCCGATGTGGCCCAGGATGCGACCATCACCGTGCCGGATTGCGGGACGATGATGGGGGTGGAAGTCGAACCCTTGATGGAGGGTGGCGAGGTGATCCAGCGTCTGGGTGAGCGCGTGCTCGGTCGTGTCACCGTCGAAGATATCCTGGACCCCTTCACCGACGAAGTGCTGATCCCGGTCAACCAGGAGATCGACGAAAAAGGAGTGCGCCTCATTGAGGAGGCCGGTATCACCCGCGCCAAGATTCGCAGCGTGTTGACCTGCCAAACCAAATTCGGTGTTTGCGCGGCTTGCTATGGCCGCGATCTGGCCCATGGCGGTCGGGTAGAAATCGGCCAGTCCATCGGCATTCTGGCGGCCCAGTCCATCGGCGAGCCGGGCACCCAGTTGACCATGCGTACCTTCCATATCGGTGGTACGGCCAGCCGGCGCGTCGAGCAGGCCGACATCCGGGCGCGAACCGCCGGGGAAATCAAGTATGTCGATCTGAACATCGTTCAAAATGCCCAAGGTCACAACGTGGTCATGAACCGCCGTGGTGGCGAATTCGCCATTTTGGGAAAAGCCGGCCGCGAACGTGAGCGTTTCCCGGTTATCTACGGTGCTCACATACTGGTGGCCGATGGCGAGAAAGTCGAGCCCGGGCAGTTGCTGGCCTCTTGGGACCCTTTCACCACCCCCATCATCACCGAGGTGGCCGGCATGGTCAAATTCGGGGATCTGGTTCCCGGCAAGACCATGCAGGAAAAGGTGGACCCTGTTACCGGTAAATCGAGCCGAACCGTCATCGAGTCCAAGACCGGTGAAGAGCGGCCGCGTATTTCCATCAAAGGCGATGATGGCAAAACCGCCAAGCTCAAGAGCGGCAGTGGCATGGCCCGTTACATCCTGCCTGTGGATGCCATATTAATGGTCGAAGAGGGCGACGAGGTCCGCGCGGGCGATGTCGTGGCCAAGCTGCCGCGAGCCACCACCAAAACCAAAGACATCACCGGTGGTTTGCCCCGCGTCGCAGAACTGTTCGAGGTGCGTAAGCCCAAAGATATCGCCGTACTGAGTGAAATCGAAGGCTATGTCAGCATTGCCAAATCAACCAAAAAAGGCAAACAGAAAGTGACCGTTTCCCCGGTGGATGTCGGTGACAAGAAAGAGTACCTGATTCCCCGCGGCAAGCACATCAACGTGTACGAGGGCGATTATGTCAAGGCCGGCGAACCCCTGGTGGGCGGCTCGGCCATTCCCCAGGACATCCTGCGCATTAAGGGCGAGGTGGCCCTGGCGCGCTACCTGGTCGACGAGGTTCAGGAGGTATACCGCCTGCAAGGCGTGCGCATCAATGACAAGCACATCGAGGTGATCGTTCGCCAGATGATGCGGCGGGTTAAGATCATGGATGTCGGAGATACCGATTTCGTCGTGGAAGAGCAGGTGGACCGTATCTCATTCGAGGATACCAATCAGGAGATCATTGCCAGCGGGGGGAAACCGGCCACGGCGGAACCGTTAATTTTGGGGATCACAAAGGCTTCCTTGAGCACCGACAGTTTTATCTCCGCTGCCTCGTTCCAGGAAACCACAAAGGTGTTGACGGACGCCTCCATTGCCGGAACCGTGGATTACCTGCGCGGATTGAAAGAGAACGTTATCATGGGGCGCTTGATTCCGGCGGGTACCGGCCTGGTCGATTATCTGGGCCTGGACGTGATCCAGAACGAGATTCCCACGGAACAGGGATGATCGGCTTCCGGCAACCGGGAGGGCCCATGGGAGGCACCGGTTGCCGGAGAATTGATTTCGTTTAAATAAAAAGAGCTACTGGTCAAGGAAAATGACTTGACAATTAGCGGACATCTATATACTAATCCGCTTTTTCCGCAGGGGCGCGCGCCACGCGCTGGATTCAAAGAAAGACAGGGGTTAAGAGGACATTATGCCGACGATCAACCAGTTAGTTAAGAATGGACGCCAACGGGTAAAGAAAAAGACCAATACCCCGGCGTTAAAGGGTGCTCCTCAGAAGCGAGGCGTTTGTACAAGGGTTTATACCTCGACGCCCAAGAAGCCCAACTCGGCCCTTCGCAAGGTGGCCCGTGTGCGTTTGACCACCGGCATCGAAGTCACCGCTTATATCCCGGGCATCGGCCATAATCTGCAAGAGCACTCGGTGGTATTGGTACGTGGCGGACGCGTAAAGGACTTGCCTGGCGTTCGTTACCACATCGTGCGCGGCACCTTGGATACATTGGGTGTTGAAGATCGTCGTCAAGGGCGCTCCAAATACGGCGCCAAAAAACCCAAATAGTTTTCATTAACCGAACCACAGTCGAGATGATGGTGTAGCATATGCCCAGAAGAAGAGAAGTACCCGAACGCAGTATTATTCCGGACGCGAAATACAGCAGCAAGCTGGTGGCCAAATTCATCGCGTCATTGATGCGGGATGGCAAAAAGAGCGTGGCTGAATCCGTAATGTATGGCGCATTCAATCTCATCGAGGAAAAGGCCAAGAACGAGCCCATGCGGGTGTTCGAGCAAGCCCTGGACAATGTGCGCCCCATGATCGAGGTCAAATCGCGGCGCGTGGGTGGTTCGACCTATCAGGTGCCCACGGAAATTCGTCCTGCCCGCCGGACGGCCCTGGCTATCCGCTGGTTGATCAGTTACGCTCGGGGTCGCTCCGAACTCGGCTTTGCAGCCAAGTTGGCCGGTGAAATGATGGATGCGGCCGGCAACCGCGGGGCCGCCGTGAAGAAAAAAGAAGACACTCACAAGATGGCTGAAGCCAATAAGGCTTTCGCCCACTATCGCTGGTAAGAGGTTTACGAACGAACGCGCAATAGGTTTTAAATCCGCGCTCCATCGAAGATCAGGTATTTAAAACCTATTCTTTTTGTCTAATCGATAGCCGATTAGGGGAGGACGAGATGGCCAAGGCAAAATTTGAGAGAAAGAAGCCGCATGTCAACGTAGGGACCATCGGTCACATCGATCATGGCAAGACGACTTTGACGGCAGCGATCACCAAGCATAATGGATTGAAAGGCCGTGCGGATTTTGTGCCGTTTGATCAGATCGACAAGGCGCCCGAGGAAAAAGAGCGCGGTATTACGATTGCCACGGCGCATGTCGAATATGAATCCGAAAAGCGCCATTATGCCCATGTGGATTGTCCGGGACACGCGGACTATATCAAGAACATGATCACGGGCGCCGCTCAGATGGACGGCGCAATCCTGGTGGTGGCGGCCGACGATGGTCCGATGCCCCAGACGCGGGAGCACATCCTGCTGGCGCGTCAGGTCGGTGTGCCGCGCATCGTTGTATTTTTGAACAAGTGTGACATGGTCGACGACGAGGAGCTGATCGAACTGGTGGAGCTGGAGCTGCGCGAGCTGCTGACCAAGTATGAGTTCCCTGGCGATGACACGCCGATCATCCGCGGCAGCGCGCTCAAGGCCCTGGAGAGCGACGACCCGGACAGCGCCGAAGCCAAGTGCATTTTCGAGCTCATGAACGCCATCGACACCTTTATCCCCGAGCCCAAGCGCGACATCGACAAGCCCTTCCTGATGCCCATCGAGGACGTGTTCAGCATCTCCGGCCGTGGAACGGTTGTGACCGGCCGTGTGGAGCGTGGGATCGTCAAGGTCGGTGACACCGTAGAGATCGTGGGAATCCGTCCGACCCTAAAGACCGTATGCACGGGCGTCGAGATGTTCCGCAAGTTGCTGGACGAAGGTCGGGCCGGCGACAACATTGGCGTTCTGCTGCGCGGCACCAAGCGTGAGGAAGTTGAGCGCGGCCAGGTTGTGGCGGTGCCGGGTTCGATCACGCCGCACACCAAGTTCAAGGCCGAGGCCTACATTCTGAGCAAGGAAGAAGGTGGGCGTCACACCCCGTTCTTTAACGGGTACCGGCCGCAGTTTTATTTCCGGACCACCGACGTCACCGGCATTTTGAACCTGCCCGAGGGTGTGGAGATGGTGATGCCTGGGGACAATGTGGCGATCACGGCGGAGCTGATTACGCCGATCGCCATGGAAAAAGAGTTGCGCTTTGCCATCCGCGAAGGCGGACGTACGGTCGGCGCCGGTGTGGTGAGCGAAATCATCGAGTAGAAAGATTGACCCATGATAATGAACGCCAAAATCAGAATTAGGTTGAAGGCTTACGATCACAAGCTGTTGGATCAATCGGCCACGGATATCTTGGACACCGCACGCAAGACTGGCGCCAAGGTAGTGGGGCCTATTCCCTTGCCGACCAAGATCAACAAGTTTTGTGTATTACGGTCTCCGCACATCGATAAGAAGTCCCGGGAGCAGTTCGAGATGCGCACCCACAAACGGCTGCTGGACATTCTTGAGCCAACGCAGCAGACGGTGGATGCCCTGATGAAGCTGGACCTTTCTCCCGGCGTGGATGTGGAGATCAAACTGTAGTAGGTAGGAATGACGAGCCATGAGCAAAGGACTGATCGGTAAAAAGCTGGGAATGACGAGCATTTTCACGGCGGATGGCCAATACATTCCGGTCACCGTGATCAAGGCCGGCCCTTGTGTGGTCACCCAGATCAAGACAGAGGCCACGGACGGCTACAACGCGCTGCAGCTAGGTTTTGCCGAGAAGCGTGCGTCACGGACCAACAAGCCGGATCAAGGGCACTTCAAAAAGAGCGGGACCCAATGCTTCTACTTCGTTCGTGAAGTGGCCGTAGATGACCCGAGTGCTTACACCGTAGGCCAGAATCTGGGGCCCGACCTGTTTATCGTGGGCGAAAAGGTCGATGTGATCGGCACCAGTAAGGGCCGGGGGTTTGCAGGTGTCGTCAAGCGCCATAAGTTCGGTGGCGGGCGCAGGACACACGGTGGAAAATGCTTTCGAATTCCCGGCTCGATAGGCTGCAGCGCCTGGCCTTCCAAAGTTATTAAAGGCAAAAAAATGCCGGGCCATTTCGGAACGGATCGTAAGACCGTCCGGAATCTGGAGATCGTCGATGTTCGTCCAGAAGAGAATTTGATTCTGATCAAAGGCGCCATTCCCGGTCATCGCGAAGCAACGGTCATGATCAAGAAATTGAAAATCGCCAAGAAGTAAATAACCGGTACCCCGCCCATGGGCAAGTAAACCCCGGGAAACCGCGGGTTCCGAACGAGGAAGAGTATGGCAACTGTAGACGTCATCAACATTGAGGGTAACAAAGTATCCCAGGCCGAGTTGCCGGATGCCATTTTCGACGTGCCGGTTAAGAAATCCGTTTTGCACCAGGTGGTCGTGGCTCAGTTGGCCAAGCGACGCGGCGGTAATGCCAAAGTTAAGAACCGTAGCGATGTGGCTGGCTCTACGCGCAAATTATACAAGCAAAAGGGCACCGGCCGCGCCCGACGCGGTGACATCAAATCGCCCCTCATGCGCGGCGGCGGTGTTATTTTCGGACCGCATCCACGCTCCTATGAAAAGAAGATCCCCAAGAAAGTGCGCCGGCTCGCGCTTAAGATGGCTTTGACATGCAAGCTCAAAGAAGCCGAATTGATGGTTGTGGATCGCTTTGAGTTGGACAAGGTAAAGACCAAGGATTTCGTACGCGCGGTGGGCGCGCTCAAAGCCTTCAACGCTTTGATAATCACGGCGGAGCAGAATCCCAATCTGGAACTTTCGTCGAGAAATGTCCCTGGAATCAAGATAATGCGCCTAGAGGGACTCAATGTCTACGATATCCTCAAGTATGAAAAGCTCGTGCTGCTTGAAGGGACCATCAAAGGCATCGAAGGGAGACTGCTGGCATGATTAACTACGACATCATCAAACGGCCGATCATCTCCGAAAAGACCAATACTCAGAAGGAAAAAAGCAATCAGGTCACTTTTGAAGTGGACCCGCGTGCCAATCGTATCGAAGTACAACGAGCGGTCGAGAAGATTTTCAACGTGAAGGTTGCCGATATCCACACCATGAACGTTAGAGGGAAATTTAAAAGGCGCGGGCGCATCTTAGGAAAACGCCGCAACTGGAAGAAGGCCATCGTTAAACTGATGCCGGGCGAGCGCATCGAATTCTTCGAAGGGGCCTAACGCTAGGAGCTATTAGAAATGGGAATCAAAAGAGTTCAGCCGACATCGGCCGGTCGCAGATTTCAGACCTTTTTCGATTTCGAGGAGATCACTAAGGATCGCCCGGAAAAAGGTCTTATCAAAATACTCAAATCCAGCGGTGGCCGAAATTCATACGGCCGCGTTACTGCCCGGCGCCGAGGCGGGGGCCACAAGCGCTATTATCGCATTATCGATTTCAAGCGTGACAAGGATAGCATCCCTGCCAAGGTGGCGGCCATCGAATATGATCCGAATCGTAGCGCGCGTATCGCTTTGTTGAACTATGTGGACGGCGAAAAACGCTATATTCTCGCGCCTGCAAACCTGAAGGTAGGCGACGCGGTCATGTCGGGTCCCGAAGCGGACATAAAACCGGGAAACGCGTTGCCGTTGGCGAATATCCCTTTGGGGACGCACATTCACAATATCGAATTGCGCCTCGGCAAGGGTGGGCAGATTGTTCGCGCGGCGGGCACATATGCGCAGTTGATGGCCAAGGAAGACCGCTATGCACTGGTCAAATTGCCGTCCGGCGAGGTTCGGATGGTACTGCTCAAATGCAAGGCGACCATCGGTCAGTTGGGTAATGTTGAGCATGAAAACCTCTCCCTGGGCAAGGCCGGTCGAAACCGCTGGTTAGGCCGCCGGCCACAGGTGCGCGGCGTTGCCATGAACCCGGTGGATCATCCCATGGGTGGCGGTGAAGGCCGCTCCTCAGGCGGACGTCATCCCTGTTCGCCTTGGGGCATGCCCACAAAGGGGTATCGTACGCGCAACAATAAATCCAGCGATCGGTTTATCGTTAAACGCAGAAAGTAGTACTCGCGCGGCGCCGACGAGGCTGAATGCGAAGTTTGGGGTTGGCGCCTCAGCACAGGCATGGATGCACAGGAGAAGTTATGCCACGGTCATTGAAAAAAGGTCCGTTCATTGAAGACAACTTGATGAAGAAAGTCGTGATCTCCCAGGAGACTCGTAGCAATCGCGTCATCAAGACATGGTCAAGGCGTTCGACGATCGTGCCCGAAATGGTAGGGCTTACGCTGGCAGTTCATAATGGGCGCAAATTTATTCCCGTGTTTGTCACTGAGAACATGGTGGGACATAAGCTCGGAGAGTTTTCGCCGACCCGGACCTTTTTCGGTCACGCCGCCGACAAGAAAACCAAAAAGAGATAGGCAAGGGTAGATAGGAGTAGCAGTCATGCAGGTTAAAGCAGTCGCCCGATATGTGCGCGTCTCGCCGCAAAAAGTGCGCTGGATGGCCGAAGCCATCAAAGGCAAGCCGGTGGAAAAGGCTTTGGCCACAATAAAATTTATGCCTCAGAAGGCCGCTGGCATCGTCGAGAAAGTGCTGCGCTCGGCGGTGGCCAACGCAGAACAGATGCCAGACGTCGATATCGACGATCTTGTGGTGAGCAATCTTATCGCAGATTGCGGACCGATGCTCAAGCGTTTTGCAGCGCGTGCCCGCGGACGTGGAACCCGCATCTTGAAAAGAACAAGCCATGTGACGGTGATCCTCACCGATGCGTCGTTGTAACCAGGAGGAGGTAAAAGCTTGGGCCAGAAAGTAAACCCCATTGGATTAAGGCTGGGTATCGTAAAAACTTGGGAGTCCCGGTGGTTCGCAGATAAGAAGTATGGCGAATACATCCAGCAGGATTCCAAACTGCGCACCTTTGTTAAGAAAAAGCTGTTTCATGCAGGTGTTTCACGCATCGAGATAGAGCGCTCAGCCAAACGTATTCGACTCAGGATCTACACGGCGCGACCGGGCATCGTCATCGGTAAAAAGGGGTCCGAGATCGAAAGGCTCAAGCAAGACATAGAAAAAACCGTATCCCAAGAAGTTATGATCGATATCCAGGAGGTGCGTAAGCCAGAAATTGACGCCCAACTGGTCGCCGAAAATGTCGCCATGCAGATCGAGAGACGTGTCGCCTTCCGCCGCGCAATGAAAAGAGGCGTGACTTCCGCCATGCGCTTCGGCGCCCAAGGAGTGAAGATCATCTGCTCGGGCCGCCTGGGTGGCGCAGAAATGGCCCGTCGTGAGTGGTACAAGGAGGGGCGGGTGCCATTGCACACTCTGCGAGCGGATATCGATTATGGTTTTACCGAAGCTCGTACGACCTACGGCGCCATCGGTGTAAAGGTCTATATCTTCAAGGGAGAGATCCTCAAGAAGGAAGAACCGCAAACCCAGGGATAAGCTGGGCAGATGCAAGCGGCCAAAACGCGTAGTCACCCGATGAACTATTGCGTTGAACCAGGAGAGTGGTGGATATGTTAAGCCCGAAAAAAGTCAAGTTCCGCAAAATGATGAAAGGCAAAATGCGAGGGACGGCTCGTCGCGGCGCCACCCTCAATTTTGGAGAATACGGACTTCAGGCTGTGGATTGCGGTTACATCAGCGCTAAGCAGATTGAAGCAGCGCGTATCGCCATGACCCGACACGTCAAGCGTGGCGGGAAAATTTGGATCCGCATTTTTCCGGATAAGCCGTTGACCAAGAAGCCTGCCGAGGTGCGTATGGGCAAGGGCAAGGGCGCGCCTGAAATGTGGGTAGCCGTTATCCGACCCGGAAAAGTTCTTTACGAGATGTCGGGCGTAACCAAAGAGATGGCCCAGGAAGCGCTTCGTTTGGCCGCGCACAAACTCGCGGTTAAAACCCGATTTGTGGAGAGGAGCGAAACGATATGAAGATCAGCGAAGTCCGCGCGCTCAGTTCAGATGAGTTGAAGCGCAAACTCGGTGACCTGAAGCATGAGCTGTTCAACTTGCGATTTCAAAAGGGGATCAGCCAACTCGAGAACCCGCGCAAAATGAACCAGACCCGGAAAGATATCGCGCGTATAAACACGGTGCTCACCGAGTTGGCGCATAACCCCATGAAGACGAATAATTAGGGGCGCATATGGAAAAGACACGTGGAACAAAACGGCAGGTGGTCGGTACCATCGTCAGCAATAAAATGGACAAGACGGTGGTCGTCGTATCCGAGCGGTTGGTCAAGCATCCTCTATATAAAAAGTTTATTCGGCGCCAGCATAAATATGTGGCCCACGATACGGCCAATGCCTGTGGCATTGGAGACCGGGTGCTTATCAGTGAATCGAGGCCTTTGAGCAAAACAAAGCGCTGGCGGGTCAGCCGCATCATCGAGAAAGCCGTATAACCATAAAGGGATAAGAAGATGATTCAGAGCGAGACTAGACTAACTGTGGCAGACAATTCGGGCGCTCGCGTGTTGTATTGCATTAAAGTGCTCGGGGGGTCCCGGCGCCGTTATGCAAGCCTGGGAGATGTGATCGTTGTTTCGGTTAAAGATGCCATTCCAAACGCCAAAGTGAAAAAAGGAGACGTGCACAAAGCCGTGGTTGTGCGTACCTCCAAAGAAGTCCGACGCCCGGACGGCTCCTATATTCGCTTTGACGACAATTCGGCTGTGCTGATCAACAACCAACGCGAACCTTTGGGAACCCGCATTTTCGGACCCGTGGCTCGCGAACTGCGCGCCAAACGCTTTATGAAAATCGTTTCGTTGGCCCCCGAGGTCATCTAACGATGGAGTCAATCCCCATGGAAAGATTTAAGTGCAAGCTCAAGAAAGACGACAAGGTCAAGGTCATTACCGGCAAAGACAACGGCAAGATCGGTAAAGTCCTCAAAGTGGATCGGAAAAAGCAACGCGTGCTGGTGGAACATGTCAACATGGTCAAGCGGCACAAACGGCCCACGGCGCAGAATCGTCAAGGCGGTATTGTAGAAAGCGAAGCGCCGCTGAATTGGTCCAACGTATTGTTGATGTGCAACAAATGCGTTAAACCGGTCCGAATCAAGATGCAACAGCTCGAAGACGGCAAAAAGGTGCGCGTGTGCCGCAAATGCAATGAGCAAATCGATGCTTGATTGATCTCATTGCAGGCACCACTTGCGGAGGAGTGGAATGTCACAGCTTCAAACATACTACGAAGAGCAGGTCGTCCCAAAGCTCAAAGAAAAGTTTAATTACGCCAATGTTCACCAGATCCCGAGGGTGGAGAAAATCGTTCTGAACATGGGCTTGGGGCAGGCCATCCAGAACATCAAGATTATCGATGCGGCGGTCGAAGAGCTGATGAGTATCGCCGGACAACGGCCGGTGGTAACCAGGGCCAAGAAATCCATTGCAGCATTCAAACTGCGTACCGGCATGCCCATCGGCGTGATGGTCACCCTGCGTCGCAAGCGTATGTTTGATTTTCTGAGTAAGCTTGTCAATGTCGCGTTGCCCCGCGTTCGTGACTTCAAGGGCGTCTCGCCCAAAGCATTTGACGGAGCCGGCAATTACTCGCTGGGAATCAAAGAGCATATAATCTTTCCTGAGATCGACTACGATAAGATCGAAGACGTAAAGGGAATGAATATCAGTATTGTAACGACCGCTAAGAGTGACGAGGAAGGCCGGGAACTTCTGGTCCTGTTAGGGATGCCTTTCCGCAAATAGAGAGACCGTAAGGAGGAAGTTTTGGCTAAGACATCATTACGATTGAAAGCGCTGCGCAAGCCCAAGTTCGGGGTACGGGCATACAACCGTTGCCCTCTGTGCGGTCGGCCGCGTGCCTTTATCCGCAAATTCGGCATTTGCCGTATATGTTTTCGCAATATGGCATCCCAAGGCAAATTACCGGGCGTCGTTAAATCGAGCTGGTAGGCAATCCGCAACACGCGAAACCACCAGCGGGCCAATAGCGCAAAAGACTTTTTCAGTAAACGGAGAATAAGATGGCGATCACCGATCCAATTGCCGACATGCTGACCCGGATTCGCAACGCCGGTAAAGCAAAAATGAACAGCGTCGATATCCCCGGCTCCAAAATCAAAACCGAGCTTGCCAAAGTAATGAAGAGCGAAGGGTTTATCCGCAATTACAAGTTCATCAAAGACGGCAAGCAGGGGATATTGAGAGTCTATTTGAAGTACGGGGACAACCAGTCCCACGTGATCTTCGAAATGAAGAGCGTAAGCAAACCGTCCCGCCGCGTCTATTCGGGTGCAAGCGACGTGAAGCCAGTCTATAACGGCATGGGCATCGCTATTTTGTCGACTTCCAGAGGGATTCTTACCGACAAACAAGCGCGAAAAGAAAACGTCGGCGGCGAAGTCCTTTGCACGATGTTCTAAGCGTAGACAACGTTCTTAGGTACTGGTGCAATGAAGCAGCGAAACCGAACATGATCCATACTGGAGGCTGCCAAGGGCCATAGGCTCCGCAGCCGAACGTATGACAGAGGTGGAGAAGATGTCGCGAGTAGGTAAAAAGCCAATTCAGGTGCCTGAAAAAACCACGGTCTCGGTCAAGGACGGAATGGTAACGGTACAGGGTAAAAACGGCAAACTGACACACAGCATGCACCCTGCTATCGATCTGGTAATAGAAAAAGAGCGGATCGATGTCACCATGAAAATTGACGACCGGAAAACCCGCGCGCTTCAGGGCATGACCCGCAGCATCGTTGCCAGCATGGTGACGGGCGTCAGCAAAGGTTACGAGCGGGTGTTGGAAATCAACGGTATCGGATACCGTGCCGAGGCCAAAGGGAAGAGCCTGGTTTTCAGCCTGGGATACTCTCACCCTGTAGACTTTCCTTTGCCTGAAGGAATAACGGCGGCCGTGGAAAAGAATACAGTCGTTAAGCTGGCTGGCATCGACAAGCATCTCTTGGGGCAGACTGCAGCGCGAATTCGCCAATTGCGGCCACCGGAGCCCTATAAGGGAAAAGGCGTCAAATACGCGGAAGAGCATATTCAACGCAAGGCCGGTAAGACCGGAACAAAGTAAGATCTGCAAGCTGCTTTAAATGCGCTTGCATCAGACCTTATCATTAATGGCGTTCAAAAGGACGCAGGTGGGGATCATCATGAGCACGACAAAAACAAAGTTAATCGCTCGAGCAAAACGCAAGACGCGCATTCGCAAGAAGATATCAGGAACGCCCGAAAGACCGCGTTTGACCGTGTTCAGGAGCGCGCGCCATGTATACGCTCAGATCGTCGATGACCGGGGCGGCAGTACCTTGGTTACCGCGTCCAGTGTCGAGGGGGCTTTTAAAGAGCAGCCTAAGTTCGCCAGTAAAGTGGCGGCGGCGACCTTTATCGGCAAACTGGTCGCCCAGCGCGCCTTGGAAAAGGGCATCAAGAAAGTTGTCTTCGATCGGAACGGTTTCTTGTACCATGGTCGCATCAAGGCCGTATCGGACGGTGCCAGAGAAGCAGGCCTGGACTTCTAGTCCGGCGGCCGCATTGCGCATAAGGAGGAAAGCCCTTGTTTAAGCAAGATATCGATGAGACCCAATTAATTGACAAAGTCGTCCACATCAGTCGAGTGGCCAAGGTCGTCAAAGGCGGACGCCGCTTCAGTTTTAGTGCCATCGTTGTGGTTGGTGATGGCCATGGTAATGTGGGTTGCGGACTCGGAAAAGCGGGAGAAGTGCCCGAGGCGATTCGCAAGGGAGTTGAGAAAGCCAAAAAGAGCATGTTTCAGGTGCCAGTCAAAGAAGGCACCATTCCGTATCAAGTCATCGGCCGGTTCGGCGCCGGTCGGGTCATGCTTAAACCGGCTATGGAAGGAACGGGTGTGATCGCCGGCGGCGCGGTGCGCGCTGTTCTCGAGGCAGTCGGCATTCAGAACATCCTCACAAAATGCATGGGAACCAACAACCCGCACAACGTGGTGAAGGCGACCATTGAAGGTTTGAGAAATTTGCAAAGCACGGAACAAGTGGCTGCGCGCCGCGGACTGCAAGCGGCCGATTTAAGATAGATAGGAACGATGCACATGGCTGGTAAAATTAAGGTCACCCTGAAAAGAAGTATGATCGGCCGACCCGAAAAGCATCGCGAGGTGCTGCGGGGCATGGGCCTTACCAAAATGAACAAAACAGTCCAGTTGGAAAATACGCCGGCCATTCGGGGTATGATCCAAAAGGTATCTCACCTGGTAGAGGCTGAGGAGATCAAGGCATGAAGTTGCATGAACTAAAACCGGCCAAGGGAGCAACCACCGAGCGCAAACGCAAAGGCCGCGGAGTAGGCTCCGGATGGGGCAAAACCGCTGGCCGCGGTTCAAAGGGACAAAAATCCAGAAGCGGGGCCGGCATTCGCCCCGGCTGGGAAGGCGGCCAGATGCCGTTGCACCGCAGGCTGCCCAAACGCGGATTCACGAACATTTTTAAGAAAGAATTCGCGATCATCAATGTGAGCGACCTGGCACGTTTCGATGCCGGTATGCTGGTCGATGAGGCGGCGTTGGTGAGAATCGGCTTGCTAAAAGGGCGGCACGACGGAATTAAATTGCTTGGTCATGGCGATATCGGTGTGGCCCTAACGGTAAAACTCAACGCCATCAGCCGCAGCGCCAAGGAAAAAATCGAAGCGGTCGGAGGCAGTGTAGAGGTAGTCTAAATGGTTGGCAGCGGATTTGGTAATATTTTCAAGATCCCTGAACTGCGCAAGCGCCTCTTTTATACCGCCGCGTTGTTGGCGGTGTATCGAATTGGCGTTTATGTGCCGACCCCCGGCGTCGACGCAGCAGCCCTAAAATCCTACTTCGACGCCATGCAGGGCACGATTTTCGGGGTTTTTAACATGTTTACCGGCGGCGCACTCGAGCAACTGTCGGTATTTGCGCTGGGCATTATGCCCTACATCAGCGCATCGATCATTCTGCAACTGCTGACCATGGTGGTTCCTCATCTTGAAGAGCTGAAGAAAGAGGGCGAACAAGGTCACAAGAAGATCACGCAATACACGCGTTATGGCACCATCGTTCTGAGCATCATCCAGGGGCTTGGTATTGCCATCGGTCTGGAGGGAATGCAGTCACCGACCGGCGCTGCGGTGGTCTTCGACGGTGGCTGGGATTTCCGTTTGATGACCGTCATAACGCTCACCGCTGGAACGGCCTTCATCATGTGGCTGGGAGAGCAGATTACCGAGCGCGGCATTGGAAACGGCATTTCCTTGATCATTTTCGCCGGTATTGTGGCGAGTATGCCCAGCGCCGTCGCTAATACGCTTCGTCTGGTGCAGCAAGAGGAAATGGGTATTTTCGCGCTGATCATCATTACGATCTTTATGGTTCTGGTAATCGGCGTCATTATATTCGTCGAACAAGGGCAACGACGGATTCCCGTGCAGTATGCCAAGCGCGTTGTTGGAAGAAGGATGTACGGTGGACAAAGCACCCACCTGCCACTTAAGATAAATTCGGCCGGCGTCATCCCACCCATCTTCGCATCATCGATCATCATGTTTCCGGCCACAATCGCCCAATTCGCCCAGGTGCCGTGGCTGAAGAGCATTGCCGATGCTTTCAACCCGGGGAGCCTCTGGTACAGCTTGCTTTACGTTGCTTTCATCATATTTTTCTGCTACTTCTACACGGCTGTGACCTTCAATCCGGTGGATGTGGCCGAAAACATGAAAAAACACGGTGGTTTCATTCCCGGCATTCGCCCGGGAAAGCGCACTGCCGATTACATCGACCGAGTGCTCACACGAATTACCCTTGGTGGCGCCATTTATGTCTCTTTGGTGTGTGTGTTGCCAACCTTATTGATCGCCGAGTTCAATGTCCCCTTCTATTTTGGGGGCACGGCTTTGCTGATCGTCGTCGGTGTGGCCATCGATACCATCGCCCAGATGGAGTCTCACATGCTGACGCGGCACTATGAAGGATTTCTTAAGAAGGGCAGCATCAAGGGGCGCAGATAGCGGCGCACGAGTTTTGCAAGTGGATGACAGGTTTACAAGGACCAGGGGGATCAATGGCCAAGGAAGAGCCGATACGGGTTGAAGGTATCGTTTTAGAAACGCTACCCAACGCCATGTTCAAAGTGGAACTGGAGAACAAACATCAGGTCCTGGCCCACATCAGTGGTAAAATGCGCATGCATTTCATTAAAATTCTTCCTGGCGACAAAGTCACGGTTGAGTTATCGCCTTATGATCTGAGTCGCGGCAGGATCACTTACCGGTCAAAATAAAGTTTAAAAATATATTAGCGGCGCGGAGCACTAAAGAGATCTTAGCCAGACCAACGAGCATAGGAGTCAAAGGCAATGAAGGTCAGAACGTCCATAAAGAAAATATGCAGCAAATGCAAAATCGTGCGCCGGAAAGGCGTATTGAGGGTCATTTGCGAGAACAAGCGTCATAAGCAGAGACAAGGTTAAGAGTTTTGATGGTTTAGAGGAGGATTCGCTTTGGCACGAATTGCGGGTGTAGATTTACCTAGGCGCAAAAGGATCGAAATCGGACTGACCTATATCTATGGAATAGGTCGCGCCATGTCCAACAGAATCCTAAAAGATTCGAATGTCGATCCCAACACTCTCACCGACGATCTGACGGATTCCGAAGTCAATAACATCCGTAAGGCGATCGATGGCACATGCAAGGTTGAGGGCGAGCTGCGCACTGAAATTTCCATGAATATTAAGCGTCTCATGGACCTGGGGTGCTATCGCGGGCTTCGTCACCGTCGCGGCTTGCCGGTCAACGGACAAAGGACGAAGACCAATGCGCGCACGCGCAAAGGTCCGAAACGCTCCGCCATCAAGAAAAAAGGCGCAGTCAAAAAGAAATAGAATTGAATGCTTTGAGGATATAGCAAATGCCGAAAAAGACGCGTACCAAGAAAAAAGAGAAAAAGAATGTAGCCAACGGTGTGGTCCACATTCAATCGACGTTCAACAACACCATTGTCACAATCAGCGACACCGCCGGGAATGTGGTCTCCTGGTCCAGTTCGGGTGTCATGGGTTTCAAGGGTTCGCGTAAAAGTACGCCCTTCGCGGCCCAGCTCACTGCCGAAGACGCTGCTAAAAAAGCGATTGAGCATGGTATGCGCAATGTGGAAGTCTACGTGAAAGGCCCGGGAGCGGGAAGAGAATCAGCACTGCGTTCTTTGCAGGCAGCCGGCTTCAATGTCACGCAGATTAAGGACGTAACGCCCATTCCGCACAATGGCTGCCGTCCCCCGAAGCGTCGCCGGGTTTGATGTACGGACTATGATTGAATGCGGCTTGCAACCTTTAGGAAGCCGCTGACCGAGTTCGCCGTGGGCAATGTGGCCCGGGCGCGTAGATATCCGCCCGCCGGAGGCACAGATAAGTCAGAAGATGATGGCCGCCGGCACCCGAATGGCCAACATGGCATTTATATAAAGGCAAATATGCTACATTGCTAAAGGAGGCAATTTTGGCACGCTATACTGGTTCGGTTTGCAGAATATGCCGTAGAGAAAATCTCAAACTTTTTCTCAAGGGCGATCGTTGTTACTCTGAAAAGTGCGCTTTTGACCGCCGCAGCTATGTTCCCGGTGAACATGGACAACGGCGCCGCGGAAAAACCTCCGACTACGGCGTTCAGCTTCGCGAGAAACAAAAAGTTAAGCGCATGTACGGTCTCTCCGAAAAGCAGTTTCACCTGTCTTTCGAGACCGCCGACCGCCAAAAGGGGATTACTGGCAGCAACTTGCTCGTTCTGCTGGAGAGGCGGTTGGACAACGTGGTTTACCGGCTCGGGTTCGCCAATTCCAGAACCCAGGGCAGGCACTTTGTTCGGCACAACCATTTCAAAGTAAATGGAAAAACGGTCAACATCCCTTCCTACCTGATTAAAATCGGTGATGAAATCAGCGTAGGAGAGAAGAGCAAAGAAGTGCAGGCCATCAATGAATCGCTGGATGCCGTCGTACGTCGTGGCGTTCCCCAGTGGCTGGAACTGGAACGCGCGCAACACAAGGGTGTTGTAAAGAGCTACCCCGCTCGCGATGATCTGACCATGCCGATGCAGGAACAGTTGATCGTCGAGTTGTACTCCAAGTAGTAAGCAAAGCGCTGTGGGTACAAAAGAAGCCTAAACTTACAATAATCCCAAAGGCTGGAGAATGGGTATGCCATCAAATGAACTTATGTACGTGAACTGGCGCGAGATGATCAAGCCGGAAAAGGTGCAAGTATCCAGCACGCCCACTTATGGGAAGTTCGTGTGTGAGCCTCTGGAAAGAGGCTATGGTATCACCATGGGCAACACCTTGCGGCGCGTCATTCTTTCCTCGCTGCATGGCGCCGCGATCACCTCCGTTCGCATTGAGGATGTTCAGCACGAGTTCAGCGTCATTCCCGGAGTGTTGGAAGATATATCGGAAATTATTCTAAACCTGAAACAGGTACGGCTGAGAGCAAAAGATTTCCAACCGCGTAAGCTCACCTGCACCGTCAAAGGCGAAGGTGTGGTCACCGCAGGTCAGTTTAATAGCCCAGACGGAGCGGTGGAAATCTTGAACCCTGAAATGCATATCGCCACACTTTCACCTGGCAGCAAACTGATAATGGAGATGGTTGTCCGCGTCGGCAAGGGCTACGCTCTTTCGGAAGCCAATAAAGAAGAAGACGCGCCCATTGGTACCATCCCCATCGACGCCGTTTTTTCACCGATCAAGCGCGTCAACTATGTGGTTGGCAATGCACGTGTTGGGCAGCGTACCGATTACGATAAGCTGACCTTGGAGGTTTATACCGATGGCAGCATCACCCCCGAAGATGCTGTTGCATATGCGGCTAAGATTTTCAAAGATCAGTTGTCCATTTTCATCACCTTCGATGAAGAGACTGTTCCTGAAACCTCCAGCAAAGCAGGCGAAGAAGAGTCCGCAATTTTTAATGACAACTTGTATCGCAGCGTGGACGAATTGGAACTCTCGGTGCGCAGCGCCAATTGCCTGAAGAATGCGGAAATACATAAGATTTACCAACTGGTTCAAAAAACCGAGAACGAGATGCTCAAGACCAAGAACTTCGGGCGTAAGTCTCTCAACGAAATCAAAGAAGTTTTGACTGAGATGGGCTTGTCTTTGGGCATGAAACTCGAAAATTTCGAAGCGCCGATCGAAGACGTTGAAGACGAAGAAGAAGGGGAGTAACATTTTCCATGAGACATAAAATCGCAGGAGTAAAACTCAATCGTACGACCAGCCACCGGCAGGCCATGTTTCGTAATATGGTGACCTCCTTGTTCAAGCATGATCGGATTCGCACCACCGACATAAAGGCCAAGGAACTGCGGCGATGGGCAGACCAGATTATCACTTTGGCCAAGCGCGGTGATCTGCACGCTCGGCGTCAAGTGCTGGCCATTGTGAGAGAAAAGGATGTTGTCCATAGTCTCTTTGCCGATGCCGAGAAACGGTTTGGAAGCCTGCACGGCGGCTACACGCGAATCGTCAAGATCGGACCACGCCCTGGCGACAATGCCCCCATGTCCATCATCGAGCTGGTTTCTCTCGAGGAAAAATCCAAAAAGGCCAAAAAGAAGGGGAAGGCCGGCGACAAGAAAGCCGTAGCGGATCGAGCAGCCAAAAGCCCTGCCGATAAGGCGCCGAAAGCCGAGACCACCCCGCCGGTGGATGCACAGGCGGCCGTGGGCGATGGCAGCCAGGAATCCTCGCCCAGCAATGAGGCACAGGAACCTGCCGGCGGCGAAGACAGCCCCAAGCCCCAAGCGTAAAGACAAAATATCGGAATTAGATATAAGGCCTCTTTTCCGCGTGCGGAAAAGAGGCCTTTTTGCACTCATGCACAGGATTGGTGCCCGCCTGGAAAGATCCCCTTTTCCAAATGGACGGGACACTAAGCTTGAATCCTTCACCATAATTTGACATAGTATCGCCAACAGACCCGCGGGCTTCAAGGCTGAGTGTCTTATGTACAACACCTATTTCGGATTCAGGGAAAAACCTTTCAAGCTGGTTCCAAACCCGGATTTCTTGTATTTGAGCAAGAATCACGAGATCGCCTTGGCACACTTGAGCTATGCCGTTAGCCAAGGAGATGGTTTTGTCGTCATTACGGGGGAAGTCGGAACCGGTAAGACCACCCTTTGCCGCATCTTTTTGGAGCGCCTGGAAGAGGGGATCGAGTCTGCCTATATTTTCAATCCGCGCCTGGATTCGGTCCAGCTACTCACCACGATCTGTAACGAATTTGGCATCCGTACCAACTCCAATAATTTGAAACAACTGCTGGATGTCATCAACGGCTACTTGATCATGAAAAATAAGGCAGGCCGTAAGGTGATCCTGCTGATCGACGAAGCCCAGAATCTGAGCATCGAAAACTTGGAAATGGTGCGCATGCTTTCCAACCTGGAAACCACGCGCAATAAACTGCTTCAAATTATCCTGGTCGGCCAACCCGAGCTGGGAGATATGCTCGATTCCTACGAACTACGCCAGTTGGCGCAGCGGATCTCGCTAAGTGCCCATCTAACGCCCCTGACCAACGCTGAAACAGCCGGTTATATCGGGCATCGAATCCTTATCGCCGCCCAACGCCAACTCGATCTGTTTTCCCCTGGCGCCTGCCGCCTGATTCATAAGTTCTCGAGTGGGATTCCGCGCAAGATCAACATTGCCGCCGACCGGGCCTTGCTTACGGCATACAGCCTTAATCGAGCGAAAGTAACTTCGGCCGTCGCCAAGATTGCAATTGAGGAATTATTGTCCAGCCGCCCGGCGGCACCAGCAATTAAAGCGGGCATGAGCCGTGGCGCGCTGCTGTGGGGTGCTCTCATATGCAGTATCCTTCTGATGGCCGCCGGTGTCTATGCGAAACGCGATGTATTATTGCGGGGCGGACTACAGGCCGCCGATTCCGGACCAATCACAACCGGCGCTCAAGCGGTGCGCACCTACAAGATCGAAAATTATCCCTCCCCCATCGCCCCGACAGTTTCCGTAAATCCTTCCCCAGGCGTTACCCACACGGATCTGAATTCGACGGAAGGCAATGGTGCGCCTCTTGATATTACCTCAGTTATCGATGCATTAGAGCATGAAAGTTCGCGCTTGGATGCCATGAAGTTCGTGCTCCAAAAATGGAAGCAAGCGCCGCCCAGCGCGTACCAGCTTCCCCCAATGGCCATCGATCCGGAATATTTCGAAATCGCCGCTCACCAATATGGGTTGCGGATGTATACCGTGGAGTCCGATTGGGCGCTGGTGAAGCAGATGAATCTGCCGGCCATCATCACCATCAAAAAGCATCGTTCATCGGAACTTGTCTACCTGGCCATGGTGGGATGGTTTGGAGGCCAGATCCAACTGGCGCTCACCGGCCGACCAGGAGTCGTTCAGACCGACCTTGAAAGTTTGCTGCCCCATACCCAGGGGACGGTTTACGTGTATTGGAAAAACACACTCGGATTCGATCCGGTCATCAATACCAACTCGCCACCCCAGGCGATCCAGGCGGTCAAGAAAATGCTGAGGCAGGTTGGTTATGATAATCTGAATCAGGCAGTTGTTATCGATCGCGCCACTGAAAAAGCCATTTTGGATTTTCAACTTCGACACAGCCTGACACCCGATGGTTTGGTGGGTTCATTGACCAAAATCTTTTTAATCAATGAAGCTCATGGGGATGATCGTGAAATAGACCGCCCGCGACTATATGGCGATTCCGAGGGAAGAGAGGGCGCGTGAGCACCATCCTGAAATCTTTAAAAAAGCTGGAGAAAGAGAAGGAAGGGCCGAGCATATCCGTCCCAGCCCCGGCCCTGATCACGGGTGACGGCGCGCACCAAGCCATTCATCGTTCGGTTCGATTCGCCTGGTTAAAAGGCCGTATCCTTCAATGGGGCCTCATTGGGGCTGCATGCTTACTGGTGATCGCAATCGTCCTCTACGCCGTTAATGGGAACAGTCCGTCCGAAGCGCCAATGGTTGCAGCGTCCCAGGCCAATGTTCAGCCAGTGCCCAAATTCGAGCCTGAACCGCTCGTGATCGCTTCGGTGCCTGAGCAGGCACCACCGCCTGCATCCATCCAAAAGACGGAGCCGGGGACGATGAAGAACACGCCCCAAAGCGGACAGGTGGCGCCCGCCTTTTCCATGTTGCCTGTGCCCGTAGCGCCACGGCCCGATATGGACCCCGTGGCCATATCCCCACCGGTGGCGCCACCGCCGCTGCCAAGAGATGGTTTCGAAGCATTAGGCCGGAAGCCGGCCCCCTCCACCATGGGGGCGGTTCCGGTTCAGCCGCGGCGGCCCCCGCCCAGGCCTGCCCAATCGCAAGCCGTCGTGGCCCCGAAACCCAAGCTCATGCCTGCAAATATATCCGAAGAATCGCTTCCCGGTGGTTTAGCGCCTTTGCCCCAGGCGGTACCCGTAGCGCCTGCGCCAATGCAACCTGAGACCGCCGTGGCTGCGGTGCCCCAAGAGACAATCCGCCCCTCTGCGCAACATCCCCAAGCCACGAGCCAAACAACGCCGCCCAAGCCCGAAGAGGCCGCCTATGCCGGTGCCGAGCGCCTGACCGACGGCTCCCTGAAAGTGCAGGCCATCGTTTTTTCACCTGCAGCCGAAGAACGCATGGCGGTGGTGAACAATACGATCGTTCGCGAGGGCTCGGCTATCGAGAGCTACACCATTGTCGGCATTGGCGAGGAGGACGTCTTCGTGCGCGAAGGTCAGGGACGGCTGCTGAAAGTGCCTTTCGGAAAGCCATGAACTGTATGCCAGCGGTGTCCGCACCCCTCTTCCCGCCTTATGCTGCAAGCCTTTGGATGGAATTGGATATTGATTTGACACCACGTTTGGGTTAAATCGATAAATGTTTCATCTTCAGGTCACATTCATAAAAATTCTCACACGCCAGGAGTTTTTCATCCATGGACGCTTCCCAGGTTATTAAAGATAAAGTGATCCTGGTGGTGGATGATCAACCCGACGTGCTCGATACCGTTGCCGACGTTCTAGAGGGGTGCCTGGTCACCAAGGCCAGGGATTTTGAAACGGCGCGACAGTATTTAATGAGTTTCACCTACGATGTCGTCATTTTGGACATCATGGGGGTCGATGGCTTCGAACTGCTCAAAATTTCGGTCAAGCGCGGGTTTCCCACCATCATGCTGACCGCCTACGCGCTGAACCCCGAGGCTTTGGAACAATCCATCCGCCTGGGCGCCGTCAGTTTCCTGCCCAAAGAAAAAATGAGCGAGTTGGATGAATTCGTGGCCGATGTGTTGCTGGGCGGTAACAAACCGGTCTGGGACAAGCTGTTTCACAAGCTCGGCCATCTGTTCAACAAGCGTTTCGGCCCCGACTGGCGGGAACGCAACGAATTTTTCAAAGCCTTCGAGCAGTCGTTGCGCCGAGAGAAAAGAGACGGCCGCGATTGACCCAAAAAGTTGCTTTGCGTTCATCCAGAGGGGGATGAAACGCAATAGACACAATCGGGCAGGGGGTGTTGTGCTTCGCCCCGCCGAGTGTCCGATCAACCAAGGAGGATGATGATGGTAAAAAAAGTGGCGATTGTTTTTCTGGTATGTTTTGCAATCTGCGGATGGACCATCCAGCCGGCATTGGCAGAGTATAAGGTGGGTGCCATCTTCTCGGTGACCGGCGGCGCCTCGTTTCTGGGCGATCCGGAGAAGAAGACCGCCGAGATGGTGGTGGAGAAGATCAATAAGGCCGGCGGCATCAATGGCCAGCAGGTCAAATTGATCGTCTATGACGACGAGAGCGATGCCACCAAGTGCAACCTGCTGTCAAAGAAGTTGATCACCCAGGACAAGGTGGTGGCGGTGATCGGGCCGTCGGTCAGCGGTTTGAGCCTGGCGGTGGTGCCTGTTTTCGAAAAGGAGCAGACCCCGCTGATCTCGTGTGCCGCAAGCTACAAAATCGTTCACAACGAGAAGACCGGCAAGCCCTACCCGTGGATTTTTAAAACGCCGCAATCGGATAGCCTGGCCGTGGAGGCCATTTACACCCAGATGCAGAAGATGGGCATCAGTAAAATCGCCATCATCAGCGTCACCGAGGCCTTCGGCGCCAGCGGTCGTGAGGAATTGATCCGTTTGGCCCCGGCCTACAAGATCGAGATTGTCGCCGACGAGAAGTACGGCCCCAAGGACACCGACATGATGGCGCAATTGACCAAGATCAAAGGCTTGGGGCCCCAGGCGATCATCAACTGGTCGGTGGGTCCCTCCCAGGTGACCGTGGTGCGCAACTGGCGCGACCTGGGCATGGAGAAGATCAGCTTCTTCCAGAGTCATGGCTTCGGCAGCCGCAAGAATATCGAATTGGCCGCCGGCGCCGCCGAAGGCGTTTTCTGCCCACTGGGGGCCTGCAACATCGCCGAACTGCTGCCGGCCGAACACGCCCAGAAGCAGGTCACCACGGAGTACATGAACGATTACAAGGCCAAATACAATGAGCCGCTCAGCTCCTTTGGCGGTCATGCCTGGGATGCCATGAGCCTGTTGGCCGACGCCCTCAAGGCCGTCGGACCGGACAAAGCCAAGCTGCGCGCCTACCTGGAGACCAAGCAGGGTTTCGTGGGGCAGCACGGCGTGTTCAACTTCTCCGCCGACGATCACAATGGTCTGACCAAGGAAGCTTTCCAGATGGTGGTGGTTAAAGGCAAAGACTGGGCTCTGGCCAATTAGCGGAGATAGCATCCATAACTTCTATCCAAGGGTGGTCACCGGACCACCCTTGGTTTCTGGTTGAAACGCAGCCATCCATGGAATCATTTCCCTTCGTCAATCAACTGCTCCAATTCCTTGTCACCGGTCTGACCGTCGGCGCGATTTACGCCATGGTGGCCATCGGCTTTAACATCATCTACAACGTCACCGAGATCATCAACCTGGCCCAGGGCGAGTTTGTCATGCTCGGTGGGCTGCTCATGGTGTCCACGCATGTCTCGCTGGGATTGCCGCTGCTGCTGGCTTTTCCGGTCACCGTGCTGGGCGTCACCCTGGTGGGTATCCTGCTGGACCGCCTGGCCATCCGGCCCATCCGCAAGCCGTCGGTGATGACCCTGATCATCGCCACCGTGGCCGCCTCCATCATCATCAAGGGGCTGGCCATGATCATCTGGGGCAAGTCCCCTTATGATCTTCCGGCCTTTTCGGGGCGCACGCCCATCGACATCGGAGGGGTGATCATCCAGCCCCAATACCTTTGGGTGGTGGGCTTTCTGGTGGCGGTGGCCGTGGGCTTGACCTTGTTTTTCAACCGCACCATTCTGGGCAAGGCCATGGGCGCCTGCGCCGACAACCCCGATGCGGCGCGCTTGGTGGGCATCAACGTGCGCCACATGGTGCTGCTCTCCTTTGCCCTCTCGGCCGCCATTGGGGCCGTGGCCGGGCTGACCCTGACGCCCATCGCCCTCATGGATTACGACCGGGGGGCCATGCTCGCCATCAAAGGGTTCGGCGCGGCCATTCTCGGCGGATTGGGCAGTTTTCCCGGCGCTATTTTGGGCGGACTGATCCTGGGCTTGATCGAATCGCTCAGTGCGGGCATGCTGGATTCCGGCTATAAGGATGCTTACGCCCTGATCATTTTACTGGCCGTGCTCTTCATCCGCCCCAGCGGCATTCTGGGCAATCTGGAAGTGTCCCGGTTTAAAAGGTTTTGACTATGCTGCGGATTCGTAAAGCGCCCATGCTGGCAGGGGCGCTGCTCATACTGGTTTTCCCCTGGATTGCCTCCCGGATACCGGCCATTTCCCACTATCCGGATTTAATGGTCTTTGCCGGCGTCTATGCCTTGATCACCATCGGCCTGAGCCTGTTGATGGGCTATGCCGGGCAGATCTCCCTGGGCCATGCGGCCTTTTTCGGCATCGGGGCCTACGTGTCGGGCGTGCTCACCACCCAGTTCGATGTCAATGCCTGGCTGGGGATGCTCCTGGGCGCCGTGGCCGCCGCCGCCGTGGCCGTGGCCATCGGCGCCCCTTCGTTGAAACTGCGGGGACACTATCTGGCCATGGCCACCCTGGCCTTCGGGATCATCATCAACATCGTCTTCCGGGAAGAGGCGCGCTGGACCGGCGGCCCGGACGGCATGGTGGGCATTTCCGGTCTGAGCGTTTTCGGCTACGCCTTCGACACCGCCGGCAAATACTACTACCTCGTGTGGGCCATCGTGGCGGCCGTGTTTCTCTTCACGGTCAACCTGATTCAGTCGCCCACCGGCCGGGCCTTGCGCGCCATTCATGCCAGTGAAGCCGCCTCCGCCGCCATGGGCATCCCCATCGCGCGATACAAGGTCATCGTTTTCACCTTTTCGGCCGTGCTGGCCGCCCTGGCCGGCAGCCTCTATGCCCACTACATGAACTTTATCAATCCCGCCACCTTCGATCTGTTCTTCTCCATCAAGCTGATCATCATGATCGCCCTGGGAGGCATGCACAGCATTTGGGGCGCGATTATCGGCGCGATTCTCGTCGCCTTCCTGAGCCTGGAGTGGTTGCACTATTTCGAGGAGTTCGAAATCGTGGTGTATGGCGCCATCTTGTTGCTGGTCACCATCTTTCTGCCCGAAGGGCTCGCGGGCGCGCCGGCCAAACTCATGGCGCGGATGAGGAGATAAGCCGTGGCGGCAGAAGCAGTCAACGATCCCATCCTGGAAATCGAAGAGCTGGTCATGGCCTTCGGCGGGCTCACCGCGCTGATGAACATTAACCTGCGCGTGCCCCGGGGAAAAATCAAGGCCGTCATCGGCCCCAACGGCGCCGGCAAAACCACGCTCTTCAATATCATCACCGGCGTTTTCCCACCCACCGAGGGGTCGATCCGCTTCGACGGTCACACCATCAGCGACCGCAAACCCCATCAGATCGCCCGGCTGGGCATCTCGCGAACCTTCCAGACCGTGGAGCTCTTCAACAACATGACGGTGCTGGAAAATGTGATGACCGGCCGCCACCTGCGCATCCGCAGCCCTTTTTTTGCATGCGGACTGGGGCTGCCCGGCGTGCGCCGGCAGGAAAAGCGCCTCAAGGAAGATGCCATGGCCCTGCTGGAATTCATCGGCCTGGCCGCCAAGAGCGAGATCATGGCCGATGCCCTGCCCCTGGGCGAACGCAAGATCCTGGAGATCGGCCGCGCCCTGGCCACCGCGCCGCAGCTGGTCTGCCTGGACGAACCGGCCGCCGGCCTCAACGAAACCGAAACCGAAACGGCCGCGCATCTGATCCACGCCATATGCCAGAAAGGGATCACCGTGTTGCTGGTCGAGCACGACATGAAAATGATCATGGATATCTCCGACGAGATCACAGTGCTCAACTACGGGGAAAAAATCGCCGAAGGCCCGCCTGGGGAGATTCAGCGCAACCCGCTGGTCATCGAAGCCTACCTGGGACAGGGCGGTGGATTTGAAATCGGATGAAAATTGAAAATTAACGTTGAAAGTTTCGAATTGGAAGCAGTAAAGTCGATCCCATATGCTTGAAATCGAAAAACTCAGCGCCGGATACGGCCCCATTCCCGCCATTCGCGAGATTTCCCTTGCGGTGCCCGAAGGGCGCGTCGTGTCGATCATCGGTGCCAACGGGGCCGGTAAATCGACTCTGCTCAAAGCCGTTTCCGGATTGAACGCCAATAAAAGCGGGCGCATCCTGTTCCAGGGCCGCGACATCACCAGCCTGCGCGCCGACCGCATCGTGGGCCTGGGGCTCTCCCAGGTGGCCGAGGGGCGTCAGATTTTTGCCCACATGAGCGTGGCCGACAATATTCAATTGGGCGCCTACCTTTACTACCGGCGCCGCCATCGTGCCGAAATCGAAGAACGCACCGATCAAGTCTACGCAATGTTCCCCATTCTGGCCAAACGCGCCAAACAGATCGCCGGCACGCTTTCGGGCGGCGAGCAGCAGATGCTGGCCATCGGTCGGGCCCTGATGACACGACCCAAGCTTTTGCTGCTGGATGAACCCTCCATGGGCTTGGCGCCTATTGTGGTTCAGGATATTTTTCATACCATCGAAACCCTTAACGGCATGGGCATGACCATTTTGCTGGTGGAGCAGAACGCCCGGGCTGCCTTGCAGATCGCCGATTTCGCCTACGTGCTGGAAACCGGCCAGGTGGTCTTGAAAGGGCCGGCGGCCCAACTGCTCGACAACCCCAAAGTCAAAGCGGCCTACCTTGGAGGATAAATGGAAGAGGACGTCAAGAAGAAGACTCAGGAGACGGCCGCGCTTTACTTCAAGGGCGTGACCGAAGAAAAGCCCGTGGACCTCTGGCGCGCCTTCGACCCCGAACTGGGCAAGCAATTTTCTCTGTTTATCACAGGCAGGCTTTATGCCCGCGAGAAAATCCCGCACCCCACACGCCAGTTGGTTACCGTGGCGGTGCTCACCGTACTGGGGCGCACCGAGGAGCTCAAACTGCACATTTTAGCGGCCCTCAATGTGGGGTGCACGCCGCACCAGATTGCCGAAGTGATTTTTCAAACCTTTACTTATGCCGGCATCCCGACGGTCAATATGGCTTTGAAGGTCTTGCGGGAAGTCCTGCGGGAAAAGGAGTTGTGGCCGATGGAGAGGAAGGCTGAAGACTGAAGGCTGAAGAAGAAAGGCGCGCAGACTGTTTTTCGAGGTCCTGAATTCTCAGGGATATCTTTTACTTTTAAAAGAGGTTGGAGAGAAAACCCATGCGACCCTATTTCAAGAAGATGAATGCCTTCGGTCGGGCGCTCAATCCCGGCCAGATCAAAAGCGCCCAAGAGAATGTCGCTCAAATCAAAAAAGTGGAAGCCGAGGTGGCCCAAGCCGTCGAAAAGGTCAAGAACGCCGGCTTTAGCACCGAGGAGATGAACGCCCGCGGGCAACTGACCGTTTTCCAGCGTCTCAAATACCTGGTGGACGAAGGTACCTGGTGCCCGTTGCACACCCTCTTCAACCCCGAAGACAATGTCGAAGGCACCGACAACGTCATCGATGGCCTGGGCAAGATTTCGGGCAAATGGGCCGTAATCATCGGCTTTGACAACAAAGTCATGGCGGGCGCCTGGCTGGCCGGACAGTACGAAAACATCCTGCGCGTCACCGACCTCTCCAAGCGTTTCAATATCCCCCTGGTGTGGCTGGTCAACTGCTCGGGCGTCAAGCTCACTGACCAGGAGAAGTTCTACGCCAACCGGCGCTGCGGCGGAACGCCCTTTTTCCGCCACGCGGAGTTGAACGAGTTGGGCATTCCCATCCTGGCGGGTATCTACGGCACCAACCCGGCCGGCGGCGGCTACCAGAGCATCAGCCCCACGGTGCTCTTCGCCCACAAGGATTGCAACATGGCCGTGGGCGGCGGCGGCATCCTCAGCGGCATGTCGCCCAAGGGCTTCTTCGACGAAGAGGGCGCCGAAATGCTCATCAAGGCGGCCAAACAGTTCAAAGCCGATCCGCCGGGCAGCGTGGGCGTGCATCACGACCAGACCGGCTTTTTCCGCTACGTGTACGATACCGAGACCGAAGTGCTCGACGGCATCAAGGAGTACATGCGCGACATTCCGGCTTATGCCCCCAAGTTCTTCCGCGTGGCCGAGCCGGTGGAGCCGCTCTTCGACGCCGAAGATCTCTACACCCTGATTCCCTTTAACCAGAAGCAGATCTACGACTTCGACGAGGTGCTGGCGCGCCTGGTGGACGGCAGCGAGCACCTGGAGTTCAAACCCGGCTACGGGCCCGAAATCTACACCGGACTGGTCAAGATGGATGGCTTCCTGGTGGGCGTCATCGGCAACCGCCAGGGGTATCTGGGGGATAACTATCCCGAATATGCCGAATACAACGGTATCGGCGGCAAACTCTACCGCCAGGGGCTGATCAAGATGAACGAGTTTGTCACCCTGTGCAGCCGCGACCGCGTGCCGGTGATCTGGTTCCAGGACACTTCGGGCATCGATGTGGGCGACATCGCCGAAAAGGCCGAACTGCTGGGGTTGGGCCAGTCCCTGGTGTATTCCATCCAGCAGAGCGGCGTGCCCATGATGCTTGTCGTGTTGCGCAAAGGCACGGCCGCCGCCCACTATGTCATGGGCGGGCCGACGGCCAACCGCCAGAACGCCTTTACCCTGGGCACGGCCACCAGCGAAATTTACGTCATGCACGGGGAGACGGCCGCGGCCGCCAGTTTCTCCCGGCGCCTGGTCAAGGAGAAGGCGGCCGGCAAACCACTCAAGCCGATCATCGACAAGATGAACGAAATGGTCCAACAGTACTACGACAACTCCCGGCCGGCCTACTGCGCCCGCATGGGTATGGTGGACGAGATCGCCAAGATGACCGAGCTGCGCAAATACTTGCGCGCCTTTGCCGGGGCTGCCTATCAAAACCCCAAATCCATCTGCCCGCATCATCAGATGCTGCTGCCCAGAGTCATTAAAGGATAGAGGTGGTGGCGGCCGTCAACCCAACGCCTTGACGGCCGCCACCAGCGCATCCAGACGCTTGGCCGAAACCGGCTGGGCGGTCTTGATCTCCGGGGCGAAGATGGAGATCTTGTACTCCTCCACCATCCAGAAGAGTATTTCCAAGGCCCGGCGTTTTTCATTGCTGCTTTGGGGGATCAGGTCTTGGGTCAGTTTCTCCACCTGGCTTTCGTAAACCGCCGCCTTCTGGGCCTTGGCCCGGTCTTTTTCCAGGTCCACGGCCGCGCGTTCGGCCCGCAGCGCCACGGCGCGGATGTAGCGCGGCAGATGCGCCAGGCGGTCGGCGGCGTAGCGGGTGATAAACTCTTCGGGCACCAGCCGCTGCAGACGGGCGCGCAGATCGTCAAGCAGCAATTTCAGTGCGGCGTTGCGCGGATGGGCTTTTTCAAGGTCCAGCAGGCGTAGACGCGCGGTCTGGTAAGCCTCCAAAACATCCAATAGGGACTGGCGCACATCCTGACCCCAGGCCGCCATATTGCCCGCATGGATCGCTTCGAGCAAGTTCTCGAAATCGGCCGCTATGCGGATGTCTCGGGCCAGATGATCGTCCAGCACCCGCTCCAGCAAACGGGCTTCCAGCGCCGGGCGCCCGCCGAAGTAGCGGCAATGAGCGTCGCGGTCATAGGGCAGGGCCAAATTTTTGCGCAGGTACTTGGCCTCCGCGCCCAAACGTTTTTGCAGCAAGGCCCGCACCCCTAATGGGTGGGCTTGGCGCGCCTGGGTGATGTCGGCCAAAGCCGTCAGATAGACCTGTTGACCGCGGGCTTCGAGGGCCGGGTAGGCGGTCCATTCCCGGCGACCGGGCCCCTTGAGCAGGATGGTTTCCGGCAAGTCACCAAAATCCCATGCCGTGATGGGACCGGACTCCCAGGCCCGGCACGCCTTATCGAAGGCTTGCGAGGCCTCCGCCGGCGCTTCGGACTGCAGCACGGCCGGGTCCCGGGTCGCGCGCACCACGCGGCCATCGTCGTCGGTGACGGCGATGCGCATGCGCAGGTGATCGGGCAGTTGGCTTTCGTTCCAGGCCGCCGCCGGGATGGTCAGGCCCCAGCGTTCCCGGATGAAACGGCTCAGGGCCGTATCCAGGCCCACCTGGCGTTGGACCGGCATCTGGGACACGATGGTCTCCACCGTCTCGTTGACCGGTACCAGTCGCTTGCGTAGCTCCTTGGGCAGGGCTTTGATGAGGGCCGCGATCTTCTCCTTGAGCAAGCCCGGCACCAGCCACTGGAAGGTTTCGGCCGGCACGGCGCACGCGGCCCGAGCCGCCACGCGTACGGTGACGCCGTCGTTCTCTTCGCCCGGCGCAAAGCGATAATCGCAGGTCAGCGGCCGACCATCCGCATCGATGCGGTCGGGAAACTGAGACAAGGCTTGGTCGTCCGGCTGTTGGGAGAGCAGATCTTCTTCCTTCAGGCGCAGAAATTTGTCATCGCCGGCCTGGGCAATCTTCAGCTTCAAACCGCGCAGGTCATACACTTGGCCCAGGCCTTCTTGATAGAATTCGAATAAGCGTTGCTCATCCACCAGCAGATCCTTGCGCCGCAGCCGGTCCTGCATCTCTTCGACCTGGGCGATCAGGCGGCGGTTGTGCTGCATGAACGGCAGCGGGCGGGACACGTCGCCCTCGATGAGCGCTTTGCGGATGAAGATGTCGGTGGCCGCCTCGGGGTCGAAGGGGCCGAAGGGCCGCGTCCGGCGATCGACGATCAGCCCGTAGAGGCTCACCTGCTCGGTGGCCACCACGGCTTCGCGCCGTCGCTCCCAGTGCGGATCGAAGTGGGTATACTTGCACTGCTCCTTGCCGACCGGTTCGATCCAGGCCGGATCGATCACCGCCGCCGAGCGGGCGAAAAGCCGCGAGGTCTCGACCATCTCCGCGGCCACGATCCACTGGCCCGGTTTTTTAAAAAGCCCGGAACCCGGAAAGATCATCGCCTGCCGGCTGTAGGCCGCTTGGAAGATTTGCTTCTCCTTCTTCATGGCGATGTTGGATAAAAAGCCGCTTAAAATGGCTTGATGGATGGCCGCATAGCCGCTGTGACCGATATCGCCGGGTACGTCCGGTACGGCGCTGGGCCGCGAAGGCCGGACGCCGTTTTCGGCCAGTTCGCCCAGAATCTGGCCATGCACGTCGCGCCACTCGCGCATGCGCCGGAACGACAGGAAATGGTTGTGGCAGAACTGCTTGACCTGCTGCCAACTGGTGCGTCGGGCAGCGGTCTGGTCATAGGCGTGCCAGATGCGCAGCAGCGTGAGAAAATCGGAGGATGGATCGGCAAAGCGGGCATGGGCCGCGTCGGCCTCGGCCTGGCGTTCGGCCGGGCGCTCCCGGGGGTCCTGGATGCTCAGGGCCGCGGCGATGACGGCCACGTCGGCCAGACAGTCGCGCTCGCGGGCTTCCAGCAGCATGCAGGCCAGGCGCGGGTCCAGCGGCAGCCTTGCCATGAGGCGGCCCTTGGCGGTCAGGGCGAATTTGCCGCTGCGGTCCTGCCGGCGCTTGGCCGGCACGATGGCGCCCAACTCCAGCAGCAGGGCATAGCCGTCCTGGATGCTGCGCGGCGCGGGCGGATCGATGAAGGGAAAGGCCTCCACATCCCCCAATCCCAGGGCGATCATGCGCAGAATGACTTCGGCCAGGTTGGCGCGCAGGATCTCGGGCAGGGTGTATTTGGGGCGCTGCTCGTAATCCTCCTGGCTGTAGAGCCGGAGGCACAGGCCGTCGGCCACACGGCCGCAGCGGCCTTGGCGCTGATCGGCGCTGCTCTGGGCGATGGGCACCACCGGCAGAGTGTTGGTGCGCGTGCGCGGGGTATACTGGCTGATGCGCGCCAGGCCCGTGTCGATGACATAGCGGATGCCGGGAATGGTGATGGAGGTTTCGGCCACATTGGTGGCCACGATGATCCGGCGGCCCTGGGCGGGGCGGAAGACGCGCTGCTGCTCGCTCGCAGAGAGCCGGGCGAACAATGGGATCACTTCGGCCGAAGGATAGCGGCGGCCCTGGAGCAGTTCGCAGGTGTCGCGGATATCCTGCTCCGTGGGCATGAAAATCAGGACGTCCCCGTGCCGGCGCTCGTGATGCAGCAGGTCCATGGCCTTGGCTGCCTGCTCGATGTGGGTGCTCTCCTCGCCGTTGTCCCCTAAATGGTCCAGATAGCGCGTTTCCACCGGGTACATGCGGCCGGAGACTTCGATGATCGGTGCCCCGCCGAACGCCTGGGCGAATTTCTCCGTATCGATGGTCGCCGAAGTGATGACGACCTTCAGATCCCGGCGCCGGAGCAGCAACTGCTTGAGCAGGCCTAAAATGAAATCGATATTCAGGCTGCGCTCATGGGCCTCATCGATGATCAGGGTATCGTACTGGTTCAGATGCCGGTCCGACTGGGCCTCGGCCAGCAGGATGCCATCGGTCATCAGCTTGATGCGCGTATCGGCACCGGTGGTATCCTGAAAACGGATCTTGACGCCGACGGTCTGGCCGACCGGTTCGCCCAATTCTTCGGCGATGCGGCGGCCCACGGTGAGGGCCGCGATGCGCCGGGGCTGGGTGATGCCGATAGCCCCATCCACGCCCCGGCCGGCGCTCAGGCACAATTTGGGCAGTTGGGTGGTTTTGCCCGAACCGGTCTCGCCGGCCACCACCACCACCGGGTGCGCAGCGATGGCGGCCATGATCTCCTGGGCCTTGGCGCCGATGGGCAGGTCCGCATCGATGGCCAGCGGTAGCACCTGGCCTTGCCGCGCCTGGCGGCGGGCCACGGATTGCGTCAAGCGCCGCGCCAAACGCTCACAGCGGGTGCGCAGCCTGGCCGGCGCCATCCGCTGCCGGGCCGCCATCCGGATCTCCTGGATTTCGCGGCGGGCCGCCACGCGGTCCACCGCCAGCGCCTCAGGCAACTGTTCCGTGATGGCCTTGATCTGTTCGTTTATTGACGTCACTGTTTTCCTGCACTACTAACTGTCCATTCAGAACGCATGAAGCTATATATGGAGCGTTCCTATCACACCTTGTACCGCTTTTGAACCTGAGTGCACCGAACCATGGCCGGAACGATGGCCCCAACTCACCCAAGGAGGATGCAAGCATGAAATTCGTCATCATCGGCGGAGATGCCGCCGGCATGAGCGCCGCCAGTCGCGCCAAACGTCAGGACCCCTCCCTGGAGGTCAATGTGCTCGAACAGACCCGAACGGTCTCTTACAGCGCCTGAGGGATTCCCTACAATATCTCCGACCCCCGGCGGGCGGTCGACGATTTGGTGGTGCGCACGGCGGAAGCCTTTAGAAAGAAATCGGGTATCGATGTGCACCTGGAGCACCGGGCCGAAGCAATCGATATCGGCGCGAGCTGCGTGACCGGCCGCGGGCCGGACGGCAAAGCCTTCAGCTTTCCTTACGACCGACTGTTGATCGCCACGGGGGCCGCGCCCAAGGTGCCTCAGCGCCCCGGTTTCGATCGACCGGAAGTGGTGGTGGTTAAAACGCTGGAAGATGCTCAGGTGATCAAGACCCGCTTGCAGTCCGGCAGCGTAAAGACGGCGGTCATTCTGGGCATGGGCTACATCGCCATGGAAATGGTCGAAGCCTTGCGACTCCGGGGGGCTGCGGTCACCATGGTCAAACCCCGGGGCGAAGTGCTCCCCTGGTTGGACGCCGAACTGGGCGCCAGCGTACGCCAAGAACTGGAAGCGCATCAAGTGCAGCTGCATACCGATTTCGATGTGGCGCGAATCGAAGGACCGGACGGGCAACTGACCGTTGTTGAGGCCGGCGGCACCCCGCTTGCCGCGGACCTGGTCGTTGTGGCCATCGGCATCCAGCCCAACAGCCGCCTGGCGGCCGACGCCGGCCTGCAGTTGGGACCGGCGCAATCCATTGCCGTCGACCGCCAACTGCGCACCTCCAGCCCGAACATCTATGCCGCCGGCGACTGTGCCGACGCTTTCCATGTGGTCACCGGCCAGCGCGCCTGGATACCCCTGGCCCTGCGCGCCAACCGCGCCGGCTGGGCCGTGGCCGATCACCTGTGCGGCAAAGAGGTCTCCCTGCCAGGCGTCGTCGGCACCTCCGTTTTCAAAGTGTTCGACCTGCAGGTGGCCCGCACCGGCCTGACCATGGCCGAAGCCGCCCAGGCCGGTTTCGAACCGGTTGCCGTGACCATCACGGCCTCTTCCCGGGCCCACAGCCATCCGGGAGCGACCCCCATCCAGGTCCACATGCTGGGCGATAAGCGCAGTGGCCGGTTGCTGGGGGCCCAAATGGTGGGCCGTGAAAGCGCGGCCCACCGCATTAACGCACCGGCCGTGGCCCTGCATGCCGCCATGACCGTGGAACAGTTCAGCCAGACCGACCTGGCCTACGCGCCGCCCTTCGGCCCCACCTGGGACCCGCTGCTGGTGGCGGCCAATCAATTGATGAAGAAGATGTAAGGGGAAAGTTGAAAGCGAAAAGCTAAGGAAGAAAGACGAGGAAGTAAAATGAAAAGCTATCGCCAGGAACTGTGGTTTGAAGTGCCCACCCGCCGGGCCTTCATCAACATCACCCCCCAGGTGGAAACCTGCCTGCGGGCCAGCGGTATCCAGGAAGGCCTGGTGCTGGTCAACGCCATGCACATCACCGCCAGCGTCTTCATCAACGACGACGAGTCGGGCCTGCACCACGACTACGAACAGTGGCTGGAGCGCCTCGCCCCCCACGCCCCTGTCTCCCAATACCGCCACAACGTCGGCGAAGACAACGCCGACGCCCACATGAAACGCCAGATCATGGGCCGCGAAGTCGTCGTCGCCGTCACCGCCGGCAAACTCGACTTCGGCACCTGGGAGCAAATCTTCTACGGCGAGTTCGACGGACGGCGGAAGAAGCGGGTGCTGGTCAAAATAATTGGTGAGTGAGTTTTATCTGTTGCAAAATTTTTTGATTATTAATATTAACGCATCAGCGTCAAGCTGGGAAGAAACCCACACCCATATTTTAAGCTTCTTTTGGTAATAGATAGATAGAGTGTCATTTTAGCGATAACTCGCGAGAGGCACCAATAGAACTCCGTTTCATTGACCTTTTTGGGAATGGAATTGTTGTGCCTATAGGCTTTTGAAAACAAGGATTGGCCTGCTCAGGCAAAGTGTTTAGCAAGCTTCCAAAACCCAATAACTGCGCCAATGCACTGGGTTAATATCATATGGCCAAAAGGTGGCGTTAAGCGAACATTAACATCGGGTATGCCTTTTACCGAATTGTTTTGTTTTGGATAATGTACCGGGATCGATCCATGCTGCTTTCGCTAAGTTGTTGATGTGGATAGGAAGCTCTATCTCTTTCTGAATTGGCCTGTTTGTTATTTTGGTTCGCTCTTGTTTAGACTTCTATCGAAACTAGCAAAGCAACTCGCACACTACTGCGCGGCAGTGCCATAGCCGAACTGGGAAGTAGTATTTCCAGAGAATGTATGTCGAGCCGGATTGACTCCTGTGGAGTGAATCCGGCTTTGTTTTTTTGGTGAATGGCCATCAAAGACGTGTCTTTTAACTTAAGGGGGTCGGGCGTGGACACAATCAGCCCTGTCGGTTGTTTGAGACGGTGTGGCGTTTTCTTTTCCCTATTTTTAATGCTTGCCTTGGGATTCGCGGATGGCGCGCAGGGGGAGGTGAACGTCGATATCCGTGCCGCTGGCACCCTGAGCAGCGAGAACCGGATAGGATACGTACTCACGATCGATGATTGCTCCAACGTAACTTCGGTCAGCATCTCGAATGGCGCCACGACCCAGAAAATCTCTGCTTCTGAACTCACCCATGTCGAAGGTTCGACCAGCGCCTACGATGCCGCCTTTTCGCTCGAAGGGGATGGTCGCTACACCCCTGTATGGTTCAAAAATTCATCCAAGGCTATCGCGGCGAAAAGATGGCAAATCCACAAAAAACGGAGGTAAAAACTCATGCGGTCGATGGGCTGGGAGCCGAGAAGCAGATGATCAAGGTGTGGGAGGGGTGAGAACTTTTCAAAAGAAATAAGGGAATCGCGTTTTTATGCGCGATCGAGAAGGGCGGGCGGACCAAACCTCCGATCAGGCCGCCTTTTTGTAATAATGATTGAGTATCCCACCAAGACAAGGTTTACATCGTACTTCGCCCATTTCGGCGGGTGTTTCCGGATATTCAAACCTCAGCGGGATGAGGTTCTTGATTCCCTGATGCGGTCGTTCCTTGTTGTGGTGCTGTTCGATGCATTTTAATACATGCCGAAAATGCTTTTCTCCCAATGGGATGATTTGATTCAAGGTTTCCCGTGCCTCGCGCACGAATCGTTCGGCAAAAGCATTGCACATCGGGGCCTGGGGCGGCGTCTTGACGATCTTTATGCCTTGGGCCTTGGCGATGGCATCAAAGCCTGCAAAACTGGCATCACGGTCATGAATCACATATCGGCAGGTTTGAGGGACATCATCCAACAACATGGAAAAGTTGCGCGCCTGCTGCCTGACCCAGCAAGAATCGGGATGCGCCGCACAGCCGACAATATGCACTCTGCGGGTTCGCAAGTGAACGAGAAAAAGGGTGTAGAAAGTGACCAGGCCGGCCATGGTCCAAATCTCTTCCGTGAAAAAATCCATGGCCCAAGTCACATCCAAGTGTGACTGGATGAATTGCTTCCAGGACATGCCTTTTCTGCGAGGGGCGGGCGGCAGACCGTTTTTGATCAAGATATTTCGGACAGTACCCGGACAAAGATCATGGCCCAGCTTTTTCATCTCGCCCGCGATCCGGCGATAGCCCCAGGCATTATCCTCTGCGAGGCGGATCACCAACTTTTCGGTGCAATCTGATTTTCTCGGTCTGCCAATGGGATTTTTATGGACGAAGGTCCATTTGCGGCTTTTCATGCGCCGATGCCAGGCGAGCAACGTCTCCGGCTTCACGATGCTGATGATTTCAGGCAGATGATCCTTGATGCGCATTCCATATTTGACCAGCAACCTGCGCTCGCGGTCATTTAAGGGCACCCGCTTGCCCAATTTGCCGCGCAGGATTTGGTTTTCCTGGCGCAGGTAGTCATTTTGCAGGGCAAGGTCACGGTCGAACAGAGTCTTGATTACGGTAAACAGCGGTCCGGCGGAAGCAGGCAGGCAAGACATCGTGGTACCGGGGCAACATTAGAATAATTTGATGATGTCGATCAACTCATCGGCGTTCTTAGCGGTCAGGACCGCGGACTTTACGACCTTTAGCAGGCTGATCTCCTTGATCTGATAGATCAGCGGCATGATCCTGGCGGCATCGTGGGTGAACTTCAACGATACAGCCACTTCAATGCCCTCGATCAAGCCCTGCTGGATGCCCTGCTGAACGCCTTTGTCATATCCTTCTTTACGAAGTTTTTCCGCCAGTGTCATAACGACATCTCCTTGTTGCTCGGATAATGATTCCTTGACGATTTTTGTCAACTCATCCGCCGAGATCTCATCGACCGTGCTGATAATATAACGAAATACGGTTTCAAGAAATTGCGGTACGGTTTGTTTTTCCACCAACTGAACCAGCAGGGAGATAATCGCTGGCAGTTTATCGCGTACCTGGGGGTCGAATATGTGCTTAAACAGCAGCATGACCACCTTGGCCATGACCGTGCCCTTGATCTGTTCGTCGGTAAAGCGCGCCAGATCATAGAGGATATAATTGAAATCCGGTACATAGCCAGCCAAGGCATCCACCGGGCCGTCGAGCAGGGACGAAAAGCGGGTGTTGATTTGGGTGCGGCTGGATGGCCCGTGGTAGAGCACCAGCGGAACGATGATCGGCAAGCGCTGGGTGCTGTCTTGCTTCAGATAGAGGCGCCAGATTTTGAGCATGTATTCCAAAAGCTGAAGCGGGGTAAGCCGGTCCCGGTAGCTCTTATGCTCGAAAAGGATATAGATGAACCCTTCGGCGCTGCCGAGATCCACCTTGTAAAGCAGATCGCAGAAGAATTCCCTGAGATCATTTTCGATGAAGGTATCCTTACAGATTTCAAGGGTATCCAAGGCCGTGAGCGACAGCACCTCCGGGGGCAGGTAGTGCTGCAAGAAGCTTTTGGCCGTGGGCAGATCGCTCCAAGTTTCGCGAAATAATTTATCGTGTGGATTGATGATCTCGTCCATTACCGCCAGGGGCCTCTCACGCTATATAATAAAGGTACGCAAAACAGACATTGTGAATAAGCTATCACGTCCGGAGGGTCAAATGCAAAATCATCCTACGATGCCTTCTTCGGGACCACCACATCGGTAGCCTGGGGGCTTTCAGCGCCATCAACCTGGCCAACCGTTCCAGCAGCCTCAGCTACAAGGTCCACCTGGACAACGTGCCGCCTGCCATCCTCGCTGGCCAGCGGCGCCGACATCACCCAGTTGAGCCGGGTATCGCTCGTCGAGGTCAACCGCGACCGCGAGCCGGTGCCCGGCGGCATCTCTCACTTTCCGGCCAACCGCATGGCGGCCTTTTATCCGTCCCGGGACCTGGCCTACGGCGCCACGGTCTATGTGACCGCCACCTACGACGGCGCCGAGATCGCGCGCTCTTCTTATACCGTGCGGCCCTTGCCGACCTTCATCGAAGGCATGGTGCTCAATACCCAGAACGACCCGTTGGGCGGCATCGAAGTTAGCCTGCCCGACCTGGGGCTGACGGCGGTCACCGACAACGACGGCGGCTTCGGCCTGGGCTACCAGTTGCCGCCCGAGCGCAACATCCCCGGCGGCCGCTACCGGATGGTGGTCAACCCCGGTTTAAAGAACGGGGCCTTTGGCACCATCGACCAGTGGGTCAACGTGGCCGGGGGCCGCTTGAACAGCACCACCACCGTATTGCTGCCCTCGCTCAACCCCAGCGTACCGTTCCGGCGCATCCATTCGGGGGCGGCCCAGAGCCTGTTGGCCTCGGGGGCTCTCGTGCTCGACCTGAGCCAGGCCGTGCTCTCGTTCCCGGACCTGCGCGACCAGGGCGATGTGCATGCCCAGGTGCTGCAAGTCAACGAACTCTCCCATCGCACCTTGCCCACGGCCGCGCCCTATTGGGTCTTCGCCCTGCAGCCCGGCGGCATCCGTGTCAGCGGCACGGTGGGCGTGCGCATCGGCGTGCCCATGCGCGACGGCAGTTACGACTACCTGCTGGGCAAGGGCCTTTACTTCGTCATGGTGGGCCTGGACCCGGAGGCCCTGATGATCATGCCCGTGGGCGTGGGCAAGCTGGATACGGATACCAAGACCATCGCCAGCGTGGCGCCCCTTTCCCTGCAACGGCTGGACTACATCGGCTTTGCGCCCCTGCCGGCCGAAGCCCAGGCCGTGATCGAACAGTTTGCCAAGGGCGAGATCACCCTGCGCCAGCTCACCGCGGAACTGGATAACTACCGATAGGACCCGGTCGCGTTACTGAAAGGATGTTGCGTTGTGAATCCTGGCCCCATCGTCTCTAAAAGGAATCGTTGCATGAAGCTCGCCGTTCGCTGGATGTCGTTTTGCCTGTTGCTGCTCTCGAGCCTGGCCGCTAACTTTGCTCCGGCCCTGGCCGCTACCGAACTAGATGTGGATTACTCCCAGCGCGTGCCGATGCGCATCGCTTTCGGCCAGTTGCGCTGGGGGGTGGTGGCCGCCAAGGGCCGCGTGCTGGGCCCCAACCAAAAGCCCATCTGGGCCGAGTACAACGCCGACGGCAACGTCGTCTCCGAAATCGGCGAAGCCCACGGCGATCCGTTGGAAAACGCCCTGGTGATGTCGGCCTACGCCTACCGCACCTACGTTACGGCCTTTAAAGCCGTGCAGGCCCAGTACGGCCAGCAATCCCAGGTGTTGTCCCGCAGCGAGTACGAGACCATCACGTTCAAGGGGCCCAACGACGTCATCTTAAGCAAGCCGGCCCTCGCCCAGCAGACCAATGCCGTGGTCGTGCGCGATCCCTTGACGGTCTACGGCGCCATGTCCCTGGTCCTGCACGAATCCCCCCTGGACTTGAACCGCCTGGGCAATGTCTCCGAATCCGACCAGTCCGTATTGCTCTCCGCCCAGGGCTGGGTCGTCAAAGTCTCTGCCTACAACATCGGCTTTCGTACCGCCTTTTACACCCCCAAGGGCAGCACCGAGCACGAGGAGTACAACAACTACACCTGGGGCAAAGACACCCTGAACAACTTTTACCTCGAAGAAGATCAACTCTGGGGCCCGGTGATGGGCGTGCCCCTCACGGTCTTCGGCAACCCGGAGCCCACCTGCAGCGACCAAGAGGGGCGCTTTGCGGCCTTTCGCACCCTGGGCTGCGACATCTCGACCCACATCGAGGCCAAGATCCGCTACCATGTCTTTAATCCCAAGGGCAAGTTCCCGGGC